>Ga0307981_1000018_pt1 | contig 200646 bp, 179 predicted proteins | sample OrgLakmetagen987_FD_201849 | JGI IMG/M metagenome (GOLD analysis project Ga0307981, IMG submission 201849) | Saline water microbial communities from Organic Lake, Antarctica - #987 | ecosystem: Environmental > Aquatic > Non-marine Saline and Alkaline > Saline | place: Antarctica: Organic Lake... | reverse complement strand
AGAGAGGGAGGAAAAAAGACGACGAACAATTATGAGAAGAAAAAACTACAACCGAGGTTCAAATCCAGTTATGCTGTGTTAGGACATAAATGAGCATGGTTGTCCCAAATGTGCTGAAGACTTACAAAATAGTAAGTGTTCGAAATTAAAAACATTACTTCAGATAAGGTAAATTATTCAGAGAAATAGCATTGTAAGTATCTGAAATAAGGTCATTTGAATAAGCTTATTGGCTGTGGAAATTCAAACTCTCGCTCATCCCTAACATTAAGTATGACTTGGGACATTTGATTCTCAATATGGAGGCGTTTTTCCCTAAGGTGTTCAATTGGCAACATCATAGATTCGTAAACCCCTTTAAATTTTCCCAATAGAACTAAAGCCATGGGCTAAAGTCTAGAAGTGACCTTTGATTACCAGTCTTTGCTATTCTTTTTTATTCCTTCTGTAATTTCTCTGTGAAGACTATCTAAGCACACATCGATATTAGCTTGTTGGTCACTTGATGCTGGTAATCTGGCTCTTCCAGCGGACGAATAAGCTGAACCGGCATATGCATAGCTTGGATCGACATCAAGCTTTAGTTTCGCCTTTTTATCTTTAATCTTAACATCTGCAATATAGGAGAGTGGCATCATACGCTTGTAACCAAGTGGTAAAGTAACGTTACAGCTCTGGCTGATTTTTACGACTAATTGCCCAGAGGCCCTTTCTTTCACTTTGATCGCTGAATTGGAATCATTCATATACTTGGCAAAGAAAACTAAAGAGTCATCATAGGCTGACTTTTTTGATTTTCCAGTTTGAATGACTTCTTCTTTTGAAGTTTTACCAACAAAAATCTTACCCATACCTGCACAACCTGTAGCTAGTAATAGTGCCGTTCCCAAAATTAGTCTCATATTGACCCCTACTGATGTTAATGTTGATTTCTATTTCGGTAAAAATAAATTTTAGTTTAGTTAATTCTTATTAAGTATCTTTGTTTTCAGGTAGTTAAGGGGGCATGTGATTAAAGAAGTGTTTTTAGAAGCGCTAAATCTGTCCTATTTGTGTCAAAGGTTCAGTTCAGAGAATTCAATTGAAATACGAGATTCGTTATCTTGTGTTTGTTGAGCTTTGTCGTTCCAGTCAGCGTTACTTCGAAGCCAAAACATTGTGAAGGTAGGGTATTTTCCAGATACGGCCATCTCAAATGCTCTGGAAGATACTTTTTCAATGGCGTTTGCTTTGCCTTGCTGAAAGGCAATCTCGATATCTTGACTCTCTTCTGACCAGCGATAGAAGGTTGACCTTGATACCCCCAAAGAATAAGCAATTTGAGTTTTACTTAGTCCCTTCTCAGAGAGTTTCTTAACTTTTTCTGGTGTATCTTTACTATGCTTCACAACATAAATAATAGCAGTAGTGAAAGCAGTTTGTCTGGATCGTTGTTGGCAGGTTTCGCTAAGTCTTGGCTTTCGTTTTCAGGTAGCTGAGGTAACTTTTCGCTCTTTAAGTTTTTAATTACTCGGTTTGCTACATTTTAGCTACGTGTAGAAAACATACTGCAATACTGTGCAGTCTCATGAAAAAAAGAACTAGAAGATTGGATAACCTCATGAAAACGTATCTCTTTGATTTTTTGTTTTTATGTATTTTGAAAATTAAGAAAGAAAAAGAATGGGGTGACCGACGGGGCTTGAACCCGCGACATTCAGAATCACAATCTGACGCTCTACCAACTGAACTACGATCACCACAGAGGGATAAGATATGAAGTTTGGGGAAAAGTGTCAATAGAGTGGCGATATTATTCGGATGCAAGCCTTGTTGCTGCGCGTCTAAGAATGATACAAAACTTTGACCGATGGGCGTTAATGTCTTTAGAATGGGGGAGTTAATCCATCTAATTTCAAAGGAAATGGACTTATGAGTAAATTGATCTGTCTATTAGTTGTCGTCGGTATTTTTCTCCCCATTCAGGTCTTGGGCTATGGGACGGGTTATATTTCCTATCCTCTGATGCCGGCAAAGCGTTTAGTTTCTACTGAGTTCACAGGCGTTACCTCTACTGGTGGTGGTGTTGGTGTTCAGGGACGTTTTACTCAAAAGATCAGCGAAAAAATGCTCGTTGATGCAGGTCTTGGGATCTCTGGTGGTGAACGCGATAGTCGCTTCTTTATCGGTACAGATTATGAGCTTTTCCCAGATTATATGAAACAGCCTCGTGTTTCCGTTAAAGTAAATTGGACCAATGCTAAAGAGTTTGACGTAAGAAGAAATATTTTTTCAATTGCTCCTACTGTCTCTAAAGGCTTTAGTTTCTGGGGCCATGAAGCGTTTCCCTTCTTTGCTCTTCCTGTAGGCGTAAATCTTCAGTCTAATAATAATACTTACGAAACACAGGTGAACGCCAATATGGGGATCACAGGTAATCTTCCTTTTGAAGATTATAACAAGCTTCTCGGTACAATCGAGACAACGGTTGGAATTAAAGACAGCTACACGGCCGTCTTTCTTGGCGTCTCCTACCCATTAAACTAGAGTTGAAACCTAAGCTCATTTTCTCGGACTTTGATGGAACAATCACCCTTGAAGATGAGCTCACTACTCACTTCTTTGAAATTCTTAGTCTATTAAAATCCCACTCAATTCCGCTGATTATTGTGACTGGTCGCTCTAAGTCTTGGGCTCACTTTCTCTTGTCTCACTTTCATGACCTCTTTGAGGTTGTAAGCGAAGGTGGGGGTGTTCTTAGTAAAGTGACTTTAGCTGGAGAGCGAAGAGTGCTCAAAGATGAGTTGCTTATTGATGAGCTTCACCCAAAGAAGCTAGTTCAAGTGACTGAGCTTTTGTTGAAAACATTTCCTAGGCTGTCGCTTTCTGTCGATAGCTTTGGTCGTCAAACGGATCGGGCTATTGAGCTTACAGATCTTGAAAATGATAAAGTCCTTAATCAAGAAGTCAGAAGTTTTTTTGAAGGACAAAGGGTTAATTTTTCAACCTCAAATGTTCATATGAATTACTGGTGTGGTGATATCTCTAAGATCTCGGCAATTAAGACCCTCATGAAACGTCATGCTCTTGGAGATGAGGACGTGCTCTTTTTTGGAGATAGCTTAAATGACGAGAGTGCTTTTGGTGGCCTCCCTCGAAGTATAGGTGTCTCAAATGTCTCATCAGTGCTTGATCAGCTTAAACAAAAGCCAAAGGTCATTTTGAAGGGGCCAGAAAATAGAGGCCCGCTAGGGGTTCATCGCTACTTATTAGGACTGTTGAAGTAGGTTTCAATTGTTTTTTTCGTTTCAATCAAAAATTGATCATAATCCAAAGAAAGATTTTCTCTAATCCATTGACCCATATCTTTTGGCGGCGGCCCAAAGAATGTTCGTCTTCCGTTTTCTTCTTTCTCCCAAGGGATATTAATCGCTGTCGCATGAAGTGCATGCCTTGGTAGTTGCATATAAGCGTAGTCCTGTGGCTTGGCATATCTATCTTTAAATGACTGAAACATCGGATAGGAGCCGTAGTAGATCTTATCTCCTAATAGGGGGAAGCCGTGTGCCATCGCATGGACTCGGATTTGGTGTTGTCTGCCTGTTTTGGGAAAAGCAAGTCCTAAGACATACTTGTCCTCTTCGTAGAGCATATGAAAGCTTGTTTCTGCCCGCTTTCCTATTGCACTTCCTTCAGGATGGTGGCCGATGAGAACTCTTAGAAGGCCCTCGCCTCCGGTATCAAGTCGCTCTTTTGCCGTAAATATTTTTTCGCCTTTGTAGTCGCTATTTTTTACACCGATAAAGAAATAGCACTTTCTTACCTGCTCCCTTTCAAAGTAGACCGTATACTTGTTGGCTGCTTCTGGATTCTTGGCAACCAGAAGGACACCTGAAGTTTCTCGATCAAGCCTATGGACCGAGTGTGTACCTTTTCCGGCCAGGCTTTCTAGGTAAACAGTTGCACAGAAAAAAAGATGTTTACCAGTAGGATGAGTGCTCATAAAAGGAGGCTTTGATAAGACATAGAGTCCATCATCTTCATATACGATGGGCGGATTCATTTCCAGCTCTAATTTTTCACCATTCCACCACTCATCTTCATGAATAGTTTTATAAACAAAAGTAATCACCCGCTCTTTTTCATAGACCGTGGTATTGGGCTTCATTCGGCCCGGACGATCGACGATTTGTACGTCACCGTTCTTAATTTTTTCTTTTATCTGTTCCCTTGAAAAAGAAGGGAAGTAGTTTTGAAGGAACTGATCTAAGCGCATGCCATCTTGGGGCATGTGCACCTCATAACAAGCCTCAAAGCTATCTGGTAAAAATTTTTTATAAAGAATATTCACTAGTAACGTTCTTTAATCAAGGCCTTTAAAACTGTGATAGCACCCATTTTTGAGTGGCCATAATTCTTATGTAGATTAGTTAGAATTGTCTCAATAAGATCTCTGTTTTCTTGTGAGAGAGGAGAGTTAGCCATACTGTCTTTCTCGGCTAATTCTGCTTCAAAGAAGACAATATTTCGAGAAACGAGTTGAATCACTTTTTTCTGCTCGCCTCTAAAGCTCTCTTGCAGCTTGTCTGAGAGGTTAGGGAAGACCTTTTGATAAGTTAGTCCTTTTCCTGGATTGTCGAGACTGTAGGCTCCAAGGCGAGAGAGAAGCTGTGAGCGAAAATTTTCAGCTTCTTCATTTAGGTTGATCGACTTTTCAAACTCTTCTATGGCGTAGATGTCTACTTCTTCGTATTTAGAAGTGATGTGATTTCGGACTTTCTCGCCCTTGATGAGGGCTGTTACATTTTCAATATATTTTTTAATGTGATCCTCGTAGGAGCGATTATCAATCATTCCAAGCGAATCCCTTAACTCTTTATCAAAATGGTTGAAACAGAATTCTTTGATAAGAGCAATAAAGCGAGCTGGGTGGTGATAGTCTGCCTGAGGAGTCATATTGAGAAAGTCAAAGTCATTCTTCTTAGTAATTAACTTCTGTAGTTTTTCAATTACATCAATAAAGGTGATATTTTCGTCATTTGAGCTGAGCCTATAAAGAAGGGCCTTAACATCTCTAGGCGAGATCCCAAACTTTCCTTCATAGAGGTTTTCATTTTCAAATTCAGATTCAATGAGTGACTTCTTTGATTCAAGGATTTGAATGGATTCGTAGTCGAGCTTGTCAGGAGTTTCGTGTCCGGCTAAGAAGAGTGTTTTCTCCATAGGATTAAGGTTCGTTGCTATATTGGCTAATTTCTTATCTTCATAGTTCTTAACCTGTGGGCATCGAAGTCTTGTCATGACGGCAAATAGGCAAACTGCTCGAAGGGCATAGGGCTCAAAGAAAGAAGTGTCTTTCAAACCCGTAACCTGATTTTGATATATTTTTTCTTCTTCGTTAAAGTCCATTAAGTAAGGTACGCGTACGAAGTTAAAGCGCCCTTTAAAAGAATTATAGTCAGGGTGCTGTTTGAAGGCGGCAAGATGAATTTCGTTGCTGGTTCCCATAAAGAAGATATCAAGCTCGGTAAGAATTCCCTGTAAATTGATGTTCTTAGTTTCCATCGTCATTAAGAGATACTTGTAGGCATCGAGTGGTCTTTTTAAAAGATCAGAAAATTCAAGCATTCCCCGATTGGCCAGAACAACTTCTCCCTTTAGAGAAAAAAGGTTTAACGATTGTAAACTAGGAGGAAGACTTGCGAGTCTTTTATCCATAGTGATCTGCTGAATTTGAGCATCAACATGAACTTGAGGTTCAATAGTAACCGCACCGGTGGAGTATCGTTTGGATATATTAAAGCGTTCAACTCTAATATGCTTTAGAACATCTTGATGTCGACCCTTGTAGTTTTTTAACAAGGCGTCGTAGATCATTTTATTTCTTTTTGAGAGATCTCCATTGTAGAGATAAGTTCGTTTCACATCATAGAGAAGTTGAGGGTCATCTGCGAGAGCTTCCTCAATAACTTTAGCTCGATGCTCTTTAGGAATTAAAAGAATGGGGTGATCTTTTAATTCAGAGTTTAGGATGGCGGTTATGTCTTTATCTTCAAGATAGGCAAAAGTATTGAGATCTGTTCCTATCGTATCTGAGCCTAGTCCTAGTGAGCCTTTCACGAAGTTATCGATAGGGAAAACCCAGCTAAATGAATAGAGGGACCCATTTTCGGTTTCCGAGTATAGTTCCATGCCCTTCATTAGTTTCCGAACAATTGATGACTTTGATGAACCATTAGGGCCGACCAATAGAATAAATTTATTATTGAAGCCTTCTTCTTTAAAGTTCTTTAGATTTTGCAGAAGACGCTTTTGGACTTTTGCCTGGCCGTATACCGCTGGTGAGTCGGTGTGTTCTTCATCAAATACCTTGTAAGACCCGTCTGAGTTTTGGCCAAAATATTCGAGCATACCCATAATATAGTCAAAGGTTGTCCTTAGGTCATTTTTAGGATGCTTAGTAAATTGGTTGAAATAGTCTTGATAGGAGAGAACCTCAAGGTTTTCTTGCTGTTCGATACTCGCAGTTTCTATCCAGTTGGGCATTCTTTATCCTTTTTAGCTTTTAGGATTCACACTTAGTGATCTCCTATCCATTTTAAACCTTTATAGCGTCAGGTGCATCCTGTGTTTTAGTAAAATACTTGAAAATTTTAGTTAAAGCGCCTCACTAGTACTTTTGAGACAGGAAGTGTTGCTGTACGCTATAAAAAGTCCCTATTAGGACCTTTAAAGAAGAGTAATAACGTATATGGAGCAATATTAAAACTTCGCTCAAGTTTCTATTTATCACTTCGTTTTTGATTGGGGTAGGCGGCCTTTTCCTATACTTGAACCCTTTGGTCGAACAAGCTAGCGATAGTACCGTTGAGGACGTTTTTCCCGATTCTATTTGGGAGATGGCCTTCGATGATCTCTATGATCAATGGGTTAGAGGTGTCGATATTAATAGCACGGAGTTTAAAAGTAATTGTCCTCAGTATACTAGCTTAAATGAAGTTTCGAGAGAGTTGAGAAGCTGTAGGCCTGCTCTGCTATCTTGTTATTATAAAGGCCGCATCACTAAGCTCAGTCATAAGAAAAATTGGTACGAGTTTAGGCTTAAATTTCCTCGCTCTAAAGAGCATGAGGGCCAGTATACTCTTTTTTCTCCAGCGAGTGAGGCAAGGAGTAAAGGTCTTGAATACGCCCTTCAGGTTAAGGTCGAATTAAGTAAGGACGGTAAAACAAAAAGCAAAAATATTTTTTTAAAAGATAATTGCCGACAGGTTGAAATTCCCCAGGGTTTTTATCGTTATGGAAGCCAAAATACAAAAAATTTGTGGCACACGAGCTATGTGTCTTACTCTATTGATAAACACTTAGTTCGAAACCTAGATGTAGAGGAATGGCTCTCGCAGTTGACTACTTCTGCCCTTGCTATCGACAAAATTTCCTTTGAAAAGGGGGAGCCATATGAGCCAGCAAGCGCACTCACAACCACCCAAATGAAGCGCTACTGTGCTTTTAGGGGTTCTCAGATTCTAAGTTCTCGGGTTCTTGACACGATTACTTATCACCACGGGAGGGTCGCAGTTGAAGAAATTTCTACGAGAGCTCCCGGACCCAATCCAAGCCCTTATCCTTTTGGCCCGCGGTTAATAGACTCACCTCACTACTTTGCTCTAAAGAACAAATTAAAAGCAACGAATCAAACTTGTCAGAAAATTAACTCACTTGAATGTTTAGAGTTAGTACCTAATCTTCTTAGCTGGGGTGTTGGCTGGAGCGGTGTTCGTGAGATATTGGGAGGACCCCTTGAGTATGTAGAAAATAAAGAGATGCCTCGTCGGAATTTAAAGCTATCGAGTTTCTACTTTCCTCTGAAGTCTAAAGTCCATATGGCCGGGGTAAGAGGCTTTTGGAATGGTGAAGATTATAAGAGACAAAAAAGTTTTAATTTTTTTCGCTATAGTGCAGTCAAAAGTAGTGAGAAGTATAAAGTAGGATTTCGCTGTATGAAGCTTTCGGGAGGATTTGAGTGAGTCTGATTCTCTCCCTTTTATTATCTTCATTTAATGTCTATGCTTCAATTGAATGGGGTACGCTTAAACACTCATTTCCTGAATCGGAAAAGATAGAAAAACTTGAATCTCCGGCCATGTCCTATAGAACCCTTCTAGAGTGGGAGGATAATGAAATTTTTCATTGTTTAATTTATCAAATCAGCTCACGAGATGCACCGACAGGCACAATATATAAGGGGGTGCGAAAGTATGAAGGTTGTTCACTAAAAGAAAAAGATCATGATCACGTCCTTAAAAGTAAAGTAAAGACTCTAAAGGCTAAACTCACTCGAGGAAGGATGGGGACAACCTATCAAGTTATCACTATCGATGAGCAAGATAATGAAGAGATACTAAAATGGCAGTTTCCTTTTGGAGATAGGCAAAATCGTCGTTGGAATGGCCTTGATCTTAAGCTCGAAACTCTGGGAGCTCGAGTGCCTATTGCTACAGGGAAGGTTTGCTCCTTTTTTGACAGAGAAAATATAAAGGTTGATTTTGGTAATTGTGAGCAGTGTCCAGAAGGATTATGGACACCTATCCTAAATCATTTTTCTGCTAGTTACCCTATTGCCATTTGTGGAGCAAGCGAATGTGGTAAACGAAATCAAAATCCTTGCTTAAGGATGACGTCTGTTCAAAGTCCTATTGGTTGTGAGGAAGCAAAAAAGCATGTCTACTGCCAAGCAGGAAGAAGTATTATTTGTCTTGGGACTGGATTTCTACAGTGCCGGTAATTATCGCTTTGATGAGGTCGTTTTGTCTGACTTCTCTTCCTAGAAATCTCGCTTGGATTAGACCAAAAGCCGTTTTGTTGAGACGTTTTAACCTCGTATTTTGATAGTCGGGGTTTGAGTGAGAGTATTGGCAGTCCTCAAGTCCCGCGAACATTTTTTGACAATACTTGAGAGGGGCTAGGAAAAAGGAGCGCTTTTTATCAAATTTTCCAAGTTCATCAAAGGCTATCCTTACTCCACTTAAATAAAGTGTACCGTCAGGATTTCCCAGGACTGGTACTCCTGCGATCGAGGCAGTAGTAAAATCTCCTTTGGTAGCAACGACCAGATGAATGAGATTTGGGGGTAGCTGTTTAATTAGTTGCTCTAAGGGAGATCCCTTTAGGCACTCACTGTCATTTTTTAGTGCATTGAAAGTAAGTATTTTGTAACGAAGTTTTCTTCTACATGGATTTTTTCCGTTATAGATAAGGACATTAAAGTCGGTCTCGCTCTCTTTGAGTTTTTGTTTAAGCTTTAGAATCGAAGTTGAAGCCCCTTGAAAGTAGTGACCCTTGAGATCTTCTCGTTGCTCTTCATTGATATTGTCTAGCTCCGCAACTCCGACCACACCGACTTTTGCTTTGCCTCTTTGCAAAGTTTTATAGCTAACGCTATTCCAAACACTAATAGGATTACCTGTCTTGATATTGAGAACATTGGAGTTAAGCCAATTTAGCCGTGAATTCCCTACGGCTATAGACTTGGCAATAATCAATTCTTGATGGGACATAAGAGTCGCGTCTATTGGCATTTGGGCCAGGCTCTCGAGAAGTAGATTATTTTTTTTAAGAGAGTTAGACTTCTTTAAGATTGCCCCACCAACAATAATAATACTTTGCTCAGCAAATTGTTCGCGGGCAACTTTTAGGTAGCTGCCGATCGTTGGTAAGCCTCCTACCTTAAGTACTGGTGGCATCTGCTTAGGCGACTGTTGTGGTCGATGCTCCTCTTCGGGAAAAGCTGCATCTCCAAGGTCTTTAGCAAAAAAAAGGTAAACTTCACTCGGATTTAATAGGGAAGTATTCCAATGAGGAAAAGAGTTTAGATGTTTGATTTCTTCTTGATCTTCACAGCTAATAAATAAGAGGGAGATAGAACCTAATAAAAAGAGAGAAATTAACTTTTGCATGCTATTCCCTTCCTAATTACTAGCTTCCAACTTTTAAGAGTTTATCATAGGCGCCTAGAAGAACCTTTAGTATTTTTTCATGACCATCTTCAGGAGAGCATGTTCCTAAGCTAATCCTTACGGCTCCGCGTCCGACATCATCGCCTACGCCCATAGCCTGTAGAACTTTTGAGGTTGTGGGCTCGTTGTCAGAGCAAGCACTCGAGGTTGTCACATAAATATCGTGAGCTTCTAATTCAATCTGAATAGCTTGACCGTGAACACCAGGCAAAGAAATAAAACTTGTTCCACCAAGTCGGGGAGCATCTCCTCCCATAACAACGAGGCTAGGGTGTTTTTCTTTTAAGGCTGATTCAAAATTGTCACGACTAGCCTCAAGCTTTTTTAGCTTTTCCTGCTTTTGAGAAAAGGTCGCCATGGCAACAGCAATAGTCTCAAAGCCAATGTAATTTTGAGTGCCACCTCGAAGGTCCTTCTCTTGGCCACCGCCTATGACGTGAGGCTTGAGAAGGGCGGTATCCTTTGCCATAACAAAGCCTGCTCCCGTCATGGCACCGATCTTGTGACCTGCTGCAAAGGCAAAATCAATATTTGATTCTTTGAAGTTGAAAGGAGCTTTACCAATGAACTGAGTTGTATCGCAAACAAATGGCGTTTTTGTCTGGGCGCATGCCGCTCCGATTTCTTGAAAAGGTTGAATAACTCCAGTTTCGTTATTTGCCGCCATAACAGAAACCATGGCTACTTTTCCCGCGTGCTTTTTAAGCATGGCCTTCAGAGACTCGAGATCACATTGGCCATTTGCTAGAGTGGGGATGATTTGTACTTTATATCCCTCATCCTGTTCATAGAAGCGGGCACACTTTATGACGGCAGAGTGTTCAATTCCAGAGATAAAAAGTTGATCGCGGCCGGTAACTTTTATTTGATTATGAAGAAGGCTAAAGAACACCTGAGAGATACCTTCAGTTGAACCTGAATTAAAAATAATATTTTTTGGAAGCGATCCTAAAGTTTTTGCACAAACGGCGCGAGCATTTTCCATTCCCATCATACACTTTTGCCCGAGATGGTGAATGGCGTTTGGGTTGGCGTAAGGGCCGCTCTTTAGGCGCTCAAGAAGATAGTCTACTACCTCTTTGCAAAGAGGTGCACTTCCGTTGTAATCAGCATAGATCATTGTTGTCCCTCGCAGGCTTAATCACAAACGAGAGCTCGCTAAGAGCTTTTAGAAAGAGAGAGCATGGTCTCGAGAGCCTTCCTGGCTTTATGGGCCGTTTGAGAGTCCACCTGTTTTAAATTAATTTGATCATTTTCCTTAATTGGCCTGAAACTGGCAAGTAAGCATCGTGGTCTGACTCGATACGTAGTCCCGTCTGAAACCAGATCAAAAAGAAAGGTAAGTAATGGAAATACCTAAGATTGCTGCGCTAAGCGTTTAAGATCGCTGCTTTTAGCAATCTTAGGGTATTCTGACTTTTTTTTAACCTCTTTAGTGATAAAAACACGCGGGTCTGATCTGGTTGTGAGATCTGGCTAAGGTGCCAGTGATCAGTAACGCTATAAAAGAGGAGGAGACCTCCTATTCTTGAGAAAGCGTCGGATAACCCTCGTCGATCCAAGCTAGAATTCCACCTTCTAGATTGAAGAGGTTTTCATAGCCTTCGCCTTGTAACATTGTGGCCGCTTGTAAGCTTCTCTTCCCACTCCGACACTGGCAAACGATTACGGTTTCTTTGTCTCTTCCTTCAAGTTTCTCAATCTCTGCTTGAAACTGTGAGAGAGGATGAAAGTTTGCATTCTCAATATGAGCTTCGTTCCACTCAGCCTGCTCGCGACAATCAATGAGAAGTAGTTCTTCACCACTATCCAATTTCTTTTTTAATTCTGTTACCGTCATGTTATCGATCATTCGCTGCTCCTTTTATAGTTCTTAAATCTCTCTCCATTTTATGCATCAATTCTTTAGTGAAAAGGAAATAAAATTTGACGTCTAGTAGCTGTCTTTAATGGTCAAGTATGCCGGTGATATAGGCCCTCTTTATCACTAATACTTTTTGACTAAGTGTTACGAGCTTTCTACAATTTTCATAGGCTTAACGCATGAGTAATATCTCAAGGAAGAGTCCACGTTTAAAAAAAACTGGGCGCATGGAGGAATCATGAAAATTATCACCATTGCAAATAATAAAGGTGGAGTAGGCAAGACGATGAATGCCTATCAACTCACTTGTCACCTCGCTCATCAGGGTCACAAAGTTCTCGTTGTCGACTTAGATTCACAGGCCAACCTTAGTTCAACATTTGGTGTTCAAATAGCAAGAACTCTTGTTCCTGAATGGTTGATTGGTGATGTTACTGCTGAAGAAGTTATCGTTCCTTCTCAAGGGACTGAAGACTTCCACCACAATATAAGTATTATTCCAAGCTCTCGCCATTTAGCTAATCTTGCAAAGCTTCTTATTCTTTCTGAACAAGAAATAAGAAGAAGTGCAGGTAGAAAAGAGCGACTTCTTAGAAAGAGATTAAGTGAATGCGAAGACCTCTTTGACTATGTGGTGATTGATACACCTCCTATGCTTGGAGATGAGCTCATTATGGCCCTAGTTGCGAGTACGAAAATCTTAATTCCTACCCAAGCTCAGGACTACTCGATTGATGGTCTAGAAGAGCTTATGGATACTTTCGAAATTATTAAAGAAACAGAAAACCCTGATCTCGAATTTGCTATCATTCCTTCGATGGTAAATAAGAGAAGAAAGATTGAGCAGCAACGTATGCAAGAGCTTGCTCAGTCCTTTCAGATAACTCCACCTATTAGAAATCTCGTTCAGATGCAGGAATCTATTTCCAATAAGACTCCCGTTTTTATGATGAAGAAGACCGAAGGTTATAAAGACTATCAAGCTCTATGGGCTTCGTTAGGTCTTAACTAGTTTTAGGAGATTCCATGGTTAAAAAATTTAGCGCTCGCGTATCTAAAAAAGATAGAAAAACAGTAGATATGTCCTCAAGCATCAGCCGTGATCTTTTCAAGCTTTCGGATGAAAAGCTTCTCGAGGGAGCAAGACTTGAAGAGGTTTTCCTCAAGAAAATCCTTGTAAAAGATCAAGTAAGAACGAAGTTTAATGATTCCTCTATTAAAGAGCTGGCAGAAAACATCCGAGTTAATGGATTAATTCAGCCCTTGGTTCTTCATGACGATCGAAATGGTACTTATACTCTGATTTGTGGCGAGAGACGCTTCAGGGCCATGTCGACTTTAGCGGAAATGCAGAAGTGTCCTTGTTTTATTCTTGAGGGTAAATCTTCTGAGGAACTGATGGCCATTCAGTTCTCAGAAAACTCTTCGCGAGAAGCGCTTCACTATATTGATCGTGCCGATGGTATTTATAATTATCAAAAAGCCACTAAAGCCAGTGAAAGAAAAATTACCGCTGCTCTTGGAATATCCAAGTCCGAGGTCCATCGCTCTTTGCTAATTGCTAAGCTCGCTAAGCGTTTTAGAGAAGCTGCGAAGAAATATAATACCGAAAAATATGTTCTTTTGGAGTTTGACGCACTTGAAAGAGGGCCAGTAAAAAAAGAGATAGAGAAAAAAGTTCTCTCTGGCGAGATTACCAAAAGAAGTCAGCTTAAGCGTATCCTTACCAAAGGAACTGTTGTTGCTGCTCGTAAGAAGGTCGTCTCAAAAAAGAAGCCGGCCCTGCCTTCAGGTTTATCGGCCAACGCTTTTTTAAAAGCGATGGAATCAAAGACGAAGGATATGGATCCTGAAACATTAAAGCTTTTAAAAAATTTAGTTAATGAAACAAAAGACATGATTGATTCTTAATTGTCTAAATACAGGACGGTTAAGCTACGACTCGCTTGCCGTCCTAAATCATCAACAACTCTTACTTTAAATTTTCCAGGTCTAGCTTTCCAATAAACCTCTTTTCTCCCTTGAAAACTACCTAGGAAGGAATCGTCTACATACCAATGTAATTTAACGGATGAGTTATCCGCTTGCGCCTTAAAGACAATGAGATTTTCTTTGTCTGACTTTCTAAAAGTATATTTTAAACCTCGATGAGGCTTAATTATTTTAGGCGCAGCCCCAATAGACTTAACACTTTGTCTGTTACACTCCTTTCCAAAAGGAGGGAGAGGCTTTCTTGGTATACCAAGTTTAGCGAAGATTTCCATTATGTGACTAGGCCATACTTCGACGATGCTCTTTCTTGTTTTTTCTTCGGTCTTAAGACAGGCCTGTAGACCAGTAACAGTATTAATTTCTATTTCTCTGTGAATGGCACATTTTTTAATAGGAGAGATTCCGGGGTAGAATAAACTAAGCTTCTTGTGGGGGCAGAATCCTTGCGGTAGAAAACCTGATACTGCACAAACCTCAACTTCTGTAATATTCTCGTGGATAGAGTGAAGGTCGCCGTAGTGGGTGGGAATTGTAAGCTTATCAATTGCCTCAAAGAATAGAGGGGCAGCCGCCCGAGCTCCAATGAGACTGGGGTTTCCTTGTCCCGAGAAATTACCCACCCAAACCCCTAAGATATAAGGACCTACCACGCCGACGCTCCAAGCATCTCTAAATCCAAAGCTGGTGCCGGTTTTCCAGTAGACGTCAGTTCCTTTCAAAACAAAGTTTTTGTCATAGTGCAGGCCAGGTCTTTGATTGTGCCCCAGCATTTCCATCATCATCGCGATGGTCTCTGACTTAAGAAGTTTTGGGCCTTCTTTAGGGGGCTCATCCTTAAGCCAGCTGATCTCTTTGAATTCTCCTTTATTGGCAAACATGGCATAGAGCTTCGCGAGCTCTAAAAGAGAAAATTCTGCACCACCAAGGGCTAAAGAAGAACCATAGTGATTAGTTTTTGTAAATTTCCCAGGATAGAGTCTACTCAAAAATTCGAAAAGATTTGGTTTCGTAAGCAGACTTGAAAGGTGAACCGCCGGAACATTTCTGCTGGTGATCAGTGCATTCTTTGCACTGATAGGCCCTCTAAAAACTTGGTCGTAATTCTCAGGGGTTCTAAAGCTTAAGGGAGCATCGAAAACGATAGACTCTGGAATAATTAAGCCTTGCTCCATCGCCATGGCATAAATAAGGGGCTTGAGTGTCGAGCCTGGACTTCTTTGAGAGATGACCCCATTCACTTGACCGAAAATTTCATCGTTAAAAAAATCCTTAGAGCCAATCATTGCCTCTATTTTCATTGTTTTATAGTTGAGTAAGACTAGTGAGGCGTTCTGGAGTCCTTGTTTCTTATGCTTTTCAATAAAGTTGAAAACTGTCTTAGATAAAATATTTTGTAGATTTAAAACCAAAGAAGAATAGATATCATTTTTATTTGTTCGTCTCAGTATTTGATCGCTAAAGTGAGGGGCTTTAAAGGGAATACTCTTAACTCCTTGGATAAGATAAGGAAGTCTTAAGAGGTCATCAAGAACCTGAATCTCATTTTTCTTTGCGTAAGCTTGGTAGAGTTTCGTACTCGAGTGCTTAATGCTCTTAGGAAGAGGTCCTGAATCCTCTATATGATTCAGAATAGATGGCCTTTGGGGTATAGAGCTGAGAAAAAACATCTCCAGTAGGCTTAACTCTTCTAAAGACTTTTTAAAGTAGATTCGACTAGCCGCTTTTACACCTTGAATATTGCGACCAAATGGTGCCAGATTGAGGTAACCCTCAAATATCTCCTCTTTGGTATAGAGTATCTCGAGCCAGTAAGCGGCGGCAATTTGCTTTAATTTTCCAAAAATTGAGCGAGTATAAATTCTGTAGTGAAGCCTTGCTAACTGCATCGTTATAGTCGAGGCTCCCGCATCCGGCTTAGACTTATAAATCATTTGAATAAACGATCGCAATAGACTTATAGGGTTAAATCCTGGGTGCCAGTAGAAGTAGCGATCTTCTTTAAAAAGGAAAGCTTCCTTAAGACTCTCAGGAGCTTTGGCACTGCTCACCCAAAGTCTGTATTGATCATCATCACTAAGAGTAAGGCGGAGAAGTTTGCTGGAGCTATCAAAGATTTGCCTTGATTGAGAGTATTGGAGAGTCAGTGGGCCTGCAGAAAAATTGCAGGCCGGCAAAAGAATTAGAAGTAGAAGAAAAAAAGAAATCCCTATCTTCATCATCTATTTAACGATTTTAATTTTAGAACTCTTTCCTAGCGCTATATGTTCTTGGTCATAAAGATCCTCGATCAGTGTCGCTGGGACCTGAAATTCTCCAGTGTTTACCGCCTTAATCTTATAGGTGAACTCCTGCATGGTTTTAGATATTTGCCCATAGCTTACGACTCTATCCTCTCTTATGTTCACAAAGTCACTGGTATAGCCGAGGCGGCCTTGAGGGGCCATCTCTTTATCCCTGTCGAGAACATTTTCAAAGCCTGCAGGAAGGAGATCGACAATTGCAGCGTGCTGGATCTCCTTTTCGTTTGTGGTTCTAAACCTAAGCTTTACCGTCACAATATCACCTTGCTTTACGATGACTGCTTCTTTTCCGTCTTTATCAAGTATCTCTTTTAGGACTTCAAGGCCTCTACTTTCGAGACTACTTCCAGGTAAAGAAAAACCAGAATGATAGAAGCTCCAAAAAAGTGTTTTAGCTCCCGACCTTTCAATTACAAGTTTAGATGCTTTAGAAGAAAACTCATATTGGCCTGATTCTCCCTTAATTATTTCGAGCTGTAGGTTTCCCGCCTCGTTTAAGATGCCTTGCTTTACAACAAGGTCCTTTGTTAAATCACGATTCATATAGCTTCTTAGCTCTTCAAGTCCTAAAAGAGTGAAGGAAGAACTAAGCGTGTTAAAGTGGCGTTTATGAGTTTTCAAAAGACTCATGAGATCTCTCTGGTCAATGGACGCTACTCTTTTAGGAAAGTGCTTGGCCATAAGTCCAACAAGTCTCATCTGCTTTACAATGGGATTGTAGTAGGGGCTGGCATAGCTTTGTGTCTCCATATTAAACTGGAAGTCTTTTAAAAGTTGAAGCGCCTTTTTCTCATTCATGAGTAGCTTGTAGGAAGATGCGACATGAAGAAGAGTGAGGCTATCTCCGCCATTGAGCGGCTTTTTGTTTTTTATTTTAGCTACTATTTCCTCTACCTTGGGGTTGATGTCACTTAAGTAGGGAGTCGTAATAACCTCTGTCCTCGTTAGCAAGTAGATGGCGTATCCTTGGAGATAGCTGTCTTTGAGGTTTTTCAATGCTCCTTTTAAAAAACTTGTAATTCGCTTTTTAAAGCGTTGGTCTATTTTGAGACCTCTTTCATCAGCTTCAACAAGAAAGTGAAGGGTGTAGATCGTGGCAAAAAGAGAATATCCATTACTTGATGAGTAAAGCTTGATGCTGCCATCGTCATTTTGACGAGACCTTAACGTTTGAATCGTCTTTTCTATGTAATCTTGGGCAGAACTCTTAACCTTTTTATTATTCAAAGAACTAAGAAGGTGTGGAAAGGCTTTACTGACGAGCTGCTCTGAACACCCGTAAGGGTTTTTATCAAGGTAGCTGATAAGATAATCAGAAAGAACAAGAGGGCTAAGTCCTAGAACTACTTTTCCTTGGGAATATTGAGAGTAAACCTTTCTTTCAATAGGGATCTCTAGTTTAGTGTTCTCTAATATACCCATTTTAAAACTGGTTGTGTAAGCGCGTGCCGGTCTGATGCTCATGGTTTCAGTGATTTCGTTTTCAAGGTCTGAGTTTTTCGCCTGAAATGTTAGATCAGCATTGCCCAGTTCTTCCAAGGCCATAAAGGTGAAAGATTGAGTTTTATCCTTTCTGGCTGGAATATTGATGAGAGTGCTTGCTTGGGCTGGATCGATAAGCTTTAAGTTTTTAGAGTGCTTGAGCTTAAGGGTAATACTATGATTGTCTTTCTTGTTCTCAATATTATTAAAAATTCCAACTGGGATCTCAAATTGATCTCCTGGAGCTGCAAAGGTTAGAGTATTAGGTGTTAAGATCATGTCGGCCCGAACCTTCGTGGCATTACTTTTCGAACCAAGAGTTTGCCTTCCGACAGCAACAGCAAAGAACTTGAGGGAGCCATTAAAGTGCTCTGGTACTCGAAAACTCCACGTCTTTTTGGCTGGACCAGCTTTTAGAGGTCCTGACCAGTATGCAACAGGCTTTTTTAACTTTCGGTTGAAGGGATTGAGCTGTTCAGAAAGTGCCCCATATCCACCGCCGGGAGCTAGGTTTCTTGCCGCTTGGTCATATTCAGGCAAAAGGCGATCAAGAATTTGATAGGTACTAACCTCAAGCGCCTTTTTTCGGAAGTAGTAGTCTAGGGGGGTAGGCATCCGGTAGTTGGCAAACTGAAGAATGCCTTCATTAACTGCGTAAAGGATGACTTCACTATTTGAGCTGGTCGAGTAGCTGACATCCACTCTCTCGCCTGGTTTGTAGAGATCCTTGACGGTCATCTCTATTTGCTCTTTTCTAGAGTCTTTACTAATAGTAAAAGGCTCAACACCATGACTCAAGGGGAGAGTGTATATCTGATCACTGTCCTTACTTCTAAGAAGAGTCACATTGAGGTAAGCATTACCTTCTAGGTTAGAGGGGATGACTATCTTTTGGGTTGTCGTTTTTTGATTTTGATTAAACCAAACGAAGTCGTAGACCTTGTCTCGCTCAATCGTAATTAAGCCACGCCCAACATAGGCAGATCTTATTTCAAGCTCGATAGTGTCGCCTTGTGCATAGTCCTTTTTATTTAACTTCATTTTGAGTTCAGCGTTTCGCGAAAGGGAGCGAGAAAGGTCCCTTGCACCGATTACCGTATAGTCAAAAGATGAGAAGAGATTGTCATTCTTATCCTTCACCTGAACAATAAAGTCCCCAGGTCTTGTGGTATCGAGCTTCATTAACTCGGTAGATTGGCTTATATTGAATGGTTTTTTGTAGAGTAATTGCTTCTTTAACTGAGATTCATATCCGAAACTACCATTCGGCCTTTTTGTCAGGACATTGACGTGCTTTTTTTCTATAAAGAGAATACTAAGCCCCTCGGGGCTCACGGGCTCCAGATCTGAATTTATCGCAATGAATTCTACTGAGCGTTTATCATCTCTTTTAATGTAAGAATAATCATCGATACTTTTAAGCCCGACAAGGTAGCCATAGGGAGAAACCAGAGCAGTGGTCTTGGCCGTGACCGAACGGCCTCCGTCTTTTTCAAAACCCTCGGCGAAGAAGCTAAGCTGAAAAATCTTTTTCGAAAACTTGTTTAGAGGGAGGTTGAAAGTGAGATTACCCGCATCATCAGTTTTTGAATTATTGAGGTCTTCGGAGTAGCTCGAAAATGATTTAGTGGGATTATCAAACCTAAAGTCTTTATACTTTGAAAATGATAGCGAAACGGGCGTTATCTTGTACTTTGCTCTAATTTGATTGTCGCTTGCTGGAAAACCAAAAAGGTTCTGTAGATTCACCTCAGCTTTCAATCCTTCTGGTGAGATCCAACCAGAGGATTTTGTTTTGTTGAAAATCGTTGAGATTTTTAGGCGGTCGGGTAGGAATTCTTCTACTTTAAAGTCCACACTCCCTATTAACGTTCTATATTTCTTCCTATTATTTTCATAAAAATTAAAAACTTTAACAGTATATGAGCCTGTTGGGGCCCCCCTACTGAGGTCAAACACTAGATCGTCTAGACCCATCCTGTTGAGTACTCTTTCTTTTTTTACAATTGATTTTCCTTGGGCATTGGTCACGACAATGTCTACCGGAATCCCAAGAAGGCTTTTGTCCCACTGGCCACCTTTGACGATGATTCCGACTCGTACCTCCTCACCAGGTCGATAGATACCTCGGTCGCTAAAGAGATAACCTCTTAAGGAGTCCTTTGCCCTCGAGTTGCTTATTCCTCCCACCATGAAGCGAGAGTTATCTAAATTTGTGTTGTGATCTTTGTATTTTAAGTAAGCGAGGTCTTCGCCTTTTTTAATGAGAACACCTCTGGCGTAACGAGGATTCTCCCTATCTGTCTGAATGGCAGCGACCTCAGCGTATCCACGAGAATCAGTCTTAGTGGAAGAGATAGAAAGCCCATTGCGTCCTATAATTTGGATGAGGGCATTACCCACTGGTCTTCCCGAATTAAGGGACTGAACAAAAAAGTGATGGTCGCCGGCAACATCCATCTTCATGACGACACCTAAATCACTGACAACAATCAGCCGTTTATCAGTAAGTCCTCGATTTTGAGTATCTTTCACTTTTACAAAAAAGACACCCTCGGTTTTCTTACCTTGAATTTTTCGACTCAGATATTTGGAGAAATTGATGACTGAATAACTGGGTTTTTTGTCACTAGCATGGAGAACCTGAATTTTTGTTCTTTCGAAATGAGCTAAGTTTTCTTTACCAAATTGGTACTCATTTCTAAAGCGCGGGTTTGTATAGTCTCCATTGGTTTGAGTAAGGATATGCTGAATTTGATCTTCTAGGAGTTGACCGATTTCGACCTCAATTTCTCGAACATTTGTGCTGTAGATATTGAGTTTTTTATCCCCACTGAGGCTTAGTATATTACCCTCATGCATGAGTTTAAGCTTTTTGGGAAAGGGACTAGCATAGAGAACTTTCTCGAATGTCTCTGCAAGAACAAATCCCGATGCAGATTGAATTCCCTTATCTATGGAGAGAATATAGTAAATGGAGGGCTTGAGATCAAACTTAAAGGAATGAAGCTTAGGAAAGTCTTGTGAGGTTTCAAGAAAGATGGGTTTCTTTTCTATGAGTTCTGATCGATCCACCCCCAGGGCCAAGGCTTCTTGTTCGGACCAATGCCTAATCTTTTGATCGTTGATCGTCATTGTTTTGGGGAGTTCGTAAAGGCGTACTTTCCCTTTTAAAGAAGAAGGGGAGACGCCAGCCGAAAATTGTAAGACTCCTACGTGCTCTGGTACGGCTTTCTCATTTTCAACAATATTGAGATCAGCCCCTTCTATATTAAAGTAATCAAACATGCCTGGTAGGTCGACATGAGCGTCGACTCTATAATCGGTACTTGATCCTTCAAAAATCGATTTTACTCCAGGAAGGAGATTGAAGCTTACCCTGGCCGAGTGTTTCGGAATAGACAGAGACTGCGTATGAATATGCGCTTTGTAGCCTAATTCATCGAAAATAACTTTATAATCGATAGGTTTTTCGCTTTGAACAACCGATGAACCTGTGCTCGATTGATTGTTTGATTTTGTGTATTCAATCTTTTTTAGGACGATAGATTCTTCAAAGACTTTTTGATTGATTGGGTAGTTAAAGCTTAACGAAAAAATAGCCTTATTCACTTTAGGATCTCTGGGATCTTCATAGAACTCACTGGTATCTATTGTTACCTTTAAACCTTTGATGACGAATTCGTCCTCAGTCTTTTCCGTTACATATCTTTCAGGAAGCTTCAGGTCTGAGAGTTGAAAATGGTATTTTTCACCCAGAATCCACTTTTCAGAGGGCGTAAAAGAGAGCAGCTGGTCACTTTGCCACTTCCATACTCCTTTGATCTCAGGAAATAGGCGGGGTGTCTCTTTAGCAAAAACCTTTCCCACTAGCTCTAGTGGCGCGACTGATTTATCAAAACGAACCTTAAAATCACTAATTGATTCTTTGACCTCACCATTGCTGCTTTTCCTAAGTCTAGAGGGAGCTGGCTCATAGAAGCTAAAGTTTATTTTTTCAGGGGGTTTTGGTTGTGGCCTATTATTGTAAAAGTTAAGCGTGCCGACTGTAGCGACGATGACAATGACGATCGCCGCTAGGATCTTTTTATTGATTTTTCTGAGTAGTGATTGAAGGCCGTCCTTATCTGAAACCTTCGTTGTCCAACTTGGTTTCTCGTAATTAAGTTCACCTATTAATCCTTTATAGGGAGCACTTTCTTTGAAGAGGCCGTGAAAAGTCAGAAGGCCAAGAATAGTCGCTATGAAAGAAGAAATTACTTCTGGCAGCATAAAGGGATTGAGCGAGTTAAGAGCAAAAAGGGATACGGCGCCAAGGAAAGGGAGTATGAAGTTAAGCTTTTTACTATTTTTTCCCACACACGCCCAAAACGGCGAGAAGCTGCTGGGGTATTTCCAAGTAAGTAAGTTAAGAATTCCTACTAATGTAAAGCCAGAGATAAGAGCATATAAATTGAAATCTTCTTTAAGAACCTCTAGCGGTCCTGACCAGTAGTGAAATTGATCCCAAGTGAGAGAGATTAAAGTCAGGATCAGAGAACAGATCAGAAAACCGAATTTTTTCATAATGACGCCTTTTATCTAAGAAGGGCCGCGAGGCGGAACAATTTAATTGATGATCAATGTATTGAATTTAGGGTCATAAGTACATGAAATGACTTGCCGAGCTAGCAGGTCTCCTTACTAAGCTAACTTGCTAATAATATTATTGAAATAAAAGTTACAAACACTTTGGACCCTTAAGTGATTGATTTTAATAGAGTCATTTTGTCACCGAAAATTCTACTCGGGTAAAGTTTTCTTAAAGTCCATCTAAAATAATGCGTCTTGGTATGCGTGTTGCAACATAAACTACAAGAGAAACGGAAAAAAGGAATTTCCAGCTAGTTAGGAGAGCTGTAGTGAGTAAACTTTTTCGCCTATGTTCAATTTTTATACAATGTCTGATCTTTGCAGGATTAGGACTTATTTCATCTGTTGAAGCGAATGAATTCACTACTCAATACGTATGGACTCAACCCAAGCAAATTAAAAATAAATCTAGGTCCTCTGGTAGACGGAGTCGAGGCCCAGCCTCTGCGGTACCAATGGATGATTACCAGCCAGTTCCCCTTGAAAGTAAAGTATGGCTAAGCAATGTTTTTGTTGAAGATCGTCATGGTGTCATGAATTCCATGAGAGATCAGCTTGTGGTTTGGGATCAAATGGAGCAGTACAGAAGAAACTGGGATATCGGATCGACAGGCCTCTACCACACACCAGATCGAGGCCAGAAGAAGGCTTGGTTTAGCCGTATGCTTCTTCGCTACGCTGATAAGAGACTATCTGGAGAGATGAAGAATGCTGCAGAAGGCTCAGCCCTGCAGAGAGTAAGTAATGTGAGACAGGCCCTTAGACCTGATACTACTGCCGCTATCTCTAAAAATATAAAGCTCAAATTTAAGGCCCGCGTTCTTCAAATGAGAGGGATAATGAGGGTGATTAACCCATGGGTTGAGTCTGAAACTGAGATAAGTGTTGATGGCGAGATAAACTCTCGTGTAGCAAAGAACTTTGAGGATCTCGGTGTCCGAGCAGATCTTCGTTATCAAGTCTCTGAAGGGGTTTACCACGCGAGCCTGAGTAAACCATTGGGTAATAATGTTACCGCCATTGTTTCGAGTTCTCAGAGTGATGGGGAAGTGGCTTTCTCCAATATGGATAACAATACTTTTCAGCTTGTTTATAGCACCCCTTTCTAGAAGAGCTTTCCTTCCAATCCACAGGCTTTTTTCTCTAAATAATTCTCTTGTTATTGTTGCCTTGCGCGCTGGCACCATCTTCCTCTTTGCGGTAAGTTAAGAGCCGTTTTACACTTACACTATAGAAAACTTAACCCCAGTGGGGACACACTTGAGGTAGGAATGAGCTTATTCGATAGTCCGTTATTTAAAGACTCTTTTGATCAACTAGAAATGGCAGGCTCTGTCGGTGGTCTAGACCCCAACATTATTGAGCGACTGAAGTACCCAAAGCGGGCCCTCCAGGTTGCTGTTCCGATTCGTCTCGACGACGGTCAGGTAAAAACATTTATGGGTTACCGGGTCCAGCACAATATGACTCTAGGCCCTGGCAAGGGCGGGATTCGTTTTCACCCAGGTGTCGATCTCTCTGAAACGGCTGCACTGGCCATGCTCATGACTTTTAAGTGTGCCTTGGTAGGCCTTCCTTTGGGTGGGGCTAAAGGCGGTATTCAGGTCGATCCGAATGATCTTTCTCGTCAAGAGCTTCAGTCATTAACGAGAAGGTACGCGACCGAAATTTCAATGATTGTTGGTCCTTCTATTGATATCCCTGCACCTGATATCGGTACTAACGGGCAAACAATGGCCTGGTTTATGGATACTTATTCTCAGTTAAAAGGCTACACAGTTCCTGGCGTTGTAACAGGTAAGCCGATAGGAATTGGCGGCTCACTAGGACGTGCCGAATCAACAGGTAAAGGTGTCGCTTATTGTGTGAACTTTGCGGCCAAAAAATTAAATATGACAATCGACAAGGAAACCTCGGTTGCTATTCATGGCTTTGGTAAAGTGGGGGTTCCGGCAGCCGAGGACTTGAGTGCTCAAGGGGCCCGCATTGTTGCCGTGGGTGATGTTTCTGGAGCGATCTACAATGAGAAGGGAATTGATATCGCAAAGGCTAAAGAGTATATCCTTGAAAATGGTGTAATCGCAGGATTTCCCGGCGCCGACGCCATTACAAATGAAGAACTCTTTGCTCTAGATGTAACTGTTTTAATTCCTGCTGCCATTGATGGTGTGATCACTAAAGACAATGCCGCTAATGTAAAAGCAAAAATAATAGCAGAAGGGGCAAACGGACCATTAACCAAAGAGGCCATCGATATTGTTACTGGCAATGGAAGCTTTCTCATTCCAGATATTCTTTGTAATGCCGGTGGTGTGATTGTCTCCTACTTTGAGTGGGTTCAAGGTCTTCAGAATTTCTTTTGGGGTTTAGACGAAATTAACAATAAACTTCACGATATTCTTCTTCAGTCCTTCAACACATGCGTTGAAACTGCGGAAGAGTTTAATGTGGATATGAAAAAAGCCGCCTTTATAGCAGCTCTAAGACGACTTGATCAAGCGATGCGCTTGAGAGGGCTCTTTCCTTCATAATTGGATTACACGAGGGCCTTCGGGCCTTTTATTTTGGTCCTGCTTTTATTGTGAATGTTACTCATTAGAGTATAATGCTAGAATGAAGTTTCTTTTTTCTCTCTTGTTTCTTTTTTTCACCAACGCCCCAGGCGCAGAAGTCCTTAAATTTGATATTACGGGATATAAGAGAGAGCTCTTTTCCTACAAGCAGGTCTGTGAAAAAATGGGCCATAAGGATCTGCTTTTAGTTGAACCAAAGAATGTTATGCATATGGATTGCATGGGAGAAATAGTTAATATCAAAGAATTTTGTGCTCAAGTGACTCCCAAGGAGGACTTTCTTCGAGGGTATATTAATTTGAAAATGAAAGAGGTTGTCTGCACCCGAGGAAAAGCTGCCTTCTTAAGTATTGCTTGCGATAAAAGAGATAAGGTTTACTGCGAAAAACCGAAAGAGGGATGTGAACGCTTGAATAAAGTTTATGCGGCAGGGCATGAACTGGAATATCACACCTTTATAGAGAAGGACGTGGATAATGTTCTCAATTGCTTTTTTCAAGTGGCCGCCGTGGAGAAAAAGAAAAAACCGCGCTTTATTATCCCTGGTGAAGAAGAGACGGTCATCGAGCCCGATCTCTTTAGTAGAAAAGAGATCAAAAAAAGTAGTATCGAGTACTTGAATGCCCCTTAAATCAGTTAACTAGCGTTCCCAAAAAAAATATTTTCTTGCTCTCTTAATAGAGATGGAAATAAAAATAAACGCACTCATTCCAAGACAAAATCATTTTCACTGGCTACATGTTTTTGGCTATACAAGTCGTTCTCAGCCTGGGCTCGAAATCTCGGGAATAGGAATAAAGGGACGAGCGATAAAAGAGAAATTAATTTTTCTCTCCAAAAAAAGAAAGCTGAAATTTCCACTCAATCGTTTTATTCTTTGTGTCGAGGGAAGTGATGGTTTTGAAAAAGCGGAACTCGACTACTTGGAGCTCCCACTCTTATTGGCCTTCTGGGCTATGGCCGGCTTAATTCCCATTAAGAGATTAGATAATTGTTTTTGCTCTGGTCGCTTGGGACTTGAAGGTGAGATATCTTGCTTGAATTTGTCTCTTAATCACTGGAGGCGAATTGAGGAGGCTTTGGTTCGAAGAAAAAAGAGTGCTATTTATTTCGGCGAGAGTATACCGATAGAGAGCGAAAGGATCGATCTCATCAGTCCCTTAAGCCTTCTTCAAGAAAGTGTCGGAGGATTTTACATGGAGCCAGAGTTTTGTCAGATGGACAGTGCTCTCGCTAGGTCTGTAAAGTGAGGAAGGTATTCGTCTTTTTTACCCAAGCATTTAGACAAGATTAGGGGAACGACCTCTCCTTTTATATAAGAGGCGGCAATGGGAAAGTTGCCTTGCGAAAGTGCTTCTACGGCCACATATCCCATACGAGAAGCTAAAAAACGATCAATCGCTGAAGGGTTCCCTCCTCGTTGAATATGGCCAAGGATACAAACATGAGCATCAATACCACTACTTTTGAGAAGTTCCTCCTGAATTTTATAGCTTAAACCGGGTTTGTCTCCCTCTGCGCAGATAATAATAGAGGATGACTTTCCCCTCTTAATCCCACGATTAATGTCGTCCGAGATCTGCTTGATATCAAGATTATCGGAAGGGAAAACAATATTTTCTGCCCCTGTACAAACACCAACGTGAAGAGCAATCGCTGGGGAGCGCCGGCCCATAACTTCTACGATAAAAGTTCTAGCATGAGAGTGGGCCGTATCTCGAATTTTATCCACAGCTTCTACGGCCGTCTGAACAGCAGTATCAAAACCTATAGAATAATCCGTACCTTCAATATCATTATCAATTGTTCCAGGAAGGCAGACAACAGGCAGGCCATGCTCTTCATAAAGTAAATGTGCGCCATTGTAGGAGCCATTACCGCCAATGACAGCAAGTGCATCTATTCCCTTCTCTTTTAAAATCTTAAAGGCTTTGGCACGAATTTCTTTTTTATGAAACTCAGGACATCGAGATGTTTGAAGAATGGTGCCTCCATGTTGGATGATGTTACCGACAGAGGACGCATCCATCTCGATAAAGCTTTCCTCAAGAAGTCCAAGGTAGCCTCTTTTAATACCAATAACTTTTATCCCTTTTCCTATAGCACTACGTACTAGAGAGCGAATGGCACAGTTCATTCCGGGGCTGTCGCCTCCACTCGTTAGAATGCCAATCGTTTTAATTTCTTTATTTGTTTTATCTTTATTCATAAAGGTCCTTCTTTTCGCGTCTACTTAAAAATAGGTTTACCTTCAAAGGTCTTTGGAAAATCAATCCCAAGGGCATGAAGTATTGTCGGAGAAACATCCATTAGAGCGCTATCAGCTTGAATTTCGATATTCTCTACTCCCTTTAATTTGGGATGAATGGCACAAAATGGCACTAAGGATCCTGTATGACTGGTATGAGGAGATCCATCGGGATAGACCATTTGGTCGCTATTTCCGTGATCGGCCGTGACCAGCATTAAGACATCGTTTGCCGCACAAACTTTTGCTAGTGAATCGACGCATTGATCAAGAGTCTCGATCGCTTTTACGGCAGCTTGAAAGTTACCGGTGTGTCCTACCATATCTGAGTTGGCAAAATTGACGAGATAGAAAGTATGATTGCCTTTATTGATTTCTTCCACAAGTTTCTCCAGTACTTCCGGAGCCGCCATCTCTGGCTTTTGATCATAGGTACTCACGTCTTTAGGGCTTGGAATAAGAAGTTGATCTTCTAAATCGAAGGGCTTTTTTTGTCCACCATTGAAGAAGAAAGTGATATGGGCATATTTTTCAGTTTCTGCAATTTTAAATTGAGGCAGCTTTAGAGCACTTAAGTGCTCACTAAGACCTCCGTGGACTCTTTCCTTATTGAAGAGAATCGGTAGCTCAACCTCTTCAGGGACATAAGGGGTCATGCACAGGTAGTAAGCTGGAAGGACAGTGCGCTTGAATTCTTTAAAGTTTGGATCAGTTAAGGCCAAGGTAAGCTCGATAGCTCTATCGGGTCTGAAATTAATCATAAAACAGCAGTCACCCTCATCTATGGCAAAGTCTTTATCGAACAGAACAGGTTCGATAAATTCGTCATAAATTTCTCTGCCATACTGCTCTTGAATGTACAGAGCGGGGGTGGTCTTTTCGACTTTTGCTTCCCCCGTAAGAGTTTTATAGCATTTTTCAATTTTTTCCCAGCGACGATCTCGATCCATGCCGATGCTTCTTCCTTGCATCGAAGCGAAGTGAAAGCCTTTTTCTTGATTAAGCTCCTCAATATATTTAACACCACTATCGCGAGCAGTATCTCGCCCATCCATAAAAGCGTGAAAGAAAATTTCGAGATCTGTATCAAGATTAAGGGCCTTGAAAACTTCCTTGATGTGATTAATATGAGAGTGAACTCCTCCATCGGATAGAAGCCCAATAACATGAATTCTCGAAGAGCCCTGCTTTGCCTTTTCTTTGAGATCCTTGAAAAGGGGCATCGAGCTAAAGGTTCCGTCATCTATAGCTTCGTTAATACGAACAAGATCTTGTCGCACAGGCCTACCTGCCCCTAAGTTTATGTGACCAACTTCTGAGTTTCCAACAACTCCCTTAGGAAGTCCTACCTTTTGGCCTCCAGCTTCAATAAGGGTAAAAGGATAGTCTTTAAAGTAGGAATCTATATGAGGCTTCTTGGCCGCCTTTATGGCGTTTTTTGAATCGTCATCTGTAATCCCAAAGCCATCTAAGATAACAAGGAGAACTTTTTTTGAGATGTTCTTTAGTGCTGTCATTCTGTACTCTTTTTTAATAGGTTAAAAGTTGTAAGTTAAAGATGCTGTAAATTCATTCATATTAAAGCTACCAACGTCTTCGCTAAAGGACCTTTTGGTCATAAGGTATCCAAGTTCGAGACCAAGGCCTTTCAGAGCGCTTAGGGAGCGAGTCGCTCTGAGTCCTAAATTAAGCTCGCTATAGCTCAGTACTTTATCAGCATTGTGATTGAAGTAAAGATCTGCATAACTAAAAAGATACCAGTCAGCGCTAAGTTGCGTCTTGTTGTTGAGCCCCATCTGAAAGAGCAAACTTGAGCTAAATAATTCCCCTTCAGATCTTCTCCCTAGAGTTGTGTAGTATTCTGGAGCAAGCCAACGCCCAGTAATTAAGGGCTCGTACCTCGCGGCTATACTTATTAAATTTGTTGATCTCTCGTTGAGAAAACTAGAGAACTCGACGGGGGCTTCGAGCGTTAGTAACCCTTTTTTTAAAAGCCATTGATAGCCCGCTGAAAGCTGATGTGTCACTTTTGGTTGAATAAATTGGAGACTTTGAAGTTCACGTCCGCTGAGGTTATTGAATTTATAATCCAAAAGAAAAATAGAGTTATCATCTTTATAACGTTTAAGGCTCAGCTCCAATGCGGTATTAGTAAAGTTAGGAGTATCGACTTCTTTTGATAAGGCGCTCTCGTTTGTGATATCTAAGCTTCCACTCACATTATACTGGTCACTGATCTGTCTATTCATGAAAACATTAAGCCGACCGGCACGAATGAGAGCATCTTTCTTGGCCGCCCCCTGTCTATTGGGAAGGTTCTCAAAGTTTTCGTAATCAAGTTCACTCAATTGATTGATGTTTTGCTTTTGCTTTATGCCATAGTTAAAAATGACGTTTACGAAAGAAGAGTTTAGCTCTTTCAAGTAGTTCTTAGTGTAGGTTCTTATTGCTGGGTCTAGATCACTTTGTGCTGACAAGCTTCTTATGAGAAGCAAGCCAACATCACCTTGACCTCTTTTAATGTAAGTTTCGGCCAATAGGACTCTAATATCTTCTAGTAAGGTGCCTTCTTTAAAGTGATTGTCTCTGTTTGGGCTTTGGTATAATTTTTGAGCTTCAATTAGGTTGTCCAAGGCGAAATTGAACTCCTCATTAATAAGATTAATTCGAGCTAAACTTAGACTAGCTTCTCCTGAAAAAAAGTTAAAGTGTTTGCAAATGGAAAAGTACTTCTCACTTAGAGACAATATACTTCTTGAAAACTCTTGAGGGAGTGTTCGATCATTATAGGTCGCGTAGTAGCGTTGTGCGAGTTCATAAACGACAGCAAGATCCTCAAGTTTTGGCTTCTTTGTCTTGGAGAGGACGACTTGAAAGTTACCTTTTAGTTTGTGGTTATAGTTTAGGTTGGCAACTCTAGTGCCGATGCCGCGTTTGATCAGAACTTGATAGAGTCGAAAGCTTTTCGTGAATTGTTTTTTTTCAAAGAAGTAGCGGGCCAAAGTAATAAAGGTTTCTCTATGAAAGGGACCGTCCATATTTCGCCGAAGCAGTTTGAGGGCTTGGTTGTTCTGGGATTGCGATAGCATGACAAGTGCCTTGGCATGCCTTATCTCTTGAGCCTGCTCCAGACTTAAAGCAAGCCCGTAGGAGGTTGAAGCTACCCAGATGAAAACAAAGAGAAAACTAAACTTTTTCATGTAATTCAAAAGAACCTTATTGTGCCTAAGTATCGAATATTCTTATCTAATTTTAGTTGATAGGGCCAAAAATAGAGGCCTTAGGAAAGAGCTGCCGAAGAAGCACTATAAGGAAGCCAAGTAAAGGCCTGAGTTTCAATTGCCGATAGGTCAATTATGAGTTTATCGTCCAAAATTCTTATTTTAGCTCTTTTTATAACCGACTGTTTAGCTCTTGATATTATTGATGGAGCCAAAAAAGAAGAGGGCTTGAAAAGTGCAAGCGTCGCTAAGGTTATAGGTAAGGTTTTTAGCCAATGTTCAAAGAGAGACAAGAGAAGTCTTCTAGCGGGAGATAGCATAGGGGATCGGTGCTTTATCATTTCCGAGAAGAGTTCTTATATGAAAGGGCTATTATGGGATAATTCCTTTTTTCACTTAGGAGAGAACTCGGCTATTGAGATCATAAGACAAAACGATGATCTAGCCGTAATAAAGCTTCATCAAGGTCAATTTAGGATACTTAATTTTAAAAAATCAAAAGAAGTTAAATCTAAAATGGGATCAGTCACTATAGCAAAAGGTGAATTCATATGGAGTTTAGCATCTGAGACACAACAGGATAGTAAGTTTATTGTCCTTGATGGGTACGCATTAGTGAATAAAAAACGGTTAGGGCCTGATTCATCAAGTGCTAAGAGAAATTCATTAGCTGAAAATAAGAATATAGAACGTCCTTGGAAGAATTACTTTTTAGGAGAAAGCAATAGTTCTGCCGCTCTATACAAGCCTCAATTTAATGAAAGAAGCATTGCCTCAGTCGTGGAAATGGGGGAAGTTTCAGAGTTTGAGGAGTTTTTAGATGAAGAAGGAGCTGTCGATGATCAAGAGGAGAGCTTTCCAATTGTTAAAAATAAAATCTGGGTTCACGATATTATTTACGACAGCGTGATGAAGGCAGTAGAAAAAGCTGCTTTTAAAAAAGCAGATGAGATTATACCCGTTGCAATAAAAACGGCTTGTAAGGAGCTCGTGTGGGAAGTGGCCAATCGCTCTGTCATTAAGTGGGCCACGAAATACGCCTATGTCGCCGGTGCCAAAGAAATTCCCCGCTCAGTTGCTTCTAGTCTTAATGAAGTAAATATAGAGGATGCTGATCTTTACGACAGAGAGCTCTACAAAACTTCAGCTCAAGAAGTGGCAACGATAAGAAGTTATCGTCGCGCTAAAAGCGCTGCTGAAGCGGGAGGTTATGCTAAAGGCTGGAGAGAAGCTCAAAAGTATGCTCTTGCCCTTATTCCTGAGGTCGTTTTGCCAGTGGTTAGGAGCGTGATTTATGATCAGGCGAAGAAAGCTGGATCTTTAGCGGCAGCCCAAACTCTAGAGACAACAAAGCTTTTGAGAACAGATGACGTGGAACAATTAGTGGAGCATCTCAGCCAGGTTGCCTCAACCAAAATCGCCATGGAGAGAATTAATAAATACTCGGCCTACTATACAGAGATGGCGGCTAAAGAAGCGGCTCTTGAGGTAGCTAAAGCGACCTCTGGAGAGATCGCAGATTTTGTAGCATCGAAAGCTTCAGAAACGGCCGGTAAAATTATGCAAAAAAAGATTGCTCAAAAGAGGGCCAAGTCCGTCGCCAGATCTATTGCTAGCCGAAACAAAGTAAATGAAGCGCAAAAGGCGCAAACTCATAGCTCTCGCACTCTAAGAGAGACCTCACGCTGACTAAAGTTTTGACAGGTGCCACCTTGATCAACTTTTAGACACCAGTAAACCATTGAATATTGTTTAGATTTTCTGGCACAACTCTTGCTTCTTATATCCCCATATAGATTTTAAAAAACGGCCTATCTTTTAGGCCACAGTTTGGAGATTGAGATGAAAACGAATTTTTCAAAATTTTTGATAGCTTTAATTGTCACAGCAGGAATAGTTTCTTGTGGTAGTGACAATGAGAGTGGTGCAAATGTTGTGTCTGGAGCTTCTCCTATAACTAACGTCCCGACATTTACGACAGGAACTTGCGAGAGCGCTTCAAGCTATGACGACTTCTATAATAGAGTAAATAACTTTCAATTCATTAAAGAATCTACTGAGTATCAAACATACTATTTTAGCGAACAAGAGCTAGATGAAGATGACTGTCGATTCCTCGGAATTAATTGTGGGACCACTTACAAGTGGAAAACAATAAGACAGTTTCAAAGAAGTAGTATTAGAGATCAAGATAGTGTTTCTCACGAAGCGGGTAGCACTAAAGAAAGTGTTCGCAATTACTTGATGGGTATTTTAAACCAGAAAGTACAATCGCGCGGCGCTGGATCTTATTACGAAGTTCTTCATGCTAACGGCGACATCTTTGGTGTTGACCTTTGCAAGCCAATAGGAGCCAACCCAGTCTTTCGCTGGAGTGAGCAGACTAAAGAGAGATACTTCTACCAAGGTTCTTCTTCAGGAAGTTTTGGTAGCTCATCTTATGGACAATTTACTTATTAATTAAAGTTCCTTGTAGAGTCCGCCCCCCCTAGGGTTCTGCATGTGAAGTGTGTGTGTGAAAGGCCCTCAGTTTACTGGGGGCCTCTCTACGTTAAGAGACAATAAATCCAGAACGATCTTGAATTTTAAGAATAAAAGGTCCCATTAAGTTCTTTCTACTTCCTTCTTTTAACCCGTCGTCAGCTGCTAAGGCTTTGGTATCTGTCCAGTGCTTTGTTTTGGTTTGATCTCGAAAGAAAGTGAGATCACTCAATATGGCCTGCTTTTGTTTTTCAGTTATTTCGGTGCTCTTTGGGAGATTCTTATTGGTGTTGTGAGTCAGGTCTATTGCTCCATCGCTGAAGAAGCTCAGAGCAATAGGTGGTTTTTCAACGGCTTCTATAGCACTCAAATAGGGATCTTGCAGAGTTAAGAGAACCTGAGCCGTTTCAATTTCAGTGCTCCATTGATGATCTTTAAAACTACTCGAACCAGTTCTTCCAATACCAAGCTCAAGGAATTTTCTTTTTTCACTGGTTTTGGCCGGACAGCTTATACACAGATGATAGAGCTCGTGATTGAGTTCGAAGTAAACAAGCCGTTTGTCTGGTGCCTGGGCTCCAATACCTTGTCTTACCTCCAAGATTGGGACCGCTTGTGGATTTAAAAAGAGGGAACCCTTAAAGAGCTCAAGCTCTTTTAAACCTGATATCTGGTAGGACTCATTTTCTCTCGTTTGCCATTTCATGCGATAGAATGCGTCACCCGTAGGAGGAAGATCCATAGAAATAAAATCACCAAATTTGTCGTAGTAGTAGGTGACAAGCTCCCCTTCATCTCTTAGAAATTTTAGGTCATTTTGAATATTTCTCTTTAGGCTATCAGGTTCAGCATTAAAAGAGACTTCCAGTCGAGAATTAAGCTCTGCCAAATCCAGGGGACCCCAACGATGAAGGGTTTGCATAATTTTGGTCATCCTTCTGTGTTTACTAATTTTCAAGGAGTACCGGCCTGTTAGGGTTTGGAGACAAGAACAAAGCGCTGAGTTATCTCAACTTCTTTGCGACTAGGGTGAAGAGGGTAATTAAGATCCCTGTAGAGTTTGGCAATACAAGCAGAAGCTTTCTGATTATTAGAAATATCATTGCCTGTTTTCAGTCTAATTAGCTTTCCTGTATTTTTCTCTAGAACAAAGCCTAGCAAAACTTCCTTCCTATTCATTGGTTTTAGGCACTTCTTGAGTTTCTCATCCTGAAGGGAGACGACTCTTTGAAATTGAGCCCTAAAGCTTGGTTTTTGTATGGCCTTGGTTTTGCGAAGGGCGGAAGATTTTCTACGAACAACTTGCCGCCTCGTGGGGATGGCGGGCCTTCTGGCCGCAGCTTTTGGTTGAGTCTTCGCAGTTGGTCTAGGTCGCTTGATTTTGTTCTTTTCTTTGGCTTTTGCGGTAACAACGGCGGAAGTTGATTTTGCTACTTTTTTCTTCACTTCGTTTTTAGGCTCAGTCAAAAAAGGCTCAAAGGCGAAGAGGAAAAAAACACCTAGGGTGCCCAATATTGTAAGTGTTGTTGCATTGAAAATTGAACCGTAAGAGAAATTGATATTTGGCCTAGCTTTAAGATTGAAAAAGGGGATGGGCTTTGAGCTTTTGAGAACGGCCGCTTTAATTCGATCAAAGCCAGAGCAAAGCCCTAGCATCTCTTTGAAAATAATGTTGCGGGCATAGTTATCAAAGTAAGGTGAAGCAACAATGGGTTGACTGGCTTCCTTGAGCTCCGGTGCCATGTAGTTGGCTTTTCCGCGGATGTTTTTCTGATTGATTTTCTTGCCAATGATCTTAGTGTCTTCAAAGTCGATAAGGTGAACTTTGTTCTCTGGTGAAATGATGATGTTCTCTGGTGAGAGGTCAAAGTGAATGACTTTTTTCTTGGAGTGCAGATAGCTAAGAGCATGGGAGATTTCGGAGTTTATTTTTTCCACTGCCTTAAGCTTGAGACCATTTTCGAGATTAAGGTCGAGGTATTGTCGCAAGGAGACACCCTCAAAGTATTGAAGAATGAGATAGAGAGTATCGTCCTCATTTCTTCTAATATCGTAGACCTTTGGAAAGTAAGGACTCCAGAATTCCTCTAAAGTGGAGGCTTCCTTGAGAAGCCTTGCTTCAACCTTTTTCTTTCGTGCCTGGTCTGGAATCGGTTTCAGAGACTTTATCAGAACCCGTTGATTTTCCTGTGGCCAAAAGGCTAAATGAAGCTCGTACTCACTTCCATGAGTGATTCGATTCAAAAGCCAAATGTCGTCATCAAAGCGCGTCGAGTTCATAATTTCAGTGACTTTGTCTTGCGTTAATGGGGGCAAAATTCTTGTGCTTCCTTGCGCTATTTTGTTTTTATAACAACCCTAATCATTTGGCTAATTGAGGAGCACTAACATGAAGCATTTACTCGTTCGCATAACAATATTGACCTTTCTAGGCTCTAGCCTATTTTCACTAGAGCTTCAGGCCGCAAAGCCGAAGAAGACCGTTAATAGTGCGACTCTTCATGTGGATGGAGAGTTTAGTAAGAGTGAAGATCAGGAACTAAAGTTTCTACAAGACGAATTGAAAAATGTTAAAGGCTTAAAGCGCGGTTACAAAAGAAAGTCTAAGGTGTACCTGAAGCTTACTGACGAAAGTGAGCAGCTCAAAGAAAATTTTGAAAGCTATGTTGGTAATCGAGTTGATTATGAAAAAGCGATTGGTGACTATAACACCACGATAGAGTGTTTAAAGTCTGGCGATGCTCTAAAGTGTAGACCTGATCTTGCTAACAAGAAGAAGAAAAAGGCAGCACCTGCTCAAACAGCTCCAAGAGCGCAGTATCGGCAAAGTAATGATTCTTTCGACTCTGTAGGGACAACGATGGCGGCCGTTAAGCGACCGGCCAGAGGAAACTCAGCGGCTGACTTTTTAAGAGAAGTTGATTCTAGAATTTCAAGTAGAGATCGAGAACTTTTGGGCTGCTACCGAATGGGTGGATATTCACAGCAAGGGGTTTTAAAAGTTCAATTAAAAATCTCCGGTAATGGAAACCTTGGGCATTTAGGCTTTGAAGACACTTCCGAAATCAACGATCGACGAGTGGTCACTTGCCTTTCTCAGGTGCTCTATTCGATCACTTACCCCAGCACTCCAAGTGGGCGTATGACGACTGTTAAGAAGCCATTTGTCTTTCATCTCATGTAATATTATTGACTTTTAGGGCTTGAATTTAGACAAGCCCTAATAAATCAAAGACTTAGATACCCCAAAAGTTTTTTAAGAACGACCGTGCTTTTGATCTATAATAGGAGGGAGTAAATTAGAAACCGGGAGCCTCCAAATGGCAAAGTACAAAACAGATTTAAGAGATATTTTTTTTAATCTCTTTGAAAATTTAAAAGTTCAAGATCATATGAGTGACTACGGCGAAAACGATCTCAAAGATATAATTTCCCAATTTGATAAATTTGCAGAAAATGAAATTTATACATGTCGAGTTGATGGTGATGAAATTGGCGTCAAGCTGACAAAAGATAAAGGGGTTGTGGTCCCTGCTAGTTTTCAAAAAGCGAAAGAGCAGTACTATCAAAATGGCTGGTTTGCCTTGGGTTATGCTGAGGAAATCGGAGGCATGCCCGCGCCTCACTCAATAAGTTTCGCTTGTAACTCCATTTATGTAGGCGCCAATGTTGCTTTGTCAATGTACTCAGGTCTATCTCAAGGGGCTATGAACGTTATTCTGCAAGTGGGTTCCAAAGAGTTAAAAGATAAATTTGTTCCTTCAATGATGGAAGGACGATGGGGCGGAACCATGTGTTTGACTGAACCAGGAGCAGGCTCCGATGTCGGTTCGACAAAGACAACAGCAACGCCAAATGATGATGGCACCTTTAACATTAAGGGCGTGAAAATATTTATCTCCTCGGGTGAGAGTGACCTCTACGAAAATAATATTCATATGGTCTTAGCAAGAACACCAGATAGTGAGGAGGGAACGAAGGGTCTCTCGCTCTTTGTCGTTCCTCGTTTTAATATAAATGATGATCTCTCTAGTGGTGAATTCAACAATGTCGTTTGTACTAAGATTGAAGAGAAGATGGGAATCCATGGTTCTGCTACTTGCGAGTTAACTTTTGGTGGCCAAGGTGATTGTAAAGGTCAACTGATTGGCAAAGAGCATGAGGGCATCGTGAATATGTTTATCATGATGAATGAGGCGCGCCTGCTTTGTGGTATCCAAGGGGAGGCTCAAGCAAATTTGGCTTACCAGCTAACCGAACAGTACGCTAAAGAGAGATCACAATTTGGTAAAGACATAATTAATCTTCCAGACGTTAAAAGGATGCTCTTGAAAATGAGGGCCATGTCCAGAGGTATGCGATCCCTAATTCTCTATACTTCTAACCTCTTTGACCTTGAGAAAAAAGGGGATCATCTTGCTGAAAAAGAGTTGGCGCTGCTAACTCCAGTCTGCAAAGCTTTTTGTACTGACGAGGGCTTTCAGGTTTGCGTCGATGCCATTCAAGTTCACGGAGGCTACGGCTACTGTTCTGAGTATGGAATTGAGCAGTTTGCTAGGGACACAAAAATAGCAACAATTTACGAGGGCACTAATGGTATCCAGGCAATGGACTTTGTTATGCGAAAGATACTTAAAGACGGGGGAGAAACCTTTAAGGCCTTAGGTCAAAAAATTGTAGAGTCATTAAGTAACCCCGTGGCCGGACAATGGAAAGTTGAGTCGGCCATGTTGGCCGCTTCAATGCAAAAAGCTCAAAGTATTTTAGAGAACTACGGCGAGAAAGCTGGAGCAAAAAACTATGATGCTGTACTGGCTTCCTCAACGGACTTTTTAACTTATTGCGGAAACTTAATTGTTGCGTGGCGTTTACTCGAAGGAGCTATGTTGGCGAGCAGTTCGATGGATGGAGCTAGTGCAGAAGACAAAGTCTACTACGCCTCCAAAATAACCGACTTTAAAATCTATTGTCAGCATTACTTGAGTAGAAATAATGGAATAGCACAGAGTATTCTAAATTTTGAACAAGATTGGACAGCCGTAGAGGTTTGAAACTATTGGTGTTAGACTTGCAATTGTATGTAAATTAAAAATTTGGGTCATAGTTCTACTAATTGAGTTTTAAGTATGAAAACTCATAAAAGGTTTGAATACCCGGAGGATGAAAAGGGCTGACCAAAAAGCCTAGCTTATGAGGTCATAGTTCCTTTCCAGGAGCGGTACATTAATGAGTTTGGAAAATCTTTATCAGAGTGTAGAGATCTTTTCAAAGGAAACACACGGAAGTTCTGACTATTACAAAGAGACTGTTTTTGTAAAAGGCGAAAAAGAGGACGAGTTTGCTCCTTTGAAATTTCTTTTTAAGAAATTAGATGCTTACAGTGACAAGGCTGATCTTTTTAAAATTGGTTTCGTTTGCGATGCCTTTGATCTCTACGATCAGCCCCGTTTCATGACATGGTATGAGTCTCAATTTTCAAGAAAATTGAAAAGAGAGGACTCCAAAAAGATCACGATTATCTACCTTCCCGATAATAAAAGTATCTTCGATGCTATTGAGTTGGTGAATAAAAGTTATGATGTCCTACGGAATCAGCATATTATTCTGAACAATAAAAATCTACCCGTCCAGCTTGGCGAGTGGTACGCGAAATGCGTCTTCGGGCTAGATCAGTTGAAGTCTACCTCACAAAGAGGTTTCGATTTTCTGCTTAAGGGCAAAAGAGTAGAAATAAAAATAGAGTGGGGAGATCACTCCTCACCTAAGGGTGTGAAGCTAAGAAAGTCTTTGGCCGATCTTAGTGACTATTGCATCATCGTTTACGTCGCTAAGAATTTTCGGATAAGAGAGATTTGTTTCCTTGATTCTAATTTTGTCGTGAGAAAATTTTCAGGTAAGGGTCACACCATATTTCTTAAAGATAGTGATGTTACTCAATATTTTTTCAGTAGCTCACTAAAGCATATCGACAAAGTGGCCAATCCTACCGCGCTACTCAAATATGCCACGCCTGTATTTGCGATGAAGCTCTCTGAGGCTTTTTAGTAATGTTTAATCCCAAAAATATTCTCATCATAGGCGGTGGCCGTGGTTTGGGCTTAGGCTTAACTAAGGCAGTAACGACTAGGTATCCAGAGGCTGTTGTTAGCGCTACCTACCGCGAAGAGTCTAGGGCCGGCGGTTTACTTGAACTGATGAGCGGTAATGCCGTAAAGCTTGACCCTATCAATGAGATTGAAATTAGTGCTTTTTGTGAGGGGCATGCGCAGTTTGACTTAGTCATTAATTGTGTAGGCTTTCTTCATGATCAAGAGACCCAGCCAGAAAAATCTTTGAGAGATATTAATATTGCAGACCTTCAAAAAAACTTTTTGATAAACAGTATTGTTACACCCTTGTGGGCCAAGTATCTAAAAAGGAAGTTCTCCAAAACTGACGCGTCAGTTTTCGCAACCTTGTCGGCGATGGTGGGTTCAATAGAGGAAAATCAAATAGGAGGGTGGTACGGTTACCGAGCTTCGAAAGCTGCCCTAAATATGTTTATTAAAAATATTGCTATTGAGTTTGAACGCTCTCGTTTAAAAACGAGTGTAATCTCCATTCATCCCGGTACAACTCACACCGATCTTTCCGAGCCCTTCTCTCAGGGGGTAAAACATAAAGTTTGGCAGCCTGTCGAGGCGGCCGAAAACATATTGAATGTACTTGAGAGCTGTTCGGAAGAAGGTTCGGGTCTGTTTAAAAATTGGGACGGACGAAAAATTGAATGGTGAAGGAAAAGATATAACCTATTGTATAATGCCTTTCTGCCAGTACAGTACGAAGCTTAAAACAAATCATACGTGAGAAGCCGACATTCTAAGGGACCATTCCAAAAGACAAATCTTTTTTCAGTTCTTAATGAGATTGATTTCCTAAGCACAGGGTCTTGGCTCACAATGTATGCCTTAGTTCCCTTCCAGTTGTTTTTCAGGTTCTCACCAAAATTATGATAAAGACTCTTTAGTCCCTCATCGGGCTCCTCCAAGCGAACACCGTAGGGGGGATTGGTAATAACAACTCCAGGTCCCTCAAATTCAGGAGCGACCTGAATTGCATTTTTCATATTCAGTCGGAGAGCTTTTTGAGGTAGTCCTAATCGCTTCCAAGATTTTGAGAGCATGGAGAGTGCATCCTTACTCGTATCATTGCCCATAAAGCAAGCTTGAGTGGCTTTCTGTATGCCATTTTCTGCTTTAGCAATAAGCTCGGACGTTAGGTGTTTAAATACCTTTTGGGCGCTTTCGTCTCGTTTAAACCATTCATGAATTTGGAAGGCAAAATAAGGGTATCCCTTTTGAGCCTCTTTCAAAGGTAAGTACATAGGAGGAATATTATACTTAATCATAGCGGCTTCGATGAGAAGGGTGCCACTTCCGCAAAAAGGGTCACTTAAAGGTATTTCTTTATCCCAACTTGTATTCAAGACAAGGGCCGCAGCAAGATTTTCCTTCATCGGGGCTTGGTGGCCAAACTCTCTATAGCCTCTTTGATGCAGGGGAAAACCAGCGAGGTCTAACAGGATAATTCCTTTGAAGCCTTTTTTTCCATTAGGTTCGATACGAAGAAGAAAGTGGTAGTCACCGTCTCTCGTGTCTATACTCGGTCTTTCACCACCATTATCTCGAAATGTATCGACGATCGCGTCTTTTAATACAAGGCTAAGGTGATGAGAGTTTCTAAAAACACCTCTAATGTCATTTGAGATAAGGCAGCTTATTCGGAGGGTTTGATCGTGGTTCATAATCTTCTGCCACGGTATTTCTTTTGCTGCTTCGTAAAGATTTTTTTCTCGTTCAAAGATAAAGGAGCCAATCTCTTGATAAACTCTAGAAGCTACACGGGTTTCGAGAAGAAAATTTAAAGCTGAATTGATCTCACTTTTAAAAGAGAAGCCGCCACGGGTAATTTCTCTATGACTAAAGTTATAGTGTTCAGATTCGGCAAAAAGAGTTTCTTCTATTCCTTTCGGGCAACTGGCAAAAAAGCGTTTCACAATGGTCCTTCGATTTTTAGTGTTTCAGAAAAGGCTTCAGCTCTTAAAAGAAGATCTTTATAAGAATCTGTCATCAGTGGATTAAGGTCTTTTTCTTTAAAACGCTTAATTCTCCAGAGAGAGATTGAGAAGAGTCCAAGGAAGATCGCATCGCTTAAGTGTCGTTTTTCTTCTCTAGGAAGGGGACGAATGGACTCATAACCGGATAGATATGACTTGATCAGTGGGATGCTGATTCGCCCTTTCTCTATACAGGTTCCAGATAGTGAGATTCCGAGGTCGAGAATATACTCCCCACGGCCTCCTTGTTCAAAGTCTAGTATGGTTTGAAGCTTTTCATTTTTAAAAAGTGTGTTGTCTGAGTAGAGATCGCCATGAACGATACCAACTTCCCAAGGATAGTCGGCAAAGCCCTGAAGACCATGGGGGAAAATAAAACCAAATGATTCGCTGTAGTCTTTTGGGGCCTTAAGGGAGCGGGCATAATCTCTAACTTGCTGAGCGCCAAAGCCGACGTTCTCGTGGTGACGAAGCTCTTGAAACCCCTCAATATGAGTAAGCGTGTGAAGAGCAGCAAGTCCCTGGCCAATTTCAAAGCAGGCAACATCACTAGGGCCGGGTGGAATTCCGTCAAGAAAGTCAAACAAGACCCCGAACATTTCTCCCTTTTGATAGACGCTTTCGCTTTTGGTGGTTTGATAGGGAACCAGAGAGGCTTTAAAACCTACTTTATTGATATAGTTGAGAACTCTCATCTCCTCTTTTAGTTCCTCACAATTCTTATCGTTTGAGACTTTTAGAAGGTAATTCTGAGTTGCGGCCGTGATTTTGTAATTAGAATTAGAAATCCCGAGAGATAAGGGGATAAGCTCAACTACTGGACCGAGCTCGTACAGCTCTAGAATTTCATTTGCTTGTTCAATACTAAGCTTGGTGTAGTCACCCATTGCGCTTTGTTCTCGCTAGTTTTGCCGTCTTGGGCGTATTAGGAGGCTAAATTCGCCCAATATATGCTTGATGTCAAAGTATTACTGAGCGCCTTCAGAGGCCAATTCTTGTAGCTCTATAAGGACAGTGGTATGTTACGTGAAATTAATTTTAAACGTAACGCGCAATATAATGTTGGAGCAATTCTAAAAATAGGAGCACTTATGAGTGAAGACTACAAAGTCAAAGACATGTCCTTAGCGGACTGGGGTAGAAAAGAAATTCGACTTGCAGAAGTTGAGATGCCAGGACTTATGTCCTTGAGAAAAGAGTTCGGTGCTTCAAAGCCACTAAAAGGTGCTAAAGTTGCTGGCTGTCTTCACATGACAATTCAAACTGCCGTTCTCATAGAGACTCTTGCTGAGCTTGGTGCGGAAGTTCGCTGGTCTTCTTGTAATATTTTTTCTACTCAAGATCATGCCGCTGCCGCCATTGCCGCTGCTGGCATTCCCGTTTTTGCCTGGAAGGGTATGAGTGAGGAAGAGTACGAGTGGTGTATTGAGCAAACTCTTCGTTGGCCAGATGGTAAGGGTCTTAACATGATCCTCGATGATGGTGGTGATCTTACTAACATCGTTCTTGATAATAACAAAGATCTTGCTAGCGAAATTAGAGGGATCTCTGAAGAAACAACTACAGGTGTTCACAGACTTTACGAAAGAGTAAAAGCTGGAACTCTTACTATGCCTGCTATCAATGTGAACGACTCTGTTACAAAATCAAAATTTGATAATCTTTACGGTTGTCGTGAATCCTTAATAGATGGAATTAAGCGAGCAACAGACATTATGGTTGCTGGTAAAGTGTGTATCGTAGCTGGTTACGGTGATGTTGGTAAAGGTTCAGCTCAGTCCCTTCGTGGTCAAGGTGGACGAGTTATTATTACAGAAATCGATCCAATCTGTGCGCTTCAAGCTGCAATGGAAGGTTACGAAGTTATGCCAATGAATGACGCCTGTAAGTTAGGCGACATCTTTGTTACGACAACTGGTAACTATGACATCATCCGTGGTGAGCATATGGATCAAATGAAGGATGCTGCTATTATTTGTAATATCGGTCACTTCGATAACGAGATTGAAGTAAGTCACTTGAATGAAAACTACACAAAAGACAACATCAAGCCACAGGTTGATCAATACACGTCAAAAGATGGTCGCCGTTTGGTTCTTCTTGCTGAAGGTCGTCTTGTCAATCTCGGTTGTGCGACTGGTCACCCATCATTTGTAATGAGTAACTCATTTACGAATCAGGTTCTTGCGCAAATGGAACTTTGGGAAAACTCTCAAAAATATGAGAACAAAGTCTACATGCTTCCAAAGCATCTTGATGAAAAAGTTGCTTTTCTTCATCTTGACCGTATTGGCGTTAGACTTGAGAAGCTAACAGCTAAGCAAGCTGAGTATATCGGTGTTTCTGTTGAAGGCCCTTACAAGCCAGATCATTACAGATATTAAGAAAAACGATAGGCTTTATCCGTCGGAGGCTCGTCGCAAGTATTGGTCAGCAGCTTTCGGATATGCTTTTTAGCTTAATATTGATAATTAAATTATAAAACCAAGAAAGCCCGCTTAATCGCGGGCTTTCTTGGTTTTCAATAAGCAAGGCTGGCATATGCCTTCTTCGCTTTTCGCTTCAGGCTTAGTAATCTACAATGGTTCGGAAATAGGATTAAAAAAGGTTTCTCAATGAAAGTTTATATTGGATGCGATCATGCAGCATTCGCAGAAAAGGAAGCTGTTAAACAGTTCCTTTTGGATCTGGGTCATGAGGTTGAGGACTGCGGTACTCTTGTTAATGAGAGAGTCGACTATCCCGACTACGCCAGCGCCGTAGCAAAATCCATCCTTTCAACACCTGATGCTAAAGGTATCCTTCTTTGTGGCTCTGGAATTGGGGTTTCTATGGTTGCCAACTCTTATGCTGGAATTCGTGCTGCACTTTGCCGAACTGTTGAGGAGGCTAAGCTTTCTCGTGGTCATAACGATGCAAATGTATTGTGTGCTGGCGCACGTTTGGTAGAATTAGAAACTATTAAAGAAATGATTACTGCTTGGCTTGAAACTCCCTTTGAGGGAGGACGTCACTTAGATCGAGTGAATAAATTTGTGACCTTAGGAGAGAAGCTTGCCTAGAAAGCTTTTAGAGAAACTCACTTTTGTTTTTGTCTTCACCTTATGCTTATTAGGTGTTTACTTCTCAAGGACCGATCTAAAGTTCTTTGAGGGCGTCTACGTTAGAGAAGACGGTCCACTCGAATGGCTCACTGTGGTGGCGTTACTTGTAGGCTCAGTGATGAATGTTTATCGAGCGAGAATATTAGCGCCCTTTAGAAACAAACGTTTTGTTGCAGGACTCTATTTTCTTGCTGTCTTTTTCTTCTTCGGCCTAGCTGAAGAGATAAGTTGGGGTCAAAGAATTTGGCAAGCATGGTTTGACTTCAAGGTGCCGGCGTTCTTTTTAGAGTATAACTCTCAAGGTGAGATGAATCTTCACAACCTACGCTTTGGAGGCGTGAAGATTAATAAGCTTATTTTCGGGACCTTTCTCGGTATAGGCATTGTCTTTTATTTCTTAATTCTTCCAACTCTTTATAAAAAGCAAGAGAAGGTTAAACAGTTTATTGATAGCATAGCCTTTCCACTTCCTCGTGGTTATCACATTGTCGCTTATCTTTGCCTGGCGGTAATTGCTGAGCTTATCGCTGGTGGTAAAAAAGGTGAAGTTTTAGAGTTTGGAGGAACTTGGATTGTCCTTCTCATGATATTTGAGCCTTATAATAGGGAAATTTTTAGTCGGCGCTCATTTGAAAGATAGAACCTTTGATCAGAGATCTTTAAATATATAAGCGGTTAGACTTTATATAAAATCTGCTTAATCATCTTGCTCTGCTGTGGAGTGTAGTCCTGACAAAGGATGTTAAATTCATGTAGCTCTCTCTTACTTTTTTGTAGATCACTTTGTAGATTACCAGGGGCGAATTTAGAAAACTCTTCTTCAAACCATTTATGATTGCTGATTAAAGCGAGCTTTTCTTTAGAGTCTTTATTCGTTTTTCCAAAAATAGCGCCTACTCGGGCTCCCAGAATTACCCAATCTCCATAGGGAACATCAGAACCTAGACTTGTCCAAATAAGAAGTCTTTTTTGTGTTCTCTCATCAACTTGTGTTCCGACGTAAGTATTGGTTTCACTGGCCAGTTTCGAAGCTTCTCGAAAGCCACTTTTAAAGCTTATGTACTCCGAAGTATTAAAGTTGGTGGTCGAAGCAATTTCTGGCTGAATTTTAAATCCTTGAGTGGCCACTGAAAGAGTGAAGTCTACTACATCGAGACTCCTAAAATTTCGCACTAATTCGGTGTTGAACAGATGAATAGAGCCATAGCCATAGACTAAGCCATTTACGGCATTCTTGCAGCGATAGACATGGACTCGCTTATCCTTCTCTCCTTGGAAATCTTCAAGCTGAAAAGAAAAGTTGGGATTTAATCGACTATCTCCATCCATTGTAAAGAAATGACTTGTTGTGGATCTTTTTGCAGCTTCAACCCATGCTCGGGCTATTCCCTCAACACCGTGAACTCTTTTAGCAGTTGGAACCTGACTTTTCAAAATTAGCCAATTCTTTTCTGCTTCTGGTTCAGCATATGACATAAAAAATAAATCAAACATGCAAAAACACTACTCGAAAATTACGTATAAGGGAAATGTTTAGAGTCGGCCTCACGGTTAGCTCGGGAATAGATTCATCACTCAAGTATTTCGACCTTTCTTGAAAAGTGGCAAGACGTTTCTTGCCGAGGGCAGAAAGAAGCAAAGTAACACAACAAAGTCGAAGGTATAAAACCAGCTAAAAGAGTAGAGGATTCCAACTAAAACAAATAGAGCACTTATGAATCCGAAAAACCGAAAAATACCTCTAAATAGTAGTAAAATGGTTAGCCCTTCAAAAAGAAGAGAGAAAAAGCCAAGGACAGATCCTAGTGCAGGGGACTTATGTAATAAGCTATAGAGAGGAGCAGCATTACCATGTTTTAAAAAGGGGAATAGAGTAGAGCTTTCCAGTAAGTAATTATTTTGATTTTGATCGAAGGCCATAGATAAGACATAGTTGCTGAAAAAAAACGAAGTTCCACCAAGCCAAAGTTTCCAGATAAAGGCTACTGGAAATTGAGCTACGAAACCAAGTGCCATAACTTGAAACGGCCAGCCATACTCCTCAGATCTTTTTAGGTTAGAACTCCAACCAATAAGAGAGTCGAGCGACCATGTATCGGCAGCCCGAGAAAATGGCATAATCAACAAAGCCAGAAACAAGAGATAATATTCATTTGTTACATTAGAAGCTGTAGTGAGAACGTAAAAAACGTAAGATCCAAGTAGAAAACTAAGTATCGAGCTTAATCTAAAGGCCAAGCCAATTGCGCTGGAAAAAGTCGATATAAGAAAAGTCATCCAAATAAATTTTAATATTGGTGGAGAGAATATTGGAAGTGAAAAGAGATTAAAGATTTGAGCATAATTGCGGATGTTGTTAGGAATATTTCCATGCAAAGATATATTCTGAATATAAACCAAAACAAATAGTGCCGAATAGAAAGTAATTCTTGAGAAGCTAAGAATTTTAGAGCTTTCAAAATAGAAGAAATATGAAAAAATTACATCGAAAATTTTCTTCATAATGAAATTACAGATATTAAAACCGGATTCGGTAATTTTTTTTGGAGAGTTTGATTTTCGAATTTAACTTTTTGACGATATATATGCAGTTTTTTAGCGATAGGTCTTCCATCTTTTATTTTTTTTCTATTTATTAAATGAAGTTGGTAAAGTGCTTTAACATTTCGGTTAAGTGTTTTAATTTTTTTTTCGCGAAGAAGATTTCCAATTCTTCCTCGTGTTAATGGAGAAAGAAGCTTTCGTTTGGAAAGGCGAGTCTCTTGATTATTATGATCGACCGAGTAGACTTCAGTATACACAAAGCTTCGATCTTTATTATTTAAACCAGAAAACATTTTCATGGAATGAATTGGCCAACTTGAATGAACGAAAAAAGCAGCATACCAAGCGTAGCTCAAAACAGCTGAGAAAGTGACAAAAATTATATTTTTACGCTGCCTACTCATGCTTCGGCCTCACACTATTTTTTTTGAGAGAAGAGTGAAGCTTCCATTCCTTTTGAAAACGAAATTTTACGGGGATTTTGTACCTGTTAAGTTTATCGAGGCAAAACTCTTTTATTGATACTTCAGCATCTTTAGATAGTGACGTGCAAACTTCAGCAATGACAATTTGTCCCAGAAGAGGGTGGGGTTCTGAAAAAACATAAGCATTAGAAATTTCAGGGTGCGATAGAAGCACTTCCTCAACTTCTAGAGGACTTACCTTTTCTCCTCCTACGTTGATCATGTCAGATGCCCTTCCTAGTATACGAAAGCTATCCCCTTTTTGAATGACTTGATCGCCTGTTTGTAGCCATCCATCCTTAGTAAAGGGGGAGCTTGCATTTAGATAGCCTAACATCATGTAGGGTGACTTTACTTCGAGTAAACCATTACTAATTCTGACTTGATTTATTTTTTTATCAAACTTTATAAATAGTGGATCCTCCGAAGTATATGTTTTTAGAGTACCAGTTTCGCTAAGCCCATAGGTCTGAATCAGGCGGGCATTGGGGAATATTTCATTGACACGACTAATTAGTGGCTCCGGCATGGGCTCAGCACCAAAACTAAGGATTTTTATATTTGGATAAACGACCTCTTCAACTTGCAAAATGAGTAAAGCTAAAAATGAAGGAGTGACAGCGAAAAAGTCTGCACTTGTCTCTTCTAGCCGTCTTAAGACATCTATCGGGTTTCGAGAAGTAAGCTCAATTGGACAGCCCATATTGCACCACATGTAAAAAAGTGTTTGAAGGCCTCCTAAGTGATCAAACTTGAGTAGTAGAGGCGAGGTTAAACTTCGACCGGGACCATCGAAGCGAGCTAGCCAAGTATTAAAATTGTAGAGAGCTGCTTTTGGGGTACCGGAGGATCCTGTCGTCAGTATACACATACCAGGTTCCTTTATTTCGGTAAGACTTTGAACTAATAGTGGAAGGCATTGAGGTTTTGTCGCTCTACACTGGGCTTTTCCATCCTCGATATAAATAGTTCCTTGAGTCTGGAGTTCTTTAGCTAGGACTCTCTCACCTTCATTACCAACTTTATCTTTATCAAGTATAACCAATATTTTATTTTTCTTAAATAAGGCGAGCATTAAACAGAGGTCGTCAAAAGAGTAGGAACCTTTAAATAAGAAATAGCTTCCTCTGACTAGCGCGTGTACCTGCTCTTCAAAATAGACAACACGCTGATATATTTCGGTATAAGTGTGTTGCCTACTTATTGACTTGTAGCCTATGAGGTGTGACGTTTTTTGAAAGCCCTCAAGTAGAGCTACAACTGTCAAGAAACACCTCCGAGACTTATTAGTTGGCCAGAAATCATCGAACTTTTAGGGGAAGCAAGAAAGTCGATAACGTTGACGATATCATCGACTGTACCCTCTCGACTTATTGGTTGCAATTCAACAACTTCTAATCGTTTTTGCTTTTGAATAGACTGGCTTATCCCAATATCGAGCATGGGAATGCCAATGGCGTTTATAGTAATGTTATAGGGAGTGAGCTCTTTAACGAGGTTTTTTGTTAAAGCGTTAATGGCTGCTTTCGAAGAGATATAAGCGGCTTCTCCTGGAATATTTAAGGATACAGCTATAGAGGAAAAGTTGATAATTCTCCCTCTGCTCTGGTTTTTCATCAATTTTGTTGCCTCTCTAATGACACAAAAAGTTGAGGTAAAGTTGATAGCCATCAATTTCTCGACCGCATCTAGAGGTGTTATCATTAAGTGATTCATAAAAGCAGTTGCTGCGTTATTTAAGACCAAGTCAACGCGTTCGATTTGACGAAACATTTTTACGATCTCTTTCTCTTTAGTAAGATCAACTCGGTAGTGAGTGTAATAGGAATGGTCAATTTCAGAATCGCTGCGAGAGCAGCCAATCACCCTGTGGCCTTGACTGAGATAGTGCTTGGCCAGTCGAAATCCAAGGCCTCGAGTGGTTCCTGTTATAAAGATTGAGCTATTGTTAATCATCTTAAACTTTCTTCAATAAAATTGGTCAATGCCTCGACGCTTTTAAATGGGCTCTTCTTGGCACTGAAGGCTTTCACATCGGCCAGTATGACTTGTTTTTGAAGCAAGCGTTGAACATCTTTTTCTAGCTCAACTATTAAGTGGACCAGGTTGAGAGAATCAAGAATGCCATTTTCCCCAAAAAGAAGAGTTGTAGGAGTTATACTTTCATCTTGAGGAATTCCTAATATAGTTCTATTTCTATTTATTGTGTCGATTACTAGTTCTTGCGCAGTCATATCAGACTTCCTCTATTATATGCTTAATAAGCTTGAAGTAATTAACCCTTTTTTCTTTGTGAGTGTAGTAATCATTATGGTACATGCCTTTCAGTTCATAAACATTTTCTGGTTTAAAATAATGTAGATGCATGCTCTCCGCCGTTAGAGTATCTTCTCTTTCGGGGTATATTAGCCAGGCCTTTTTTATTCCTTTGAGGTCACGGTTTTCATAGTAGCCTTTCATTAGGTTGATCTCCGTCTTTAGGTTGATCGTATAATGCTTCTTGGGAATAAATTTTGTACGTTGATTGTGTCCTCTTGGAATTTGCCAGAGGTTTGACATCTCACTATATGAGTAGGTTTTCTTGCCGGGCTCAAAGAGTAGCGATGGGTCGAGGACCATATCTTTTTGAGACTTGGAAACGAGAGGTGTATAATATATTAGCTTTTCATAAAGGGACTGGTTTTTTTTAATAAATTTGTCAGTAAGCAAAAACGAATGGCAAATTATATTAAGGTAGATTTCACTATCAGCTAATCTGAAATCTTTTAGGAAGCTTTTTAACTCCTTCTCAAAGGTAAGATTAGCTTCGTCTGTGCTAAATATCTTATTGGATCGACTCATGACAGTGGAGTCGATCATAACTAAGTTGATGTCAGGGAAGTAGTCAGAAAACTCTACCAAAAAATCCCAGGCTAGAGTTACCGACGTCAGCTGGTCGTGCATATAGATGAGGGTCTTTGTTGCATGTTTTTTCCGGGCCAAATGGAAATTAAAAAATCCAGCTGTGGTCTGCTCGTTAAACACTTTATTATAGGCGGTTAGGTTTTTTATATTCCACGGAATCAAAAAATCTGGAAGGTTTTTGTTGATCACATAACCGTCGATTAACTGCTGTTTTGATCTAACATTCGTCATATTCTGAAGTTTCATTTTTGAATAATACTTACCTAAAAACGACTCAAATTCCTCTTTCGTGCTCATTCGATAATCGGAGGGATCATCATAATCTTTAATTTTGTGCTGAAAGTTGCCTTCTTGTGGCAGACAAGCTGTGATGCAGAGCGTTGCCGCGTGGAGGAGTATGTTTCTAATGTGTAGCTTTACTTTCATGAAGTAACTATAATCCAAGTATATGGAAAGAGTAAAACCCAGATTTGAGCTGAAATTTCTCGCCTTTTACCTCATCGTTTTATCTAATTATGTGATGGGCGAAAGCTCAGCATTCTCCAGACCACTTTTGGAAGAGGGAAGAAGTGTGACGGTAGGTAAGGACATAAAGAATCTTAAGAAAGGTGAAATTTTTCAACATCCCTCGCCTTCTCCCAGTTGTTTGCCTCTGAGGGCTTGTCAAAAGGAGGCACTAATACGGTGTCTTTCTAAGAAGGCCGTCATTGATTCCTGTTCGGAGCTTTATTCAGGCTCTTGGGTTACGACTTGTGTTTGCGAGTAAGAAAAAGCCTCTTTTTCTTGTTAGTGCCATTGCCGGGGCTTTTGTCGCTGCCAACATATTGCTCTCGATTACAAAAGTTCGAGAGACAATATTTTCTCTTAATCCTGTTTCTTACTTTTATATTGGTCATGATTGGCGATTAAAATTAGATAGGCTCTTATTAAGTTCGTTGAAAGATGCGACGGTATTTGTTGGAACAAGTCGATCGATATATGCCTTAGAAATAAAAGAAATCAGGAGGCAAAAGAGAAATATACACAATTTCTCCCTCATGGCCGCTAGTCAGAAGCAGATATTATTTCTATTGAAGGCATTAGAAAAAAAAGGTGATATTTTATCATCGATCGTGATTGAAGTGAATCCAATGTCAATTTCTAAACGGCATATTGATTCTATATCTACTCACGAGCGAGAGTCAGCACTAGAAGTAAGTAGCTTCGATTACTACCTACCGGTGGGAAGCTTGTCGAGAGAGTACTTCCCTCTTCTTCGCTACTCCTCATTGATTAGAAATAGCTTCAAAAGCCTTTTAAGGCGATCGAATCAAAAATCGAGCAAGCTTTACGCCAAGAGACGCAATGAAATGCACATGAATGAGTTTAGAATGTTAGATAATCCCTTAAATGGTGGAAGTGTCGCAGCATTTTATCCTCCCGGTGAGTTAGGAAATAAAACCTTTCGCGAAAGATTAACCGGAGAGTGTATGACAATGCTGCGCTGGAGCTATGATACAGCTCAAATTGAGCTCAATCTTTATCGCGAAACTCTAGAGCTTGCCAAGAAAATTGCTAGAAGAGTTATTCTCTGGTCACCTCCCTTTACTCAAGCCTCTTTTGATGCTGTTCCTGCCGACTATATGGCCAAAATGAACACTGTCTCAAAAGAGTTCCAATTAAAAATAAATTATATTCCTCCCTTAGTTTGGGAAGATGAAAATGATTTTATTGACTGTATTCACTTGAGTTTAAGTGGTTCAAAAAAGTTGACGAAGCCGATTCTCCGTTGGATTAAAAGCGATAGTAAATAAAGGGTAAATCTTGTCCTTGAAAAATAAAGACAAGAACTAAGAGAATTCCTGCAGCAATTGGACCACAATTCGAGTTCCAAAAATCGCGATAGCCCTTAACAGACGAAAATAAGATTGATAGGAGTACTGTTGCAGTGGCCCAGGCAAGGAGCTGAATTTGTGACTGATTGAGTACTGCCGAAAAGTCAGTAAAGCCTTTCATCACTTTTAAGAGAGAGTTTCTTGTGGGAAGTAGTAAAAAACTAAAACTAATACAGGTGACCATCCACATGAGAATTCGAGCAAGAATCGTTGCCGGAACCTTTAAACCTTTATTTTTGGTAAGGAAGGGTTTTATGTAGGGTCTAGATAACGTATAGCAAGCGATTGATAATCCTTGGATGATACCAAAAAAAAGTGCACCTTTAGTAAAGCCATGCCAAAACCCAGAGACTATAAAAGTAATAAGAGCTGCAATAATGATCATTGATGTTGTGTGAATACGACCATGAAGCTTAAATTGAATAGGCAGGTATATATAGTCACGAAACCACTCGGACATGGAAATGTGATGACGCCTCCAGAATTCAGCAATATTAGTTGAAAAGAAGGAAAAGTTAAAGTTTCGGGGAAGCGTTATAGAAAACAGTTGAGCAGAGCCTCTTGCCACTTCTGAGTACCCTGCAAAGTCAAAATAAACCTGTAAAACTGTTACTGACGATATCAGTAATGAGGATAAAAAGTTTAGTTCTATGGTGTTTACCGACTCCATTAGCGCCTGACTAAGGTTGTTGGCCAAAACGAGCTTGTAAAATAAACCTCTACAGATAAAAATACTCGCACGATGCAGATGAGTGGGATCGGGGTTACGTAGTTGTAGGCTTTCTTGAAAGTCTTCGTAACGACTTATTGGTCCACACAAAAGTGCAGGAAAAAAAGATACAAAGAGTCCGTAATTAAGAAAGCTTGAAGGTCCTCTTTTGGGGTCATTATAGCTGTCGATGAGACAGCTAACTGATTTGAAAGTATAGAAAGATATGCCCACTGGAATTAAAAGGTCTGTCGAGTAGTTTAGATCTACTAAGAATCCTTTAAAAAAATCAAATGCACTTACCACCCTTAAAAAGATGAGCGGCCCAAAATTAGCGGCTATTCCAAAAGTAAGAAGTGCTTTTCTTTTTAAGATAGGTAGGTTCTCAGTCTTAAATTTCTCAATAATCCAAAAATCAAGCAAAATGGTAAGAAATAAGAGAAGGGGAAGATAGAAGTTGAAAGTGAAGTAAAAGGCGAAGCTAACTAATATTAAGAATATTTTTCGAGAGCCATTTTTTCTTTGTGGAATAAGTATGTAAACGAGAAGTATAAGAAACAAAAACAAAAAATAGTGAGGAGAATAAAAATTCATAAGTTATAGAGTCCAAGAGAGATGCGTAGACATATTCAATTGGACATCAAATTTTCGAAGAACTTTATCAGTCGTTGGATCATAGAGAATTATCCCCTGATCTGTATCACAAATCCCCAGTACCCCAGTCGGTAAGCAGTAAACACCTTGAATATTAGAGAGGCCTAGCTCGAAACCGGAAAGAGATCTTTTCACCTTTCCACTTAAAGCATTCAAGGTGAGCAAAGTGTTAGAGTGCCCACAAGTCACATAGACTTCTTTTCGTTTCTTATTGATAGCAAATGAGAGAAGGCGACGTTGAACGTCTCCATGCTCCTCCAATTGCTCAATTCTATTACCATTAGCAGCGAACTTAAGTATGGGGCTTGATACTCCAATTTTTTTTTGATTATATTCGAGATTGGAGGGACTAAAGAAACTATTTTCTTTAGCCAGGTGCTTTTGAAGTAGCTCTCGGTCATTGATGCTAATAAACTGGTTGGTCGCTACATAAATATTATCTTTATCAAAAACGCCTAGGTGAGTCGGAGTAGCATTGATTTGAGGATTAAAAGATTTTAGTACTTTTCCGTGCTTCACATCAACAATAGCGAGATAGCCTTGGTTGGCATAATAACTATAGCCCTTTTTAGATTTCTTAGCGAGAACAGAGGTAACTAGCAAGCCCTCCTCAAGTAATTCCAAGTCATGAGGGGCATAGCCTGGTGTCTTGATAACTGTTATGAGATTCAAGTTTTTAAGGTCATAAACACCAATTGCTCCAGTTTCGTGAAGGTATTTCTCGTCGTCTGGATAAAGGTTTATATATAGTTGTCTCTCTCCGGTACAAAAGTGTCCCGAAGAGAGGTAGCCTTTGGGTAAGTTTAAATGTTTTTTATGCTTAAAGGTTTTTCGATCAATGATTGAAAGTGTTTTTGATTTATATCCTGCCGCAAGCAAACGATTCGAATCGATTGAGGCAATGAGATGGCCCCACTTAATCGGTATAACTGACTGCTCAATAGTATCTGTTTTTAATTTAACCCGGGTTATTAAAGATTGGTCACCAGAAGAGGTAAAACCATGCTCTCCTTCTCCTATGGTGAGAAGCTCGCCTGTAAAGTCTTGCTTGAGGGGGTCTGCAACCGCAGCCTCAGCTTTAGGGGAAGTAAAGAAGCTTAGTGGAAGAATGAAAAGGCCCTTTATAAGGCTACGTCGACTCATGCCCCAAATTATACAGCTTTATTCAGTTTCTTAAAGCTTAATTGACTCAAGACAAACTCCCAATTAACCCAGCAGAAATATATAGCTATCATATTAAAAAAGCCGTTTGAACTGGTAAAATGAAAGCCAACATGCCAGAAAAAGATGAGGGGGATAAAAATATGTCTTAATCTTTTGCTGAAGCTACAAAAGAGTGTCATTCCCTCAATAATAACAGTGAAAAGTCCTCCAACTCGGCACAATAACGTAAATTGGGCCATCCATTTAGCAAGTCCAAGCTTTAAGCCTAGAGTGTCGAGGTCGGTCTTATAGTGGGAAAATAAAAGGTAATTTTTAAGAGTATCACCCCAGATCCAGGCCATTCCAGCATTTTGAATTTTTGAACATGCTGCAGAGAAATAGACGGCACCAAACATGAGCCACATGAGCTTTATTGGCCAGGTATAATCACCGCTCTTCGTGCCAGGGCTTTTTTTAACCTTTTGATCGAGGGAAAAGCCATCGCCACACCTAGAAAAAGCAAAAATCCACAAAAAAACAACGATAACTAAATTATCGTGACTTCCCTCTGTATAAGAAACACGAACAGCGTAGAGAAGTGTTCCTAGAAGAGCTGTGAGCTTGACCGTTATATTACTCGCCAGTCCGATGCCCGCAAGTAAGCAAAAGCCAGCAAATAGATAAAATAAGCCTAAGTATTGGTCTGGATTTAGGGGAGGTTTTTCAAAAAAACTTATTAAAAAAACTGGTTCCCAGAACTCGCTAGGAAGTCCACTCCAGGTCCTGCTGAATTGATCAAAAAAGAGGGAGTACTGAAAAATAAATAGAAAGAAGAGCGCTCTCGTGACGCCTAGGTTTAGAGGAGTACTTGGCGTAAACCAAAAATTATTCCATTTTTTAATCATATTTTATCTCGGAGGAGAAGTATAGACGGTGATAGGTGGGCGAGTAAGGGGAGCTCTTAAAATCTTTCCATTTGAATAAGCTCGAGTGCCACTTTCTAAAACTGAGCCATGATTGCCAATCCCAAAGTTGATAATACCAATTAATTTTAATAATAATCGGAAATCGATCTCGATGTTTATCATACCAACGGTTTTTAATAAACCTATTGTGATACAGCCTAGATAAGCTCTGTAAAAGAATTTTTGGATCTTTTCCAAGCGCCAGTGATCTTTTGAGGGCACGGTGAAGACCGTTTTCCCAAAGTGGGTAGAACGCATCGGCTATATTCAGAAGTTTTTCTTGCCCTGAAGATGTTACGCCTCTGGCTTCGATACGGAAGACGGAAGGATTATGATACGGATCTGAAAACATTGGATAACTAGAAAATGGCCAAAAGCCTAGATTCCTTAAACTTCGGATATCGTCTTTGAATAATGGATGCTCCATATGGGGGGCTTTATTGAAGCCTCTGCTGATCGATTTTTCAAATAGACCGGTAAAATAAGCTGCTATCAGCATTAAGATGATAAATGAATTTTTCAATGCTCTTTTGTTTATGGTCGTTTTCTCACCCATAAGAGTCCTAGGTCCTTATGTTTTCCGAACTCAAGAGTCGGCTTATATTTTGATATTATAAATTTGGCTTTCTGCTTCCTAACTTTAATTAACTCAGATTCCCCTACTTTGATATTTTCTTCAACTGATCTCTTTCCATTAATCTCCTCCCAATATCTCTGATAAGTATTTAAAGGCTTTTTAGGTGTAAGTTCTGAATTTGATGCAATGATTATAAAGTCGGTATCGCTATAAGCAGGTAGTAATTTGATATGTTTGAAGGCAGTACCAATTGTCTTTATAAATTCAGGCATATGCTCGCCCCATATCATTTGGCTAAAGACTCCGTCTGGAGTGAGTCGACTTACGACAAGCTGATAAAATTCTGTAGAAAGTGCATATGCGCTACCTGAAGTGTATGGGTTATCTAAGCTAACAGAAATAATATCGTACCTTTTTTTTGAAAGTGCGATGTGTTTATAGCCATCCCCTTGATAGTATTTACTGCGAGGGTTTTCTTCCCAGGCTCCATTGAGTTCATGGTACCTTTTCGTAACTTCGTACATACCCCGAAGGATTTCGACAGCTTCGACTTCTCCCGTGCTCACCTTTAGAAGTGCATTCATGGTTATGCCATAACCAAGACCAACCATCAGGGCATCCTTGATCTCTTTCTTGTATAGTGCGGGAAAGTAGGCAAGAGCATCTTGAGCGTGTTTAATATTTCTTAGTTTCCAAGGCGCAATTAGGCGATTGTTTCCCGCATATACCTCTTCCATCCCATCTCGTTGTAACACAGTAAAGTGAGAGTCTGCATCCTCAATTTGAACGATAATATTATCTGGAGAACTGATTTGGATAGGTCTATTAAAGAACGCTATCGAGAGAAGTATGGGTATTGAGACAATCCATATCTTCTTCATCTTAAATAAGTAGATATAGATTAAAGCCAGACCTATACACAGTAGGCCAAGAATTCCCCCTAAACCTAGAGTTGAAAATAGTAAGTGCGTTGTTAGAACAGAGGCAATTAAAGAGGCAACGGTGTTAAAACCTAGTAAGTGGCCCATTGAAAAAGTAGCGTCTTCTCTGTCTCTTTTTATCCACTCAAGGCAAGTGGGAAAGAATAGGCTGAGGGAGAAAAGTAGGGGGATAATACCAAGGAAAACGATTACGACTTTTTCGAAGGTGACTCTTGGGACTCCTCTTGTGACTAAGAAGGCGTTCTGGCTTGAGAAGTAGATGATAGTAAGGCTGACAACTCCAATTGTGAAGGCTAAGGCAAATATTCGTCTCTCGTTCTTTATTAATTTAATCGTCCAGGCACCAAGTGAGATGGAGAACAGAACTATTGATAAGATCAATATGCTAACAAAGGCTCGATTTCCCAATATTAAGCTAAGCATCCTTTCGGATGCAACCTCCATCAGTAAAAAAAGAAAGCCTGATGCAACGGCTAAAGGGAGGCCCCTGATCTTAGAGGGGGAATGGGGAGCGATTTCGTTAGTTTCCTTATTTAGAATTAAAGATCTTTCTTTTATGTAGCAAAATATAAGAATAGAAAGGCTGATGAGTGCAATGAGAATCGCCGAGAGTATGTAGTCAAGATAGTAGGGAGCTAATATTCCAAACAAGATGCAGCCTACAGCACCGCCTAAAGCATTTAGAGAGTAAACTCTACTTAAGTCAAACTCTGTTCTCTTATCCTGAGAAAGAAAGGGTAAGCCCATTCCTAGGAATATTGTCGATGGTAATATAAAAAGACTGGCGATCACAAAATTAGCGATAAGTCCTGCTCCCAGATATTCCATGACCCCATAGATAAGTTGGTTTTGCGTCAGTAGTAAAAGACAAGAAACTACAGCGATCTGTGAACCCAGAAATTCAACCACGCCAAAGGTAAGTAGTGGATGAGATTGAGTTTTTTTGTTCTTCCTATTGATGAACCCGGCACACCAAGAGCCAAGAGCTAAACCAAATAAAAAAATACCTACAACGAGGGAAAGTGCTTTACTGGTACTCCCCAGAACGAGAGACATTCCTTTTAGCCATAGGGACTGAATACCTAGGGCAGTAGCTCCCGTGGTGAAGACAAGAATTTTTAATTGCAAGGACTTGTACTGAAAAGGCTTGCTCGTTTCAAATAACATAGTTTTTTAAGTGATCAAGGTAAACCTTAATCCCTTCTTCGAGAGAGTAGCTTGGCTTAAAGTCTAAAACTTCTTTGGCTTTGGTGATGTCTAGAGAGCCCCTTTTGGGAACATGACTGGGAACATCTGCATATTTAATCTCCAAGCTACCAAAATGAGAACGAATTATCTCAATAGCATTGTTTAGGCTGCGGGCCTCGCCTCTAGCGATATTAAAAATTTCTCCGTTTGCCTTCGGATTAAGTGCCGCCAATAAGATACCGTTAGCGGTGTCTTCTACAAAGGTGAAGTCAATGGGAATACTCCCATCGCCGTGAACGATAATGGGTAGATTATTTAAAGCATTCCGTAAGAATTTATATAAAACTCTTTGATTGGCATCATAAGGCCCATAGACTGCAGTAGGCCGTATAATGACTGAACTCAATCCGTATCTTTCATGATAGCCGTTGACGATAACTTCACCCGCCAGCTTTAATGAGCCATAAATATCTTTAGGCTTAGTTTTGCTTTCTTCCGTTACGCTATCTACTTCAAAGTCTCCATAAACCATACTTGAGGAGATATAGACCAGCTTTGACCTGTGACTGAAGTCTCTCATGACTTCCATAATGTTCACGGTACTTTTTAGTATCGAATTAAAAGCATCTTCGGAGTGCTCAATGGCAACGGATGCTAATGGCAGGGAGGCCATATGAATAATTATATCAGGCTTTACTTTGTTTAAAGTTCTTCGCAGATAGTCCTTGTTCAAAGTGTCGCCTTGAATGACATCTATTTCGTTGATAACGTGTCGCAAGCGAGAGAGTAGGTTGGTTGGTGTATCGGTGACTCTAGGAAGAATATACTGCTTAAAAGTATCGTAGACTGTGACTTTATGCCCATGAGAAACGAACTTTTCAACGACTCGGGATCCGATAAAGCCAGCGCCACCTGTTATAAAAATATTGGCCATAATTTTCTCCAAAATTTAAATTATATAATTAATCATTATGCGGCTATTGTCGTGCTGCGGCGAGACTAGTTTGGAGTCAAGTTACATGAAGACCTCTTCTTTACGAGAGTCTTTATCTGGAGCACAATAACCAGCAATGTTTTTTATAATCACAGTAAGGTCCAGCAACGATAAGCTGGTGCAGCCCTCAAATTACTATTACGAAGTTTATCCTGGTCTTATTTAGGATGATTACTTTCTTGCAAAGGTTTTTTCAGACAATAAAACTCAAATCAAGCTTGCTAAAGGTTGGGATTTGCACCAAGCAGGGGAGAATTTAATTTGGTTTAGAGGCTACTCAACTGTATCTCGACTTTTAGATATTGTTAGTAGTGGTGAGTTTGATTCACTTACAGGAAATTACTTATGCATCGTCTATAGTAAAAAATACCAGACGTTATCTATCCATCATGACAACTTACCTGGCTTTAATATCCTTTATACTGAAAGTTTGATAACGAACTTGTATCCTACAGAATATCAGGTGGATTATGATGAGGCTGTTTTCATTTCCTCTGATTCGCAAAATATTTTAACTAAGCACTTAAATGGCATAAAACTCTATGAAAATAGAGAAATTAAGTTTTCAATAAAGGAAATATCCTTGTTTTAAAAAAGCTTTTAAAACAAAGAACAAAAAATAAAGGATTTTATCAAATACAATGATTATGAAGATATTTAGCTTCAATATAGTGAAGGACTGGATACCTAAATGCTTGTTGCCTCATTTAGAGACTGCTCTATTGATTTTAATTTGGTCGATGTTAGAGGACAAAAGAGTATTAATTGGGAGAAAGGTGAGAATGAGTTAGCGTCTCATCTTTCTCACTATTGTTGGGGCCTTAGGCAAAACAATGTCTATGGTGAGGGTCGTAGGGTCGTAGGGTCGCGGTCATAAGTGGCTTTTGGGGTGATGAATACCTTATGCGTAATCCACTATATGTGCATTGGCTTTTGAGCTATTTCGGAACCGATCTACTTAGGGAGGCTTCAAGGCAACCCAAGGTTTACATGTTCAAGTTTATTAAGCATGATTATAGAGGAAAAATTCTTAAGAAGAATAAGGTTTTTGATTCTGAACAAGATCTTTATAAAACGTTAGAGCAGTGGTGCTTAAGGAATTATCAGATCAATCATCTCAATAATACTATTATGTTCACGGCCTATAAAGATTTAGAAATTTTAAAGCTATCATTTAGGATGTCGAATGCGGCAATTCTCTCTCAAGTGATAGATGGTGGCTTGCAGAAAGAGGTTGATAACCCAATCGATCCGAGTTTAATGCATGAGCTTGATAAGTCCAAGAATTGTAGGTAACCAGTAATTACTAGGTCGCTTTCACTGGAGAACTATGACCCCAAAACAACGTCCACAGTTAAGTTCAGGTTGTCTTCACCCCTACTGTTTATCTCAATCGATAGGTAGTGGTCCTGATGTAATACTACGAGAGGAGACACTGAGTTTAGGCTGCGAGACTTCTTCATCAAGTTTCTTCGAGGGAGTTATGGTCGATAGGCACTACTCAAAGGAGTTGGAATTAGAGCTTTTTGATGAACTAAAAGAAAGTCCGTTTATAACTTTCAATATTATTGTCGATGATCAAGATATAGACATTTTCTTAAAATCAGTTTTTATAGGCGCGGACAATTTTCACATAACGTTTTGCCTAGAGCAAGTAGACCGAAGTTTCGATTTTGAAAATCAACTTAAAAGACACTCTAATCGTCTTCACTTCTTCTTTCCTGTTAAGCATTCTGGTCCTACTCCTCATGAGGTTGAAAGCTTCAAAGCTAGGTATCCATGGTTAAAAGTCAATCCAGTTGTGACAGGAGTTATTTATAATTTTGAATGGAGTAATTTTCAAGATCGAAACCCTACCGTAGGGGTTGAAGTAGAGAGGCGCAGTATCGACTCTAGAGTAAAGCCACTAATCTCTATTATCATCCCCGTTTTTGATCATGTTACTGAACTTGGTTTGACACTGAATCAGATAAGTAAGCAAACCTTATGTAATGATTTTTTTGAGGTTCTTATTATTGAGGATGGCTCTAATGACTCATCGGAAGAAATGGTTCGAGAATTCTCAGGTTCATTTCCTCTTATCAATTTATCCTATGTTTATCTAAATAGACCTCGCCCTAGAAGTATGGGAGATAATTGCTGGAGATCTATGGTCGCTAGGAATTATGGTGCCTCTATGAGTCGGTCTAATATCTTGTTGTTTTTAGATTCAGATACTCTTATTAACAACGACTTTTTGGACGAATTAATCACTGCGCATAAGGGCCATGATGTGATTCAGGCTTGTCGCTATCACTTAACTAAAGAGGCTACCCGCCTAGTTGTAGATGACCCTCAGCTAATTGATAAAGATTTTCGTGAACTAAAAAAGAAAACTTGTACAAGGTCGAATAATTACTTTGAGGATTTTCAAGAAAATACGGTTGATTGGAGTAGTTTAGAGCACGGCTGGCGGTACGCTTCGACTTTCTGCTTTTCAGTGAAAAAAGAACTCTTTGTCACTTACGGTAGCTTTTCAAAGTCCTACTGTTTCTACGGGTTTGACGATGTTGAGCTTGGGTACAGAATGTTTAAGGGGGGAGAGCGTTTTCATTTACTTAAACAAGATGTCTATGCTCTTCGTCATGAAGAAAGGCGAAGTGAATACATGAACGATGCAGACAAAAAAGAGGCTCTTTTTTTGTCTTCGGCAAAGTTATTTTATTTTCAGAACTTAGGAAGTGATATTTTTGAGGCTTTAAAGCCTTTTTATGAAAGTGAGCACGGTATGAATGGTAAAAAAAGGACTAGTGAAAATCATGACATCAGCTAATGATGGCCTCCCTGATGTTCACCTTCAAAAGGGCGGCTCAAAGGCTTTTTTTATCTTAAATATGGACTCTTATGGGAACGACTAATCAAGAGCTCTACTGGACTGTTGGTAATAAAAGATTTACCAATAAATGGGCTACACTAGCCTATGCAAAAAAAATGGGACTTACACCTAAGTTTAACTTCTTTGATAAGTCCTTTGGAGCCTATGAGTGGAGGGTTGAGCCAGGTGAGTCTTGGAGAAATCTCTTAATTAAACGGGCGCTTCAGTTAAGAGAGAGCTACGATTATATTCGTCTCTTTTATAGTGGCGGTGTTGACAGTCAAACCATGCTTGAGGTTTTCCTTCAAAATAGAATACATGTAGATGAAATTTTGGTTTATAGGGGGTCAGCATTTTCTGATAAAATGGACGAAGAACCCGCAGATATAGAAGTTAAAGACGTCGCAATACCCTTTTTGAAGTCTATAGAAAAAGAAATCCCAAATACTAAGATAACGATTCTCGAAAATGGAGCCAGTTACTTAACGAAAGCTCTCGATGAGAAATATTTTTACGAGGAGAGCAGCTTTGCCCTTCGTATTTGGTGCGAAAGGCATCTTTACAAGAGGGCTCCCGAGCTTTTTAGTCCATTTGAAAAAGGGTTGAAGCATTGCGACTTGAGGGGGGGAGACAAGCCAAAAATATTTCTAGAAAATGGGAAGTATTATATGGCCATGTGGGACAGCTCCAGAGTGTGGGATATTGGAGATCAGTTTTTAGAGAATTTTTATCTAAGCCCAGAGATGCCTGAAATCCATGCCAAGCAGTGCCATATAGTAAAAAACTACTTTAAGCTTACTTATCCGGGTGCGAATTGTCTTAAGCGTCACTTCAATGTTTTTGATACGGAAAAGCTTGAAATAATAAATCAGCTTTGTAGGGTTCCTCGGTTTAAAGAGATCAATTTAGGAAAGGGTAAAACTGGAGTCTTATCAAGTAAGCAGCTTCTTGTTCTTGATGGGGCCAGGCAGAATAATTCCCGCTTATATGAATTATGGATGAGCTTCATAAAGAATGAAGGTATGATTCACCCCGAGAGGTTTAATAATAATAATATTCTGGATGACTTTAAGGGAATACTTTCACGTAAGTACCCATTAGAATGAAGAGAATGAGCACAAGCTATGAAGAAGTAAAGTCACTGATCAGAAACTTAAAAAGTAATCCTATTACTCCTTCTGAGTATGCGACATTAATTGCTGACTTGGAAAAAGAAATAGCTAAGGAAGTTTTGGCTTCAGATACTTCAATTGAGAACTTTTCTTTTTATCAGAATGCCTATAGTCGGGTTTCGGACTTGAGAACTCATTTACAGTCTAAAAGGCTACTAATGATTGGCTCCGGTCCCTTACCTGCAACTCTTTTTTATGCCAGTCAGCACTGTCTTACTGAAAGCTGCCTAGGAATTGACTCTGATTTTGAAGCGATTGGCTTGGCGAGTCAGTTAGTGGGGAAGTTGAAAATACGTAATGTCTCTTTTAAGCACGTAGATGGAAGAGATTTTAATTATTCAGATTTTGACGCTGTATTTGTCGCAAATCTTGTTAAGGGAAAAGTTGAAATTTTAAATAAGCTCGAAGCCGAACTTCCTTATAATGCAACTGTGATCCTAAGGGATCCTTGGGGGGTCGGTCGTGATATTGCTGAGAGTGCAAGAGAAACTCTTGGACCTTCTTGGATAGTTAACGGGGAGGGAGAAAAATGTTCTAACTTCTTCTCTCAAAACTTCTTTTTACAACTTAAGAGAGAACAAAAGGATTAAGGTGAAAGTTCCCTTTTTTGGAAACGATAGGCAATTTAAGTCCCTAAAAGAAGAATGGATGCGTAGGGCTGACTCCATTTGGAGTAGTGGCCAATATTTAGGAGGCAAGGAAATAGAGAGCTTGGAGGGCAGGTTAGCCAGTATATGCGAAAGAAAATACGCCGTGTCTCTCTCTTCTTGCGCAGATGCTCTTTCTATCAGCTTAAACTATCTTAAAGTTAGGGATGCCTTAGTCACCAATTTCTCATTTGTCGCTTCTGCTTCCGCTATCTCCAACGGTGGTGGAAGTCCCGTATTTGTTCCAGTTGCTGCTCCATGTTTTCACCCTACTATTGCAGCCTACAAAGAGGCGCTAACATCGAATACAAATTGTGCTGTTGGGGTATCTCTTTTTGGCTCCCTTGCAAACTTAGGCGACTTAGAGGTTTTTTGTAATAATAATAAACTCTTTTTGATCGAAGATGCGGCTCAAAGTTTTGGAGCCTCTTTGAATGGAAGGAGGGCAGGGAGCTTTGGTTTTGCGAGCTGTTTAAGTTTCGATCCCACTAAAATTATTTCTGGTGCTTCACCTGCCGGATGTCTACTTACAGATGATCTTGGGTTGGCAAGATATGCTGGTGCCGTTAGAAATCACGGAAAGGTAGAGGGCGATTTTCTCATTTCAGGAAGGAAGTCTTTGGTTAGTAGCTTGGAGGCCTCAATTCTAGATTTAAAACTAGACCACATGTCAACTTACGTGAAGAGGAGAATCGAGATTGCTGACTTTTACGAACGGGGCTTGAGGGACGTTAAAGAAATTTTACTACCTAAGACCAGGGAAGGGGAGACTTGTACCTTCCATAAATATGTTATCCAACTGGAAAAACGAAATGAGCTAAAACAGTTCTTAAGTAAGAGAGGTATTGTTTCAAGGGTTCACTACGATAAACCCATTAGTCACTATGGAGTATTTCAGAGTGAAAAGGTTCAAGAAGATAAATTGAGTCGCGAAGTTTGCGATCGTGTTCTGTCCTTGCCCATTTTTCCAGAGCTGAGCGATCAAGAGGTGACCTATGTTATCAATTCAATAAGGAAGTTTTTTGACCTCTGATAATGAGCTCTTTTGTCGAATCTATAAGATTCTGCCCAGAATATGAGTTAGCCTGTAAAGTCTCTTTAACCTCAGGATTTTCGAAGGCTTGCCTCCTTAGGAGCGGTGTATTAATTACTGGCAATAACCCTTATTCTAGGTTACAATAGAGCGTGTTTAGAACCTTTTTAAGCCAACTTACGAAACAGAATTAAGGGGAAGATTAAATGAATTTGAACAGACGACGTATGCTTAAAATTGCAGCAACGTCCCCATTAGTTTTAAGCACTTTCAACTTATTTGGAAAAACAAATATTCCTCACGAGAAGACAGTCGCTCCAGTGAGTGGTTCGAATGGAAAAAAAATAGCAATATTCTCTGCTCCATCTACGGGCTCACATACTTTAGCTCACTATTACTTTTATAATTTATCAATCCAGGAAAAAAGCGGTCCTTTATTCTATAACGACGAGCTTGGTCTTGGCGATTTGAGTGATAAGGCTCAAGCAGATATTCAAAGAAACCAATTTGAAGAAAAGATAAAAAACATCGGTGAAGCTGAGAGCGGAGTGTTTTCGTTCAGAAACTTGTTTGAAGAGAATGTAGATTATGTTCTAGCAAACTTAAAGCGCTTAAACTTTAAGCTAATCTGGGTTGAACCTAAAGATATTAAAGCATCTGCGCTAAATTGGAGCTTTGCTGGAGCAAGCGATTCAGCTCCAACTTCCCTGTGGAATAGTCATCAAAAGCGGACAACTGATAAGCCCGTTAATATCGAGCGTGAATATTTAAATTTTTACATAAACAGATACTCTAGATTTGTAAATTTAAAGGCAAAGATTGGTGGGATGGATGTTGAGGTACTAAGTCAGGGAAGTGTAGAATCACTACTCAGTGACCTGGGAGCTGCTCCAAAGCGCTACTTGTGGAAGGATTATAAAATTGATAACCCAAGCAGAGCAATTAATAATATTGAAGAAGTAAAAGACTGGTTGGCCCAGTGGAAAATTTCATAAAGCCAGGTAACAAGTTCTAAAATATATACGATGCATTGACGTAGAACGTGTCGTTCGCCCTGTAAGCGCTCCAGAAGGAATTTGTCTCGGGGGATTTAATAAGCTCAGTTCCTAAGGTTATAACACTGGATAACCAGGGCATGAACTGGACCTGTGCATTGAGAAGGTTATCCTTTCTCTCCAGGTCGTAGCGAAGGTTTAGGCTTGCACTCAGCCAGTCATGGAACTGGTAGCTTGATCCAAACCCCGCAGCTTTCTTCCAGCGAACAGTTTCACTGTAAAAATCGTCACTCCCTTTTTCATGTTCAGAGAAATAGTGGAGGTAGTTGAAGGACAGCTTGAGGAAGTCTTTTCGATAGACGGTGCTATAGTGAGCATAGGTTTCTCTATTATACTTAGGCTCAACTTTAAAAAACTCACTATCAAGTGTTCTATTATTCTGGATATTGATAGATAGGCTGTCGAAGTCAGCCCCTAAGTTTGCGTTAGGGTCTATCGTAACAACTCCTATAGTTGTTACTGTATTTTTATATTGCTGTTTTATCTCTCCGGCGAACATCACGTGGTGATTCACTATTGGACTGGCATTGACAACCACCCTGTCTGTGCCTGGGTCATAGAAAGCTTCTGCATTTATTCTGAGTCTTCTTTCAGGTTTATAGATAGAGAAGGCGCTGAAGTACCCCGCGTGATCTTTCTCCCCCCAGTTCAGAGTCCCACGGATACCTAAAGACTTTTGAACAAGTATGTCTCTATAGTTTGGGCGATTGAGATTATAGAATATGTCAACCTCTTGGCCTGATATAACCGTTCTAACCGGAGGTCTCTTGTACCAGTCAGAGTTGGAGGATACTTGTCCATTTTCAACGCTAACGGATGGGTTTAGGGTTGGGATGTAGAAGTAGCTTAAAAATATTTCTGTCGTTAGAGGTCCGTCTTGGGTTTTGTAGTGAAGCCCTGTTAGTCCTTCTTGCTTGGTATCGGTAATTCGAAATCCTCTAGAGTTTTGAAAGTGATCGAGCTGCCAGAAGACTTCATTAGTGTGCCATCGTAGCTTTTGACGCCCAAGCGTATAGGTTGATTTTCCTTCACTTACGTACCTCATATAAGATTCGGCTAGGGAAAGACTAAACTCTTTATTATTGAGATAGAAGCGAGCATCACCCTCGAACTTACCTTTGAAGTTTGCTCCGAGATATTGATACTTGTGTCCAACCTCCAGCCAATCCGAGTTTTTCGTTTTATTTTGAGGTTGATTCAGACGAATAAACTTTTCGTAACCTACGTTAGTTTGGCGGGTTGAGTTTTCCAGCTTTAAGGGCTTTGCGTGAGCCAAGGCAAGGGGGATCAAAAAAGCCCCTATGCTACTGATTATTCTAAGGTAATTCATGTTGGTATTGTGCCGGAAAGTGAACAAAAACTGGTAAAAATTAAGGCACACTGTAAAATTGCCAGAGGTTGCCATATTATCCCCTAAATTTATCTCAAGACAGCTAAAATAGTCAGTAATGATAAGTAAATATATGAAATTATTAAGATTATTGCTAATTTCAGCAATTCTTGGGCTGGCCTCTGGGTGTGGCTACTTTAGTGACGATCCAGTCGAGGGTGCCGATACTTATCTCTCAGAGAGCCTCAGTGGCGGCTGCCAAATTGATGTTGATGAGTTGGTTCAAATACTTGAAAAAGACGTTCAAGGTCAGATAACTTGCCTAGAAGAAAACCTAGTTAAATTCTCTAAATATGTGAAAAGCGATGATAAAACATCCGTATCAGCACCGGAGCTTTCTACTTTTGTGAATCGTTTTTTTCAAGGTCATGCTTCCTTAATTGTCGACAGTATTGGACTAATTTTTGATATAAATCGCCTCTTTCTTCAAGACAGTGATGGCTCTATTTCTAATGAAAATATTGGACCTCTTTTTCAATTACTGAGAGTGGCAAACACTCGCCTAGTGAAGATGATTAAAACAGTAAAGGATTTTCAAGAGGCTTCCCTAGATAAGAGCACTGCTAAGCTTCTTATTGAAAATGATCTTTCTGAATTCTCCAAATCTGTGACCAGCATTATCAAGTCTAGAGGTGGATCTGGAGTTAGTAGCCTCGATCTTAATGATTTTCTTGCAAAAGTTGAGGCGCAGTTTAGCTCAATAGAGATTAATAGTAGTATGTTCAGTACTATTTTATCTCTAAAAAAACTACTTCTTGGCGGAGAGAGAAATGTTCTTACCAGAGACCAGCTATTCGTTTTACTAGAAAGACTTCCCAGCTTAGGTGGGATTGCTTTTAATATCCTTGCTAAGGACTCCAGATTAGAAACAGATAAGATCGCTTACTATCTTGAGCTTAAAGAGAATATAGAAGTAATGGAAGAAAGTCTTTTCTCTCACAAGAGAGAGGAGATAATTTTTAAAGATGGTGAAGTTCAGTCCCTGGTCGATTCTTTCTTTCCAGAAGAGGCACAAGGATATAATGAACTGGCTATGAGGTTTAAGACCGATATTCTCGATGCTGGGCCTACGTCAGGATATAGCTATAAAGAGGTTCGAAATGTAACCAGCATTGCACAGGTTTTATTGGAAGGCTTAATATTTTTAGAATCGATTCAAGACCTACCTACTGAGAGTAAAAGCTGGAATGAAAATAATTGGGCATGGAAAAGAGATACCTTTCTCAAAAGCTTCGCTGCTCTACGAGTTAACCTAACCAAGAATTTTAACGAAAATATATACTTTCCCGAGAAGGTTAAGATTTTCTCTTTTATATCTTACCTATCAGAAAAGTTTGAGTCCGTTAATATTGAAATTAAGATGTTGGATCTGGCCGTCGTTGGTAAGCTAGCCCTTGTAGGTGGAAAGAAAGAGAGCTTCTCAAAGCTAGAGCTTTTAAACCTTTTAGATAAATCTAAAGAGGTTGCACCAAGTGCTTTTGATCTTCTTTATTCAAATGATGAAACTCATACCACTCAAGAAATGGCCGGGGTTTACTTTAAAGCGGTTAAAATGATTAGGCCGCTAGTTACAAATCAGAGATACCTTCATTTAATCACTCTTGATGAAGTTATGAAGATCGCTGCCAACTTCACTAAAAATGACGATATTCTCGACTACACAATTACTGCCGAAAAATTAAAAGCAAGGCTAATTGGAGGCTACCCGGCTTCTTTGTCGGTAGACGACATAAATAAACTCCTCATTATTGCCGAAGACTTTTTAGGGAGATACTACTTCCTCGACCTTGCCTATGATTCCCACGAAGACCAGCTAAAGTCAGGTAAGAAAATACGTTACCTTAATTATGCCCACCACAAGCGCTTCGCAGATTTTGAACAAGATCAAGTCAAGCAATACAGAAGAGAGCTTAATGATATTGCAAAGCATTTTCGATTGTATCGATTTGAAGATGGGACTCAGTTTTATGGAAAGGATATTAAAAGAAGTAAGACTGGTTTGCTTGAAATATTTTCGATTCGCTTTTTATTTAATACAGTGGCCAAAGCTTATGGGCATAAAGAGCCAGAAAAGGAGATGTTTGCTTTATCTTTAGATGAACTAAATGAGCTTCTTTTTGCTTTTGAGCCCATCCTGAAAGACTTTGGCCTTTGGTCGAAATATCCAGAAACATTTTCACGTAACGTTCTTTTGCTAGCGGATCTCTTTCAAGGCAACTCGAATGGAAATATGAGCATGGATGGAAATGAAGCTACTGAATACGGTGCTCTTGCTCTGTTTGCTATGCAGACAGCGGATAAGATGATTGAGAGCATGAGTAGTAAGTGCGAGCAAATAATGGCTAAAGAAGAAACGGGCTTTGCTTTGAAATGTTATCGCCCTATCTTTTTCGATACCCTCTTAAATAAACTAGATCTAGCTAAGAAACTACCTAAGCTCAATAAGTACATCTCAAGTATCCAAAAGGCCGAGAGAGAAAGTTTTCTTATTTCGATAGAAGGTTTTGCTCGAGATGATCAGGATCCTAAAAGACCTGAGACAAGAAGAGATCTGGTTCTACTGATCGGAGCTTTATTGAATATTGAATCAACCTTTCTACGTTACGACGTTGATAATTCAAATATTCTCGAGCCAAATGAGCTGAATAAAGGCTTTCCTGTTTATGAAGAAGCCATTATGAGCCTGGCGAATCTTGATGAGAGTAAGAGAGGATTTGCTAAGTCTATTTTCCTCTATATGATAAAAAATATGAAGATTCCTGGACAGGTGCAAGTTCTAAACTTTCACTATAATCCTTTGATTAGGAAGAAAATTTCATCCAAGAGGCTTAATATTGGTGCTCTTCTCTATAATATGGTGATCGGAACCGCAGAAGAAAACTAGCTTTTACTGTAACAGGGTACCCATAATCGCTTTAAATCTCAGGCGGACCACCGCAAAGAGCGCCTCAAAAATAATTCCTCCTGCCATCTTAGATTGACCATCTCTTCTTTCGTAGAAAATAATAGGAACTTCTTTTACTTTTAAGCCCGATAGCCAGACTTTATAGTTGAGTTCAAGCTGAAAAATGTAGCCCTTAGAAATAATAGAGTCGAGGTTGAGTGACTTCAAGGCTTTTTGACTAAAGCACTTGAAGCCGCCAGTTGTATCATAGACAGGAATTCCTGTGATGAAGCGGGTATAAATAGAAGCCATGTAGGATAGGAGAAGTCTTTTGAATGGCCAGTTGATTATTCGAATACCATCTATATAGCGCGAGCCAATCACAAGATCATTCTTTTGAGCAGCCTCTAAGAGGTCCTTAACTTGGGCAGGGTCGTGGCTAAAATCACAGTCCATCTCAAAGACAAATTGAAAGTCTTTTTCAAGGGCCCACTTAAACCCCGTTATATAAGCAGTGCCTAGGCCAAGCTTTCCAGTTCTTTCGATAATATTGAGTTTTTCATATTTGCCTTGAAGGTTCTTAACCACATCAGCAGTTCCGTCTGGTGAGCCGTCTTCAATGATAAGAATACTCACTTCGGGATAGAGTTCAAAAAGAGTATTGATCATTCTATCAATGTTATCTATTTCATTGAACGTAGGAATAATGATGAGTGTTTGAAACCAAGGTAGTGACAAGAGTAATCCCCTAATGCTACTGCTAACGCCTAATAACTGGGTTTTACTCTACATTTTGGGCATTGTTTTCGCAATGTTTCTCTATACCTGTTTATGCTGCCGTAAAAGACGCTAGTCGCCTTTTTTCCCATTTCAGATGAGACAAGCCAGCTAAATTTTTTAACGACAGGGTTAAGGAGACTGAGATGGGCGATCGCTTCGCCTCCTTTTAGGACACTCTGGGTCTTACAATCGAGAATAAGGTGAATGTGTTGGGAAGCTTCCTGTTTATTAACAAAAGGGAATTCTTTGTAGATGTTGTCATTCTGTAGGGGATAGAAAAACAGATCGCTTTCTAGCTCGACGCGCTCAAGGCTTTCTTTAAAGCGCACACATAGAGGGCACTCACTATCAAAAAGAAGGCATGGGGTTTTAAATTCATTTTCACTTAAAGAGGAATACTTATTCATTGAACTCTTCCTTGAATTCGTTTTTAGATTTATTGGATTTCTAGTCTCTTCCAACCAGAGACCTGATAGCGCCTCGAAATGATTTCGAATAGAGGTCTCTCTTTATTTCGAGTAATTTCCGCACTCTTTTGAGCTTTTTGGGCAAACATTAATGTCTTTGCACTGGAGCGGCCTTTAGACTTCTTTTTCTTAAATTTATTAAGGAATTGATTGGTGCTTCCTGACTTTCTGCTGGATCCAATAGAATCCTTTGTTCGATTGAAACGTAATGTAGTTGATCCTCTAGAGGCGGATCGACTCGGGCCTTTGTATCTTCCGCTTCCGGAGGAAAGCCCACTGTTTAAGGAAGCGATTCTACTTTTTCCCTGGGGGGTAATGTCTTGCGAGGCCAGTAAGCGGGCGAGCGAAGCTGGAACTCCTAGACTTTCGAAGGCGTCGTTGGCCTGTGCTCCCTCCTTGTTTAGACTTGGACTTGAGGTAACCTTAGGACCCAGATCTCCCAGAAGCTTTCTTGCTTTAGCACTATTTGAGTTTGAACCTGCAGCTAGTTTACCATTGTTAAGGGTGCCTCTGGTTAGATCTCGAAAGTCTTTTCCCGCCGAAGAGTTAGCAAACTGGACAAATCCAGGTGCTTTGATCTCAGAGAAGAATTCGCTATCGAAGCACGCCTCTTGGCTCACACAGTCACAGCTTGCATCGGGTTTCATGTCTTTGTCTGAGCAGGGGACTCTGAAAGAGTTTACGGCTACCGCTTTTTTGTGAAGCTCAGGAACGCAGTGGACGGGATCATATTGAGTTTCCGGTTGAGCGCAGTAGCAGTCCTTTTCAGTGTGTGGATTACAAACACCCTTTCCTGGTAGCTCGTCTGCAATCCTTTTAACTTCCGCGGCGTAATTTTCTTGTTGCTTGGCTTCGTTAAACCAGAAGACTGTGAGAAAACCAGCACCTGCTGCTTTTGCGATCACCTTCCAGTCGATAACAATACCGCCAGCGGCCATGTAGGCTCCATAACATGCCGCCGTTGAGCCCCAGACAGTTCCTTGCATTTTCGCTGTTTTTGCTCGAGTTCCATGACTTCTAGAGGCTTGATAAAGCTGTTGCTTTTGAGGGGTTTCCTGTCCTTGGGATTCAGTCGCGATTGTTTGTTGTCCCATTTGTTGAGCAAAGGTTGCAAGAGTCTCTCCCGCAGCGGGAATGTAGGCGCAGTAGTCTTTCTTGCTTTCTCCTGAGTCTTTACTTCCTGTTTCTGAGGATTCGGTAGAGGTTCCAGAATCTGAACCGGATGTCGCTGAGTCCCCACCTGTGGGAGCATCTTTCCCTTTTGCTTTGAATCCGCCACCTCCACCTGCGCCAACCATTGCACCAAACATAGAGTAAACTTTGGAGACGGCCTGAACCATACCCGAGTCAATCCCTAGGAACTTCGTTGAGCCTCTTCCTTGGCAGGCACTTGAATCTTTTAGCTTCTCGCATTCTTCTTTAATTTTTCTATTGTTAAGTCCGTCATGGATAAAAATCTGACTTTCATAACGATCTTTGTCGGTGAGGTCATACTCCTCGGCCGTTTTTTCACCATCAGCTCCTGAGCCAGCGGAATCGTTATTGTTGATTATTTGGGCTTGAAGGGAAGTTTGAGTTCCAATAACGAGAATAACTCCTAAAAGTAACAATTTAGACCTCAGTAAAGCGCGGGAAAGAAAGCCTAGTGTTTTCATATATAGTCATCCTGCTTGAGCTCTCCAGTATGAAAAGCTCGTATCAAGGTCTGATTACTCAACTGACACGAGGGTTCAAGTTACGGCCCGTGGGGACGCCACTCGTATTCGTTTACAGGAGTAGTGTTATATCCTTAGTCCTATTCTATCATTGAGTTAGGGGATTTTGACTCGGGCAAAGGTAGCCTGTCCTGCGATCTTAGTAAAAACAGAAGCTTAGATGCCTTAGGCCAGTTGGTGTTGTATTAAGGAGCGCAACGAATAATTGTCGATTGACCGCATGCCACAAAGGCCGGTAAAAAGTTCTATGGTAAAAAAATCTGATCAAAGTCATATTCCCGAGGCTGACCTCTCTCATTCGATGGTTCACTACCTCTTAACAATTCACAAGTTGAAAGAGGGAAAAGGCTACGCTCGTGTTACAGATATTGCCAAAGAGTTGAAGCTGACAAAAGGCTCCGTTTCGACGGCAGTGAATAACCTGAAAAAACGTGATTTGGTGACGGAAGAAGTAGACTCAAAATTTCTACTATTGACTGATTCAGGTCACGATGAGGTTCATCGAATTCTCTCCTCGAGAACTCTTCTCTTTTACTTTTTACGGGACTTCGTTGGAGTTTCAGAAGACGTTGCGGAAAACGATTCGTGTCAGATGGAACATCTCATGAGTTCTGAGACTTCTTTAAAGTTTTTTAAGTTCATGAAGGACCTTGCTTGTACTTGTGAAAAATATGAGGGCAAAGGCGTTTTACCCGAATCGTTTAATTTCAAAACTTCTCTAGATCTCTGCGCCTACAAAAATGCAGAGGACTTTATGGAATCTCAAGAGGGTGACCGTCATCTTCCCGGTAAAGAGCACTCCTAGGAGGAATAATTAACTCCCGGTTTTTGATTTTGATACTTTTTCTCATTCAATCCTATGGCAATGCCAGCACTGACCTTTTCTCTTATTGTTTCGCCCCAAGTGTATCTTTGGAGAGTGTGAAGTCTCATGTGTCTTCGATTTTAGCTCCCAAGGATAAAGTTTATTTTAGAAGAGCTAAAAATTGCTTAGAAATAAAACTCAATCCCAAACGGCAGGAACTCACACGTACTTGGATAGGTAAGAAGTATCAGGTCATTGGACCGGATATTGGCTCGGCTTCACTTGCAATGGGACGGGAGTGTCGCTTAAAAGTTGAGAGAACTTTGAGAGCATCATCCAATACAACGAAGCTTAAAATTGGTCAAAGAAGTGGAGTCAATCGTATTGATAGTAATAGCATGGGCAAAAGAAGCACGAGTTTGCTTTTAAGCTCAGGTCGCCAAGGTCGAATACGTTACAATGACGAAATAGTTTTTCTCAAATGTATAAAAGGGGGAGGAGATAATTATCAAGTCGAAATTAGTGTAGACGCTCCTCAGGGCGGCCTAAGCAGTTCAGTCTCACTCGTAAAAGGTCAGAAAATAAATATCGGAGAAATTATTAATCAAAATAGAGCTAGATCCAGTCGTCTAAGCTTATCAAGCGGAGCAGCTGTCAGCTCTAAAGAGGCTTTGGGAAAGTTCAATTACTTTTTAATGATCGACTAGTAGAAGTAGCGATACTTTTTCTCTCCCAGAGTGCTACATCGTTTTTTCCCGACTCACTCCACGGTTTCTTCCATAAAGCATATCTTAATAAGTGAGGAAAGCTTAGCTTTTCATAGCGAGGCAGCCACCAAGAGCGTAAGGGGATTAGATTTTTAGTATGAGTCAAAGACAGATTGACGTTAACTTCGTGGTCTTCAGGCTTTGCTAAAATAAAATCGTAGCTGCCAATTGTTTTACCAACAGAACTAAAATGATAGCCCTCCATTCCGTGCAGATACCAAGTTGTAGGCCAAGTGTAGCTATCTTTAACTAGAAAATATTCTTGATGATCTTTAGTCTCTATTGTCGCGCGAGTGAGGTGCATCTGATCTTCAAACTCTTTTGTGGTGTGGACTTGAGAAAGGAGGTTAGAAGGATGGTAAGAATGACTAAAGTTGGTCCAAATAGCGGTTTTTACATTAAAGAGAATCAGCGGAATAAACAGAGCAAGGATTGGCTTTTGAAATAGTCCGTCGAAGAAGAAGCTAAAAAATATAAGTCCACTGATCAGAGGATACATGGCGAGCCAAGGAACCTTTTCGCCAAGGTAGGAGTAGGTAAAGAGACTGGCAAAAAAAATAAACCCTGTAAGGGCAAGGTCTCGCTTTTCTTGAGCAAGGTACACTGAAGTAAGTGTCACACTGTGAAAGATAAGAGGGAAAAAAAGGTAATAGTCAAAAGGGATTTTAAGTTTGAGTATATTTGATAAGAAGTCATATTGACTTGGGTCCCCTAAGATTAAATGAAAACCTGTACTTATACTTAGCGATAAAGCGAAAAGAATTTTAATCAAAGTACTTTGCGATTTGTAAAAAAAGTAAAGGTGAGCACCAATCGCAAAGACCCACCAACTTTCAAAAAGAGAATTGATTAAAAAGGGATAAGAAAAAGGTCCAGTGATCCTCTCTTTTTGATGCTGCTCAAACCAATAAAAGAGACTTTTACGGTAAGCGCCGTCAAGGACTCCGTCAAAGTAGATAAAGCCAGCGCTATAAAAGTGGGTAAAGATTATTATAAAGGTAAGAAGGCCTAGAACTAGTCCGACTTTATACTTCTTAAAGAAGCCTATGGTTGAGACAAGAAGAGGCTCTTTACGAGAGTGTAAGATTTTAGACAAGAAAAGCTCATAGCCAAGAAAGGTCGCGACAAAGAACACATGAATAAACGTATTTTCTTTCGCACTAAATTGCAGGGCCACTGATATTCCGATCAGTATACTACGAGTTATGCCGTGGGTTTTCATAAAAGCAAAAATAAGAAGTAACAGTGAGGCAAAAATAAAGTTATCGTGCCTGATGAAGCGAGACCAATAGATCATTGTGGGACTGAAGGCCATTACAGCCGTTAAGCTGAGGATTGTATATTTGGATAACTTTTGCCTGAAAAGGTAGGGAAGTAGAAGAATGAGACTTCCTAGAACAACTGCCGGTAACCTAATTGCAAATTTGTTGATTCCAAAGACCCATAAAGTCCAAGGAAGAGAGTGATATAGAAGAGGACCATGTAAAAGTGGATTGTAGCGATAAAAACCATTAATCGAGTCTTGAAAAAAATAAACGCTATATAGCCCATGGAGGGATTCGTCGTGGTGCAGTGGTCTTAAGTCGAATTGATAAAAACGAAAAGCTATTCCTAGAATAATAAGGGTAATCAAGAATAAGTAATTGGCAGAGTTCCAGCTTTTTGAAGTAGGCATTGTCTTTCCTGCCTAATTGTTATGCTGCATAGGCAGAGGCCGGCCGTACTTTCGTTTCAAGTTGCTTGCGCTCTTGAGCCGAAGCCTGATCCAAAAGATATTTCTCATTAATAAAAGCGATCTTTTTGTTTATATTATAAGAGAAGTTAAGGACGTCAAAAAAAGTTTGAAAACAGGCTTTTATCAAACCTAGGCGGATAAGCTTTGCCTCGGTACCGTCTCTGCTGAAATGCTGAACAGGGATTGTGATAGGCTTTTTCAAATATTTAAATGCCAGTATCGAGAGAAAGACATTTGGCGCGAAAACGCCAGTCGGTAGCGCTTGGATCAGAGACTGAAAAAATCTCTTTTCAAAGAGGCGATAAGGAATATTGGCGTCGGGGATGGAGATACCGAAAAATTTGGAGATGATTGACCTCAATGTAAGTGAGATCATCTTTCGGGAGAAAGGGTCTTTGCGTGCTTTGCGTATACCAAAAACGGCAAGAGACTCCTTGCGTCGGCACCATAGTAGCCTGAAGTCCTCGGGAGAGAATTGATTATCACTGTCAGTTTGAAAAATATAATTACTTTGGTGCTCAAGGCTGGAAATATAACCATTCTTAACAGCAGCCCCATGGCCTTGGTTTTTCTGATGTATTACCCTCAAGTTAGACCATTTCTTTTCAAGGTCTTTGAGAATCTCAAGAGTTTGATCAGTGCTACCATCATTGATCAATAGAAAGTCGTGGTCTATGTCGTCTTCTGTGAGCTGTTTTTGCCATGAACTCAAAACTGTTTGAATACACTCTTGCTCGTTATAGACGGGGATAACAAGAGTGACGCTGTCTTTAACGGAGGTCATATTGATATCCTTTGGAACAAGTGTGGCTTTGAACTTCCTTCCTTATTATAATCAGAAGCAGGAAAGATAGCTATCCCGGTTTAGTTTTCCTGAGTGGTGTATTCGAATAACTTAAAGGGGTTTTTTATCAACTGGTTATCAAAAGTAAGAGAGATTCACGGCCTTTTCAAGGCGCTGAGTTTAGAGACAAGAGGCAATATTTTCCGGCTTGGATCTGTTCTTTTTTTGCTTTTCTTTTCTTACCCAATGGCCAGAGTCTCGACAACGACATTACTGCTCGCAGGTTTTGGAGCTAAAGGATCTCCCTATGCATGGGGGTTCTCGGTTGTATTCTTAGTGATTGCGGTAGGGATCTTTAATAAAGCTCAAAAAAAGTATCCTATTCATAGTATTTACCGCTCTACAGTTCTAGTTACAATTTCCTTATTTCTTCTGTTTTTTCTCATTTATAAATTTGTAACTCCCTATGGCTCCTATCTTCTTTATATTGGAAAGGAAGTCTATATCGTCGTTCTTGTAAATTCCGTTTTAGCCCACCTTAATACAACCATAGATAAGAAGACGGCTAAAATTGTCTATGGTCCTTTAGGGGCCTTCTCGAGCATTGGAGGTATTATTGGAGCTTTCTTAACGAGCTTTCTCGCGGGTAAAGTTGGTGAGGAGTTCATCTTTGGACTTGCTCTTATCTTTGTTTTTTTAACTCTCTTTGTTTTTTCTAAAACCTCAAAATCATCCGACTTGATTAAACATAACTCCGCTACAGAAAAGAAAACTTCTGCTTTAGAGGCCATTCAAAGTGTACGAGGTTATATATTTTGCGTCGCTCTTCTTGTCCTTTTAAGTCAGTTCGTAATCAATATAGCCAATTATCAATTTAACTTTTTCTTAACAGACTACTTCGAGCACAACTCTGCTCGAAGTGCTTTTCTAGGAAGGGTATACGGGTTTATTAATCTCTTCTCTCTTTCCATCCAACTCTTTGCTATCCCTTTGATTTTAAAATTTGTGCCCTCTTTTTTGACTCACTTAGGTGTAGTAACTTCCTATAGCTTAGCCTTTTTGGTGCCCCTTGTTATCGGTGCACCGACTTTATTGACCGCAGCGAGTACATTTATTATTTTCAAGGGCTTAGATTACTCTATTTTCTCAGCAGCCAAAGAACTTCTCTACTTCTCTCTGAGTGATCAGCAAAAGTATGGGGCCAAGTACATAGTGGATATGGTAATTTACCGATTCTCGAAGGGTTTGATATCAGTCATTTTGATCTTTATTCCCACTGAGGCCGTGACGTGGCTATTAGGTTTATGCCTTGTCCTGTGGGTGGCCGTATTGTTCCCCCTTTTTAAGATATATAGCCAATTAAATAAAAATTTAACACCAGGAGATGAACGATGAATCCTTTGCTACATAAATTTGAAACGCCGTTTGAAACCGTTCCTTTTAATGCTATCGAACCAGAGCACTTTCTCCCCGCTTTAACTGAAGGGATCCGAGTTGCTCAAGAGGAAATCAAGAAAATAAAAGAGAATCCTGAAAAAGCTACTTTTACCAACGTCTGCGAAGCTCTTGAGCATAGTGGAGAAGTGGTCGGTAGAACGGCTTCCATTTTCTTTAATCTTCATTCCGCTGAGTCGAATGATGCCATTCAAAATATTGCAAAAGAGTTCTCCCCCCTTTTGACTGAATACTCTAATGATATTCAGTTGGATGCAGAGCTTTTTGAAAAAATAAAAGTGATCTACTCGCAGAAAGATTCACTAAATCTAACGGATGAAGAAATGCGCCTGTTGGAAAAGCAGTACAAAGGCTTTGCTCGCAATGGCGCGCTATTGAACGAGAAGGAAAAAGAGACACTCCGCGAGATCGATCAAGAGTTAAGTAACATTTCTCTCGTCTTTGGGGACAATCTACTGGCAGAAACAAACGACTATATAATGCTTCTGGACTCAAAAGAGGAGCTTGCCGGTCTTCCTGAATCGGCCGTTGAAGCAGCGAAAATATTAGCACAAGAGAAAGGTCATGAAGGTAAATATGCTGTGACATTAGAGCACCCCAGCTTTGTTCCATTCTTAACATATGCGAATAACAGAGAGCTCCGGGAAAAACTCTATAGAGCCTTTTCTTCAAAAGCTTTCCGGGGTAATGACAAAGACAATAGGGAGATCGTTAAGAAAATTGCTAATCTACGATTTAAAAGAGCTCAACTTCTAGGTTATAAAACTCATGCCCACTTTGTTCTTGAAGAGAGAATGGCGCAAGACCCTTCCAAGGTTCAAAGCTTTCTGGATAACCTCCTTGATAAGGCAAAACCTGTTGCCCTCAACGAGATGGAGGAATTAAAGAGCTTTAGCGAAAGTAAGGGAGGCGTAAAGGCGTCAGAATTTATGCCTTGGGATTACGCCTACTGGGCCGAAAAACTCAAACAGGATAAGTTCAGCTTTGATTCTGAACAACTAAAGCCCTATTTTAAGCTTGAAAATGTTGTTGATGGTGTTTTTACCGTGGCGAAAAAACTCTATGGTATCTCTTTCAAAGAGAGACGAGATATCCCAACTTATCATAAAGACGTCAAAACTTTTGAGGTCGTAGATGAAGAAGGGCGCCATGTAGGTGTATTTTACGCAGACTTCTTTCCTCGTTCTGGTAAAAGAGCGGGAGCTTGGATGACTACTTTCAGAGACCAGCACTTTGAAGGAAATAATGACCTGAGACCTCACGTTTCTAATGTATGCAACTTTACAAAACCGACTGAGAGCAAACCCTCTCTTCTAACTTTTAATGAAGTGTTGACTCTTTTTCATGAGTTTGGGCATGGACTTCATGGTCTTCTTTCAAAATGTAAATATGAGAGTCTTTCGGGAACATCAGTCTACTGGGATTTTGTTGAGTTACCTTCTCAAATTTTCGAAAACTGGGCTTATGAAAAAGACTGCTTAGATCTATTTGCGAAACACTACGAGACTGGTGAGGCGATTCCTCAAGAATTTATCACTAAAATTAAAGAAAGCTCTAGCTTTCACGAGGGAAGACAAACGATGCGCCAGCTTTCTTTTGCGATGTTAGATATGGCATGGCACGGCAGAGATCCAAAGGACGTCGATAAAGTAGATGATTTCGAGCGAGAGGCTATGAATTCATGCGAGCTGTTACCAACAGTTGATGGGGCCAATATGAGCGTCAGTTTTGGTCACATTTTTAGGGGTGGCTACTCGGCCGGATACTACTCTTACAAGTGGGCAGAAGTTCTTGATGCAGACGCTTTTGAAGCCTTTAAAGAAGCTGGAATATTTAATAAAGAAGTCGCAACGAGTTTCAAAGAAAATATTCTTGAAAAAGGTGGAAGTGTTCATCCAATGGAGTTGTACTTGGCTTTCAGAGGGAAGGAGCCTACACCTGATGCTTTACTTAAGCGTGCAGGGCTTCTCTAGTCTCTATTTCTCTTAAACTCCTGGAGGGCATTTTTAAAAACCTCTGGGAGCTCTCTTTCAGTGTGAAGACTTAAGAGGTGTGGGAGCAGTTGAGAAGAAAAGTCTTCGCTGCTCTCTTTTGGTAAAATAGACGGCAAGTTGTCTACTGCAAGGACTTCGATGTATGAGTTTTTAACTTTTAAGAAAGGCTCTGCCCAATCAGTATGGCGAGAATAAATGGCCACAGGATTGAATTCGCTCTCGGGATCGCAGCTCACATCCCCGACTACTCTTAGCCTTTGTTCCCTATCTAAAAGGCTTTTGTTAATAAAAGGCTCTATTTTCTTGGTTAAAAGTACTGTATTGATAAAAATGTCATGATCTAAGATTTCTTTAAACGGGCCACCTCTTTTTGTTTCTTCATAATCCCAAAGTGAGCAGTCGATACCAAATTTTTCAAAAACCTTAAAGGCTCCCTGACCACAACGCCCTTTTGCCCCTATGATGATAACCTTAGGCTTCTTTTGGGACTGCTCTAACTTCAATCCAATCGGTTGCATGAAGGAGTTGATATCCTCATAGCTTCGCAGATTGGGATAAGTCTCGTCTTTTGAGAGCTGTCTCTGAAGGTATCTGTCTAAGCTTAGTGCCGCTCCAACAAACCCTGCCCAATGGCCAAAAGCCGCAACTCTTCTTCCTTCTTTGTCTGTGAGGAACTCTAGGTCGAAGAGGCGTCCACCACCTGCGCGGTATTGAGAGAGAACTTGTTTGGCTTGGGTCTGACCTTTGTATATGTGAGCAAAATAAATATGGTCATGAATAAAGTGATGGCTAGTGTCTTCAATTTCCTTAAGACCAAGTATGAGTTGATCCGATGGAGCTTCTTTCCACGAGTGCGCTTGTGTGATTTCACAGCCTACATCTTTATAGTCAACGAGAGGAAAGATTCTATCTTGAGACTCCTCAACTGTAATTCTCACTCCTTTTTTTATAAGGTTGTGAGCATGCTCAGGAGTGAGGGGAGTTCTTCTTTCAAATGCTTTGGTCTCTTCTCTCAGCCAAATTTTTAGCGCCATGATCAAATCCTATTATTTTTTTCATTATTAACAGCAATCGTTTCTATTATACCTTCTCGCTGAAGCGCTGGGTAGCAAGATATCTATAGTTGTACCTCACGTCTAATAGACTTTGGCTTCGCGCTCCAGAGTTGCCTCATATGAGGGAAGGGGAGCCTCGGAAAAATAAGCACAAGAAAGAGTAACGCGGCACCAACGAGCAATTGTTCAGTTGTGTATATGTCGCCGAGTAAGGCAATCAGAAGTCCTCCAGAGATGTTAGGTACGATAAATGACATTTCTAAAGTTGCATGGACTCGGGTGAGGAAACTCGTTTCTACAGAGTCGCTAATGTAGTTCATTTGACTCGTGATTCTTAGGAAGACCAGCATTCCCCATAGAAACAGGATGAAGAGGGACACGGGATAAATTCGACAGAAAACAAAGAGAATAAAGAGAATAGGCTCCACTATAATAGTAAGGAGCGGAAGCTTAGCATCGGGGAAAATGTTTGAAAGGCCCTCTGTTGCCCAAGAGCCGATGATCCCTCCTAATCCAAAAAAGGCCATCATGATGCCATAGTGTTGCTCACTCTTTCCTAGGATTTCGACGGTAAAGGGAACTAAGAGAGGGATTAGTACCCCAATGGCCAGACCGGCGCTAAAGGCATTTATATTGATGGCAAAAAGATCTTTTCTAGTAAAAATATAGGAAAAACCAGAGAGTGTCTCTTGGAGAAACGGTGTGGGTTCTTCCGTTTTTATTGGCGCTCTGTAGCTAATTCTACTGAGTAAATAAAAACCAAGAATATAAGTCATTAAGTCCATCACGACGACCTCTTGGATTCCTGAAGTGAGCCCAAAGATTGTTGCTCCAATTAGGGGTCCCATAAGATGCAAAATGGCGTTAGTTGAACCAAAAACTCCATTCGCTTTTTTTATTTGAGGGCCGGGAACTATTTCATTAATCAGGGCTTGGCGAGAGGGTCTAAAAATACCTGTAAAAAAGGCTATAGCCGCATCGCAGGCGATGATAACCCAGATATTCTGCGTAAAGAATAGGGCAAACAGTAGGGGGATTCTTGCTACTTCACAAAAGAGCAATACTTTTCTCCTGTCGAAACGGTTGCCAATAGGGCCACCTAGAATTCCTCCTAAAGTGAGAAAGACCAGAAAGGTCGCTCTTAAAACTCCAAGGTAGGTTTTATCGTTACCACTAAGCTTAAAAACATAGAGCATCAGAACCGTTTCGGTAACAAAGCTCCCGAGCTCTGAAGTAGCCCCAGCTAGATAGAGTTTTCGAAAATTGGGAAGTTTTAAGACTGAAGTAATGGCCATCAGATTACTTTCTCAGGAAAGAGTAATTTAAGACTTCTTTTTAATGAGTTCTTCATAAGCCTTTTGATAACCAGTGATAAGTCGATCGACAACTTCCTTTACGCTCTCTCGTTTTGTAATAAATTCAATTGAGGGACCAGCACACCAAAGGGTTTTGTACGTACCTGAGAATGCTGCCTTTTCTAAAAGCTTCATTCCTTTATAGTAGGTAATCATTTTGGCATATTTTTTTATTTTTTTATTTTTGTTTAAAAATGATTCAATAAAATTTTGCTGAGTTCCTATTTTCTCGACGTACGGAGTTTTTATTACGGTGCAAGGAGTTCCTGATATTTTATTTGTAAGAACAATATCCTCAGCTCCATAATCGATGACTGCTTGTTTATATTCGTCGCTAACGCCTGATTCATTGGTGGCAATAAAAGGAGAGCCGATTGAAACTCCTTCAGCCCCCATGGCTAAAATACTTAAAAGCCCGTCACCTGTTCCCACGCCACCGGCACTGATCACTGGAATATTAGTTTCTTTTTTTAAAAGAGGAATGAGAATCGAAGGGGGCATAGGTCCGGCATGTCCTCCCGCTCCAGAGTTGACCCCTATCACTGCGTCAGCTCCCATCTCTTCTACTTTTTTGGCGTATGTGACATCCACTACATCACAAAAAATCTTGGTTCCCTTTGGCTTCAAACGTTTGATTACGTCTCTCGGACTTCCAAGAGAAGTGATAATAAAATCAACCGGGATCTTTTCAAGCGCTTTCATCTGACCTTCAAGCTGGTTGTTGCTTTTATTGACGATCAAGTTGATGCCGAAAGGGCCACTGCACTTTTCTTTTAGATCCTTTAGAGCTGCCTCGAACTCATCGGCTGTTCTCCAATTGAGGGCAGGAGCACAACCCATAATTCCAGCTTCGCTGGCAGCGATAAGCATTTCCTTATTAGAAACAAGGAACATAGGCGCCATAATAATGGGGTATTTGATATTGAAAGTTTCGCACAACCAAGTGTTCATAAATTTATCCTTAATAAGGCAGAGATCAATAACGGTCACTTCAACCAAAATGAAGTTTATTTTGTCCTAGGTCAATCTTGTAAGAAGTTAACAGACTAATGATACCCTCTCTGACCCGTTAATACGATAGAATGTAGAGGTAACATTGATTTAAGACGTTATGGAAGATGTCAGTAAAGACCAGGAGGGTGCTCGTGAACCGTGTTATTGCGCTACTATTTATTTTTTCCTACCTATTTACTCCAGTGATTTTTGCCCATGGCCACCAAGAAGTGAAACTAAACGATAGTTTTGGAGAATTTGTGTTTATTACAATGGGCACCGATATGGCCCAGTATACCTTAGAAAAGCACAACAAAAGCAATCAGCTTGAACTACTTGAGAGCGCAAGCGATATTTCGCTGATGAGAGTTCCAGTAGCCTTTCTCGATGAGGCTAGCCATGTGGCACATGAGAACTTCAATCGTTGCGGTGGCTTTATGCTTCACAAGAATATTCACGAAGCGCAAAAGGAACTCGGTGCTTGGGACGTTCGAGACTTTGCCAAAAATATGCCTTTTAGTGACTATGAAATCAATCAAGAAGACAAAGTCTCCAGCATGATTGCTCAGGTTCGGGAAAGTAATATTTCTCAAATGATAAAGAAGCTCTCCTCTTTTAAAAATCGCTACTATCAAAGTAAAACGGGAGTTGAGTCGCAAGATTGGCTATTCGATAAGTGGTCAAAGATCGGACAAGGGCGATCAGACTTTAGTGTTAAAAAATGGAAACATGCTGATTGGGAGCAAGATTCGATTGTGGCCACTATTAAGGGGCGATCGGATGACATTATTATCGTTGGTGGACACGCTGATTCAGTCGCTGGCTGGTGGGGAAGAGAAAGAGCAAAGGCTCCTGGGGCTGACGATAATGCCTCCGGTATAGCAACAACCACTGAAATAATGCGAATTCTAGTCCAATCGGGGTATAGACCAGAAAAAACGATTATGTTTATGGGCTATGCAGCTGAGGAAGTCGGGTTACTGGGTTCAAAAGAGATCGCAAAAGATTTCAAGCAAAATAATAAGAATGTTATAGGTGTCCTTCAGCTCGATATGACTAACTTTAAGGGAAGTGATTGGGATATTGTTTTGATAAATGATTTTACCAATGAAAATCAAAATAAGTTCATCGGCAGGCTTATAGACAAGTATTTGCCAGGAGTGACATGGGGATATGACAAGTGTGGTTATGCTTGTTCTGATCATGCTAGCTGGACTTCTCAGGGATTCCCTTCCTCAATGCCATTTGAGGCAAAAAAGAGTCAATCAAATCGCCAAATCCATACTTCTCGCGATACAATTTCACAATCAGGTGACAATGCACAGCACGCTCAGAAATTTGCAAAAATGGGCGTGGCCTTTATTATTGAGCTTGATATTTAAAAAAGACCCAGGAAGAGTACCTCCTAGGGTTTAGACTCTGGGGGGGACTACAAAGTGGCCCAAAACGAATTACCTGAATTAACCGACTTCGATGTCATTAGAAAATTTCTTGATGTTGAGAGAAAAACAATTATTCGCGTCAATGAGCTTAAGGGCGATGACGTCGATTACGTTCGCTCAAAAGAAGATGCCTTAATTATTGCCAACTTTTTGGAGAGTCTCCAAAAAAATCTGCACAACCTATTTGAACAGTTTCCCAGTTTAATGGGTTCATTCTCCAGAGAGTATATTTCGTTCACTGAGTTTGTACAAAGAGACAATGTTCTGGACCTAGTTTTCTTAGATGACTGTCTCTTTCCTGAAAAGGAGTTATTTCTTTTTGGTCAAGACGGAGCAATTAGTAAGTCCGTCCTCGATATTCATCTAGGAGTTTTCAATAAATGGATAGAGGAAAAGGCTGAAAATCATAAGGCTACTCAAAGTCTCATTAAAGAGAATTTTTCATTAGAACTGAAGACCGATGCTTTGAGATGTCCTTGTGTTCAGTGTAGTGGCGACTTTAGAACAAAGCTGAGGGAGCATGTGCTCGAGCTATGTAAGTCTGAGATCAATACTGCGGCTGAGAGCTTAGCTGTAGAAATTGAAAAAGTTTCTATAGATGAAGTCAGTAGACTCTTTACGGATATGCAAAAGTCCGTAGATAAGATCCTTCTTAAAGTGCGTTACCGCCTAAAAAGATCGACAATTAATCGGCTTGAGAGTCAGATTAAGCCATTAATTAAAGACACTTTTACCTATCCTTCCGAACTTGCCCTTAAAAGAGAGACGACCTTAAAGTCCTTTTTACTTAATCTGCTCTACGAAGAGGGTATAAAAGAAGAGATTGTAGGCGAGGATGAGTTAAAACGTTTTTTCAATCAGCTAGGCTCAAATCTATGGAGAAACCAGAGTTACCTGCAAAGGGAATTTAATAAGCTGATTAAGTCAGTCATGCTTCTCAAGAGAAAAGACATATCCGGAAAAATTCTTCAAGAATACATAGGAGAGTTTTGGATTCACGCTCAGGCGAGAACAATAAAAAGAAAAGTTATTTACCATATGGGGCCCACAAACTCCGGTAAAACCTATCACTCGATTGAGGCATTGGTTAAGGCGCCTCGAGGTTGCTACCTTGCTCCCCTGAGACTTTTAGCGGCAGAGCTATACGATACAATGAATACAAAGGGTGTTGTGACGACTCTTTTAACAGGTGAAGAGGTCATCGAGAAGGAAGGGGCAACCCACTACTCTTCAACGATTGAAATGGCTCGTTTGACGGAGCGATTTGACTGCTGCGTGATCGATGAAATTCAAATGATCACGGATAGTCAAAGAGGCTGGGCTTGGACGAGGGCCTTTGTTAATATATTTGCGGATGAAATTCACCTTTGTGGTGATCCCTCTGTTCTTGATTTGATAAAGAAGATAGTCGAACTTTGTGGTGACGAGCTTGAAATACGTAAGTATGACAGAATGACGGAACTCAAGGTTGAGCCTAATCAAATCGTTCTAGGGGATTTACAAAAAAATGATGCTCTGATTGTTTTTTCCAGAAGAAATGCTCTTCGTTACAAGCGAGACCTCGAAAGAGGCGGATTTAAAGTATCCATTGTGTATGGAAGACTTTCGCCCGAGGTTAGAAGAGAGCAGGCTCGAAAGTTTGATGAAGGCGAAACTGATATTATTGTCGCAACTGATGCCATTTCAATGGGTATGAACTTACCTATAAGAAGAATTGTTTTTACTACTCTTGTTAAGCATTTTAACTCTCAAGAGCACCCGATCTCCGAAAGTGAGATTAAGCAAATTGCCGGCCGAGCGGGACGCTTTAAGCGATTCCCTACAGGATATGTTAACTGCCTGACAAAAGTTGACCAAGGTACAGAACAGGTTTTAGACGCAATTAAGAGTAACTTAGATCAGCAAAAGCAATGCATGGTTGGTCCAGATCTCGATATATTCAGCCAGGTCAATGGAGCCCTTGAGGATAACGGTCTTGCGAGTCTTAGCTTGTCTGAGTTTCTAAGGCTCTTTAACACGATGACTTTTCAGAAGCCATTTTACTGTGTTGAACTTAAGGAAATGATTGATTTAGCTGAAACCGTCGAGGATGCTGATACTGAAGGTATTCTTTCGCAGTCTGAGATATTTGGATTTGCCTGCGCACCTGTTAATTTGGGTCTCGTTGAGCACATGCAGTATTATATTTGGATTCTAAATCATTACGTTCAGGCTAACCCGATTAAAAATGAGTCCATTGATTTTCAGTCAAACGATATTGATTACCTTGAAACTTCAATTAAATGCGTAGAGCTTTATCAATGGTTATCGAGGCACTTTAATAATAAAAACTTCGTCTTTGAAGAGGGAGACCTTCTCGAAAATAAGGGCGAAGCTATTGAAAAATTAAATACCCTTTTAAGTAATAAAATCGTTCCAACCTGCTCCAGCTGTGGCGTTCGGATGCCTGAGAGCTCCAAGTTCAATATCTGTGAAAAATGCTTTAAAGAACGTCGCTTTGGTCGAAGAGGCGGTGGCCCTCGAAGATACACCAAAGGTAAGCCTAGCGAGGGAGATTCCAAGAAAAGCTCGAACGACACTTCTGCAAGAGGTGGAAAGAAAAAGAGTGCAAGCTTTAAAAAGAGAAAAAGAAAAAGAGGAAAGCCCCAGAAATGACGGCCTTCGAATACTGCAAAAATATTCTGAGCTCTCCGATGCTTTGTGAGAAGCTAAAGCCCTACAATGTAAGTTTGGAAGAGGCTTTTGATGGCAGCGATAGGACCCCCTTTGTTGTCCGTAATCCAGCTCGGTCGGAGGCAATAGCTTTTTCTGAAGAGCAAATTAAATTCCCCAAAGCAGGTTCTCTTGGGGATAAAAGGCAGCGAGGGAAGGCACTTCATTTTTTCGCTAATCACGAATTGTTGGCCATTGAGATGATGGCCCAGGCAGTATGCCAATTTCCTGAAATGCCTGAGTCTATGGTCAAGTCACTCATAGGAACTATCACGGACGAGCAAAAGCATTTCAATCTTTACCTAGAGAGAATGAAAGACTTTGATGTGAGTTTTGGTGATTATCCTTTAAATGCCTTCTTTTGGTCTTACATGGAAAAGATCGAAACTTATCAAGGTTTCTTTGCTGTAATGTCTCTTACTTTCGAGCAGGCAAATCTAGATTTTTGTAAACATTACGAAGAGGTTTTTAAGAAGGTCGGAGATGAGAAAACGGCAAACCTCCTCAAACTGGTTTACGACGATGAAATCAAGCATGTGGCCAGGGGATATACAGTCCTCAAGAAAAAAAACGCAGATGATCTTTGGTGTTATTATAGAGAGCTTCTCCCCGCACCGTTGACCCCAGCAAGGGCTAAAGGGATGATCTTTGATACTGAGGGGAGAGTTAAGGCAGGCCTAGAGCTATCCTTTATAAAAGATTTACAAGCTTATCAGAGTGATTTTAAGGTCACAAAGAGAAAGAGTTGGAAGACCTAAAGACCTTTTTAACCAACTTTGATTTTGAAGTGCGCTTGGGAAAGAGTACCTTTGAAAAGCCTCAATATAGTAAATACTCAAAGAGCTTCGAATCCCTTTTTCTTTGGTGCGAAAAGGCGAGCCACATTCTTTATTCTGAAAAAGCCTATGATCCCTTTTTTCTCAGTGATATTGAAAAGAAAAGAGGCTTCAGTCCGAGCGTCTCTTGCGAGAAGCCATTCACTCATATGTGGTGGGGAGCAGAGTCATCTGTCCAGTTATGGGAATTGGAGAAGACGATCAACTCTAAAGAGACTAGTTATAATTGCAGGAAAGATCTAGGTCTGGAAGTTAAGGGCTCTGAACTGTTATTTGATAAGACAGATATTGGTCATCTAAAAGTTCCTTTTATTTTAAAAACCTTTTTTGGATTTTCAGGTAAGGGTATTTCTTTTATTAGAAGTGAAAGTGAAAAAGAAGCTATTTCGCCAAAGGCTTTTCCTCTTTTAGCAGAGCCAATTTTACAACGAGTCAGAGATTTTGGTGTCTTCTACGAGGGAGATAAGAAACAGATAGTTCAAAATTTGAATGATGATAAGGGACAGTTTAAAGGGGTATACTTAAAAGAAGACTTTCCCGAACAAGAGTTGATTTTTGAAAAAACAGCTCCTGTTTTTAAGTGGTATCAAAAGAAATTTGATATCGACTCTCTACAAATTGATTGTTTTCAATACCTGGATGATGGGGAGCTAAAGTTCAATGCTCTTTGTGAAGTCAATCATCGTCGAACCATGGGAAATGTCGCAACAAAAATTTATCATCAATTTGGAAATAAATCCGCTGTGATGGCCGTAGTTTCAAAGAAGAAAGTTCGCTCCTTTGAAAACCACAGGGCTCGAGAGATCGCTTTAGCCGCTCTCAATTATCAATCTAGAGCTGGAGTTCTCTGCTTAAGTCAGGTTGAAGATGACTTTCAAGTTTTCTTTATCGCCGAGGAGAGTGATCGATCGCTTCAGCACCTCATTATGAGTTGGTGGAAATGTTTGAGAGGAGAAGAGCACTTTTCTTTACCGCGCGAATTTATTATAAACTCCTAAAAGAATTTCACCCGCTCTGTCGAGGGTAGGAGCATAGCTAATGACTCCATCTTCGTGACCTTTCATGACAATAATACCTTCGACACTCTTTCCTACACAGTTGATAACAGCATCTGCCATTTCTTTTGTTCCATAAGGTGTGTCTGCCGGTGTGAAAGGATAACCACTCTCTATCATTGCATTCCAAATTTTTTTATCATGAATATGAAAAACGCATTTAATTTCGTCATTCGCTTGGTAAATTGCAGCGTGAGTAAGGGCTTCACTAGAGGCCTCAACTGGGCCCTTAACCTTTACAGACCATTTTTCAAAATCAAAATCAAGCACGCGAGTATAGCCTTGACCGTTTAGTTCGTCTTGGCCGCCGGTCTGAGTTCCTGTTATCAAAAATTGAGAATGAGGACACTCGAAATGCTGAGAATAGTCGGCTTTTTGGGATAAATTGCCGTATCCAATCCTTTCAGGCAAATATTCCCCAATTAATTCCAAGTGGTAGAGCGTTTTTCTCCACCTTTCTAAGTCCCTGAATTCATCGACCTCTAGAGGATTCGATAACTCAAACTGGGATCGATCATATTTTATTACGCCATCATCTATCGGGCACATATAAACTTTTCCTACAACATTTCGATAAGTTAATAAACCAGAATCAATTTATCTCATTTTCTATCGTTAGAAAACACTTTGATAAACTTGATTAAGAAGCCTTGAAAAATTGGATGACTATAAAATGTCGAAATTAGATGAGCTGAAAGAGAAATTTGAAGGGTTTGTAGAAGACCTAAAAAGAAAGCTTCCTTCGAAGAAGGGCAGCAATGACGAATATGACGAAGAGGAAGATGAAGACGAGTTTGAGGAGAGTACAAGTAAGGTAAATGTAAATCCAGAAGACTTAGAAGATGAGGAGATTGCCTCTGAAACACAGACAGATGTTGGTTCTGTGCCTAGCTCTGAAGATGAAGAGGATGACGAAGACGAAGACGAAGAAGACGAGGATGATAAAAAGGCAAAGCAAAAGACATGGTTAATTAGAGGGGTTATCATTGCTCTAGTCGGTGTTTTAGCTTTCGATTTTCTGATGCCGTCCTCTGAGGATAACGTGGTCCCTGAAGTTCCCGTAGTGAAGAGTAAGAGACCAAAGAGGCCCAAACGCAATCGCAACATAAAAAACAGTGAGGTTGATAAACCCGCTCCAGATACTAAGGTCGTTGAAGCCGCGCCAGAGCCCGTTGTAGAGGTTGCCCCCGTTGCTACACCCGTGGTCAGAGTAATTCCTACACCTTCTCAGGTGGAGCCTGTCACCATAGAGGTCGAACCTGTTGAAGTTGCACCCATTGTAGAGCCTGAAGCTCAACCCACTGCCCCCGAAGCTGAGCCTGAGCCGATTGCCATTACCGAGCCTGAAGCGGTTGAATCAATACCTCCTGACACACCAAATGAAGTTATTGAAATCGAAGTGCCAAACACTCTTGAGCTAGGAGAGAATTCTAATGAAGAAAAGCCTAGTCTAACTATGGATGAGCAGGTCGATAAAATTTTACAAAAGAGCAAAGACAAAGATGCCTCTGAAGTGGGTGAGGGCTCGGACGCAATTGACCCTAAGATGGAATATGTGTCTCCTCCTAATTATAAAAGATTGGGACGTGGGCTAATCTACAATTGCATTGGAAAGCATTGGGCCTGTGTCGATAAGTTTTCTTATTTTCAGTGTTTAGAGAATAAAAAATGGAGCACGACAAATTCTAAAAACCCAGAATGTGTAACTCAAAATGTTTATGCGACTGATGAGGACTGTGCTGTAGTGCAAACTCACTACATCAACACAAGAGAAGCAACGGACTTTTGTGACACTCAAAGTCCAGAGGATGCCTCTGTGCCGTCAACAAAGGTTGTCGTTCCTTAATTAATGCATTCTAGCATTTATTGTTTTAGGAGAGTTACCCCAGTTATCATTGGGCGCACGGGTCAAATTAGTTTAAAATACCATCATGAATATTACTCAAGCTTTATCGTTTGTTTTTACAAAGGCGTCATTTTTTTCTCGTAGTGAAAACTATTGGATCAACTGCCTCACTCCGTTGGAGGAAGATTTTCCTACACTAAAGGTTTCTGTCCTTGAAGGTCTTAGGGATCGCCATGAAAGCATTGTCATTGCCAGCTCAAAAGAACTTCTCGGTGAGGACGATATCTACGTTCCTAGAGGAGTCGTTGCCTCATTTGACAGTTCACTGAGTGAAGAGGAAATCGATAAAATTCAAAAGATATATGGTAAAAGCCTACTGGGTTTTGTGGACACATCTAAGCCTGAGGCCCTTCATCGTCCTCTCTTTAAGAGAATACTTTTAGAATGTAAAATTTTAGGAACTGGGGGGGGGCCTGGAGAAGGTCAGGCACACTTGGGAAAGGTTCTTGAACAAAACTTGTTGGAACTTCAGCGTGTTAAAAAGCTTCATGAGAAAGTTGTTCCTCTTAGGCAAGAGCAAATTAAAGGCATAAGCCTTTATTCCAAGTTTGCTGCGGGCTTTAGCAGTGGCGGAGAGTTTTTTGATATAAAGAAAACAAATAGTGAGGTAGCCATTATTGTCACCTGTGCTCAGTCTTATGTTGCCTCCTCCATTGTTCTTGGTCACTTTGAGAACTTTCAAAAAAGAGGAGATCTCAGTAAGGCTGGATTTGAGCTTTTTCTTGAAGAGCTGATCGATGAGTGTAGAGAGCTTGAGCTTATTGAACGAGACAACTACGAGCTTCTTCAGCTTGACCTTCTTCGCTTAAACTTGAAAACCTTCCAGTTTGAGGGCTTTCACTTTGGTAATGGATGTTACTATTCCAATGGTAAGAAAATTCTTGGCGAGAATAAGCTAGCGCTTAACGAAAACTCATTTGAAAAGGCTTACTATAGTGGTCTCTTAGAGAGAGGTGAGAAGTTGGTTTTTGCTAGTCCTGGGACGATTCAGAACTTTGCAGCGACTAACGAAGCTGGTCTCGTCGATAAACTTATCGTAGAGCAGTTTGACAACGGTGCTCGCGAACTATTAAACGAAGTATTTTTTCAGTTAAAAAAGAATAATGAGGAAGATTTTTTAAAATTCGATGCTTCCGTTATTTATTTAGAGGTAGATTCAAATGCATTTATTCAAGTTTAGTTTTTTATTATCTCTCCTGCTGGTGGCCTTAAACGTTTTCTCGTTTTCAGTGAATGAATGTTTAAATAGTAACTTTCAGCTGAGTATTGTTCATAAAGGTAAGCCTTTTGGACTATCAGTAGTTAATCTGAAAATAGTTAAAGAGGACTGCACGATAAATGTTTACCAAGATCAATTTAAATATCTGAAGCAGTCATGGTCTGTTGACGTTTGCCGAGCTCCTATTCACATCAAGAAGAGCGGTGGAGCAGATGTGTTGAAGAAAGTTCGTGAGTGCACTAAGAAGAGTGATGATGACTTTTGTTTAAGTCGGAAAAAAATGATGGCAGTTATTCAGGATGATGGGCTCATTTTCGCCGAAGGTGAAAAGGAGCGGATTTCATCTGATCACGGTAAGGCTTACTGTGCTTATTTGCTGCTGGGGAATTACCTCGATGAGTCTAGAGTTTTTAATAGAGGTCAAGACTACTCCAATCTTTTTGAAAGCGGATATACGGCAAAAGAGGAAAGTAGTAGCACGAAGTCAGAGGAGACGACAGTGGTTCCCAGACCTATTGTCGAGGGAGCTCAGGATGATACTCCTGAGGTTTTAGAGCAAGAAGTGAGCATAGAGGAAGAAGATAAGCCCTCTGAGAAGCCCAAAGGAGTAGGAACTTTTTAAAGGACCACTCTAAAAGCTTAGATAGAATTAAAGGCAACTTCTAGGTCATTTATCAAGTCGTCACAGTCTTCAATGCCTACGCTTAGACGAATTAAGTTATCAAAGATGCCAAGTTCTTCTCTTATTTTTTTTGGAATAGAAGCGTGGGTCATAATAGCAGGATGTTCTATCAGACTCTCGACCCCACCAAGGGACTCCGCAAGAGCGAATAGCTTTACTTTTTCTAAGAACTTTTTAGATTTTTTTATATCCCCTTTGATAAAAAAAGTAATCATGCCTCCAAAACCCGTCATTTGTCGCTTTGCTAGAGCATATTGAGGATGCGACTTTAGGCCGGGGTAGAGTACTTTATCGACTTTGGGGTGTGCCTCTAGATACTTTGCAATAATCATCGCATTTTTTTGATGAGCCTCCATTCTAATCGCCAGAGTCTTTAAACCTCTTAGGACTAGCCACGAATCAAATGGAGACTGACTTGGGCCTATTGAATTTTGAAGCTTCCAGAGTTTATCGTAGAGAGGTTTGTTGCTGGTCATGAGGCAACCTCCGATGACATCGGAGTGCCCATTCATATACTTCGTAAGCGAGTGCATAACAATATCCGCTCCCAAAGTGAGTGGCTTTTGAAAGTAAGAGCTCATGAATGTGTTGTCTACAACCGACAATACTTTATATTTTTTTGCTAAGTCAGTGATCTTTTCAATCGCTGTGATTTTAAGAAGGGGATTTGTTGGAGACTCAAGCCAGATAAGCTGAGGCTTATTCAGCTTCATCGCTTGCTCAACCTGCTTCGCCTTAGTCGTATCTATAAAAATAATATTGTGTATATCTCTAAAAACAGTCGTCAGTATTCGGTAGGTGCCACCGTAGACATCATCTCCACACAGGACGGTTGAACCGGGAGGAAGAGAGTGCATAATTAAAGCGATAACTGATACACCACTGGAAGTGGCGAGTGCGTACTTCGCTTCTTCAAGGGAAGCTAGGCACTCTTCTAGGCGCGAACGGGTTGGGTTATGAGAACGCGAATATTCAAAGCCCTGGTGTTTTCCTGGGCTAGCTTGAACGTAGGTCGAAGTCTGATAAATCGGTGGCATGATCGCCCCTGTTTCTTTATCCGGGTGACCACCAACGTGAATGACCTTCGTCGCAAACCCTGTATCTTTCTTCTTGGCCATTATTGAGTCACCCGATCCTTCTTACTAATAGGCCCTAGTCTGGCTGATGTACTGAAGAACATCGATATCGGTGAGAATATTAATGATCTTTCCTTCATCAGTAACTAGAGCGATTTCCTTTTGGAGAAGCGCATCAGCTACATTTGAGAGGAGGTCATTTTGATTGACCATTTTGTAATTCATATTAAAGGCAAGGGAGATATTGTCTTCTTTGGAGAATTCTCCCATCATGACAGGCTTAAGCAGTGACTTTTCAGAAACCAGCCCTTTGATAGTTCCCTGACTATCCATACAAGGCAGTTGAGAAATACCCTTTTCATCCATAAGGGAGATGGCCTCTCCAATTGTTGCTTGGTCAGTGATACTGATCAGATCTCCCGTTTTTTTAAGCGCCGATAGAACATCCTTAATCTGAACATCGAACGAGCTATCGAGATAGCCATTGTCACTCATCCAGTCGTCATTGTAGATTTTTGAAGCGTAGCGATTTCCCGAGTCATGCAGAAGCACTAGAATTTTCTCAGGCTTATCAAGTTTTTTAGCATACTTTATGGCTCCGCAAATAGCTGCGCCAGCAGATCCCCCAGCATAAATTCCTTCTTCTTTGAGAAGCCTTCTGGTCATAAGAAAAGATTCTTTATCTCCTATAATTTCCCAGTCATCAATATTATCGAAATCATAATTTTCGGGAATAAAGTCTTCACCAACCCCTTCTAAAACATAGGAGTAAGCTTCCCCCATCTCTCCAGTCTTTGCGTAATGAGCGACAATGGAGCCTTCACAGTCAATACCTACAATTTTAACGTTCTTCATTTTCTCTTTGAAGTAGCGTCCACATCCTGAGATGGTTCCACCTGTCCCTACTGTTGCCATAAAGGTGTCAAAGTCACCTGAGGTTTGTTCGTACATCTCTGGAGCAGTCCAAGTGTAATGAGTCATCCGGTTATGAAGGTTGTCGTATTGATTAACGTAGAATGAGTTAGGAATAGTTTCACTAAGTCTTTTGGAAACTGAATAATAACTTCTAGGGTCATCTGGAGCGACATTCGTTGGGCAAATAACGACTTTAGCGCCAAAGGCGCGAAGATTATCAATTTTTTCTTTTGACTGTTTGTCAGCGAGTACAAAAATGCACTTGTAGCCATGAACAGCTGCCCACATCGCAAGCCCCACGCCTGTATTTCCTGAGGTACCCTCTATGATTGTTCCACCAGGCTTAAGCGTTCCTTCTTTGAGGGCCTGATCAAGCATGTATGCACCAATTCTATCCTTGGTTGACCCGCCTGGGTTCATGTATTCTAACTTCACATAAATATCCGAGGACACTTCCTTACCAATAAAGTTAAGTTTGACGATTGGGGTTCCACCAATGGCATCAACTACGTTATCTCTTGATCCTTTCATCTTTTCCATTACAAACCCTTTTCTTTAAAGACATCTTTAATTTCTAATGCTCCTGCCATCGTCGCTAATCTTGCGATTACTGAGTAGACAGCTTCTTTGCTTTGAGAGTCGTTATTCTCTCTTATCTCACTTATACAGTATTTTTTAAAAACCATCCCTCTGCTATTAAGGTTCTCTTTAGAATCCCTTTGAGAATTCGCTCTCACGAAGCCCCCTGTCGGTTTTCCTGAGACTAGGTAAATGGTGACCTCAGCTGCCATATCATCATAGCGCAAAATAGATTCTACTCCCTCTTGAACGACAACTGATGTGAATTTAATTTTATTCTTTCCAATATTCATCTTATCTCTATTCTTTCTATTCATATCAGAGATTTCGCTTCCACTGGAAACGACGGATATGCCCATACCGTATGTTCCCTGAGAAGCCTTCACAAATATTTTTGCCTCGGAGTCAATAAGCTCCTTTAGTTCATCGACCGCATTGGCTACATTTTCTAGACCATCCTTGCTAGAAAAATCGACATTTTCGATAGCGGAGTACCTCGCCATAAGAAGATTTGGGTCAATATTAAACTCTTGTGAAAACTCATTTATGACGGTTTCATAGTTTTTGAAGTGTTCACTCTTTTGTCTGCGATACCAGCCTATGAAGGGAGTAGGGAGAACGGGTGTTTTAATGTCAGACCAAGGAACTTCAAGAGGATTAGATTGATCGTGATTAAGGATGGCCAAATCGATGACTTGATCATTGGCCGTAAGCTCTCCATTGGTGATTGCTCCTTTGTGAAAAACAATGTCGAATTGAGAGTGGCTAATTAAGTTGAGCTCCCTTTCTTCGGATGGGAAAAGAGCATTGTCGAGACTAACAAAAACTATCTCAAAGCCTGCGTCTTCGATGGACTTTTTGAGATAGCCTAGGTGATCGAGGTAAAATAAGTTTTTTGTATGTGATTCAGGAATGATTGCAACTGTTTGTGCTTCTTTTTTAACCTGCTTGATGGCCCTCTTAAATAATCGAGAGGCCGCGTCAAGATCTAGCTGGCAAAGATTGTTAAAGCCTGCGGGGTACATGTTCATATCGACTGGGGCAAACTTGGTCTTGCTCTCTCTTATATCTACACTTGAATAAATCGGTGTCGGAAGAGCGTTCATTTTATCGTCGATGAATTGGTTAATTTTATTCCATGAGGACGTGACAAATGTTTCTAGCTCTTCTTTTGTATCAATGGTGTAGGACATGAGTACCTCTTGAGTTTAGAGGTTATTATTTCCAATTGTCCGCTAGTTCTAACACATGAGAAATTGGGGTGGCGCCCAAAACCTCTGGAAAAAACAGCACACTTTTGTATCCCTCTTTCGCTACTTCTTTTATCGCATTTTCTCTCGCTTTCATAGAGTTGCACAGCTTTATGAGTCCTGTGTCATCAGCCTTGGGTGTCCACTGCCCTAAATAAGGTGAAAGAGATTTGTTTATGAGAAGATAGGAGTCCTTATGCATGAACTTTAAAGCTTCATTCTTAAGGCCCATAGCTTCACTGGACTTCCCTTGCTCAACGCTTGTCACTAAAAACCAGTTGGAAAAGGAAGGCTTCTTGAGGTCTTCTTGAAACTTGAGGGCGGTTAAAAAGGCCTCTCTGTTTCGATAAAGTCCACTGACCGCGTCGATAAAGTCTTCTACAAAGTCTTTTCCGGTTACTTTCTCTAGGTAGCTAAGGAGCTTCTTTACACCGGAACTAACAATGATGGAGAGAAGACTCTTCTTTGGTTTCTCTCCCTTTTTTGTAATACGCTTGCCAAGAAACTTAAAGATCTCAACGAAAGACTTATCAAAGAATTGAACAATTTTTTTGCTTGATTGGAGAAAGTCGATAAAGTGTTTACCGGGAGGCGTATCGAGGACAATGCAGTCATATAAACCAGTATTAATTTGGTACTGGACTTCAATGATGGCCATGATTTCGTTCATACCGCCATAGGGTTTGGTAAGAATATTAACAATTGGATTATCGAGATCCGCTCCATCCTCAGATTGGGAGGCTATACGAGAAAGAGTCGCTCTTGGGCTCATCAAGAGAGCATCAAAACTAAATTCTTCTCTAGCATCAAAGTGGGAAGCCAAGATTTTTTGAACCTCGCCCTGTTTTTCATCTTTTAAACCTAGTACTTGTTTAAGTCTTTTGGCAGGGTCTATGGTGATGAGAAGGACACGTACGCCTTTTCTTCCCAGCTCATAAGCCCTGCTTGTTGCGAGAGTGGTTTTACCAACCCCTCCCGTTCCACAAAAAATCTCTATGTTTTTATAGGCCAAATCACTCATGCTGAGTCTCTTGAATGAGTACTTAAAAAGTTCGTCATGGCTTCGATTACAAGGTCTTGGCTATTGAGTGAGAAATGAGGCATTAAAGGCCACTGGTCTTTCTCAAGGTTTTTAATAAGGTCTTCTTCTAGCGATAGTTTTGTTTTTAAAAACTCAGGGTACTCTGAGCGAGGGCTATTTAAAATTTCACTACAGACTGTTAATGAATCATTGAGTATTTTGTGGACTTTAGGAACTCCTCTTTTCTTGAGCTCGATACCAAGCTCTAAAGCCTCTACTGTTGCCATTTGAGAAGGAAGTGAGGCGGTCATTAGAAGCATCTTTTCATCTCGAAATAAAAAGTTTTGCATTCGGTCTATATCTTCAACAATCAAGCCCGTTCGAAACATCTCTTTAAAGTTTTCGGGACTCTCTAGCATTGTCAGGGCGTGCCCAGAGCTCGGGGAGTCGAGGACTATGGTCAAATCCTCATCACTTTCGAGCATATTGATTATATTTCCAAGGAGAATCATCTGGGCAAGGCCTGGAAGCATATTGAATAAAGATTTAAAGAAAGGAGTCTTCATGATCCAGCTAGCAACAGTGGTTGAGCCGATTTTTTTACCAATATACTCTTGTGCGGAACTTTCCACATCGAGGTCAAAGTGATCAGTATTCGTTTGAGAAATCAAATTGGTATTAGCAGGTTGATCAAATGAATTATAGAGAACTTTCCTACCCCGGGAGGAGAGGAACTTAACACAAGCTAATGATAAACTTGTTTTTCCAACTCCACCTTTTCCAGTAATGACAATGAGTCTTGCTTTCTTATTAGAAAGTATAGAGGGCAGTAATGAGAAGCTTGTAGTAGCTACCTTCAACTTCGGGACCTATCTCTTGTTTCACATCAAAAGGGTTATGATATTGGGCCATGAGGCCAATGGCGACTTTTTCATTTAATTTTAAATCGCCACCAATACCGAGGTGATAGCCAAAGACTACCTTAGTCTTTGATTCGAGCAATTGATTATTTACTAGACGTTTTACCTTCGGAGCGTAAAAGCCAAATCCACCTACAACGAAAGGAGAGAACGAGTCTATTTGGTAAAACTTCGATTTTATGCCGAGGTTTAAGCTCGTTAGCTGTGTGAATTGATTTGCAAACTTGTGCTTTGAGTGGTGAAAATTGGCAAGTAAATCGAAAGAGTAGCTTGCAGAATAGGCGTATAGGAGATCCCATGTGATTTGGTCCTGGCCGCTATTTTCAAAATCACCCGCTACAAATGTCTGGCCCACTCCGATTCCAACCGAGTGCTCTTTCAAGCCCGTGGGAATTCTGGACACTGGCGCAGCTTCTGTAACTTTGCCTGCACTTGCCTTGTCGCTAGAGGTGAGTTTTTGGATTGTAGATTTCCCAAAAACAGAAAAGCCAGTGGTTAAAAAAACCACTGGCATTAAAATTCTTACTAATTTTTTAATTTTTAAGCTCATTTACCTGCTTCAGGTTGAAATCTTAGTGTTTTAAACAGTTTAGTTTAAAGTACTTGGTGTTTCAACAGTGCCAGTAAATTCAGAATTGTTCATGAAAGGCTTGAACTCTTCAGTTGCAGGCTTTTCTTCAACCATTGGCGCTTCGATGCCTTCGAGACCACGAATGTAACCAGTAAATGTTCCTTCTGTTGAGCGAATTACTCTCTTAAGAAGTTCTGTGTCACCAGCTTTTGTCGACTTTCTTTCTTGATCAAAAAGAAGTTGGATCTGAGTTGTGTAAGTAATGTCATTCTTAGTTTTATTATCGATAACTTGGATTTCGTGCCCTTCTCTAATGATTTGAGCGATTTCTTCCAAAGTTACGTAACAACTTTGATGTGTGTCATAAAGCTTACGGTTTTGGTACCTTTTGATGATTCTTACGTCATTCATCTTCATTTCCCCTAATTAGTGTGAAGGATTATTCGTTTCCTTATATAAATCCAATATGTATCTGTGCGTTCTTTCTTAATCTTGATGACTTATAGCAACATATGACCAAGGTCTTAACACCCAGTGTAATATTTTCTTAAAAGCGACTGATTTCAATAATTTCGACTTTTTCGATTAATGATTTCAACAGCTTAACAAACGTCACAAAGACTGGTTATTTATTAATGCTTTGCTTAACTTGTGTGGACTATGGATAGCAGCATTAAAATGATGCTGTCAACCTAAATGGTCGGAAAAAATCCTTACAATAGATAGGAAGAGACCCTGAGAACCTATTCTGGCCTGTTAACGAGGCTCGTTGATTACTTTTATCGAGAGTATCTAGGGAAAAACTTGCTCTCAGCGGCTTTGTTTAAGGGCGCTCTTTAAGGTGGTGAGCACAGACGACGATAAATCCACAAGAGAGGCAGTGATATCTCTGCAAAAATGAAGGAATTTCGATGGTCTTCCGTTACGCTTTTACAACTCTACTATTTGGACTGGTCCTTGTGGGTTGCTCCAGTGGTCCAAAGAATAAGGACGTTAGTGTTCAACTTGTTAAGTCAGAAGCGAAAAATACTGAAATCTCTGAAAAGGAAAATCAAGAAAAGGTGATCGAAGCCTTTAAAATTTTGGACAAGAGAATGACTGGCCTAGTTGCCACGGCAAAGAAAGAAGGATCGCAGGCAATCGAGTTTTTGGCGAGTGACCTTTTCCTCAAAGCTAATGACGCTTCAATGAGAGGGGATTCTCATACAGCTTCCTACCTTTATCGCCACCTTTTGGATCTTAAGCCTCAAGACCCTTATGTAAAAAAGAAGTTCTCTATAGAGCTGATTCGTATGGGAAGTCTTGAGGAAGCAAGCATTTTACTCATCGACGTTTTAGCTCAAACGAAGTACTCGGAAGAAACTCTGGGGCTTATCTTAGGGGGAGTTTATACGGCCCTTAATGACGGTCCAAAAGCGAGGGAAACCTACGATAAGGTTTTAAAACTACACCCATCAAGTGAAGAGGCCTGCGTCTTTCTTGCAAAGTCCTATAGCTTAGATAGCAACTACAAAGCCGCCCACAAACTTCTTGATAAATGCAACAAGAGAAAGGGAGTTCAAGCGATATTTTCCTATTACAAGGGCAAGGTTTACATAAAGCAAGGAAAGTTTCGAAAGGCAGTTGCTTCTTTTAAAAGCGCCTTAAAAGTCGATCCTAGTTATCATCAGGCTGCTATGGCAATGGGCCTTATTCAGGAAGAGAAGGAGAATGTAAAAGAGGCTATTAAAGTCTACAAATCTTTCCTTAAGGAAAATCCTGTTAATTACCCGGTTCTTTCTCGCTTGGTTCAGGTGATGTTTGCGGCCGAGCAATTTAAAGAAGTCCTGACTTACGCAGAAACGTTAAGTTCTCTTGATCCAAGCGACCTCAACCTTCGTGTTCGTTTAGGAATCCTGTATACGGATGCTAAGAAGTTTTCCCAAGCGATTGGAGTTTTTAAGGAAATTCTTGCTGCAGTACCTACTTCAGATAAAGTTCTCTATTACTTGGGTTCTTTATATCAGCAGACAAAAGACCTGGAAAAAGCACTCTCTTCCTATGCGAAGATTCAAGAAGACAGCTCACTTTTTGTGGACAGCTCTTTGCAAATAGCCCAAATACTTCAAGCGCTTGTTCAGGCGGACGATAATCGCTGGTCTGATCAGTATCAAAAGTATTTGAGTGAAAGAGGACAGATCGTCCAGCCCCTAAAAGTTGAATTTCAAATGATGCTGGCGACCTATCACGAAGGACGTCTAGATTATAAAGCCGCTATTGTCGCTATTGAAACTGTTAAGGATGGAAAGGACTATACAGAGAGTCATGACTACTATCTTGCTTCTCTTTACGAGAAAGTGGATGACTTCAGTAAGGCAAGGGGGATTGTTAATAAAATATTAGTTAAAAACCCAGAGAATGCACATGCTTTAAACTTTCTAGGGTATTCAATGTTGGAAAATAATGAAGACCTCGAGAAAGCCTACGCACTCATAAAAAAAGCGGTAAAGCTGAAGCCGAATGATGGGTATATTCGAGATAGTCTAGGTTGGTTTTACTACAAAACCGGTCAAATCGAAAAAGCATTGGTTGAAGTTAAGAAAGCTTTTTCGCTAGTGAACTCCGATGTTGTCATTACAAAACATTTGGCTATCATCTACAAAGATCTAAAGAAGTATAAAATGGCGAAAAGATATTTCGTAGAGGCTTTAAAAAATTGCAAGTTCGAGTCGGAGAGAAAAGATGTTTTAGAGTCGTTGGGAAGCTTTCCAGAGCTACGCTTGCCAGCCTCAGTCATTCCTTAGTTTTTGCGGGGCTATTTTTCTTCTGCTCTTGCTCAATCTTTTCACCGCAGGTGAGGACAACGGCCGACCTGAAAAGGGTTTGTTTGTCTGCCGAGGGGAAAGGGCGTTTGGAGCATAGCAGAGGAAGACATCTCTTCGAATTTGAATCCCTTTTAGTTAAAAAAGAGAAAAAGTGGTCCCTTGGACTTGATCTGCCTGTTATTGGACAAGAAGTTCTGCATTTCAGCTATCCTGATTTACGTAGCTCCAAAACCATCGTTTCGGGAACATTTGCGACACGACTAAAGTTAGATATCAAGTCTGCTAAACAGAGACAGGATCTAAATCGCTTTTTTTTAATGATGGGCGAGCTTTTGTCGATAATTGACTCTGGGAAAATACGTGACTCGTGGAAATTTGAAAGCGAAGCGGGTAGGCTGGTTTTAAACAAAGATCTGGTCAGCGGAGAAGCTTTTACCTTCGAAGCTTTTGCTGCGGAGGATTATTATGAGAAAATGAGTCTCTCGCTAGAAAAAAAAGATAAATTTGGGAAGCTGTTCCCTGTGATGAAGATGAACCTTTTTCTTTCGCAGTGCGCTCAGCCTTAGGTCTCCCTTCACTAACGCTTAAGTGCGATTCAGTCTAAGGATAAGGTCTCGACTCTTGAATACTCGGGCTGCCTTACTATATCCTTTAAAAACAATGATTTTTCTTATATAACTCCCACTAAAATCAAGTTTTAACGTAAGACAATGGCCCTTAGGAAGCTTGGGGCTAAGCAGAAATAAACCTAAAACACAGGTCGCTGGACCTTTATAACTGAAGGATATTTAGATGAAATTAACAAATGTTATAGGCTTATGCCTTATTGCGATTTCAGTCATGTTTACTTCATGTACCAAAACCGAAGAGTTTAAGGGATCTTCCCTGAGTCTCGCGGTTAGCTCCCAGGTCAAAGGCATGGACCCTATTTATGCCAATGATAGGTACTCATCTAATGAGGTCGCCAGAGTATATGAGGGGCTTTTGGAGTACCACTACCTTAAAAGACCCTACACGCTTGTACCTAATCTTGCGGAATCGATGCCTACTGTCTCAAAAGACGGTTTAACTTATACTTTCAAAATAAAAAAAGGGGTTATGTTTCAAAAGGATGAAGCTCTCGGCGAGACTCCGAGAGAGCTTATAGCAGAAGACTTTGTTTACTCGATAAAAAGGTTAGCCGATCCAAAGCTTCAAGGATTAGGTTGGTGGTTACTGGATGGGAAAATCACGGGTCTAAACGAGTGGAGAAAAAAGTATAGTGAACTTCCAGAAGTGGATTACTCAGAAACCATCGAAGGCTTGAAGGCTATCGACAGATACACACTTCAATTTCAGCTAGCCAAGCCATTTCCACAGTTCTTATACGCTCTTGCCATGCCTTTTACGTTTGCTGTTGCTCGTGAAGTTGTAGAGAAATACGGAAAAGAGTTTTTAAATCATCCTGTTGGTACAGGTCCTTTTGCCATCAAAGACGGAAGGTTTAAACAAACCAAAAAAATTGAATACCTAAAGAGCACGAGCTTCAGAGAGAAGAAATACCCATGTGAAGCTTCAGAGGAGTTTAAAAAAGAACGACTTCTTGAAGACTGTGGCAAAAGGCTTCCACTGGTAGACCGCTTGACTGTTAACATTATCGAGGAAGATCAGCCGAGATGGTTAAACTTTCAAAAAGGTAAAGTTGATTACGTGTCTATTCCAAAAGACAACTTTGATCAGGTTATTCCCGATGCAAAAAACCTTGCTCCTGATTATATCGAAAAAGGCATCCAGCTGATCAGGTCGCCGTCAATTGATGTGACTTACACGGCTTTTAATCACGATTTGAAACTTTTTAAGAATGTTAAGCTAAGAAGAGCCATGTCTCTAGCTTACGATATCAATACGGCCAATAAGCTCTTTAACAATAATCAAGCGATTCCGGCTCAGTCTGTTGTTCCTCCCGGAATTGCGGGTCACATTGAAGGTTACGTTAATCCTTATAGAGGAACTGGGACGACCGAGAATATTAAACAAGCCAAGAAACTGTTAGCTGAAGCAGGCTATCCAGAAGGTAAAGGGTTAGAAGAGATAACTTATGACTGTCCTAACTCTACGGCTTCAAGACAAATTGGCGAATACTTTAAGAAACAAATGGCTCAGATTGGCGTAAAAATAAAAGTGCTTCAAAATCCTTGGCCGGAACTTCAAAAGAAGATAACGACAAGAAATATTATGGCTTATGGGATTGCTTGGGGCGCCGACTATCCTGATGCAGAAAACTTCCTTCAACTTCTTTATGGTCCAAACCGTGCTCCTGGGGCAAACGGATCGGGCTATGATAATCCGGAACTGAATAGGCTCTACAAAACGGCTTCTATCATGCAAGACAGTCCTGAAAGAACTGCTCTCTATGAAAAAATGAATAGGATCGCTGCCGAGCAAGTACCTTGGGTCTATGGTGTTCACAGACAGAACTTTGTTCTTCGTCACTCGTGGCTTAAAAACTTCGTTAACTCAGATTTTGATGCCGGTAGCGCTCAATACTTGAGTATTGATAAAGTTAAGAAAGAAGAGATGCTCAAAAAGCTTTAAGAAAAGGAACGCAGTGAATATTTATGCTTACATTATAAGAAGGCTCCTTTATGTGATCCCAGTATTACTGGGAGTCTGTTTTATTATTTTCATTCTCTTCAGTGTTCTCTCGCCAGACCCAACTCTTATAATGCTGGGTAAGCACGCTTCGAAGACTCAAATGATGGAACTTAGGGCAGAGTTAGGGCTCGACCGTCCTTGGTTTATTCAATACTTTGACATTGTTCGCTCCACTTTCACCTTTGAGTTTGGTCGTAGTTGGTCAACGAAACAAGAGATTAGTGAAATGATTAAAAACGGAGCAATACCTTCCTTAACGGTAACGCTACCGGCTTTTATTCTTTCTTCGATTTTGTCGATCTCAATATCTTTAGTCGTCTCTTTTTATCGAGGCAAGATGATCGACAAAGCGACAGTTTTTGTTTGCGTTGCCTTGATGAGTGTAAGTTCTTTAGCTTATATCCTTTATGGACAGATGTTCTTTGCCTTTCAGTTAGGTTGGTTTGAAATATCGGGATATGAAGAGGGTTTTCCCAATTTTGTGCCTTATGTTCTTTTACCGATTTTGATTTGGGTGGTTCTGAGTATCGGTCCGGATGTTCGTTTCTATAGAACAATTATGCTTGATGAAATTTACCAAGACTATGTAAGGACTGCTCGAGCCAAGGGTTTAAGTGAGAAGGCTATAATGTTCAAGCATGTCTTAAAGAACGCGATGGTGTCCATTATCACCTACGTGGTCATACGAATCCCATTTTTGATCTTAGGTTCTTTATTAATAGAGTCCTTCTTCTCTATTCCTGGCTTGGGCGGAATTATCCTCAACGCAATTAATTCATCTGATTTTCCTGTGATTAGAGCGATGACGGTCATGAGCGCTCTCGCTTATATTCTTTTTAGTGTTTTAACAGATGTTCTCTATACGGTCGTTGATCCTAGAGTGAGGCTAAGATAATGAGTGATACACAAAAGTCAAAATCACTTTGGTACCATGCTTGGGAATCTCTTACCTCTGATAAAATGGCGGTCGTTTGTCTGCTCATTGTCGTCTCCTATTTTGTCTTGGCGATCTTATCGGCGTTAGGATTTGTTGCAGCCGACTATGCTAAAGAAATAGGGCCTTCATACGCGCCACCTTCGAGCGAGTACCTTTTTGGTCTCGATATTTTTGGTAGGAGTGTTTTGGCGAAGACGATCAAGGGAAGTGAAGTGGCCATGTCCGTTGGACTCGTGACTGGCGTGATCTCGATGATCATTGGCGTATTCCTTGGTGCAGTTTCGGGATATTTCGGAGGTAAAGTGGACGAAGTTATTGTCTGGTTTTACACAACATTTAACTCAATTCCTTATATAATGCTTCTTGTTGCTATCACCTTTATTTTAGGAAAAGGCATTATTGCTATCTATCTAGCTCTTGGTTTAACGAGCTGGGTTGGGCTTTGTCGGCTCATTAGAGGTGAATTTATTCGACACAAAGATCGTGAGTATGTTCAAGCTGCCTCCGCTATTGGCGGTGGGGACTTCAGGAAAATCTTTAAACACATCCTTCCCAATGTTCTTCATATCGTAATTATAAATTTTTCACTGCAGTTCCAGGTTGCAATAAAATCAGAAGTAATTCTTTCTTACCTTGGACTTGGAGTTCAAGGTGTTCCAAGTTGGGGTACGATGATTAACGATGCAAAACTTGAGCTTGCTAGAGGCAACTGGTGGCAGTTAGCTGCTGCAACTGTGGCAATGATGATAGTAGTACTAGCATTTAATATATTAGGTGATGCTCTTAGAGATGCGCTTGATCCTAAGTTAAAAGGTAAATAAAAGAGGAATCCATGGCCGAGAAAATTCTCGAAGTTAAAGACTTAGTAGTAGAATTTAAAACAGACAGAGGTAAGATTACCGCCGTCAATGGTGTAAGTTTTGAAGTTTTCAAAGGTAAGACTCTTGGAATAGTTGGTGAGTCTGGCTCTGGAAAGTCAGTGACAGCACTCTCTATCATGAGGCTCATACCAAGCCCTCCAGGTAATGTTGCAGGTGGAACAATTCACTATAGAGGCAAAAACGTCCTAGATATTCCACTGGATCAGATGAGAACAATTCGTGGAAATAAAATCGCGATGATTTTTCAAGAGCCTATGACTTCTTTGAATCCTGTTTTCACTGTAGGAAACCAAATTGAAGAAGTATTTGAGCTTCACCAACCTGACCTTAATAATCAACAAAGAAGTGAAAAAGCGATAGAGATGCTTAAGCTCGTGGGGATTCCCTCTCCCGAGAGCCGTGTAAATGAATACCCTCATCAGCTATCAGGTGGTATGAGACAAAGGGTCATGATTGCGATGTCTCTTGCTTGCGAGCCGGATATTCTTATCGCTGATGAGCCAACCACTGCGTTAGACGTTACTATTCAGGCTCAAATTCTAGAACTCATGAATAAACTGCAAGTTGAGATGGGTATGGGGATCATCATGATTACCCATGATCTCGGTGTTGTTGCTGAAACCTGTGACGATGTTGCTGTTATGTACTGCGGCCAGATTGTAGAGCAATCGGATGTTAAAACTCTCTTCAATAATCCAAAGCACCCTTACACTAAAGGGTTAATTGACTCTATACCCTCATTTGATTCGACAGCAGGTGGAGCAAGAGGCCGCCTTCCAACAATTGAAGGTATGGTTCCTTCGCTTTTCGAGCTTCCTCAAGGTTGCAACTTTCAAAATCGATGCAAGTCGGTTACCGAGAAATGTAGAGGCCCACATGGAGAGCCAAAACTAGTTGAAACAAAAGCTGGTGAATTTGTCCGCTGCTTTCACCCTCTAACTTAAAAGGTTTTTTATGAGCGAATATATTTTAGAAGTAAATAATCTCCAGAAAAAATTCCCCATCAAAGGCGGGATCCTAGGACGAGAAATTGGCGCTGTTAATGCCGTTAACGATGTCTCATTCAAGATTAAAAGGGGTGAGACACTTGGTCTTGTTGGCGAGTCTGGTTGTGGTAAGACAACTTTGGGCCGGTCTCTGCTTAGATTAATTGAGCCAACGGGTGGAGAAATCATTTTTAATGGACAAAACATTAGAGATTTCTCCTCAAATGAAATGAGAGAAATGAGAAGAAAAATGCAGATCATTTTTCAGGATCCCTATGCTTCACTAAACCCTCGAATGACTGTTGGTGGGATTCTTTCTGAGCCCATGGATATCCATAAACTTTTTCCAGGTAAAGAAGAGAGAAGAAATCGTCTCTATCAACTTCTTGATCAAGTCCAATTGCCAAAAGATGCCCTAAATAAATACCCTCATGAGTTTTCAGGTGGTCAGAGGCAGAGGGTTTGCATCGCTCGGGCCCTAGCCGTTGAACCAGACTTTATCGTTTGCGATGAGCCAGTCTCCGCACTAGATGTTTCTGTTCAAGCTCAAGTTGTTAATCTCTTGATGGATTTACAGAAAGAATTGGGATTAACTTATTTATTTATTGCTCACGACTTGAAAGTTGTTGAATATATCTCCAACAGAGTCGCCGTTATGTATTTAGGAAATGTTGTTGAAGTCGCTGAATCATCTGAGCTGTATGGGGGAGCAAGACACCCTTATACCAAAGCGCTTTTCTCGGCCATACCGAAGCCAAATCCTAATATTCATATGGACCGCATCCTGCTTGAGGGTGACATTCCAAGTCCAATGAACCCCCCCAGCGGCTGCCATTTTCATCCAAGGTGTTGGAATGCAACAGATAAGTGTCGGGAAGTATACCCCGAGAATACAAGAGAGAGTGCAACTCATGATTACAAATGTCACAATCCAATTAATCTATAGCAGAGCGCTTTAGTCGGTTAGATGGGGTGGATAAATCTCATTTACCTAGTTTATATTTTTCTAAGAATTCCGATACGTTAAAGGTAATACCGACGAATTGGAGTACCTATAAAAGTAGAAGATTCCCCAATAAACTTTGAGAACAAAAATTTTCTCCTCTCTCTTTTAGAGAGGAGCCCGCTTGTACCTTTTGATATTTTTTGGGTTAAGAAGAGTGGGGCTAAAGTAAAAGTAGTTTCTCAAGGGACCTTTATTTCTTCAGGAGAAATTCATCGCTGGACTCAAAGTGATTTAGAGATAGAGATCGAGGCTACCTTTGATTTGGAGCTCTCTGAAAAGGCGTTTGCTCTATTCGAGGAATTCAGGAAAGTCTCGGATTCGGATGAACTTAAAATTTTGGGACTAAGTGAGTGGCGAATCCGCTACCTGGAGTGGCTCAGTAAGGCCTTATGGCGAGATCAATATGAGTTTTCTATTTTAGATCTCAGTGTTCTGATTGGTGTCTTCTTTTATGATCTAGACGAGTCGTGGGAAAAACAATTTCTTAGTTATCCTCAGGAAATTCAAGCAAAAAATTTTGCAGGAGCTGCCATGGCAGTTCTTTTGGCCATTACCATTGGTTATGAGGATATGGGTTTTTTAAAAGAGTATTACAAAACGATACTCTTTATGGATTATCCCTTCAGTGTAAAAACATGGAGTCGGTCTGATAAAAGTGAGTTAATTGAGCGTCGAGCACGAAAGACTGTGAGTTCCTCAGACCCAGGGATTCGAAAGATCTATGAGGATCATGTAGAGGCAGGAATAGCAGATCTGAGGCATTCGCTCATAAATAAAAGCCTTTCAGGTTATCTTCGCTGGTCTTTTGAGGGCTTAGATGGAAATGGCTTTCTCTTAAATATAACGGATCGAGAGTTGAGCGATCTTGATGCCATTACTTTGTTTTGTCATGCGCTCTTTCCGTTTGCCTGTTTGGATAAGACTCAAAAAATAAATTTAAAAGAAACTCTTAAACACTCTTTGAGAGACGAGATGGTTCTTAGTCACAGATTAAAGGATTTATTACAGGATATTCTTAAAGAGGAAGAGGAAGAGGAAGAGGAAGAGGAAGTAGAGGAGAGCAGTAGCTATCTAGAGATTGTAGGTTTGTAAGTGAAGAAAAGAGGACTTTTTTCCAAAAGTAAAGTACCAGAGGAGCTCAATGATTTATTGAGTGGGGAAGACTTTGTCCTTTCAGAAGATGATTCACAGAAAGAGTTACTTCGTTTTGAATTTGGTACAGATAGCGAAAGTAATATTTCGTTTGAAAGACCAGATTGGAGTAAGATTAATAGAACGCCTTTTGCTTTTCTCAATAAAAATTTATTCGATTGGGATATCACTTCTTTAATTGTGAAGCGATTCTTTATGGGAGACGGTGCTATTAACCCTGGGAAAGGCTTAGGGGACACTATAGTCGAAAACGAAACTTTAAAGGTCACAGACAATATTAGCCTTGGTCGAACTTCAGATTTGATCGCTTTATTTGCCCAAAAGAATAGAGTTAATCCCATCCAAGTACGAAACTATGTTGTCTCGAGTCTCTCCCTTTTAGAATACCTGAGAAAGAGTGGCTTAGCAGAATTCCCAATAGATATTGATTTTGGAGTGAGTAAAGACTGCTTTTTCATACAGATGAATTGCCCCTTTGAGGATATTTTCCTTGAAAACCTTTTGGAGGCTACAAAAACGAGTTCCGTAAAAAGCCCTTTTGTGAGTCTTTTACAAGAAGCATTGGGGAAAACCGACTTATTGGAAATCTACACACTAGCTTCAACAAAAAAGTTTGTTTTAAGTGCGAGCTGGATAAGAAATCCAGTCTATATAGGGGGAGATCACTCACCTAGCTTAATGATCCATCAAATCGATTCCTTTTCAAATAGTATTTCTGCCACGAGTGAAAACGAGGCTAAAATCAAGTCTTATATTGAGCCTTCTACTAATATAAATAAGAACGCTCGCTTTATAGAAGATCTTCCGACTGCTTTTCAGGGTCTGCAAAGTAGGGGTGCAAAGATAAATCCCATTCTTATTAAAAGGGTCGTGCGTTTCATCCTAGACTTTCACAGTGATGAAGAGATTAACCTTGAACAGTACGACCATTCGCAGTTGAAATTAGATCTTAGCGCCTTTCATGACAAAGAGGCCTTGACTTCGATTTTAGACGAAGAAAAAGATGAGATCATAAGACTTATCGTCAGTGGAGGCGATCTAGAGGATTTCGAAGATCAATCTCGCTTGGTTAAAGGATCTATTGATTCAGATGAATATTTGGCGAGTATTGTCGAGTCTGTTAGTAATATGACTGTCGAAGCTGCCCGAGTTGCGGCAGGAGTCCCAGAGGACGAAGACGAGGCAGAGTGGATTAACGGAAAAAGAGACGATAGCCTTAGCGCTATAACCGTAAAGGGATCCTCAGATTCAGAGGCTGAAGCTGTAGAAACGATAAAGGGCGAAAGGGATGTTAGCCATAGTGCTATAACTGTAAAAGGTTCCTCAGGCTCAGAAGCTGAAGCAGTAGAAACGATAAAGGGAGTTACCGAGAAAATCGATGACGAGCTTTGGAAGGTTAAGCGAAGCAATGTGGCCGAGAAGGTAAAGGGTAGAATAAACGACTTGAGAAACGCAGGTTTATCAAACGAAGAAATTGATAAAGAAGTAAAGACGATCATCATGGCAGAGATGAACCTCGATGATAAAGCAGGTGATCACTTTGTTGAGTCTCTAGGCGATGATATCGCTGATGCTTATGTAAGAAAAGAACAGAAAGATAATAGTGAAGAAATCAAACAACGTGTGAAAGTTGAAAAAATGGAAAGGCAGCTGGAGGTTAGAGGCGATCAAGTTCAAAGAATGAAGAAAGTAATAGAAGGACTCAGTAGGGAGCTCAGTCAATTGAAGCTTCTAGGTAGTGAAACAGTAAAGAATCAAGAGCCTAATCAAGTGATACAAAAAGAAGACCTGGTAAATGATCTGGTAGATGATTGTCAAAACGATGAGTGGGGTAAGGAGGCGAATCTTGCTCTCAAAAGAGAAGTAGAGAAGATTAGCAATGAAAATGAAGCATTAATTAAGAGTAATGAAATTCTTTTAAGAAAATTTAAAGAAAGTACTTCCAAGCCTAACGAGAGTGAGTCCGAAGAGGGCTTAGAGGCTGAAAATAATAAACTACGCACTCAAGTCGAGGGGCTAAAGAAAAAAGTAAGTTTTATGTATGAAAACTCTAAGTTGGCTAAACAATCAAGCTTTGATGCTAACGAAATTCAAAAAATTGTCGACGATAAAGAAAGATACTTCAGTGAGAAAATGAAGCTTAAGAAAGATTATGAATCCTCAAAAGCCGAAGTGAGAGAGTTGGAGAGAAAAGTTACTTCTCTAAAGTTAGAGAATGGATCTTCACAAAAAAATGCCATTTCAGAAGGTTCTATTACTCAACAGGCCGAATTGGCCGCAAAAGAAAAAGAGCTTGAAGAGCTAAAAGTTCAACTGAGAGAAGTGCAAGTTGATGGAAGAGCTCACGAGCTAAAAGCCAAGTCATATGAGCAAAAAGTTAAGTTTCTCAATGCTCAGCTTGAAAAATTTCAAAAGCAGCAGGGCCATCATAGTCAGAAAAAGAGAGCTCCTAGTGTTGTTGATAATAGAATGGCAGAAAGGCTTAAGCAGATGGAGCTTGTTGGCGGTCGTTTAAAGATGGGTAATGAAAAGCTCTCAAAGGAGCTTGCAGAGAAGAAGACTGAAGCTCATAAGGCCCAGCTTGAAGCTAAGACCCTGGCCATGAAGTTGAAGAGCCTTGAGCGTAAACTGGCCGGCCTTAGCAAAAAGAAAGCTGCATAGCAGGAAGTCAGAAAAATTTCACCACTATCTTGCCAACAGTTTAAATATGAAGTAAATATAAGTCCTTAAAATTTTTAGAACATGCCGCAGTGGTGAAATTGGTAGACACGCTAGACTTAGGATCTAGTGCTTATGGCGTGGGGGTTCAAGTCCCTCCTGCGGCACCATCACCTAAATAAAGAATTCGATACTGAGTAAAGAAGCCAGACAGCTCTTGGTCGACACTAATGCCCTTCCTCCCATTTTTTCATGAGTAAAAAAACTGATCGTTAAAGCTTTGTTTGTTAACATTAGCAGATGAACAGAATTCTATCTTTATTTACAGCTACGAGTATCCTCTTATTATTTACTCAATATACTAGTGCCGCATTTGACGACCAGCTTGTCTTCAGCGAAAAACAGGTTGATGCAATCAACTCTTATCAAAGTGATCACTATTATCAGGGCACCAAAGGCACTAAAAATTACTACAGTAAGTTCACCTTTAATCAGGGTTCAATTGATCATCCTCTCGTGATCGTAACAGGTATCGAAGATCCAGCGCCCTTCTGGTATGAGGTTGCTCTTTTGGCCAGAGATAAAGGTTTTAAAGAGATATTTATTGTAGACCTAAGGGGACAAGGTCAATCAGAGAGGGTTTGGGAGGGAGAGAAGAAGCTGATCTTTGTGGAAGAGTTTAATGACTATGTTTTGGATCTCTCTCTCTTTTTTGAATCGATCTTAGGTGTGAAAAAAGAAATTCATCCCTATATTATAAGTCATTCAACAGGCTCTATTGTTACTTCCGAGCTTCTTAAGCTACCAAACATCAAAATAAAGCCAGTTAAGATGAGTTTTTGGACACCACTATTTAGATTAAATATCAATTCCTTGTTAGAAAATTCAATCATTAATAAACTGATCGGTTTTGTCGACAGAGCTTCTCTTTTTCTTGATATACCGATAGTGGTGAAGAAATATAAAAAAGTCAGTTTTAAAAAAAATAGACTTACAACGGATGAAGCGAAGCATCTCTTTTCTGAAAATCTACGCTTTAACAAAAACCTTGGCTCTTATGGCGTTAGTCTTCATTGGGTACTCGAAGTTATTAAGGTTTACCCCCGCTTTCGACGCTATATTGAGGAGTCACTAGTCATCGACACCCTCATTTTAAAAGCTAGTGATGATGTGGTTGTCGATAACGACTATAATATTGAAAATGAGAAGGTCACGATCAAAGTGATTAAGGGAGCTAAGCATGCTCTTAATGTAGAGATAAATTCGATACTAAGAGAGGCTTTCGAGACGACAATGGGTTTCTTTTTTGAAGAATAAAGAGAGATTTAGTCTGTTGGAGGAGTTAGAACTTGAGGTCCCAATTCAGCATCACTTGGGCAAGAGATAGCAAGCCCAGATTCCCATCTAGATAGACTTGAGTAACTAGAAGAGCAAACGAGGCAGATGGCGTAGGCTTCGAGATTTGGCTCCAGCCAGATGAACTGTTCTAGGTATTCGCTCCTTAAGAGCTCTCCCAAGAGAAAGCTGTCAGTCAAGTCTTGAGCATCGGGGTGTAGGTATTCAGGCTTCTCACAGTAGTTCGCCACTTCAGACCCATAAAGGACGTCCTGGTTCAGTGTGGCTTTTGCCTTAGTTGGCAAAGTTAGCAAAAATAGGGTTATTAAAATAATCTTCACTGCTTACCTTGCCATACTTTCATGAAAGCCATTGTTACCATAATTTCCAATAGTTAAGTATATGGATTAAAATATTTACCATTAAGGGGATGAAGTGGACCCTTGAGCTAATCTACTTCTAAGTACTTAGGAGTGTTGTGAGAAAGAATATTGTATTTTGTGGAGGAGGAAGCGGTGGTCATGTCTTACCTGCACTTTCTCTTATCAAAAAGATTCGAGAAACAGTTCCTACGGCCGAAATCGTCTGCATTGGAAGTTATGAAGGAATAGAGTCTCGATTACTATCATCATTTAACTATACTGGGATTTCTACTGGGAAACTTAGGCGCTACTTCTCCCTCGAAAATATGCTCGACTTTTTTAAGGTTATTTACGGCGTTGGGCAGGCTTACCTCAAGCTATTCTCTTTTGATCGAAGGGATACTGTTATTATCTCAACGGGTGGTTTTGTCACAATTCCTGTGGTCTTGGCAGGGTGGCTCCAGGGAAAACCTATTCTTTTACATGAGCAAACAACAAGGGCAGGTCTGGCCAATCGAATAACTTCTTTTTTTGCTGATCGCTGTTTATTGACCTTTAAAGAATCTCTACCATTCTTTCCTTTAGAGAAGTCTAAATTTGTAGGCTATCCATTTCGAGAGGAGGTTTTTCAACCAGCCCCAAATATTTCTATTAAAGGAAAGCTCTTGGGTGAGATCGATCGGCCGATATTATTCCTTACCGGTGGAGGTAATGGTTCTAAATTATTAAACGATTCTCTTTATGAACTCCTCCCCTTTCTTTCTCAAGAATTCTTTATTGTTCATCAATGTGGGCACAACTTCTATAAAGATTTAGTTAAGGATGAGACTGAGACTTATAAGGTTTTCGACTTCGTTGGTGATGAGATGATTGCACTGATGAAAAAGTCTTCTGTCATTATTTCTAGGTCAGGAGCGGGGACAGTGTGTGAACTAGTGGCTTTGGGCAAGCCTTCTATCTTTATTCCTCTAAAGATCGCACAAAAAAATGAGCAATTTCATAATGCGGTGGCAGCTAGGGACCTGTTGGGAAGTATTGTTATTGAGGAAGAAGAGCTTACTCAGAATGCCCTCTTGAAGGCGATTGAAGAAATCCAAAGAAAACCATCTCTGCCTTTACTAAAAAAGAACCCCATTGATTTAATTTTAGAAGAAATAAGCAATATTTAGAGAGCTCTCGCTGATAAATTTCTTACGATCAGTCCTTGAGAATTCTTTCTGTGACAGGTGCAGCTCAAGTTGTCGGCTCATAAAAAAGCTTAATCCTGCCTCCGCTCGATAGCGCATCCTCTCTTGGAATATATCAATGACTGAGTATTGACCTCTAAGATCGAGTAGGAATTTGGCAAATGTGCCTAAGCGAAAGATACTACCAACTCTCACCCCAGGCAAAAGGGCGACATTATCTTTCTCCAGAACTTTTCCAGCTTGAGTTTGCACGAGAGAAAGAGCGTAGAGGTGAAAGTTTTCACTCGAAGGTCGAAAACTAATTCCATAGTAACCCTCGAAGTTGAAAATAAGGGAATTATCAGCATCGAAGTGCTGAGGTTGAGTCAGTTGAGCCTTTACACCCCAAGAGACGTTCGGAGTAATCCATGAAAAAGGTACTAACGATAGTATGGATACGGCATTAACTTCTTGAATTTGAAGCCTTTTTTTGTCTTGAAGGTAGCGAAGGCTAAAATATGGCCCTTGCAATTCAAAATAGTTAGGATACCCGAAGTCATTGTTGTAAAGATCGGCAAGAGCGAAGCGAAATTTAAATTCACTGAAACTCTTGGTGTCCGTACGATAGCCCGTTTTGAGATTTAGAGTAAAGGGAGGGTGGGACTTCAGGGGGTCAAATACTTTGTACTTCTCTACAACATCACTAACCTTGAAACTAGAAACTCCTCCGATTTTTGCTCTTTTGATGAGAGCTGCCGTGATCTTCTTCTTTAAATCTTTTACTATCTCTGGCTTTTGGCTATTTTTAAAGCGATTAAATTGAAGGAAGGAAGAGTAAGCATCAAGAACATCCTTATCTTGGACTAACTGAATATTCGAGTCGTCCTCAATAAGGGAGCGGAGCAGTTTTTGTTGGCTAGACTCAAGTCTCTCAATCCTTCCTGCCATTTTCTTTCGATAGGAGGGGCGGTAGTGTACCGCCTCAATTGCTCCTGCCTGATCTAGGCGCTTAACGGTATCAATTGGCATAGCATAGAAAAAGAAACCATCCGATAGTGTCCACTCTGGCTTAGCCACCTCAACTATTTTTAAAAGCATATACGAGCAGTTTTCGTCAAAGAAGTAATAATCAAAAAAAGTATTAGTTTTCAATTCCCAAATGTGGGCCATTAGATAGTCAATCTCTGCCTTATTCATCTTTAGCCTATATTCCCAAAGGTCTCGACTTTCACCTTGAGCATACTCGTTCACTTTTAAGTAATAAGGGTCTGTATAAAACATCCCAGGATACCCACCAAAAATTCCGCCTACGATATAGGCAAGGCCTCCGTCCCCTTGCGTATCCGCTGCAAAGTTAAGAGAAAAGTCTGTTAGTTTTCCGGGCCCATTCTCTTCGGAATTAAACTTAAGAAGAGTGTGGCCAAACATGCTGGCCGGATTCGTGGCAAAATATGATGAAAAGACAATACTTACACTCTTAGTATTGATTCGGCTCTTCCACCAGTCATAGTCTTTACAGTCTATTTCGGGGAAGTTTAAGCCGAGCTCCTTTTCAATAAGAATCTTTCTTGCTGGGTAGGCGCATTGGGTGTGCCAACGCAGATGCTTCGGATAGTCTTTGGCATTGAAAGCTAAAATAGTTGCTTCTAATTCTTTTAATGGATTGCTCTTTCCTTCTGGACTGAGAAAGAAAGTTGAAAGGTCGACTTGAGATGTTCTCTTAAGTCGGTACCAGTGATCTTTGTAGTGAAGAAGCCTTTGCCATTTTTCTGAGTTCGCAAATGAGCTCAGCTTGGAAGAGTCAGGCTCTGAGGCTAGGGTAAGACTGCTGAGAATAAAAAAAAAAGGTACGTTTTCATTTTACAGGTATTCCTAAAAAAAGAGGGCTTCTCTTTTTAGGGAGAAGCCCGCCATTAATTCTTTTTAAGCGAATTTAAATATTAAAGACAAGCTTTGCGAATTGCAGCGTTGTTTTTAACATTGTTAAGAAGAGCTGAGCCATTGTTAGCAATGATGCTCTCTAGATTTGCTTGGGCAGAAACACCAAAAGCTACGTTGTCACAACCAAGTACTTCAGCGAATGAATTCAAGTACTCACCTTGACCGTTTGCCATTTCTGCTACGATCATTTCGTAGTTAGAGTTAGCGAAATGAAGTTGTTGCTTCTCTTGAAGAACAATATCATGCTTAGCACAACCAGAAGTACCCATTGTCATAGCAATAGAGTTTGAGGCCGTACCGTTAGTTGTTGATCTAACAGAAGAAGCAAGAAGTGTTTGATCCTTCATGACTTCCCATCCGTAACCACATCCACTTGATTTGTCTTGTGACATTTCTTTACTGAATGCTTGGTTAGATCCTGCGATAAGGGCAATAGCGAATAGTAACTTTTTCATACATCTCTCCTTGAGTAAGTTTAAAAGTAATTAATTGATTCAAACATTTTAACTAAAAATGATATATATGGAACCGGAAAGAAATGAATTATGACCGAGGGGTTTTCTCGGGGAGCGGGGCGTATAATGCTTAACAAGACGTTAAAAGAGTATCAAAAGCGAGTGAAAGCTTTCGCAACAGAAAGGGATTGGGAACAGTTTCATAGCCCGAAGAATCTTGCCAGTGCCCTAATCGTTGAGGCGAGCGAACTTCTTGAAATTTATCAATGGGAGAAGTCCGAGGAAACTCGTAAATATAAAAATGAGGATCAAAGAAAAAAAGTTGAAGCGGAAGTTATTGATATCTTCGTTTATTGGTTAAGAATATGTGATGAGCTTGGGGTCAATGTTGAACAGGCTTTTGAGAAAAAATTTCTAGAAAACCAAAAAAAATATCCCGCGGACTTAGTTCGCGGGAGCTCTAAGAAATATAATGAATATTAGTTTTTACCCATAAGCTCATCGCGCAATTCTTCGTCTCTTGCGTTGATAAACCAAACACTTAGAAGTGCACGGGCAAAGCTTTCGCTTTTAATAATGGGCTTGTTGACTCCGGCCACTATCGTTTCTACTCCTTCCTTTTTGAAGGTGATTAGAATGGACTGGCCTTTTTTAATGTCTACCATATGCGAGTTGAACTCATTGAATGATGTCATAAGGGGCGCTCGATCAGCTTTTTTAACTGCAGCTTCAAGACCCTCGAGCCAAGCTTCCTGAAGATCTTCTTTGTCTACATCTCTAATAAAGCTCATCGAGAGATACTTTGGGTAAGGCGATGAGAGGATCTCTTTCGTTGTCGTCGCCTTCTTTGCTAGGTATAGCCCTCCAACGTAAACTTTAATCCGTAAAAAAGTAGCTCTTCTGACTCCAATGCCATTTAGAACCAGATCGGAGTCATTTACCTTTACTGAATCAGGTATGACGACTCCTGCTTTCTCGGCAGAAAAAGAATTGAGACCAGCTAAGATAAAGAGAACTGCTGTAATCAACTTCATTAAAGATCCTTTTTTATTTTCTAATTTTACTTTCTAACAACGCTTCTTTTATTGGACTCTAAGATCTTCTTACGAATCCTAATAGACTCAGGTGTAACCTCAACCCATTCGTCTATATCGATCCAATCCAAGGCCCAGTCAAGATTTCTTGGCTGTATCGGTGGCAAGACTATATTGACGTCTTTTCCGGCGGTTCGCATAGAAGACAAGTGCTTCTCTCTAATAGCGTTTACATTAGTATCGTTAGTTTTTGTATATTCACCAATGACCATGCCCTCGTAGCATTTTTCACCGGGCTTCACGAATTGCTGGCCAAGGCTGATAAGGTTAAAGAGAGCGTAGGGCGTTAGCTTCCCTGCACGGTCGGCGATAATTGCGCCGTTTTGACGGGCAAGAAGATCGCCAGCATAGGGTCGGTAACCTAGGTACTCAGAACTCATGATTCCTTCCCCTCGAGTGTCAGTAAGAAAGCGGGAGCGGTAACCAATCAAGCCTCTTGAGGGAATAATAAACTCCATTCTAGTTCTTGTGTCTCCAATCGGAACCATAGCTTCCATTAGACCTTTTCTTTGAGCGAGCTTCTCAGTAATTGCCCCAGTTGCGTCTGCTGGTATATCAAGAACGAGTCTTTCATAGGGCTCTGTTCGTTGCTCATTTTCTTCTCCAAAGAGAACCTCTGGACGAGAAAGCATAAATTCATAACCGGATCTTCTTAGCTCCTCGAACACGATAGCGAGCTGAAGTTCTCCTCTCCCCATAAGCTTATAAACTTTTGGGTCATCGGTCGCCTCAAACTTTAGGGAAACATTGTGACGACACGAATCGAGAAGAAATTCTTCTAGTTTCCTGGATGTTAAGTACTCGCCCTCTTGTCCACTCATTGGAGATGTATTTACCGAAACAAAAACTCCAACTGTTGGTGGTTCTACTTCAATTCTTTCAAGAGCTTCAACTTCCTTTCCACCGGTAACGGAGTCGCCAATTTGTCCGCCTTCTACCCCGGCCAGAATAACAATTTCTCCAGCTTGAGCTTCTTCAACTTCAGCAGTTCCGAGCTTATCGTAGACCTGAATAGCGGTGACTTTAAAGTTTTTAGTTTTTTCCTTTCCTATTAAAGTCGCCTGTTGGTGCTTCTTCATCGTTCCTTGTTGGATTCTTCCGATAACGAGTGCTCCCATATAAGACGAATGAGAAAGGTTTGTGACAAGAAGTTTGAGGTCACCCTCTTTATTAAATTTTGGTACAGGAAAGTAGTCACTCGCCATAAAGTCCATTAAGACGGTTAGATTATCTGTTGGTTCATCGGGAGAGTTACTTGCCCAACCATCTTTTCCAGAAGCGTAGAGGAAGGGAATGTCGAGATCGAAGTCTCCTATCTCAAGAAAGCTGGCAAGTTCTAGGAGCAGATCTTCGATCTCACCTTTTACTTCATCTATTCTGGCGTCTGGTCTGTCGACTTTGTTGATAACAACTCCGATTTTAATTCCTCTTTGCATAGCCTTTGAGAGAACAAATCTTGTTTGCGGAAGGCAACCTTCAGCTGCATCGACTAAAAGAAAAACACCATCGACCATCATTAAACTTCTTTCTACTTCTCCGCCAAAGTCGGCGTGCCCAGGAGTATCAAGAAGATTAATTTTACAATCGTTCCAAAAGATAGCGCAGTTCTTGGCCTTAATCGTAATACCGCGCTCTTTTTCTAGTTCACCTGAGTCCATGACTCGCTCTGTAATTTCATCTCTTTCTCCATAGGTTCCAGATTGTTGGAGAAGTCCATCAACGAGAGTTGTTTTTCCGTGGTCAACGTGAGCAACAACAGCGATGTTTTTAAGATACTTATAGGGAGTCATTTATGCCTCGTAGCGTTAAGCGCACTCTTTATAAAGCGCGTTTTATTAGTTAAGTTAGGTTGAATTTATAAACCAGAGAATCCTTCAAAAATGATCCAGTTGCAAGAAATAAGTAAGTCGTTTGGCCAAAGAGTTTTATTTTCTGAGGTCAATATTGTCCTCGGCCCCAAAGAACGAGTTGGTTTGGTTGGACGCAACGGTATGGGCAAATCAACCTTATTTAAAATCATTGAGGGCTACGAGTCTGCTGACGCAGGACATATCGCAATTCCGAAGGGTTACTCCCTCGGTTCTCTGGAACAACATTTAAATTTCACAGGGAAAACCATTTTAGCGGAAGTCGTTCAGGCCCTACCAAAAGAGCTCATTTACGATCATTGGAGAGCTGAGAAGATTCTTTTTGGCCTTGGTTTTGGCCAGGAAGACCTTGATAGGGCTCCCAGTGAGTTTTCTGGTGGGTACCAGATTCGTGTAAAGCTCGCAAAAGTACTGGTTTCTGCCCCAAGCCTACTTCTTTTGGATGAGCCAACGAACTACCTCGATATTGTTTCTTTGCGCTGGCTTTCACAGTTTCTCAAAGACTTTGATGGAGAAGTTTTAGTGATTACCCACGACAGGGCCTTTATGGACGATGTCTGTACCCACATTATGGGGATTCATCGCAAAAGAGTGAAAAAGGTTAGCGGTAATACAAAGAAATATTACGAACAACTTGAGGCCGATGAGGAAGTCTATGAGCTGACAAGACTTAATCAGGAGCGAAAGAAAAAGGAGCTCGAGGGTTTCATAGAGAAGTTCAGTGCCCAAGCTTCAAAGGCCCGCCAGGCAAACTCCAAGAAGAAAATTATAGAGAAGATGGATGAGATCGAAACTCTTGAGGAAATTGCCGAACTTCGCTTTTCTTTCAATTATCAGGACATCCCTTCTAAGTTTCCATTTGAGGCGAAAGATCTCTCCTTTGGTTATGGAGACTCTGAGGACCTTTTTAATGAACTCTCTTTTGCCGCTGGAAAAGGCGACTGCATTGGGATCATAGGGAAAAACGGCAAAGGAAAATCGACGCTGTTGAATGTGATAGCCGAGGAGCTCAAGCTGCGCTCCGGAGATCTCTGGAAGGCTCCCGGAACTCTCGAGGGACATTTTGGTCAAACAAATATTGAGCGTCTTCATCCGCAAAATACTGTCGTTCAAGAGATTTTGGGTGTCAACGATGAGCTTTCTGCTACAGCCGTTAGAGGAATATGTGGCTCGATGATGTTTTCTGGCGATGATGCTGACAAGTCTGTCTCTGTCTTGAGTGGGGGCGAGAAGGCCCGGGTAATGCTGGGAAAAATTCTGGCAAAAAAAACAAACCTCTTATACTTAGACGAGCCTACAAATCACTTAGACCTCGAGTCGATTGAAGTACTTTGTGATGAGATCGCTAAATTTAAGGGATGCGTTTTCTTAGTCACTCACTCTGAGCTACTTCTCAGTAGGCTCGTAAATAAGTTAATAATATTCAGAGAAGGCAAAGCTAACTTTTTTGAAGGCACCTATCAGGATTTTTTAGAAAAAGTTGGTTGGGATGACGAGCTTCCGGAAAAAGTAAAAAAAGAAAAAGTTATAGAAAAGAAGACGCCAAAAAAGGAGAAAACAAGTGTCAACGAGCACAAGGTTTTAGAAATAGAGCAAGAGATTATCCGCTTAGAGCAGATGATCTCCAAGTTTGAAAACCTTTGCCAGGTTAAATCCTCTCAGGGTGAGGAGATAAGGGAAATTACTGATACACTCCTAAAATTACACGAGAAGGTAGATGAAAAGTTCTTAGAGTTAGAAAGTCTAGTTTAGCTTAAGCATCTTGCTTATTTAGGGAGTTTTGGGAATCTGGAGTACCATTTCTCTCCCATCGATGAAACTTTCTTAGATGATGAAGAACTTTCTCCGGTTTCCTCGCTTTTTTCCACATCCCGGCAGCATACTTATTGGCTTCTCCCATTGTTGGATAGGGATGAATTGTTCCGAGAATGGCTTCTAGACCGAAGCCATGCTTCATGGCCGCAATAAATTCTAGCAAAAGATCAGATGCATGCTGACCAACGATGGTGGCCCCTAGAATTTTATCGCTTCCTTTTGCGGTTAGGACTTTCACTACACCGTAATTCTCACTGTCAGCGATTGCACGATCGAGGTCATCAATGCCATAGGTTGTGACATCATACTTAACGCCGTCTTTTTTTAAAGCGATCTCATTTCTTCCTACCGTAGCAACTTCAGGATCTGTGTAAGTAACCCACGGAATCACTGAGTAATCGACTCTAAACTTTTTAAATCGGCCAAAAAGACCGTTTACAGCACAGAACCAAGCTTGATGAGCAGCAGTATGGGTTAACTGATAAGGGCCTGTTACATCGCCACAAACGTAGATATTGGGAAAGTTTGTCTGAAGATAATCGTTGGCCTCAATCGTGCCATTCTTTCTAATTTCAACCCCAATCTCTTTAGCGCCAAAGCCCTCTATATTGGCCTTTCTTCCTACAGCGACCAGTGCAACATCAAACGGTATCCACTTCTCTTCTTTTTGCGAGCCTTTGTCGCAGACGACGAGAAGTTTACCTTCTTTAAACTCAGTCGCTTTGTGACCGGTGAGAAGATTAACCCCTTCCTTTTTGAGGCGTTCTTCGATGATATGGGATATATCGTGATCTTCTACAGTCATTACTCTCGGTCCCATTTCTACCAAGGTAACTTTAGACCCGAGTCTGGCGAAGGACTGGGCCATCTCAAGACCAATAGGTCCCCCTCCTAAGACGACTAATTCTTTTGGCAGACTCTTAAGCTGCCAAAGGTTTTCGCTAGTGACGGTATTCGCTTCTTTTATTCCGGGAATCGGTGGAACAAAGGGACTAGCTCCAGTCGCGATAGTAATATTCTTTGTTGTAAGAATTTTACCGTTAACTTCGACTTCCCAGGGAGAGATGATTTTGGCCGTGCCTGTGATGCAGTCCACCCCTAGCTTAGTGTAACGCTCAATACTGTCGTGAGGCTCAATCTTTTCGATGATGTCATGAACTCGGCCCATTACTTGTTCAAAATCAAATTCATATTCAGCTTTTTTGATACCGTACTTTTGAGAATTATTCATAGAGTGAACGAGCTTTGCGGACTTAATGATGGCTTTTGAAGGAACGCAACCAGTGTTGAGGCAGTCTCCCCCCATCTTGTGTTTTTCGATAAGGGCAACCTTGGCATTGACCGTTGTCGCGATATAAGAGGTGACAAGCCCACCTGAGCCAGCGCCTATAACAATCATATTATAGTCATACTGCTTGGGTCTTTTGAATCCCTTGTATACTTTTCTTCGATGAATAAGGTTTTTAATATAGGTAACAATTAAGGGAAAGAGACCAAGAAGAGCGAAGCTGATAATTAATTGAGGAGAGAGAATGTCTTTAGGAGATTCTATTTTACTTAGCTGGGTACCGGCGTTTACGTAAACAAGAGTTCCTGGAATCATACCAATCTGAGAAAAAAGAAAGAATTTCCACGTTTTGATACGAGTCAGACCCATCACTAGATTAATCAAAAAAAAGGGAAAGACAGGTAAAAGCCTAAGAGAGAGCAGGTAGGTAGCTCCATTTTTTTCTATCCCTTCATTAATAGTTTTGATTTTATTTCCAAATCTCTTTTGAACAAAGTCATTAAGAAAAAAACGTGAGGCGAGAAAAGCTAGAGTTGCGCCAATCGTAGAAGCGAAGGAGACAAGAGTGAAGCCAAGAAGGGTACCAAAGAGAGCTCCGCCTGCTAAGGTCAAAATTGTTGCACCAGGAACGCTGAAGGCTACAGTTATAATGTAAATAAAGAAGAAGGCCGATGAGACAAGGGTTGGCCTTGAATTTAAAAGACTCTGAAAGTCATTCAGGTTTTCTTTGAGATAACTTAAAGTAAGATACTGTTGAGCATCAAAGTTGAAAAAAGCCATTACGATGCTTGCTGTTAAAACAGCTGCTATGATCTTTATGATTGTCTTCGTCATTTATTAAGTTCCCTATTGAGTACGGATATTAGTGGTCGATTTCTTGGATATGTTACATTTTAAGGTGATGATATACTATTTTTACAAAATACTGGGAATGTTAGCCTTTTGAGATAAGTCCAAGGCGGAGCTGCTAATGACAAAAAGGATTATTGAAGGGCTAGAGTATCCGCGAGTCGATAATTACTTAAATGCTTTTCATCTGGCCCAGGTTCAGAAATATCTAAAGCACAAGGGTCCACTTTATTTAGAGGTTGTAGATGATCAGATGTACCCTTTCTTGAAGTTCGGAGACTACTTAAAGCTATCCTCTAAATCTGAGGGAAGAGGGGCGAGGCTCGTCTCCTTTTGGTCTGAGGGGAAGATCTGCACTGGATTTGTAAAAGACGAGAGTGAGAATGAGCTTGAGGTTGGCTTTTCCAATTCTGGGTTCGCCTCCCTGTCCGTGTTACGAAAGCACGTCATTGGACCCGTTGGCATTACTCGACTTCCCCTGCTTCGAAGGCTTAAGTTCCTGTTTTTTTTACTTCAGTTTAAGGCTCTTCGCCCCACAAAGTAATTTTACTCGCATTTGAAATTGTATTACTATTGATTGATGAAGGATCACTTTTGCATTTTGCCTTTTATTCATATGGAAATTCAGCCCAATGGAAAGGTCTATCCCTGTTGTCATTCAAACAATCCAACTGAGGTTGGCAACTTACATGAGGAGAGTCTGTCCGATATTTGGGCCGGTGATAAATTAGCTTCCTTTCAGGACGCCTTTAGGTCTGGAAATCCTAAAGTATTAAGCCACTGTGAGGATTGCTTGTATTATGAGTCTCTGTCGGCGAAGAGTTGGCGAGAAGTAGAAAATAAAAATTGGTCTCACCTAACAGAAAAAATAGAAAAGAATGAATTAGAGATCGAAAAGCCAAAAAGTATATCTATACGCTTTTCAAACCTTTGTAATTTCTCCTGCCGGTCATGTCGTCCATCAACAAGCACGGGCTGGTTTAAAGATGCAAAATTCTTAAACCCTAAGGGGGTTTATAAAAAGATTAAGAGCTCCCCCGAAGAAAAGCCGCTTGCAAGTCAAATAGATCCCTTCCTCGAGTCTTTTAGTCACATGCACTTTGCTGGCGGTGAGCCATTAATGGAAATTGAGCATTATGAAATTCTCGAGTCTCTTACGCTGAGAAATTCAGAGATAGAACTTTCTTACGATACAAACTTGAGTTTCTTGGAATTGGGTAAATATAGTATTTTTGACCTTTGGAAGAGATTCAAAAAAGTAAACCTTAGCGCAAGTATTGATGGCTATGGCGAGAAGGGAGAATTTATAAGGAAGGGTCTTGATTGGTCTCTCTATGTAAATAACTGGAACAAGATCAAGAAGGAACTCCCTCACGTTAGAATGATGATGAATTTCACATTAAGTATTTATAATATGTTTCACGTCTTGGACTTTATTGATGAGATTAAGAGATTAGACTTATTTGCTGACAATGACGAGAACGACTTTATGATCAGCTTAGTCGAAGAACCTCAATGGCAATCGTTACAGGCGTTACCGGCAGATGTAAAAAATCAGGTTAGAGATAAGTATCTCGCTTATATTGATAAAAATGACTTTGGGAAAACCTCTCACGATCTTGATATAGCCATAAAGTATATGTTTGGTGAAGATAAATCCCATCTAATGGGACAGTTTAAGGTTTTTAATACTAAGGTAGATCTTCTAAGGGGAGAGTCTTTTGTTAAACTTTTCCCCAATGAAGCAGAAGTTTTGAAAATTAGTTAAGTGAATCTAGCGCATTGTAGAGGTCTATTCTACCGCCGCTTTTAAGTGGTCTGCGTATTCTTCTCGATTTCGTGACGGTAGTCATCAGAAGGTCTTTCAGTTTTTCAGGCGTCAAGTGAGGATGTCTACTAAGGATTTCTGCTGCAACTCCAGCTGTCGTGGGTGAGGCCATTGATGTTCCTGATTTACTTCCGTAGCGGTTACCCGGAGTTGTTGAGTAAATATTACTCCCTGGAGCTGCCACATCAACATTTTGTTCACCATAGTTAGAAAAGTACGAAAGTCGACCCGATGATGTTGTGGAGGCAACAACCAGTAGGTTAATGCTTGAGTAGGAAGCGGGATAGGTTAGCCTCCTGTCGATATCGTTACTAGAATTCCCAGCAGCAGCAATGATTAGAGTACCGTATTTCTGACCGATGAAATCAATGGCTTCTTTTACGGCCTGTCCTCCTTCATTCCTATCCTTGCCAAAAGAGCAATTAATTATGCGAGCTCCATTTTTTGCTGCATAAATAAACGACTCTACAACGTCAACATCGAGCTCATCACCACTACCTGGGACAGTCCTAAGTCCCATTAATGAAACGTTTGATGCTATTCCAGAAATACCAATACCGTTATTTTGTTCGGCACCAATCGTTCCTGCAACATGACTGCCGTGAGAATGGGTATCCATCATTTTACCTGTAGCGTTGTCTCTCTCATCTCTTTGGACTGTGTTAATACCGTGAATATCGTCTATGTATCCATTTTTATCGTCATCTATACCATTGCCAGGAATTTCGTTCTTGTTTACCCACATGACATTTTTAAGATCTTCGTGATTATAATCTATCCCGGTATCAATAACTGCCACTATAATCTTCTCTTGAGATCCTTGGAAATTAGCCGCGTAAGCTCTCTCGATTGAAACACCATGGCGTGAGGCATCCTTAAAACTCCAAATACTTCCGACTTTAGGATCATTGAAACTTGATTTTGAATCCAATTGTTCAGCGAAGCTTTTGGTCTCGGGTAGTACCTTCCTGTCAGCTCGATAGTCATTTTCGAAGACAAGAATTTTTTTGTTTTGATTAAGCTCTCTTTTTAATACTGGAAGATTTTTTGTATAAACAACATACCAGTCTTTAAAGAGACTCTTGTGGTGAGTTTTGCTTATTAGATTCTCTATTGTTTCAACTGCATCAGTTTTTACAAGAAGGCGATTGGGATGATAGGAGTTTGCGGATATAAGCAGTGGGGTAAAAAAGGCTAGCGCCAGTAAGACTTTCATAACAATTCCTTTTGTTATTTTTTCTTTTTAGATTAAGTCTTTCTGGCCTCTCAACCAAGCAACATAAAGTGACATTGAGATGTCAAAGCTTGGACGCTTCCCGGCTACTCTGTTTCTTCAACATGATTCAAAGAGACTGAATTAATACAGTATCGTAAACCTGTCGGTTGGGGTCCGTCTGGAAAAACATGGCCTAGATGGGCATCACATCTTGAGCAGTGAACCTCTGTTCGAGACATACCAAATTTCTTGTCAACATGTTCTCCAACATTTTCTTTCTTTACTGGCGTATAAAAGGATGGCCAGCCGGTCCCACTTTTAAACTTCGTCTTTGAGTGAAAAAGGTGTTGGCCGCAATTTGAGCAGGTGTAGATGCCTTCTTTGTTAAATTCGACGAATTGTCCCGTAAAAGCTCTTTCTGTGCCTTGATTACGGGTGACATCATATTGAATTGGGCTCAGTACTTTCTTCCAGTACTGATCACCCTTCTCTTTCCAATTCACGCTACTTTGGTCGATTTCCTTCAGGTGGGGGGAAACAAGGCCAATTTCTTTGTCATTTGCTGCTTTTTTTAAAAATCCAAACATGGAGTATGCTCCTAAACTTAAAAGGGATGAGAGGGCAATGATGATAATTCTACTACTTTTCATTCTAGTTCCTTTGTAGCCTTAGGATAGTACAAATATAAACTAAAGCCAGTGGCCGTCTATGAGTGGTCAATAGAAGAGTTTTGTTACACGAATGTAAATTCAGAGCTTTATCTACTTAATCGTATTTTGCGATAGATCAAGATTGCCGTCATTAGGACGAACATCAGAACAAATAAGCCTATAACAGCTTGTATCATTCCTATAAGGTTCTTGAGCACGACCAAAAAAACGATGGCAATTAGGAAAATCGAAGATACTTCATTCCAGATGCGAAGCTTCGTGCTGGATACTTTAGAAGTTCCTAGTCTTTGCTTCTTAAGAATGACTCCTAATGAAAGGTGATAGAGGAATAAGAGAGCGACAAAGCCAATTTTTGCGATCAGCCAAGGGTTATCGCCAAGAGGTAGCCAGTGACTGAGTAGAGAAGCGCCAAAACCAAGAGCGAGAACACAAGATGGCCAGGTGATGCCGTACCATAGGCGCTTTTGCATAATGAGAAATTGGCTCTGTAAGGCTTCTTTTACTTCAGGGTTTGTTTGGTCCTCAGCCTCAACAAAATAAATGAAGAGTCTTGGAAGGTAAAAAAGGCCCGCAAACCACGTAACTACAAAAATAATGTGAAGGGCCTTAAGATATTCGTACATAGGTAAAAGTAGCGTTTTTTGTCTAGCTTGTCACTTGAGGGGGACTACATGAATTTCTATATATTTCGTCACGGACAAACCGATTGGAATAAAGAATGGCGAATTCAGGGGTCTTCAAATATCCCCTTGAACTCAACAGGACAAGAGCAGGCTAGAGCTTTGGCGAAAAAATTTGAAGAAATAGAGATAGAAGTCGTGCTGTCTAGTGATCTCGATCGTGCTTTCTATACAGGCTCAGAGGTTGCGAAAACTGCCGGTGTTCCAATTATTAAAGAGCCACATTTAAGAGAAGCCTTTTTTGGTGAGGCTGAAGGCATGACTGTCGATGAAATTATTAATAAGTACGGTAAGGAAGTGTGGGAGAACTTTAGAAAAATGTCCCCAAAATACAAAGACCAGTGCTTTCCTGGGGGGGAGACTAGAGGGGACTCTGTAACGCGTATGAGGTCAGTTATTGACGGCTGTATTAGGGAAAATCATTTCCAAAATATCGCCATTTCTACTCACGGAGGTGTGGTGAGAAATCTTCTCCATAGCTATCTTCCCGAGGATGCAAAAGCTTTAGAGATTCCAAACTGCGTGCTCTACCTTTTAGAGTATAAAAAAGGGCAGTATAAAGTAAAAGGCCCGCTTTAAAAGCAGGCCTTTTAGAAATCAATATTTTTTTAATTACCCTCTATAGGTCGGAGCTCCTGCAATATTGTCTTGGTAAAAACTTCCAAATTTTTCCATTTGAGAATGAAAAGACAAGGCAAGCTCTTGAGCTTTTTTTCTGTAGTCTTCGGCGTTCGGCCATGTCGATTTGGGATCGAGAAAAGAGGTCGGAACGTTTCTTACAGCCTGAGGAACCTCGAATCCGAAGTAGGGGTCTTTTTCAGTAGGAACTCTATTGAGGGTTTCCTTCTGAACTGTTCTAATTATTTGTCGAGTGATATTGAGAGGAAAGCGTTGACCAACTCCATAAGGGCCACCTGTCCAGCCAGTATTAACGAGCCAAACTTTGATATCGTGTTTATCGAGAAGTTTTCCCAGAAGGTCCGCATAGACAGAAGGATGCCTAAGCATAAAGGGTGCGCCAAAGCAGGGGGAGAAGGTCGCCTGTGGTTCTTTCACGCCAACTTCGGTTCCAGCAACTTTAGCCGTATAACCAAGAACAAAGTAGAACATGGCCTGCTCTTTGGTAAGTCTAGCAATCGGAGGAAGTACTCCAAAAGCATCAGCGCAAAGGAAAAAAATGTGATTGGGTATTTTACCTTGTGATGTTGGCTCTAACTCTTCGATAAAATCTAGGGGATAAGAACAACGACCATTTTCAGTTAATTCGTCGTTATAGAAATCGGGCTCCCCGGTCTTGGAGGTTAAGATAACATTCTCAAGAATGGCGCCAAAAGTTGATGCCGCTTGATAAATTTCAGGCTCACCAGACTTTGAGAGCTTATAAGTCTTAGCGTAACAGCCGCCTTCAAAGTTGAAGAGCCCTTCATCAGAGAGGCCATGCTCATCATCACCGATCAACAAGGTGCCTTCGTCTGTAGAGAGAGTTGTTTTTCCTGTTCCTGAAAGACCAAAAAAGACCGAAGTACTGTCGTTCTCCAGCCTATTCGCACCGGCGTGCATGGGGAGAACATTCTTATCCGGAAGCAGGTAGTTCATTACGCAGAACATACTCTTCTTAATTTCTCCAGCGTAAAAAGTCCCGACTATTATCGTTGTATTGGTATCAAAACAAGTCGTGACAACAGTACCGGACTTTGTTCCAAACTCATCCGGATTAATTTCTAAATCGGGAGCATGAAGAATGGTGAAGTCACTATCTGTCATGTCGCTAGTTTTGTAGCGGAAAAGATATTTTGAAAAAAGAGAGTGTTGAGGACGATTAGTTACCGTTCGCACTCCAATATTATGTTCATCATGAGCACCGACCGACCGGTGAGTAATATAGAGGTCATTGTCTCCGTTTAGGTGATCAATGACTTTTGTCTTAAGTTTTTCGAATGTTTCAGAGCTCATTTCTGAAAGTGAATTATCCCACCATACCTTTTCCTCTGTGCTGGGGGATTTTACGACGTACTTATCGCCAGCAGATCTGCCTGTATGCTTACCTGTTGTTACGGATAGGGCTCCATGCTTACTCAAGGCGCCTTCTTTGCTTAGGATTGTTTCTTCGACCAGTGTGTTGAGTGGTGCGTCAGCAAAGAGTCTACGCGGCTCGCGGTTAAGTTTTAATCCAAGATTTTCATAGAAAGATTTATTCATGCTTTTCCTCGTTTAAGGCGAGCAAGCCGCTCGCCAAAAAAGTGATTGGTCTTAAGTATCTAAACCCCAGCAGTTTAAAACACAGAGGCCATCGTGCCAATAGTTCTCATGGGGATTCTTCTCTTGATCTTGGGAATGATAATGAAGTTTCTAGAATTAATGGACAGCGTAAAGTTCGCTGTGCTTATTGAGTATGCTTTTATAGGTGGCATCCCAGAGCTTTTGCCTCATACGAAGAGACTGTAGGCCACAATATTGAGCCCTTAGGACCTTCGTTTGATCTTCACCACAAACTTCCGAGAGCAACTGCTGGGCCAGTGGGCCGTGGTTTTCTCCGTCTACCTCAATATGGCGTTCAAAATAATAGGTAAGTGTAGGGCACTCGATATCATGAGCCTTGATGACTTTTACTATTTGAGTAAAGACATCTGGTAAGAGCTTTTCGCGCCCGTAAAAGAAGGCAGCTGTCACTTCTTCAAGCCTGCCATTAGTCGCCAAATCCAAGTTAAACTCAACAAATTGTCTCGCTTCAGGAGGAATTAACTTTGTGTCTAGCGTACCTAGAAAGTCTTTTATCGGTGCTGTGTTAGCCCCTATCTCTTCCATGGCCTTAATATAAAGATCGAAATGACTAGAGGGATTTCCATTTTGATCAATGTCGCTCTCTTCGCCTAGAACAATCTCATTAATCATCCTAACTAAATTGGGTGAATAGGAGCTTGGCTTCCAAGGGACAGAAGTACAGGTTACCTTGCACTGAATATTCTTAAGAAGGCTCATAAAGTCCCAAACGGCAAAGACATGGAAGGACATAAACTTCCTGACGTCGTCGAGGTCATTGAGGCAAGAGTAGACGGGGTGGTTCACCAGTGTTTGGTGCTGATCTTCTAGTATATTTTCCATTTTTTGAGGTTAGCAGATATCCCCATGTCCTTCCATATCAAATCAATAACAGTCTAACTAAAATCTCTTAGGCATTGAGTTTTTAAAGATTATTCCAATAGTTTTTTATGTGTTACTACATGTTTTTATTCACTTTGAGGTAAATTTGACAGCTAAATGGAAGGTAATAATGGGGACAATTCTCTCCCCAGTTAATGATAAATCTTGTCTCTGCTATCCCTCTGGGGCGATGGTTTTGAAGAAAGGGGCTAATGGCTACAAAATAGTCGATTTAGGCGATCAAAAAATTCTTGAGAAATATAGTAAGAATAGATCTATTGACACGCTAGACTTCGGCTCAAAAATTATCGTGCCTGGCTTTTTAGATCTCCATTTTCATTGGGTTCAAGATGATGTTAGAGAAAAACCTAAAGATAACCTTCTTCGTTGGCTTGAAGATTATACATGGCCCGCTGAGGGCAAATTCAAAAATCCAAGCTACTCCCGTGAAAAAGCAAAGCTCTTTAGTCGAAGTTTAATTAAAAATGGAACACTTGGCGGCGCTTGTTATGGCTCAATACATGCTCACTCTGTAGAGCATGCTTTTAAGGAGTTTATAGGTGACTTCTTTATTGGCAATGTTTTAATGACTATGAATTCCCCAGACTATCTACTCCAGACAAATAAGCAGGCCATTAAACTTATAGATAAGTTGGCTCAAAAGTATAAAAGCCGATATGTCGTAACTCCTCGTTTTGCCCCAACCACGGACGAGGTTGTGATGGCCCATGGAGCAAGAGTTCGAAAAAAAGTAAATTGCTTTGTTCAATCTCATCTGTGTGAGACGCAGAATGAGATTGAGTGGGTTCTTTCTATTTTTCGTCAACGTAAAGGGTTCGAAGATGTTAAGAGTTACAGCGACATTTACTACCGTGTAGGTCTGCTTGGCGAAAAGACCATCATGGGACACGGTGTTCATTTGACAGCCCATGATCGATCCTTACTGAGAAAAACAAAGACTGCAGTTGCTCATTGCCCAACATCTAACGCCCCTAAAAGTAAGTTGGGCCTAGGTTCAGGTCTATTCGATTACAGGCAGGCCAACAAGGACAAAATAGAATGGGGACTTGGGAGCGACATTGGAGCAGGGCCATTCTTAAGTATGCTGGATGTTATGAAAAGCTTTGTCGATCAAAACAAGGGAAGTTCAGGGGCAACTTATAAAAGTGCTCTATATCGCTCTACCTTAAAGAATGCAGAAATTTTGAAAATAGATAAGAGGGTAGGGTGCTTCTCGTTAAAGAAAGAAGCAAACTTTAACGTCCTGAGTATTTCAAGCAGTGAAAAGAGCGCAGAAAAGGTTCTGCAAAGTGTTTTTAAAAAAGTGAGTCGCAGAGAAGACTTTGAGAATATTATTGAAGCGACTTTCTTTCGAGGAACATCTCTATATTAGAAAAACTGCTGGACTCCGAAACTTAAAACATTGTCATCATTCTTTCTTATGGGTTTGGCATAATCCATTCTGATGATAAAAAGCAGGAATGCAATTTTTTTCATTTTTATCTATTCCTTATAAGAGAGTTCTTTTAAGACTACTGAGAATTTCGATCTTGTATCATCCCCATCTACACTGATCCAAAAGGCTAGAACTCTGGTATCGGGAAGTTGGTCCTTCTCTAATCTAAAAGATGAAGTCGATTTGTCGTAGAGGACTGAAAAGTGCTCAATGAGGAGATCGCTCAAGGGATGCTCTCTTTTCTTTCCAAGAATCGCAGGATCGGAGATTAAATTATAAAAATGAATGTTGCTGATGCCAGAACCATTCCTTTTTAAAGAGTAGAGTTTCTTGACCCAATTTGGAGCGGCCAATCTCTGAAAAAAGCTGAGAGTCTCTCCACCCTCGTAAACTAGCCCTAAACGAAAGAGAAAATCATCGGCTCCTTCTTCACCTTGGCTTCTACCTGAGAGGTTTATATCTCCTTTAATTTGGCCCTTCAGTCTAAATGATTTCATAGTCGTAGGCTTTTTGAGCGTGTAGATCAGGGGACTTGCAGAGTGGTTAACGTCAATCAATATTGAGCCGTTTAGCTCAGATACTTTGTTGGCTGGAATATTTTTATATTCTAGGGATTCCCACTTTTTCAAAACCATAGGCACTTGGTGGCCATCGGCAGAGATGCTGGTACCTAAAATTAAATATAGAAACATTGTTATGGTCATCAATTCTCTGCCTCGCCTTGATGGGTGCTATAGTTTAGATAAGTGTTACACTATTATTGTCTATTTTTTCGCTGAGTTGGAGGGGGGAACGCTAAATGAGCAAAAAAGAACGCTTCATTCTTATGGTTGGTCTTGTTGTCGTTTTCGGGCTCGCTTTGTTGAGGTTTTTAGTAGGTTAGTGAGCTTACTTTAGGTGATTGCTAGTCAAAGATATGTGCAGGAAACTTCACAGCTTTAAGTCACTGCCTTAACTCTCTCAAGGTGTTCTAGAGATAAAATTTCCTTAGCGATTTAATAAAATCACAAGGAGGTTATGATGACAAAGACAGTAACAGCTATTTTTAATAACAGACTCTCGGCAAACCATGCGATCAATCTTCTCAAAAAGAATGGAGTGCACGACAAAGATCTCTCAATATTGGCTGCAGAATCTTCAGTCACAAAAAATATAGTCTTAGAAGGGAACTCTAAAGCTCCTGAGGGAGCCACGATCGGAGCTGGAATAGGGGCAGCGGCTGGAGCCGCTTTAGCCGGACTAACTGCAATTGGCACCGTGACCTTAACAGGTGGAGCAGGGCTTTTAGCGGCCGGACCTGTCGTCTCGGCTTTTGCCGGAGCAGGGGCTGGATCAACGGTTGGAAGCCTTATTGGTGGGCTGGTCGGTCTAGGTGTCCCCGAAACCGAAGCCAAGCTAATTGATGAAAAATTGGGGACTGGTCATGTGATGGTTGGTGTTACCGTAAGTCCTTCTAGGGAGAAGGATCTTCACAGAATCTTTGAGAAGGCAAATCCCGAAAATGTTACAACTCATTAATGAAAATGATGGGGAGCCAGTGAGGCTTTCTTACTGCTCTTGTTTTGTTTGTTTTGAATCAGTAGTTAAGCTTAATGTAATATAACTGTAGGAGTTCAATGTGGATTTTATTCGCATCATCTTTTCAATTCTTCTTCCCCCTCTAGGTGTTTTTCTTCAGGTGGGAATAGGTGGGGCTTTCTGGCTCAATATCTTACTCACCATTTTAGGCTATATTCCTGGCATTGTTCATGCTGTATGGATTATTGCCAAAAGATAATAATTTAGGAATCACCGAGGAGGAACCTGTGAGAAGCTTTGATGAGGTAAAAAATTTTTCTAACTTTGTTCGACTTCTTGCAAAGCACGGTCGATTTTCTCAAGGCAAGCCCGCTGAGCTTCTTGAAAAGCAAGAACTGGAAAAAGATGCTCAAGAGTTTGTGGACACTATCGAAATGCTGGGTCCGACCTTTATAAAACTAGGGCAAGTCTTGGCAACTCGAAAGACCTTATTTCCGGAATCGTTTTTAACAGAATTGCAAAGATTACAGGATAAAGTTAAATCTATTGATGCTCAGATTATCAAGGAGATTATAGAGAGAGAACTTGGGTCTCCGTTAAAAAAAATGTTTTCAGAATTTTCTCTCGAGCCGCTCTCGACCGCATCATTGGGTCAAGTCCATAGGGCCGTACTTCGATCTGGGAAGAGTGTTGTTGTTAAGGTACAAAAACCAAATATTCGTACCGTTATCGAAAAAGATATTGCTTTTTTAGAGCAATCTGTTGAGGCTTTAAATGCCTTGAGCGATAAGTTTAAACGCTACCACATTAAAGGAATCCTCAGTGAATTTAAAAGTAACATAAGGCGGGAGCTTAACTACGAAGAGGAAGCACAGAACTTAACAATTTTGCAAGAAAACTTAAAGGGTCTTGATAGCATTGTTATTCCAGAGGTTTTTAGAAGTTATAGTACAGATAAAGTGATAACGATGACCTTCATAGAAGGACAAAAAATATCAGGAATATCGCCTTTAGGTAAGACTGAAGTCTCTGGAGAGCTCCTCATCGACGAACTTTTTAAGGCTTATCTTAAGCAAGTTTTAGTGGATGGCTTTATTCACTCCGATCCCCATTTAGGAAACATACTTCTTCTTGATTCTAACAAGCTCGCAATTATAGATCTCGGCATGGTTACCAAAATCGGACCTAGTATTCGTCATGAACTTCAGCAGCTTTTGCTCTTTATCGGTGAAGGAAGAGCGACAGAGGCGGCCGAGCTGGCGCTGAAACTCGCCATTCCCAGCAAGGACTTTGATGATGATGTGATTGGCTTCAAGGAGGATATCTACCAAATAGTTAAAGATGAGCAAGGAAAGCCTCTGAAAGAGATTAAGGTTGGGGAGGGGTTGATGAGAATCACTGATGTCGCCGCTGGCAATGGTCTACGCTTTCCCGCTGAGTTTAGTTCGATAGCTCGGACATTGATGTACCTCGATGAGGTTGCTCTTCACTTAATGCCAGATTTTAATCCACAGGCCTCACTACGAAAAAATATCGCTAAATTTATGAGCGCTTCTTATGTAGATGAAATGTCCTTTAAGAGCCTTATGAATGAGAGTATTCAGTTCAAGAATATCATTCAGTCCTTGCCTAATAAAGTTGATACTCTCTTGGATGATACTTTAAATAGGCGCTTAAAGTTTCAGGTAGATGTCTTTGATGAAGACAAGCTCATTCAGGGCTTTGAGAAAGTGGCTAATCGTATTGCTGCAGGTTTGATCCTAGCTTCTTTAATTGTTGGATCGAGCCTTATGATGCGATATGAGACAAATTTTACTATATTTGGTTACCCAGGTTTTGCCATGATTTTACTTCTCTGCGCTTGTTTTGGAAGCTTCTCTTTAGTTATCAACGTCTTACTCAAGGACCGTTAGGTTTATTCTGCCCAATCAGTTTATAGAGGTTTTGCCTTTCAGGACAAAAAGATCCGCCGGAAGCTGCATGAGTAAAGTATGTACAAATCTACACATTCTCATCAACACATCATGAATTAACCTGAAAGAAAAACTTATACTCTTAAGAAAATTAAAAATAAGGAGATCAGAATGCAAAATAAAGAAAAAGAATCAGTAATTGACCTCGTTAAAGATATTAAATACGCCATGTTGGTGACCAACGATCAAAAGATGGCTTCTTGCCCGATGGCCACAGCTCAAAATGAATCTAAAGATGCCCTTTTTTTCATCAGTCTTTTTGATTCAGATAAGGTCAACAGTATGCTTAACAATCCAGATGTCTTGGTCAACTACTCTGATGTCGATTCACACACTTATCTAAGCATCAATGGAAAAGCCAAGCTCATTTTTGAAAAGGAAGAGATCAAGAAGCATTGGAGTTTTATGGACAATGCTTTTTTCAAAGACGGCATAGAGACCCCGGATATCTGCCTGATAAAGGTGGAAATGGAACACGCTCAGGTCTGGAAAAATGATCAAAACTTTTTAGAAAGGGCGATAAACCTTGGTAAAGGTATCCTTCCTGGTAAGACGGCAAAAGTCGGAAGCGAGGAGAGCGTTAATTACTAAGCGAATGTATTTTCCATAACTGCCCGAGACTGGGCAGTCGATCTTTCATCTTTTTTAAATGATTAAAGGAGTACAGATGACAGGGACAAACCTTAAGCAAGTAAATGATGCAAAAATTCCTCAAGATCTAATTTCAATGCCTTCCCAATACTTCGCTTCGCCAAATGAACTTTTGAGCTGTGAAGACTTAAACAAGGACCAAAAGTTGCGTGCACTTAGTAGCTGGAAGCAAACGTGTATCCAGCTCCAAGAGAGTGACGAGGAAGGGATGACGGGTGTAAACGAAATGAGGTTATCACAAGTAAACGCAGCAATAGGTCGTCTTGAAGATCACTAAGCGCTTGATTAGGATAAGTTTATGCTAGAACGAAGAGAAATTCTCGTTCGCTGTGGCTTGGTTTTTATTCTTGGGGCTTCAATTGCTTTAGCTATTTGGTCGAGACAGATCATTCTCATGGCTCTTATAGGTATTGGTTTTGCTGTCATCGTAGACCCTGTAATAGCCAAAATTCGCAACCTCATCAGACTGCCGCGCTCCTTGAGTGCTATTATCTTTTATTTTTTGGGAATTTCCCTTTTCATGATCTTGTTTCTGACCATCTTTCTTTTATCAGCAGATCAGTTTAAATCCTTTAGTAACGAGCTTCCCCAACATTTAGAAAAGCTAGAAGGTACTCTAGCCAATTACATTCCTCGTTTTACTGGCTTTGAAAGCTTTTTTGAGCAAACGAGTCTGAGCTCCCTTGCTAAGGAATCTATAGAGCGCCTTTATAAAATATCTAGTAGTGTGTTCACGTCATTTTCAGGGATAGCCTTAAGCCTCGTTGTCGCTTTTTATATGTCTCTTAATTACAGCTTCTACACTCGCCAGCTACCAAGGTTATTTTTTGGTTTTTCTGAAGATAAGATTGAGAAGACTTCACGAAACCTAGCAAATACCCTGAGGGCTTGGTTTCGTGCTCAAGCGCTTGATATGGTTTTTGTTGCGATGCTAACGACTTTTGGCTTGTGGATTGTGGGTTTCAAATACTGGCTCGTTATTGGTTTGATGACCGGAGTCGTCGGCATTATTCCCTATGTGGGAATAATCGTCATGAGTATTCTGGCCGGGTTGGTAGCACTGGCTCAGGAGCCCGCTCTTTTTCCCCTAGTTCTTCTTGTTTTTGTGATTACCCAGCAGATTGAAGGAAATTTCATTCTTCCTAATCTGATGAAAAAAGAGGTGTCCTTGCCTGAGTTTCCGATGATTATATTCCTATTTTTAATGGGTCAGTGGCTAGGGATACTCGGTGCGATAATTGCTGCTCCCATATTAGCCCTTTTGATTGAGCTCATAAACCAAAATAGATCATCAAAAAACTACATATTAAAAATTGATAACACCGAGAAATAAATGATAATTTCAAGCTTAATAAATGAGACAAGGAGCCAATGTCGAGCTGGATCGACTAGCTCGAACGGATTACCCAGATGAAAACGAATCTGTTAAGCTCGGTGATCCTAATTTTATGGCAATTGGTCACGAAAAGACCGATAATGACCTCTCTTAGAACAAGATAGTATCTGGGGGTATTTATATGGAAAAAAACATTAATGCTGATTTACTTGAACGTAGAAAAAAAGTCGTTTCCAACGGAGTGGGGATTTTCGTAAATACTACGGCCGAGAGCGCAAAAGGCGCAATCATCACCGACGTAGAAGGCGATGAGTATATTGACCTAGGGGGGGGAATTGGAGTTCTTAATGCGGGACACTGTCCACCAAAGGTTGTTGAAGCCATTAAGCAACAAGCGGATAAGCTTTTACACTCTTGTTTTCATGTCTCAATGTATGAGGGCTACATCAAGCTGTGCGAGAAGCTTGTTGAAATACTCCCGCATGGAGAGAGCACCAAAGTTATGCTCACAAATACAGGAGTGGAATCGGTAGAAAATGCCATCAAGATCGCTCGGCAAGCAACGAAAAGACCAGCTGTTATTTGTTTTTCTGATGCTTTTCACGGTAGAACCCTGATGGGGATGAGCTTAACCTCTAAGGTTAATTACAAGATGAATTGCGGGCCCTTTGCTCCAGAGATATATCGTATCGACTATCCTAACTTTTATAAACGGGACAACGAACTCAATGAAGATGACTTCTCTGTTCAAGAGATTAAAAAACTTAAAAAGTTTGTAAGGAATTATGTTGATGCCAAGTCGGTTGCGGCGATTGTAATTGAACTCGTTCAAGGCGAAGGGGGCTTTAATATTGCACCTAAAAAGTATATTGAGTTGCTAAGAGATTTTTGTGACAAGCACGGCATAATGTTAATTTTTGATGAAGTGCAAACAGGTTTCTGCAGAACAGGTAAATGGGGCGCTTACGAGCATTACGGGATTAACCCTGACCTCTCTACATGGGCTAAGTCTATGGGCTCTGGTTTGCCTATTGGTTGTGTCATAGGAAAAGCTGAAGTGATGGATGCGGCTGAGCCAGGAACTATTGGCGGAACTTATCTTGGAAACCCTGTGTGTTGTGCCGCCGCTTTGGCCACCATCGAGGTCATGGAAGAAGAAAAGCTTAACGAAAGAGCCGATAAAATTGGCAAAATTTTTATGGACCGCTTCAAGGAGTTTCAAAAAATAACCCCTTTTATCGGTGATGTTAGAGGAATTGGCGCTATGGTCGCCATTGAATTTGTGAAGGGGCCAAATTCAAAAATTGCAAATGCTAAGTTTTGCTCAGCATTTGTAAAAAAATGTTTAGAAAAAAAAGTGATCCTACTAAAAGCGGGTAAAGCAAAGAACGTTGTTAGAGTATTGTCGCCAATTGTGATTACAGAGAGTGAAATAGAAAAGGCTCTTCAGATTATGGAAGAGACATTAAAAGAATTAACAAAAGGACTGGAATGAAGACATTTTCGATTGCGGGCGTACAAATGTACGTCTCGGCCACGAATAGTAATATTGAGATGATGAAGCACAAAATTGACTTGACTGTATCGATCTACCCTTGGGTGGACATGATAGTCTTCAGTGAACTATGCTGCTTTGGTCCGCTTACAAATTATTCACAAGCTGATACAAATGCTACAGAACAGGCTTTTTGTGAGCTGGCAAAAAAACACTCAATATGGATTGTCCCAGGCTCTATTTATCAAACGAGAGGCGACGAAATCTTTAATATGTCTATAGCCATTAACCCTCAGGGAGAGATTGTTTCTCGCTATGACAAACTTTTTCCTTTCTTCCCATATGAAGAAGGAGTAGCAGCAGGGGATACGTTCTCTTATTTTGACGTACCTAAGGTCGGGCGATTTGGAATTTCAATTTGCTATGACCTTTGGTTTCCTGAAACGGCAAGATCTCTCGCTGCAAAAGGTGTTGATGTTATTTTGCATCCAACCCTTACTCCCACTATTGATCGTGATATAGAACTGGCAATCGTTCAATCCACAGCAGCCGTCAATCAGTGTTATGTTTTTGATGTTAATGGCGTTGGATCTGGTGGGAATGGAAGGTCTATCGTTTGCGGTCCAGATGGGAGAATACTCTATCAAGCTAGCGTAGGAGAAGAAATTATTCCACTCGAGCTTGATATAGCAAGAGTTAAGAGAAGCCGTGAAAAAGGGATTCTCAGACTCGGCCAACCGCTTAAAAGTTTTAGGGACCGTAAGGTGAGGTTTGATGTTTACGATAAAGGTGAACATCATGATTACCTAAATACCTTAGGGCTCCTCGAGAAACCAAAACGTAAAGTCAGGCTTGATGTTGCCTTGTCAGTACCGGATCTTAATAAAATATAATGGAGAAAAACTTAGATGAAGAAACCAAAGAAAACTAAAGAGGCTACTAAAGATCAGATGTTGGCATGGTTTGAAATACCTGCTCTAAATTTGGAAAGAGCGATTTCATTCTATTCAGCAGTTCTTAACATTAGCTTCGAGACCATTAACACGAGTTCTCATTCAATGGCCTTTTTTCCGAAAGATTCAGGAGTGGGCGGAGCTATCGTATTCGGGGACGGATGTGTCCCAAGCTCGGCCGGCTCTTTGCTCTATCTCAATGCAGGAAGTAACTTAGAGCAAACGCTTAAGAGGGTTTTGGAAGTCGGAGGCCAGGTTGTTATGGACAAAACGCTGCTAGGCGATGATGTCGGCCACTTTTCGCTTATCCTCGACACTGAGGGTAATCGAATTGCTCTTTTTACTAGAGATTAAAAAATAATAAAGGAATGAGTCTATGAGTTCGATTGATAAAAATGAAGTTGCCGATACAGGAAGTTATTACTTTGTTTCGAACTATAGACTATTTCTTTGGCGACAGCTTCGTAAGAAGCTAGGTGAATTCAACAAACTTACGACTCAAACTGGAGAGTTTAAAGAGAGCTTAAAGAAGGATCTACAGCACATCACTGAACTAGAGATGTTTTGGGGCTTTCCGGGAAGAGCTTTTATGCAGCAGCTGAGCAAAAGACTTGCCCTCAGTGAATATAAAACTCTTTTTACCGATGTTTCAGATTGTTTGAGAGGCTTCACGAATATGGAATTTAGGACAAACCCTAATTTTCAATTTCGCTCCTCCAAAAAAGATGATGCTAAACCTTCTGAATATAAAAAAAATTATTTTGAAGTCCTTTTTGTTGATGACATAAAAGAAAAGGATCAAGATCAAATTCGAGACTCCCTTCTCAAGTACTGTAGTAATCAGCAAGAGTCGTTTTATCGCACTGTTTTTGCGACTTCTTTTGAGGACGCTCTGACCGCCGTCTTGTTCAACCCCTTACTTCAGTCAGTCGTATTGCGATACAATATTTCAAAACGAAAAAAAGCGGACTCAGTAAAGCCCTACGACACTTTTTTAGAGGCGATTGATTCAAAAATTTTTATGACCGAGAACAAAATTGATTTGGTTCTTGAATTAGCTGAAAAAATTAAAGTCCTTCGACCTGAGTTGCCGATTTATCTTGTTACAGACCTGTCACTGAGAGACACCAAAGATAAAATGTATAAACTATTTAATAGAATCTTTTATAGGCTTGAGGATATTCAAGAACTTCACATCAGTATTTTAGAGGATATTCGAACCAGAAATCAAACTCATTTCTTTACGGCGTTAAAAGACTATAGCCAAAAACCTACCGGAGTTTTTCACGCTATGCCTATTTCAAGAGGAAATTCCGTTTTTAAGTCTTGGTGGATGCAGGACTTTGGGGAGTTTTACGGACGCAATTTATTCTTAGCAGAGACCTCTACGACTTCTGGAGGCTTAGACTCTCTATCGCAGCCCACGGGACCTCTTAAGAAAGCTCAAGAGATGGCCGCTGAAGCCTACTGCGCTGAGAAAAGCTTCTTCGTTACCAATGGAACTTCGACCTCAAATAAAGTTATTCATCAGGGGCTAACGTCGCCAGGTGACTTGGTGTTAATCGATAGAGAATGTCACAAGTCCCACCACTATGCCCTTGTTCTATCAGGTGCAATCCCAGTCTATCTCGATTCATACAAGATTAATCCTTACTCAATTTACGGTGCTGTGACGATTGAGTCTATTACCTCCAAACTAGAAGAGCTTAAAAAGTTTGGGCGTCTCGATAAAGTAAAAATGCTCGTGCTAACAAACTGCACATTCGATGGAATTGTTTATAACCCACTTATGGTTATGGAAGCCGTTCTCAAGATTAAACCGGATATGGTATTTTTATGGGACGAGGCCTGGTTTGGCTTTGCTAGTTTCTCACCATATATGAGAAATAGAACGGCAATGTATAGTGCTAATATTTTGAAAGAAAAGAAGAAGACTGATAAATCATTAGAAAATGTTAGAGTTCGGGTTTATGCCACCCAATCAACTCACAAGACTCTTTCTTCCTTTAGGCAGGCTTCTGTCATCCATGTACATGACGAGGACTTTGAGAAAAAAAGTGCAAACTCTTTTCACGAGGCTTATCTTACTCATATCTCGACCTCCCCCAACTATCAGATACTAGCTTCTCTAGACGCGGGCAGGAAACAAGCCGAATTCGAAGGCTTTGAATTGACTGAAAGAGCAATAGAGATGGCCCTCCATTTGCGCTACCAAATCTTTACTCATCCGATTCTAAAGAAGTATTTTCATGTTTTAGCTCCCAGAGAACTTGTACCAAAAGAGTACCGAAAAGATCCAGATCAAGGTTTTCTTAATGATGATGGTACTTGGGCCAGGCAGGGAGACATGTGGGCCAACGAAGAATTTGTTCTCGACCCTACGAAAGTTACTTTGTGCGTTGGGAAAACCGGTGTAGATGGAAATACTTTTCGAAATAGTTATTTAATGGATCAATTTGGAATTCAAGTTAATAAAACTTCTCCAAATACGGTTCTTTTTATGACAAACATAGGAACGACTAGAAGTTCGGTTTCTTATCTATTGAGCGTTCTTTTAAAGATCGCAGACGATATTGAGCATGATGAGTTCAGTGCGAATCCTGAAGCCCAAAAAATGAAAGCACAGAAAGCTTACTCCCTCATGAATGAGGCTGCTCCTCTCCCCAGTTTTACTGGTTTTCATGATTCATTTCGGGCCCAAGCCGGTGTGGCCGGTGGAAATATTAGAGAAGCTTATTACTTACCTTATGATGAAGATAACTGTGACTACAAGTTGTTAAGTGAATGTAAGCTCGCTTTGGAAAATGGAGAGACCCTTGTCTCCACAAACTTTGTAACTCCCTATCCTCCCGGTTTTCCGGTTCTCGTCCCTGGACAAGTCGTATCCGTAGAGATCATTGAGTTTCTGATGAGACTTGATGTAAAAGAGATTCATGGTTATGACCCAGGAATTGGTGTTCGCCTTTTCACCCAAAAAACTTTAAATAGGCATCATATCCCAACAGCATTCGGAAGAAGAGATCAAATTAGTAAATAATTAACTTAAGGAAAAAAATGGTAGTAAAAAAGAAAGTAGCAAAAAAAACAGCTAAAAAGAAAGTGGCCAAGAAAGTTGCGAAGAAAACGGCAAAGAAGAAAGTTGCCAAAAAAGCAGCAAAGAAGAAAGTCGCTAAAAAAGTAGCAAAGAAGAAAGTCGCTAAAAAAGTAGCAAAGAAGAAAGTAGCTAAAAAAACAGCGAAGAAGAAAGTAGCCAAGAAAACGGCAAAGAAAACAGCAAAGAAAAAAGTTGCTAAGAAAACGGCTAAAAAGCCAGCAAAAAAAATGGCAAAGAAAGCTGTAAAAAAAGTAGCAAAGAAGAAAAGTAATAAAAAAATAACTAAAAAGGCGTCAAAAACGAAAGGCGTTTTAAACGGTCTCTCTGATATTAGAAGATTCTTCTTCAAAAACGAAGAACCGATCTATTTTATAAGTGCAACAAACTTTAATTTACTTGGAGCTGATGAGTGGATTAAGGGTTTTAAGTTCATCGTCTACGTTGAATGCTTTGATGGGCAACACCCAAACGTCTTTAGTCCCGTAGAAGAATTTCCGCATAGTGAGTTTCAAAGTATTGAGGAAATAAATAATTACCTATTAGAACATAAAGAAGTTCAAGACTTCATTGAGTCCAGAGGTAAAGGTGGTAAAGCCTTGTTCTTAATGTTTGATGAGAAGACCGAAGCTCTAGCGAAGAAATTAGGCTTAGAGGTCTGTTTTCCAAGTGCAAAGCTTAGAAACTGGCTTGATAATAAAGTTAATACCAATAGAATGGCTGAAAAAGGTAACGTCCCTTGCGTCCCATATGTTCTTTCAAAAATTAAGAGCTACGAGCATCTGCAGAAAGTTTCTAAGAAACTCGGAGACGACCTTGTGATTCAACTTCCTTATGGGGACTCAGGACACACGACCTTTTTCATCAAAACAGAAGAAGAGTTCAATAAGAATGCAAAAGAGATCATTGCCGAGAAAGAAGTTAAGGTAATGAAAAGAATTAACTGTAAAGGTGCCGCTATTGAGGCCTGTGTTACACAAGGGGGAACTATTGTTGCTCCATTAATGACCGAACTTGTGGGCTTTAATGAGCTAACTCCTTATAAGGGAGGTTGGTGTGGAAATGAAATTTACGCTGATGTCTTCACTCCTGAAATTAGAAAGAAAGCTCGTATGTACACTGAACGCTTTGGTAAACAACTGCAGAAGAAAGGTTACAAGGGATACTTCGAGCTCGACTTCCTAATCGACGTCGATACTAATGACTTATATCTTGGAGAGCTGAACCCAAGAGTTACTGGTGCCAGCTCAATTACTAATCATGCGGTATTTGCTCTTTCTGATATGCCATTGTTTCTTTTTCACACACTACAATGGATGGATAAGCCTTATAAATTAAATATTAATGCGATCAACAAGAGATGGTCTCAAGAAGAGAATATTGATGGCTGGGGTCAAATGGTCATCAAGCATACCGAAGACGAGATTGAGCTGGTAGAGAGCTCTCCGAAGTCTGGTATCTGGCGCATGAGTGACAATGGTGAAATTAATTACAACAGACTCGATACTCACAGAAGATCAGTGGAAACTGAGGAGGAAGCTTTCTTTCTTAGAATCATAAACCACGGTGATTATCTTTATGAAGGTGCTGACCTCGGTATTCTCGTTATGCGAGGTAGACTAATGACTGACGACTTTCAGCTTAATGAGCGGGCCAAGCAGTGGATCAAGGCCATACGCTCTGAATATAGATCTTCTAAGTACACTGGGGAGACGATTCCTTCTTCAGTAGAGGTTGGTGGGTTTAAATTTGTCTAATACTAAATTTAATTTCAGGTGTGTTCGAGAAGACGACCTTGGCGATAAATGGTTTGATCACTGGGAACGTGTTTGGCCTCATTGCAAAGAGTGGTATCTTTCGGAAGGATTATTGAGAAGGCCTGGCTACCAAAGTTGCCAGTCCGCTCTCGAGATGCACATGCCTGAGCTGCTTCCTATTTATACAAAACTGACGGAAAAAGTGGGAGGGGATGATATAGAGAGTCGTTTTTTGAGTCTCTATGGAGCCCCGCCTTACTTGGTCGGTTGTTCCCAAGCAATCTGGGAACGTGACGACTTATTCATGCTTAGGAATTATGATTATGGACTGAGCCTATTTGAGCGGACTTTGTTTTGCTCGAATTGGATCAGGCCTGTGATGGGTCTATTGGACTGTGCTTGGGGCTTACTTGACGGAATAAATGCTAGCGGATTGGTCGCTTCGCTGACCTTTGGTGGTATGAAAGAGGTCGGAGAAGGTTTTGGCGCCCCTTTAATTGTTCGCTATCTTTTAGAAAGTTGCGACACTGTCAAGGAAGCAAAACAGAAGATTAAAACTATACCCTGTCACATGGCCTACAACATCACTTTATTAGATGCCTCGGGGAATTACGTTAAGGTCTTTTTGGCGCCAGGTAAAAACGCCGTTTTTAAACATGATCCTATTTCCACAAATCATCAAGAGCAAATTACTTGGCTCGAGTATGCTCAGTTCTCTCGTACACTGCAAAGGTATGACTTTTTACAAAAACTACTACTAGATCCCAATACAACGAAAGAATCTCTGGTTAATTCTTTTTTTGAGGCTCCTCTTTATAGTACCGACTTCGAAAAGCACTTTGGTACGATTTACACCTCTCAGTACTTTCCAAGAGATTTGGGGATGAGTCTCCTTTGGTTTAATAACTCTATTGAGCAATCATTTGAAAATTTCGTCGAGTCAGAAACCTACATTGAGTTGTAGAAAGGCATGCCCATATGAAAACGGATATCTTTAGTGGCAACTTTATAAATGGTTCTTGGGTTAATGATTCTAGTGAGCCAGACTCTGACGTCTTGAATAAGTTCTCGGGCGAAGTGATCACTAAAGTGACCATGGCCAACGATGAAATGATTGAAAACGCCCTTGCTGGCTCAACGCAAGGGTTCCTTGAGTTGCGTTCTTGGTCGGCAGGAAAAAGATCAGACTATCTTTATAAATTAAGAGATGCACTAATCGACAAAGAAGCACAGGCCGTTGAAATTATTATAAAGGAAGCTGGAAAACCTCGCTCTTACGCCGTGGCGGAAGTTAAAAGATGCTTAACAACTATAGAAGCGGCAGCGGTAGAAGCTAAACGCATGACAGGTGAGATGGTGCCAATTGATTTTGATCATGGTCAAGGCAAAACGGCTTATACAAAAAGATATCCCATTGGTCCGGTCCTTTGTATCACTCCCTTTAACTTTCCCCTCAATTTAGTACTTCACAAAGTTGCCCCGGCTTTGGCCTGCGGCTGCTCTGTTGTCGTTAAGCCTGCTCCACAGGCTCCTTTGAGTGCTTTGTTCTTAGCGAGTCTCCTAGAGACGGTGGGTTATCCAAGTGGAGTTGCAAATTTTGTGAATTGCTCAATTGAGTTGGCCGAAAAAATGGTTACTGATGATCGAATTAAAATGATTTCTTTCACGGGAAGTGAAAAGGTTGGATGGCATATTAAGAACATCTGTGGAACAAAGAAAATTGCTCTTGAACTTGGGGGCAATGCAGCTGTCGTTGTAGACGATATAAAAGAGATAGATGCTATTGCTAAGAAAGTCGCCATCGGCTCCTATCTCTATGCAGGCCAGATATGCATCTCTACTCAGCGGATTTTAGTTCATCAAAATATTCTAGATAGGTTTAAGAAACAACTTATTCAAGAAATTGAGTCTTTAAAAGTAGGTGATCCTAGTGAGGGCGATGTTTCAGTGGGTCCTTTGATTGATAAAATGCATCTTAGAAGATTAGGCGTTTGGGTTCAAGAAGCTGTTGATAGTGGAGCTCATGTCTTAACAGGTGGAGGCGTTTTTAACGAAGATCAGAATATTTTCGAACCGACTCTAATAGAAAAGGCTAAATCACCTTTGAAAGTGGTCGATGAAGAAGTATTTGGACCAATCGCTATAATAGATAGCTTTACCTCCTTTGATCAGGCCATTGAGATGGTTAATGATTCGAAGTACGGCCTCCAAGTAGGGGTCTACACTGATAGTATTGAAAATATGAAAAAGTCTCACGAGGATTTAGAAGTCGCAGGAGTTATCATGAATGATATTCCAGGCTTCAGAATAGATACCATGCCTTATGGTGGTATTAAAATGTCTGGCTTTGGTCGTGAGGGTCTTAAGTACACGATCGAGGAAATGACGGAGCCGCGCTTAATTGTCTTTTAAAGAACTCGACCTCAGCTAACGCAGGTAGGAGCGTAGAGATAAAAGCCAAAAAATTACTCGTGGACTCCTTATCTTATACCAGGAAATTAAGTAAATGCTTATCTTTCGAGATTTCTAAACTTTTTGCTCGTTGTTAATGTGTTAAAAAAAGCTTTTATATCCTCTATGAAGCCCGGGCCTACCTTCTCATCAAGTTGATGATAAGCCATAAGCTTGATTGCGCTATCTACAGTTTTAATGGAACCATCATGAAAGTAAGGTCCTGTTTTCATAACATTTCTAAGAGAAGGTACTTTGAACACTCTTTTATCATCTTCATCTTTCGTTATATTGTACCTTCCAAGGTCATTAGTTTCATACGCATTAATTGCTCCCAGGACTTGATAACTATTGCCGCCAAGTAGAGGGCCGTTGTGACAAGAAACGCACCCTTTATGAATAAACTTCTTAAGCCCTCTTTTTTCTTGCTGACTCAATGCTGATTGATCACCTGCTAAAAATTGATCAAATCTTGAAGGAGTAACAAGCGTTCTTTCGTAAGCTCCTATAGCGGAACCAATATTTTTGTAAGTAAGAGAGTGCTTTGTATTAGGAAAAGCTTCAGTAAAAGCCTTTATATATGCTGGTGTTAACTTTAATTTTTCAACGACCTCTGCCTCGCTTTCCATTCCCATCTCGATTGGGTTTAAGATAGGGCCAAGTGCTTGCTCTTCAACGTCTTTGGCCCTCCCATCCCAGAATTGCGTAATGTGAAGAGAAGCATTAAAGGTTGTTGGTGAGTTTCTATCACCTCGTTTTCCTTTGTGACCTTGTGAGGTTGGCTCATTATCAACTCCAAATTTGTCTATTCTGTGACATGTATTACATGACATTTGATTGTTCTTCGAGAGGCGCTTTTCAAAGTAGAGTCTCTCTCCAAGCTCTATTAGTTTTTTGTATTTATCTATGTCAATATGGTCCTCCGGAAGAGGAGAGAAGTATTCTTTAACCTCACTCATATCAATCTGAGAGTTCTTCCCTTTTTGAGCTGACGTTATATTTAAAAATAAAAACATCATTGAAAAAATGGTGATTAGATTAGCTCTATTTATCATAATGATTTTTCTCGGCCCTAGAGTTTAGTGATTGTGTTTATTTAAGTAATTCATGCTTATTTTTTCTAAGATACTTTCAACAAAGCTCCAGTGGCACTTAAGCGAGCCTCATACGACCTTGAGCTTGTCTAGAATCTTAAAAAGACTCATTCCTGCAGTCATAGATATGACAAAGAGTATAGCGTTAGAGTCTAATGTCACAAGGTTCACTATTGCTGGACCAGGACAGATACCAAGAATCCCCCAGCCCATACCAAAGAGTGCAGCTCCTAAAAATAGTTTGAGATCAATATTACTCTTTGTAGGCAATGAGTGGGAGTCAGAATAGAGAGGCTTCTTTTGGGTTATTTTTTTGAACGTAAAAAAGTTTAAACTAATTGCACCAATCATAACAAATGCCAGTGATGCATCCCAGTTACCAAAAAGATCGAGGAACCCAATAACCTTTTCGGGATTTGTCATTCCCGATATTGATAAGCCAGCAGCAAAAATTAAGCCAGAAAGAAAGCTAATCATAATGGACTTCATTTAACCGCTCCCTCGATTGCAACGATACCTATGCCGAAAGCAATAAATGTTAAAGTCGCGAATACTGACCGCTTAGCTAGTCTTGGTATTCCGCATACCCCATGCCCTGAAGTACAGCCATTTCCTAGCCTCGTACCAAAACCAACAAGCAAGCCTGCTACGATAACTCTAGGTGCACTGCCCGTTATTTGATAGTCGAATAGAACATCAGAGTAGAGACTATTTAGTATAATTCCTCCAGCAATAAGGCCGAGCATGAAGCTATATTTCCAATAGCTCTCATTGTTAGGCGACAATAGTGATGAATATATACCGCTAATCCCAGATATTTTTCCCAAACCCCAAAGCATCAGTGAGCTAGAGACTCCAATTAATAGACCCCCGATTAGAGGAAGTATAAATGAATTCATTTAGTTCCTCCCTTTATGCTCTTATTGGGATCTTTAGGTATCGATCTCCATTATCTTCATTTTGAGGCAGGTTACCCGCGTCAATGTTGACTTGTACGCTAGGAAGCAGCAAACGAGGTGCTGCTAGAGTTGAGTCCCTTTTTGTCCTAAACTCGATATAGTCAGCTTCTGTCGTAGAATCTTTGAGTTGAATATTTAACTTCTTACTTTCCCCAATCGTTGACTCATATTTTAAGCTTCTTCCATTTGGTTGATAGTCGTGACCTGTAAAGAACTTCGTACTATCCGCTAGCTTATACAGCTTTTCATGAATGGAGTGATAGAGATCTTTGGCACTTCCAGCAGGAAAATCACATCTTCCAGTTCCATAATCAGGCATAAACAAGGCATCACCAACAAAAACCATGTCATCAATTAAGTAAGATGAGCAAGCAGGAGTATGTCCCGGAGTGAAAATTGTTTTTATCTCAATTGTTCCGGCCTTTAAAGCTTCTTGCTCATTCAGGAGAACATCAAATTGAGCGCCATCTGTATTAAAGTTTTTGAGGTTAAATATCTTGCTGAATAAGTCCTGTACCTTGGTTATGTCTCTTCCAATAGCTATTTTCGCTTTTACAAATCTCTTTTTAAGCTCAGCTGCTCCACTTAGGTGATCAGCATGGGCGTGAGTTTCGAGAATGAAGTGAATATTTAGGTTTTTACCTCTCACGAAATCCTGTATTTTGTTAATTGATTCAAAGGATATTTTCGAAGCCGCGGGATTATAATCGAGAACAGGGTCGATGATAACGGCATCTTTAGAATATTCATCAAAGACAACATATGTTAAGGTGAACGTATCTCTGTCAAAGAAGGTTTCTACTGAATGTGTCATATATAACTCCTTATGCTTATTCAATATAGAGATAGAATAACGAAGTATTCTTAAAAAAACCTTGATGGGGAACAAAGGTGTGAGGCAATCCTATTATGTTTTATCAGCTAGTTAGTCCATATATCGAGAGAAGTTCTGAACAGAATTTTAAAAGGAATCAAATTATTTATCATGAAGGTGATAAACCTAAGAGTCTGTATTTTATCAATTCAGGCTTGGTTGGGCTGTTTCACATTTCTGCTGAAGGCAAGGAAACTTTTTTAAGAGTGTTCGGTAAAGAGGATATTTTTGGACACCGCTCTTATTTAGCAGAAGAGCCTTATCATGCTTCTTCTGTGGCCCTTACCCCAGTGACCCTTACGGTTATTTCAAGCGAAGAGTGTAATAGAATTTGCCATAGTAACCCCGAGCTCCTAATGAGTATAACTTCTATGGTAGCTCGTGACTTGGGAGACGCTGAGTTACGTCTCGCGGGTCTTCTCGACAAAACTGCTCACAGAAGAATTTCAGAATCTCTTGTTTATCTTAAGCTTAAGCACCCCGATTATACCTGGACTCGGAAAGAAATAGGTGAATACTCAGGAAGTACTCCTGAAACAGTTACTAGAGTCATGAGAATACTTGAAAGAAAAAATATCATCAAAAAACATGGCCGAGACTTTGAAATTTTAAACAATGACAAACTCCTCTCTCTGAAGGAGGAGGATCTTTATTAAGCCTCTCATTGAAGACTCACTGTCCCTTTTTGTTTTAAGATAGACTTTTCCTGTGCACTTCTCCTCACTTAACTTCTGAGATCAAACCTTGTCTTGCATCAAGGAGCTCTCCCTTTTTTCAAGCTATAATTGCTACGAAAGACTATAGAATAAAGAAGCAGATGAAAGATAACCTTGGCGCTGTAGATAAGGCGATACGAATAGTTTTAATGTTTACTTCCTTGCTAGCGCTGAACTTCTTAGTTGAAAAGCTGCGATCTTTTGACATGGCAGAGCTGATCACGTTGCTTGCAGGTTTTATCTACTTCACTTCCTTAGGTAAGTTAATGAAATTAAAAGATATGATACAAAAGTTCAAGGGGAGTGAGTCGCACCTTTTGCAGGAGCATCTATTATGATTGGTTATCTTTTAGCGATATTAATTGGTTTAAGTTTGGGAATGCTTGGCGGAGGAGGCTCGATACTGACGGTCCCCATACTTGTATATGTATTGGGAATGAACACTAAATTATCAATAGCATTAAGTTTGGCAATAGTAGGCGCAACGAGCTTAATAGGGGTGATCAGTCATTATAGAAGTGGAAATGTAAACATAAAGATTGCTTTCGCTTTTGCTCCTGTTGCTATGGTTGGTACCTTTATAGGGGCTAAGCTTAGCCAGTTTATATCTGGTGAGGCACAACTAACGTTATTTGGAATCACAATGCTTATGGCCGCTATCTTTATGTTCAGGGGCAGAGGGGCTGTAAAATCTAGCCAAGCAAAAAAGAGCTACGTTTTAATCTTTATCGTTGCAATAGTTGTAGGGATTTTAACAGGAATTGTCGGTGTTGGAGGAGGGTTTTTAATAGTCCCCGCTCTGGTTCTTTTAGCCGGAGCTTCGATGAAGGAATCTGTAGGAACCTCTTTACTCATCATTTCACTAAATTCCTTCTCTGGCTTTGTAGGTTATATCGGAGTTGTTGATATTCCTTGGACTTTTTTACTCCAATTCACTCTTTTCTCAGTTGGAGGTGTTTTAATAGGAGCCTCACTTGTTAAATTTTTGAGTCAAGAATTAATGAAAAAAGGCTTTGCGATATTTTTAATTGTTATGGGTTTTTTCATTCTCTATAAAAACAGAGCTATATTCATTTCAAGCTATAGTGCAAGCATTTTCCAATAAAGGGCCTTCTCATGAAAATACTTTTTTTACTTTTAATTTCTTTAATAAGTATTCAAGCAAGCGAAGAGCTCGCTCTTAAAAAAATTAAAAAATTTGGAAAGAACTTGCAAAAAGAGCTTAAAGGAGGATTGAGATTATCTCCTTTAAAAGCTATTGAAATTTGCCAGATGAAAGCGCCTGAAATAGAAAAGCAAGTGTCATCAGAAGGTATAAAGATTGGTAGAGTTAGTTTAAAAAAAAGAAATCCACAGAATGCTCCAAAAGCATGGATGAGAAGTTATATTAAAGAATTTCATGAAAAGAAAATCAGCAAGAATTACATAATAACAGATTTGAATAATGGAAAAAAAGGTTTACTGAAGCCTATTAGGACGATGCCATTGTGTCTTAAGTGTCATGGTGAAAATATCGACAAGAGTCTCTATAGAGCAATATTAAACAAATATCCAAAAGACAGAGCGATAGGCTATAAGGTTGGAGAAATTAGAGGTTTCTTTTGGGCCGAGTATTGAAAAACGACCTTCCCGGAGCTCCCCTTCACTTCTTAGTGAGAGTTATTAGCGATATTATACCGATATAATTGAATTAAACTTTTGGAGAAACTTCGCTATGCTTGACTCCGTACCATAGTACGGAGTTTATAGTATGAGAATGAAAGACCCTTTAACAATTGGCAAGTTGGCATGCGCGTCAAGTGTCAGCGTAGAAACAATCCGCTTTTATGAAAGGAGAGGTATTCTAAAGCAACCCAAGAAGCAAGGGACCTTTAGGCATTATCCTTTCGAATATATTACGCGCATCCAATTTATAAAAAGGTCACAACAGCTTGGTTTTACTTTAAATGAGGCTAAAGAGCTTTTAGATTTAAAGATACAAAATCAGGCAAAATGTAGTGATATTCTCTCCAAAACCGAAGAAAAGATAAGTGAAATTAATCAAAAAATTAAAGACCTTAGGAAGATGAGAAGATCTTTGGAAGAATTGGCAAATTGCTGTGTTGATGGCAATCAGCCGCTAAGTGACTGTCCTATCCTTGAGTGCTTCTTTATTGAAAAGAGGAAATAGTTCAAAAAATATTTTGTTTTTATGCACAGGTAATTCTTGTCGTTCTTAAGTTTCCGCAGGTTTGGCGAGAGCGCTGGAAGATGAACAAGGGGTATGATCTGAATATCGTAGATTTTGAGATGAAATTAAGAAAATTGTTATAAACATTGAGAAATATTTGGAAGGATAAAATGAGTGAAGAGACAGAGGGAATAAAGTTTTTTGAAAAATTCTTAAGCATATGGGTAATCCTATGTATTGTTGGCGGAATTATTCTTGGAAAAGTACTTGGAAGCTCAATTAGCTTTTTGAGTCGAATGAATATAGCCACAGTCAATATTCCAGTAGCAATCCTAGTATGGCTTATGATTTTTCCAATGATGGTACAAATTGATTTTAGTTCAATCAAAGATGTAGGTAAAAACCCAAAAGGTCTTGCGCTTACGTTAATTATAAACTGGTTAATTAAGCCTTTTACTATGGCTTTCTTTGCATGGATTTTCTTCGATCAAATTTACTCAGCTCACTTAAGCCCTGAACTTGCTCAGGAATATATTGCGGGAGCAATTCTACTCGGAGCAGCTCCTTGCACTGCCATGGTTTTTGTTTGGTCGTATCTTACAAAAGGTGACCCAGAGTACACTTTAGTTCAGGTTGCCATTAATGATCTCGTTTTGCTGTTCGCTTTTATCCCAATTGTGAAATTTCTTTTAGGTGTGACAAATGTATCGATCCCTTTCAGTACACTTATTTCGTCGGTAGTCATATTCGTTGTGATCCCACTTGTGGCGGGCTTTGTGGCGAATAGAATACTCATTAAAAATCGTGGAGAAAAATGGTTCAAAGAGAAGTTTATGGCTAAGCTAAAGCCTATATCGATAGTGGCTTTACTCTCGACTCTGGTTCTTCTCTTTGCTTTTCAGGGGGAGCGAATCATTGCCAATCCATTTCATATTCTATTAATTGCACTGCCTTTAATAATTCAAACTTATTTCATTTTTTTTGTGGCATGGGGAGTTGGCAAAAAGTTGACGTTACCTCATTGTGTGTTGAGTCCGGGCTCAATGATTGGTGCAAGTAACTTTTTTGAGCTCGCTGTCGCTGTAGCGATTGCGCTCTTCGGTCTGAACTCTGGTGCTGCATTAGTAACGGTCGTAGGTGTACTGATTGAAGTGCCTGTTATGTTGAGTCTCGTTAAGATATCTAATAAGTGGAGATACTAATGCATTACTTAGAAAATGAAATATTTAATTTAAATTCGAAAGGGGTTGAGGGTGCTAAACATAAGCCTCGAATACTCATTTTATATGGGTCTTTAAGAGATCGTTCTTATTCTAGGTTACTGGCCGAAGAAGCTGGAAGAATACTTGCGTACATGGGGGCAGATGTTAAGTTTTATAATCCAGACGGACTTCCAATGTATGATTATGATCGCTCGGTAGGGCATTCAAAAGTAGAAGAGCTTAGAAGTCTCAGTCTTTGGTCAGAGGGCCAAGTGTGGTCCTCGCCCGAACTTCATGGAAACATGTCTGGACTAATGAAGACACAAATTGATTGGATTCCATTATCTTTGGGAGCAGTACGCCCTAGTCAGGGTCGCACTCTTGCCGTTATTCAGGTTAGTGGTGGTTCTCAAAGTTTCAATGCTGTTAATAATATGAGGATTTTAGGAAGATGGATGCGAATGATAACGATCCCAAATCAATCTTCAGTGGCCAAAGCATATCAGGAATTTAATGAAGACGGATCAATGAAAGAATCCGCTTTTAGAGATAGAGTTGTTGATGTGATGGAGGAACTAATGCGGTTTACTTACCTGACTCGTGATCATGCTGATCTTCTTGTCGATCGCTATAGTGAAAGAAAAAACGCTCATAATAAAGCGATTGAGGCCATGAATAACGCCGATTAAAATAGAAACTGGGACAGGGAATTGTTGATGACATATGAATCACTGTTAGAGAAGACTGAAATTCAAAGAGGAAGAGGTATGATTCAAGCTGTAGGAGAGATCACTGTTGAAAATCAGAAGTTAGTAAAGGATGTTTTTCTTAAGCATGATTTAGAGATTGAATTTAGGAGTCTTGATCGCTTAGAGAAGATAAAGACAATATCCTTTGATAAGCAATCAACAAAATTATTAAATCAAAAGAGCTTTAAGTTTTACAACTGGGATTTACTTTTTTCAGTCCTCGGTTCTAATGACGAGATTGGATCCCTCGAGAATAAGCTCAGTGAAAGAATTAGAATTCTAAAGGCTTTTTCTACTTTAAAGTCTAAGCCAGTTGGTAATGAATTTCATGGCAGTATTAGAGTTCATGACTTAGCTCAATCGGCCCGTTTTTACACGTGGCTCTTTGGCGTAGAGCCTAGAGAGTGGACCCATCGTTATGCAACCTTCGTGCGGCCGGACACCAAATTCAATTTTGTACTTTTAGTTTCTGATGGAAAGAAATTAAATAATGATACCCTTTATCATTTAGGAATGGGTGTTTGTTCCAAGGAAAGGGTTGTTGAATTTTATAAATCCGCAGTTGAAAATCAGCTTCCTATTGAGAAGCCACCGCGAACAACGTGGAGAGGAACCCCCTTGCATGAGCTTTGGCTTAAAGATCCCGACGGAACGTTAGTAGAGATATATGCTAGGCTCACCGATGGCGAATTAAAAGAGATGCCTAAAGATAAGAATCCAGTTTTTCTTTGTTGATAAGCGATAAGTTGAAGAAGGGTCGTCAAGTGTTAACACTCGAATAGCACCTAGTAAGGTCAATCACTTAATTTTATTGTAATCATCAATCAGAATGAACAAATCATTTGGTGGCCCCGGGGGGACTTGTTCTTCCCATAAATTCACATCCGTGAATTTAATCCAGAGACGGGGTCAGTTGCTAAGTCAGACATCGTGTCTGACCCTCTTCATTAATAGGTTCGCTATTCGCTCGCCTTTTAACGAAGCCGCTTCTTCTTTTCAAGTCCCGTAATTTGATGAATATTTGGAATTATTTGATGATCTCTACGGCTTCGAACCTAATAAACTGGTGGCCCCGGGGGGACTTGAACCCCCACACCCGAAGGCGGCGGATTTTGAATCCGCTGCGTCTACCATTCCGCCACAGGGCCACGTGAAAAATTATCTTATTGAACGGGGTGATTTCAGTCAACGAATATGTCGAATACCCTTCCAGTTACTTTAGCTGGGGACGGGTTTAAAGAAAGTTTTAAATTTCATTCATTTGACTTTGCCTGATTTTACGCTGTCATTGGTGCAGTGAGTTGTATTCTCGCTAAGGATTGTAAATTGGCTAGAGTCGTGCCAGTTTTAAGACTTCCTTGGAAACTGATTTCTAAAATAGTAAATATCCAAATAAAAACTATTCCATTTGTAAGACTTTTCTCGTTTTTTTTTCTTGTGTGACTTTTTCTAAACAACTTTCCATATTTTTTGTGATTTAATCTTAAAAAATTACTTTTGTTAAGGAAACTATCTATGAATCCAATTCTCGAAAACACGCTTCAGTACACTCACATTCAGTTCTATATGGTCAGTCATTTTTTGACGTTCGGATATGCGGCTATGGCTTGTGGGCTTCTTTATTTTGGTTTTACGGCTTTTATGATGAAGCCAAAAAATCGCCTAGGAAATATCCTATCTATGGTCGTTATGGTATCCGCTTACCTCATCTTGAAAGAGCAGAGTGACGGTTGGCTTGGTTCATTTACTAAGAATGACGCCGGTATGTGGGTCTCGAACAATGCAATGGACTTCAGTAACGCCTATCGCTATTTGAATTGGCTCATTGATGTTCCGGTACTCCTAACTATTCTTTTGATTGGACTAGGGATGGGAAGTACTCCTGACTTTATGAAGAGATGGAAAACATTCACTGTGTGTGGTGTTTTAATGATTATCACAGGGTACATCGGACAATTTGAGCAACTAGGTAACACAACTATGTGGTACGTGTGGTTTGGAATTAGTACTGCTTTCTACATCGTGATTTTGGCTCAAGCAAAAAGCGTTATTAATGAAGCTGCGGAAAGTGTTCCTGCTAAAGTTAAAGATACGACAAAAAGCCTTTTCTGGATTTTTCTTGTTTTCTGGAACCTTTATCTTGTTGCTTACTTAATGCCTGCAATCATGCCAAATGCATGGGGAGTAGTTTGGAAACAAGGTCTCTACACTGTAGCTGATGTTGGTTCAAAGGTTATCTACGGTATAATCTTAACCCACATTACTTTTGCAATTGATGCTTCAGACGATTCTAATGCAACAAGCTAGTGAATATTTAAAATCAAGCAAGGCTTCGGCCTTGCTTAATAAGACACCTATTGCCTCGAACACTAGATCTGGTTTCGAGGCTTTGTCTTCAGTAGAGCAAAAACTTGCTCGCTATGCTGACAAGGTGAGTGAGGATCATCTCCTGATACTTAAAACGATTCTCTTCCGTGGGAAACTAACACGTTCCAAGATATTCTTGGCTATCGAAGAGCATCTAAGTCATAGCTCACAACCATCGGTAGACCTAATGGTCGCGGTTGAGTTACTCCATGAAGCCAGCCTTATCCACGATGACGTTCAAGATCAACAGATGATGAGAAGAGGTAAGCAGACGGTTTTTGCGATCGTAGGAACGAAGCAGGCTATCAATATCGGTGACCAGCTCATTTCTTTTTCTTTCGATTCTATTTTGTCCTCAAATACCATGGACGCTGGCGAGAAGATTAGAACAATTAGCGTCTTAAATTCTACCTTTGAAAAGATGGTCAGGGGTCAGTCATTGGAAATGAATAGTCTGAACTCTGCATTTGACTTGAGTAAATATTGGGAAGTTGTTCAATTGAAAACCTGTTCTCTCATAGAGGCGATTGCCAAGCTGGCCCGACCGTCAGACTTACAATTGAAAGACATGTTAGTTATGGTTGGAGAATTGTATCAGCTAGACAATGACACGAACGACTTTATGAAGTTAGGAGATAGTCTAGATTTCAAGAATCAGATTCAGACCCTCCCTATAATTCTTCTGCACGGCTATAGGAATTCACCTTCGAGGGCAAGATTTTGGAGAGATTTTCCGACATTGCCTGAGGCAAGAATTGTAAAAGCCGAAACAGATCTTATGATAGAAAAAAAATCTTATGAGTTAAATAATTCTCTACAGATTAATTTTCCTAGGTCCTTTTCTAAGGAACTTTTATCCATTTTAGAGTTTCCTCATATTGAGTTATCCAGAGCAAGAGGTTAATTTGAAGGCTGTAGTAATTGGCGGAGGTTTTGGAGGTATTTCATCAGCTTTGCGGTTACGAGCACTAGGTTATGAAGTTTCTTTATATGACAAACTCGATCAGCTTGGAGGAAGAGCGCGCTCTTTTAAGATAGACGGGTTTCACTTTGATGCCGGTCCAACAGTAGTCACCGCCTCATTCCTGTTTGAAGAGCTTTTTGAGCTTTTTGGTAAAAAATGCGAGGATTATATTAAATTCATAGATGTCGATCCTTGGTATCGCTTCCAATACGCCGATGGAAGCACTTTTGATTATGGTCCCAACCTTGAGACCACCTTAAAAGAGATTGAGAGGATCGAGCCTAAAGATGTTGAAAATTACAAGACGCTGATACAGGGAAGCCAAAAAATTTTTGATATTGGTTTTACTCAATGTGCAGATAAGCCTTTTCATAAACTAAGTGAATTTCTTAAACTCTTTCCTGCTATGGTTTCTTTGCGGGCTTATAGAAATGTTTATCAGTTCGTATCATCCTACCTTGTGAATGAAAAACTCAAAAAAGCTTTCAGTATTCAACCCCTTCTTGTGGGTGGAAACCCTTTTGACACCACTTGTATCTATAACCTTATTCATTATTTAGAGAATAAGTGGGGAGTACAATTTGCGAAAGGGGGCATGAGTGGCATCGTAAGCGGCCTTGAAAAACTGATGCACGAAGAGGGAATTACAATTAATGTCAACTCTCAGGTTAAAAGAGTTGTCTCTGAAGGTGATAAGATAACGGGCATAGTTTTAGAGAATGATGAATTAGTCGAAGCGGATATTTTTGTCTCCAATGCTGATCCCGCCTTTCTATACTCGAAAATGTTTGATGAGTCCCAAAAGAGAAAATGGACTCCAAAAAAAGTTGATAAGTTAGATTACTCTATGGGCCTTTTTGTTTACTACTTTGGAACGAAAAAACTATTCCCAGAGGTGAAACATCATACAATCGTCATGGGAGATTCTTATGAGGGTCTTTTAAAGAGTATCTTTGAGGATAAAGAGTTGCGCTACGACGATATGAGCTTGTATCTGCACCGTCCCTCTGCCTCTGACCCCATGATGGCACCAGATAATCATGATTGCTTTTATGTGCTTTGCCCTGTTCCAAATCTAGAGGGAAAGCAAGATTGGAAGAATTTAAAAGAAGAGTTTCGTGATCTAATAGTTAAAAAGCTGGAAGAGAGTATTCTCCCAGGGCTCAAAGATAGTATCGTCTGTGAACATATTTTAGATCCGCAGGATTTTCAGCGAGACTATCAATCTTATAATGGAAGTGGTTTTTCTATTGCTCCCAAACTTACCCAGTCCGCCTATCTCCGTTTTCATAACAAAAGTGAAGACTTCAATAATCTTTTTCTGTGTGGCGCAGGTACACACCCGGGAGCAGGATTACCGGGGGTACTTTGCTCGAGTAAGGTTGTTGAGGCCCTTGTTAAAGAAAAACAGTTAACTGATAAGAAGAAAATATTTAAGAGAAACTCTAAAACTTTTTCTTTTGCGGCTAATTTCTTTCCTGCCCAAGAGAGAGAGCAAATAACAAGACTCTACTGTATATTAAGAAAGGTTGATGACTTAGTTGATAAAGAAAAGAAGAGTGAACTTCAGAAGAAAGAAGTCCTAGAGAACTTACTGAATAATAGAGATTTAACAAGTGAATTAGAGAGGGATGTCTATACTTTCACAAATCACTATCCAGACTCCAGAGGGCCTCTGCAATCTTTTCTTGAAGCACAGGTACTTGATATTGAAAAAATAAAAATTCAGGATGATCAAGAACTCTTAAAGTACTGCTACGGAGTGGCTTCAACTGTGGGTATATTATCTTGCTCTATTTTTAAGGTCAGGAATAAAAATGCTTTATTTCATGCCATAGATCTTGGTATTGCAATGCAACTGACAAATATTTGTAGAGATGTGCTAGAGGATCATGAGGATCATAAGTACTATCTCCCTAGTCTTTCCGAGGATCTTTTTAATGAAGGTAAGATGGGTCAAATTCATAACCTACGTAATGAGTATCTGGGGAAAGCCGATCTTTATTACAAAAGTGGTTTTGAAGGGATTCGGTTTCTCCCGTTTCGAGTTTCGTTAGCCGTCTTTTTTGGAGGAGTGCTATATCAAGCAATAGGGGATAAAATTAGACAAAATGAAGATTCGTTGCGAAGGGCTAGCCTTTCACGAGCAGAAAAATTCTATTTGGTTCTTAAAAATATTCCTAGCTTTTGCGCCCATTACTTTATTCGCAGGCTTGATCACGACGACAAACTTCATCGCTCGATCAATGGGTTACCCAATGTCCATTCGCTATGACATTGTTTTCTTGGGCTATGGTGTTTCAAGCTTAATTACTCTTTATAAAAATATATCAAAGTTCAAGGACAAAAAAATTCTAGTTTTAGAAAAGGGCCCTGAGGTAGATATTGGCAAGAATATTTGTGGTTTTTGGCAAGAGTCTGACTTACCGATGACCCACAAATGGGAACGTTATTTTTTCAAACTTGATGGCGATGAGCAGGCACCATATTCTCATTATTATGGAAAACTAGACTTTGAAAAGATGGACCATTTAATAAAGGAAAACCTACAAATAGATTTAAGGTTCAATTCTCAATACGTGGAGTTTACCAACGATGCAAATGGCTTTTGTATAAAAACAGTTGAGGACATTTTTCAAGGAACTGAGCTATACGATTCTACTCCCTTGCAGAGAGTAGCAGATTCATTAAAGCAAAACTTCTTAGGCCATGAATTAGAGTTTGAAGTACCGCATGAAGTGAAGTTCCCAGTAATTATGGATTTGGAAAGGTTTGATGAAGCTTCTAATGATCTTTTCTTTTATTACCTTCTGCCGTTATCATCAACTCGTTTGCTAATTGAAGCTACGACTTATTCTCTTAATAATCTTGACGAAGAATGTCTCGCTCGAGCAATCAATAAATATGTTGAATGTCACTTCAGTAAGAAGAATTTTTCTTTTACAAAAAGTGAAAGGGGCTCATTGCAGCTATTGAAGGTTTATAATAGAAATCAAATTGATGGATATTATCCCATAGGAGTAAGAGCAGGAATGATGAGAGCGGCGACCGGCTACTCTGCAGCTATGGTCGATCTTAATCAAAACTATGGCAAGCTTTGGGGCGGGGTTTTATGGATACTTGATCGCTTGTTGCTAAAGGTTATGATAGTAGACCCTATCGACAAAAATATACTTTTTAAGAAGTTTACCTCGCGTATGGGCCCTCGCGAGTTTGCAAGTTTTATGTCTCCATCGCCAAGCCTTAGCTCTTTGCTTTGTGCTATTAAAACAATGCCTAAAATGGTCTTTGTAAAAAACCTCTTTACCAACTGCAAGAGCAGGATTACTTATGAAGTCCCTTAACTCCATGATTTTGGGAAAATATTCATACTTAATGGTGCTTTTCATTTTGGGGCTTTTTCAATTCATTATACCGGTCCCCCTACTGTTGTTTGTGCTTCTTTTTGTCATAGCCTTTCCTCACGGTGCACTTGATATTTTGAAGATTAAGAATTCTGATAACATTCCAAAGAGCCTATTTTTATATTCTTTGGCTGGATTAGCGTTTGGCTATCTTCTTTTTATATTTCCTCAGATCTCTCTCTTCTTTCTATTTGGAATATCTTTTTTTCATTTTGCTCATATTGAATGGAAACACATAAAACAGTCTCAAGTCGGTTACATCGACTTGGCTTTCGCAACACTTTTCATAATTCCTCTTCTTAAAAGGGATCAGTTTTTTAAAATTTTGTTGGAACTTGATGCTATAGCTTTGATGGACTTCTTTAAAGGTGGGATTAATTTCTTTGCTTTTCTCTATGCTTTACTATTCATCGCTATGGTTTTCATTAACCGGAGCAACATATTCGAGTATCTTTTGACAGTGGTTTCGGTTGGCTTCTTTGTTTATTTGAGTGATTTGTATGTTTCATTCTCTCTTTACTTTATTGGCATTCACTCTTTTCGTCATTTACAAATGTCATTGAAGTCCGTTGGAGGAAAATTAGACTCCATGGCCATCTTATTTCTTTTTGCGTCTTCGCTAATTTTCTGTATGCCATTGGTTCTTTTTCCCTCCAAAATGTATTTCGTATTTATCATATTGGGAGCGCTGAGTTTGCCGCACTTATTAATAGAGTACGGGTCCTCTGAAAATTAGAATGAAAAAAGATTTTGTAAAATTAATTAAGAAGCTTTTGAATGACTATCCCCACTTTTGCATAGTGTTGATTTTTTGTAGTTATTTAGTAATAGGTGTTGCTCTGCTGGAAATGCCATTTGCCAAATTACAAGAGACTTCGCTGGTTAATAGTATTTTCAATGCTGCTAGCGCAATTTCAACAACTGGATTGATGGCGGAGAATATCGCTGTGAAGTATTCATTATGGGGTCAGATAATTATACTCGCCCTGATAAAATTAGGGGGGATCGGGACTTTGTCTGTTAGTGGTTTTGTATTGTCTTCTAAGCGCTCTATTTTCGATAAAGAAATTGAGGACCTTACAATTAGTGAATGGGCAAAGCCTGAGGAGATACCGTTTTCAATCTTTTTGAAGCGAATCATACTTTTTAGCTTTTTTGTAGAGACTGCTGGAACTGTCGCTCTAAGTATAATATTTGCTCTTGAGGGAGAAAGCCATTATGTATGGAAAGGGCTCTTTCATGCAGTCTCAGCGTTTAATACAGCAGGCTTTAGTCTTTTTGAAGGTAGTTTGACCCATATGTCTCATAATCCGTTTCTAGCAGGAACAGTTTTGATACTTTCTATTACGGGGGCCACAGGATTTTTCTTTTTCGGCGATTTATATCTCTCAATTAAGAAGATCAAGAACCATATTGGGTACAATTCTTCAGTCATTGCGGGTATCACCGGTATTTTTATATTATTCGCGGTTCTCGTTTCCTTTTTGACTTTCTATATGGAGGGAAGTTCCTTCGGGGTTAACTTTTTCCACTTAATTAGTGCTCAAACAACTGTGGGGTTTAGTTTAACTTCCCTGAGGGAGGCGTCGCCGGGTTTTCTTACTATCATGATGATTCTAATGGTGATTGGTGCTTCACCTGGGAGCACAGGTGGGGGAATAAAAACTCTCAATTTTTTTACTCTGATAAATGCAGTTAGGTCTACGTTATTTAGAAAAAAGAAAGTTAAGATTTTTGGTAAAAAAATTACTGATTTGAGGGTCAAGTCTGCTTTAGCCGCCTTAGTTCTTTATCTTTTCCTTTTGTGTTTATCCCTGGTAGCGATACTTTTTTTAGAAAAGAATTTAATTTTCAAAGATGTTCTATTTGAGATTATTTCAGCGATAAGCACAGTAGGTCTGTCTTTAGGAATAACAGAGAGTTTGGAGGATTCTTCTAAACTTATTATCTCTGCCTTAATGCTCATAGGACGAGTAGGAATTTTAGCCTTTAGCCTTTCATTAACTAAGAAAAAATCAGGACAGATTAGAAAGATTGAGGAGGAGGTGGAAGATGAGTTAGCTTTTGAGGAAGATGACTCTTAATTTTTAGACTCTGGTGTCTTTGCACCGAGCTTTGAGTCTCACTCTTTATCCAGGCTAGTCTAATTTTGATAGAAGGAGCGCTTCTTTGGTATTGTAACGAAAAATCTCAGGGCCGAGATGGGCCTTAATAAGGGAGTTATCGGTAATGCATGCAAACTTAATGTAATCCAAAAGATACTGAGGAAATGACCAAAGACCCGTTGAAATTAGCTTCAGCCCTGCTTGTAGGATAAAGCTCGGAAGTGGGATCGTCGGGCAACTTAAGGCCATCTTCGCACTCTTTAAAGAGATACATTCATCCGGTGAGACATTATAAATCCCTGTAGGTATCTCTGCGAGGCTTCGCACAAGAATTGTGGCCATATCGAACTCGTGGACAAACTGAAACATCGGATTAAAATCCGCACAAACTGGTGCATAGGGTGCGATTAGGTAGCGAGTCATTGAGTTTCTAATTTGCGGGCCTACAATTGTTGAAGGCCTTAAGACTAGAGTCTCGATCTCTCCTTGATTCTTCCACATCCAATTTGTCGCTATTTGGTCCATTTCAACCACGTCACGAAGCTCTGGATGTTTAATAGAAGCACGAAGCGGTTGGTCTTCGTTGATGAAAACTGGATTGTCGGAGAGGGCTCCATAGACGTGATAGGTGCTTAGGATGACAACCTTTTTTACACAAAACTTAAGAGATAAATCGAGAATTCTTTTAGTACCCATAAGATTAAGGTCTAAGCGCTGCTCTATACTTGCAAGGGGCGAAGTATCAGCATGACTCATTCTCCCTAGGTGATACACAATATCAAAGTCTTCATCACGAAATAGTTTTTCAAAATTTCCACGAGTATAGCGAATCTTTTTATATTGGATATTGGGTGTTTTGATAGAGCCTTTGATTGACCTCGAGTCGACCCCTATTATTTTGGCATTAGGGTACTTCTTAACAAGGAGCTGTGCTGTTATTTTTGCTAAGCCCCCGGCCATGCCTATGATAAGAATAGATTTTACGTCGTCACTTTTCATTTAGGTTTTATTCGCAAAGAAGGGTCTTCTCATTTTTAAGCCCTGCGTTGTAAGTTCACGTATTTCATTTCTAATTTTATCGATATGCAAGTCGATTTCCGAATCAGGAGCCTCAGGGGATAGGTCGGGGATACTGTATGGTTTCCCAATATGAATATCAACGGGACTAGGTAGAGGGAAGTAAAGTGGGCTGATCGGGAGAGCTGGCAAACCAAGTTTTCTCGCGACCCCTTTGGCCTGATAGACCCAAGGGAAAATTTCCTCTGCTCCAACTACACAGACTGGAAGAACTTTTGTATTTGCTGTAAGGGCCATTCTAAAAAATCCCCGAGTAAAGCGTTGAAGCTTATAAAAATCAAAAGTACTCTTGGCGACGCCCCTAACTCCTTCGGGAAAAACGAGAACGGACTCGCCTCTGTTTAGAAGATTGAGGCAATTTTGTCTGTCTCCTAAAACGGCTCCGCCCTCTGCTGCTAATGTTCCTACCCAAGGAAGTGCCGTAAAGAAGCGCTCTACCATAGAACGTAAGATTCGAGGCGGCTCGATTTCGGTAGCAAAAGCTGTGGCGATAAGCATGCCGTCAATAGCGATCTGGCCCGAGTGATTAGACACGACCATGTAGGGCTCTTCCTCAATATTTTCTTTACCAAAAACTCTTACTTGAAAGTAGTTTTTATAAAGGGGATAGAGAATATCAAGGGTTTTTCGTGCTTTTGAAAGGTTGAGACCCCAAGGGTCCTCTCCTTTGGTGTACTTTTCCTCAAGTCCCGCGAAGACTTCATCTAGGCGCTCTTTAGGTATTGTTGTGGGTAAATATTTTTTATAAAAATCCAATCTATGTATCCCAACGTTTTCACTCGGTCATAATGATTTGTTCTGGTTACATTCTAGCAGAAGCCTCCCCCTTCTCAACTATAGGTTAAAAAGGCTATTATGAGAGAAGCCTTATCACTAGAGCAGTGAAGAGAATAGAAGCAGGATAAGTTTTAGCAAAAGGACGTAGGTAATATGGACAAGAATGTAGAGTGGCGCTCAAAGATGCAGGAAGTTTTTCAGGTCTGCCAAGACGAGCTAAAGAAAACAACGGAAATTGGAAAAAGAATGCTTAGTGCTTCCAAAACGAACTCAACATTACACGAGTCCTACGAAGAACTAGGTGTCCTTTTAGTCGATGCCATCAAGACTAAGAAGATCGTTTGGGATGATGAACGTGTTCAAAGTTTAATTAAACGAATTGATGGTTGTGAATCAGACCTTGAAAATATAGAGGATCAAGTGAATAAGATTAGATTTTCAGAAAATGCTGAGGCAGCTAAGGATGATCCTGAAAAATAAGCTGCTCTAAACAGTACCCACTGATGGCCTGCTCCAGCTGTGGAAGTCCAATAGCATTTTCGGCAGAAACAAAGTGAATTTGCTTTACCCATGTATAGCGGGCCAATAGCTCCATCTTCTTTTTCTCAAGAGCAGCTTTTTCTTTTTGCTTCTTAAATTTATCGACTTTATTAAAGGCTACTGCCGTAAATTGAGGTGCACTTTCTAAAAACTTATGAAACTGCTGATCAACGGCCTGGTCAGGGTGTCTTGCATCTTGAATATTAATGATAGCGACAGTGTTTGGTAGCCCGTTAAAAAAAGTTTCCATCATTAAGCGCCAGTTTTTAAGCATTTGCTTAGAGACTTCAGCATGGCCGTAACCTGGGAGATCGAAAAGAAAGAAGGGTTGTGGTTCACTCTTATCCCCACGGTCGATTAAAAAAGTAAAAACATTAATTTCACGAGTTCTTCCGGGGGTTTTAGATGTTCTCGCCGTTTTCCTACCAAATAGACTATTGATTAGACTGCTTTTTCCAACATTGGATCTACCGACGAAAGCAACCCCAATCATGTTGGGGTTTTTCTCAAATAAGTGTTCGACTTGCTCAAGCTTATCAAGACCTAGCTGAAAATGGGCACTTCCTTTTATGATTTCCATGCTTTCTTCTACTTCAAATTGATCCGAGCTACAAGCCTCCACGATAATAAGCGAAATAAAGTAAGAATTCTATACTCTCGTGCTGCGTTGTCATCTAAACAGATCTAAGCGAAGGAGATCAAATGAATTGGAAAAAGAGTATAAGCAAGCGAAGTTGTGGGTTTGGGGCAATCGTTAAGTGGAGTCCTTTAGAGGGTAACAAGAGGAGGCTGCCATTAAATCGGACCAAGGTTTTAATCAAGACACGCAAAAACTCTTCAACCTACTTCGAGCCTTGCTCGATCACATTACCAGCTCTTTATGATGAGGGAGACTTCTTATTAGAGCTTGTGGGCTGCCAAGATTCTGGTCATTATGAGGTCCGAAGCCTTAATGGTGTTCCTTTTTTTCATAATAGAAATTTCTGCTTCCACGCCATCCTATGTGAAAGAGATATTTTAGATTTTGATTATAATCGGATAGAAATTCTCTCCAGCGAGGAGTTCTCTAGTTCCGACAATATCTCTCTAAATTCTTGGCCTGAGCATCTTAGTCTCTTCCTGGAGGGAGAAACAGGAACCGGGAAAACAACAATGGCTAAGAAAATTCACAATCTCTTTCATGATCAAAGTCTTCCTTTTGTGAGTGTTAACCTCTCTGCTTTTAATGAGGGCCTTATTGAAAGTGAGTTATTTGGTCATGAGAAAGGTGCTTTTACTGGGGCTCATAGGGAAAAAAGAGGGGCCTTTGAACTTGCCGGTAGAGGGACACTTTTTATTGATGAAATTGATAGCTTGCCCCTCGCTCAACAGGTGAAGGTTTTAAATATTTTAGATGACAAAAAATTTAGGGCCGTTGGTGGCGAAAAAGAGAAAAAGGCCAAGTGTAGGGTTATCTTTGCTTCAGGAAGGAAGCTTGAGTCTTTGGTAGAGAATAAATCCTTTAGGATGGATTTATTCTTCCGTATTCAAAGCGGTCTAAAAATTAGATTGAATCCCTTAAGGGAGGAGCCGAATCGAATCAGGGCTTTTATTGAAAAATTTGAAGACGAGCAGGGGGTAACTTTTTCGAAAGAGTGCCAGAGCCTATATCTTAAGTCTATTTGGCCGGGAAATATTAGGCAACTTCACTCTCATCTATGGAGAAAGTTTTATGCGAATCACTCCTCTCGAGTTATTCAACTAGGTGAAGAGGACGATGATCTTGCAAAATTCAATGGGGGATTGGGGGAGGATCGTTTTAGCAACGTGATTGCTCTGAAGAGCGTAAAACAAGAGCACTGCTTAAAGGTATACAGGAAGTCTCACGAATCAATTCCTTTAGCAGCAAAAAAACTTGAAATCGCTCAAACGACCCTTAGAAGGATCCTCGCATGCTAGCCGCCAATGATAGAATGAATATAAATTTGTGTGATTTCGCCTTTGATCTTGTGACTTTTCAACATGACGTTAATCTCTTTGCGAATCTTTTCTTTAACTATAACTTTACCCTCGTTCTCCAATGGAAAAGTCACAGAAAGGGGCTCAACCTGAGAATTGAGCGTATCGTGGATAAGGTGGGGATTTTGCCACAGGTATTCTTTGATATACTTATTGGAAGATTCAAAAGTGAAGTCAATGACGAGTTTTTTAAGTGGATCTCCACTGGAGACATAGAAAGGAAGAACGACGTTGCTCACTTTGAATTGCTTTTCAACTCGCTTGAAATAAGCAGGTCTGCGACTTACGGCCGTGCCTCTTTCTACTTCTTCGACAAGCTCTGAGGCAGGCTCTCGCGATTTATCTGCGATGTTATTGGATTCGACGTAAATGTTTAGACTCGCTAGACTTGCAACGGTAGAGATACCGACAAAGCTGGCTATGGCTTCAGGCTTGAGGCCTATGTACCATTTTTTGAACTTAATAAAAGTAGGCGCTAGCAAAGCGGCAAGAGATAAGCCTAATTTGCTCCAATTAATCTCTCGAACCTTCGTTTCTTTTGCCTTTCCAACAGCGATAGATGTTTTTTCTTTCGCTTTATTTAAGCCCTCTTTAGCCTCTCCTATCCTTTTCATACCGAGGTCTTTTTTCGACTTTAAACCTTCTTTAATTGTATCTGTTTTTGAGTTTATAGCGTTCTTCGTTTTTTCAGCGGAGTTCTTAACCTTATTAGGGGTCATGGCCTTGAACTTACTCATGATTAGCCTGCCAGACGTTTCTAAGAAACGATTAACAGACTTTTCAATATTATTCATTTTACTCAAGCTCTAGCCTTCTTCTCAAAGCATTTAGAGGGAATAGCCTCTTATGTCTTATCGGCATTTTTAATGGATTTATTAAGCTGAATAACTAAGTGATTTCAGTGGTTTAGTCTCGGCATTTTCTTCCCGAGCCGTGTCTCTTCTGAGGTTAAATTCAATTGAGGTGGTGAGGTTGTCGATAAAAAAATGTGAGTTGAATGAAATTGAGGAATCTCCATTATGAATGCGAAACAATTACTGAAGCAATTAACCTGTCTCTTCATGCTTGGTAGCCTTTTGAGTGGCTGTGCCGGAATGCTAGAAAATCGTACTTTCATCGATGAAATGGACCGTCCGACTGACAGTCTCTTTGTGCCTGGTGAAGACTTCAGCTATACGCCAGGTGACGACGGTGTACCCCATCGCTCCATGAATGAAGTGATGCAAAGGACTCCAGCCTCGGAGCAGGAACTCAACAGAAGAAGCGAATCTAGCTCGATCTTGGCTGAGCTTGCCATGAAAGAAAGAAAGCTGCGCCCAGTGGATCGCGAGCTCTATAATCAAATGCGAGACCAACTCGAGTCACCCTCTGAGAAAATCTACTTTTTAGGACTCTCTCACAGAGACAAATTGGATTATATCCAGTCTAGAAGGATTGACTTGGACAATCGTAATAAACCTTCGAGGGGAATTGCCTCACTAAAGCCTGTCTATCGTAGTGCTCTAAATCTTGGTATGAGCAAAGACCAAGTTATCGATATGTGGGGAAGGCCTGCTCGGGTCGAAGTTGCAGGTAATCCTGGAAATGAGAACGAGCGTTGGAGCTTTTATGAAAGTGGCTCTTTGCGTCAGGTTTATTTTGAAAGTGGGAGCGTTGAGGGCTGGAATATTCAGTAAGTCCCCCTTAGTATTGAATTTGCTCTCATGATTTTAGTTACTTAGCAGTTAGTCTAGACTAGATAAAGCGTTGTTTTCTCGACGAAACTTTTATAAAGTTCCCAGAATAATTTATTATTGAACTTAGTAGAGGTGGGGCGTATGAGCGACCTTTTAAATGATTTTACCTTAGATTTCGAAAAACCTGTTCGTGCTCTTGAGAAGCAAATTGAAGAGCTTCAAGAGGCAGAGAGAAAGTCAGAAATTGATATATCTAAAGAAATAAAAGCCCTGCAGAAAAAAGTTAACTCACTCATAAAAGAAATTTACTCAAACCTTACTCCTTGGGAGAGAGTTCAGCTCTCTAGACACCCAAAGCGTCCCCATACCGTAGACTATCTTGAGGCCATCTTTACAGACTTTCATGAGGTTGCTGGCGACCGCTACTTTGCTAATGATCAGGCGATCATAGGTGGTTTTGGCTATCTCGGTGAGCAGAAGGTCTGTGTGATTGGAATCGAAAAAGGTCGTAAAACAAAAGAGAAGGTTATTCATAATTTTGGTATGCCTCGGCCGGAGGGCTACAGGAAGGCCTTAAGATTGATGAAGACAGCAGCAAGATTTGATATACCAGTTATTACATTAGTTGATACTCCGGGGGCTTACCCAGGGATAGGCGCTGAAGAGCGAGGACAATCGAGTGCTATCGCCGAGAACCTTGCGGAAATGTTTGATATTGAAACTCCAATTATTAGCTTAGTCATTGGGGAAGGGGGCTCTGGCGGAGCACTTGGGATTGCTATCGCCGATAGGGTTTTAATGATGGAGTACTCTATTTATTCTGTCATTTCTCCTGAGTCATGCGCTTCGATTCTTTGGGCCGATCCCAAGAAGGCAGAAACAGCTGCAAATGCCTTGGATATTGGTCCTAACAAGGCTTTGGAGTTAGGTGTTATTGACTCGATCGTGAGCGAATGTAACGGTGGCGCTCACAAAGACCCTGAAGCCACTTTTGAGATGGTCAAGAATGCTCTGACTAAAGAAGTAAAGTCTCTCTCTAAAACAAGTAAAAAGAAGTTGCTCGAGAATCGTTTTTCTAAATTTAGAAAGATGGGTAATCAAACAATTAAAATTTTGGGCGAATCAGACATCGAAATTTATCAATAAAGAGAAGGATAAAGTAATGCCCATGTATTCCATGACCGGCTTCGGCCGGGGTGAAAGTTCAGATAGTCAGTATAATGTTACGGTCGAACTAAAGTCTGTAAATCATCGATTTAAAGACACCCGTTTTAAGATGTCCTCTCTTTTCAATGCCCTTGAAATTGATCTAAAAAAAGAGCTTTTTACTTATTTTAAGCGTGGAAGCTTTGATATTTACATTAACTTTAAGAGAGCGGAAAAAAACTCAAAGTTTGATGATATTGATTTTGAGAAAGTGAAGAGCTTTTTAGAGTTAAGCTCTGCCGCTTTACCAAGTGATTCAATGCGAATTAGCCCCACTGACTTCTTAAGAAATGAATTCATGATGGAGCAAGACCTGAGTAAGGACGAATCCCTCTTAGAATTGACTCGATTGGCATTCACTCGCGCTTGTGACAGCTTAAAAGAGTCTCGGTCAAGCGAAGGACAAAAGCTTGATAAAGTGATAAAAGAGCACCTTAGTATCTATAATGATCATTTCGAAAAGGTTGTTGAGCAAACACCGGCTTTTCAAAAAAGCGTCGAAGAAAAGCTAAAGAAGCGTTTCGAAGAAATGAAAACAGAGATTAATGTAGAGGAGCCTCGCTTCATGCAAGAAGTTGTGTTCTATCTTGAGAAGCTAGACGTTCACGAAGAGATCAATCGAATAAAAGCTCATCTCGAAAAATTGACTGAAATTCTTGCAGGACCTGCAGAAGTTGGACGTCAAATTGACTTCCTAGTCCAAGAGCTTAACCGTGAGACAAATACAATTGGCTCTAAGTCTTCGATGCAAGATATTTCAGACAATGTAGTCCAAATGAAAGTTCAACTGGAAAAGATTCGTGAGCAAGGTTTAAATCTGGAATAAAGCTATGAGTGATAAGCGCGGTAAAATTATTATTGTAGTAGCCCCGTCAGGAACAGGTAAGTCTACTCTTATTAAGAGGCTCAAAGAGGAATTTCGTGAGCTACACTGGTCGGTTAGTTTTACCACCAGGCCCATGCGAGAGGATGAAGTAGATGGTAAACACTATTTCTTCATCTCAGAGTCAGAGTTTCTTAAAAAGAGAGACCAAGGGGATTTTATTGAATGGGCTAAGGTTCATGGTAATTTCTATGGGACTTCAAAAGGCTTTGTCTCTACTAAAGTGGACAATGGATTTAGTCTTCTTTTCGATCTGGACGTCCAAGGTACAGATAATATGAAACAGGTTTTCGGAAAAGAGGCCCGCGGGATTTTTATTTCTCCTCCAAGTCTTCAGAGCCTTGAGGAAAGATTGCTCGCTAGGGGAACTGATGCGGAAGATGTGATAAAATTAAGGCTAGAGAATGCCAAGAAAGAGCTTTTAAGAAAAGATGACTATGACTTCCTCGTGATTAATGATGATCTTGAACAAGCCTACCAGGATTTAAGAAAAGTCGTCAGTCGGATACTTTCGGGTTTTTAATAAAGTAGATTAGAGAAGAGGTACTTTTTGTTTCAATCTTTAGACTTTTCCCATGAAAGAGACCTTACTGTAGAAGATGTCCTGCGAAGAGTTGAGTCCTATTACCCTGATGCAGACTTTGATCTTATGCGAAAGGCTTATGAATTAGCCGAAAGGTCTCACGTTGGGCAAAAGAGAAGCTCTGGAGAAGAGTATATTATTCACCCTCTTAATGTTGCTGCCACTCTCGTAAAATTAAGAATGGACGCCGATTCTATCATGGCGGGTTTTCTTCACGATGTTATTGAGGACTGTGATGTCACACCTCAAGAAATAGAAAAAGAGATTAACGCTTCAGTAGCCGGTATTGTGGTCGGTCTCACAAAGATTAGTAAAATAAACTTTAGAACAAGAGAAGAGGGTCAGGCCGAAAATTTTCGCAAGATGGTCGTGGCCATGGCTAAAGATATAAGAGTCGTCATTGTTAAGCTTGCCGATAGAATGCACAATATGCGAACCCTGCAATATGTATCTGATACCAAACAAAAGAAAATTGCTCGTGAGACGCTTGATATTTACGTACCTCTTGCCAGCCGACTGGGGATTAACTCAGTTAAGTCAGAGCTGGAGGATCTATGTCTTAGATTTCTTCACCCCGATATTTACTATCGACTTGCTGAAAAAGTAGCGATGAAGAGGTCCGATAGAGACTTCTATATTGGCGATACTATCGAAGTTATAAGAGAAAAATTATTAGACCATGGAATGAAGTCTGAAATTAAAGGTCGCCCAAAGCATTTCTATTCTATTTACAAGAAAATGACAGCTAGAGATATGGACTTTGATCAGATTCACGATATCTTAGCTTTTCGAGTTATCGTCAATAATATTACTCAATGTTATAAAGCACTGGGAATTGTTCACTCGGCTTTTACTCCCATCCCCGGGCGGTTTAAAGATTATATAGCTATTCCCAAAGTAAATGGTTACCAGTCTCTACATACAATGGTCATTGGCCCTCAAGCTGAAAGGATAGAAATACAGATCCGAACTGACGAAATGGATGAGGTTGCGGAAACTGGGGTTGCAGCTCACTGGAAATATAAAGAAGGTATCCATTCAGGTCTTACGAAGCTGGACTGGGTTGAGCAGCTGTTAGAGTTTAATCAAAACGTTCCCAATAATGATGAATTCATGGATGTCGTTAAAAATGATCTCGATATGGGTGGCGTTTTTATATTTACTCCAAGAGGGGACGTCTTCGAGCTTCGCCATGGTGCGACTCCTTTGGACTTTGCTTTTGCGGTTCATACAGAAGTTGGTTCGCGTTGTGTAGGCGCCAAAGTAAATGGGAAGATGGTACCACTTCGCTACACCTTAAAATCAGGGGATACGGTAGAAGTTCTTACAAGTAAGAATCAAACTCCGAGCAAGGATTGGTTGAATATTGTTCGCTCCTCGAGAGCAAAGACAAAGATCAAGCAGTACTTATTAAAGATTGAGCGTGATGCCCACAAGGAAGCTGGCAAAGATATACTAGAGAAAGTTCTAAGAACTTATCATACTAGCTTGAAAACACTCGATAAGACGGGTGAGCTTAATAAGGCTTACCAAGGTTTGAGCTGCTCTAATGTCGATGAAATGTACATCAACATAGGTTCTGGTAAAAATAGTATCGAGCATGTTATTAAAGCCGTGCCATCTCTTAAGAAGAAATTTCTTGAAACTCAGAAAAACCCTGAAGAGCTTGCCAAAATCGATCAGTATTCACAAAAGATTAGTCAGGCAGCAAGAAGAAAGTCTCATCGAGATAATGCGGTTATCGTAGATGGCCTTGACGACATCGTTGTTAGGATTGCAAAGTGCTGTAATCCAATTCCTGGTGATTCAATCGTAGGTTATATAACGCGAGGAAGAGGGATTACTGTTCACACTGCTAAATGTAACAGGATGGAGCAGGGAGAGATGACTCGAACTGTTTTTGTTGAATGGAATCCTGACTTTAGCTTTAAGCATCCGGTCAATATAAGAGTTGTCACTCATGATAAACCGGGAATACTGTCTGCTCTGTCTAAAACAATCAATAGTATTGGTGTCAATATTAGATCAGCACTAGCTAAGTCTCTCCCTGATAGAAAAGGCTCGTTTATTTTTGAAGTTGAGGTAAAGGATTACTCTGAGCTTTTAAAGACAACTGCTGCCATTGAGTCGCGAGAAGAGGTCATTTCAGTTGATCGGGTTTAGTTGAATCGCTTTGGTCCCAAATCATAAGAAAAGCATATGTTCTGATATATTTATAAACTTCTGTATAGAGAATCTTTAAGTTCCGCCACTGTGTATAGTCCGTCTCAACTCCCATAAGATATATATTGAAATTATCGTCTGAACTTTGGATATTACTAAAGATCGTTTTAATACGGGGAATATGATAGTCGTGGCTAATCACCAATACATCTTTGAAGCCCTTTTTTTGACGTAGGTAGCGCAGAGTGGATAGGCAGTTTTCTACAGTATTTCTAGCAAAGTGATCAATTTCTAAAAGGTTCGGATCTATTTCCTGACCGAGTTCAATCGAGTCAAGTAAGCTATCTACTGAATTCTTAACGTAAACACCTGTTATAAAAATATTAGATTGCTTGTAAGCCTTTGCTAACTTTATTCCAAAGGGAATTCTTCCGGTGTCACCAGTAAATATTGTAATGAGATCAGGAGAGGACTTAAAGAAAGTTTCTTTTGCTAAGGCATTCTGATTCTGACTAAAGAGAATGAAAAAGTACCCAGAAATTAAATAAACAAAGCTCAAGAAGAATGAGTAAATCAAAAGATTCTTTATTCTTCTTAACGCTTTTGTTTCACGTGTTTCAAAAATATACTTTGAAGAAAACACTAAGTTACCGGGCTGCGATTACTTCTATTTCAACAAGAGCACCTTTAGGTAGAGCAGGAACCTCAACGCAACTTCTTGCGGGGTAAGGCTCAGAGAAATATTCTACATAAGCTTCGTTTACCAATGAAAAGTTACCGAGGTCAGTGACGAAAATACTGGTCTTGATTATATTTTCACGTTTTAAGTCCTGGGCGGTTAAGAGGCCGTCAATATTTTTCATAATCTGCTCGATCTGGCCGCCAAATCCTTCCGCCATCACCATAGATTTTGGTTCAAGTCCAATTTGGCCGGAAAAAAAGGTGATGCCATTGAACTCGACCCCTTGGGAGTAAGTGCCTACAGCTGCAGGAGCCAGTTTTGTTTCAACAATTTTCTTATTCATTGGAGGTTCCCCTTTTCTTCCTCTGCTGAGAGCAGGGCAGTTAAGTTACACATATTCACAATTTCTGACACTGGAGCTGTTCTTTGAATAATATTAACTGTCGATTTCATGGGAACGAGCAAGGGACCAATTGCATTAGCCTCTGTGAGCTGGCTAAGCAGCTTATAGCTAATATTGGCTGAACTTAGGTTCGGAAAAATAAGGACATCTGTTGGTCCGTCAAGAGTATGAAAATCAAAGAGTTTATCAAGAATACTCTTGTTAACAGCTACATCGGCCTGCATTTCACCATCAACAATCATGTTTGGGTAGCGTGATTTTGTTACAGATACCGCCTTTTTCACTTTCTTTGCTTCGGGAGAGCTATTTGAACCAAAATTTGAATAACTTAAGAAGGCAACCCTTGGCTCCCTATGGAGCAGCTTTCTAAAAAGCTCCGCCGTATTCGCCGCTATTTCTGCCATATCTTCAGCTGTTGGGTCAATTTGAGTGGTACAGTCAGCAAAAAACAGAACTCTATTTTTAAAAACTAAGATATAAATTCCGGAAGCTCTTGAGCTTTCCTCTGTTCCAATAACGTTTATGATAGGTAAAAGGTTTGAAGCATAACTTAAAGTGGGCCCTGCTATAAAGGAATCTACTTCGTTATTTCTAGCAAGCATTGAACCAAAGAAGTTCTCCTGAACCATCAGATCCTCCGCATGATAGAGGCTGATGCCACTACGTTGCCGATCGGCGCAGTACTGCCTGTAATACTCTTCAAAAAGCTCAGACTTATCAGGTTGAATGATTTGAAGACTTTTTAAGTCGTCTGTAAGCCCAAGTTTTTCCATTTTTGCTTTAATCTGCTTCTCGCTACCTAAGAGCACTGGCTCAATTCTACCTTCTTGATGAAGAGTCTTGCAGGCCTGAAGAATACGAGTATTTGAGCCTTCAGCGAAGGCCATCTTGATCTTCTTATTGCTTTGACCAACATAGTTTGAAAGACGATCACGAATTGACTTCATAAAAGAAGCCGTTGTTCCTAGGCGGTTTTGAAGATTTGAAGCGTATTCGGCAAGATCCGTAATCTGCTTTCTAGCAACACCTGAGTCCATTGCTGCTTTGGCAACCGCGGGAGTAACTGTCGTAAGAACTCTAGAATCAAATGGCTTTGGGATGATATAATTGGGACCGAAGGTAAAGTCCTCGTTACCATAAGCCAGTTTTACTTCTTCTGTTACTTCCTCTTTAGCGAGGGCGGCGATAGCTCGAACAGCGGCGATCTTCATTTCTTCGTTGATTTTCCTAGCGCTAACATCGAGTGCTCCTCTAAAGATAAAAGGAAAGCCTAGAACGTTATTAACTTGATTGGGGAAGTCACTTCGGCCAGTGGCCATGATGGCATCACTACGTACCTCGGCAACCTCATCGGGATAAATCTCTGGCTCTGGGTTAGCCATAGCAAATATGATCGGGTTCTTTGCCATGGTCCTTACCATATCTTTTGTGAGAACACCTCTAGCACTGACTCCCATAAAGGCATCGGCACCATTCATGGCATCTGCCAAGGTTCTATCTTTGGTGTCTACAGCAAACTCGTCCTTGTACTTATTCATCCCCTCTTTTCGACCCTTATAGATAACTCCCTTGGAGTCACACATCATAAGGTTTTCATCCTTCACACCAAGGTTTTTAAAAAGGCGAGCACAGGCAACTGCGGCCGCGCCGGCGCCACTGAAAACAACTTTAACTTCTTGAATTTTCTTCTTACTGATCTCAAGAGCGTTTAAAAACCCTGCACTGGCAATAATGGCGGTTCCGTGTTGATCATCATGGAAGACTGGAATATCCATAATTTCTTTTAGTTGTTCTTCAACTTCAAAACACTCGGGTGCCTTAATATCTTCTAGGTTTATGCCACCAAAAGTAGGTTCTAGGGATTTGATAACTCTTACCATTCCCTCTACATCAGTTTCATTGATCTCAATATCAAACACATCTATGTCGGCAAATTTCTTAAAGAGAACACCTTTACCTTCCATAACCGGTTTGCTGGCTTCGGGTCCAATATTTCCAAGTCCCAAAACAGCACTGCCATTTGAGACGACTCCAACTAGGTTTCCTTTAGCCGTGTACTTGTAAACATCTTCGGGGTTTTTAGCGATTTCTAGGCAAGGCCAAGCAACACCAGGGCTATAAGCTTTTGCTAGATCCGAGCTTGAAAGAGTCGACTTAGTGGGAACGACTTCGATTTTCCCAGGTCTACCAGTAGTATGGTACTCAAGTGCTGCCTTTTTTTGCGCTTCGCGTTCATCGTTCACTATATGTCCTTGGTTTGTTCTTTTTTTTGTTTGAAAAGGATAGCTGAATCTTTGCTAACTGCCATGATGTAATGCCCTAAAATTATGAAACTTTTTTCGATTTAAGACACATAAAGAAAACGAGAGTGGTCGATAAGATTCCGATATAGAGACCATCAATACTTTTGACCGAATCCGGCTTCTCAATTATGCGCCAAGCAATCATGGAGATCGCTCCAGTTAGGCTAGAAAATACAAAAGTATTGTCAACGACTTGGCGGCGAAAGAAATGACCAAGAAGGACTGGCAGTAGCATGCAGCCGGCGCTAAGGCTACCTAGTGTCTTCCATACAGACTTAATATCGCCAGAAAAAACGTGGGCCATCATGAGAGAAACTAGCGCAACTGCGCCTATGGCCATAGCGTGTTTGCGTGGCGTTAGTTTTTCTTTATGGGAAGACAGATCAAAGCTAAAGGTTGTGGCGGCTAAAAAAAGATAACTATCAAGAGTTGAGAGGATCGTTGCTAAAATAGCTGCGAGAAAAAAGCCTCTAAGTCCATCGGGCAAAAGCTGGATCGCATAAGTTAGGTAGGCCGTACTACTTTGAGCTTCTGGAAGGACGGCCCTCGCGTACATGGCACCGAAGGTCGTGCAAATATCGAAGCAAAACCAAATGAATGTAGAAATTAAAATCCCTTTTTTGGCAATACTTGGTGATTTGGCAGCAAAACAGCGTTGATAAAAGTTGGGATCGACTAGGGTACTCAAGGCAATGAAGCCCCATACTAATGTTAGGGCCCAGCCCTGACCACCTGTAGGCTCAAAGTGAGAGCTTGGTAGGTTAGATTTTAAAAACTCTATTCCACCAAATTCATAGAGAGAGAGGGCCAATACCAAAGCGACTCCTAGGCACATGGTAAAGAATTGAACTAAGTCAGAAAGAACAACGCTGCGTAAGCCTCCCCACAGACAGTAACTCAAAACTAGGCTTAGACCTGCCGTCATGCTGACGGAGAGGTCCCAGCCTGTTAATGAAGAAATAAAAAGACCAATGCTAATGACGTAAGCAATAGGCAGAACATTAAAGAGGTTAAAGACAGCGGCGAGTTTTGCGGACTTCTTTCCAAAGATCTTGCCAACCATATCCGGGAGAGTGATTGCTTGATAGGAAGAGATTCTTTTGACTAAAAAAAGAGCAAAAATGATGTAGGAGATATACCAAAAAACTCCTTGGGTCACAAAATTATAGATCCCTTTTTCGAAAGCTATTTTTGTTACTCCAAAAATGCCTCCGTACCACGTGGCCACTAATGTCGCTATAAAAAGAGGAAGGGTAAGAGTCCTGCCCATTAATAAGTGTTCAACTGCTACTTTCAGGTGACTTGGTGGAGCTACTGACCCTTTTTTTATTTTACTTCCATACACAACAGTCAAGAGAGTGAGAAGAAGAACAGCAGTAAAGACAGTCCAGTCAAGTGGGCTGAGGGCTTTGCTAATAATGAGGTTAGGTGTGAACGATGGCAAAGCTTCTCCCTTAAGCTGTTAGAGTCAGCCTAAGGGCTAAGTAAAATGGTGTCAATTAGCCTGGCCTAAGCCTCCTCCAAATACTTCGGATAATTCAATTTTATTGCCGTCGGGATCAGAAATATAGAGAGATCGGCTATCTGGATATTCAACCATCCCTCCGTATTCAACTCCTACTCCTATCGCCTCAAGATCCTCTCGAGCCTTTTCAAAGTCGCCCATAATGTGAATACCTACATGATTGAGTGAGCCTGACTGAACGGCGCTCTTATTTTCATAAAGGCAGAGAAAGAGAGAGTTGGGCAAGCCGATTATTTTGTAGGGATTGTTGTTACTGGATTGACCTTGCTCGAAAACCTTAAAGCCGAAGAGATTTTGGTAGAACCTCACTGAGTCATTAAGGTTTGAAACATTTAAATTGAGATGATCAACGTGACTTATATTTAGCATTTTAATTCCTTTATTGTGAGTTGCTTTGTTGTTTCGATCATCCGCCTAATAAGTCATAAAAGAAATTTATCTAATTGAATGAATCGATAGGTTCTGCCTATCACTAGCCAGTGGCATTATGTCCCTAGTCGCATTTTAGCTAAGCCAAAACTCGTCATTGATTGAGGGGACTTTGTTTGTTTTTAAGGCTTTAGCGAAGCTTCTAACAAAGGCTTTCTTGAAAGAAGTTGTGAGATGCAATTAACAACTTGAGAGGGTTTAATAGGTGAGCTTAAAAACCTCTTCATGAAAAGAGTGAATAGTTTTTAACCAGTCGTGGAAAAGGAGTTGCCATGAAGTCCCCCCTCGCTTTTACGTTTATTCTCTCGCTTACTTTTATTATTTCTTGTGGAAAGGAGAGAGCGCTCAACGATTTTTCGGCGACTTCATCTTCAATTATTGTCGGAGATCTCCAATGGAGTGAAGTAACAGCACTTTCGGGCAGTAGCGAGGAGGCTCAGAATGCATTAGGTGTAGGTCATGTGGATATCCCCTTTTTAGGTTCAAGGTGCACAGGATTTCTTATTAATGAAAATACTCTTATGACAAATCATCACTGTATACGCTCTGAAAAGTACGCGGTTGGAGTTACGGTAAGCTTTGATGTGATCGCCGGTGTTCGTAAGGGGAGTGAGGAGCGCTTTGATTGCTCTGGCTTTATTGGCAATAATCAAGAGTTAGACTTTGCGCTCTTACGCTGTTCAGGCTCGCCAGGAACTAAGTATGGAGTGGTGAAACTTCAAAAAGAGGCTTTTGCAGAGACAACGTCAGTCTATGTTATTCAGCAAAACTGCGACTACTATAGTCAGAGAGACTGTTATCACACAAAGAAAATTAGCAGAGGGCAGGGCCAATTGTCTGGAGCCAGGATTACTCACAACGCCGATACTCTTGGAGGCTCCTCTGGTTCGCCAGTTTTTAGTAGTTCGACCCATCAAGTGGTAGGCATTCACCATGCAGGTTTTGGTAATAATGGACAGGGACGAGGATTTGAAAATTATGCGGTTTCAATGACTAAAATTATGCCTTATCTGGCGATTCGATTTCCCTCCATTATTTTGGAAGGAGTGAGTGGCTCTTCGCAGCCTTTGCTTACAGCGAGAGATAACAATACGATGGACGGTGCTACTCTTTTAGGAAGGTTTAAGAGAATTGATGGAGCAATTGATAAGGCAAGTGACGTTGACTACTTTGAGTTTGAGGTGACAGATGGTGATCAAGTTTCAATAGACTTAAAGATTAAAAGCCTTGGAGTGGATCTGGATATTTATTTGATCAAAAGGGGAGCGGGAGTTCTTGGCAAGAGTGAAAGCGTAACGAGTGTTGAGGAAATTACTCGCTCTCTTACTCCTGGCAAATACTTTGTCCTAGTAAAGGGTTATAAAGGAGCTGTTGGCAACTATACTTTGACGGTTCGTTAAGCCGCAGACTTTAAGAACTGAGCAGCTCTTTGCTCACCCCAGAAGTTTAATCCTTTTTGAAGAGTCATGAAGCCTAAATGACCACCTGTCTTCGTTATTTCCAAATGAAGGAGGGGATTGCGATAGGCTTCTCTTATTGGGAAGCATTCTTTTGTTAGAAAGGGGTCATCTTTTGACTGGACGATGAGTGTAGGGATTTTAATTTGCTCAATAATATTTGAGGCACTTGCTTCGTTGTAATAGTCTAATGCATCTTTGAAGCCGTGAGTTGGAGCTGTGATCAAATTATCAAAATCAATAAAGTCTTTACAGGCCTTGATCTGTTCAGGGTCTATATCAAGAAGCCCCATGCGCTGCTTTTCAAGACTTTTTTTCCTCATCGTTGTTAGAAAGCTCTCTGCATAGAAGTTCCCGATCGGGGTTTTCTTAAGCTTATTGATCGTAGATTCCAGATGAATAGGACTTGAAAATATAGCCGCACTGGAAACTTTATCTATTTTACTATTGCCGAACCTCGCAGCATAGAAGGCCGTAAGATTTCCGCCCATACTAAAGCCAACTAAGTGAACTTTTTTGTATTCTTTTTGCTTGAGTGCATAAGCGATGACTTGGTTAAGATCATCGCATGAAGCCGCATGATAGAAGCGTCCCTTTCTATTGAGTTCTCCGGAACAGCTCCGCATATTCCAAGCAACAACATCGAATCCTGATATTTGATGAAGGTACTTTGCCATGCCCATGATATAGCCAGTTTGAGAGTGTCCCTCCAGTCCATGGGAAAGGATAACAAGCTCGTCAAACTTCGGGTCCTCTAGCTTATCGATATCTAAAAAATCACCATCTTCTAATTCGACCCGACTTCTTTGATATTGAACTTCGTTTACCTTTCTGAAGAAGAAAGGATACATAGTCTGAAGGTGACCATTTTGCATGAAGTTTGGAGCGCTGAACTGGCTATCTACAATGGGCATAACAATAACTCCTTATTTGCCAATCTCTATAGTGCCATGAATGCTGGTGTTTGGTTAGGGAGAAAGAGATTCTTATGTTCTTGACGACTTTGGTCAGAATTTTCTAGGTGTAAGAAAAGAAGATTTTTAGATTATTGCTCTCACTTCAGGCAAGTGCTAATTTCGAGATCAGAGGTTTCCATGATTTTTTCAACATGCCTGCCATTCAACCAAATTAATAATTCTATCTGTGATGATAGCTCGGTTGATTCACGGGAGGCGGGGCTCTAGTTTAGTTCTCTAAATATTATCAATGACATGTCCCCGCCTATACAGGCGGGTTTTTTATTTTATGGGGGTTAGTGGTGAAGGAAGTAAAAGCAGGTTTTTTTGAAAGTGGGCTAGAAGTCGCCAAGATTGGTGAAAGTGTTAGTTTTCGAGGCTGTATCAACAGTGTTAAGCAAACAAAGTATGTGTCATTTGTAGTCGTCACTTTTGCAAGAGACGTTTTTCAAATTGTTTTGGAGAGTAGTCAGTGCAAGCTGAGGGTAGGCATGAGCATACAGGGGCGAGGTGTAATTGTGAAGGCTCGCCTGACTAATCAGTGGTTGAGTATCAAAAATCGGGAAGTTAAGGTCCAAGAACTAGAGATTCTTAGTGAGCCTTCAACAAAAACTGGAATTGACTGGTCTAAGAAGGTTTTAAAGGTTCAAGGGGAGGCTTTCTTTGACCAAAGACCAGTATCGCTTCGACATGAGAGAGAAAAGGCTATTTTTTATATTCAAAATATTTTGGTTGAGAGCTTTCGCGATACCTTGAGGCCATTGGGTTTTATAGAAATGCGCACTCCCAAAATTAGTGCTCAAGGAGCAGAAGGAGGCGCAAACGTCTTTGTTCTAGAGTACTTTGGAAAACGAGCATTCTTAAGCCAGAGTCCCCAGTTTTATAAAGAGTATGGAACAGGGATTTTTCAAAAAGTTTTTGAAATTGGTCCTGTTTTTAGGGCGGAAAAGCACAATACCTCTCGTCATCTGAACGAATATAATTCGATGGACGTTGAGTTTGGGCCGATTGGGAGCTTTCAAGAGGTGATGGAGCTAGAGGTACTCTATCTTCAGAATGTTATGAAAGCGCTTGAGCACTCAGGAGTAAGAGAGCAAGCGATTTTAGAGTTTACTATTCCTAAAGTTAGTAATATTCCAAGCCTTACATTTTCTGAGGCTAAAGAAATTCTAGAGCAAAGAGGGATAAAGGAAGCTACTGATGACTTTTCTCCTAACGAAGAAAAGGAGCTGAGTCGTTATGTTGCCCAAGAGGGTGGCGGAGAATTTGTCTTCATAACTCATTATCCTATTTCAGCACGGCCATTCTATACAGCAACTGAAGAGTGTCCTTATTCGGGAGAACTAATGACATCTTCTTTTGACCTTCTTTTTAGGGGAGTTGAAATTACGACTGGAGGTCAAAGGATTCACGACAGTAAGGAGTTGGAAGAGTCTATGCTAAAGCGAGGTCTAGATCCTGTAGAGTTCGAGTTCTTTGCCCAGGCTCACAGGTCTGGCTTGCCTCCTCATGGTGGTTTTGGGCTTGGTCTTGAGAGGCTAACTTCTCAACTGATAGGGGTGTCGTCGGTGAAACATTGTATTTTATATCCTCGTGATACAACGCGCTTGAGTCCATGAAGTGGGAATTTGATCGCAATAACTTAGGCAAAATCTAGAAGTAAGCTATTAACAGCCATATTGTGAGAGTTTTTATTTCCGTATTATGATAAAGTAAATTTGTAGGACTGTAGATGTTTGATCTTCAAACATCCCTGAACTCACAAAGCGATCCTCTATTTAACAGAGATTTCTTCCCATAGTGAGGTTTCAAAATTGCAGTAACTTAGAAAATTTATGGCTTCTTAAGGATGATAAAAGAGGTCAAAGTGAACGGAGGTTTTCACGATGGTTAATACAATGACTTTTAGGTCTTTTGAGGACAAGATTGCGCATTTGGAAAGTTTAAACAGCATCCCTTCTATTAATCCAAAAGCCTATAATGAGAATGACGAGTACCAACGTCTTGATTTTATAGAACATCCCCAGCATGGAAATGGATTTGTCGTTGAAGTTCTCGGCAAGAAGGAATTTAGGGCCTTCTTTTCAAAAGGCTTAGAGGTACTCACCCAGCGAGGGTTTCTACAAAGCTAGGAAAAACAATTTAAGTAGCAGAAAAAGGCTCAACGTTGTTGAGCTTTTTTTATCTAATTCTGACTAAAATCAAATCATCAATAATAACGTCACTCGAGCCTTCAAAAGTAAGTTGAAAATTGCCTTTTTGAGTGAGGCTCGGAGTTTCGAACTCTTGAGCAATTTCTAACCATGCACCGTCCCGCGGCCACGGATAGGCCCTATCAACGTTATCTCCACTGATCATTCGATTTTCAGAAAATAAGATAGCAGCAAAGTTGGCACTAAACGAGCTTGATCGGTTACCTCTAGGCAGCCTTACCTTTGCAGAGACTCTATATCTAGCACCGGGAATAAGATTTAGTGGCCTGCCCTTTCTTGTTGTATCGATTGGGAAAATAATAACTTGGTTTTGGGCATTGAAGAGCTGAAGGGCTTTATCCCCTTTAAAGGAGGCACCTCTTGTAATTTGAGCCTGTGTCTTGTTTCGAGCACCATTTCGTTGCTTGTTGGTGACTCTGAAGTAACGACCATTTAAAGTCGGGAGGTTGCGGTTGCTTGTTGTCTCAGCGATAACCTCAAAGCTCGGGTCGTAGGGAGCGAGGATATTGTTATTATTTAGGTTTTGTTGTCCAATGACTGGCGCTGGAGCTGGCAAGCTTGTTTTGTTATCGTTGCCACAGGACAGGATGAGCAGTGGTAGCGCAGCTAAAAATAAGACACGATAAAAAGTAGTCATGGATCCTCCACCAATAGTTTGCTTGAATCTATAAAAAGTAGAGGGCTTATACAGGTATTAAGTAAATTTTTTACAGTGGTGCCATTTTGCATTATCTACAGAAAAACGGTATGTTGCCATCAATTAGAGAAAATTACAGGAGAAACAGATGGCAAGGTGTAAATTCTGTCAGAAAGAAATAACTTGGATGAAAGAGGGCCGCAAAAATGTTCCTGTTGAGGGCGACGGCGGTCAGCATAAGTGTGAGCAAATGATAAACGCGAGAGATTCCCTGAGAACTCTAGCTCCTGTTACTTTAAGTCCTGAAGAGATTGCAAAGTATGAGCAGGGAATGAATGAAAACGTAAAAGCGAAAGAGAAGAAAAAAAAGAAGTAATCCTTTTGCTTTTGAAATGTTGGAAATATGTATAAGAGAGTGCACCTAGAGATTTCTAATATTTGTAACGTCCAGTGCTCTTTTTGCCCAATCGTTGAAAGACCCAAAGACATTATGAGCTTGAGTGATTTTTCAGGCTTACTTGCCCAACTTACCCCTATAACTGAAGATGTTTGCCTTCATTTGATGGGGGAACCACTGGCCCATCCCGAATTTCAAAAAATATTAGAGGTAGCTTCTGAGCAAGGAGCTTCTCTACAGATAACGACGAATGGTCTCTTGATTCGTCGCTACTGCGATCTTTTTCTCAAGGGTCCAACAGTCAGACAAATTAATTTTTCTTTGCAAGCCTTTAAAGATAACTTTCCCGACCGTGATATCAGTGAGTACCTTGACCCTATTTTGGCTTTTGCAAAGCAGGCCATCAGTCGGAGACCAGAGCTATATATCAACTTTCGTTTATGGAATCTTTCAGATGATTCAGGAGGGGAAAATGAAGAGGTTTTTTGTTACTTAGAGAATTATTTTGGTGTAGTGATTAATAGGTCTGTAGACCCCGGGTTTAATAAAAGTAAGAAGTTAATGAAAAATGCAAGAATCTATCTACACTTTGATTCTCGCTTCGACTGGCCCTCTCTCGACTATCCCATCGTTGCAGAAAAAGGGCACTGTCACGGTCTTCGCAATCACTTTGGTATTCATGCCGATGGAACTGTCGTTCCTTGTTGCTTGGACAAAGAGGCGGTTATCGACTTAGGTAATGTATTTGATAACGATCAAAGCATTCAGTCTATTCTTAACTCCGATCGGGCCGTCGCTATAAGAGAAGGCTTTAAAAACGGTGTTCTAGTCGAGGAAATGTGCCAGAAGTGTACTTTTAGAAAAAGATTTAAGTAACTCAACCCCAATCCTTATCAATTCTTTAATCTTACCCAGTAAGCCACTATTAATACAATAGAGTAAAAGAAGCCAAAAGTGAGCTTGAAACCCCCCTCTAGCTTAGAGCGGAGAGTATAAACGAGTGCCGTCAGCGGAAAAAGAAGAAAAAATTCCCAAGCAATGACATACACAAGGCTTGGAGCGATTCCTATAGGTGAAACGGGGATAGGTCTAATGGGAAAGAAAAGACGACTGTTTTCCCAGGGCCAAAAAAGGGCACAGCCAAGTCCACCGTTTGTGAGCATGTCGAGAAGACTATGACTTAAAATACTAAAAAAGTAGATAGCCCATACCCATTTAGAAGTTGTGGTTGCCTTCTTTAGAAAATAGAGCTTAGTGATAAAGTAAAATATCAGGGAAACCCCGAAGGCAAAAAGAATGGAATGGCTTGCTCCGCGATGGCCCCATTCGTCTGCATAGCGAACGCCGAACCTAAACCCAATGACATCAAAGTCTGGAACAACAGAGAGCAGCAGTGAAAGGAAAAAAATGACTCTTGATTGAGACTTGTTAGTTGATTTTTTACCTAATTTTGCCGATGCTGCCGCAATGGCAGAATGGCCAAATATTGTCGCCATCTATGATTCCTTTCTAATTTTTTCATTTTTTAATTTAAAATAGTAAGTGAGTATCAAAAGACTATAAAGGACATTCATTATATTTTTTAGGTGAAGGGCTTTTGAGTGATCGAAAAGTCGTTTACCAAAGCTAAAGGGGCGTTCGTCGATTTTGTATCCACTTGCAGTGGTCATAAGAATTAGCTCGAGATTGATGGTAAAGCCCCTTGAGTATATTTTCTTATTCTTGAGAAGTTCTAAAGGATATATTGTAGTTCCGTTATAGTACTTAATTCTTTTATTAAAAATGACATTATTAATTAGGGTGAAGCCTCGGGATAAGTAGCTTCTGATAAATGTTCGGTTTTCGCCTTGATTAACGGGGTAGTGACTGACAATCGTGCGTTCTTGTATGACGGGAATTGATTCAAAGATTGTCGTAGGAATTTCTCCATCTGCAGGGATCCAAGAAAAGAAGAAAGTCTGAAAGTTATTTATGGCCAAGGTAAACGACTCGCCAACATTACTGTGCTTACTCTTAAAAATAGACCTGATGAAGCCGTGGCGATTTGTATACTTTTCAATTACTTCACGAGTACCGTCATTTGAGCAGTCATCAATGATGAGGATTTCAAAAGAGTCGAAATAGCTTGCCTCTAAAGAAACGATTAACTTATCAAGCAAGTTTCCTAGAGATGAACATTCGTTGTAGACTGGGATAAGAATACCTAAAGACGTTTTTTTCATTTAGTTGTCTCTCGCTAAACAATGTATCAAACACATCCCCTTTTCTCGATTCAACTTTGAGGTAGATAAGAGCGAGTAAATCTATTATCCTAGAACCTATGAAAAAAATAGCACTTCCCTTTAGCTTCTTACTACTACTAAGTTCTTACTGCGAAGCAGAAACTATTCAATCGGGCCGTCCTGGTGAATCAATTGGAGCAGGAATTTTACCTAGTCAATTCTTTCAAGTTCAATCAGGAATGGGCGTAAGCGACTCAGAAGTTGGTGACTCCTTAATCTTTAATAATGTCTTTAGAAAGGGAATAAACGAAAACTTCGAAATGAGCGCGGTTATTGATTATAGATCGGTTAATGGAGCAAGCAGTGGGATCAGCTCAACTCAAATAGGCCTGCGCTCAAGGCTGATTGACGAAGCTAATGGTTGGGTTCCTCAAATGGCTTTTCAGGCGAGAATAAACTTAAACTTTGTAGACTCTAATTTTGAAAGCTTAAACAAGGGATTGATTAGTCTGATAAGTATGACCCACCTATTAAAAGATGATCTTAGCCTTACCCATAATTTTGGTATGAATTATTCGGGGAGCTCTAGCGCTTCTACTTTTCTGTGGACATCAAACCTCACTAAAAGTCTCAATGATAAGTGGGGAGTATACGCCGAAGCCTATGGAAATCGAGCTTCCTCGGTCAATACAACTTATGGCCAAACAGGCTTAGATTATTTAATTAATGACGATACCAAATTGGACTTATCTTATGCTAAAAGAGTCTTTGATAGCAAAGATGAAGATATTATCAGCTTCGGTATTTCCGCTCGATTTAACGTCAACGAGTAGCCTTAAGCTGTAATCTGCTTTTGATAATTGAAAGCATTTTTGACAAACTTTTTCTTAGAAGCTGTTAAGACTTTAGATCTTCTTTGGCTTACCATCTGCTTAGCCGCCAAACCCAATGCAAAGCCTAAAAGTGGTGGTACAGCATTACCAATTTGCCTGAACTGAGAAGTTAAGCTGCCTTTAAATTCAAAGTCAGGTGGAAAACTTTGGCAGCTTGCTGCCTCCCTTACTGTAAGGTAACGATTCTCAGTAGGATGATAATAGGATGTTCTGGAAGTCAGAATCGTAGGTGAGGGAAGCTTCGTATCAAGTCTTTGATACTTTATCTGACGAAACCTTTTTTCGGGGATAGTCGCCCAATCAATATCAAAGCGTAGTTTTTTTGGAAGATACGCAAGCTCATCTTTTTCGTAGCGAATTCCTTTTCCTTCAGGAATCTTTGCAAGTCTTTTGCGATCTAATTCATTCTTAATGGTTGCCGTCTCGACGTTGTGATTAAGAATTTCTCCTTCACTCGAGATCAGTTCGCTGAAGGCGTCACCAACTGTGCTGATCTTGAGGTTACCTCTTTTTCCGTGAGTAACCTCTGGATAGATAGGAGCGCAACAATTCTTGGTTCCTATGATAATAGTTCTTCGCCTTATCTCTGGTACACCGTACTCTTCACTTGAGAGCACACGAGCTTCCATTGTGTAACCTTGCTTTTCAAACTCTCTAAAAATAGCTTCTAGAGTCTTCTTGTTTTTACTCGCAAGTAGTCCCGTAACATTTTCCATGATGAGAATCTTAGGATCACATATCCGTACAATACGAACGAATTGTTTAAAAAGAGTATTTCTTTGATCAGCTGCCTGGCCTTTACCAATCGTTGAAAAACCTTGGCAAGGAGGACCACCAACGACCATATCAATTTCAATGGGATCTATCAGTTTCTTTAGTTTTGTAGACGTTAATTTCTGAATATCGCCACAATAGGATTGACTGTTTTTGTGATTATGTTTGAAAGTTTCAATAGCATCACTGTTAAAATCGACGCCTAGTTTACAGGAGTGTCCTGCTAGCTCTAGTCCAACGGAGAGGCCACCGCATCCACTAAAAAGGTCTATAAAATTTAGATTTTCTTTTTTTGAGCGGGCCATTTGTCTCTTTCTCCATGACAAAACTTTTTGATTACTCCCTAAAGAGTAATTAAGTATTTCATAAAATTTTTATGTGTGACAGAGTTTTATGAAGTGCTTTTTTTCTTTAAATAATGCATGGCCCAGTATTAAAAAACAAGGCCAATAATTTTCATTTGATGTTTTTTTTTGGGCCCATTGTCATCAAATCTCCTTTTGTTAGTTGCCTCCGATTTCCTTAGGCTTATGGCTTTTGTACGGCAAAGCCTTTCTATTATTCGCCTTAAGTGTTTGATTTTAAACAACTTAATTAAAAAAATGTAAATACTTACGCAAAACTTACGCTTTTCGTGTAATGTAGAAAAATGGAATTTGAGGACTTGAGGAGCGAGCTTTTAAATAATGGGTCACTGATCAAAGGAGGAGCAGAAGACTTAAAATTTCAAAATGCTTACTTGGACCGTTTTTTTAGAGGAATAAATTTGCAGGGAACTCTCTCTGAATGGGGAGCCCCTGCGGGACAGATGGGTCGTTTAATTCCGTGCCTTGTTGTTAAGGCTTTCGCCTCAAAGTGTCTTTGGGTCTCTAGTTATGAAAAATCTAAAATTTATCCCCCTTACTGGCATCACCTTGGAGTTGATATGAGTAAGGTTTACTTTCTCAGTGAGGAAAAGCCCCTAAAAGATCTTCGCTTTGCTCTTAGAGAAGCGAAATTTAAAGTTATAGTAATCGACATAGATAAATATGTGAGTGCTTCAGATATGAACTTTTTAGCAAGGCTTTGTAGTAAAAATAACCTTTCTATTCTACTCCTACGAAAATATTTTCTAAGTTCGAAAAATGGGAACCCTTTTTCAAGGGTGAGGCTCAACTGCTCTTACTCTTTAAAAACAAATGCTCTTTCTATAAATCTCATAAAGGGATTAAGGACAAAACGAACGACAATTCAGCTTCAGGAGGTTTTAAATGGGTGAAGTGCTCTCTCTCTTTACAAAGCCGGAAAATGACTTGGAGTATAGTTACTTACTTATAAATGCCTTTAAAAAGGCTAGTGCTTTCAATATTTCCTCTCAAGTAATGAAGTTATCAGATGATTACTACGTTCACGACTTGAAGGTTGTAAAATCCTACTGGAGTAATCTTGCTCAGAAGAAAGAATCTTCACCTATAGAGTTAATTCAGCGAGAGGCCTCGCTCACTTACGGTGAGGATAAACTTTATATTTTCTGTCACCATCCCTTTGAAGCTTATCTTTTGGCCGGCCACCTTATTCAAAAAAAATCTTTTGGCTTCTACTTTAGTCAAAACAGTCGTGTTGAAAATTTTTATGGAAATCTAAGTCTTGATCACTGGTTCGATAGTTGTCGCTATCTGGATGAGCTCTTTAACAAAGAAAATATTTTGGTGTCTGAGCGTAAAGCAAATAAGAAGCACTACAATCAAATGGAAAAAATGTTTCAGGGGCTTGGGTTATCTAAAATTTCTGACTTTAAGAGTATTCATGCGGTTGATTTACAAAGGCGGTTTTCTAAGTATGTGGGTATGTTATGGGATTGGACCTATCCTAATATTAGTTCCGAGTGTCATGAAGAAAATTTAGACCTTTTTCAGTACGATCGTGATGTCGCTCTTCATGGCTTCGTATGGAAAAGTTTAAAAATTGAAAGCGCACCGACTGTAAAGAAAGACCTTGATTATCCTCTATCGCATTGGGATCACATAAAAGAAGAGTTGATTAATAGCTTTGATAAGCTTCTACGCTTTAAACAGGTTCTAAGTCCGAATCGATTAGTGCTCGTAGATTGGAGACTGACTCTTTTTGACTTAGAACAATGCTCTACTCTTATTCGCTTTAAGCATCCTCTTTGTCTTTTACAGGATCAAAAGAAAGGCTATGTAAGTCTACTCTCGCAGTTCCAGTTTGCCTTTGACTCCTTACAGGGAGAGTTAAATCAGCACTACCAGGACTACGATTACTTTGATGTCGCTCATTTTTGTGGCTGGAGTATTGAAGTTAAGGAAACGCTGTCACCGAGCTCTCTTAATAACGAACTTTTTTCAAATCTTGAGGAAATGGTTATTGATCAAGATATTGAAGCTTTTCAAAATAGAATCAAGGGCAGTATCAATCGCTACAGCGTTTTAAGAATCGATATTCCGAGTCTCGATTATAAGGACTTAAAAGAGCCTGGCGAAGCAATAGTTCCCGTGGTTACAGAGAGCCTAAGACCTTTTTTTATTTTTGAAAGTCCTATTTCTATTGAGGAGAGTCAAATAACCGAGAGACGCTTTATTGAGAGAACAAGTTCCGATTGGTGGGTAAGGTGGGACTCAAGAGAGCTTTTTCGTGATTATTATATGGGGCTTGTGCATAATGAGCTGCTCTATCTCTATAAAGATCACCTGAACCGATGGTATAAGCATGGCCTCTTCTCGTAAGTCTATGAGTTATTGTGAATGGCTCAATAAAACAAATTTTAGTTTCTTAAGTTCTACGACAGTTCCTCATGACTTAGTTCAGATGGCGTTAAGGCTTGGTTACAAGTCTATCGGTATAAATGACTTTGGTGGTGTTTACGGGATTGCTCGTGTTTATAACGACCTTAACTATATTAAGTCTAAGGAGGAAGCTAATCTCAAACTCAACTATGGTGTTGAAATAAATCTTGTCAAAGATCACGACCTTCCTCTTTTACGACAAGAAACCATTGTGATAAATGCCCTAAGTCAAAAAGGTTATCAGAACATTTGTAAAATGATCACTTTCTCTCATAGGCACTCAAAGGACAAGGCCAGCATATCTCTTGCAGAGCTTGGTAATTTTGACTTGTCTGAAACATTTGCTGTCATCCCCATGAGAGGAGGCTTGACCTACTTTGATCATAACCGCCTAGAGCTTGGATCTTTAAAAGAGATATTTAAAGGAAGGGTCTTTGTTGCCATTACTCGTACATTGAATCAAAAGGCCGATACTCTTATCAAGACAGCTTATGATATATCTAAAGAGTTTGGCTTAAGTCGACTCATTACTCAGGATACATTCGTTCTTCATCGAAGTGAGAAAAGCTTTCATGACGTTTTAATTGCAATTAAGACAAATAAAAATATTAAAGACTGCGTGGAGCATCACTTTCATAATGGAGAAAGAAGCTTTCATACGATAGATCAAATCCATCGACTCTATGGGGGATTTTCTGACTTTAAGCAAATGATAAATGTCGGCCTAGAGCTTGATGAACAGGCGAACTTTTCTCTATCTCAACTTAAGTACAGATATCCGGACGAAATGATTCCAGAAGGACATAGCTCTCAGAGCTTTCTTGAGGAATTGTGCTGGAAGAATGCTCGTCGAGTTTATGGAGAAAATGTCCCTCCTAAGGTTGTGACGATCCTTAGTAAAGAGTTGGACCTTATTGAAGAGCTGAGTTTTGCTGATTATTTCTTAACTGTTTGGGATATCGTTGCCTGGGCGCGAGCTCAAAATATTCTCTGTCAGGGACGGGGCTCGGCAGCGAACTCGTCGGTCTGCTTTGTTTTGGGTATTACGTCATGTGACCCCACTCTCTTTGATCTTCTCTTTGAAAGGTTTATTTCGCGAGAAAGAGGTGATCCTCCGGACATCGATGTCGATTTTGAACATGAGAGAAGAGAAGAGGTTATTCAGTATATTTATAAACGCTACGGCCGGGCCAGGGCGGCTATGGTGGCCAATGTTATTACCTTTAAATCTAAAGGAGCTAGTCGCTCGGTGGGTAAGGCCCTCGGAGTTGAAGAGGAACTCATCTCAAAAACATCTAAAGCTTTAAGTACCGTTATTTATCGTAAAGAGACGCTTGCTCGAGTTATCGATGCCACAAGAAAGAATTCTAAAATTGAATGTCCTCCATGGAATGTATGGCAGGAGTTTTCGCAAAAGCTTCTTGGCTTTCCTCGTCATATTGGGATTCACTCGGGAGGTTTTATTCTCTCTCAAAGTCCGATTGATGAGCTAGTGCCTCAAGAACCAGCTACAATGAAGGATAGGACAGTCATCCAATGGTCTAAAGACGACATAGAAGAATTAGGCTTCTTTAAAATAGACTGCCTATCCCTCGGTATGCTTACGGCCGTTCGGAAATGTCTTGGGTATATTGAAGAAAGTTATGGGAAAAAATATGAGCTTCACAGTGTTCCTCATAACGATAAAGCGACCTATCAAATGATTCAAAATGCGGATACGGTAGGAGTTTTTCAAATTGAATCTCGTGCTCAACAAGAGATGGCCCCTCGCTTTAAGCCTCGAGACCTTTATGACTTGGTCATTCAGATAGCAACAATTAGGCCTGGTCCACTTGAAGGTAATGCAAAGAATCCACTTATTCGCAGGCGAAACGGGCTAGAGACAATTACTTATCCCTGTGAGGAGCTAAAGGGAATTCTTTCTAAGACAATGGGGGTTCTTGTTTTCCAAGAGCAACTAATGAGAATCGCCGTGGCTTTAGGAGACTTCACAGAGGGAGAAGCCAATGAACTTAGGAAGAATATTGGGACATGGAACTCTAAAGCATTTAACCGAAACCTAGAGCCTTTCATGAAAAAACTGTTTAATGGCTTTAAGAAAAGAGGCTTAAAGAAAGACTTTGCTCTAGAGATTATGAACCAAATGAAGGGCTTCGCTCATTATGGCTTTCCTGAATCTCACGCCATTTCTTTTGCCTTTATTGCTTATTGCTCAGCTTATCTTAAATGTCATTATCCAGCAGCGTTCTTTACTTCAGTTTTAAATTCTCAGCCAATGGGGTTTTATTCACCTCATGCTCTTTTAGAAGCAGCTCAAAGAGATCTTGTTAAGATTCTTCCTCTTTGTATCAATGACTCGAACTGGGATCATGCCTTAGGGCCATTGCCAACGAAGGAGGGGAGGCCTCGTATCTTTGGTGTTCGCCTTGGTTTTCGACTACTCAAGGGAATGAATAAGGAGAGAGTCATTAATTTTGTTTCTGATCGACAAAAAGTAGGGCAATGGCGAGACTTTGATCACTTTATTTCTACATCAAATCTTTTCAAAGATGAGTATATGAACCTTGCGGCCAGTGATGCTATGAAAATACTTGGGCTCTCAAGAGCGGATGCTTTATGGAAAACAGCAGCTGTTCCTTTCAAAGACCTTATCGATACAGAAGATCATCATGTCGAATGGAAAAAGAAGCAGCGCCTCGAAAATGCTCAGCTTGACTTCAAGTCGTTTGGAACAACGTTGGGCGATCATCCGACCAAGATTATTAGAGAGGACTCTTGGTTTTATAAAGTACCAAAGGCTGCCCTGACTTTCTCAAAAAACTTATTGGCGCAAGAGAGTAAGCAGATGGTTATCGTCTTTGGTCTTCTGATCATAAAGCAAGCTCCTCCTTCGGCAAAGGGAATGGTCTTTCTAACCCTCGAAGATGAAACAGGATTTATAAATTTAGTCTTTACTCCTCAAATCTATGGGAGTTTTCACAGAGAAGTAGAGTCTAATCAATTTATTTGTGCTAGTGGAATCTTGCAAAAGAATGGAAAGTCTCACTCTGTAATGGTCAAGGCAGTGCATACACCCGTTGCTCAGAATATCAAGTCAATAAAGAAAGAGTATATGAAAGGTGAGGAAGGTCCTGAAAGTATTAAGGCAGCAAAGCATCATTATTCATAAACAGATTTAGCTGACTATTAGGAATCGATTAGGTTTAGGAGAAAGGTTTGTCTTTGAGTTTAGTGAGGGATAGCGTTTCTGAAGATTCTTTATAGGGGAAGCCAAAATGATCAAGCTGATCTTAATCCTTAGTGTGTGTTTTAGTTTTTCGATTCAAGCACTAACAATTACAAGCCTAAATATTGAATGGTACGGAAAGGGAGGAACGATCTATGGAACTTCTAAAGACGAGTATCGAGACGGCCACCTTAGAGACTTCCTAACAAATCAGATACCAAAAACAGATGTTTTTGTTTTTCAGGAAATAACAGATACTGAGAGACTCTCTAGCGTTCTTCCCCATCATACCTGCCATACTTATGAAATTAAAAGTGGCGCTCATCAGCACGTTAGTATTTGTGTCCTTGACGGAGATCAAGCGATCTTTGCTGTTGCTGAGGAAGTAAAGGTTGGACGCTCAAACTTGAGACCAGCTTTTTCGGCCAAGCTTGCCAACGGTCTTAACATTGTTGGTCTTCATCTGAAGGCCGGAACGAGAGAGACTGACTTGAGGCTTGAACAGGTAGAGAATCTGGCAAGCTCGCGAATCGTTGATGCTTCCCTTCACCCAAAAGCCCTGGTCATTGGGGATTTCAATACCTTTAGCATCGATAGAACCTTGAGAGAAAGAGATGACGTTGACTTAATAGATTCTATCTTTAGTCTTTCTGGATTTACACGTACGGCGCATAACACACCAACGTATTTTGGTTATCGCTCAAAGATTTTTGATAGAGTCTGGAGCCGAGGCGTAAGTATCAAACGAGCAGAGGTCTTCGGGCCTTGTCGCAAGGATTCGGTAGCCTTTCCTTATTCAAAACACGGCTACTATGGGAAGTTTATTTCTGATCACTGTGCGCTGCAGGTGGAAGTTGAGTTATCTCAAGTAACGCTAGGAAATTAAACGAAACCTTTTCTTTGTTGTAGAGTACTTCAAGTATCGAGATTTCAATTTGTAATTTAGTTAAAATGTTAAACAGCAGAATTCTTTTACAGGAGTGAGATGATTCGCTAACATGGCACTATGAAAAATCGGGTGTTTTTTGTTGGTTTCGAGGAGGATCTTCCCTTAGAAGATGTCCTTAGAGTGCACTATAAAGTTGAGTACGTCAGTGAGCTATTTGACTGGGTTGCGTGTCACGCAAGCGCTATCTTTCTTGATCCGTCCTTAACTATCCCTAAGTCTCTTAATTTTTTCGGCCCAATATACATTCTTGATACAGACCTCAGAGAAAGGCTCGTCGAGCAAGGACTACGAACTTTAAATGACTTGGTAGGCTTAAAAAGACTTGTTAACCCTCGTCAATTTGAGTTCCAGGTAGGTTCTGTTGTAAGATCTAAGGTAGATCCAAGGTTGGGTGCAGGAGTCGTTAACTCCTACGAAGACGGTAATCTAGAGGTTACCTTTGTTAATGCAAAAGAACATTACTCTAAAGAATCAATACAATGTCACCCCTCTAGTTTGAGAGTGATAACTCATATTGAGGAGATAAAGCATAATGAGCATAAAAAAAATTTTAGATGAAAGAGGTATTTTACTTCCTGAGTTCATAGAGGGCTTAAAGGAGAGAAGTCGAACCGTTTCGTGTGAATGTCCTGAGCACCTGATCGCTCTGTTTGATTCAGTAAAGGCTTTTACAAAGTATCAAGAGGATTGCTTGATAGAAAAACCTCACGATGAAACTGTTCACAAATGGTTAAAAAGTTCTTCTATTAATATGGAGCACTTCTTATCAGCAACAATTACTAGTCTTTCCCGAATGGAAGGGATCATAGACAATGATAATAACTTTGTTGATTAGACGCCACAAGTAACTTGGATACGTGGCATCCTTTTTAAACCTTCGTGAATAATTTACCAAAGCCTTGGGAGGTAATACTCCCTTGTGTTTTTTTATTATTTGGGTTCGCTAAGGCAGGAAATGGTCTTTTTCCTCTGGGGTGGGCAGCCGACAAGTCTCTTTTTCTCCGAAGAGCTTATACCGGTTTTTTGCGATGAAATTATAGAAGGGGTCACGAATAAAAGAGGGAATGATCAACAAAGCCAGGGTGGGCTTCAATAGCCAGTGTAGGCCACTGATAATTCTTATTACTGCGTTTGTTTTGATATGAACTTCTTTGCCCTTTAGGAGAACGACAGAAGACAGACTTTCTATGTGAGAAGAGTCGAGAACGGCTTCGGCAGTTTTTCCTTGTAAAGAAGCTACCTTAAATTGCTGTTTTGAGTCCCAACGGATCACAAAATCAATGAAGCCGTTGCAAAGATTACAGTGGCCATCAAAGAAGATAATTTTTTCTAAAGAGTTCATATTGAAGTTGTGCCCTAAAATTCAGTGAGAGGCAATAAGATTGGAGGTTCTTCAAAAATCTGTGCTTTTAAAAAGTAAATAGTTCATCTACTCGTTTTTTGAGACCAAGGCCACTTGGGTATAATGATCTCCTTGTAGGTCTTATTAAAAAAACACGCATAAGCTGCTAAAAAATAAAAGATATAATTAACTTCTAGACTTAGCTCAGTCTGAGAGTGAAAAAAAACGGCTCCAATTAAGTATAGTCCAGCAAGAGGAGGAAAGAGAACTGATAGAAGAAAGGTTCCTTCCCAAATGAATGTAACAAACGGCTCTTCACGGTAGACAGTGGGTATCTTAAAACAAACTAAATAAGTCAGACACACGAACCTCTCTGGTAAAATAAATTTTCGACAATCAATTTATCAAGGAGAATTCGCGTGTCTGTATGTCATG
>Ga0307981_1000017_pt1 | contig 211592 bp, 194 predicted proteins | sample OrgLakmetagen987_FD_201849 | JGI IMG/M metagenome (GOLD analysis project Ga0307981, IMG submission 201849) | Saline water microbial communities from Organic Lake, Antarctica - #987 | ecosystem: Environmental > Aquatic > Non-marine Saline and Alkaline > Saline | place: Antarctica: Organic Lake... | reverse complement strand
GACTGATCAGCCCCAATCCAGCAGACCTCCCGCGCGATCCTCGATAAACAGGCGCGGGCTTTGTGCGGGGGTAGAGCGGGAGCGGGTCGCCCCGCGTGCAGCCTCGGCGTGCAGCGCCTCGAAAGAGAGAACGGGCAATCCTGCGGCAAGCAGACGATCGCGCAAGTCAGGCTGTGCGTGGTTCACGGCAAGGCCCGCGTCGGTGACCAGCACATCGATACATGCGCCCGGTGTCGTGACACAGCGCGCGTGGTCCACCAGTTTGGCATAGCCGCCTGCGACCAGACCGGACGTGACGATGGTGATCTGTGCGCCCTGTGCGGCATCGGGGTGCCCGCCCGGCCCGCCGATGAGCCTGCCATCGCCGCCCAGCGTCACGTTGACGTTGAACGCCCTGTCGATCTCGACCGCACCCAGCAGCATGACGGACAGTTCGTCGACGATGGCCGCCGTGTTGAGCGGGCTTGCGTAGTCCGCTGCACTCATTGCGTGGTGCTGCGGATTTGTGATCGAGGAGGCCACTGCGGCCCCGTCAAAGCACTGCACGTCAAGGATCCGGTCGAAGAGCCCCGCCTGCTGCAAGGCCACATGCGCCCCCGTGATACCGCCAGACATGAAGCTGCCGCGCACACCCGCCTGCGCCATGGCCTCTCCGATCAGGGGGATGGCCGCGAGCGAATATCCCCCCGCTCCGGTCTGGAGCGACAAGCCGTTCTGCATCAGCCCGGCCGCCGCAATGACCTGCGTGACCAGTGCCCCGATCCGCAGCGCTTGTGGGGTTTGCGCCGGCAGCGTGGTGTCGGAGGCGATGCCCTCCACTGCGCCGGGATCGGAGAAAGGCACTATGGCATCCACGTGGGCTGCGGGAATATCGATGTGGGGCATGGGATCATCTGTGATCTCGTGGGCGCAGACGACAGTGCTGCGCGCGCAGGCTGCATCAACCATAGCATAGCCCAGCGGTCCGCTGGGCAGCGCACCACCGCGCCCCGTGCAGGCGCCATCGGCGCGGGCGAGGGAGGCCCCGATAAAGGCCACATCGACGTGAAGCTGCCCCGTCGAAAGAGCCCGCGCGCGGCCCCCGTGGCTTTGCAGGAGGGCCGGACCGCGCAGGGCGCCGGAGAGCATCGCGTCGGCCACCGGCCCCTTGGCATAGTCGGTGATAACATCGCCGATCACTCCGTTGCGAATATGCGCGACGAGGGGCGCGTGAACGGGAAACAGGGAGCTTGGCGCAATGATCAGGCCGCGCAGGCCCCGACGCGCGGCCTCTTCCAACACGGCGTTTATCAGGCGGTCGCCGTTGCGGTAGTGGTGGTGAAACGAAAGCGTGGCGCCATCCGCTATCCCGAAGGCATCGAAGGCAGCGGCAAGATCGCGCAGGGCCTTGTTCCCCATTATCGCGGGGGCATGGGGTGGCATGACCGGCAGTGCGGCAAGTGGCGGCACTCCGATCATCCCCAGCGGTGTACGCTGCGGCAGCGCCAGCCTTGCCATCCGCGCTTGTCTGTTGTCTGCCTGCATCGCGTCCTCGCCCTTGCAACCCTGCGGCGCACCGCTACCCTTGGCACAAAGGAGCGCGTGCGCATGGCTGTCAACACCACACCGATTTCTGCCGGAGCGGCACTCGATGCCCTGCGCGCGGGTTTTGCGGCGCAGGCTGCGGGGCATCTAACGGCGTCATGGATGCTGCACGGCCGTCCAGGCATCGGCAAGACCGAGATTGTTCAGCAGCTTGCCGACGAGACCGGCAGCCGCCTCTACGATCTGCGCCTCACCACGATCGAGCCGCAAGACCTGCGCGGCCTGCCGTTCTACGATCACGCTTCAAAGCGCACGGTTTGGTATCCGCCCGAAGATCTGCCCGCAGATGAGGGGCGGTCGACGATCCTGTTCCTCGATGAGTTGACGGCGGCGGCACCTTCGCTCCAGCCCACAGTCTACGGCCTCTTGCAGGAGCGGCGCGTGGGCCAGCATGCGCTGCCCGATGCGACCTTCATCATCGCGGCGGGCAATATGATAGAGGACGGCGCGGTGGCCTATGAGATGGGCACCGCCCTGTCGGACCGGCTGATCCATCTGAGCCTGCGTGCGGAGGCGAATGACTGGCTGGCCTCTTTTGCTGTGCCGCGCGGTTTGCACCCCGCCGTCACCGCGTTTATCCGCACCCGCCCCGATCTGCTCGACACGACCGAGGAGGCGTTGCGGCAGGGCCGGATGATCGCCTGTACTCCCAGGTCTTGGGCGCGGGTGAGCGCGATCCTCCACGCCGTCACCGACAAAACCCTGCGTGATGTGCTGATCGCAGGCACTCTGGGCGATGCGGCGGCGGCGGAGTTCGTGCTGATCGTCGATGATATCGCGGCCACGGTGCAGGCTCAGGCCATGCTCGAGACGGAGGGGCGCGCGCGCCTCGCGCTCTATCCGCACAGCCTACACGGGCTAACGGCGCTGGTCTATGCGCTGGTGACGCTAGTGGATGCGCGCACCCTGCCTGCCAGCATCGACGTCATGGCGGGCATCGGCACACTCGTCGATGCGCGGACCGAGCCCGAGTTCGCCCGCCTGCCTCTGGGCGAGCTTGCGACTTACGGTTTCGAGCTGTTGATCGACAAGGCGCTGGCCAACGGCTGGCAGGAGGCCTTCCGCAGTTCCGCCTCCTATGCCGCTTATCTTGCCACACGCGAGGGGTGAGCGCGGATCGCCACAGCTCGCGCGCCGGGCCTGCCCTGCGGGCTCTGGCCGAAGCGGATCCCGCGATTGCGGCCCTGTCGCTGTGGTGTACGCACCGGGACGGCCCGCGCACCGCGACGATGGGCGAGACGATCAGCTATGGCCCAGCTTTCGAGGCGATGCCGTTGCATGAGCAGATGGGACTGGCCGCGCACCATGTGCTGCACGTCGCTTTGCGGCACTCCGCGCGCGCGGCAGTTCTGGAGACGCGACTTGGCGGCAATTTCGATGCGGCGCTTTTCAATCTTGCCGCCGATGCGCTGATCAACGAGGCGGTTCTGGGGGGGGATCACGCGCTGCCCCGCCCCGCCGTGCTGGCCAGCGATCTCATTAGGCGTGCGTTGGGCCGGGAGGCAACCGGTGCGGCTGTGCTGGCCGAATGGGATGTCGAGCGGCTTTATTTTGCACTGGGCGGGCAGAGCGACGATGGCGGCGCTCGGGAGGGTGAGGCAGAGGTCTACGCGCAAGCGCAGGGCTTTGAGGCGGATCTCGAGCAAGAGGCCGGCACGCCCGAGGAGGGAGATACCGTGCAGGATGCGGCGCGCTGGCGCCAGCACATCACCCGCGCGATGGACGCCGGGCGCGCGGCGGGGCGCGGCATCGGGCGCATTGGCCATCGCCTTGCTGATGTGGCGCAACCGCGGGTGCCTTGGGAGCAGATGCTAAGACAGCTTTTGACGCAGGCCGTGATGCAGGCACCACGGCCCAGTCCCCGGCGCCCGGCGCGTCGCTGGATCGCGGGCATGGCGCAGGCGCAGCGGGCGGGGACGCCCGAGCCCGGTTTCGAACCCGGAGTCCGGCCCCGCACTGACATTCCCCGCATTGCTATCGCCATGGACGCCTCCAGCAGCATCGACGATGCGCGCCTTGCGATGTTCTGGGCCGAGATCACGGGAATTGCGCGGCGGATGCGGGCGGAACTGCATCTGATGGTTTTCGATGATGAAATCCGGCACCGCGACACGATTGATCCGACGCAATTGCATGTGCCGCTGCCGGAACTGCCACGCGGGGGCGGGACGGCGTTTCGCCCGGTGATCGTAGAGGCGCAGGGCCTGAGAGCCGCGGCGCTGGTCATCTTTACTGATCTTGAAGGCGAAGCAGGGCTGCCGCCGCGCGGGCTTCCGGTGATCTGGGCGGTGCCGGACGCAGACGCTGCTGAGGCGCCGTTCGGCCGCCTGATCGATCTGTCACGCTAACGCAGCGGCAAGGCGGGCGTGGGCAGAAACACCGCGCGTATCGAAGGTAATATCGCGGATAAAAGTGCCTTCCGCCTGATTGACCCTTTGGAGCAAGGTCTCGGTCAGGGGCGGCTGGAAGAGGGTCTGTGTCAGGATTTCGCGCTCGGTTTCACTCAGGCGCAAGACCTCGGGCCCTGCCTCCGATTGCACGGACACATAAGTGAGCGGCGAGATAAGCCAAAGCTCCGATTGCTCGACGACCAAATGCAGCTCCCCCCGCTTCATCTCGCGTGCAGCGGCGATTTTGGTGAGTGCGGCACGGGCCTGGACCCGGAGCAGATCCAGCGCGCGCTCGGCCTGTGCACCCTCGATCAGGCGCGGGCGGCGGGATTTCGCGACGCGCAGAATGCGCATCTCCACCAGCCAGATCATGAAGATCATCAGGATCGGCGCCTGTGCCATGGGCAGGGCCATCGCATTCCAGCTCAGGCCGATGAGGATGAAGGGGCTGAGCGTAAGGATGTAGCGGATCGCCTGAAACTCGAACATCAGGCGCAGCAGGCCGCCCCAGCCCAACTGCCCGCGCGGCCAGACGGCGACGCGGCCGAAGAATTTGCGCGGCAGTTGGCGCACCTTGAGAATGGCCGGATTGCGCAGGGTGCTATGGGTGAGGATCAGCATGGCCACAGCATATCAAGGGCGTGCCCGGCGCAAACCCGAAAACATCCGGTGGGACGATTTGCCATGCTGTCAGAACACGACCCTGGCGTCCATCGCGAGGCGCCCCTCGGGCGTGGCTGCGGCGAGCGTGACGGTATTGCCAGCAAGGTTGGCGTTCAGCGTGAAGGGCGCGCCGTCGAACAGCGGACTGGCCGCGCGAAACTCGAAACTGCGCGGGGCAGCACCGCCCGCCGCGCGCTGTGCGAGATCCATGAGCATCGTGGCAATCAGCGGTCCGTGTACAACGAGCCCCGCGTGGCCTTCTACGGTACGGGCGTAGTCACGGTCGTAATGGATGCGGTGGCCATTGAAGGTGAGGGCGGAGTAGCGAAACAGCATGACCTCTGTGGGGTGGACCGTCTCGCTGTGCTGCCAGTCGGTGCCGATCGCGGCGGTCTGGCGCGGGGTTGTACCGGCAACTGGATCCTCGCGGTAGACGATATCGTGCTCTTCCCAGAAAGCCGGCGCGCCCCGGGAGCTTACCTCGTGCCGCACTGTCACGAAGCACAGCGCCCCCGAGCGACCCGATTTCAGTGCGACATCCTTGATCACCGAGTGCTTTTGCGCCTGCGCCCCGATGCGTAGCGCAGCGCTGAAGCCGAAGCGGCCCCCGGCCCACATCCGCCGCGGTAATGCCACCGGGGGCAGAAACTCACCCCGCGCCGGATGCCCGTCGCGGCCAAGTGCGGACAGCGGCGCGGAACGTAGAAAATAGAGCCAGTGCCACAGCGGCGGCAAAGGATCGCCCTCGGCCAGCACGGGCGCGCGGTCAAGCGTCATCTCCATCAGGGTGGCGGGACCAAGGTGCAGCATGTCGTCGAGCACTTCGCGGGTGCCGATCCAGCGGCGCAGGATGTCGGAGTCGAGTGTAGGCTGCATGGGTGCTCTCTTGATGGTGTGGCCACAGTCTCTGGCGCGCCACCTGTCGCGTCAAGCGGCGGCGGCGCGCTTTTTCGGCTCCCCTTTTGCGCGCCATGGTCTATATCCCCAAACAATGCCAACAACCGAAGTGTATCCTGCGTTGTGAAAGCCCTCCTGACCGAATTCGATGCTGCCGACCCGATTGATGCGATCATCACGTGGGTGGATGGCAATGCGCCCGATCACCGGGCCACGCGGGCGCGTTTCATGGCGCAGTCGGGTGGGCCACTGGGGGAAAATGCGCGCAATCCACATCGCTGGGAGCAGAGCGACGAGATCTATTTCTGCCTGCGCTCTATCCATCATCATGCCCCCTGGGTGCGCTATATCTGGCTTTTGGTCGAAGGTGCCGGGCCGGATCTTGAGTGCCTGCCCGAGGCTCTGCGCGCAAAGGTGCGCATAGCGCGGCACTCGGAAGTGTTTGGGGAGTACGCGGCAGTGCTGCCGACGTTCAATTCGCTCGCCATCGAAAGCATGATGTGGCGGATCGAGGGGCTGAGTGAGCGGTTTTTGTATTTCAACGATGATGTGTTTCTGACCGCGCCGCTGGCGCCGCAGGATATGTTCGAGGGGGAAAGCCCGGTGCTGCGCGGGGCGTGGCGCGATTACGCAGCACTCGCAGATGATAGCGCCGCGCGCGACGATCCCGCACTTTTCAACCATTTCATGCAGATCAATGCTGCGAGGCTCGCCGATGTGGCGCCGGGCCGGGTGTTTGCAGCTGCGCATGTGGTCCACCCGATGCGTCGCAGCGTGATGCAAACGCTGTTCGATACCCATCGCGCCGCTTTCGAGGCCAACATCAGCCATCGGTTTCGCGATTTGAGCCAGTTTCTGCCGCAGGGCCTCCACAATCATCATTGCATCGGGGCGGGCCTTGCCATGCTCCGGCAGCAGACAGAGCATCTGCACATAAAAAGCGGGCAGGGGGCCGGAAATGCGCCCGCACTGACACGCGGGCTGCTGCTTGCGGAGGCGATGGCGGGTGTGCGGTTCCTGTGCGTCAACGATCTGCCGCAGCTAGAGGCGCTGGTGCCGGACGCGCGGGCGCTGATCGACCGTGTGACCGGCGGCAGAGCGGGCTAAGCGCCTGGCCCGATGGCTGTGAATTCATCGTAGGCCTCGAGCGCTTTCGCACCGAAGGCGATGGACGGACCACCGCCCATGTAGCCGATCATTTCGAGCGCTTCGCACAGCTCCTCGCGCGTCGTCCCGAGACGCACCAGCGATTTGACGTGAAAGCCGATGCAGCTGTCGCAGCGTGTCGAGATCGCGATGCCGAGCGCGATGAGCTCTTTGGTTTTCTCGTCCAGCGCACCGCTTTTTTTGGCGGCCTTGCCCATGGCATTGAAGCCCACAAACATGTCGGGGGCCTGTTTTTGCAACGCGCCCATGCGCTTCACCGTGTCATCGAGGAATGAGGTCCAGCTCATAGCGTTCTCCTTATCTGCTTTCATCTGCGCCCATCTTTCGCTCCAGCCAGCGCACGAAAAAGCTGATGATGAGCACCAGCACGAGATATTCGAGGATGAGCAGGGTATAGATCTCCAGGGGTCGGTATTCCGTCACGACCAGCTCGTTTGCGCGGCGCGTCAGCTCCTGCATCCCGATCACCGAGGCGAAGGCGCTCATCTTTACGATATAGATGAACTGGTTGGCCAGCGGCGGCAGGATACGCCGGATCGCCTGTGGCAGCACCACGTAGCGCATGGTCTGGGTGTAGGTGAGGCCGATGGTCTTGGCCGCTTCTGTCTGTCCACGCGCAATGCTCTGGATGCCGGAGCGGTAAATCTCGGCGGTGAAGGCGGAATCCGAGATCGCCAGCGTGATTACCGCACCCCAGAACGCATCGATGCGCACGGTGATGCCCATGGATTTCAGAACTACCGGCAATCCGTAGAAGACCCAGAACAGCATCGGTAGCAGCGGGATCGCGCGCACGAATTCGACGTAGATCCGGCTTGGTAGTCTGATCCAGCGGTTTGTGGACATGCCGGGCAGCGCGACCATGAGGCCCACGATCATCGACATCACGGCGGCGATCACCGACAGCTGGATCGTGGCGCCAAAGCCGTCGAGCAGGAAGGTGATGTTGTTCCAGCCGCTCTGCGTGCGGGGGTCGATCACGTACCAGCCCCAGTTTCCTGCACTGCCGCAGCCTGCGAGGGCGGTGAGGCTTAGAAGAGCGAGGATATTTTTCATGGGCGCGCTCAATGCTTCAGGATCTGGTTGAGGAAAGTGCGACAACGCTCGGTCTTTGGGGCGTCGAAGAACTCCTCAGGCGTGCCGGTCTCCACGATGGCGCCGTGGTCCATGAACACCATCCGATCAGCTGCGCGGCGGGCAAAGCCCATCTCGTGGGTCACCACGATCATCGTCATGCCGCTTTCCGCCAGATCGACGATCACGTCGAGCACTTCCGAGATCATCTCGGGATCGAGTGCCGATGTCGGCTCGTCGAAGAGCATGATCTTGGGCTCCATGCAAAGGGACCGCGCGATGGCGACGCGCTGTTGCTGGCCTCCGGATAAGGCGCTGACCTTTTTGTTTGCTTGCTCGGGGATCTGCACACGCTCGAGATATTTCATCGCGCGTTCTTCGGCGTCCTTGCGCGACAAACCGCGTGCCTTCATCGGGCCGAGCGTGAGGTTTTGCAGGATTGTGAGATGCGGAAACAGGTTGAACTGCTGGAACACCATGCCGACCCGCCCGCGGATCGCCTCGATGCTTGAGGCATCGCACATGCGTGTCCCGTCCACGGTGATCTGTCCGCTATCATGCGCCTCCAGCGAATTGACGCAGCGGATCAGCGTGGATTTACCCGACCCGGACGGCCCGCAAACCACGATCCGCTCTCCGTGAGCCACGGTCAGATCGACATCTTTCAGGGCGTGGTACGTGTCGTACCACTTATTGAGGCCCTTGATCTCTATCGCATTTGTGCGGTTTGTCTCGCTTTGATCGATCATGGACCTCGCCTTGCCGGAGTGTATAGTGCGCACGACTGTTGCAAGACCCGCAACCCGCATTAGGTTCCGAGGCAAGGTAAAGGGTCGCGTTCGAGAACACTTAGTCCAACCCACAGGGGAACACACATGAAAATTCTGAAAACCATCGGCCTCGCGGTCGGTTTCGCTGCCAGTGTGATGGCTGCACCTGTTGTGGCGCAATCCGCGCTCAACGAAATCCTGAGCCAAGGCGTGCTTAAGGTCGGCACAACGGGCGATTGGAACCCGATGTCGGTGCGCGATCCCGCAACCAACAGCTATGTCGGCTACGATATCGACATCATGACCGAACTTGCCGCCGATCTGGGCGTCACGCTCGAGATGGTGCCGACCGACTGGAAAACGCTCGTGAACGGCGTGGTTGCGGGCAACTACCACATGACCGGCTCCGCCTCCATAAGCCCCGCGCGCATGAAGGCCGCAGGCTTTTCGCACAGCTATACAGCGGTCGAGATGTTCCCCTTCACGACCGATGACAAATTGGTCAATTTTGACGGCTGGGAGAGCATCAACCAGCCCGGTGTTAAGGTTGCAACAACGCTGGGCACTTCGTTCGAGAAAATGGTCAAGGAATGGTTTCCCGATGCGGAAATTATCGTGGTCGAGGCTCCCGCGCGCGGCTTTCAGGAAGTGCTGTCGGGACGTGCCGATGTTTTCGTGACCTCGAATATAGAAGGCTCTGAGCTGCTGCAAAAATTCCCCAATGTCCGTCAGATTGAGGTGTCGGAGGCGCGCGAACCCACGCCGATCGCCATGTTGCTGCCGCAGACAGATCAGGTCTGGATCAACTACGTCAACAGCTGGATCGAACTGAAAAAGACCCAAGGGTTCTTTGATCAGGTCGCCCTGAAATGGGGCCTGTGAGTCGCACCGTTTGACACTGCGAAGGGCGCCACGCGGCGCCCTTTTTCATTCAGCAGCAAAGCCCTCCCATGATTGACCAAGACCTCACCACCGGCCCGCTCGGCGGTCATTTCCGCCGCCTTGCCATTCCGGCTGCGATCGGCATGCTGTTCAGCACGCTCTACAACGTCGTCGATACGTTTTATGCGGGCTATTTCGGCACGCAGGCGCAGGCGGGGCTGTCGGTCGGGTTTCAAGCGTTTTTCATTCTCGTGGCCATTGGCTTTGGCCTCAGCTCCGCGATGAGCGCGCTCGTCGGTAATGCCAAAGGCCGCAAGGACGAAGTGGAATCGCGGCATCTGGCGGCGCAGGGTATCGGCCTTGCGGTGATGGCGGCGGCTTTGATGATCGCGGTTGCAGCTTTTGCCGGTCCCACGCTGATCGCCGTGGTCTCCGAACCCGGGGCCTACCGCGATGCCGGGCTGGGCTACTTCTACTGGCTCATTTTCGCGCTGCCGGGCTTCATCATCGGCCCTGCCGCCAATGGCATCCTGCAAGCGCGCGGCGATACGCGGACGATGCAGCGTGCGCTGGTCGCGGCGTTTTTTGTGAATGTCGGCCTCAATCCGCTGCTTATGTTCGGCATTCCGGGTGTGGTGGGGGGCATGGGCTTCAACGGCATTGCTTTGGCCACGGTGATGAGCCAGACAGGCGTCGCCGCGTTTATCCTATGGCGGGTCTTTGGACGCGCAATGATGCAGAACCTGCGCTGGGCCGAATTCATCCCCGTGTCCGCGAAATATTACGAGATCATCGCACAGGCCTTTCCTGCGGGATTCGCGTTGCTGGTGACCTTCTCCAGCGGGTTCATCGTGCAATACGCGCTCAAGGACTATGGCGAGGCGGCGCTGGCCTCATACGGGATAACCATGCGGATCGAGCAGCTGTTCTTGCTGCCCGCCCTGGGCATCACCATCTCGCTGGTGCCTATCGCGGCGCAGAACTTCGGCGCGGGCAATCACGCGCGGGTCCGTGAAGCGTTCCACCGCTGCTGGCTGCTCGGCGTGATCGGCACCACACTCGCGTTTCCGTTTTTGTGGTTCGGCGGCGGCCTCGCGGCGGGCGTCTTTTCCGAAGATCCTGAGGTTATTCGCATCTCGGCCCTGTTCCTGAAGGTGGAGGCGGCGATTTTGCCGATCTACGTTGTGCTTTTTTCGATCAACTCGCTGTTGCAGGCGCTCAAGAAAGCGGCCTGGACGATGTGGATCGGGATCTACCGGCAGTGGATCGGGATCGCTTTTTTCATCTGGCTTTTCGCCTATGTGATCGACGGGGGGCTGACGGGGGTTCGCCTTGGAATCGCAGCAGGTGTGGGCTCGGGGCTACTCCTGTCGCTCTGGATCGGGATGCGGGTCGCGCGCGACCGGATCGGTGGGCTGGGTTTGCCCCGTTTTGCCGCGCCCGCGCAGGTCTAGAGGGCGGCCTGCATGGCGGTGAGCAGCGCGTGGTGGAGGCTCTGCGCGGAGGCGCGCGGCCCGAGAATGCGCAGATGGCTGGCCGGATCGCGCCGCAGCACGAAACTGCCCAGGTGATGGATCGCCGTGCGCGTGGCATCGCCGGGTTTCATGGCTGCGATGTCGATATTGCAGCATAGCTCCATCACGGCTTCCAAACCCTCCCCGTGCAGATCGAAGCAGACCCAGGCATCCGATTGCTCCGTAATCGAGGCGGTGGCGCCAAAGCGTGCCTTGAGCCGGTCGGCGAGATCCTCGTAGCTGGCATAGGGAGCGGCGACCATCCACTGATCGGGGCCCATCCAGAAGGCCTCCTCCGGATCGTGCAGACGGAATGTTCCGGGGCCAGGCGCTGGGCCTTCCAGCAGGTCATCCATATGCGTACGGCAGGCCGGCTCGTGCCCGCGCCGTGCCGCGACCGACGCCAGTGCGAGGCACGGGTTTTCGGTCAGTGTCACGCCGCCGTGGGCATCCGCGCGCGGCTTGGTGCCGCCAAGGGCAGTGAGGGGGGCCAGATCATGCACGCAGGCGCACTCCTTCGGGATCGACAAAATGGGGGGAACACACCTCGACTTCGACGGTGAGATTGGTCAGGGGCGAGACAAGGCGCAGCCGTTCGCCCATACGGCTCCCACCATCTTTCAAAAACCCCAGCGCGATCATGCTTTCAAGCGCGGGAGAGTAGCAGGCGGACGTGACATAGCCTTGATCATGCGCAGCATCGACCGGTCCGCTCGCACCCATGAGGTGGCCGCCGGCGGTCAGCTTGTCAGCCGCATTCAACGGGCGCAGGCCGACCTGAATGAGGGCACCCGCCTCGTTCAATCCGGGGCGCTGCGACAGGCGGCTGCCGATGCTGTCCTTGGTCGTACTCACCATGCGCGCCATGCCCAGATTAAGCGCCGTGGTGGTGCCGTTAAGCTCGTTGCCCGCCGCATGGCCCTTCTCGATGCGCATCACGCCGAGGGCCTCCGTACCGTAGGGTGTCACATCAAACTCTTTGCCTGCATCCATCAGGCGCCGCATCAGCGCATCGCCGTAGCGTGACGGCACGGCGATCTCGAAGGCAAGCTCGCCTGAAAACGAGATCCGGAATAGGCGCGCGCGCAGCCCACCGCAGATCGTGACGTTGGCGCAGGCCATGAAGGGGAAGGCATTATTGGTGATGTCGAAAGCGGGATCGACCAGCTTTTGCAGCAATTTTCGGGAATTAGGGCCTGCGACTGCATATTGCGCCCAAGCCTCGGTGGTCGAGATCAACTGCACATCGGCGTTGGGCATCAGGCATTGGCGCACGAACTCCATATGCTGGTAGACGCGCGCGGCATTGGCGGTGGTGGTGGTGACGAGGAAATGATCCTCCGCCATCCGCGCGGCGGTGCCATCGTCCATCGCGATCCCGTCCTCGCGCAGCATCAGGCCGTAGCGTACGCTGCCCACGGCGAGCTTTGCAAACCCGTTGCAGTAAATTTTATTCAGGAAATCGGCGGCGTCCGTGCCCTGCACGTCGATCTTGCCCAGTGTTGTGCAATCGCAGACGCCGACGGAGGCGCGGGTGGCGCGCACCTCGCGGTCGACGCTCGTCCGCCAGTGCGTCTCGCCCGCCAGCGGAAACCACTGCGCACGCAGCCAGTTGCCCACCTCGACAAAGACCGCGCCGCGCTCCTTGGCCCAGTGGTGCGAGGGGGTGAGGCGCGTGGGGTGAAATTCCCGCCCGCGCATCCGGCCCCCGAAGACACCGATTGCCGTGGGGGTGTAGGGCGGGCGGAACATCGTTGTGCCCACCTCCGGGATTGTCTTGCCCGTAAGCTCCGCCATCACGGCGAGGCCGAGGATATTTGAGGTTTTGCCCTGATCCGTGGCCATGCCCAGCGTGGTGTACCGTTTGAGGTGCTCGACCGCGCGAAATCCCTCTTGGTGGCTTAGCTGGATGTCCTTTACGGTCACGTCGTTTTGCTGGTCGAGCCACGCGCGCTGCGCGCCCTCCACGACCCAGAAGGGAGTTTGCACGATGGGTGCGTCCTCCGCCTCTGGGCAATCCGCCGGTTTGATGCCCAGAAGCTTCGCGGCGGATTGCGCCCCTGTCATGAGTGCGGCATGGGTCGAGAAGGCACCGTTCGCGGCGCCGGCAACCTGCATGCCGTGGGGCAGGGAGGTGCCGGGGACGAAGGCGGCGAGCGTGTCGTCCCACACCGGACGGCCCCGCTGGTGGCAGGTCAGATGCACGTTGGGGTTCCATCCGCCCGCCACGCCCAGTGCGCTGCATTCCACGGTGCGGATCGTGCCATCGTGCAGCCTGACGTCGATGAAGCTGAGGCCGAGCCGCCCCTTGGTGTCGACCACCTGTGCCCCGCGCAGCACCTGATAGTCAGTGCTGAGCGGTGCATCCTCGCGCGTGTCAATCACGGCGGCGATCGTGATGCCGCGCGCCCTGAGATCTGTTGCGGTCCGGTGGCCCTCTGCACTGTTGGTGAAAATCGCGATGCGGCGCGCGGGCGTGGCGGCGTAGCGGTTGACGTAGGTGCGCAGCGCGGAAGCAAGCATGATGCCGGGCCGGTCGTTGTTCTCGAACGCGATGGGCCGCTCGGTTGCGCCAGCGCAGAGCAGGGTTTGGCCCGCATAGATGCGCCACAGGATCTGGCGCGGCTTGCCTGCGTCTGGGCTATGCATATGGTCGCTGATCCGCTCGACCGCCCCGTAAACCCCGTGATCGAACGCGCCAATGACGGTGGTGCGGGGCATCAGCCGAACGCTTGGGAGGCTCGCCAACTCGGCAAGAGTGGCGGCAAGCCAGATATTGGCGGGGGCGTCGTCCAGCGCGAGCGTTTCGGCATTGAGGCGCCCCCCCATGGCGAAATCCTCATCGGCAAGGATCACCCGCGTGCCCGCGCGCCCAGCGGTCAGCGCCGCCATGAGACCCGCGGGCCCCGCGCCGATCACCAGCAGATCGCAGTGACGGAAGCCCTTGTCATAGACATCTGGGTCGGGACGCGCGGAGAGTGAACCCAGACCTGCGACGCGCCGGATCAGCGGCTCGTAGAGCTTCTCCCAGAGCGGTGCGGGCCACATGAACGTCTTGTAATAAAATCCGGCGGTCAGGAAATTCGAAAACCGGTCGTTGATGGCCATGGCGTCGAATTTAAGGGAGGGCCAGCGGTTTTGCGAATGCGCGAGCAGTCCTTCGTAGAGCTCCGCAGTTGTGGCGCGGGTGTTTGGTTCGCGCCGTGCGCCGCCGCGTAGCTCAACCAGCGCATTGGGCTCCTCCGAGCCCGCCGTGAGCGGACCGCGCGGGCGGTGGTATTTGAACGACCGCCCCATCAGGCGCACGCCGTTTGCCAGCAGGGCAGAGGCCAGGGTATCGCCCGCGTGACCCTGATACCGCTTGCCATCGAACATGAAGTTGAGGGTACGGGTCCGGTCGATAAGGCCGCCGGGGACGCGGTTGATCTGGGTCATGCGCTCGTGTTCCGCGCCACATCGCGGGCGAATCGGACGTCCGTAATTTCATGCGTCAGCGTGTTGCGGGTCACCACCAGCCACGAGCGGTCGCCACCTTCGTGCCACCAGAGCTCGCGTAGTTCTCCGGCAGGATTGTCGCGCAGATAGGCGTACGCATGCCAGTCCGCATCGGAGGCGTCCGGCGCAGGGCGCGCGAGCAGGGAAGCATCGCCCAGATATGTGAACTCGGCGCTGTCGCGGGGGCCAAGGAGGGGGTGGTGGATGATCATGCGGGGTATGCTCGGGGTTGGGGCAGTTTGATTTTAAAAGGAAAAATAGATCAGTGCAGGTTGGGTTGGTTCCCCATGCCTTTCTCGTCGATCATGTGGCCGGTCTCGAAGCGGTTGAAGCGGTAGGCGGTCGCGGTCTCGTGGGGCGTATCGCGGGCAAGCAGATGGGCAAAGGCATAGCCGGAGGCGGGGGTTGCCTTGAACCCGCCGTAACACCAGCCTCCGTTGAAATAGAGCCCTTCGATGGGGGTCCGGTCGATGATCGGCGAGCCGTCCATCGACATATCCATGATGCCCCCCCACATGCGCAGCAACCGCGCGCGGCCGATCATCGGCATGAGCGCCATGCCGCCCTCGCAGACGTCCTCGACCACGGGCAGGTTTCCGCGCTGGGCGTACGAGTTATAGCCGTCGATGTCGCCGCCGAACACCAGCCCGCCCTTGTCGGACTGGCTCACGTAGAAGTGGCCTGCGCCGAAGGTAATCACGCCGGGGATCACGGGTTTGAGGCCTTCCGAGACGAAGGCCTGAAGGACGTGGCTCTCGATCGGCAGGCGTAAACCCGCTTTCGCCATCACTTGGGAAGAAGAACCAGCGACGGCGCAGCCGATTTTTGTGGCACCGATGTAGCCACGCGTTGTCTCGACGCCGAGCACCTTGCCGTTCTCGATGCGAAAGCCCGTGACCTCACAATTCTGGAGGATATCGACGCCGTGGCTGTCGGCGGAGCGGGCGTAGCCCCAAGCGACGGCATCGTGGCGCACGGTGCCGCCCCGCCGCTGGGCCAGCGCACCCTTGATCGGGAAGCGGGCATTGTCGAAATCCAGAAACGGCGCTTCGCGCCGGATCTGTGCGGCATCGAGCAGTTCGGCATCAACCCCGTTGAGGCGCATGGCGTTTCCCCGACGCACGGCAGCATCGCGCTGCGCGTCCGAGTGGATCAGGTTCATCACGCCACGCTGGCTGACCATGGCGTTGTAGTTCAGATCCTGCTCCAGCCCTTCCCAGAGTTTGAGGGAAAACTCGTAGAATGGCTCGTTGCCGTCGAGCAGATAGTTGGAGCGGATGATCGTCGTGTTGCGGCCCACGTTGCCGCCGCCGATCCAACCTTTTTCCACCACGGCGATGCGCTTTGCGCCAAAGACCTTCGCCAGGTAATGCGCCGTTGCCAACCCATGGCCGCCACCGCCGATGATGAGGATATCGTAGCTGGCCTGAGGTTCGGGATCACGCCAAGCTGGCTGCCAGCCTTTATGGCCGGTCAGGGCTTCTTTTATGACTCTAAAGCCGGAATAGCGCATGGATTCGGATCTCCCCGGTGCCACCATTGCGGATCACATCGGCAGTTTCACGACCAAAACCGACAAATGTCAGCCCACGAGCGCAGGAGCGCTGAAATTTCAGCGCTCCTGAGGGGTTAGTTGACCATGTTCGGCAGGAAGAGAACGAGGTTCGGGAATGCGATCATGGTGGCGACGATCACCAGATCGATCACGACGAACCAGAAAACGCCCCGGAACACCTGCGACAGCGTGGCCAAATTACCCACGACGCCTTTGATCACAAAGACGTTCATACCCATGGGCGGGGTCACCATCCCAATCTCCAGTAGCTTGACCAGCAGCACACCGAACCACAACAGACTATAGCCGGTCTCCTCCACAATGGGCAGCACGATAGGCAGGGTCAGGAGCATGGCGCCCACGGGCTCCAGCATCATGCCAAGTACAAGATAGATCACCACGATGCCGACCATGATCATCAGAGGCGAGACACCAAAGCCCAGGATCGTATCCGACAGCGCATCGCCGATGCCCGAGAGGGCGAGAAAGCGCGTCAGCAGGCTGGCGCCGACCGCGATGATCAGCAGCGCTGCCGTGGTCGTCAGCGTCTCGGTAATCGCCATGCGCAGCGCCCGGAAGGTGAGCGAGCCATAGAGCAGCGCCACGAGCATCGAGAGCATCGCCCCGATCGCACCCGCCTCCGTCGGGGTGAAGGCACCGCCGAAGAGGCCCGCGAACACGCCGATCACGATCAACAGCACCGGCCAGGTCTGACCGAGTGCGCGGATCTTCTCCTTGCGCGTGGCAGTGACGGTGACGGGTGGTGCGAGGTTCGGGTTGAGTTTCACCCGCACCACGATCACGGTGATATATGCGAAGAGTGTAATGATGCCAATCACCAGACCGCCGAGGAAAAGCGAGCTGACGGACTGGCGCGAGATGATCCCGTAGAGGATCATCAGGATCGAGGGCGGAATAAGCGCGCCGATGGTGCCTGCGGCCGCGACCGTGCCGGTGGCAAGCTCCGCGCTATACTTGTTGCGCACCATTTCAGGCACCGCGATCTTGCCCATGGCAGCAGAGCAGGCCACCGACGAGCCGGTGACGGCGGCAAAGCCCGCGCATCCGAAAACGGATGCGATCGCAAGTCCGCCCGGCAAGTTGGAGAGCCAGATCTGGGCGGCGTTGAACAGGCCCTGCGTCAGCCGCGTATGATAACAGATGAAGCCCATGAAGAGGAATGCCGGGATCGAGCTCAGCACCCAGGAATTCGCGAAGGCATAGGGGACGATGCCCAGCGAGCCCCAGGCAATGTTCCAATTGAACATCTGCCACAGGCCCACGAAGGAGACGGCGATGAGCGAGATGCCGATGGGGATGCGCATCAGGATCATGCACAGCAGGATCGCGATGAAGATGCCTGCGATCTGAAGTTCGGTCATTTTGCGTCTCCGCCCGACAGGTATGGATCTTCGACGCGCAACGCATCGAGGCCGTGGGGGCGGCCCATCACGAGGCAGATGAACTTCCATCCCGCGACGATGGACATCAGCCCAAACCCGATGGGGAGCGCCAGATAGGTGGGCCAGGTGATGATCTTGCCGCCCGCTTCGATGGAAAACGAGCCGCCCAGATACTTGGCCAAGGCCTCGTCACCGGTGCGGATAGCGACGGTGGCCGTAACGATGAATGTAAGCAGAATCGCAAGGCCCGACAGGAAGGTCTGGACTTTGGTGGGGAATTTTTCAGCGAGAAGCTCGACCGCGATATGGCCATCGCGCTGCTCGACCGCAGCAAGCGGGAGAAAAGCGATAGAGACCATATAGAAAGCGGAGACGTAGAGGATCGTGGCGTTCAGCGGTGTCTCGAAGACGAAGCGCATGGCGACGTCCAGTGTAACATGGCCGACCAGTAGCAAGACCATGATCCCCGCGATTGTCGACGTACCCGAGATGAGCCAGGAGATGCCCTTGGCGATAGATGACATGGAGATATCCGTTCTTGGAACAAGGGAAAACGGGGCGCTTCACACCATCTGTGAAGCGCCCCGAGGGATCGATGCAGTTGCTCGGTTATTGAGCGTAGGTGGCAGGATCAACCTTGGAGATCACTTCGTTCCAGAACAGCTCGTTGAGCGCTTCCTTGGTCTCAACGTCAGCGACCAGACCGTTCCACTTGTCCAGCAGCGGCACGAAATCAGCTGCGATCTCGTTGGAACGCTCGACGCCGTAGGTGTCCTTGAAGAGCGCAGAGACCGTCTCCAGGTCCGCGCGGGAGAACTCCTTGACCGCCGCGATAAGTTCCGCATCGGCCTCATGGATGTTGATGCCCTTATCGCGCGCGTTCTGAATGGCGGCGCTGTCATCGGTGTAGAAGCCCCATGTGGTGCTGGCGGTCATCTGGCTGCCGCCCCAAAGCAGCGCTTCGCGGCCCGCATCGTCCATGCCCTTCCAACGGTCGGCGTTTACGTTGGCCGAAGAAACGCCGGCAAAGGCGCCGCCGGGAACGGCGAGTGTGATGTCGGTGACGACTTCATGCAGGTTGTAGTTGGTCAGCTCAGGCGCCGAGAGCATCGCGCAATCGATGATGCCTTGATCAAGCGCTTCATAGGCTTCCGACACGGGCAGGCGTACGCCCTGCGCACCAAACGCTTCGGCAAAGCGGACGAAACCCGCGCCACCCGCGCGCAAACGCAGACCCGCAAGATCGGCGATGGATGTCACCTTCACGTCCTTGCACAACAGGTTATAGAGCGGGGTCACGCCACCGCCGGTATAGACCTGGTTTTGCGCTGCATTCTCGGCCAGACACTCAGGGCAGTTGTTGAACGTGTATTCCAGCATTGCGCCGGAGAACGCGAGTGGCTCCTTGCCGGTGGGATTTTCCACCAGATTGATCAGCAGGTTCATCTCGTGCAGGAAAAGGTTGGTCGAGTATTCCGCAGGATAATAGGGCGGCAGCACGAAGCCCACATCGGCAAGGCCATCGCGCACACCGGGGGACGTCTCCGGCAGGCTCAGCAGCGACATAGCGAACCCTGTGACTTCGATGCCTCCGTCAGAGCGCTCTGCGACAGCTGCGGCGTAATCATCCACCGCTTTGCCGATGGCAGAGGTATTGGGGTAGCCGTAAGCGAAATTCAGACGCTCTTGTGCTGCGGCCTGTCCAGCGATGGTGGCGGCGGCAAGTGTCGCGGCCAAGGCTAGGGTATTTTTATTGGTCATTCAGTGTCCTCCCAAACATTTATGTTCCGAGTAGCACGCATCGCGCGTCTCGGTTGTGGTTTTCTTTACCTTGCGCACCGACAAATTGTGCGGTGGGCGCATATCTTGCAACGATAGTATGGTGACGAAGCAACATTCCCGGTAGTATGTTAATCATGGGAAGCGGCGAGCAAGTGTCAATAGCTATCCTGCTAGACGGCGAAATGACGGCGCGGCAAACACGGGGTTGCGCCGCCCTCACACAGTAACGATGGTACAGACGCAGCGCCAGAGGGCGCGGACACATGAACTTAAGGCTGCGCAACTGCGCAGAGAGATATACAATGGTCGAAATCACGCAGGCGCGCACCTATCATATCGCGACGGGCAAATCTGACAGCCGCCAGGAAATAATCGATGCTGCGGCACAGTGTTTTATGCGTAAAGGTCTTGAGAAGGCGACGATCGATGATATCGCTGATGTGCTCGGGTCGACGAAAGGTCGCATCTACCATCATTTCAGATCCAAGAACGCGGTGTATTTCGCGGTGCATCGCCAAGCGATGCAGTTCTGCTTTGATGCGGCTGCGCCCGTCTTGGCGCTGTCCGTGCCATTTGACCAAAAGTTGGAAGCGATGGCCGCGGCCCATGCGCGCGTTATGATGGACACCTTGCCATACCAGCGCTCTATCCGGCTCGGTGTCGAGATCTATCTGCGCGGCTCCACCACGGAGGCCGAGCGCGCGGTGCTGACGGAGCTTATAACGCAGCGCAACGATTATGAGGATCTCTACCGTGCGGTGCTGCGGGCGGGTGTTGCTGAAGGCACGCTCGATGTGCCGAGTGTCGAAATTGCCGGGCGCGTGATGATGGGCGCGCTCAACGGGCTGGTTGACTGGTACCGCATCCGCCCAGAGCAGACAGATGCGGACCGGGACGCGATCGCGCGGACGCTGGCACAAACCATCGTGCGCGGTATGAAAGCCTGAGCGCTAGCCCCGCTCGCGCAGAACGGTTTTCACGACTTTGCCATTGGCGTTGCGCGGCAGCGGCTCGTCGATGAATGTCACGAAATCGGGCGTCTTATAGTCCGCCAGATGTGCGCCGATGTAGTCCTTGACGGTAGACGCGTCGAGATTCGCATCGCTGGCGTGCACGAACACATGTAGCTTTTCACCCAGCACCGGATCAGGCCGTCCGATCGCCGCACATTCGATCACGCCGGGATGCGCCGTCAGCGTGTTCTCTATCTCCGCCGAATAAATGTTGTAGCCGCCGCGAATGATCATGTCCTTGCGACGGTCGTGTAGGCGGATGAACCCTTCCGCATCGCGCGACCCAACATCGCCGCTTTTCCAATAGCCATCGGTGAACTCCGAGGCGGTTTTTTCGGGATTGTTCCAATAGCCGGGCACGACCATAGGACCCTTGATCCAAAGCTCCCCGTGCTCCCCCTCCGCCACGTCATTGCCCTCCGGATCAACAATGCGGATCTCGCCGCAGGGAACCGCGATACCGATGCTGTCCGAACGCGTAGTGCCAAAGCTGCCCGGCGTCATCGTGGCGGGTGATGTCACTTCCGTTGCACCATAGGCGTTGATCAGGGTCATCTGCGGCAGTTTCGCGCTTAGCATGGCAATGGTTGATTGGGGCATGGGTGCGCCGCCGTAACCGCCGATCCGCCACGCGCCCAGATCGTAGTCATCCACTTCGCAGCGCAGCAGGAACAGGTTGTACATCGCAGGCACCATGAGCGTCTGCGTGACCTTCTCGGTGGCTGCGAGGCTCAGGAAATCATCCGCGCGGAAAGTCTCGAGCATTACGGTACAGCCCGCGCTGCGCACCATCGTGAAGATGGTCGCGACAAGCCCGGTGACGTGGCTCGCGGGCACCGACAGCAGCGAACGCTCGTCCGCACCCAAATCCATGCACATCTCGAAATGCATCGCGGAATGGACGATGTTGAGATGGGTGAGCATCGCGCCCTTTGGCCGCCCCGTGGTGCCGGAGGTGTAGAGGATCACGGCTGTATCTTCCTCTTTCACCGGCACGACGGGCACGGGATCTCCTGAGCAAAGCTTTGTAAAATCGGATGTGTCCACGGCAATCACATGGGCTAGCTTGGGCAGGGCGTCGGGTAGCCGGTCCGCGACCTCGGGCCCGTGCACCAAAACGCGTGCGCCGCAATGAGTCAGGATGTACTCCAGCTCCGGCGTGCTCTCGCGGATGTTGATCGGCACGGCTATTGCGCCGAGGCGCAGCACGGCGAGCAGGACGATCAGAAACTCGGACCTGTTGCTGAGTAGCATCGCCACGCGGTCACCCTGTTGGGTGCCCAGCGCACGCAGCCCGCAGGCCAGTCGTGCGACTTGGTTTTCCAAGGCGTCGTAGGTGAGCCGCGTCTCACCGCTTACAAGCGCTTCGGCCTTCGGGGCTTGCAAATGTGCCGCCGCGAACATCGCGTTTAGATCCGCGGGCCGTTTCTTGAAGCAGTGCAGTACGCGCCCACCAAAGTGGGTCTCCGCGCGGATGCGGTCGGTGATGGCATCTGGCCAATGTGTCATGTCGGTCCTCCGTTGCGCGCAGACGTTATGCCAAATGCGCGCATGCGCAAGACCATTGCGCGTGCGCTCAATCTTGATCGGAAACTACCGACCCTCAAATGAGCCCCATAGAGAGAGCTGCAAGGCCTAAGGGATGGACGGGGTAGTTCTGCACTTCGCCAGTTCTCTTTGAGCCCGATGATTTGACTTGATGAGGGATGTATTCGAAGGGGCATCTGCCGGGACGCCGACACTGACCCATGACATGGACAGACGTGACTCCTACAACCGTTTTGGCAATAACATCGCACAGGTCTTCGTGCGCAAAGATGCCTTGGCTGATAAGCTCGAGATTGACGGTCTGGGGCGGCGGATGGCTGCGAACCGCGTATGTCGCCCCGAATGGTCTGCCCCCATCGAGTGGTCCAGTTTAAATGTTGGTGCATGGTCGGCCTTTGGTCTATCGGGACGATGTTTTTGGGCGCTGGTGGATGGTAACCCAGAGCGCTCTGCAGTCTGACCATTGCCCGGCAGGGTATGCGCAGCATGCCCGAGAGGGGGTGTTGCAGTGGCGACGCCATCTCTCGATCAGGATCTGGGCCACACGCAGGCTGAAGAAGACCTCACCGTTCAGAAGTTCGTCTCGGAACCCTGCGTTGAAGCTCTCGCAATAGCCTTTTTCCCGCGGCGGTCCTGGTGCGATGAAGGCTGTCTCGGCACCACCGCGCCGATCCAAGCGCGCACTTTCTTGGCGACGAATTCCGCGCCATTGTATGACCTTATGAATTCGGGCGGGCCGCGTAGGATGAACAGGTCGCCCTCTCGTGACATCGCTGCGCAATGCACTGATGGGCAATGGTCAAGGCGTCGATGACGTCGACGAAATTGAGCTTGTGTTTGACACCGATCACAAGATCCTCCTTCGTGGATTCATCTATGATTTTGAGCGTGCGGTAGATCCTGCCATCGTGGGTCCGATCCTGGGCGAAGTCCTTCTTGGCAGATTGCTACGCAATCACCTGTCAGGCAGTGCATAGGACCAGACATGGTTCGGGCGCTCCGGCCGCAGCCGGACGCACGACCCATCCATTGCCCGGCAGGGCATTGCGGAGCAATGTCCCGAGAAGGGTTCAGCCAGAGCCGACCCTTTTGTGGTTCACATGCCAGCCGCTGTTGTTCAGCGTTCCGGTGATTATGCGATACCCCCTTCGGCAGATTGCTGCGCAATCGCCTGCCGGGCAGTGCATCGCGTCCGAACCCTTCTGTCAGTGCGATGGTGTCCTCGGTCAGCTGTTGTTCGTGCGGCAGGCCGATAGGCACCTTGCGCTGCGTCGAGCGATGCCGCCCCAATGTCCAGCAAACCCGGCGTTCTGATGCACTGAGAATGTGCCAAACATGGTAGATACATCGACGGCGGCAGGAAGGGCTTAGAAGTTTCGCTGCGCGGACCTTCGGTTCCCCGGGCGGTCTCGGTCAGGATCATCTTGTCCAGCATCAGATCAGACACGACGCGCGTCAGCTGGGTATTCTTTGTCTCCAGCTCCTTCAGTCGTTTGAGCTGATCCCGGCTCATGCCAGCATACTGCTTGCGCCAGCGGTAATAGCTCTGCTCAGGCATGCCGATCTGGCGAACCGCCTCTGCGATCACGATACCTTGTCCTTGCAGCACTTCAACCTGCCGAAGCTTCAGCACTATCTCTTCCGGTCTGTCTCGCTTTGCAGCCATCTCTTGGTCCTCCTGAAACGGGATAATACGATCGCATTTAGTGGACCACTTCAGTGGGGGCACTCGAGGCGATTGCGTCTGGACCAAAAGACAAAAGAATACGTTGCCCGGCGCAGAGCTCAAGTTCATTTAAAACTAGAAGCTATTCGATGCCTGAAACGATACATCGTTCGTGAAGTCTTCTAGGTCATCGCGTGCCGCCACAAACAGATAAACCAGGCTCAAATTGCGGCTTGATACTTAGAAGGGGTCCAAAGCTCCAGCTTTGATCAGAGCATGTAGCTTCTTGGATCGTGCGGTTTTTCGGAGATCTGAGTAGATGCGTCAGCGCTGCACAGCCTGAAGTAGCCTGGCGCGGACTGGGGAGCGAAACTGGCCGTCGCTCGCGGTTTTCTAAATGGCGGCCCATGATCTCACGGCCCGTTTGCTGCAGCCGCGCGCTCTGGTCGAGTCCTTCGCAGAAGACATTGCCGACGCGCAAATGAGCCTTCCAGCCGATGTGGCGGTGCATTTCTCACAGCTCGGCGATCTGGCCGGTCGAATGAGTATGGTTATGGCTGATTTACTAGACATTGCGAAATTGGGTTCGGATCGCAAACGGGCATAATTTTTCAGCTCGAAAAGTCTGATGCAGGATGTTCCGAAGCGGGCGCCCCTGATCAGAGTGTCGTTTTCGAGACCGTGCTGGATATGCCGGCGGTCCTGGAGCAGCCGACGTGGTTCGACATGGTGATGCCCATTCTGATCATGGCCGCCTCACGGGCAGGATTAAGATACGAGGTAAGGAGGAAGGTGCAGTGGGGTGATCGGGGTCGAGGATGATGGGCCGGGAATTGCGACAAAATACCAAGAGCGGTTACTCGAGCCTTTCGCGCGGCCGACAAGTGTGGAGGGGTCCGGTCTTGGCCTCGCTTTCGCTAGGCAGGCGGTAGCGAGTTGGACGGGTAAAGAGGCGCAATTGCCGATGGAGATCCTGCCCTACGTGCAACGGCATCTCAACGGAACTGCGTGATCATTTTTCCTCCACTCTTGAAGAAATTCGGATCCCCGCATAGTGCTTGGGGACGCTCGTTAAGGGTTTCCGGATGATATTGTGTTGTGGTGAAGCATTGATTGATCTGATCCCGGCGCAGACAGCGCAGGGACAGAATGCATATCTGCCCTTCACGGGGGGAGCAGTATTCAACACCGCCGTTGCGCTTGGGCGGCTCGGGGTCCAAACGGCGATGCTCAGCGGGGTCTCGCGCGATGCCTTCGGCACGCTTTTGCTGCAGACCTTGAAGGATAATAATGTCTCCGTCGATTTGCTGGTGCGGTCGGATCGCCTGAGCACGCTCGCGGTCGTGCACCTGAAAGACGGGAGCGCCACATACTCTTTTTACGATGAAAATTCTGCGGGCCGAATGCTCAGGGCCGAGGATCTGCCGACGATACCGGCGTCCATCGAGGCGCTCTATTTCGGCGGTATCAGCCTCGTTGCTGCGCCCGCGGCCGATGCATTTGCCGCTTTGCTGGAGCGCGCCGGGAAGGGCCGCGTAGTGATGATTGATCCCAATATCAGGCCGGGTTTCATTGCGGATGAAGGAGCCTACCGCGGGCGGCTGGACAGGATGATCGGCCAGAGCGATATCGTGAAGGTCTCGGATGAGGATCTGTCCTGGCTCTCGGGTGGTGCGGGCGAGATGGCGGAGCAAGCAGGGCTTGTGTTGGGCAAGGGCGCGCAGTTTGTCATCGTTACCTGCGGTGGCGATGGGGCTTGGATTCACGGTGCCGACGGTTCCGCTCATGTGCCTGCGGTACGCGCGACCGTTATCGATACGGTCGGTGCAGGCGATTCGTTCAATGCGGGTGTTTTGGCCTATCTGTCGCAAAACGGGCATCTCACGTCAGCCGCACTTGGCGCGATGACCGTCGCAGATTTTGCGCCTGCTCTTCACCGCGGCGCGCAGGTTGCTGCGATAACGGTCTCTCGAGCCGGAGCAAATCCGCCCTGGGCGTCTGAACTCAACAACTAAAGCCGTGCTGCCAGCTCCTTCATAAAGCTGCCTAATCATATCACGCTCGATCTCTCCACAACGGGTTTGTCACGCTGCGTTTTCGCTGGTCCGCGATCCACCCGGGTCAGATAATCCGGCGCCCACCAGACCGGCCATGGCCGACTGGAGCTTCGGGCAATCGGACCTAGCGTCACGCAGGATAATCTCGAATCTGGATGCGTGCTTTTAACAGAAAATTAGCGATCAGGATGCGGCACTCTACGACGCGGATTTCAGAGCATTTGTAGTGTGGGCACTCATCTCTCAGAAGAGAGCATTGATGAGTAAAGCAGCCCACAGCGTTGAAGTTTCGAGGCGCTGATACCTTGTTCCGGATGGCGTCTTGCACAAGGCGCATCTTTCAACGCGTAAGTAACCACCAAATGCCCCATTGCACCGAACCTCGGGTTTGATCGTGTCATCAGTACCTTCGTAGTTAGTACCACGGGATCAGGAATAGGGTGATCGCGGGGAAAAGTACGAGCAGTACAACGCGAAGCAGATCGGACGCGACGAAGAAAATGACTGCCTTATATGTCTCGATCATCGGCGTGCTGCGGTCCATCGCGTTGATGATGAACAGGTTCATGCCGACCGGTGGCGTGATCAGCCCCACCTCGACGACGATGAGCACGAGGATACCGAACCAGATCGCCGTCTGCTCGATGTTGATACGGTTGAGTGCGCCCTCGTTGGCCCCGCGGATATTGAGATCACGCAGCATGTCGCGGCTGAGCTCCCCTCCGGCGGCAACCACATCGCGCGCCTGCTGAACTATTTCCGGCGTCGTCTCGTTAACGATGGCCATGATCTGGTTTTGCGTGAGCGGACCGGCTTGGGCGACGGAGCCGAGGCCGAGTGTGCCCATGTGGTCGTTTGCGTCAGCCAGCAGCCGCGCGAACCGCTCCGGCGACAAATCTGCGATCTTCCCCTCCCGCAGCCCGTCCCAGACAGCCATGCCTTCCCGAAAAGCGGTATCGAGCTTGGATGCGTGCAGATCGATCATCGTGACGAAGCCGAAATCGAGCTCCAGCATGATGGGCCAGAAGATCGGGATCGTGAGCAGGATCATCGAAAGGCTGTCCATGACACAGCCCAACAGCAGATAGAGGACGAGGATGAATATCAGTACCATCCAGGGGCTCACGCCTTGCTCGACCACCCATGCAGCGATCTCCTGCGGCACCTGTGTGAGTGCCAGAAAACCGTTGTAAAACGCGGCGCCCAGCACGATGAAAAAGATCATCGCGGTGGAGCGGGCAGTCACGTAGAAGCTTTCGCCCAAGGTGTGCCGGGTGAGTCCGCCGCTGAACCAGGCAATGATGCCAGTGCCGAGTGCGCCAACGGCTGCCCCTTCCGTGGGGGTGAACCAGCCCAGATAGATCCCGCCAACGACCGTGCTGAACACCAGCAGAACGGGCCAGACATCAATGAATGCGCGCAACCGCTCTGCATAAGGCATGCGAGCGCGGGTGCCGGCGCTGCCGGGATAGAGACGCACGTAGATCGAGATTACGATCACATAGCCCAACGCTGCAATCATGCCTGGCACGAAGGCCGCGAGGAATAGCTTTGCGATGTTCTGCTCGGTCAGAATCGCGTAGATCACCAGCACCACGGAAGGCGGGATCAGGATACCTAGTGTGCCGCCTGCTGCCAGTGTGGCCGAGGAGAAGCCGCCCGAATATCCATAGCGCTTGAGCTCGGGCAGGGCCACGCGGCTCATGGTGGCGGCGGTCGCGAGAGATGATCCGCAGATCGCACCGAAGCCCGCACAGGCCCCGATAGCGGCCATGGCAACACCGCCCTTGCGGTGGCCCAGCCAGCTTTCCGCGGCTTTGAAAAGGGCCTGGCTCATCCCGCCCAGCGTCGCGAAATGGCCCATCAGCAAAAACATCGGAATGATCGAGAGAGAATAGCTTGAAAAGGTGGTGTATGTCTCGGATTTGAGGCGCGCGACAGCGATGAGGGCATCCCCATTGACCATCCACAGGCCCCCGAAGCCCACGGTGAACATGGCCAGACCAATTGGTACGCGGGCGAATATCAGACACAGCAAAAAAGGGAATGACAGCGCGCCGATCATCACATTGCTCAATGGTCCGCTCCGTCCATGTGGGGCAGGAAGCTCTCGCCTGTCGCTGCTTCTGCCACCCTGAGGACCGCGATATATACGCTCACGAAAGCGGCGACGGCAGCGCCCGTCATGCACATCGCATAGCCCCACCAGACCGGAAACTGTAGCAGGAGCGAGGTTTGACCCGAGCGCAACTTGCTCTGCATCCCCGAAAAGAGCTGGACGGCGATGAGGACCAGCACGACAGCGAAAAGAATATCGATCAGCATTTGCAGGATACGGTTGGTGCGAGGCGACAGGCCAGCGGTGAAAATATCCACCGACGCATGGCCGCCCGTAATCTGGCAAAGCGGCAGGAACGCGAAGATCGAAAAGGCTACACCGGCCTCGACCAGCTCAAAATCACCGTTCACGGGCCCGACGCCTGCGTCGAGCAGCCAGCGCGCAAGACCCGGCGCCATGGCTGTGATCATATTGGCATGGAGCACGCCGTTCAGGCTGCGCCCGACGATCGAGATACAGGTCATCAGGATAAGGGCCGCGAGCATGATGCCACCAAGGTAGGCCATCAAACGCGATAATTTGTAGATGATGGAATACATGTAGCCTCTTACGGTCTCGGAGTTTTTAGACGGTAAAGGCCGCCCCGGATCCGGAGCGGCCTGATTTTATGGGTAAGCCATCCGCTCAGAAGCTGGATGTCGCCCCTTTGCATTCCCCGTCCATCAACGCGCGGGCCTCGTCCACGAGTGCTTGGCCGTCGACGCCCTTGCCGTCCATCTCAGCGACCCAATCCGCAACGATCGGCTCGATCACCGGCAGCCAGTCGGATTGCGCGGTGGCCGCGTCCACGGTGATGATATTGTTGCCAAGATCGACCGCGACTTCTCGCGCCGGGCCGTCCGCATCGGCCTGTGTGCCGCCCGCAAATACGGAGAACTCCATGCCTGAGTTGGCGTCCATCACGGCCTTCAGATCGTCGGGCAGATTGTTGTAGGAATCGTTGTTCATCGCCAGCACGAAGCCGAGGGTATAGAGGCCGGGGCCTTCAAACTCGGTGTGGTTGGTGACAAGCTCCGGCACTTTGATCGCGGGCGTCACTTCCCATGGGATGGTGGTGCCGTCGATCACGCCTTTGGAAAGCCCTTCGGCAATGGCGGGCACCGGCATGCCCACGGGCGTGGCACCGGTCAGTTCCAGCAGCTGGTTCACCAGGCGCGATCCACCGCGGATTTTCATGCCTTCAAGATCGGAAGGCACTTCGACAGGGTCGGAAGTGTGGAACATACCCGGTCCGTGGACCCATGTGCCGAGAATATGCACGTCCTTGAACTCTTCCTGCATGTCTTTTTCGTACATCGTCCAATAGGCGCAGGAGGCGGCGCGCGCATCCGTCACCATGAACGGCAGCTCGAACACTTCGGTCGAGGGAAAGCGGCCGGGGGTATAGCCCACCACGGTCCAGACAATATCGGCCACGCCGTCCACCGCTTGATCCATCAGCTCGGGCGGTGTGCCGCCAAGAGCCATCGAGGCGAAGCGCTCGATTTTGATGCGGCCGTCCGAAGCAGCCTCGACCTTGTCGGCCCAGACGTCGAGGATCAGCTTCGGCACGTTGGCTTGCGCGGGCAGGAACTGGTGCAGGTTCAGCGTCACTTCCTGAGCGAAAGCGCCTGAGGCTGTGAAGGCCAGTGCGGTTGCGCCGTAGAGTGCAGATTTCAGGTTTTTCATTGGTATTCTCCCTATTATTCTTTGAAGGCAACTTGCGCACGACCTCCCGCCGTATGCAGTCAGAGTTGCTGTTCATAGTCAACCTGACGCGCCGTCTCCCTAACTTTTCACGCTACACAACCGGGGGCGATTGTCCAAAAGAAGTTACGCAAAGGACCGACTTTTAGCGTGGAAGTTTGTCTCACTGCCCGCGCTTTCAAGTGCTGCCCGCACGGCTTGGTTCCGGGGTCGCGCGTTGATTACGGCTGCCGCTTTAGTTTATCCCAAGGGTGGTGATCGGATCGACCTGATCAGCGCGGCTGGCGGGCGGGATACTGGCCAAACCTGCCATGATTAGTGCCATCGGAAATCCACCGGCGGTGAATACGGCATTTTTGATGTCATCGGACTGTTTGCATGAGGGCACGAAATCCATCGTTTTCGGGAACAGACCCGCTTCGCTCCTTCGCCCTGAGCAAAGCGGATGAGATTGACGACGGGCACCAGATGGCGCAGGATGGTCGGTGGAGCACGGCTCATGATCTCGTCGCGCTGTTGGCGCTTGATCTGGAGCGGTTTCTTGAAGGTCCAGTATCTTCGGGATGATCTGGGCTGCGGCGCCGAGATATCGGCTCTCGGTTGCTTTTCGGCCCAGACCTGACTTCCAGTTGCTTCTGTGCTGTCCGTCCGTGGCGCTATTCATGCATTGCGCAACGTTGCTCAGCGTTGGGACCTGACGTGTCAAAGCGTCAGGCCCCGACGCTGCGTCTCTCAGGCCGCGGTGAAATCGCGCACGAAGTCGCTGGCAGGCTCTGCGCGGATATCGGCAGGTTTGCCCACCTGTTCGATGCGACCCATCGACATGACAACCACCAGATCAGCCAGCTCCATCGCTTCTTCTTGATCGTGGGTCACGAAGACGGTGGTGAGGCCAGTCCGGTCGTGGATCTCGCGCAGCCCCTGGCGGAGTTCCTTGCGAACCTTCGCATCCAGCGCACCGAAGGGCTCATCCAGCAAAAGCATCCGCGGCTCGATCGCCAGCGCACGGGCCAGTGCCACACGTTGTCGCTGGCCACCCGACAATTGGCTGGTGTAGCGTGGCCCGATGTCGGGGAGCTGGATCAGGTCGAGAAGCTGGTTCACACGGCGGCCGATCTCCGCCTCGGCCGGACGTTCATGGCGTTTGCGGGCGCGTAACCCGTAAGCCACATTCTCGAAGACAGTCATATGCTTGAAGAGCGCGTAGTGTTGGAAGACGAAGCCTGCGCGGCGCTCTTGCACCGACAGCCCGGTTGTATCGTCTCCGTCAAACAGCACGCGGCCCGATGTCGGGAATTCCAACCCGCCCAGAATGCGCAGGAGCGTCGTCTTGCCAGAGCCGGAGGGGCCGAGCAGCGCAATCAGCGCACCGGAGGGGATGGAAAGTGACACGGGATGCAATGCGCGGGCGTTGCCGAATTCCTTGGCAAGTCGTTCGATTTCGATGTTCATATGTCTATCCTTGTTCAGTGACGTCGCGTGGCAGCCAGCACATCAGCATGGCGCCATTCGAGCAGGGATTTCAGGGTCAGGGTTACGAGCGCGAGGAGCGCCAGAACAGCAGCCAGCGAGAAAGCGGCGACTGACAGGTATTCGTTGTAGAGCATCTCGATCATTATGGGCATGGTCGTGGTCTCGCCCCGAATCTTGCCCGAGATGACGGCGACCGCTCCGAATTCACCCATTGCGCGGGCATTGCAGAGCAGCACGCCATAGAGCAGCGCCCAGCGGATGTTGGGCAAGGTGACCGTGAAGAATGTCCGCCACCCCGATGCACCGAGCGTCAGCGCCGCCTCTTCCTCGGCGCGGCCCTGCTCGATCATAACTGGGATCAGTTCGCGGGCGACGAAGGGGAACGTCACGAACATGGTGGCCAGCACGATACCGGGGAAAGCGAAGACAATCTTGAGATCATTGGCCACCAGCCAGGCCCCGAGGGACGAGTTCACCCCGAAGAGCAGCACCAAAGCCAGCCCCGCCACTACCGGAGAGACTGAGAACGGCAGGTCGATCAGCGTGATGAGAAACGCCTTGCCGCGAAACTCGAACTTGGTAATGGCCCAAGCGGCGGCGATGCCGAAGATCGCGTTTAGTGGCACGGCGATGGCTGCCACGGTCAAGGTCAGTTGGATAGCGGAGCGCGCATCAGGCGAGGCTAGCGACTGGACCGATGCCGCCGCGCCCTGCCGCAATGCCTCGGCAAAAACTGCGATCAACGGGGCGAACAGCAGGATCGTGATCAGCACAACGACCGTTCCGATTAGGATGTGGCGGGTCAGGCGCGGTTCTGTCGTGACAGGGGTACGCCGTGCAAATGTGATGTCAGCCATCGCTCTCATGCGCCTCCATGATCTGAGCCGCTCTTGAGCCGTGCACGGATGTTGTGCGAACTGCAATCCCGGCAATGGCAAGGGTTATGGTCGGCCCAAAAAGTAGCCAAAGGGTGAGCACCAGCCAGAGTGGCTGACCGTCGATGACGGCCGCCACAATAATCGACAGGGTTGCGAGTGTGCCCAGCAGGATGAGAGCGACGCTCGATCCCCGAGGAAGGCTTTTCTCGTGGTGCGGTCGGTGAAAATCAATATTAGACAAGTCCGATCCTCCGTCTGGTCCAAATCTGGATGGTGTTGATTGCAAGCAGCATCGCGAAAGAGATCAAAAGCATCGCGATCCCGATCGCGGCAGCGGCGTCATAGTTGTACTCTTCAAGCCGGATCACGATCAGCAGGGGTGCGATCTCGGTCATGTTGGGAATGTTGCCCGCGATGAAGATCACAGAGCCGTATTCCCCGACTGACCGTGCGAGCGCCAGCGCGAAGCCGGTGAGCAGTGCAGGTGTCAGAGTGGGCAGGATTACGCGCCGCAGCGTATAGGCGCGACCCGCACCCAATGTCGCACTGACTTCTTCGACCTCGCGGTCAAGTTCCTCGATGACCGGTTGGACAGTGCGCACCACAAAAGGCAATCCGATGAAGATCAGCGCCATCCAGATGCCGATTTCGGTATATGCAACCTGGATCCCTAAGGGTGACAGCACCTGCCCAAAGGTACCGTTCGGCGCATAGAGCGCCGTCAAAGCGATCCCCGCGACCGCCGTGGGCAGCGCAAAGGGCAGATCGACGGCCGCGTCGATGAACTTGCGCCCCCAGAAGCGGTAGCGCACCAGCACCCAAGCGAGCAGTAGCCCGAATACAAGGTTGAACAGGGACGCGATCAGCGCCGCGCGGAACGACAGTGTCAGCGCCGACCAGATGCGGCGGGAATTGACCATGTCCCACAGATCCGTCGGTCCAATCATCAGCCCGCGACCCACAAGCGCCCCGATGGGAAGAAGAACCACGATGGACATGACTGCCATCATGATCCCGAAGCTCAGCCCAAACCCCGGAAGGGGTGAGGGCGAGCGAAGGATACCCGCCCTCATGGCTTACTCCTCGTAGATCTGGTCAAAGATGCCGCCTTCGCCGAAATATTCGGGCTGAACGACGGGCCAGCCACCGAAGTCGGCGATGCTGACAAGATTCACCTCCGGAAAGCGGGCGATGTCTTCCGGGGCAGCTTCCGAAGTGTCCCAAGCGCGGTAGTAGTGCTTCAGCGCAAGGGCCTGCGCGGGCGCGCTGTAAAGGTACTCAAGATAGGCTTCTGCTGCGGCGCGCTGCGTGTCGGATGTGATGTTGCCGTCCACAAACGTCACAGGTGGTTCAGCTAGGATCGAGACAGACGGCACGACGATGTCGAAACTGTCTTCGCCCAGTTCCGCAAGCGCGAGGAAGGCCTCGTTCTCCCATGCAAGCAGCACGTCGCCAATGCCACGCTGGGTGAAGGTTGTGGTCGATCCACGCGCACCCGTGTCCAGAACCGGCACGTTGCGATACATCGTGCCGACAAACTCGGTCGGATCAAGCCCGTTCTGTTCGGCATAGGCCCAGGCCGCGAGGAAGTTCCAGCGCGCCCCGCCGCTCGTCTTGGGGTTGGGTGTAATGACCTGCACGCCGTCGGCGATCAGATCGTCCCAATCCTCGATGCCCTTGGGGTTGCCGTCGCGCACGAGGAACACGATGGTCGACGTGTAGGGCGAGGAATTGTGCGGCAGGCGCGATTGCCAATCCGCCGGGAAGAGGCCGGTGCGCTCGGAGATCGTGTCCATGTCGGCGGATAGCGCCAGCGTCACGACCGTTGCCTCCAGCCCGTCGATCACCGCCCGGGCCTGCGCTCCTGCGCCGCCATGTGACTGCTGGATGTTGACAGGCGCGTTGCCTTGCGCGGCCCACCATTCGTTGAAAAGCTCATTGTAATCCCGGTAGAACTCACGCGTCGGATCGTAGGAAACGTTGAGGATCTCAACCGTGTGCTGTGCTGCTACGGGCTGAGCAGAGCCGAAAGCAAGGCTGATTGCGGCCGTCATGGCCAGAAAGCCGGGCCGCAGATGGGCAGTGGAAAGCGACCGGCAGAGGGTGGACAGCGGTGCCTGCGGCATCGCCATAGCTTTAACTGGACGACCGGATAGGTGCGCGTTGTCTGCGCCGTTTTTGCTCCGGCCGTCGCTGAGACTTCGGATGAATGTGTCTTGGACGAGCGTATGCTCGCCGAGCTGAATGGTGCGCAACATGATTTATCCTTTGCTAATTCCTGTCGAGTTCTCGTGCCAGGACGGCGGGGAAGCGGAACAGGAAAGAACGCCTCTTTCCAAAATCTGCGCCCTGCGTCGCCTGACATCTTATTAACGACAGACTTACTCGTGATTAGCAAAAGAATAATCACGTTCTTTTCAGTCGTGATTTTAGAAGATCATTCTCCGGTCGTCGGCTCAGACAATCCGGACGCTTCGATCTGCCAGGAATCCTGCTGTAAATCGGCGACTGTCAGCGACTCTATCATCAGAATATAGGTGGCGTAGAAGCCGCCAAAAACGCCACGCACCCGGCAGGTCTGCTCGTCCTTGCAGTCCTCGCAGCGCTGGTAGGCTTTGCGCGACAGGCAAGGTAGCGGGGCCATTGGCCCGTCGATCAAGCGTAGGATCTCCGCCAGCGATACCCCTTTGGGATCCTTGATCATCTCGTAGCCGCCCTTGCGTCCGCGCCTGCTGCCAATCAGACCTGCGCGCTTGAGGTCCAGCAGGATGTGCTCAAGGAAGCGCTTCGGTGCGCCGGACCGTTGTGCAATCTCTTCGATCCGCAAAGCCTGCGCTTCGCCTGCCTTCTCGTCGGCGAGAATCATGAGCGCTTTGAGCGCGTATTTAGTCTTGTGCGTGATCATTGTCTGAATGTGGGTCCAAAAACTGCGACTAACAAGGTCAACATTATCAAGATTTATACAGAAAGCGAGGCTTGACCAAAAATATACGATAAAGATGATCGACTTTATGTAGAAATATGTCATGTTCGCTCCGACTCGACTTCAACGGCCTTGTGATGCCAGAGAGGAGCCGCAATGAACTTCGACCGGATCGACTTGAATATACTCGACATCCTGCAACGCGACGCGACTGTGCCGGTCGCGCGGATCGCGGATCAGGTCGGGCTATCACAGACGCCGTGCTGGAAACGCATCCAGAAGCACGAAGAGGCAGGTGTAATCCGCGCCCGTGTTGCGCTATTGGACCCCAACGCCCTCGGGCTTTCGCTGACCGCTTTTGTTATGGTTGAAGCGGTGGAGCACACCGCGGAATGGCGCACTGACTTCTTGGCTGCCGTTGATAAACTGGAAGCGGTTCGGGACGTATATCGAACAGCCGGTCACTACGACTTTTTACTAAGAGTGATGGTTGCGGATATGGCTATGTTCGACAGGTTCTACGAAAGCCTGACTTCGAAGATCAAATTACGTGGCATCACTTCTGTCTTCGCGCTCGGTCGGGTGAAAACCAGCACCGAACTGCCGCTCGCAGACTTGATTGGTGCTCAAGCTTAGGAGCAAGAGGATTTGGCGATCCGACCGTTTCGTTTGCCCTGCCTTGCGACAATGGTGTGCCGCGCTTGCCCAAAACGCAGTGTTCAGTGTTCAGATGACCGGTGGGGAAGCGACCACGGCTGGCGTTGCAGTTTGTGGCTTTTGCTGCGTTTCCGGTATACAAATCCCGCATCAAGTTGCATGGGGTTGCACAATCATAGTCCACCATTTGTGGCTTGAAATCGCCTCGTTTACCGAACGGGACAAGGACATAAAAGGGCCGCAGCCATGACCACTCTCAAGCTTGCAATTGGCAGCATCTTCGTCGGGTTTGTGGTTTTGGGTCTGAAAGCGCTCGCTTATTGGCTGACGGGCTCTGTCGCGCTTTTGTCTGACGCGCTGGAAAGCACGGTCAATGTCGCAACCGCTTTCGCCGCCCTCATTGCGATCCGTGTTGCGGCCAAACCGGCTGATACAGATCATCCTTATGGTCACCATAAGGCAGAGTTTTTCAGTGCTGTCCTGGAAGGCGTGATGATCATTGTGGCCGCCCTTCTTATCTTCCGGGAGGCTTACCACGGCTTCATGGACCCGCAGGCCTTCAGTGCGCCGGTCGAGGGGCTTGTCCTGAATATGGCGGCAACCGGAATAAACGGTTGGTGGGCCTGGGTGCTGATCACCCGAGGGCGGCGACAAAAATCTCCGGCATTGGTAGCTGACGGAAAACATTTAATCACAGATGTTGTAACCTCCGTCGGTGTTGCCGTCGGTTTTATCTTGGCCGTTCTTACGGGGTGGTGGATACTTGATCCGCTAATGGCCGCCCTCGTCGCCGTTAACATTCTCTGGTCAGGCTCGAAGATCGTTAAGGACTCACTAAGCGGGCTGATGGATGAGGCGGTGTCAGAGCAGACCTTGACCGATATCCGCAAGGCGATTGCGGCGGAGGCCGGCGGCGCAATCGAGGCCCACGATCTTCGGACGCGCCATGCAGGGATCGCGACGTTCATCGATTTTCACCTAGTTGTGCCGGGTGAAACGACGGTGTTTGAAGCACATGAAATCTGCGACCGGATCGAAAGATCGCTGAAAGCGCTGTTAGATGATGCAAAGATAACAATACATGTTGAGCCAGAACACAAACTCAAGCCAACTGGCGCAATCGTTCCTGACTGACAATCGATGCTCCCCATGGTGCAGGATTGATATCCTTTGGGCGCAAAACCGACCATCATTTGCGCAGCCGCTTCTGCTCAGTGTCGAGACCTGCGAAATTGCGGCGGTGAGTGATACCTATTGGGATCTGCCAGACTAACACCCCACCAGTGTTGCGGTCCGATGCTCCGGACGTCTAGCTCGTCTGCATTGAAGCATCACCAAGATAAACGGAAATCTTCAGCCAGGGCTGACTTCGGAAAACCACGCCCTTGTTAATTGTCTTCCAGTCTACTCCTGGGCTGAGACTCCTAGCACCGAAGAGGGGCAGAAAAAGGGGCGATTCTCGGCCCCTGGGGGCTGAGCTACCTATAGGATCACTGTCTAGGAGAAGTGGCTGGGGTGGTAGGATTCGAACCTACGGTACACGCTACCAAAAAGCGTTGCCTTACCACTTGGCTACACCCCAACGTGCCGCGGTAATTAGTGCGGGATCGCGCGGGGTGCAAGCCTTTATCGGAGCAAAAAGCACTCAATCGGGCAGTTATTCCTGATCGGCATTGTCGCGCAGCAAATCGCTGAGCTCTTCGGCGCGTTCCTGGTCCACGATCTGGGCCAGCTGCTTGTCTTCGACAGCATCCACTGTCTGCGCGGGGGCAGGCGGCAATTCAGCTGCGGTAGGGTCGGTTTTTGCCGGTTTGGCAGGGATCTGTGCGGTAAATCCAACTCCCTCATGCAGCAGGCGGTAGGCGGGGGCCTGTGCGCCGAGGCCCGCAGCCTCGTAGGCGGCCTGTACGAGCCGGATCGCCTCCGAACGGGCCAGTACGATGCTTGTATCATTCTGGTCGATCCACGCGGCATGCCCCATGTTTACCGAACTGTCGCCGACCGATTCGATCCAGACGGCCGAATCTGGAGCTGCCAAAACGAAGGGCAGATGCTTGAGCACGCCCAGAGCGAGGGTCTGCGCCTGTGCCAGATCCGCTTCGGGGGCCAGCCCGAGCTCAAAGGTGAACCGTCGCTCCGCGTTACGGGTGAAATTCACGATACGGCTTTTGAACACGATCGAATTGGGGATGCGGATGTGGTTGCCGTCATAGCTCAGCAGGATCGTCGCGCGCGACGTGAGGCGGATTACCTTGCCGATGTCGCCCTCGATTTCCACCGTATCGTTCGGGCGAAAGGGCTGGCGGATAGACAGCATGATTGAGGCAATGAAATTTTCCACCGTATCGCGCACGGCAAAACCGATGGCGAGGCCCACGATCCCCGCCGCGCCCAATATTCCTGACAAAAGGGCCGTGGCGTTCATGATATCGAGGGCGACGACCAGACCGCCGATCAGAAAGGCCAGCCGCCAGATCTGGCGGTAAAGGTCGGCGATAAAGGCGTTGGGAGCCAGCCGTTCCCACGGCTCTTTCATTCGTGCGGTGGCGAACCCGACGATAAGGACCAAGGCAAATAGCGAGATCGCGATGAGCGCCAGAGGCAGGAAGCTGATCAGTTTTTGACCGCGCGCGATAAATCGCTCCACTGCTGGGTTGAGCCGCTGGACCACGTCCGAGGTCTCGCTTACCTCATTTTCTATCGCCACGACGCCTTCGACGCGGCTTACCAAATCATTGAGGCGTGTGGCGCTGACGCTGTCGAGCGTGCTGCCGCGCAGGGTTACGATACCGGATTTGGCCGCCACGGTCACATCGCCGTAACCCTCAAGCTCCGCGAGAATGGCGCGGATGCGGGCTGCGATCGCAGCATCCTGCGTGGCGCTATCGGTAATCGTTATTGTGCCCGAGGGCTGATCGGCGGGTTGTGCAAGTGCCCCGAGAGGCAACGTCAAACACAGCAAAAGGGCAACAAGGCGCATGAATACTCGCTTAATGGTCAAATGCCGAGAGACACAGAGTCTAGGCCCGCGCCTGCCCTTTTGCAATTGAGCCCTAAGCAACGCCTCAGGTGCAATCGAGCAGAATTGCGCCCGCACGCGCACCCGCCAGCACGGCCTCGTGGGCAGCTGCGCACTCTACCAGTGGATAGACCTGTGCCACGGGGCAGACCAGCGCGCCTGCGCTCAGGGCTGCGTTTAGCCGCGCGATCCGCTCGAGGCGCGCGGGCAGCGGCAGCAGATAGATCAAAATGATATCTAGGGTGGCTGCTTTGAACAGCAGAGGGCCGAAGGGCAGGGTCGGGGCCATCTCGATCTGGGATCCGTAGGCGGCGATGGTGCCGTTGATGGCGATCGTTTCGGTGTTCATCGCGATGTTGGCACCGAATTCGACTTCGAGGATCCGGTCGATGAGCGCGCCCTCGTTTGCAGCGATGATATCGGCGGCCAACGTGGGGCTGCTATAGTCAAGAACCGCCTGCGCACCGGCGTCTTTTACCCGCTCCATATCGCGCGGGCTGCAGGTGGCGATGACCCGCGCGCCACCCCAGACCGCCAGTTGGACGGCGAGATAGCCGACTGTGCCGCCCCCACCCGAGACCAGCAGCGTTTTGCCGGTCACATCGCCCGCGCCAAACACGGCCTCCGCCGCCGTGAGGCCCGGGATACCGAGCACTGCCCCTGTCTCCAGGCTCACGCTGCCGGGCAGCTCGATGGCCTGCTCCGAGGGCAGGGTGATGTGGGTGGAGCCCGTCCCGAAAGCGCGCTGCCACTGGCCGTTCCAGATCCACACGCGGGTGCCGATGCGGCTCGACGAGACTCCTGTACCCACCGCTTCGATGACGCCTGCGCCGTCACTGTGGGGAATGACTTGGGGAAAAGTGGGCTTGAGCACACCCGGGCGGCTGCCTGCGCGGGCCTTGATGTCAGAAGGGTTCACGCCGGAAAACGCCATACGCACCGTCACTTCGCCCGCCGCGGGGGGCGGAGTGTCGAATGTATCGGAGGTCAGAACCTCGGCGGCGGAGCCGAAACGGTCATAAAATACGCAGCGCATGGGGGTATGTCCTTTGGGTCAGGCCGTGAGCGCGCAGCATGATCCAAGGAGCGGCCGGGCGCAATCAGTCAAACACCTCGTCAGGCTGTACACCCCACAGACGCGCCTTGGGAGCCCATCCCTTGAACCCGCCTGATCGCAGCATGCACCATTCCTCGGTACAGGCAGTCACACGGGCGACCACTCCCATTTCCAGTGCAGCTACCACGGGCGCTTCAGGATCGGGACGCGCGTGGAGCGTGAGCAGGTCTTTCTCGATCAAGGCAGTACGGGTGCCCGACAGCAGGGAATAATGCACCCAGCCGCCCATACCGTCGCGGTCCTCCACGCGGCGCCAATGTCCGTGCTCTGCCGTGATACGCAGGGGCATGTCGCGGCGGGTGAAAACCCAGTCGATGCGGTGGGTGAGCGAGGGGCCGCGCCTCACATTGCCCTCGGACGCCTTCAGCGAGACGTAGCGCGGGATGGGGCGGTTGGTGACCTTGCCGCCGTCATCGTCTTCACCCGCCGCAATTACGGGAGAAGCAAAGCTCGTCGTCAGGATCACGGCGCAGGCGCCAAGAAAGCCCGCGCCGAGGCGCCGTAATTTCGATTTTTTCATGATGTGCTGCCTGCACTGAATTATATTGTTTGGTCTTGCTCGGGGGGCAGTGCAGGGTTCTTGTGCCCCGTCGCTGCTTCAGTCACCATGGCAGCAAGAGAAGTGTCACGCCAAGTCCGGAGATTGAAATATGTCAAAACAGCAGCTGAGTGTTGTAGTCACGCGACGGTTACCCGAGGTTGTCGAAAAGCGGTTGGTCGAGCTTTTCGACGTACGCCTGCGCGAAACAGATGCGCCGATGACCCGAGCGGAACTGGCCGAGGCGATCAAGACCTGCGATGTGCTGGTGCCCACGATCACGGACCAGATCGATAACAAGCTGCTCGCTCAGGCGGGCGACCGGCTCAAGCTAATCGCGAACTATGGCGCGGGCGTGGATCACATCGACGTGGCGACCGCGCGGCAGAAGGGGGTGCTGGTCTCCAACACGCCGGGCGTTCTCACCGAGGATACGGCCGACATGACCATGGCGCTGTTGCTGGCCGTAACGCGGCGGATGCCGGAGGGCATGGCAAAAATGCAAAAGGGTGAATGGGACGGCTGGGCGCCCAATGCGCTGCTCGGTGGTCGGATATCCGGGCGCCGTCTGGGAATTCTCGGGATGGGCCGGATCGGGCAGGCCGTGGCGCGGCGGGCGGCGGCTTTCGGCATGCAAATCCATTATCACAACCGTCGCCGCCTGCGTCCCGAGACCGAAGCCGAACTGGGAGCCACCTATTGGGAGAGCCTAGACCAGATGGTGGCGCGCATGGACGTGATGTCGGTCAACTGTCCGCACACGCCCTCGACGTTCCATCTTATGAACGCGCGCAGGCTCAAGCTGATGAAGCCCGAAGCGGTGATCGTAAACACTTCGCGGGGCGAAGTGATCGACGAAAATGCCCTCACGCGGATGCTGCGCGCGGGCGAGCTTAAAGGCGCAGGGCTCGACGTCTATGAGCATGGCATGGAAATCAACCCGCGCCTGCGCGAGCTCGATAATGTGGTTCTGCTGCCGCATATGGGGTCGGCCACGTTGGAGGGTCGGATCGACATGGGCGAGAAGGTCATCATCAACATCAAGACGTTTCAGGATGGCCACCGCCCGCCAGATCAGGTCGTGCCGTCCATGCTGTGACGCGGACCTGCGTGCGGTGCGGGTCGGTAACGCGGATTAGTTTACGGAAAAAGTGAAAAGATAAGGGAGATGGCGATGCGTGCGGTTGTGATGGGATTTCTTGTGGCGGTCGCGGGCAGTGCGGGAGCGCAGCAGGCGGCGGATGCCGTCGCACCGGAGGCCGCTGCGGAGGCGGGTGGATTCGAGGCACTTTCGCCACAGGTTAGCGCTGCATTGGCGGCGAAAGCGGCGGGGCTGTCTGTCGAGGCTGATGATTGGATGGTCGTCGCGGCAAACCCCTATGCAGTCCGCGCAGGTGCCGATGTGCTCGCAGCCGGCGGGACGGCGGCGGATGCTCTGGTGGCAGTCCAAGTGATGCTGGGGCTGGTGGAGCCGCAGAGCTCCGGGCTGGGCGGTGGTGCCTTTCTCGTGTGGTTTGATGCCGCCTCGCAGACTTTGACCACATTTGACGGGCGCGAGACCGCGCCATTGGCCGCGACGCCACGCCTGTTTCAGGATGGTGCGGGGGAGCCACTGAAGTTTTTCGATGCTGTCGTAGGTGGGCTGTCAGTAGGTACGCCGGGCACGCCCGCACTTTTGGCCGAGATCCACACCCGGTTCGGAACGCAGGACTGGGCATCGCTGTTGGCGCCTGCCATCACTTTGGCGGATGACGGGTTTCCCGTCAGTCCGCGTTTGGCGCAGCTGGTCGCGAATGATGCGGAGCGGCTTGCCACCTCCGACATCACGGCCGCTTACTTTCTGCCCCGAGGCCGCCCCGTTGCCGCCGGCGATCTGCTGGTAAATGCGCCCTATGCCGATACGCTCGAGATGCTGGCCGAGCAGGGCGTCGGCGCGTTTTATGCAGGTGATCTGGCGCGGACGATCGTTGCGACGGTGCAGGGGGCTGCCACCCCTGGTGTTCTGTCCGAGGTGGATCTTGCAATTTACAGGGTCATAGAGCGGCCACCGGTCTGTGCCAGCTACCGCGCGCATGAGGTGTGCGGCATGGGGCCGCCGTCCTCCGGCGCCATAGCAGTAGGGCAGACGCTGGGAATGTTGGAGGGGTATGACCTGAGCGCTGGACCGGACGACATCAACGTCCGGCGCCTGATAGGCGATGCCGCGCGCCTCGCGTTTGCGGACCGGGGGCGGTACGTGGCGGACAGCGATTATGTGCCGGTGCCGGTTAAGGGATTGTTGGATCTTGCCTATCTGGCGCAGCGTGGGCAGCTGCTGTCGGGCGATGATGCGCTGCCGGAGGTGGCGGCGGGCGCGCCGGACTTCGATCATGCGCTCAACCTCGCCGACGACCAGTCCATCGAGCTTCCCTCGACGTCTCATATCTCGATCGTCGACAGTTTCGGCAACGTCGCCTCCATGACGACCACCATCGAGAACGGGTTTGGCAGCAGGCTCATGGTCGGGGGCTTCCTGCTCAACAACGAGCTGACGGATTTTTCCTTCCGCAGCCACCAGGACGGCGTGCCCATCGCCAACCGGGTGGAGCCGGGCAAGCGGCCACGCTCCTCCATGGCACCTACGATCGTGATGCAGGACGGTGCGCCTGTGATCGTGGCGGGATCGCCCGGTGGAAGCAGCATCATCGGTTACACGGCGCAGTCGCTGATCGCGATGATCGACTGGGGGATGGACCCGCAATCGGCGGCGGGGATGCCCCACGCACTGAACCGCTTCGGCACCTATGACCTGGAAGAGGGCACGAGTGCGGCAGGGCTCGCCCTGGGGCTGAGCGAGATCGGCTATGAGACTAAGGTGGGCGCGCAGACATCCGGGCTGCACCTGATTGCAATTGGCGAGCGTTTGCGGGGCGGGGCGGATCCGCGCCGCGAAGGCATCGTGTTGGGAGACTGAGACATGGTTCAGGCAACGGCGCTGGTGCGCAACGAGAACGGTATCGGGGCTGCACTGGGCATCCTCAAGCAGCAATTCGGTGAGCGGTTCCATACCGGTGCATCGATCCGTGAGCAGCATGCCCATACCACGACATGGATCGCGAACCAGCCGCCTGATGGCGTGGTGTTTGCCCAATCCACGCAGGAAGTGGCCGAGGTGGTCAAGATCTGCGCCGCGCACCGGGTGCCGATCATTCCTTTCGGCACCGGCACTTCGCTGGAAGGCCATGTGAACGCGCCTGCCGGGGGCATCAGCATCGACGTGAGCCAGATGAACAAAGTGCTCGAGGTCAATGCCGGTGATCTGGATTGTCGGGTGCAGCCAGGCGTGACGCGCATGGCGCTCAATACGTATCTACGCGATCAGGGATTGTTCTTCCCGATAGATCCCGGCGCGGATGCGAGCATCGGTGGCATGGCCGCCACGCGCGCATCGGGGACCAACGCCGTGCGCTACGGCACGATGAAGGACAACGTGCTGAGCCTCGAAGTGGTTATGGCCAACGGCGAGATCATTCGCACCGCAAGCCGGGCGCGCAAATCCTCCGCCGGATACGATCTTACGCGGCTGATGGTGGGATCGGAAGGAACCTTGGGAATAATCACCGAAGTTACCCTGCGCCTGCAGGGGATCCCGGAGGCGATCTCGGCGGCGAGCTGTTCTTTCCCGTCAGTGGGTGCGGCCTGTGAGACGGTGATGGCGGTGATCCAGTATGGCTTACCCGTGGCGCGGATCGAGCTGTTGGATGCCTTGGTGGTCAAGGCGGTCAACAGCTACTCCAAGCTGAGCCTGCCGGAGACGCCGCTTTTGCTGCTCGAGTTTCATGGATCTGATGCGGGGGTGGCGGAGCAGGCGGAAACGTTCGGCGCGCTGGCGTCGGAGTTCGGCGGCACCGGCTATGCCGCGACCACCTCGGTGGAGGAGCGCACGAAGCTGTGGCAGGCGCGGCACGATGCCTACTGGGCGATGCTGGCGCTGCGACCGGGCAGCAAGGCCGTGGCGACGGACGTCTGCGTGCCAATCTCCAAGCTCGCCGAAGCGGTGGTGGCAAGTAACGAGAAAGCTGCGGAGCTGAACCTGATCGCGCCTGTCGTTGGCCACGCGGGCGACGGCAATTTCCACGCTTCGCTGCTGATCGACATGGAAGATGCAGCGGAGGTGGCGCGGGCGGAGGAATTTGTCAGCTGGCTCAATGACCGCGCGATCGCCCTAGGCGGGACCTGCACGGGCGAGCACGGGATCGGGCAGGGCAAGCGGCCCTATCTGATCAAGGAGCTTGGCGGTGCTGTCGAAGTGATGAGCGCGATCAAGCGCGCGCTCGATCCGGACGACATCATGAACCCGGGCAAGATCCTGCCCTGACGCGGCAGATATTTCCCGAGAAAACAACGCACCCGCGCTAAATTGGCAGAGGTCGGTTTTCTGCTCTGTCCGGTCGCGGGCTTGCTTCGGAATTCGCCTTTGGGCGATAGAACGGAGCAAACGCGAGCCAGAGGGAATCGGCACATGAAAACTCAAGTAAAAGCATTGGTCGTCGGCGGTGGCGCCGTTGGCACGTCAATCGCCTATCATCTGGCGCGCGCGGGCTGGGATGATGTGATGCTGCTGGAGCGTGACGAGCTGACCTCCGGCTCTACCTGGCACGCTGCGGGTCTGCTGCCTTACTTTAACATGTCGTTCGCTACGACGCATATCCATGATTATTCAATCAAGTTCTACAAGACGCTCGAAGAAGAGACCGGCCTGAACGCGGGCTTTGCTGTGGTGGGCAACCTGCGCATGGCACAAACGCAAGAGCGGATGGACGAATACATGCTCTATGCGTCCACCGCAGAGACCTGCGGTGTGCCTTATCAATGGATGACGCCGGACGAGATCAAGGCGAAATGGCCGCTCATTCGCACCGAGGATCTCAAGGGCGCACTTTATCACAATACGGACGGCTATATTAACCCTGCGGATGTGACCATGGCGATGGCCAAGGGTGCACGCCAGCGGGGCGTCGTGATTGAGCGGAAATGGCAGGCCGATGCGTTCCACTGGACCGGAGAGGCTTGGAAAGTGACCGTGACCAAAATGGTTGAGCGCGGCGGCAACCTTATCCCCTCCGAGGAGCAGGTGGTAATTACTGCTGAGCACGTCGTCACAGCGTCGGGCAACCACGCGCAGCGCACTGCGAAAATGCTGGGCATCAAAATGCCCGCAATCCCGGTCGAGCATCAGTTCATCGTGATGGAGCAGGATCCGGAGCTTGTGAAATTCCGCGCGGAAGGCAATGTCGAGCATCCCGTGATCCGCGACGCCGATGCGCAGTCTTATGTGCGCGAGGAGCGGGGAGGCTGGATCTTGGGTGTATATGAACCCAAAGCGCCCGCGCGTTTCGAGTACGGCGTACCCGACAGCTTCCGTGCCGACCTGTTCCAGCTCGATCTCGACCGAATCGAGGACCAGTATATGGCAATGAACCACCGCATCCCGTCAGCCGAGAATTGTGGCCTGAAGGATGATTTCAACGGGCCGATCTGCTACACGCCTGACGGTAATCCGCTGGTCGGGCCTGCACCCGGCTTGCGCAACATGTGGCTGGCCGAGGGCTTCAGCTTTGGTATCACAGCGGCGGGTGGCACCGGCTATTACCTCGCGCAGCTGATGGTAAACGGCGAGGCGGAAATCGATATGGCTTCGCTCGATCCCAAACGCTACGGCGATTGGATGACCACCGAGTTTGCTGCCCGCAAGAACGAGGAGGCGTATGAGCACGTCTATATCCTCCATCACCCCGATGAAGAACGCCCCGCCTGCCGTCCGCTTCGCACCTCGCCCGCTTATGACCGACAAGCTGCGCGTGGCGCGCAATTTGGGTGGGTCAACGGCTGGGAGCGCCCGAATTATTACGCGCCTGAAGGCTTCAGCGACCATGATGCGCGCAGCTTCCGGCGCGGCGGCTGGTGGAAGTACGCAGTCGATGAGGCCGAAGCGGTGCGCAAGGGTGTGGGTCTGATCGACGCCACCGCCTTCACCAAGCATCTGGTCAAAGGGCCGGGCGCGACCGCATTTCTGGACTGGTTCACCTGTAACAAGTTGCCCTCTGTAGGCCGTATCAATCTGACCTACGCGCTCACGGGGGCGGGGACCACGCGCACAGAATACACCATCGTGCGTCTGGCCGAACATGAATATTATCTGGTGAGCGCGGGCGGTTGGACCGCTTACGACAGCGATTACCTGCGCAAGGCGATCGAAGATAAGGCGCCAGAGCTTGGCTATATCGAGTGCCATGACGTCACAACGCAATGGGGTGTTTTCGCGATTGCCGGTCCCAAGGCCCGCGACGTGCTGCGCGACGTGATCAAGGATGCCGATCCGGACACTGTGCTGAGCAACAAGCGCTTCCCGTGGCTTACGGTGCGCAATATCGAGCTGGGCATGGTGCCGGTGCGTGCGATCCGCGTCGCCTATACTGGTGAGCTTGGCTGGGAGTTGCACCATCCCATCGAGATGCAGAACCATCTGTTCGATCTGCTGGAAAAGGCGGGCGAAAAGCACGGTATGAAGCTGGTGGGCGCGCGCGCCCAAAACTGGCTGCGGCAGGAGAAATCCTACCGCGCCTTTGGCACCGAGTTGGGTCGGGATGCCACCCCGCTCGAGGCTGATCTGCCGCGGTTTGTTGATATGAACAAGGATTTCCACGGCAAGCAGGCCATGGCCGATCACGGGATCAAGGCGAAATGCGTGACCCTGCTCATCGATGGGCCGGACGATGCCGACCCATGGGGCCGCGAGGTTCTCTATCATGGCGATACGCGCGTCGGGCGTCTGACCTCTGGCGGCTATTCTGTCGCATTTGGGAAGTCGATCGGGATGGGCTATGTCAAACCCGAGACTGCGGTGGTCGGGACCAAACTCAAGGTCAAGATGTTCGATCAGCTGTGGGACGCCGAGATTGTCGAGGACAGCCCCTATGATCCCAAAAACACAACCATCCGCTTGGACGGCTAGGCACTACATCGCCATCGCGGGTATTTTTTTGGCTGTGGTGTTCGCGCTGGGGGTAGTGCTGTCGCCGCCGCGGGCGTCCAGCGTAGCGGTAATCGGGGATCGCGCCGATGAGGTGCGTGCGGCACTGGGGACGGACCAGGGCGAGGACGCTACCGTTACCATCGTGCTGCTGAACCGCTGGGACAGCCTGCGACATCTGCCCGACATTGCGGAGCTCTGCTGGGAGGCTTGCCATGTGCGCGCGGCCTCGCAAATCTCCCTGACGCAGATGCGGTTCGGGGCGACCCGCAAGGTTGTGATCTTTCACTTGCCTGATTTCGACGATGATCTGACCTGTCTTGTGACGCGGGCCCGCTACGAGCTAAAAGCGCTGCGTGCGGCATTCCCTGGGTGTAACATCAAAGCCGCGCGATTGCCGGTCTGGATTCTGCCGATGGGGCTGGGCCATATCTCTTGAGGGTCAGGGATGCGCGCGCGTCGCAAGCCAGGACTGCCACTCCGCCGGGCTGCCGGAAAAGGCGTTGAGGTCGACCTTGCCCGCGATCCCTTCGATCAGGCCGGTTGCGGAATACTGCCAGAAGCGCCAGCGCTCGCCCGGGAAGGCTTCGTCGGGGGATTTGGCAGTGGTACGCAGCCAGTATTCATAGCCCCTGAAGGTGTCGAGCCCCGCGTCTTCGTAGAAGCCCGGTGTGGTATAGATGATCGGGCGCTGACCGTAGTGCTGCTCGACAATGCGGAGCCAGCGGCGCATTTCGTCGCGCACCTCATGACCAGCCGGGCGGCGGTGGGCGCAGGTCGGGGAAAATGCGTTCCATTCCATATCGAGTACGGGCGGCAGCATGCCCTTGCTGCGCGGCACATTGCGGATGAACCAGCGCGCCTGATCTTCCGGCGAGGTGCAGAAGTAATAAAAGTGATAGGCCCCGCGCGCGACGCCCGCCTCGCCTGCACCCCGCCAGTGATCCCGAAATGCTGGGTCCACGAGATCGCCGCCCTCTGTTGCTTTGAGAAACGCGAAATTCACGCCGTTGCGCCGCGCTTGCGCCCAGTCGATGCTCGTCTGGAAGCGCGCGGCGTCAATGCCATGTACGCCATAACGGTCGGGGCTCTGGCGGCCGAAATCGACTGGATCGGCATCACGGAAGTTCGGAGCGACAGGCTCCCCGAGCGGGATTGCGCGCTCGCCACTCCCGCAGGCTGCCAGCGCCGTAAGGAAGAGCAGGGCGAGCAACGTACGAAAGGTCACTGTGGTATCCGTCTGGCGATGAAGGCGAGATTGTTGGCGGGCATCTGGCGCACTTCCGGGTCTAGTCCTGCGGAGGTCAGTACCTCATTCACCCAGTCATCGTCTTTGTAGCCGATGGCTGGATCGGCAGCGCGTAGCTCCGCGTCAAACTGGGCATCGCCCTCGGACGTGAGCTCGCCCGCGCGCAGGAACGGGCCATAGACCACGAAAACACCGTCGTGCGTGAGGGCTTTGGCAGCCTCGGTCAGTAAAATGAGCGCTGCGGCCTGCGGGATGAGGTGCAGCAGATTGCCGATGTAGATCAGATTAAAAGGTGCATGGGCAGCGGCCCACCCTAGCGCGGTGGCGTTCAGATACTGCGCGGGGCGCAGATTGGGCAGGCCAGCTTCGGCGGCGTAGGCGTCGATGCTGGCGCGGCGCTCGGGTGCGATCTCGGTCGGGTGCCATTCTACGCCGGGCAGGGCGGTTGCGAGGGCAAGGATGTGCTGGCCCGTGCCTGATGCGATCTCGAGCGCACGGCCCCGCGCGGGCCCGATTTCGCACAGCAATGCGGTGATCGCGGGCGCGTTTCGCTCCGCCGAGGGCGCGAAGAGGCGTGCGCCGTCGAGCGGGGTGGCGATGCTGGCGCTGGCGGGCAGGCGGCTCATACGCGCAGACGGTCCGGGCGTAGGGCGGCGACCGCGGCCGGATCAACAGCGGGCACGCGGCCAGCTACGAGATCGGCCAACAGGGCGGAGGCGGCCGGAGAAGTCTGGAAGCCATAGCCGCCTTGGCCCGCGCACCAGACAAACTCCGGCACCTCCGGATCGCGTCCCAGCACGAGCGTGCGGTCGGGAGCGAAACTGCGCAGGCCGGCCCATGTGGCGATGGGGCGGGTTACGGGCTCCGTCACAGTGTTCTGGTAGCGGTCGAGGCCTTCGGCGAGGGTCATGTCGTCGGCGTAGGCATCGTGCGGATGTGTCACGACCTCTTCGGCGGGGGAAACGAGCAGCGCGCCTGCGTCAGGCTTTGCGTACCATGTCTCGCCGGGGCCAAAGAAGATGGGCCAGCGCGACGTATCATGCCCGCCCGGTGCTGCCAGCCGCGCCATGGAGCGGCGGTGCGGCACGATGCCGAGCGGCGTGACGCCCGCGATGCCCGCCACCAGATCGGCCCACGCACCCGCGGCATTGACCAGCGTAGTTGCGGTGTATTCTTCGCCCGCCTGCACATGCCAGCCCAAAGCATCGTGGCGGATGGCGGTCACGGTCGCATCGGTGATGATCTGGCCGCCGTTGGCACGCAGAATACGGATGAAATCCTGCATCAGCCGGTCGGTGTCGATGTCGAAGGCGGGGGCATGATAGGCGGCGAGCGCAGTCTTTTTCGGATCCAGGATCGGCACCAGATCGCGGGCCTCCGCAGGCGTGATCTGGTCCACGCCCATGCGGGCGACATCGGCGTGGAAAGCTTCCGCATTGTCGGCCCCCGCAATGATCAGTAGGCCGCGCTGGCTGAGGTATTCGCCTTCGTTGAAGTAGGCCATGCTGGCGCGGTTGAGCGCTTGCACGGAGGGCGCACCGTAGTTCTCCTCAATCAGCGCGGCGGAGCGGCCGGAGGCGTGATAGCCAGTGGCATGCTCCATCTCGAGCACTGTGACTTTTGCATCCGCAGAGAGCCGCGCTGCGGCGGAGAGACCGGCGATGCCGCCGCCAATGACGAGGATATCGCTCATTGTTCTTCCGCCCGGTCCGTGGCTGGAGGTGGCGCAGGCACCAGACTGGCGAGCTCGGCGTAAAGCTCTGGTGTGATCGAATAATCCATCGCGGCAAGGGACGGTTCAAGCTGGGACGCAGACCGTGCGGAGATGATGGGCGTCGGGCCGGTGGAATGCGCTGCAGCCCAGGCGACCGCAAGCGTGGCGGGATGGAGCCCCTCACGCGCTGCGATCTCGCCCAGTTCAATCGCGGCATCGTGCATATGCGCGAAGCGGTAGCGCGCGGCATAGCTTTCATCCTCGGTCAGACGACCGGCGCCGCCGTCAGCGTATTTGCCTGTCAGAAGGCCACCGCCGAGGGGCGAATAGGGCGCGCAGAGCATCCCATAGTCTTGCGCCATCGGTAGGATCTCGACCTCTGCCTGCCGCTTGACGACGTTGTACATGGGCTGGATCAGCGTGATTTTCAGCTCGAAGGTCGCCGCGATATGGGCCGCCTTCGCGGCCTGCCATGCGGCGAAGTTGGAGATGCCCACATAGCGGATGATGCCCTTGTTTTTCAGTTCCGCGAGGGCCTCGAACGTGATGCGCATATCGGTATCCGCATCGTAGCGGTGCAGGTAGAGCGCGTCGATTACGTCGATGTTCATGCGCTGACGCGATGTCTCGGCGCTGTTCAGGATCGTCTCGCGGGTGGAGCCGCCCTCGAAGGCCGATTTTGTGGCGATGATCAGGCGGTCGCGGTGAGGAGCAGCCATCTCGCCCAGCAGGATCTCGGAGGCTCCGTTTGTGTAGACGTGGGCGGTGTCGAAATGGGTGATGCCTGCGGCAAGGGCGGCATCGAACATGGCCCGGGAGGCATCACGGTCGGCGCGTCCGCCGAACTGCATGGTGCCGAACGCGAGGCGGCTGGCGGGGGTGCCGTCGGGGCTGGTGAGGAGATCTGTCATAGTCATTTTCTGGCATGGGGGATGCGCGCGCGCAACGGTTAATGGGACGCAGGCGGCAGGGCGCCGAATCGAGTGCTAAGGGTATTGTTTCGAAGCAGATGGGGGTGCTCTGCTTGCAGGGGCCATACCCCCCCCGGTGACAGGTGGCTCGCGCGGGCAGGATTAATGCTGCGCGCGCAGCCAAGGATTAATGGCGGTTTACACTCCGCCTTTCTCCACGGCGCGCTTGTAGGCAGGGCGGGCCTCACACGCGTCGACGAAGGCGGCGAGCTTCGGATATGTCGCCCGTCGTTCCAGCCGCATGGCGATCTGGGCGGGGAAGCTCAGCATGATATCGGCGGCGCTGAGATCATCGAGGACGAAGTGGCCGGAGGGGCGCAGGATGCTTTCCATATAGCCGAAATGATTGTCGAGCTCGGACTGGATGCGCGGATGCAGTGGCGTGCCGGCATCGCCCAGACGGCCCACATAAAGATTGAGCAGGATCGGCGTCATGGCGGAGCCTTCGGCGAAGTGCATCGCTTCAAGGTGCCGGTTGTACTCAGGGGTGCCTGCCTGCGGGATCATCTGCGGAGCAAATTTTGCGCAGAGCACTTCCGTAATGGCGGCGCTTTCAATGATGACTTCGCCGTCCATCTCGATCATCGGGGATTTGCCCAATGGATGCAGCGCCAGCAGCTCCGGCGGCGCGAGATTGGTTTTCGCGTCGCGTGTTTGAACGACGAAATCATAGGGTTGCCCGATCTCTTCGAGTAGCCAGAGGATGCGGAGCGAGCGGGACCTGTTGAGGTGATGAAGTTTGATCATGGGCGGAGCTTAGGGGGTTTGTGCAGGGCTGAAAAGCGGGTCATTGTGGCCCTGACCCCCAAACGGAGAGTGGCGAAGATCATTGCGAACAGGCGGAGTTGACAGTAGGGCGCGGGATGCGCGCGGGGCGGGCTGGGAAAGCTTGCGTTTGCTGGTGCGTTTGAACGGGGCGCGTTTTTCAGTGACGGAGACTCGGGTGCCGCCTGTCGCGATGAAACTGCGTTCTGTGCTCTTACGGTGCGCTGCTGTCGATGCGGTGACGTGCGGGCCAGACCTCCAGGATGCCCGCGCACAGAACCAGTGCGCCGCCTGCAAGCTCGTATGACGTGAGGTGCTCGGCGGCGATCAGGGCTGCCGAACCAGCGCCTACTACGACTTCCGTCATCAGCAGGATACCGACGCGGGCGGGCTCCAGCCGCAGCGTTGCCCACATCAGTGCTGCGATCGAAACTCCCCACCACAGGGCACCCGAGAAGAGTGCGATAGCGATTGAGCGGGCGACGGAATCGGCCTGAAGGCTAACGCCTGAGCCCCCCAGAAACGGCGCAAGCATCAGCGCCGTACCCGCCGCGCCTATTGCGAACACGAAAGCAGACGGGGCAGGTGCGAGCTTGGATTTGGCGTTCATTCCGGTCGTTCCGATGGACCACAGTATCCCGGCGGCGAGTGCCATCCACTCCCCGCGACCTTGCGGGAGGGGAAGCTCTCCGTTCGCGCTCAGCATGAGGAAAAGACCAATCAGCCCCACCACGATGGAGAGCATCCGCAAACGCGTTACGCTGCGGCCCAGAATATATCTAGCGATCAGCGTGCTCCAGACCGGTGTGAGGAAATAGAGAAGGATGATGATCGCGACATGGCCGTAGACGAATCCTACCGAATAGAGCGCGAAGGCCGCACCGCCGAGAGCGATGGAGACGAGAGCCACGGGATCGGTTCGGGCTATGTCGCGCCACTTCCCGACTGCGGCCGGCGCCAATAGCAGCGCACCCGCGACCGTGATCGCCACTGTACCCCACGCGCCGGGCAGGCCTGCTTCGGTCAGCGCCCGCACAGGTATCCAGTACAAGCCCCAAAGTGCGCCGGTGAAAACCACGATCAGGGTCGCGAGCAGTGTGATGCGTTCAGGTGTCATGGGGGCGTCCCTAAATGGAAATGCGGGGGGTGGCAAAACGATCTGGGCGCGGGATGGCGGATTTTTTGGACAGGGTTCGCAGCACTCGGTCCACGACTGGGGACGTGCTTCATAAAAAAGGCCCCGCCTGGCGGCAGGGCCTTTTCGAATTTAACAGGCAGCCCTTATTGCGGGATGTCGCCCGTGAGGCCTTCAACGTAGAAGTTCATGCCGGCCAGCGTGCCGTCGTCCGCTGTTTCGCCTTCGGCGAGGAAGGGCGTGCCATCCTGCTTGTTGAGCGGGCCGGTGAAGGGGTGATAGGAGCCATCGGCGAGCGATGCCTTCAGTGCCAATGCCTCTTCCTTGACGTCTGCGGGCACGGCGTCGGAGATCTCGCCGATGCCGACCATGCCCGGGCCAATGCCGTCCCATGTGTCGGTTGAGGTCCATGTGCCGTCGATCACCGCCTGCGTGCGGGCGATATAGTAGGGCGCCCAATCATCGATGATGGAGGAGACCCGTGGGAACGGTGCGTACTGCCCCATATCTGAGGCCTGACCGAAGGTCACGACATTGCCCGCTTCCTGTGCAGCGGCCTGGGGCGCTGTGGAATCGGTGTGTTGCAGGACCACGTCCGCGCCCTGTTCGATCAGCACCTTCGCGGCGTCCGCTTCTTTCGCGGGATCGAACCATGTATAAGCCCAGACGATCTTGAACTCCACGTCGGGGTTGACCTTGCGGGCGTGGATGAACGCGGAATTGATGCCGCGGATCACTTCGGGGATCGGATAAGACCCGATGTAGCCGATGATGTTGGACTTGGTCATCTTGCCCGCGATGTGGCCTTGGATGGCGCGACCCTCGTAGAAGCGGGCGGAATAGGTGCTGACGTTGTCGGCGCGCTTGTAGCCGGTAGCGTGCTCGAACTTCACATTTGGAAATTTCGCCGCGACGTTAATCGTGGGATCCATGTAGCCGAAGGACGTGGTGAAGATCAGATCGGCACCATCGAGGGCCATCTGCGTCATCACACGCTCGGAGTCGGGGCCCTCTGCCACGCTCTCGACATAAACCGTCTCGACGCTGTCGCCGAAATGCTCCTCGACCGCGAGGCGGCCCTTGTCGTGCTCGTAGGTCCAGCCACCATCGCCGATGGGGCCAACGTAGACGAAGCCGACCTTGGTCTTGTCCTGTGCGAACGCCGAGGTCGCAATCCCGGTGGCCAGAGCAGTGCCGAGCAGCAGTTTGGCGGCGGCCCGTTTGGTAAATGTCATTTCAGATTTCTCCCATTAGGTATTCAAGCAGATATGCCTCAGCTCGAGGCGTGGAATATGCGCCCCAGTGATCCCGGTGCGGCGCTGCGGGAGCGCGACAGAAACACAAGGACGACAATGGTTATGACGTAGGGCGACATTGCCAGATATTCGACGGGAATGGCAACGCCCACGCCTTGCAGATTGAGCTGTAATTGAACCAGTCCGCCAAAAAGATAGGCACCCAGCAGGACGCGGAAGGCGCGCCACGAGGCGAACACAACCAGCGCGAGGGCGATCCAGCCGATGCCCGCTGTCATGCCTTCGGTCCATTGGGGAACACGAATGAGGCTGATGTAGGCGCCGCCCAGGCCGGCACAGGCGCCGCCGAACATAATAGCGAGCGCACGGACCCGTTTGACTTTGAACCCCAACGCATGCGCGGCATCGTGATTCTCGCCCACCGCCCGCAGCGTAAGGCCCGCCCGGGTGAACTTGAGCACAGCCCAGACGGAGACGACCAGCGCGATGCCAAGATAGACAATGATGTCGTGGCTGAAAAAGATTGGGCCGACTACGGGTATATCGCCAAGCGGGCCGAAGTTCACATCGCCCAGACGGGGCGGCTTGATCCCTTCATAGCGTTTGCCCAACAGCGCCGACAGGCCCAGACCAAAGAGCGTGAGTGCGAGGCCGGAGGCGACCTGATTGGCGAGCATAACCTGCGTTAGAAACGCGAACAGCAGGCTCAGCAACGCGCCGCCGAGGGCCGCCGCCGCAAAGCCCGTGAGCGGAGAGCCGGTCTCGACTGCGATGGCGAAGCCGCAAATGGCACCCATGATCATCATGCCCTCAACCCCAAGATTGAGCACGCCGGTACGCTCGACCACCATCTCGCCGATGGCGGCAAATATCAGCGGTGTCGCTGCGACAAAGAACCCGGCGATGAACAGAACAGGATTGATTGCGGAAAGATCCATCACGCGACCTCCGTGCGGCCGATTTTCAGCCGGTAATTGGTGAACAGATCGAACGCCAGCAGGAAAAAGAGTAGCATCCCTTGAAACACCTGAATGGCCGCGGCGGGCAAGCCCATCTTGGACTGTGCGATATCGCCGCCGATGTAGGTGAGCGCCATGAGCCCACCCGCAAGCAGGATACCGACCGGATGCAGGCGCCCCAGAAACGCAACGATGATCGCTGTAAAACCGTAGCCCACGTTGAAATCAATGGTCACCTGCCCCGCGGGCCCCGAAACCTCGAACATGCCGGCCAGCCCTGCCAGAAGGCCCGACATTCCCAGACAAAACAACACGAGCCGCGCGGGGCTTACACCGGAGAAAGCTGCCGCACGCGGGGCATCGCCGGTTACGCGGATAGCAAAACCGATCCGGTGTCGGGCCAATAGCACATAAGCGAATATAACTGCGATGAAGGCTGCCACCACGCCCCAGTGCATCCCCGAACCCGCAACGAGTTCGCCATTATGAGCGCTGGCGTATTGCCTAAGATTGCGTGATCCGGGAAAGCCCATGCCTTCGGGATTGCGCATCAGCCCCAGTGACATTGAGGCCAGAAACTGCTCGGCCACATAGACCAGCATCAGGGAGACCAGAATTTCGTTGGTGCCGAATTTTACCTTGAGCACGGCAGGGATCATCGCCCAGATCCACCCGCCAAAGGCCCCGGCCAGAACCATGAGCGGGAAAATGATGACACTGTCCAAGGGGTAGAATGCAAGCCCTACACCCGCGCCGAAAAGCGCGCCCATGATATACTGGCCCTCCGCGCCGATGTTCCAGATGCCCGCCTTGAACCCCAAGCTCAAGCCGATCGCGATTAGCACCAGTGGCGCGCCCTTGATCAAGAGCTGAGGGCGATAGAAGAACGCAAACTCTCCGAAAAGCGGCTCCCAAAAGATCGTCTGGATCGCCTCCAGCGGGGCCTTGCCTAAAGCGGCGAACAACAGGCCACCGAAAAACATCGTGGCCAGAACCGCGAGCACAGGTGCAGCCAGCGAAAATAGCCTGCTGGGCTCCGGGCGCTTGACCAGCCCGATCATGCGCCGTCCCCGTTCTTTATTTTTCCAATAAACTCAAAACCTGTCCGATCAAACATGGGCGACCTCCATATCGTGCGCGCCGCCCATCATCAGGCCAATTTCCTCCACCGTAATACCCTGTGCCGGGCGCGGTGCCGAAAGCCTTCCTTCGTTCAGCGCGGCAAAGCGATCAGAGATTTCCATCAGCTCGTCGAGATCCTGGCTGATCACGATCAGCGCAGCACCCCCCTGTGCCAGGTCCAAAAGCGCCTGGCGGATGTCGGCCGCGGCGGAGGCATCGACGCCCCAGGTGGGCTGGTTCACCACGAATACTTCCGGCCGCTGCATAACCTCGCGGCCGATTACGAATTTTTGCAGGTTTCCACCCGAGAGAGACCGCGCGGCGGCGCGGGGGCCGGGGGTGCGCACGTCGAAACGCTTGATAATGCTCTCGGCAAAGCGCGTGGCGGCGGGCCAGTCGAGAAAGCCGCGCCGGTCCAACCCTTCGCGCACGGCGCCGGTGAGCATCGCGTTTTCAGTGAGCGACATATCGGGTGCTGCCGCGTGACCCATCCGCTCTTCCGGGGCGGCAAGAACGCCGCGGGTGCGCCGCGCAGTCGGGCCGAGCGGGCCGATATCCTCGCCCTTGAACGTGATCATCCCGCGCGGCACCGGACGCTCCCCCGATAGGGCGGCCAGCAGCTCGTCTTGCCCGTTGCCTGACACACCCCCTATTCCAAGGATCTCGCCTCCTCGCAGATCCAATGCGATATCCTTCAGCGCCATGCCGAAGGCATTGGGTGCAGGCGCGCTCAGGCCGGTGAGGCGCAGCACGGTATCGCCTGCAGCCTGGCCCGCGCGGGTCGGCGTTTGCAGCAGCTTGCCGACCATCATCTCCGCCATATCGCGCGCAGAGGTGTCGCGCGGTGTGCATTCCCCCACTACCTTTCCCAGCCGCAGAATGGTGGCGTGATCGCAAAGGGTGCGGATCTCTTCGAGCTTGTGCGAGATATACAGGATCGCGGTACCCTCGGCGCTGAGCTTGCGTAGCGTCTTGAACAGGATCTCGACCTCCTGCGGTGTCAGCACCGATGTGGGCTCGTCCATGATCAGCAACTTGGGATCTTGCAGCAGGCAGCGGATGATCTCGACGCGCTGGCGTTCTCCGGCGGACAGATCGCCCACGGTCCGGTCTGGCGACAGAGGAAGGCCGTAGGCCTCCGAGACAGCGGTGATCCGCGCCGAAAGGGCGCCGAGCTTCGGGGCGTTCTCCATGCCGAGGGCAATGTTTTCCGCCACGGTCATCGCATCGAACAGCGAGAAGTGCTGGAACACCATGCCGACGCCCGCGCTGCGGGCCGCGCGCGGTTCTGCCGGGGCAAAGGGCGCGCCGTTCATCTGCATCCGCCCCGCATCGGGCTTCACGAGACCGTAGATCATCTTGACCAGCGTCGATTTGCCCGCGCCGTTTTCGCCCAGAAGCGCGTGTACTTCGCCCGGCGCGATGGACAGGGAGACGGCATCGTTTGCGACCACCCCGGGATAGGCCTTGGTCAGGGACTGAAGCGAGAGCAGCGGTTGGCTCATGCGGAAACCTTCGGATTGGGGGCGGCCAGCAGCGACTGCACTGTGCCATGTGCTATGGCGCGGGGCGTCTTGCCAAGAGATTTATCGCCGATGGGGCAGGTTATGGCGGATGGGTCGAGGCCCATGGCGCGCAGACGTTTGGAGAACCGGGCCCACTTCGTCTCGGATCCAATCAGGCCGATGCTGGCTGCACCGTGCTGCAGCAGAGCCGCACAGAGGGCCAGATCGATGTCGTGGCTATACGTAAAGATGAGGTGGTGCGCGGACCGGGGCGCGCGCAGCGCGAGGCGTGGCATGTCGGCGGCTGGTATTTTTGTGATGTGGGTGTCCGTGTTGGCGGGAAAACGGTCCGCGCTGCTGTCGATCCAGGTGATCTTGAATTGCTGGGGGTGACAAGTGTTAATCACGGCACGGCCAACGTGGCCCGCGCCCCAGACCCAAAGGTGTTCGGGGCGTGCGCCGCCGCTTTTCCCCTCGTGCATCTGAAAGACCTGCACGTCTGTCACGCATTTCTGGTAGGTATAATGGAGCGTTACCGCGCCGCCGCAGCATTGCCCGAGGGTGGGGCCGAGGGGGATCGTTTCAGTCTGTTCATCGCCACGCCTTGCGAGGATGCTTCGGGCCTTCGCGATTGCTGCATATTCCAATGCTCCGCCGCCGATAGTGCCCTCGGTGTCAGTTTGCGTGACGCGCATCGCCGTCCCCGCATCGCGCGGGGCGGAGCCACGGGTGCGGGTAATCTCGATCCAGAGCTCATCCATTTTGCGCCCGCCCGATTGCAGCGAGTATCGCCTCCGCCTTGGCAGGAGCCTGCAGATCCGCATAATTCGGGCCACAGGTGGCAATGGCATCGGCGAGTGCCGACCATGCGGAAATCCCGAGCATGAAGGGCGGCTCTCCCACGGCCTTGGAGCGGTAGACGGTGCGCGCGGAGTTGGGCTGGTCCCACAGGGCCACGTTGAAGATATCGGGCCGGTCCGAGCAGGCGGGGATCTTGTAGGTCGCGGGGGCGTGGGTCTTGAGGGCGCCGGCATCGTCCCAGACTAACTCCTCGGTGGTGAGCCAGCCCGCGCCCTGCACATAGCCGCCCTCTATCTGGCCCACATCGAGCGCGGGATTCAATGACTGGCCCGCGTCATGCAGCAGATCGGCGCGCAGGATGCGGTTTTCACCGGTGAGCGTATCGATCACGACCTCCGTTATCGCAGCGCCGTATGCGAAATAGAAAAACGGGCGGCCCACGCCACGGATGCGGTCCCATTGGATATCAGGGGTTTTGTAAAAGCCGGTGGCGGAGAGGCTGATGCGGGCTTCGTAGGTTTTCTGGGCTGCTTGCGCGAAGGTAAGGCGTTCTTGGCCCGCGATGACATGGCCGTTCTCGAAGCGGACGGCATCGCTGGAGCAGTCGTGCAAGGCAGCGATATGGTCAGCCATCCGTATCCGTATGGTCTGGCAGGCATTCAGGACCGCCATCCCGTTGAGATCGGTGCCGGAGCTTGCGGCGGTGGCGGAGGTGTTGGGAACTTTGGCGGTATCGGTCGCAGTGATCTTGATGCTGTCCTGTGGTACACTGAATTCGGCGGCTGCGATCTGCGCTATCTTCTGGAAAAGGCCTTGCCCCATCTCCGTGCCGCCGTGATTGAGATGGATCGAGCCGTCCTGATAGACATGCACCAGCGCTCCTGCCTGATTCAGGTGGGTGAGCGTGAAGGAAATCCCGAATTTCACGGGTGTGAGAGCGATTCCTCGTTTGAGGATCGGACTTTCGGCGTTCCACTGTGCGATGGAGCTGCGCCGCGCCTCGTAGTCCGCGGTGGTGCAGATGCGGTCTGTAAGTCCGTTAATGATGCAATCAATGACGGGCTGGCGGTAGGGGGTGGTCTGAGAGCCTTGCGCATCGGGTACCGGCGCGGCTTGCGCGCTGATCTGCGCCTGCGCGCCGCGGCTGGCGAGATCGGTGCCGCTGACTATGGTGTCATGCGTTTGTGGTACAGTGGGGGTGCCTTGAGGTGCGCTCGGATCGCTGTCGCGGTAGAAATTCGCGCGGCGGATCTGAAGGGGGTCGCGGCCGAGGTGGAAGGCGATGTGGTCCATCACGCGCTCAATGCCGACGATGCCCTGCGGGCCGCCGAAGCCGCGGAATGCTGTGGCGCTCTGGGTGTTTGTTTTGAGGCGGTGGGAGGTGATCCTGACATCGCTCAGATGATAGGCATTGTCTGCGTGCAGCATCGCACGGTCGGCCACGGGCAGGCTCAGATCCATGGCCCAGCCGCAGCGGGCGTAGTGCGTGAAGTCCAGCGCGGTCAGGCGGCCCTCATCGTCGAAGCCGACCTCATAGGTGATGCGAAAATCGTGGCGCTTGCCCGTGATGATCATGTCGTCGTCGCGGTCGTATCGCATCTTGCAGGGCTGGCCAGTGTGGCGCGCGGCCACGGCGCAGGCTACGGCGAGCGCATTCCCCTGACTTTCCTTGCCGCCGAAGCCGCCGCCCATGCGCCGCGTCTCGACGCGCACGGCGTTCATGGGCAGACCGAGGGCTTCGGCCACCTTGTGCTGGATCTCGGTGGGGTGTTGGGTCGAGCTTTGGATGAGCGTATCGCCGTTCTCGCCGGGGAGCGCGAGTGCGGCCTGACCTTCCAGATAGAAGTGCTCCTGACCGCCGATTTCCAAACTGCCGGTCAGGCGGTTTTTTGATGTGCTCAAGGCCGTGTCCGGGTCGCCCTTTGTGTAGATGCGGGGGCCGTCCTCGAAGCGGCTGTTTGCAGCCATGGCCGCGTCGATGCTGAGGATCGGGGTTTGCGGGTCGATTTTGATCTCGCCCAGTCGGGCGGCTTTGCGGGCGGCGAGGTGGCTTTCGGCTATGACCAGAAAGAGCGGCTGTCCGACGTAGTGGACCTCTCCGGTGGCCAGCAGAGGCTCGTCGTGATTGGAGGGTGAGACATCATTCGCAAAGGGCAGATCGGCGGCGGTGAGCACCGCGATGACGCCGGGGGCCGCCTTGACCGCATCGAGGCCGAGCGACGTGATCTTGCCGCGCGCCACGGTACTAAGGCCGAACGCGAGGTGAAGCGCTCCTGCGGGGGTAGGAATATCGTCGATATAGCGTGCCGCCCCCGTGACATGTAGGCGGGCGGCATCGTGGGGCAGGGGCGATCCGGTACTCATGCGCGCACCGCGCGCAGATCACTCGGACGGCCCTCGATGGTATGAAAAGCCCGCAGCAGCGCGTTTTGCGCGGTTTGCATGCGGTAGGCTGCGGAGGCGCGCATGTCTGACAGAGGGGTGAAATCGGACGTGAGGGCGGCCATCGCGGCCTCGACACTGCTGAGGGCGACGGGCTTACCGGCAAGAGCGGCTTCGGCGTGGCGCGCACGCGCGGGTGTACCCGCCATACCGCCGAAAGCAAGACGGACGGCGCCGAAGCTGCCATCCTCCACGGTTAGATTGAGGCAGGCGCAGACGGCGGAGATATCCTGATCGAAGCGTTTAGAGATCTTCGCACAGTAAAGCGTGTCGGGCTGTTTGGGTAAAGTGATGGCCTCGATGAATTCACCGGGCGCGCGGTCCTGCTTACCGTATCCGATGAAGTAATCCTCCAGCGGGATCGTGCGGCGCGTGTTTTCCATACGCAGGTGTAGGGTGGCACGAAGGGCTATCATGACGGGGCTGCCATCACCGATTGGCGAACCGTTTGCAATATTGCCGCCCAACGTCGCGGCCGCCCGGACCTGCGCGGAGCCATAGCGGCGCAGCAGGACGCCGAGGCTGTGGAAATGGGGCGCGAAGGTGCGTTCCAGCTCGGCGATGGTGGTCATGGCGCCGATGCGCCAGTAATCCGAGTGCTCCGTGATGCCATGCAGATCGGCGCATTGGTTTAGGAAGATAGGGCTTTTCAGATCGCGCAACTGTTTAGTGACCCAGAGGCCCACATCGGTGGCACCTGCAATGAGCGTTGCGTCGGGGTTTTTGGCGTAGAGGGTGGCGAGGGCGTCACTGTTCCGGGGCGCTGCCCCCGCAGCTTCCGGCTGCTCGCCTGGGGTTTTTTTGGATAAATGAAGGAGATGGTCAGGAACAGGATGACGCTCAGCGGCAACAGCGGCGCGGATGATCGGGGCGTAGCCGGTGCAGCGGCAGAGGTTTCCGGCCAGCGCAGTGTCGTGGTCTGTGTCCCCGTTCAGATGCGCGCTTGCCATGCTCACGACGAAGCCCGGCGTGCAAAATCCGCATTGGCTGCCGTGGTGGGCAATCATTTCGGATTGCACGGGATGAAGTGTGCCATCCGGGGCGGCGAGGCCCTCCACGGTGGTGACGTGTTTGCCGTCGAGTTGGGGCAGAAACAGGATGCAGGCGTTGAGCGGCTGGGTGCCGCGCGCGTCTGTGAGCATGACCGTGCAGGCGCCGCAATCGCCCTCGTTGCAGCCTTCCTTGGTGCCGGTCAGGTGGCGCTCTTCGCGCAGCCAGTCCAGCAGCGTTGTTGTCGGGAGCACGTCCCGAAGGATGACGGGTGCGCCGTTAAGCTCAAATGAGACGTTCATGGGGATGACCCCGCCGCGGTACCTGTTGTCGAGAAGCGCCCGCTTCGATGCGGCGTAGAAGTTGGTCGCGTACACTAGGCTAAAGCGCGGGGTGCGGGATGTGCAAGGGCTTTGGGCCGATCGGGCGGCAATGTTGGGGTGGTGCTGAAGATTTTGGCGCTGCAAATTGCGGCGGCGGGGCGTTTTCGCGATGGAGGGAGCGGGCGATCCGCGCTAGGGTTTTGAGATGAGCAATTCCCCCCGATTCATTCACCTGCGCACCCATTCCGAATATTCTTTGCTGGAAGGGGCGCTGCGGCTGAAAAAGCTGCCCGATATGTGCGTGCGGGCCGGTATGCCCGCGCTGGCGCTGACCGATACCAACAATATGTTTGCGGCGCTGGAGTTTTCTGTGGGCATGGCGGGCGCCGGGGTCCAGCCGATCATCGGCTGCCAGGTCGATCTGGAATATGTGCAGGTCCAGCCTGGCGAACGGGTGCGCCCGCCTGCGCCCGTGGTATTGCTGGCGCAAACCGAGCGAGGGTACGCGCATCTGATGAAGCTGAACTCTTGCCTCTATCTCGATAAGGGGGGTGCGCTACCGCAGGTGCGCATGGCGGATCTGGCTGCACACAGCGACGATGTGATTTGTCTGAGCGGTGGACCGCTGGGGCCTGTGGGGATGCTTTTGCAGAACGGCCAGCGGCCTGCCGCGGAGGCGCTGATGGCGGCACTGAAGGAGTCGTTCGGGGACCGACTTTATGTGGAGCTTCAGCGGCACCCGGGCGAGGACGGCGCACCCGAGGCGGAGCGTCTGACGGAGCGCGGATTTGTGGAGATGGCCTACGGAATGGATATCCCGCTGGTGGCGACCAACGATGTCTATTTCCCTGACGCCAAGATGTACGAGGCGCATGACGCGCTGATCTGCATCGCCGATGGTTCGTATGTGGACCAGCAGGAGAGCCGCCGCCGCCTCACGCCGCAGCATTATTTTAAGACGCAGGCCGAGATGGTGACGCTGTTCGCGGATCTGCCGGAGGCGATCGAGAATACTGTCGAGATCGCACGGCGCTGCGCGTTTCAGGCCTATCGCCGTGATCCGATCCTGCCGAAATTCGCTGATGACGAGGTGGCGGAGTTGCGGCGGCAGGCAGAGGACGGATTGCGCGCCCGGCTGGCGATCATCCCGCATGCGGCGGAGGTCTCGGTATACGAGGCACGTCTGGAATTCGAACTGGGGATCATCGAGGGCATGGGGTTTCCAGGCTATTTCCTGATCGTCGCCGATTTCATCAAATGGGCGAAGGATCAGGGGATTCCAGTGGGGCCGGGGCGGGGCTCGGGCGCGGGGAGCCTCGTGGCCTACGCGCTGTTGATCACGGATCTGGATCCGCTGCGATATTCGCTGCTGTTCGAGCGGTTTCTGAACCCCGAACGGGTATCGATGCCCGATTTCGACATCGACTTCTGCATGGACCGACGCGAAGAAGTGATCCGCTACGTGCAGGACAAATACGGGCGCGACCGGGTGGGGCAGATCATCACGTTCGGTGCGCTGCTCTCGAAGGCGGCGGTGCGCGATATTGGCCGCGTGCTCCAGATGCCCTACGGGCAGGTGGACAGGTTGAGCAAGATGATCCCCGTCGAGGGCGTGAAGCCCGTGAGCATCGAGAAGGCACTGGCGGATGAGCCGCGCCTGCGCGAAGAGGCGCGCAACGAGGAGGTCGTGGCGCGGCTGCTGGAGTATGGTCAACAGGTCGAGGGCTTACTGCGCAACGCCTCGACCCATGCGGCCGGTGTGGTGATCGGGGATCGCCCGCTCGACGAGCTTGTGCCGCTCTATCAGGATCCGCGCTCCGATATGCCGGCGACGCAATTCAATATGAAATGGGTCGAGCAGGCGGGCCTGGTCAAGTTCGACTTTCTCGGGCTGAAAACGCTGACTGTGATCCAGAACGCGGTGGACCAGATCAAGGCGAGCGGGCGGCATCTGCATCTGGCCGCCGACGGGACCGAGTTGTTCGTCCCGCCCGAGGGGCTTGAGGACGATATCTCGACCATCCCGTTTGATGACGAGGCGTCCTACAAGCTGTATGCGGCGGCCAAGACCGTGGCGGTGTTTCAGGTGGAATCGAGCGGCATGATGGATGCGCTCAAGCGCATGAAGCCCACTTGCATCGAGGATATTGTGGCGCTGGTGGCGCTGTACCGCCCCGGCCCGATGGAGAACATCCCCACCTATTGCGAGGTAAAGAACGGGCAAAAGGAGCTCGAATCGATCCATCCGTCGATTGACCATATTCTGGCGGAGACGCAGGGCATCATCGTCTATCAGGAGCAGGTGATGCAAATTGCACAGGTCATGGGAGGGTATTCGCTGGGCGGGGCGGACCTGCTGCGCCGGGCGATGGGCAAGAAGATCGCCGAAGAGATGGCCAAGGAGCGGCCCAAGTTCGAAAAAGGCGCCATGGCCAATGGCGTGGAGAAGGCAAAGGCCAAGGAGGTGTTCGACCTTCTGGAGAAATTCGCCAACTACGGCTTCAACAAAAGCCATGCGGCGGCCTATGCGGTGGTCAGCTACCAGACGGCATGGCTCAAGGCGAACCACCCGGTGGAGTTCATGGCCGGGGTGATGAATTGCGATATTCATCTGACCGACAAGCTGGCCGTCTATTTCGAGGAAGTGCGCAAGCGGCTGGAACTGCCGTATGTGCCGCCTTGTGTGAACCGATCCGATGCCACCTTCAAGGTGGTCAACGGGGCGCTGGTCTACGCGCTGGGCGCGCTCAAGAACGTCGGTGTCGAGGCGATGAAGCTGATCACCGAAGGCCGGGGTGCCAAGCCGTTTGCGACCTTGTTTGATGTGGCGCGGCGGGTGGATCTCAAGCGCGTGGGTAAGCGGCCTCTGGAGATGCTGGCGCGCTCGGGGGCGTTCGATGTGCTCGACCCAAACAGGCGGCGGGTGTTTGCCGCGCTCGACGGGCTAGTGGCTTATTCCGCCGCCATCCACGAGCAGAAAGCGTCCAATCAGGTCTCGCTCTTTGGCGAGGCGGGCGATGATCTTCCCGAGCCGCGGCTGATGGCTAGCGACGACTGGCTGCCCGCCGAACGGTTGACTGAGGAATTCAAGGCAATCGGATTCTACCTCTCCGGTCACCCGCTCGATGACTATATGGGGCCGCTCAAGCGCAAGGGGGTAATTACCCTCGACGAGTTGACCGAGAAGGCTCAGAACGGCCCACTGGTGGCGAAACTCGCGGGTGTCGTCGCAGGTCGGCAGGAGCGCAAATCGGCGCGCGGCAACCGCTTTGCCTTTGCGCAGATGTCGGACACCACGGGCGCTTACGAGGTAACGCTCTTCTCCGACACTTTGGAGCTGTGCCGGGATCATCTGGAAACGGGGGCCAAGGTCGTCGTCACCGTTGAGGCGACGATGGAGAGCGACCAGCTCAAGCTGCTGGGGCGCGGGGTAACGCCGATCGATGTAGCGGTGGCAGACGCGGGGGGCATGGGCCTACGCATCTTTATCGAGACGCCGGGAGCGATTGCGGCGGTGAGCGAAGTGCTGGAAGGCGCGCGCAAAGCCGCAAGCGTTGCGGGCAAGGGGCCGGTACATCTTTGCCTGATGGACCCTGCGCTGCCCGGCGAGGTCGAGGTCGATCTGGGGGCACATTTTCCGGTCACCCCGCAGATAAAGGGTGCTATCCGTTCGCTGGGGGGTGTGCTCGAGGTTGAAGAGATCTGAGAAGACCTCGACCGCGTGGTCATCGGCGTGAGGCCGCCTGTGCTGCTGGACGGCGGCGGAGGGCTTCGATAACACTGCCCCAAATAATCGGGAGTAGTACCTTGCGCCTTGTACCTGTGATCAGCCTTGTTCTGGCCCTCGCCGCCTGTAGTGATCCTTTGGCGGGAATCGACCGTCTGGAGGATGTAGATGTAGCAGAGGGTGGCCCTGCCGCAGCGGCCCTACCGGATGCGGAAGAAGTGGAACGCGAGGGGTTTCTGGGTACATCGGCGGCGGAAGGCGAGACGCCCGATGGCGTCGCGGCGCCCGTAGCGCCGGCGCGTGGTGGCTTTTTCAGCGGGCTGATCCGGCGTGCGGCCAATACGGAGGCCGCCCGGGAAGCCGCGCAAGCTGCACCAGAGGGCGCGGGCGATGCGCCACTTGAGCTTGCAGCGCTTGCGCCCGTGCAGGGCACAAGTCGCAGCGGGCCGGACGCGCGGGACGTGGCTTTCGGCACCGTAGTCCCTTTTGGTGAGATTGCGCGGGTTTGCAGCGCCAAGGGCCAATCGCTGGGCAAGCAGATCGAGAGCCTAGGGCGGCGCGGCTTTGCACTCTACGACAGCAACGCGAATATTGTGGACAAGCGGACCTTTTATATTACCGGTTTCGCCGACGATTGTCCGCGACAGTTTACCGCCGCGAACGCGCTTTTTGGTGCGCCCTCGTTCTACGAGACGATCCGGTACAGCCCTGCGGGCGAAAATCTGCCCTATGCCGCCACCGACCAGGCCTACGACAGCGTGAAATCATCGGTGTGCCGCGCGGGTAAGGAAAAGCCCTGCGGCAGGCAGATCGGCAAGCTTGATTCGGCGCTGGCATTTGTGAGCGCCTATGAATTCCACGAGTTTAACGACAACTGGAAAGAGTTTCTGATCTACGACGGCACGGTTCTGGCGGGCGCCGTGAAGTCCTACTGAACCTAGTAGTGCGGCGGGCGCTCGTCGCCCACCACGACACCGCCCGAGCCTGAAGCCTCCCGCTCGCCCTCGCGCCGCATGAGCATTTCAACGCGCCGGTTGAGACGGTCGATCTCGTGCTGCTGGGTGGCCACGATGTCCGACAGATCATCGACGGCGCGCGACATATGGGCGATTTGTTCTTCGAGTTTTTCCATGCTTCGGATCTAGGGCGCTTTAGCCCTTGGTGCAATGGGGTTGCTTGCCCCGACACCCCGCATCGGTTAGAGGCTGGCGCAGGATGTCACCCTGTCAGAGGTATGCCATGGCCAAGCCCAAGAAGACCCCGCGCCCCAAGGCGGAAACGCCGCGCGGGTTTCGCGATTATTTCGGCGCCGAGGTCACGCAGCGGGCCACGATGCTGGCCAAGATCGCGGGGGTCTACCACCGCTATGGCTTTGACGCGCTGGAGAGTGCAGGGGTCGAGAAGGTCGAGGCGCTGGGCAAATTCCTGCCCGATGTGGACCGCCCGAACGAGGGGGTTTTCGCCTGGCAGGAAGACGCTGAGAGCGACAAGCCCGGCGACTGGCTGGCGCTGCGGTATGATCTGACAGCACCCTTGGCCCGCGTCTATGCCCAACACCGCCACGATCTGCCGACTCCCTATCGCCGCTATGCGATGGGTCCCGTCTGGCGCAACGAGAAGCCGGGACCGGGACGGTATCGGCAGTTCTACCAGTGTGATGCGGATACGGTTGGGGCGGCAAGCGTTGCCGCCGATGCGGAAATTTGCGCGATGCTGGCGGATTGTCTGGAAGAGGTCGGGATCGAGCGCGGTGATTATATTGTGCGGGTCAATAACCGGAAGGTTTTGAACGGGGTGCTTGAGGTTGCTGGTTTGTCGGGCGACGAAAAAGAGGCCGAGCGCGGGATTGTTCTGAGGGCGATTGATAAGCTTGACAGGTTGGGGGTCGAGGGCGTGCGCGCGCTGTTGGGCGAGGGGCGCAAGGACGAGAGTGGTGATTTTACCGAAGGGGCTGGGCTGTGTGATACCGCTGCCGAAACGATGATCGGGTTTATGCAGGCCAAGCGCGAAACGGGCGCTGAAAGCTGTGCGCGCTTGCGCGAGTTGGTAGGTGAAAGCGTAATAGGAACTGAGGGAGTTGAAGAGCTTGAGGCCATTTCCGAACTGCTGGCAGCAGGAGGCTATGGACCTGACCGGATCGAAATCGATCCCTCCGTCGTGCGCGGCCTTGGCTACTACACTGGCCCTGTCTACGAGGCCGAACTCACCTTCGAGACCCTCGATGAAAAAGGCCGCCCGCGCAACTTCGGTTCTGTTGCCGGTGGCGGGCGCTATGACGATCTGGTGAAGCGGTTTACCGGCGAGGTGGTGCCTGCGACCGGTGTGTCGATCGGCGTGGACCGCCTGCTGGCCGCACTTGAGGCCAAGGGGCGTTTGGACACATCAGCGCAGGGGCCGGTGGTCGTGACGGTGATGGATAAATCCCGGATGGCTGAGTATCAGGCGATGGTTGCGGAGTTGCGGCAGGCGGGTATCCGGGCCGAGGTGTATCTGGGCAACCCCAAGAATTTCGGCAACCAGCTCAAATATGCCGACAAGCGGGGCAGCCCTGTGGCGGTGATCGCGGGTGACACGGAGTTCGAGAACGGAATGGTCCAGATCAAGGATCTGATTCTCGGTGCGCAGATCGCGCAAAATGCGACGCTGGAGGAATGGCGCGACAGGCCGAGCCAGTACGAAGTTCTGCGCGTGGATCTGGTGGCCCGCGTGTGCGAGATCATGGAGATCTACCAGTGACGCCCACGCGCGCGCAGACCAATGCGCTCGCCGCGACCCTGCGGGCAGGGTTCGAGGCGGCGGGGGCGGTGGCGGTCGAACCCCCGATCCTGCAGCCGGCAGATACGCTACTCGATCTCTACGGCGAGGACATTCGCGCACGCGCCTACGTGACCTCGGACGCGTTGCGCGGCGAGCAGATGCTACGGCCTGATTATACCGTGCCCGTGGTGCAGATGCACATGGCGCACGGGGCCGATCCTGCGCGCTATACCTACGCGGGCGAGGTGTTTCGCCGTCAGGAGCGCGATCCGAACCGCGCCAATGAATACGTGCAGGTGGGCTATGAGATCTTCGAGCGGGAGGATCCGGCGGCGAGCGATGCGGAGGTGTTTGCGCTGATCGCGAAGGCGCTGGCCGGATTGCCGGTGCGCGCGACGACGGGTGATATCGGCGTACTAATGGCGGTCGTGGGCGGATTGGAGACCTCCGATTTGCGCAAGAACGCTCTGATGCGGCATATCTGGCGGCCGCGGCGGTTTCGCGCGCTGCTCGACCAGTTTGCGGGGCGCGCACCTGTCACGGCGGCCCGCCGCGCGCTGCTGGCAGGGGAGGTGCGGAGCGTGGCACCCTTGGTGGGTGCACGGCGCCAGCACGAGATTGAGGCGCGGATCGAGGCGCTGAAGGCTGATGCGCAGGTGGCGCCGATCGCGCCGCGCGATGTGGATCTGATCGAGGCCTTGCTGGATATTTCTGCGCCGATGCCCCATGCACTGGCCCGGCTCCACGATCTGTCGGTCGATTTGCCCGCGATCGTGCCTGCGGTGGCACGGGTGGCGGCGCGGCAGGCCGCGCTGGAGGCGCGCGGGGTGGACGTGAACGCGCTGGTCTTCGAGGCGAGCTACGGACGCAGTTCAATGGAATACTATGATGGATTCGTTTTCGGCTTTCGCGCGAGCGAGCGTGCGGATCTGCCGCCGCTGGCCACGGGCGGGCGCTATGACGCGCTCACACGGCGGCTGGGGGCCAAGCTGGGGGACGGGCGCGAGATTCCAGCCGTGGGCGGCGTCATGCGTCCTGGCGTGATGCTGCAACTGGGGGCCGTGCCATGACGATCAAGCTTGGAGTGCCGTCCAAAGGGCGGCTGATGGATAAGACGTTTGAATGGTTTGGCGCGCGGGGCATTTCGCTGGCGCGCAGCGGTTCGGAGCGCGAATATGCAGGTGTGGTCGAGGGGATCGATGGGGTCTCGCTGGTGCTGCTGTCTGCGGGGGAGATCCCGCGAGAGCTTGCGGCCGGGCGGATTCACCTCGGCGTGACCGGCACCGATCTGGTGCACGAAAAACTCGCCCTTTGGGATCAATCGGTGCTGCAGGTGGCCGAGCTGGGATTTGGCCATGCGGACCTGATCATTGCGGTGCCGCAGGGCTGGACAGATGTAGACACGCTGCATGATCTGGATGCGGCAGCAGCGGCGTTTCGCGTGCATCACGGCCGCCGGATGCGGATTGCGACGAAATACCACCGGCTTGTGCGGGAATTTTTGCGCGCTGCGGGCGTGGCGGAATACGCGCTGGTCGACAGTCAGGGAGCGACCGAAGGGACCGTGGCAAACGAGACGGCGGAGGCCATAGCCGACATCACTTCCACGGGCGAAACCCTGCGCGCCAACCATCTGAAGATATTGAGCGATGGCTTGATCCTGCGCTCGCAGGCGACGCTGTGGAAATCGCGGGTTGCCGTGCTGGACCCTCAAAAACGGAAAAGCCTGACTGATCTGCTTGCGAGGTTATAGCACGCCGATTTCGGCAAGTGCGCGGTTGAGCTCGACAGGGAGGACATCCTCGTGTGCGCGCGCGGACCCCAGATCGGAGGGGGCATCTGCTGCGGTCAGATAGCGCCAGCCCTGAAACGGGCGGCGCAGGGCAGTGACGGTGGGGATCACCTCATGATCAAGCACGATGCCGCACCGGCGAATGCCGTCCTCGCCAATTTTCTCATCGAGCCGGATAATCCGCTGTCGGGCCGAAATCTCGCCTTTGATGACCCAGTATATGGAGCCGCCGTTGATCACTTCGGCCTCGCGCTTGGGCCACATGCGGGTTTGATGATAGTATTGGCCGCCGGGCGAGAGGGCCGCGCGGTGTTTTTGCCATGCGATGAGCTGGTCCAAATTTTCCGTGCCGACCGAAAGCTTCATCAGATTGATGTATGCGTTACTCACAGGCTTACCCACCAAATTATCCACAGACTCACCTCTGAGCCGATCCATGCCACAAGATAAGGTATATCGTTTGGCCGGACATGCAAACTGTGCTAGTTTGCCGCGACATTTTCGGGCGTGATTGCCGCAAAGATCTGTGGCAATCCGTGAGATGTGGGGTATGTATCACCTCTGCTTACACCTAAATCGAGGAATCGCCATGACCCGCTTTGCTGCCCCTATCGCCGAACAGATCTGGGATATGAAATACCGTTTCAAGGCAGCGGATGGCACGCCCCATGATGTGACCGTGGAAGATACGTGGCGCCGCATTGCGCGCGATCTGGCGCAGGTGGAGGATGACAAGGAAAGCTGGGAAGAGACGTTTTTCGATGCGCTTGAGGATTTCAAATATCTCCCAGCAGGCCGGATCACTGCAGGTGCTGGCACCGCAAGGCGCGTGACGCTGTTCAATTGCTTCGTGATGGGCACGGTGCCCGACAGCATGGCCGGGATCTTCGATATGCTCAAGGAGGCCGCCCTCACGATGCAGCAGGGCGGCGGGATTGGCTATGATTTCTCGACCATCCGGCCCAAGGGCGCGGATGTTCTGGGAGTATCGGCGGATGCCTCGGGGCCCCTGTCGTTCATGGACGTCTGGGATGCGATGTGCCGCACGATCATGTCGGCGGGCTCGCGGCGCGGTGCGATGATGGCGACAATGCGCTGCGATCACCCCGACGTGGAGGCCTTCATCACTGCGAAATCCGATGCCGCCCGCCTGCGGATGTTCAACATGAGCGTTCTAATTACCGATCCGTTCATGGAGGCGGTAAAATCGGATGGCAGCTGGGATCTCAAATTCGACGGCAAGGTGTATAAGACCGTGAAGGCGCTTGATCTGTGGAACGCGATCATGAAAGCGACCTATGATTTTGCGGAGCCCGGAGTGATCTTCATCGACCGGATCAACGAGGCCAACAATCTCAGCTATTGCGAAACGATTGCCGCGACTAACCCCTGCGGCGAGCAGCCGTTGCCGCCCTACGGAGCTTGCTTGCTTGGCTCGATCAACCTTGCGCGGCTGGTGACGGAGCCTTTCGAGGCGGCGGCGGCGCTGGATGTTGGCGCGCTAAATGCGTTGGTGGCCACCTCGGTGCGAATGATGGACAACGTCGTGGATGTGTCGAAATTCCCGCTGGAGGCGCAGCAACTGGAGGCACAGAACAAGCGGCGTATTGGCCTCGGCGTGACCGGACTGGCCGATGCATTGCTGATGCTGGGCCTGCGCTACGGTTCCGACGAAGCGGCGCGTCAGACCGAAGACTGGCTGCACGCGATTGCCCGCGCCGCATATCTGGCGTCAGTTGAGCTTGCCAAGGAAAAGGGTGCGTTTCCGCTGTTTGATGCGGAAGAATACCTGGCCTCCGGCACGATGCGCGCGATGGACGAGGACGTGCGGGATGCAATCCGCGAGCACGGTATCCGCAACGCACTGCTCACGTCGATCGCGCCCACCGGCACGATCAGTCTTTATGCGGGCAACGTAAGTTCGGGGATCGAGCCGGTGTTTGCATATGCCTATACCCGCAAGGTTTTGCAGAAGGACGGCAGCCGGACGGAAGAGGAAGTGGTCGATTACGCGGTGCAGATGTGGCGCGACCTCAAGGGTGACACGCCTTTGCCTGACTACTTCGTGAATGCACAGACGCTGGCGCCGCTCGAGCATGTGAAGATGCAGGCGGCAGCACAGAAATGGGTCGACAGCTCGATTTCCAAGACGATCAACTGCCCCGAGGACATCTCCTTCGACACGTTCAAGGAGGTCTATATGGAGGCTTGGGATACGGGATGTAAGGGCTGCACGACGTACCGGCCGAACGATGTGACAGGATCCGTTTTGTCGGTATCCGAGGACAAGAAAGCCGCGCCCGAAGTGGTGAGCCATGACGGCGAGGAGCCGCAGGAGCCCCATGGCGACGTGATCTACATGTCCGAGCCGCTGGACCGGCCCGAGGAGCTGGAGGGTGCGACCTACAAGATCAAATGGCCCGACAGCGAGCATGCGCTCTACATCACCATCAACGATCTGGTGGTAGGCGGGAGACGCAGGCCCTTCGAGGTGTTTATCAATTCCAAGAACATGGAGCATTTTGCCTGGACCGTGGCGCTCACCCGGATGATTTCGGCTGTGTTCCGGCGGGGCGGCGATGTGTCGTTTGTGGTCGAGGAGCTGAAGGCCGTGTTCGATCCGCGTGGGGGCGCCTGGATCGGGGGTAAATACATCCCCTCGATCCTCGCGGCGATTGGCGGCGTGATCGAGCAGCATCTGGTCAGCACCGGATTCATTGCTGGCGCGGGCATGGGCCTAAAGACAGATCCGCAGGCCAAAGTCATTGGGCTGGAGCAACCGCGCGGAAAAGCTTGTAGCAGCTGCGGCCAATACGATCTGCGGATGGTCGAGGGTTGCATGACCTGCGGGAGCTGTGGCCACAGCAAATGCGGCTAGGGCTGTAAGAGGTATCTGTCGAGACAACCATGTAACGAGCAGTTTCCCGCGACTGACCGCCATTTTGTTATTAAATGACGGTTAGTCGCGCGGTTTGACTTCTCCATGATAAAACAGTCCAATCCGGTCAGTTCATGAAGGTTGCTTACATAGAGGCTGCGCACATAGATTTGTGAACATTGGCGCAGAGCCGTCATTCGCTGCTGTCTGCATCAAGGCCCGATTTGCGCAGTAAGTGGGATTTAAAACGGTCTGGCTACTTCGAACCAAATTGAGGGCGCGAGCGAAAAGCACCATTAGGTGGTCTTTTGCCATACTGCCGACGTCGTCCTTTCAAAAGATGTCGGTAGCGAAAGGCTCTGTCGTCGCTGGGGTTTTACTTTTGATAGCAAATCACTGAATTTTAGCGCAGCTGAGCGAGTGTCGCGTCTCTAAGCGTTCGCCGCGGAAAAACAATGGTCTGCGATAGCAGAACGTGTTGTGAGCCAGAGTGACGTGTCTTGAGCACAGATCCTGGCGATCTCATCAATCGCCCATGCAGCAGCGGGTCGGCCGTAGCAATGACCATGTGCAAATACATCCAAGATCATGGTTTCCTCTGGCTGCCGCCTGATCCCATCAAGCGCTTGCGTGAACAGTTCCACAAACTGTCCTGGTGTGCGCCCAAACCGCATGGAGTGAGGTAGATCGTTGAATTCGACCGACATCGGAATCGCAAGGATTTCTCCCTCAGGAAAGACCTGACTGTAAGGCAGATCTTGATCAAGGGCATCCCCGTGCCATTTGTAGCCAGCCCTGACGAGCCGCTGCTGGCCTTCGATGGACGACGTAACGCGCGGGCTGACCCAGCCTGTTGGGCGCGTGCCGGTTGCAGCTTCGATAAGTGCGGTGCTCCAGGCGATCGAGTCATTGTCCTGTTGGGCTGTGAGCACGGGGCCGAGCATGTCCTGCGCGTAGCCATGCGCGACCACGTCATGCCCCGCGTCGGCGACCTTCCTGAGCGCATCGGGATAATACTCCGCCACCATTCCGGAAGTTAAGACGCTCGCTTTGATATTGTGGCGTTCAAGGATGTCGAGGAGGCGGCGACTGCCCACACCGGCATTGTAGCGGCCATAGGAATCGGCGTTTGGGTCGAAAACCCCTTCGGGTAAAAGGTTCCCCATCGGCCCGACGGCGGACGTCACTCCCTCGGACCACATCTCATAGGCGACGTTGATGACGACAGCGATTCGACGACCGCCGGGCCAGGACAGGCCGGTGGAAAGCGATTTTCGTTTCGGAATGTTGTCTTTCGCTTTCATATCACGCGCTCCTTGGACGCCCGCCAATATCAGATTGATATTTTCGCGCGATTTCTTGGTAGCGCCCACCATTGCGTGAGGGAACTTCATTATCTGCATCGCTAGCTGCATAGCATTCATCTCGTGTGCTGCACTGCATTCATCTCGTGATGCTTATTATGCACTACCTGCACTTCTGCCTCTCAACTATGAATGAAGCAGTCGACCTACCCACTACTTTAAACGTGCGAGGCGATCAAAGGGAGGAATACCAATGAAAAACAATGCAATTCGCGGTTTTGTCTTTGCGGCTGCCGCTTCCATCACGCTTGCGACAGCGGCCCATGCCGCCGAGTTCGAGCTTAAAGTGGCGTGGCTTACCGCTGACAGCCCGACTGATCCATACGCAATCGCGGCCCATGCTTTCAAGGAAGAGATTGAAGCTGCCATGCCCGACCGGGTTTCGGTGTCACTTTTCCCCAACCGTCAGCTCGGCGACGATAAGGAAATCCTCGAAGGGCTGCAATTCGGCACGATCGATATGGGCGTCATCACAAACGCCGTCGTCGCCAATATCGAGCCTACCTACCAGCTCGTCGATCTTCCGTTCCTCTTCGGCAACTCCGAGCAGGCGCATGCCGTGCTCGACGGTCCCGTTGGCCTGCAACTTGAAGAGAACCTGCGCACGCACGGTGTTGTCTCGCTGGGAGCGGCCGAAGGTGGTTTCCGCAACATGATCAATAACACACGACCCGTGCGGACACCTGATGACGTAGAAGGCGTCAAATATCGCACGATGCAAAACCCTGTCTTTATCGAAATGTTCTCATCGCTTGGAGGCAGCCCAGTGCCGATGGCATGGGGCGAGGTGTTTACAGCGATGCAGCAGGGCGCTGTCGATGGGCTGGAGATCCCGACATCGGTGGTCAACTCCAACAATTATGCCGACGTCACGAAGTATCTCAGCTTCACCCGCCACACCTACTCAGCGATCCACTTGCTAATCTCGGAGCGCACGTTCGAGGGCCTGCCGGAAGATGTGCAGATGGCGGTAGTGAACGCTGGGGAGGTAGCGATCGAGAAGCAGCGCGCGGCCGTCGCGGCAGCTGAGGCTGATGTTGTTCAGGCTTTGAAAGACAAGGGTATGGAGGTCAACGACATCGAGGATGTCGGCGCCTTCCGTGCCCGCGTCGGCCCAGTCTACGAGCGGTTCGAGCCTACCATTGGCAGCGAATTGCTCAACGCGGCACTCGACGCCGTGAAGTCCGAGTAGGCTGGACCGGTGCATCGCATCGCGTTCCTGATCTCCACCACGAGCCGCATCATATCGCGGCTCGTGGCAGCGGTCTGCGTGGGTCTCATCTACGTGATGCTCGGCCTGCTGGTGACCCAGGTCCTGATGCGCTACTTTCTCGGCGCGCCGCCCAGCTGGACCGAGGAGCTGGCGATTATCCTCTTCGCCTGGCTGGTTCTGCTTTATGCCACGGTTGGTCTGCGCGAAGGCTTTCATGTCGCCATTGAGACGATACCCGCAGGCTGGCCGCGCCTCCAACTCTGGGCGGACCGTTGGGTCGCTGTGCTTGCCTGCCTTTTCGGCTGGGTCACGTTGACTGCGGGCATCGCCTACGTCGGCCGCACCTCTGGCCAAAAGACGGCAGCGCTGCAACTCCCGATCGAGGTGCTTTATCTCTCGGTGCCGGTCTGCGGCGCCTTGTTCATCCTGCACGCGGTGGCGCGAATGCTCGACCCGTCGCAGTGTTCCCAGACGGAACAGGCTACATGAGTCTGACGATCCTCTCCCTCGCGGTTGGTCTGCCGGTCATGTTGCTGATGCGGGTACCGCTGGCACTGGCAATAGGCATCGCCACGATCGCAGCACTCTGGACCGCGGACATCGACATGATGATATTCGCTCAACGCATGGTTTCGGGCACGCAGTCGTTCAGCTTGCTGGCCATCCCCTTTTTCATTCTTGCTGGAGATCTGATGACTGCCGGTGGTATCTCGCGTCGGTTGGTTGGCTTTGCTGACGTCCTCGTCCGTCATCGCACCGGCGGTTTGGGCATGGTCGCCGTGCTGGCCGCAGCGTTCTTCGCTGCTTTGTCGGGGTCCGCCCCCGCGACCACGGCGGCAATCGGCGCCATCATGATCCCCGAGATGGAAAAGCGCGGCTACTCTCGCGCCTTCGCCACCGCTCTTGCCGTGGCCGGTGGCATCATCGGTCCCATGCTGCCGCCCTCCATCCCGATGGTCGTCTGGGGCGTGATGTCGGAAACATCTATAAGCGAACTGTTCCTGGCGGGCATCGTGCCGGGTTTGCTGCTGGCGCTCGGGCTGATGGGTCTGTGCTGGCTGCACGCGCGCCGCCATGGCATCGCGCCGCAGCCGAAAGCCAGCCGCGCCGAGGTCTGGCGCGCTTTCAACGCCGCCAAGTGGGCGCTGTGCGGACCGATCGTCGTGCTGGGCGGGATTTATGGCGGGATCGTCACGCCCACCGAGGCTGCAATCGTGGCGGCGGTCTTCGCGCTGATCCTCGGCTTCGGGGTCTACCGCGAATTGACCGTGTCGAACATTGGTCCGGTGACGCGAAGTTCGCTCAAGACCATGACGATCGTCATGTTTATCATCGCACTCGCCAATGGTTTTGGCTGGGTCATGGCGTTCCAACAGATCCCGGGCCGGGTAACGGAAACGCTTGCGGGCCTCTCGGACACGCCGACCCTCTATTTGCTGGTGCTCAATGTCACACTGCTGGCCATTGGCTGTGTTATGGACAACCTTGCGGCAATGATCATCCTTGCTTCCTTCCTCGTCCCGATCGGAGAGCAGCTGGGCATGGATCCGGTTCAATTCGGCGCGATGATCGCAATCAACTTCACAATTGGTATGGCAACGCCGCCGTTTGGCTACACGATCTTCGTTGGTGCGGCGATCAGCGGGCTTCGCATCGGCCAGATCGCGCGACCCCTGATGCCCATGCTCGGGGTCATGATCGTCGTCCTGCTGCTGGTTGCCTTCGTGCCTGCTGTGACCTTGACGATTGTGGAATTGTTTAGATAACGATGCCCGCATGGTGAACCTGCGCAACTTCGATTTGAACCTCCTGGTGATTTTTCGCGCCATCATGAACCGTGGTTCGATCGCCGGGGCTGCTGATGAGATCGGCTTGTCACCGTCGGCTGTCAGCCACGCGCTCGGCCGATTGCGCATAATGCTCAATGACGAGCTATTCTTCCGAACGACTGACGGTGTTCAACCTACGGAACGCGCACGCGAGCTGAATGCGGATATCGAACGCGGGCTTGGCTTTATCTCGACAGCGATCTCACGGCAGCACCAGTTCGTGCCGGCTGAAGCCAAGCGTACCTTCACGATCCAGGTGGCTGACTACGTGTCGGGCTTTCTTTTACCGAGGCTCGTCCAACGGCTGAGAAAAGAAGCTCCGGGTGTATTCATCGACATCTTGCCATTCACAATCTCGAAGGAGAGCGTCTGGGACCGTGTAGACATGCAAGTTCGTCTGACGCCCGGTCGGCTACAGCCGGAGGTGGTGCGCAGCCAGCGGCTCGCGGTTGATGAGATAGTGGTCCTGATGCGCAAGGATCATCCCAATGCGGAAGATCCGATGACTGCAGAGCTCTATGCGCAACTTCCGCACGTCAAACTGTCTCAATCAGCGACCGGCACCACCGTGATCGAAGATGTGCTCGCTGCCCGCGGCTTGCGCCGTGATTTGCCAATGACGGTAGCCAGCTGGTTCGATATCCCGGACATCGTGGCAAACTCCGATCTTATTGCGATCGCCCCAAGTCGGCTGCTGACACTCGATCCAAGGCTTGCACATCTTAGGTGGTCACCCCTCCCTCTCGAAGAGGTCGTATTTTCATTCGATCTATGCTGGGATCTGAGAACTGAGCGCGAACCGGGGCAGAAATGGCTGCGCGGGATGATATCGGAAGTCTTCGAAGATCTGGAGTTTTTACAGCCGCAGCGCTGACCGAGCATTCCGTGCGATTGGCCGCTTTGGTCTGCTAGGGGGCATGTGACGTGCTGGACAGGAACGGTGGTCACGGGCTGAAGGCGGGGAAGTCATCCGCGCGGAAAGTCGGAACCAGACTTTTGCGGCACCATCGCTGGGCGCAGATGCATGTGACTGCAGTGGTGCGTCGCGGGTGACTTGCGGTGTTTATATCTTAACAAACTCAGATGGGTGGGCAGCTTTCGCCTTGGAACCTGACCTTTCTCACCGCTCGTTTGAGTTGCGGGTCATGAAAACTTTGATCGAGGGCTTACTCGCGCGGCGGTTGGAGGTTCTCGACGCTGACGGCACGCTGCCAACGGGGAGAATGTTTCTTTTTCTGGTGCGTGAGCCGGGTCTGCCGGGATCTGTTTTATACAGTGTTTTCGAACAGTTGGATGATGTCACTCTTGTTGTCCGGCCTGCACACGGGCAGATGCGATTGGTGATTGAGCGACGTGTTGCCCCCAAACGACCTCACGAATTTCTGACTTGAATTTTACGGTGTTCCGCTGCATCTAAGCCTGATGAGCAAAGCATGTCATCTTTCAGAGATCAGTATGACCCTGAAGCCACTGGGCTTTATGGTTCTGATTTGTGTGATGGTGTTTCAGTTCGTTGCTCCAGCGGTTGCAGCACCCTTCCAGACATCCTCGCCCGAGCACCACATGACCATGGACCATGCCGATATGGCGCACTCGCGTGCAGCAGGCAGAGACCATGGCATGGCTGATCCGGACGCCCACCACGAAGGTGTGGCGCACTGCATGGCCTTTATGTGCTGCTTCCAAGAGACGGCCGCGCCTTTCAAACTAGTGGCATCGGACGCTTTGGTGCCAAGTGACAAGGGCATTGAGCAAGCGATGGTCCTGCCATCGCATTCCCACAGCGCAAAAGACCGCCCTCCACAACACAACTGATCAATTGTCGGCGCGCACCCCGCTTTGGGGCTGCGTGATTGTTATTGATTGGAAACGGCTGCCCTTAAAAAGGCGCCGGGGTCGAGGTGACCATGCGTGGACGATATTCAGCCCTGAGTGTGCTTGCACTCTGTGCGGGCGTTGGTGGCGGTATTTTTCTGGAGCGGCTGTATCTGAACCCATCGGATATGGCTGGAGATCAGGGGCCTGAAATCCTCTATTGGGTGGCCCCGATGGATGCGAATTTCCGCCAGCCCGGGCCTGGGAAATCTCCGATGGGGATGGACCTGATCCCTGTCATGGCGGGCGAAGAGCCCTCTGGCGATCCATCCGAAGTAATGCTCTCCGCTGCCGAGATAAACGCCATTGGCGTACGTACCGCGATCGCGCAGGCGTCGGAGATATCTGGACGGATCGAGACCGTCGGGTTTGTCGGCTATGACGAACATCTCACAAGTCATGTCCACACCCGCGTAGATGGCTGGATCGAAGCGCTGAACGTGCGCGCTGTGGGCGACCCGGTGCAAAAGGGGGATGTCCTGTTCGAGATGTTCTCTCAAGTCATCGGCTCTTCTTCCTTTGATTTGCTGCGCGCCGTTGAGGCCGGTGATCAAAGGATCATCGACGCCGCGCGGGGCAAGCTTCGCAGCAATGGTATGTCAGACGCACAGATCGCCCGCATCGAGGAAAGTGGCGAGATCGCCCGCAACATCGAAGTCCTCGCCCCACAGGATGGTGTTGTCACAGCCCTTGAGGCGGCGGATGGGATGTTCCTTCAGCCGGGGGTGCGGGCAGTCTCACTCACCGATCTTAGCGCAGTCTGGCTCATCGTTGATGTGTTCGAGCGTGATATCGCACGGATGACCGAGGACATGCGCGCGGTAGCAACGTTCGAGCATTTGAACGGCCGCACCTTCGAGGGCGTCATTGATTACATCTACCCCGCGCTCGATGCGCAGACCCGCACGTTGCCTGTGCGCCTGCGGTTCGACAACAGCGAAGGGCTGCTTCGCCCCAATATGTTCGGCAACGTGAGCCTGATCCCGAGCGAGACACGTATGGCGCTGACCGTCCCGACTGAAGCGATTATTCGCACCGGCACGGCGGAGCGGGTTATCCTCAAGACGGGGGAGGGCACCTTCAAACCGCGCCTGATCACCACGGGTCTCCGTGACACCTTTGGCGGCGGTGGCCGGACTGAGGTTGTGCAGGGCCTGGCTCCGGGAGAGGAGGTCGTGGCCTCTGCACAGTTCCTGATCGACAGTGAAAGCGCGCTAAGTGCTGGCCTCATGCGAATGGCGCCGACGGATGAGAAGCCGGTCCGCGGGACAGGTGAACTGGTGGCCCTCGATCCCGACACGCGCATCGCCACGATCCAGCATTCCGCCCTTGAGGCGCTGGACTGGCCTTCGATGACGTCTCGTTTTGCGCTGCGCAGAGATATCGCACTGGAACGGTTGCAAGTCGGCCAGCAGGTCGCGTTCCGCGCTGCCCGTGGTGCGGATGGTCTTCTGAGCCTAATTGAGCTTGGCTCTGATGACGGGATCGCGGCAACGGGTAAGGGCAAGGTTCTGGCGGTAACGGCAGACGGCAAACTGACGATGGAGCATGACCCGATCCCCGAGCTGGGCTGGCCTGCCATGCGGATGGACATGGATGTGGCCGGCATCGACGTGGGCGAGGTCCCAATGGACCAGCGCGTCGAGTTTGACCTGACCAAGGGGGATGAGGGTCTGTTCACGATTGTTGCGCTGCGCGGTGATGCGATGCCGACGATGGCAGAGATGCCTGCCGCAGCACCTTTGGCACCAGAGCCCAAAGCCGCGATCCCGCCGATCGTTGTGTCCGGCACGATTGACGCGATTGACCCCGCCACGGGCATGGCCACGATCACGCATGGTCCGATGATGGAAATCGGAATGCCCGGTATGACGATGGGTTTTGCTCTGGATGATACTCTGGGCCCCGAAACGCTTGTGACGGGACAAGAGATGACATTGACCTTCGCGCGCCCGGACGGCGTGACGATGATCCTTGCTGCGGCTCAGCCCGTAGTGCCCCCTATGAAGGTGTCAGGTACGATCAATACCGTTGATCTGGACGCCGGTATGGCCAACATCACCCATGGCCCGATGATGGAGATCGGGATGCCGGGGATGACGATGGATTTTGCAGTGGACCCTGCCGTCGATCCTGTCTCGTTGCCTGTGGGTAAGGAGGTTGTGCTTCAACTGCATCGCAATCCCGACTTCTCCATGACCCTCGTCGGCATCGCATCAGCGTCGGAGGTCGACCAATGATCGCCGCGGTCATTCGCGGGTCGATTGCGAACCGCATCATCATCTTGGCACTTGCGATGATGATGGCCGTGACAGGCATCTGGGCGATCCGGACGACGCCAGTTGATGCCATCCCCGATCTGTCGGATGTGCAGGTAATCGTGCGCACGCCATATGCTGGGCAGGCGCCTCAGGTCGTTGAAGATCAAGTCACCTATCCCATCGCTACCGCCATGCTTGCTGTGCCGGGGGCCAGTGATGTACGCGGATTTTCCTTCTTTGGCGACAGCTATGTCTATGTGGTCTTCGAGGATGGCACCGATCTTTATTGGGCGCGCACGCGGGTGCTGGAATATCTTGGCCAGATCACGGCGAACTTGCCTGAAGGTGTCTCACCCCAGCTGGGGCCGGACGCGACTGGCGTGGGTTGGATTTACCAATATGCCCTGATCGACCGAACGGGTAATCATGATCTGGCGCAGCTGCGCACGATCCAGGACTGGTTTCTCAAATACGAATTACAAACCGTCGATGGTGTGTCCGAGGTCGCCACGATCGGCGGCATGGTCAAGCAATATCAGGTGGTGGTCGATCCCAACAAATTGCGGGCCTACGACATCACACTGGCGCAGATTCAGAGCGCCATTCAGGGGGCCAACCGCGAGACAGGCGGCAGCGTGATCGAGATGGGCGAGGCGGAATTCATGGTCCGCTCCACTGGCTATGTCGACGAGATCGCCGATCTGGCAAAGGCACCGCTGATGGTAAACGCGCGCGGGGCCGCGATCACGCTGGGCGATGTGGCCGACATCCGGCTGGGGCCGGAAATGCGCCGCGGCGTGGGCGAGTTTGACGGCGAAGGTGATGCCGTAGGGGGCGTGGTGATCCTGCGCTGGGGTGGCAATGCGCTCTCCACAATCAAAGCCGTGGAGACGCGAAGCGACGAGCTGCGGCAAAGCCTGCCTGAGGGTGTCGAGATCGTGACGACCTATAACCGTGCGGGCGTGATCGAGCGCGCCATAGAGAACCTGCAAAAGAAGCTGACCGAGGAATTCATCGTCGTCGTTCTGGTCTGCGCGGCCTTTCTGCTGCACGTCCGGTCTTCGCTTGTGATCCTGCTCTCGCTGCCGCTTGGTATTTTTGCAGCATTTATCATCATGAAGCTGCAAGGCGTGAACGCCAACATCATGTCATTGGGCGGTATCGCGATCGCTATTGGCGCGATGGTGGACGCGGCGATTGTGATGATCGAGGCGATGCACCGACGGCTTGAAAAGGAAACCCTCACCAACAAGAACCGCTGGCGGATTGTCACGGAATGCTGTGAGGAGGTGGGGCCTGCGCTGTTCTTCTCGCTGGCCATTATCGCGGTGAGTTTCCTGCCCGTCTTTGTGCTGGAAAGCCAGGAGGGGCGCCTTTTTAAACCGCTGGCTTTCACCAAGACCTACGCCATGGCTGCCGCTGCGATCCTGTCGATAACGCTGGTCCCCGTGCTCATGGGCTATTTCGTGCGCGGCCGGATCGTGCCGGAGCATCGCAACCCGCTGAACCGTTTGGTGATCTTTATTTATCGTCCCTTTCTTGATGCGGCTGTGGCATGGCCATGGGCCACGACCATGCTTGCGGGTCTGTTGGTCGCCTCCATGTGGTGGCCACTGCAACGCATCGGGACCGAATTTATGCCGGAGCTGAACGAGGGCGATTTTCTGTACATGCCATCGCTTTATCCCGGTGTGTCCATCGGCAAGGCGCGTGAGGTGCTGCAACAGACAGACCGTCTTATCGCCACGGTTCCCGAAGTACTGACCGTACATGGCAAGCTGGGGCGCGCTGACACGGCGACGGATCCCGCACCGCTCACGATGATCGAGACGACGATCCAGCTTAAACCCGAGGCCGACTGGCGCGAGGGGATGACGATGGAGGGTATCCGCGCAGAGCTGGACCGTGTGGTGCAAATCCCCGGTGTGACGAACGTCTGGATACAGCCGATCAAGAACCGGATCGACATGCTGGCTACGGGCATCAAGACTCCAGTGGGGGTGAAGATTTCGGGTGCAGATCTGCGCGTAATCGAACAGATCGGGATCGAAGTGGAGCGCATCGCAGGGGGGATCGAAGGGACTACTTCGGCCTATGCCGAGCGTCCCATCGGTGGGCGGTTCATCGAGATCAACCCCGACCGCGAGGCAGCCGCGCGTTACATGATGAGCGTGCGGGACATCCAAGACGTAGTGCAAACAGCAATCGGTGGCATGCAGGTTTCGGAGTCTGTCGAAGGTCTGGAGCGGTTCCCGATCAACCTGCGGTATCCGCAGGATTGGCGCGACAGCCCGGAGCGGCTGCGCGATCTGCCTGTGGTCACGCCATCGGGCGCGCATATTCCCCTCGGCACGCTGGCTGAGATCAAGGTTGTGGATGGTCCGGGCATGATCCGCTCCGAGAACGCGCGGCGCACGGGTTTTGTCTTCATCGACATCGCGGGCCGCGACCTGGGCGGCTATGTCGAGGAGGCGCGTGCCGCTGTGGCCGAGCAGGTGACTTTGCCTGCGGGGTATTCGATCACATGGTCGGGTCAGTACGAATATATCGAGCGGATGCAGGAGCGGCTTAAGCTGGTGGCGCCTGCGACACTGCTGATCATCACGTTGATGCTGTTCATGGCGTTCAACCGCGTGATCGAGGTGGGCATCATCCTTGCCGCACTGCCCGTGGCTTTGGCGGGGGGCGTCTGGTTCCTTTGGTATCTCAGCTTTGACATTTCCGTGGCTGTGCTGGTGGGGTTCATCGCCCTTGCAGGCGTGGCGGTGGAGACGGCGATTGTCATGCTGCTCTATCTCAACCTCGCATGGGACAAGCGCCGCAAACAGGCCGCAGCCGAGCGGCGAGAGATGACGCCGCTGGACGTGGAAGAGGTGGTCTTTGAGGGGGCGCTCCTGCGGGTGCGCCCCAAGGTGATGACCGTCGCCACGATTTTCGCGGGCCTCATCCCGATCATGTATGGTACCGGTACCGGCTCCGAGATCATGCAGCGGATCGCCGCCCCGATGGTTGGCGGAATGGCCACCGCGACGCTGCTCACACTTTTCGTCATTCCATCGATCTTCGTGATCTGGAAGCGGTTCGCCCTGAAACGAGTGAACCGCGCTATGCTGCACCCCGATGAAGGGGATGCGGCACCCCTTCCCGCCGAATAATCAACCCAACCTGAAAGGACGACCCATGAAAACTTTATCCCTTGCGCTCTGTGCTCTGGTTCTCAACGCTCCGCTTGCGATTGCACAGACAACGCACTCGACCATGGACCATTCGACGATGGATCATTCAAATATGACGATGAGCCACGAGAAGATGGAGGGGGCTGTGCATACGAAGGCTATCGTGAACAGTTTTGGCGACAGTACGGCCAACGTCAGCCACGAGCCTATTCCCGAAATTGGCTGGCCTGCGATGACGATGGATCTGGCCCTGCTGCCTGACGCCGAGATGATGGGCGAAGTTGCAGAAGGGGACGCGGTTACCCTCATGCTGATCAAGGGCGAAGACGGCATGTACGCCATTGGCGCGATCATGGCCGAATAGCGGTCTGTGGGCCGGAGGCTCCGTTTCCGGCCCGAGCATCGATAAAGCAGAACGAAAGGAGAAATGACGATGCGCATGCCAATATCTCTCTCGGCCTTCAGCCTGCTAATTGTCGGTGGCTGGTGGATGTTCCTGAAGCCACAAGCGCTGACAGAGCAGACGAGCACGATGGAAGGCACTGCGATGGTCGAAGTTATCCTCCCCGCAAGTTTCACTGCGCAAGAGCAGATGGGCGAGACGGCCTTCAACGCAAAGTGCGCGGCCTGTCATGGTCAGAGTGGGGCAGGCCGGGATGGTATCGCACCGCCGTTGATCCACAAAATCTACGAGCCGAGCCATCACGGTGATATGTCGTTCCAGATGGCTGCACTGAACGGAGTGCGAGCGCACCACTGGCCGTTCGGGAATATGCCAGCGGTCGAAGATATCACCGGCTCTGACATCGCGAACATCACGGCCTATGTGCGCACAATACAGCGCACCAACGGCATCAATTAAGGAGTATTGGATATGAACGGGAAAATGATTGGGGCGGCACTCCTCACGCTTGCCCTGGGGATTGGGCAAGCAACTGCGCATTCGAAAAAAGAGGCAACCGTGCCAGTGAACGGCGCGGTCCTTGATGTGTCGCCTGAAACGGTTGCGATGACATTTGATATGCCGCTGCGCGTGACGCTCATTACGCTCACGGATCAGGACAGCGTTGCCCATGAGCTGATCCGTACGGATAACATGCAGCCCGTGTCCGATTTCAGCGCGGCTGTCCCTGAGCTGGCGGCAGGGCTCTATAAAGTTGCGTGGCGCGGGCTGGCGGAAGACGGGCATCCGATGCAAGGAGAGTTTAGTTTTGAAGTGTCCGAGTAGCAAAACGTGCTGAGTGCGATCGCTTCGGCCGATGCGCTTACGTGGATCTCCATCTGCGTTAAGGCATTGGTCTACGCAACCTCTCTGACGGCAGCGGGAAGCGTCTTGTGCATCATTTTCCTGCGCGCGCTTCCCGAGTCCGAGGTTCGTGTGCTCACGCGGTTTGCCGTATGGCTGGCACTTGCCGCTGCAGTCCTATCGCTCGCCCGGATTCCGCTGCGGGCGAGTTTTCTGATGGGCGGCACATGGCAGGGTGGAACAGATCCAATGATCCTGGGCATGGTATTAGAAAGCCCCTTGGGAACAACCATTGCGGTGCGCTTGGTCGGTCTTGCATTGATCCTTACACTGCTCACCGGCGCGCGCTGGAGCAATATCGTGGCGGCCCTCGGTGTACTGCTTGTTTCCGGATCGTTCGTGCTCAGGGGCCACGCATTGGAAGAACCGCGGCTTGTGCTCGGTGCGCTGATCACCGTGCACTTGCTCGGGCTGGCCTTCTGGATCGGGGCGTTTGTGCCCCTGTACCGCGTGGCTGGAACGGGTTCCGATAATAGCGCTGGGCGTCTCGCTCATGAGTTCGGACGCAAAGCGGTTTATGTTGTCGGCGGTCTCTTTGCTGCAGGCGGCATCACACTGTGGGTTATGACCGGAAACCTCATTGCCGCAGTCTCTACTCCTTATGGACAGTTTTTCCTGCTCAAGCTCGCGTTGTTTCTCGGTGCTATCGGCTTTGCGGCGTGGAACAAGTTGCACCTCACTCCCGCTTTGCTGCTGAGCGATCCAAGTGCCGGCCTCAGCTTGCGAAAGTCGTTGCGGTGGGAAGCTGGTCTGCTGGCATTTGTTCTATTGGCTACCGCCACCCTCACAACCATCAGTGCGCCGATCGCTCCATAAAATGCGGATCAAGTTCGTAAGGCAGTGTCCAACACTTATCAGGCTCCATTTGCACACTGCGCGTTCATCTGAGCGTGTCGCACATCATCATTCTTGCTTCCAACAAACCGCTGCGCAAGTTGTGTTGCAACCGCCTTTGACGTCATAAGAGTGCAGCGCCACCAAAGGAAGTTCGCCTTGGTACTTACCTATTGAGCAAATCAATCACGGCGTCGGCACCGGCAGGACTTGAAATAGCCAATGCCATTGGTGCGGCGCCTTCGAAATCCTGACTAGGCTTCTCGAAAAAGCGCATCACCAACGCTCCGTTGCCATGGTGAACTCTGTCGGCGACCACATATGCGCGGGCAAAATCATAGAGAATCTGACTATTGGCTGTGCTGATTGGGCGCTTGAGGCTTTTAGCCCGACGAAAGGCCCGATCTGAAATGATGTTTAGGGCAGGTTTGGACCCCAAGACTTTTAGAACCTTCTCAACGGATTCTGCCGGAAAACCCTTTTCAATTTCCGTGTTTAGAGAAGCTGAATCGTTGACTTCCTCTGGGAGTCCCAGGAGTTCCGAAACCCGGCCGATCTCTGTCTCGCGTGTGAGTTTGCCATTCATTATCGATCTCCCTTTCCCTCATGAGCTTTCATCTATGTTATAGAATCGCAACCGGAAAAATTGTTTCAGATGGGTGAGAGCTGCCCGGCGCGCGTGTTGCGTTCAATGCGGCGGTGCGTTCGTTTGCGGTCGAAAGAAGGTTGTTGACCCTTGGAGCAGCATCGGTGCTGCCGGAGTTGATACCGAACTTATAGGCCGATCTTGGCCAAAAGTGACGTTGCCTTCAGCTGGGAAATAGCTGCGCCTTTCAACCGTTTGGCAATGTCCCGGCGAAGGTCAGCACACCACAGAATGTTCTCCCAACATGGGCACTGGTTGGAGCGAAGGCAGCCGTGGAGCCTTAAACCGCAGCGCACGGCGAGTGACCGCAATTCATTATGCGGTTGCATTCCACCTCTAATAGGATAGGCGGTAGCTTGAAAGCGACATTATTCGTCGCAATTCGACATCCCCCTGTTTCTTTAAAAAGAGTGAGCAGTTCGGCTGCTTGAATGGCGATTGCGGCGTTGATGGGCTTTGCGTGGGGCCGCCGGAGATCTGGCTGTGACCCGCTTCACTACGAAAATAACAGGAGATACGTCCTATGAAGAGCCTAATATTTGGCGCTGCATTTGCAGCACTTGCGGCCCCCACAGCCGTCTTGGCACAAGAGCAATGCGGCGAAGTCACGATCACCCAAATGAACTGGGATTCAGCTGCCATTGTGACGTCAGTTTCCAAGTTTCTCATGGAACAGGGCTATGGCTGCGATGTCACAGTCGTTCCATCCGACACCACACCGGCGATGACGTCGCTGTCCGAGAACAACGAGCCGGACATCGTTACAGAGCTCTGGAAAAACTCTGCCGGTGATGCCTATGAAAAGCTGAAAGCGGACGGCAAGATCGAAGAGCTTGGCCGCGTGCTAGAGCCCGGTGGTGTCGAAGGTTGGTGGCTGCCGACCTATCTGGTCGAAGCGCATCCGGAACTTGCGACGATCGAAGGCGTGATGGCAAACCCCGAACTTGTTGGTGGTATATTCAATAACTGTCCTGATGGTTGGGGCTGCCGCATTGTGAACGACAATCTGATCCGTGCCTTCGACCTTGAAGACAGGGGTATTGAGGTCTTCAATCACGGATCCGGCGAAACGCTGGCAACATCAATGGCGGCGGCTTACCAAAGCGAAGAACCTTGGTTTGGCTACTACTGGGGCCCGACAACGCCGCTTGGCATGTTCGACATGACAAGTGTTGACCTAGGCGACTACGACGCAGAAGCATTTGCATCTATGCAGAACGCCGATGCGCCTAATCCCAAGGCGTCGTCCTTTCCGGCGGCAACCGTGCTGACCATCGTCACCAAAGACTTCATGGCCTCGCATCCTGACGTTGCCGAGCTGATGGGCAACGTGAGCTTCAAGACGGACACAATGAGTCAGCTTCTGGCCTGGAAGCAAGAAAACAACGCCTCGAACGAGGAAGCGGCTGTCTATTTCTTGAAGAACAATCCCGATGAGTGGAGCGCATGGATCAACGATGCCGCCACCACAAAGCTGACAGCTCTGTTGCAATAAGAAAATCAAGGCGGCGCTGATGGTGCCGCCTTTAGCCTGTCTCGTGACGCCCGCATACAAGTTGCCCGCGTCGCGAAGCATACCAACTGACGGGGCCGGGATCGGATGATCCGGCCCTTTCGGTGATGACGCATATCAATAAGGAAAAGGGCCGTGAGTTGAGCCCGGGTGAGGGATGAATGGCGACGTATGACTTCGTATTCGACGGGCTTGGCCTGCGCAACTGGTGCGGCAGCAGCGGAGATGACGGTGGCGGCATGACGTCCATGTCGCAACTGCTTGCTCAAACATCCGGTAGCGATGTCGAGGTATCGCCGTGGGAAACGCCGTTTCCGTCAATGGATGCGCTTCACGAAGCCTGCACCGCTTTTCCGCAATCGCGCGAATTGACAAGCGGGCTGGAGGCAGGATTTCTGGCTATCAAAGACAGTCTGAAAGTGGTCGTCGACCCGCTGACACAGCCGCTCAGTTGGGCGCTGAACGAAGCGCTTTGGGTGATGCAGGCGGTGCCATGGTTCATCATGATCCCTTTGCTAATGCTGATCGCATGGGTCGTCAGTCGACAGATAAAACTTGTTGGGCTGGTCGTGATCTGCTTCGGCTTTTTGGGCTTTGTCGATTACTATAGCTATACGATGCAGACGCTCGCGATCATCTTTGTCTGCGCGGTGACCTGTGTTTTGCTGGGCGTGCCGATCGGCATTGCAATGTCCCGGAGCGACCGGGTGCAGCGCATCATGATCCCCATTCTTGACATGCTCCAGACCCTGCCGCCCTTCGTCTATCTGATCCCGCTGATCTTCCTGTTCTCGGTAACCGAGCCAAAGCTATACGGGATTGCCATCATCCTTTACGCGATTGTGCCAGTGGTCCGCCTGACAGATCTGGGTATTCGTCTGGTCGATCCTGACGTAATCGAAGCGGCAGACGCCTTTGGGATGACCAAGCGGCAAAAGCTGTTCAACGTGCAGATCCCTCTCGCGTTGCCCAACATCATGGCGGGCGTCAACCAAACCATCATGATGAGCCTCGCTATGGTTGTGATCGCCTCGCTTGTGTCGGCTCCCGGTTTGGGTGTGTTGGTGCTGCGCGGTATCCGGTCGCTGGAGCTTGGCGTCGGCCTGCTTTCGGGCCTGGGTATCGTCCTTCTCGCGATCATTCTGGATCGCGTGACCAAAGCGGCACTTGCCCGCATTAACGTCAGCAAGTCGCGATAAAGGATAACGGATATGACCGATACAGAAATCAAGATCTCGATCCGCAATCTTTACAAGATCTTTGGGGACGATCCCTTACCCGCCTTGCAGCATGTCAAAGATGGGTTGGGCAAGTCGGACCTGCTGGAGCTGCACAATCATGTGCTTGGCCTGAACGATATCAATGTCGATGTGCCTGCAGGAAAAACCACAGTGATTATGGGGTTGTCAGGGTCGGGTAAATCGACGCTGATCCGGCACCTGAACCGTCTGATCGAGCCTACGGCGGGCGAGGTGTGGGTCAATGAAGAGAACATCCTCGACTACAGTGAATCCCAGCTCCGAGAGTTGCGCAAACACATGATGTCGATGGTGTTCCAAAAGTTCGCCCTCTTGCCGCACCGCACAGTGTTGCAGAATGCAGGGCTTGCCCCGTCTGTTGCGGGGCAGAAAGAACGGCAGTACGCGGACGAGGCCCGCAAGTGGCTGGACCGCGTCGGCTTGCAAGGTCAAGGAGAGCAATATCCGCATCAGATGTCAGGCGGCATGCAGCAGCGCGTCGGGATCGCCCGTGCACTGACCAGCAACTCGGATATCATGCTGATGGACGAAGCATTCTCGGCGCTCGATCCGCTGATCCGGACAGACATGCAGGGGCTGCTGATCGAGTTGCAGGCAGAATTGCAAAAGACCATCGTGTTCATCACCCACGATCTGGACGAGGCGCTGAAACTGGCGGACCATCTGGTGATCCTCAAGGACGGCTCTGTCATCCAACAGGGTGAACCGCAGCATATTCTTTTGAACCCGGCAGCCCCCTACATTGAAGACTTTGTCAGCGACATCAATCGTGCTCGCGTGCTGCGGGTTCGTTCCGTGATGACCAAGACACTCGATGCTGCGGGCGAACGGGCGGGCGAGATTGATCACGACGACACGTTGGAATCTGTGATCGCGCTCTCGGAGGGCGACACATCTCGCAGCTACCGTGTGATGAAGGACGGCAAGCCGATTGGGGTTCTGGACATGCGAAAACTGGTCCGCGCTCTAGTTCCCGTGGCACAATCCGACGACCCGGATAGTGCTCGCCTGAGTGGTTGATGGGGCAAAGTGTTTCAGTCGTGGCACTCGTTTTTGTAACGAGAATTGATCCATCTTTAGGGCCAGGTGCCACTGCTTGAATTTGACCATCGTGATCCAGCAACTGAAAAGGAAGCGGTGACATGCCTGATCATAATTGGCTGACAGATACGCAGACAGCGTGTCTGGAGCCCTATCTTTATGAAGTTCGCCTGCAAGTAATGTGTCGATGGCCCAAGAGTTCCGAGCGAAATCATGTTTGCTAGTCTCAAGGGACAGGCCATGTGTCGCAACGTATTATGACAGGCGCCTCGAGGGCATTTCGTCTGCCGCTGTTCTCGCTGCACCCATAATCTGTCTGCCATCTGTGCTGAGACTAATGATGGCCTGCTCTGATCCAGTGCGTTTACGGGTCGCTTCAAACCAAATCAGGATCGCGTTCGGCCTCTGCGTTTTCTACGGCCCACTCACCTGCGGCCTCCACCGCGATTGGAGAAGACGTAGGCAGAATATTGAGATAAATCTCGGTCTCATCAACAGGAACCATCCTACGCTGGGTCATTCTGTAGAGGGCATAGAGTGCGATAGCGCTGAAGGTTAGTCCAAGTACCAACCAGAATGCATAGGGATCAAGCTGCTGCATTGCCCAGCCGGTGACCAGCGGCCCCGCGATTGCACCCACGCCAAAAGTGAAAACAAGCCCTCCGGATGCGGCTGGCATGTCTTCGGCGGAAAGGGCATCGTTGGTATAGGCTAGGAGCAGGGCATATAGCGGCGTGGTTACTCCCCCGGCGAAGAAGGCTGCCGCCATCAGGGGCCAGAGCCCTCCGCCGGTCATCCAACCTACACCGCAAGACGCGGCACCCAAAGCGGCGGAGCCAAAAATCAACTTGCGCCGGTCCATCCGGTCCGACAGCCAGCCAATGGGATATTGAAGCACCAGCGCGCCGGCGAACAGCATGGCGACGAACAGCGCGATCTGTGTCGCTGTCATCCCGATCTGGCTGCCAAAGACCGCGCCCATCCCAGACTGCGTTGCGTAAACGCTCCCCAATAGGAATATCCCCACGGCACCCAGCGGCGAGCCCCGAAAGAGATCGCGCATTGGCATTGGGCGCGCAACATGAACCGCCGGGACCATGGCTGCGGACAAGAGAATTGGCGCGAACGAGATCGAGACAAGGATCGAGGCGCCGATGAAGAGAACCGATGTCTCAGCATCGCCCAGCGTCAGCAGACCCTGCGCACCGATTATTCCAAGTGTTTGAGCGATCATGTAGGCCGACAGCACTTTGCCGCGCGTCTCATTTGTAGCTGCGGCATTCAGCCAGCTCTCAGCGGCCACGTAGATGCCAGACATGCAAAATCCGATCAGCACCCGCAGTATCGTCCAGGCCCAGGGCTCGGTTAGAAGGGGTAGGGCGATCAGCCCTGCGGACATGAAGCTGCCCAGTGCCGCAAACACACGGACATGCCCCACGCGCTGGATCAGCAGCGGCGTTAGCCTTGCGCCGGACAGGAAGCCCAAGAAATAACCGGAAGTGACGACAGCCAATTCAGTGGAGGAAAACCCCTCGATGCCTCCGCGCAGACCTATCAGGGTAAAATGCATGCCGTTGCCCAGCATGATCAGGACAATGCCAAGCAGAAGAGCCCAGACGCCGGATAGTACATTGAACATGGAAAACCCTTCCCGCTGCGCGGCCTCTCCGCGTTGGAGACAAGTTGACGATAGTGCGTCATTCTTGCTTTCGCTGCAGCGCCGCATACGTTTCCGTTTGCGACATGCATTCCTGATGACGCGTTGTTGATTCTCATTTGCACGACAAGCAGAAATTTCGGCGTGTGCGGTCGGTTGCGAGCAGTCAGCATCTGTTCGGAGCTCGTATGGGCTCTTTGCTCAATGCGATTGTAGAAATTCGGCATCCCAGCCCCGTTGATGCTTTGCGTTTACCTGTGTGGAAACCGCCGCGCCGTATTGAAATCAGGCGACCTTGTTGCGCCTCGCCCCAGTCAGAAAGCTTTGAGTGAAGAGACGTAGGCAACCAGAACCTAGCGAAATCAATCATATCGCGGATCATATCTGGTTGTCGGCGTTTAACGTTTATGATGATGTATATTTTCTGGTGCGGGGGATAGATTTGTGACGTCTACTTGCCGACCAACCGTTTTGAGTAGATGCGGGAGAGCCCATCGCCACGTCAGATTTATGCCGGTCGCTACTTTGGCGAAGCGTCCTTTCGCATCTTAACGAGCCGGGCACCGTGGGGCGAAAATACATGCTTCCTGAACCGGTCCTTTTCATTACGTGTGGCATACGACTTCCGACAAACGATCTTGCCGGAATTCTGCGGTGCAGAAAGGGTGGCTGTCAGGATTTCGCCAAATTGTCTGAACAAGCGTTTGCTCATGCAGCTAGGTCTGTACCGTTATAGAGATATGGCGGTTTGCGGAAATGCAGGCGGCCGGTGGAGTGTCACCTGGCCGCCTCGACCAGCTTCCTTCCGTTAGGATGGTTCCCGCTCACGCATCCAATGGTCACTCTTTGCGCAGAGGGTCGAAGGTTTGTGTGATGGGTCATCTTTTAATTGTTCGGTCGCGCGTGCGTTCAAATACGCGAAGACTGCGACGAAACCGAGTGTACCGAAAGCCAATATTGCAGAAAGCGAAGCCATTTCTATCTCCTGTAATTGTTTCTGCACTGGATACGGAGCTTATGCCAAAACGGATTAAAATTATTATTTGTTTTCAGTGGTATACATATGTATGCGGTCGATTCTCACTGATTGCTCAGAGGGTTGAGCAAAAAGTGCGTCAAGCTGTCACGCGGCTTAGCGGAAGACTACGAGAATGACGGCAAAATAGATGAGCAGGCCCCAAGGGCCAAAGCTTGCACCCAAAAGAGCCATACCAAAAAGAACAGCCAAAATGAGAGAAACTTCAAGATAACTTCGGAATTTCGGGTGTCTGTCGAGACGGTCTAGTTCAGTTTCAATGTCCCGGCTCAGCAACCGGGAAACCACATAGGCGCTTGCCCTGAAGGATGCCCTTTCAATCGTCTCAAAAATTGGGTTGCGCGCTTTCATGGTGCTTAAATATCAATCATCGCGGCCAACGCCAAGACCATGAATTTGCCAAGTCCGCCGAGGATGCCTGAAGCGGATCGCTCCTTCGAAGAACACAGCTTCGAATGTTGCTGATCTTTCCGCAGTTCAGGATGAGCACCACCAAATTCTGTATTTCCAAAATACAGCGTTACGACTTCAGTGATGACGGGGACAAGATCGACATGAAACCACCAATCCTGATCATGGACGCCATATGGGTATGGTGGGGCTTGCGGCCATATCCGTACTCGCATTTTGCGCAGTGCGCTGAAGAGCGTGACCGTGATGTAGATTGCCTTATATTTATCAGGCCCTTAGGTCGTGATTTAAGATTGTGGCATCGTGCGGTGATACCCGCAACACTATGGCCTCAATTCTGTAGACCACTGTAGAATGATGGGTCGCTTCTGTGCAGCGCCCTGTCATTTTTCAAACTCATGGTGCCACTCATATCGTCCATGACGGCCACATGCGCCGGGGCGGCATGCTTGCTGAGGTTTTCGTCCATTCGGTCAAACCGCTTCGTTACTTGATCAGTCATATTTTTCTCCTCTGAATGCCTCACGCCCTTCGAAACACTTTAGTTCAATGGTTTTTTGGATGGAGAGATCTCTTGCCCTAGCGGGAAGCAGATTGAGGTTTAGTGTCTGGCATTCCTCTCGGTCCTGCTATCTCGACGAGGCGTAGCGATTTCTTGAGGCCCATGTCCAAGCAGACTTGCGGCCTTGCTTCAGTTTGATGGTCAGAGCCATCGGTTCAACGGGTGCGCCAGACTGTCGCCATCGCAGGTACGTGAGTGGATACCCCAGGAAAGCCTCTTAAATAGGAGAGTACGATTGAATAGAATGGAGTAAGAAAATGAAAACCACATTGTTAGCCACAACACTTTTGATTGGCTCCGCGATTTCCTCCTTTGCCGACACGATCGAAGTTGAAATGCTGAACCAGAATGAAGCGGGTGACCGCATGGTCTTTAGCCCGGAGATCATTCGGGCCGAGGTCGGAGACGTCATCCGTTTTATCCCGACAGATAATTCGCACAATGCTCAGTCCGTAAAAGATGCTTTGCCGGAAGGCCAAGAAGACTTCCGCGGACGGATGAATCAGGAAGTTGAGTACACGGTGACGGAAGCGGGCCTTACAGCGGTTATATGTCTGCCGCACCAAGTGATGGGCATGGTGGCGTTGGTCGTTGTCGGAGATGACTTCAGCAATGCCGATCAATTGCTTGATGCGCGCATTCCGGGAAAAGGAATGGAGAAACTCGAAACGCTGATCGAAGAAGCACGTGCAACAGTACCAACCGCAGAAGATGCGGCTGAACAAGGCAGCTGAGCCGGATCAGTTTAAAGGCAGTGGGCGACCCCGCCCACTGCCTAATTCTGCGCCATCGCCATGATCTTCGGAGCGGCGGATTGACGCGACGGAGATCCAGCCAAGGTTCTGCTCCGTATCTATTTAAAGGGAGACAGAGATGTTGGATATGAAAGACAAGAAATCAATGCTCATCGTTGAAGATGACGATGCCCTTCGGGATCGCCTCGCGAGGGCCATGCAGAAACGTGGATTTGAAACGCGGACGGCTGCAAGTGTAGCAGAGGGGTTCGCGAGCATAGAACAAGACGCACCCAAGTTCGCGGTCGTCGACCTGAGGCTGCTCGATGGCAGTGGTCTCGACGTCATAAGGCTACTTGAAGAGCGTGACCCCGAGGCGCGAGCAATTATTTTGACGGGATATGGCGACATTCCTACTGCGGTCGCGGCCGCACGCATCGGAGCCGTAGATTATATCGCCAAACCAGCGACGACTGATGAAATCGTTGATGTCTTGCTCGCACCTAGAAACCAGAATCCCCCGGCGCCGGCCAAGCCAATGTCACCGGAAGATGCGCGCATAGAGCATATTGAGCATGTCTTTCAAGGCGCGGGCGGTAATGTTTCGCAAGCAGCGCGGCTTTTGAATATGCACAGGCGCACGTTGCAGCGCATTCTCAGACGTAACGGAGTTGTGGCTGATGCGGTGTAGTGAAATCAGCCGAACCGACGTGGTGGCAGTGGCGGTTCGCCCTCCGAGTTGCCAAGTGACGGTACGGGCGGAGAACGGACCAGGTCAGTTCGCCTGCCGCCGATGCCCCTCTTTTTTATGTACCTATCATGAGCAACCATGAGGACAGTCATACAGAACGCCTGACCCGGCTCGTGTCAGGCGCGTTACATCCGCCTCGAGGATTTGGTCGCATTCTCGTTGCACTCACTTTTGGCGCCATGGTTCACGCGATCTTTGCGGCAGCCGTACTCGCAATGATTTCTGCGATGTTCTTTGGGATGAGCCGGAACTTCGGGACAGTACCCTGGCCCTTCGCGGCCCTGACAAATGCCGCGCTTGTTTTACAGTTTCCAGTTGTTCACTCGCTGCTGCTCACTGGCCGTGGATCGCGATTGTTGTCGTACCTCGTTCCCGGCAAGTATGGCGCGACCTTGGCGACCACCACTTACGCGATTATCGCTTCGATACAGCTTTTGGTACTGTTCGTGTTCTGGACCCCAAGCGGCATCATCTGGTGGCGGGCGGAGGGGGCGGCATTTTATGCGATCGTCTGTGCCTATGCGGCGGCGTGGTTGCTGTTGATCAAAGCCAGTTTTGATGCAGGTGCCGAAGTTCAGTCGGGTGCGTTGGGGTGGATGTCGCTCTTGCAGAACATAAAGCCGCGGTTTCCAGGGATGCCGACAACTGGACTTTTCCGCTTCATCCGGCAGCCCATCTATGTCGCATTTGCTCTGACCCTCTGGACCGTGCCTGTCTGGACACCAGATCAATTGGCCTTAGCCGCCACACTCACAGTCTACTGCCTCGCTGCTCCAAAGCTCAAAGAACGCAGGTTCAAGAAACGATATGGCAGCCGCTTTCTGGCCTATCAACGCAAAGTACCCTACGCGGTCCCGGCTTTCCCCAACAGGCGCAAGAATGTCTGACTCCAAGCGCAGTTACACAAATATTGATGACGAAGTTGCCATTCAGAGATGTGCGGATGAGATTCGCGGGGGAGGGGGATGAGTTACCTCTTCTCCGGACGTTTCGCATGGATCGGTCTTTATTCCGACAAGACCTCCAAGGGCATTCGAACTCTGGCTGTTTGATCTGCTTTTCGGCTCCTCCGTTCGCCAAAGTGAAATTTACACAGGCTTTGCCCGTAAACCGAAAGGTCCATGATGTTCGAGATTGCCCTGCTTTCCACTGCGCTGATGTTTGGCGGTGCAGTCCTTTACGCCTTCGGCTTTGCCGCTTTCGTGTTTAATGCCCTTCCGGCGGAGACGGCTGGGCTGCTGATACGCCGAGCCTTTCCGCACTTCTATCTTTTTGTTCTCGGGTCCTCGGCACTAGCGGCGGCGTCGAGCTTCTCCGCTGACGCGATCGCAAGCGTTATACTTGCACTGATCGTGGTGACCACGCTGTTCGCGCGCCAAGTTCTGATGCCGGCCATCAACACAGCCACGGATCGAGGGGCCAAGACCCGCTTCAAGATCTTGCATACCCTTTCGGTACTTATCACCTTGGCTCACATCGCTGGTGCTGCATATGTACTTTTGCGGCTCTCGAGCATCTAGAAAAGTCAGAGCGGATTACCGATTTGGGCAGCAGACAAAACTGTAAGTCTTTCGGTAGCGCCTACCGATCAGCTTTTGCCCGCAGAGCGGCCAACCTATCCGCCGATTATATTTTCGCCTCAAAAACGTTGAGTGGCTAAGATTATCGCACCGACCGACAGATGACTGCTTAATAGCTGTAAAAGACTGCGAGAAGGTACACATTCGCGCAAAACAAACGCCGCACCATTCTGGGGCGGCGTTTTCAATTTTGCTATCTGTAGCGCGTCGCGTGGCGGCGATCAGGGGCCGAACACCCATTCCACCGGCCAGAGCGTGATCGCGGGCACATAGGTGATAACCATGAGGGCCGCGAACACTGTCAGCACGAACCACACAAGTTGGGGTATGATCTTCTCGACCCGCAGATTTGCAACAGCGCAGGCAGCAAAGAGGTTGACGCCGAGCGGTGGCGTTATCATTCCAAGCGCGAGATTTACGACGATGATGAGGCCGAAATGCACCGGGTCGACGCCATAGCTCAGCGCGATGGGGGTGAGGATCGGGGCGAGCACGAGGATCGCGGCCGATGTCTCGATGAACATGCCCACGATCAGCAGCAGCACGTTCACCGCCAGCAGGAAGGCGATGCGGCTTTCGAAAATCTCTTTGAACCAAGCCGCGATCTCGTTGGGCAGGCCCGAGCGGGTGATGAGGAACGAAAACAGTGCCGCCGCCGAGATGATGATCATGATGGCCGATGTGGAGATAATCGTCTTTTTGAGGATCTCGGGAAGGTCGCTGATTTTGAGTTCCCGGTACATCACAAGGCCCACAATCAGCGCTGCGGCTACGGCGGCGGCACTGGCCTCCGTGGGGGTAAAGATGCCGGAATAGATCCCGCCGAGGATGACGATAGGGACCATCAGTGCGGGCAGGGCGGACCAGAGCGCCGCACCGGGGGACGCGCGGTCCATCCCATCTTCCTTTCCGATTCCTCGGAGACGGCAGATTACGAGGACGAGCGCCATCAGCGAGCCTGCCACCACCAGACCGGGTCCGAGGCCCGCGACAAAGAGCTTGCCGATGGAGGTGTCGGTCGAGACGCCGTAGAGGATAAGTGGGATGGAGGGCGGGATGAGCACGCCCAGCTCTGCCGAGGAGGCCTGAATCGAGGCGGCGAGTGGCTTGGGATAATTATGCTTGACCATCGCGGGTATGAGGATCGCGCCGATGGCGAATGTGGTGGCGACCGAGGAGCCGGAGACGGAGGCGAAGAGCATACAGGTCAGAACGCAAGTGCAGGCGAGCCCGCCCTGAATACCGCCGACCAGCGATTTGGCCAGCTCCACCAGACGGTGGGAGATACCGCCCGCCGACATCAGATTGCCCGCAAGGATGAACAGCGGGATCGCCATGAGCGGGAAGCTGTCGATGCCGGTGAACATACGCTGGGCGATCAGCAGCAGGGGCAGATTGCCCTGTGCCTGAATGCCGATGACGGATGCCAGACCGATGGCCACGGCGATTGGAACGCCGAGGATAAAGAGTATCGCGAGTGAAAGACCCAGAGCGCTGTTCATTCCAGATCCTCCGCATTGCGCGCGATGAGCCAATCGCCCTGTACCGCACGGACCATCGAAGCGGCAACCGCGACCAGAATGAAGCCGGAGCCTACGGGCAGCGCTGCGTAGGCCCAGGCTATGGAGATATCAAGCGCCGCGAGACTTTGCGGGATGACCCGCATGGTCATCAGATAGCCTTGCCACAGCAGGACCGAGAAAAATATAAGCGAGCCCGCGCTCGCCAATAGGTAGATACCGATGCCGAGACGTGGCGGCAGAGCGTTCTGGATCACATCTACGGAAATCATTGCCCCATGCTTGAACGCTACTGCTACGCCCAGAAACACCGACCAGATCATGGCCGTGCGGGTGATCACCTCAGACCAGGTGGAAGGCGCGCCGAAGGCAAAGCGGGTGATGACCTGATAGAGCGCCAGACTGGCCGCGATGATGAGAAACGCAATGGAAAGGCGCTGCGCGATACCGGTCGTGAAGTCTTCGAGACGCAGGAAATGGCGCATTGGCATGCCTCATGGGTGTACTGGGGAAAGATGGGGCGAGCAGGCGCAAGGGTATGCGCCTGCTCGGGAGGCGTTACTCGACTGCCTGGATACGCTCGACAAGCTCTGTACCATACTGATCCGTATAGACGGAGTATGAGGACTGAGCCAACTCGGCGAAGGGCGCCTTGTCGATGTCTGTGATCACTTCCATCCCGTTCTCGCGCAGCAGGGCGACGCCGGCTTCCTCAAGGCGGTTTACTTCGGTGCGTGTGGCGACAGAGGATGCCTTGGCCGCTTCATAGAACCAGCCGCGCTGTTCGTCTGTCAGACCGTCGAGCAGGATCGGGGAGGCCAGCACGATGGCGGGTGAATAGACGTGACCGGTGAGCGAGACATAGCCCTGCACTTCCCAGAACTTGGACGCAGTGATCACGGTCACAGGGTTTTCCTGACCATCGACAACGCCTTGCTGTAGGGCGGTGAAGAGTTCGGGGAAAGCCATCGGCGTGGGCGCTGCACCCATTTGCGAGAAGGCTTCCATGTGCACGCGGTTTTCCATCGTGCGCAGCTTGAGCCCGTCCAGATCGGCAGGGGTACGCACGGGGCGCTGGGAGTTGGTCACGTGGCGGAAGCCATTTTCGGACCATGCCAGCCCGACCAGCTGATTTTCGTCGATCTTGGCCAGTAGCTCCTGACCGATATCGCCGTCAAGCACCGCGCGGGCGTGATCGTAGTCGCGGAACAGGAATGGCAGATCGAGTGCATAAACTTCAGGTACGAAGTTGCCCAGCGGACCGGTCGATGTGACGACCACATCCATGGAGCCGATTTGCAGACCCTCGATCATGTCCCGCTCGCCGCCGAGTTGGCCTGCGGGGGCTTGTGATCCGGTGAATTCACCGCCCGAAAGCTCGGTCAGCGTGTCGATGAAGGCCTGTGCGCCGATGCCGTAATGCGATGTTGGCGACAGGGCGTGACCCACGACGATATTGCGCTCAGCCTGAGCTGTAGACGCGCCGATGACCGCGATGGTGCTGGCGACTGCGAAGAGTATATGTTTCATTTTGGTTCCTCCCAAAGGTGATGATCGTATTGTTCCGGCCACTTGAGTGGCGCTGCTTGTGGTGCCCTAGAGTGGGGCACCGATCTGGGCCTTTTGGCCCATTTCGTCCTCCAGATAAATCTCAATGATTTCCTGGAATGATGTTTCGGCGACAAAACCCAGTGCATTTGCGCGGGCGGTGTCAAAATCGCGCGGCCAGCCCGACACGATGGCCGCCACCGCAGGATCAGGAATGCGGCGGATCAGGGCCACGGCGGCGTCGCCTGCCACGGCGCGGAGGGCTTCGATCTGCTCGCCCACGGTGGCGGAGACGCCCGGCATGGTCATGCACCGTTGCGCGCCCAGCGGTGCCGTGTCCAGATCGGCGGCATGCTCGATATATCCAACAGCGGCGCGCGGGCTGGCGAACCAGTGGCGCGTGTCGTCGTCCACCGGCAGGATTGCCTCCTGCCCGTTCAGCGGCTCACGCAGGATCCCCGAATAAAAGCTCGACGCGGCCTTGTTGGGCTTGCCGGGGCGGATGCAGATGGTGGGGAAGCGGATGCCGATGCCGTCGACTAGCCCTCGGCGCGAATAATCGTTGAGCAGCATCTCTCCCATGGCCTTTTGTGTGCCGTAGCTGGTCAGCGGGGTGAGGTGATACGCATCGGGGATCTTGGCGGGGAAGGGCGCGCCGAAGACCGCCAGCGACGAGGCATAGATCACGCGGGGGCAATAGTCGTCGACGCCCGCGATTGCCTCCAGCAGCGCGCGTGTGCCATCCAGATTGACGCGGTATCCCTTGGCCATATCGGCCTCTGCCTCACCAGAAACGATCGCGGCCAGATGCACGATGATCTCAGGTCGCGCGGCGATGATCTGCTCCGCTGCGCCGGGCGCTGCCAAATCGGCGGCGAAAGCATCACGGGTGCCTGCAAAATCTTTTGCTACATCTGGTGCTATCACATCCACCAGCGTCAATGCGGTCACGCTGCGGCCGCCGATCTTGCCACTCGCGGCGATACGCTCAGCCAGTTTGCGGCCGATCATGCCTGCCGCACCCAAAATTGCTAGTCTCATCTCGTGGCCTTTTTCGCTGGAATGTCCTGTAACGCGCGGGAGCTGTCATAAATGCGCCGCTCGTGCACGCCGAGGGCGGAAACCAGCCCTTCGGCATCCCCTGCTTGCAGCGCCGCGAGGATCACGCGGTGGTCCGCGATGCTTTGTGCGATGGCGCCGGGAGCGGCGATGGCGTGGCGCCTGTGATCCAGCTGGTAGGAATAGAGTGTGGTGGCAAGATCCGACAGAACCGCATTGCCGCAAGATTGGTAGACCGCCGTATGGAACGCGCGGTCGGTGATCAGGAAGCGCACGGGATCGTTTGTGGCGGTTTCCTGGACGTCGATCAGATCGCGCAAATTGGTGAGTGTCGCGGCGGTCACGCGCGCGGCTGCAAGCACTGCCAAACGCGCCTCGACCATCAGGCGGCCTTCATGCACATCGTTGAGTGAATAGTCGGTCACTCGACCATTCGACAGCGCCGAGAGGCCGAGCGTTCCCACATCGGCGGAAATGACTGTGGTCCGTGCGCCCTGAACGACCGAGATGATACCTTTCGTGGAAAGGATCAGCAGCGCACCGCGGATCGATTCTCGGCTTACCCCCATGGACGCCGCAAGATCACGCTCGCTTGGCAGAATGTCCCCTACTGCGAGCACGCCGGAAGCGATAAGTGTGGCGAAACGCTCCACCACCTCATCTTTAATTGTTCGGTGAGCCACCTTTTGCAAAGGGGCGATATGGCCAGCGATAACGGCGGCGTCCTGCATATATCTCCCTCCCAGCAAGATACGTGACGGATCGGTCTAGTGGTCTGTTCAGTAGACCAATGATCCCGCACCTGTCAAGACAACAAGGTGGGACGAAGTGGCGATCCCTGAAGGACTCGAACCCTCAACCTGCTGATTAGAAGTCAGCTGCTCTATCCAGTTGAGCTAAGGGACCGCTGGAGGCGTTATGATCCAACTGCGGACGCCCATCAAGAGGGGAGTGCCCTAGAGCGTTCGGAACCAGTCGGGCAGTGTAGTGCGGCAGACGTAGTTGATAAAGGGCGGCTTTACGATCCCGCGCTTGGGGTCGCGGACGGGATTATCGCGGATTTTGGCATAGCCGAGCGCTACGGCCTCGTCCCATGGCAGCTCCTGTGCGGCGGCCATTTTGCGGAAAAACCGCTGGGCGTGGAAATCGGGATTTGACCAGCCGTTTACGTTCCAATCCTCGCCCACGCTCTCGGCGACCGATTGACGCACCGCGTTTGCATCCCGGAGGGCTTCGGAATTGGCGTGTTTGAGGTGCACGAAAAAGACATCATCCGGCATCTCGAAGCGGAAATCTTCGGTCTTGCGGTAGCCGCAAAATACGCCGTGCCAGCGCAGCGGCATCGCGCGTCGCACAGCCCAAGCCTTAGAGTAGTGGCCTGTTACGCAAGCAACGTTGCGATGGGCAAAGACCCGGTCACCGGCTGAGAGGGCGCGATCACCCGCGACCTCGGCAAGATTTAGGCCGAGGCCGAACAGCGCTGGCGCCCGCGTGGTTTCAAAAAGCTCTGTAAAAGAGGCATAGGTTGCGGGATTGAAGCAAACCAGCTCGTCGGCATCTGTCTGGATGACCCAATCATAGAGATTGCCGAGGCCGGACTGTAGGTCATTCACCAGCCGCATGCGCACACGGTCGAAATGCGCGAGTTCCGCCCGGGGGATGGTGATGATGCTCGCCTCGGGACAGATCTTGGCTATTTCGGGATCGAACCCATGCGAGACGATATAGAGATTGCGGTGCCCCAGATGCTCTCCGTAGTGGCGATACCATTGGGCAAGGGCCCAATAGTCGCGGTAGACCATGGTAATCGCGCAAATCTTCATCGCTTCGCCCTCGCTCTGCCACTTGGGTATCGCCGGAACAGGGTGCGATCAAGGAATTGGAGCAGCTTTGCGTCGTTATCGCCGCGCTGTGGCATCTGCGCAGGGGAGCGGTGCGCGTAGGGGCTTGCATTGCGCGTACGCTAGACCCATTCAGGAGCGTATGATGGACCAAGATATGCATACGCTGGCGGCGCTTGGCTGGTCCCCGTTTTTCGGGGAACAGGTGGAAGCGGACGAGCGGCATCTGGTGCCGATGCGGGTGGCGACCGTGCACCGCTCCCGCATGACGGCGCAAGCCGTGGAAGGTGTGGTCAGGCTTGACCTTTCGGGGCGCATGAAAACGACCGATTTCGCGGTCGGCGATTGGGTGCTGGTGGAGCCTGACACGCATGTGGTGGTGCGCGGGCTGGAGCGGCACGCGCTGTTGCAACGCAAGACCGAGGGCGCGCGCGGGCCCCAACTCATTGCGGCTAATGTCGATACGCTTTTCATCGTGACATCGTGCAACGATGATTTTAATCCCGCGCGACTGGAGCGCTATCTGGCGCTGGCCAATGAGGCGCAGACCGATCCGGTGATCGTGCTGACGAAGATCGACAAGGTGGCGGATGTGGCGCCGTTCGAAGCGCAGGCCGCCGCGTTGCAGCGGGGGCTGCCTGTGGTCGCGGTAAATGCCAAGACGCCGGAAGCCATTGCGATGCTCATGCCGTGGTGCAGCGCGGGGCGGACCGTGGCGCTCGTCGGCTCCTCGGGGGTCGGTAAATCGACACTGCTCAATACGCTGGCCGACAAGACGGGTGAGGCGGCCCAGCTCACCGGTGGCATCCGTGAGGTTGACGACAAGGGGCGGCACACGACCACGTCACGCTCGCTGCATGCCATCGCGGGCGGCGGATGGGTGATCGACACGCCCGGCATACGCACGCTGCACGTGAGCGATCTGGCACACGGCCTCGATGTGCTTTTTGCGGAGATCACCGAACTTGCGCCCGCGTGCCGCTTTCGCGATTGCACCCATGCGCACGAGCCGGGGTGCGCCATCTTGGCCGCTGTCGCGCGCGGCGAGATCGATGCCGCGCGGCTCGATCGGTGGCGCAAGCTCTCGGACGAAAACACGGCCAACACGCCCGATCCGCGTGGCGCGCGCCGCTAGAGATCCTTGACCAGCCTGAGCGCGTCGTAGATCGCGGCATGGGTGTTGCGCGCGGAGACGGCATCGCCGATGCGGAAGAGCTGGAAGGTGCCGCTTTGGTTACGTGTCAGGGTTTGGGGCGCGCCTGAAATTAGCGCGCCGTGATCCACGGCGCCGCCATTGGTGCTCAACGGTTTGAGCTCGAAATATAGATCATCAAGCGGGAGGGTGCCGTAGTTCACCACCACCTGATCGTACTCGCGCTTGTCCGTATGATCGGAGTAATCGGTGCCGATCGTCGCCACCAGCTTGTTGCCGCTGCGTGCCACGTCCAGAAGGCGGCGGGTGACGGTGAAGGTCACATCCTTATCCTCGAGCGTCCGCATGTAGGGCACCAGATTCATTGCCATGATGTCGGGGGCGAAGGTGCGGTCGGGGGTCATGATCTCGACCTTTGATCCGGCAGCGGCGGCGATTTCGGCGGCTTGCAGACCGGGGTGATCGCCGCTCTCGTCGTAGATGAGGACGCTTTGCGCGGGCTTTGCATCGCCCGAGATCATGTCCCAAGCAGTGACGACATGGGCTGCGTCGGTGCCCGTCTCGAAAAGCCGGGTGTTCGGCATACCGCCTGTAGCCACGATGACCACATCGGGCGCGAGGGCCGTGATGTCGGCCGCCTCGGCCCATGTGTTGAAGTGGAACGCCACATCGCGTGCGGCGCATTGTGCCATACGCCATTCGATGATCGAGATCATCTCGCGGCGACGGGGGCTTTGCGCGGTGAGACGGATCTGGCCGCCGGGATCGGGCTGCGCTTCGAACACGGTCACATCATGTCCGCGCTCGGCGGCAACGCGGGCGGCCTCCAACCCCGCGGGCCCGGCCCCGATGATCACCACTTTGCGCTGTACGGCGGCAGGCGTGATCTCGTGCGGCATGGTCAGCTCGCGGCCCGTGGCGGCATTGTGGATGCACAGCGCATCGCCTGCCTGATAGATCCGGTCGAGGCAGTAGGTCGCGCCGACGCAGGGGCGGATATCGTGCTCGCGGCCCTCCATCAGCTTTTTTACCACATGCGGATCGGCCATATGCGCCCGTGTCATGCCGACCATATCGAGCAGGCCGGCGGAGACCGCATGGCGCGCGGTGGCAAGATCTGGGATACGCGCGGCGTGGAACGTGGGCATGCCCGTGCGCTTTTTCACTTCGCCCGCGAAATCGAGATGTGGCGCGCTTGCCATGCCCTGCACTGGGATAAGATCCGTCATTGCTGGATCTGTGTGGATGCGCCCGCGAATGACGTTGAGGAAATCGAGCTGGCCCGTCTCACTGAGTTTTTGCGAAATGAGCAGCCCTTCCTCGGCATCTATCCCGCCTTTTTGTGCCTCGTCCGCAGTATAGCGAAAACCGATGACGAAATCGTCTCCCACGCGATTGCGGATAGCGGCCAGCACATCGAGCGGAAAGCGCATTCGGTTTTCCAGCGTGTCGGCGCCGTAGGGGCCGGTCAGATCATTGGTCAGCGGCGACCAGAATTGATCCAGCAGATGGCCGTAAACCTGAAGCTCAATCCCGTCCATGCCGCCTGCTTGCATCCGCTCGGCGGCATCGGCAAAATCGCCGATGATCCGCTCGATGTCCCAATCCTCGATCAGCTTGGGAAAGGCGCGGTGGGCGGGCTCGCGGTGGCGCGAGGAGGAGACGGACGGTAGCCAGTCTCCCTTGTTCCAAACCGTACGGCGGCCCAGATGGGTGAGCTGGATCATAACTGCGCAGCCGTGCTCATGGCAGGCATCTGTAAGATTGCGGATGTGCGGCACCACCTCGTCGCGGTAGGCGAGGATGTTGTTGAACACCGGCGGGCTGTCCCGCGATACTGCCGCGGATCCTGCGGTCATTGCCAGCGCCACGCCCGCTTTCGCCCGCTCCGCATGATAGGCGCGGTATCGGTCTTTGGGCATGCCGTCCTCGGGATACGCGGGCTCGTGACTGGTCGTCATGATCCGGTTTTTGAGGGTAAGATGCTTAAGCTGGAAGGGCTGGAGGAGGGGATCTTTGCTCATAGGGCGATCCTGCCTGTTTTGAGATCAAGATGATCGTTTAAGGAGTGCAAGGATCCACTATGGTCGTTGCCGGAGTTCTTCATCCTGTCCAGAGGAATTGCGCCACTTGCTACCGTGAGGGCTTCGGAATCGCATGAGGTCATGGCGAGAGCAGGGCCAAAGACCTCCGCCCCGATCACCGGCGCGCTCAACTCTTCCTTAGTGGACCGTTCGACCAGTCGCCGCCACCCCGTCGGACCGCAGGCCATGATGGCGATTCCCCCGTAGATCTCTCTCAGCACCGCGGCGCAAGTGAGGATGGTCTGCGCAGCGGGCAGAGGGCTTGCCGTGAGCGCTATAGCCATTTCGGTGCGGTCGTTGAGAGCGCCCAGAGCCGGAGCAAGTGCGCCGTCGTCTAGATTTCGCGTTGGCGCCAGGGGTCTGTTGCGCAGCGTCTCGACAGCGGTGTGCTCCAGCATGAGAATGCTATCCTTTGAAATAGTGTTGTGATCCTACCCGCAACCGTTGCAATGTCAACGAAACGGGACCGGCGCTCACTGCTGTCCGAAGCCCGGAAAACACGCTTTCAATCCCATGAAATCTGGATATGTTAGCGCTAACCAGTACTGCAATACTAAGGACACCCCATGCCCTTGAACCAGACCCTCGCCCAGATCACCGATCGCATCATAAAGCGCAGTGCGCAGAGCCGCGCGGCATATCTCGCGCGGATGGAGGCGGCTCGCAGGCAAGGCCCATCGCGCGGGCATCTGTCGTGCAGCGGGCAGGCCCACGCCTTTGCCGCCGCAGGGCCCGATCAAAGCCAGCTTGCCACCGGGCAGGGCGGCAATTTGGGGATCGTGACGGCCTACAACGATATGCTTTCGGCGCACCAGCCGTTCGAGCGCTACCCGACCCTGATACGGGATGCGGTACGTGCAAACGGTGGCACGGCGCAGGTCGCCGGGGGCGTCCCTGCGATGTGCGATGGCGTGACGCAGGGCGAGGCCGGCATGGAGTTGAGCCTTTTCTCGCGCGACGTGATCGCCATGGCGGCGGGCGTCGCGCTGAGCCACAACACGTTCGATGCGGCGGTTTTCCTTGGAGTCTGCGACAAGATCGTGCCGGGCCTCGTGATCGGCGCGCAGGTGTTCGGGCATCTGCCCGCCGTTTTCATCCCTGCAGGCCCGATGACGAGTGGCCTGCAAAACGACGAGAAGGCCAAAGTGCGCCAGCAGTTCGCAGCAGGCGAGGTCGGGCGGGATGCGCTCATGGCTGCCGAAATGGCTGCTTACCATGGCCCGGGCACCTGTACCTTCTACGGCACGGCCAACACCAACCAGATGCTGATGGAATTCATGGGTCTGCATCTGCCGTCGTCGAGCTTCGTCAATCCAGGCGCGGAGATTCGCGATGCACTGACCGTTGAGGCCGCGCACCGCGCGCTCTCGATGAGTGATCTGGGCGACAGTTACACGCCCGTCTGTGAAATCCTGAGCGAAAAGGCCTTTGTGAACGGCATGGTGGGGCTTATGGCCACTGGTGGCTCGACAAATCTGCTGATCCACCTCATCGCCATGGCGCGGGCGGGGGGGATCACCCTCGATTGGCAGGATTTCTCGGATGTCTCTGATATCGTCCCGCTGCTGGCGCGGGTGTACCCAAATGGCTTGGCGGATGTGAACCATTTTCACGCGGCGGGCGGCCTTGGCTATATGATCGGGCAGCTGCTGGAGGCCGGTCTGCTGCACCCCGATACCAAGACGGTCGCGGGCGAAGGGCTGCATCATTATACCCAAGAGCCCTTTATGGATGGCGGGACGCTCGCGTGGCGCGCGGGCACGACCGAGAGCCTCAACACAGGTATCCTGCGCCCCGCGTCCGAGCCGTTCCAGACCTCGGGCGGGCTCAAGCGTCTGTCGGGAAGCCTCGGGACGAGCGTGATTAAGATCTCGGCTGTAGACCCTGCGCATCATCTCATCGAAGCGCCCGTGCGGGTGTTCCATGACCAGAACGAGGTCAAGGCCGCGTTCAAGGCGGGCGAATTCGGGGGCGATGTGATTGTGGTCGTGCGGTTTCAGGGGCCGAGGGCCAATGGCATGCCCGAATTGCACAGCCTCACGCCGATGTTGGGCATCCTTCAGGGGCGTGGCTACAAGGTGGCGCTGGTCACAGATGGCCGCATGTCGGGTGCATCCGGCAAGGTGCCTGCGGCGATCCATGTGAGCCCCGAGGCGCTCGATGGGGGGCCGATCGCATATTTGCAGGACGGCGATGTGCTGCGGCTCGATGCCTCGGCGGGCACGCTCGAGATCCTCACCGAAGGCGTATTGGACCGCGAGGCCGTTGTTGCCGACATGAGCCATAATCACTTCGGGACGGGCCGCGAGCTGTTTGCGCCGTTCCGCAATGCAGTGGGCACCGCCGACACTGGCGCCTCCGTATTCGGGAATTAAGCGATGAAAAATGATACTGCCTTTATTCGCGAGCTTGCCGGGCTTGCCCCCATCATTCCCGTACTTGTTGTCGAGAATGTGGAAGATGCCATTCCGTTGGCTCAGGCGCTGGTGCGCGGCGGCCTGCCCGTTCTGGAAGTGACACTGCGGACGGAGGCCGCCCTCGAAGTGATTGCGGCGATGGCCAGCGTTGCGGGCGCGCGTGTGGGCGCAGGCACGCTGGTAACACAGCCCGATGTTGCGGCGTCGATCGCGGCGGGGGCGACGTTTGGCGTAACTCCTGGATCGCCTGCAGCCCTGATCGATGCTTGCCTCGAGGCAGGTCTGCCGCTGCTGCCCGGTGCCGCCACTGCAACGGAGGCGATGACGCTTCAGGCACGCGGCTTCGAAGTCCTCAAATTCTTCCCGGCCGAAGGGGCGGGGGGGATCAAGGCGCTCAAGGGCTTGGGCGGCCCGCTGCCAGGGCTGTCGTTTTGCCCCACTGGCGGGGTCACGCCCGAGAACGCGCGCGACTATTTGGCGCTCTCCAATGTGGTTTGTGCCGGCGGCAGCTGGATCGCACCGTCAAATCTGGTGAAGGCGGGCAAATGGGACGAGATCGAGGAGCGCGCCCGCCACGCCGCCGCTTTGCCGCGCTAGTAAAAGCTAAGGTCGACGCGCCCTTAATTGCCAAAATCGGCAGCGGAAGTGCTGCCCGCAGACGCCTTTACGGAGCGGATGAAGGAGCTTTGCAGGAGCACCGCTCCCGTTTTGAGATCCCTGCGAAAATGTACCAGAAGGTGAAGCATGCTTGCTTCCAAGCCCGTTTCCTACACCACACCTTCGCGTGAAACGACCGCACCGATGGGCCCTTTGCCATGCGATCACCACTGTGGAAGAGCATGAAAGCGAGAAGCACGTCGCTGTCGGGGCCGCGATCAAATCGCGCATCCTGGCTCAGTCGCGGCGATCAGGCGAAAGGGTGATCATGCCGACCTCCCGTTGCCACGCCGTCGAACGGCCTGCCGGCGTGGGTATAGGTGGCGAAAGTCACGCCAGTGCGTCCCGTATCTCGCGGATCACGTCCGCTGCCATCATCACATCCTCGCGTGTGCAATCGAATTGCCCCACCTGAAAGCGGATCATCTTGGCGCCGTCGTGCATCCCTTGGGTGATGTAGATGCGCCCGTCATCGTTTATCGCGTCGACCAGCCGCTGCTGCATCGCGTCATCGCCTTCGCAGCGGAAGGTGAAGATACTGAGGATCGGCTCGGTCACAATCTCGAAGCCGTCGAGCGCGCGGATCACCTCGCACAGCTCCTGCGCCCAGTTGACGTGGTTGCGGATCCGCGTGCGCAGCCCCTCCAACCCGTAGGAGCGGATCAGGAACCACAGCTTGAGCGCGCGAAAGCGTCGGCCCAGCGGGATCGTCCATTCGGAATAATTGGTGACCACACCGCCGGAAGTCTTGAGGTATTCTGGCTCGATCCGCAGCGTGTTGAGCTGTTGCGAGGGGTCGCGGAGGAACTGCACGGAGCAGTCGAATTGCGCGCCCAACCATTTGTGCGGATTGAACACGATGCTGTCGTAGCGCTCGACACCACTCCAGAATTGCGCGCGGTATTCGGGGCAGATCATCGCGGAGCCGGCCCATGCCGCGTCCAGATGGGTATAGAGGCCCTCGGCCTGCGCTATCTCCAGCACGGGCTCATGAAAGTCATAGGCGCCAATGCTGGTGCCGCCCATAATGGCGATGATCCCTGCAGGGATATGGCCTGCCTTTCTGTCTTCCTTGATCCTATCGGACAGCTCGAAAGGGTCCATCTCATATGCATGGCCGCTGGTGCCTGCGCAGATTTTCACCAGATTGTCCTGCCCGATGCCTGCAATCCAGCAGGCGCGGTCAATCGAGGAATGGACCTGTTCGGAGCAATAGATCCGTAATCGACCTTGCCCAGAGAGCCCCTCGCGGTTGCCGCGCCACTGTGTCGCGCGCTCGCGCATGGTCAGCACGGCCGACAGGGTCGCGGAGGACGCGCTGTCTTGGATGACACCCGCCATCCCATCGGGTAGGCCGAGTGCCTGCCGCAGCCAATCGATCATCACGCCTTCCATCTCCGTCGCGGCGGGTGAGGTCTGCCAAAGCATGCATTGCGCGGCGATGGTCGTGACCAGCATATCGGCCAGCATCGAAGGCGGGGCAGCATTGGCGGGGAAATAGGCAAAGAAGCGGGGGTGTTGCCAGTGGGTAATGCCGGGCATCACGATGCGCTCGAAATCGGCCATGATGGTCTCCATCGCCTCCGGCGCTTCGGGAGGCGAGGGGGGGAGTTGCGCCGCAATCTCGCCCGCCTGCGTCTGAGCACGCACAGGCCGGTCACGCAGGGTCAGATGATACTCCGCCGCCCAGTCCGAGATTTTTTTGCCCCAATCCGCGAATTCGTCCCACTGCATGCTGCCTGTCCTTGTTTGCGCCGCGTGCGGCGTGATCCATAGAGTGTGCGCCGCTCAGAGCGCGATGATGGGCTGGGCCTTGATAACACCGTCTTGCAAATCTGCACGTTGGAATTCAACAGTTCGAACCATGATTTCGGCTCGGGCGCATTCCAGAACATCTGGCGCTGGAGGCTTTTAGCCGCGTTTGATCCGCGCCAGATCGAGACCGAGTGTCTGGTAACCTGAGAAGCTTATCTCGGTGCGGTGACCGTCTCGGTCGCGGATATAGAACAAGAAGGCATTGGCGATGCCATGGTGCCGGGCTCGCGCGCCGGCCGGTGCCGTTGGGGGGCTGTCTCGTGTCAGCCGCCCGCGCGTGGCCCGTGAAGGAGCGCTCGATCCGCTCGGTCGGAAAATCACTTAGGTAAAGTTCCACATAGCTGAGGCGGATGATGTTGAATTCAGGGTTGGGAATCGGGGCGGCAACGGGCAAGGGCACGCTCCTTCATGCGCCGAGCTGCGGGATGTGGTACGGCCCGATGGCGGTGGCGATGCGCTTCTGTTCCGTGTAGAGATCGAAAGACCGGTAGCCGCCGTCACGCCGTCGGAATTGATTCAGATCAGCCCGAACTCATGCGCATCCGAGAAGCGTGGCGTTGCGTGCGGATCAGATCATTGGCCCCCAGATATTCCACCAGGCCTTAGGCAACAGCATTTATGACGTGCGACGCTGCCGTTTCATCCTCGAATACAATGGATGTCAGGACCGGGCCGAAGGTGTTTTCTTGTGCCACAAAGAGCAGGCGCGCGGTCAGCGTCAATCTTTTGCATCTTGCGCAAGAGCATAAAGGGGAGTGTGGCCACTTGCGACGCTTTGAAATCCGCCGCCGCGAAAAACAGTGCATCAGGCCTGCCTGCTTTTGCCCGGCCTCACGCGGATATTTCGCGTGATGAAGGAGGACGGCCTTGTGTCTTGCGCCGTGTGGACGCTCAGGGGCGCCAAAGCGTCGTTCGGATCAATCCACTGGGCCGCGCCATTTTGGAAGAGCGTTGGGCGCAGGCGGCCGGATTTGTCATCGACCTGCTTGCGGCCTACCCCGAAGAGAAATTCGAGCGGCTTTTGGATCTGCTGTAGGATGTGCAGTCGCTCCAGACAAAACTTTAGCTGTCCTCGCCGGGCCATCTGTCTGTCGGACGGGACCGAGATATTTCGCGGTGTGTTTCTCGTCCACCTCCGTGCCGTCGGACATGAACGGCAGCACGCCCCTGCCTAGTGACGCACCTCGCATCGCCTTGATACCGCCATCGGATTTCGTGACACGCTGGGACATGCGGCGGCCCCATTGCGCCAGCATCTCGTAGGGCCGCGCGATCTTGGCCGCATGCGTCTCACCCTTGGCAAGGTCGTGAAACTCGTCGGGGTCTTTCTCCAGATCGAAGAGCATCGGGCGCAGGCCCCCTTTGGCGTGCATCAATTTGTAGCGCCTGTCGAAGACCATAAACAGGCGGGCAGCCCGCGGCTCCATCCCCAGCTTTGTGGCATGCGTTGTGCAGGGATAGTCGTATTCCCAGATCACGAATTCGCGCCAATCCGGCACCTCGGCGCGCAGCCACGGCATCAGCGAGCGCCCCTAGATGATGTGGTCCGGCACTTTCACGGATTGCTCGTGGAACAGATACTTCTCGCCCAGCCAGTGATCGCCCAGATAATCGCCACGGTCGGATGTGAGCAGGATCATTGCATTCTCGAGCGTGTCGGTCTCATCCAGATGGTAGAGCAGGCGACCGAGCTGGTCGTCGCACTGCTTGATCAGGCCCATGTAGGCGGGGGATGACCTTCTCGCGGACCTTCTCGCGCTGGAAGCCCTGCGCGACCTCGTTGCCCTTGGGGTTTATCGCGTTCAACTTGCTTGCGCGATGAATTCAATGGTTTTCGACGTGAGCCAAGGCGTCTCGCTGTCCTGCTCGCGGATGTCGGCGGGATGATCGGCGTTGCGGAACATCCAGCCTAAAGCAATTTGCGCATCCGTGATGGCGGCATTGACATAGTCGTGCCAGGGGTTCCCGCCGTCGTAACCCTTCGATTTGAGGGACTCGTTACAGGTGGAGCGTTTTTCATCGTAGTAGCCGTCAGTTCCGTAAGCCTAGAGTCCGTCTTGGCGCGCCATGCCTTCGGCATCGGCCGTCATATGCGTCTTGCCCAGTAGCCAGCATGCCATGCCCGCATAGCTCAGATAATCAAAGCGTAGCTAGTCTCACATGATAAAGGGGACGTTCAAGACTGTGTCCTTCCGTGGCCGAAAGGTCATCACATCCGGTCCCGTTCTTACCAGTGCAAAGCGTGGCATCAATGACGCAGGAGCGGACTGATCGGGCGCCCGTTCCACTAGGGTCTTGGCAAGAAGCGATTCATGCGCGTACGAAAGAGGCCGCTGTGGGGGCGGATTTGACAGGACTTTCCGATGTTTAGACATGGCGCCGGCGCGTGCATCGCACTTTTACTTTCCTTGATGCTGACATCCCAGACGGCTGATGCCCAGACGGCAAGCGTCAGTGAGCGCAGCTATCTTGGATACGGGCGCCTGATTACCAATGATTATATCGGCGACGGCAGTGACCGCTGGCGCACCATGTCATGGACATCCTCGCGGATCTGGGGGCCTGAGTGGCGCGGAACCCCGCCCGCAGGCTTTGGGGAAATGATCGAGCTGCGCCTGTCCGCAGAGATCTTCGCACCAGTCGATCTCGACATACCGGCGGTCGGGGACCGGCCCTACGCAGGTGCACTTTCGGTGGGCGTACATACCCATTTCATGTGGCATGGTTTCGACACGGCGCTGGGCGCGGATTTGGTGATGACGGGATCCGGGACAGGATTGGGCAGCCTGCAACGTGAGCTGCATAACGTGCTTGGCGTGCAGGAACCGTCACGCCTGACCTTGGACAACCAGATCGGCGGCGGCTTTTATCCCACGCTGGTAGGCGAGATCGGCCGCGATCTTGCGCTGGCCCCGAACATTCGTCTGCGCCCGTTTCTGGAGGCACGTGCCGGCGCCGAAACATTGGTGCGCGCGGGCGCCGACCTGACAATTGGACGGGCGGGCTCCACTGATCTGATGGTACGCGAAAACACCACGGGACAGCGCTACCGCGTGGTGCGGGGCGAAAGCTTGACCGGGTTTTCGTTTCTTATTGGCGCCGATATCGCCCATGTCGCCGAGAGTATCTACCTGCCCTCGGACCGTGGACTGGAGCTGACCCCAAGCCGTGACCGGCTGCGTGCCGGTATGCACTGGCAGGGAGAGGCCGCCTCCGCTTTCTACGGCCTGACTTATCTGGGCGAAGAGTTCGAGGCGCAGACCGAAGGCCAGGTCGTGGGTTCGATCCGCATAAATCTGAGCTTTTGAGGCAGATCGGCTGCCTTATTCGCAACACTCATTGCGCATTGTTGCCATTGACTCTTTTCACAGAGCTACAAACTTGCTAGCGTTTGCTTAATAATAAAATAAACTGAGGCAGGCGAAGCGGTAGATGGTAACGGGCTTTAAGGGCACGTTCGTAATTTCCTGGTCGCAAACAGAAATTGACGGTCTTGATGCTGCACCCGTGCAGGCGTTGAGTGTTGGAGCCGCATGGGCATGGCGTGGAGACGCCGTGCGTGTGGATGGGCCGTCGGATGTTTTGCGTTTGGACGAGGCGGACGGCAAAGAGGATTTGCGAAAGCGGGCGGCACGCATGGTGCACCGTCTGGTGGGCACCGCTCTTGAGCGGGAGGCCGGGCCGCGCACCTGGGACAAGGATCCCCAAAAATCGCCTTTGATGGATAACAGTTTTGTTGTGACGGATGGTGGCAAAAGCTACAGCGTCACGCTGATCGAGGTTGGCCGTGGGAGCCAGCCGCTTTTGATGTTCCTTGATGAGTTGCCGCCGCGCAACTGTGATCTGTGGATCGTACACCATACCCTCGGGACGGCACCGACTGACACGGGTGCGGGCCCGCAGCAAAGCGGTGTGATCTGCTTCACGCCCGGCACGCTCATCCAGACGCAAAATGGCAGCTGTCTGATCGAGGATCTGCGCGCCGGTGATCTGGTCCAGACCAAGGACAATGGCCTTAAGCCGCTGTGCTGGATTGGAAAGCGCCGCATGACGGGCGCGCGCCTGTTCGCGATGCCGAAGTTGCGCCCGATCCGGATCTCGGGTGGTGCCCTGGGGCTGGACCGCCCCGACCGTGATCTGCTCGTATCGCCTGGGCACCGGATGCTGATCAAGGGGGCTGTGGCACAGAATCTTTTTAACACCTCCGAAGTGCTTGTGGCGGCCAAGGATCTGATCAACGGAACCACGATCACTGTCGATATGCAGGTGCGTGAGATCACCTACATCCACATTCTGCTGGAGCAGCATCAGGTGCTCTTGGCCAATGGTCTAGAGACTGAGAGCTTTCATCCTGCCTCCGCTGCGCTGTCCACGCTCGACCCGCAGGACCGAAAGCGGCTGCTGGCCCAATATCCGCAGCTAGAATACGACCCGCATACCTACGGAAGCTTTGCCCGCCGGACGCTATCGCCCTCCGAAGCGGCGATCATGAAGCACGCCGCCTGAGACTCAGCCTGCGCTGCGCCCTTCGATCAAAGCCTTGATGATGCCCTTAGCGCTATCGCTCGACCAATCTGCATCGCCGCGCAGGCGGGCGATCTCACGTCCCTCGGGATCCATCAGGACCGTGATCGGCAAGCCGAAGATGGCCATCTGGCTCGCGAGCCCCTGCTTGGGGTCCTGATGGCGCGGCAGGTTCGTCACGCCGATTTCCTCGAAGAATTTAGAGATGCCGGTGGGAGAGTTGCGACCGGTGGCGATCGTCAGCACTTCAAAGTCGTGACCGCCCAGTTCCGCTTGGAGCTCTGACAGTTGTGGCATTTCCTTGCGGCAGGGCGCGCACCAGGTCGCCCAGAAATTTACCAAGACATATTTACCGCGATAATCTTCAAGCGTCGCCCGCCCGGCATCATCGGCCAGATCGAAGGCTGCGTTTGACGTCGCTTTGGGTGCGCTGTGAACAGCCAGTTTCTTCATATCGCCCTCGAGCAGCGGCGTGATGATATCCGCGTCCGAAGCAAGCACGGGGTTTGCACCCAACGTGAGGGCCGTATAGACGAGAGCGAGCAAGAGTTTCTTCATGGGTCCCTCCGGGGGATAGGCATATGGCAGACGGTATTTCAAAGACTTCGCACGAAAAGACTTCGAACAAGATGTGGGGCGGCCGGTTTGCCGCTGGTCCCGATGCGATCATGGAGGCAATTAATGCCTCCATCAGTTTTGACAAGCGCATGGCGGCCCAGGATATTGCGGGCTCGCGAGCGCATGCAGCAATGCTGGCCGCAGCGGGTATCATCAGTGATAGCGATGCGGAGGCGATACGGGAAGGCCTGCTCACGGTCTTGTCAGAAATCGAGGGCGGCACGTTTGAGTATTCAACCGCGCTGGAGGATATCCACATGAACGTGGAGGCCCGCCTGAAGGAAGTAATCGGAGAGCCTGCAGGGCGGTTGCATACCGGTCGTTCGCGTAATGATCAGGTGGCGACGGACTTCAAGCTCTGGGTCCGTGACCAGTTTGACGCAGCCGAGGGCGCACTTCTGGCGCTGATCAAAGCCTTGTTGGTGCAGGCCGAAGAGGGCGCCGATTGGGTCATGCCCGGTTTCACCCATCTGCAAACCGCGCAGCCCGTGACATGGGGCCACCACATGATGGCCTACGTTGAAATGTTCGGCCGTGATTTGAGCCGCATGCGCGATGCACGCGCACGAATGAACGAGAGCCCTCTCGGCGCTGCCGCCTTGGCCGGCACATCCTTCCCGATCGACCGCGAGATGACCGCTAAGGCGCTCGGCTTCGATCGACCCGCGGCCAATAGCCTCGATGCGGTGAGTGATCGTGATTTCGCGCTCGAATACTTGGGCGCGTCCAGCATTTGCGCGATGCACCTGAGCCGGTTTGCAGAGGAGTTGGTGATTTGGTCCTCCGCGCAGTTTCGGTTTGTGACCCTGTCTGACCGCTTCTCGACGGGTTCCAGTATCATGCCGCAAAAGAAAAATCCGGACGCCGCCGAGCTGATCCGCGCCAAGATCGGGCGGATATTCGGGGCCAATGTCGCGCTGATGATGGTGATGAAGGGGCTGCCGCTGGCCTATTCCAAGGACATGCAGGAAGATAAAGAGCAGGTGTTCGACGCCGCCGACAACCTGATGCTGGCGCTCGCTGCGATGGAGGGGATGGTGCGCGATATGAGCGCCAACCGTCCCCAGTTGGCGGCGGCTGCGGGCAGCGGGTTTTCCACTGCGACTGACCTGGCCGACTGGCTGGTGCGAGTGTTGGGTCTGCCGTTTCGCGATGCGCATCATATCACCGGATCGCTTGTGGGGATGGCGGAAAAGCAGGGCTGCGATCTGCCCGATCTGACGCTGGAACAGATGAAATCCGCACATGAGGGCATCTCGCAGGATGTATTCTCCGTGCTTGGGGTGGAAAATTCGGTAAACTCGCGCATGTCATATGGCGGAACGGCCCCCGCACAGGTGCGCGCGCAGATCGCCCGATGGAAGGAAATGACCGCATGAAGAAGATGATTGCGATTGCTGTCCTAATGCTGACTGCCTGCGGCGTGGACGGAGAGCCGACACAACCTGTAGGTGGCGTAAATGTGAATATCTCGGGAGCCGGTGTTGGCATCGGGGCGACGGCAGGGCTGCAAAAAGGACCGCTTCGGGTCGGGCTGGGGCTATGAGGGGCTTGCTGGTCATCTTAACGCTTGCGCTCGTCGCTTGTGGTCAGCCAAAGGGCACCAAGCAAGAACGGGTAGGGTCGCCGCGGGTGGAGCCTTCCAACACCACCCCCGGCTTGCATATTTCAGGGCACGTGAATGTCGGCGTGGTACGGAGGTTCTGATGTCTGTTTTGCGAATGATCTATCTGGCACTTGCCATTTGGGGTGCTATCCATCCGATGTATTACTTCATCCAGTGGTTCCAGCAAAACACTTGGGACATCATGGCGATGGTAGATGCCTGGCACGCGAATGCCGCAAGCAGCGGACTGGTGTGGGATCTGACGATCGCGGCGGTGACACTGACGGTCTGGATCATCGCCGAGGTCGCCACGCGGCGCAACTGGATGGCTCTGATCGCGATCCCCGCGACATTCTGCATTGGGGTCAGCTGTGGCTTGCCGCTCTACCTGTTCATGCGGTCCGCTCCTGTCCGCTAAAGGCGAATTGAGTTTAGAGGGAAAACGAAAAGATGGATCACTTCCTGTATCGGGATGGCGCGCTCTATGCTGAGGATGTGCCGGTCGCGGAAATAGCGGCTGCCGTTGGTACGCCGTTCTATGTTTATTCCACTGCAACGCTGCTGCGGCATTTCCGGGCCTTCGACGAAGCGCTGACGGGTATGGACCATCTGGTCTGCTATGCGATGAAAGCCAATTCCAATCAGGCGGTGCTGCGCACGCTCGCGCAGGCGGGCGCCGGGATGGATGTGGTGAGCGAGGGGGAATATCTGCGCGCAAAGGCGGCGGGCGTACCCGGTGACCGGATCGTATTTTCAGGGGTGGGTAAGACCGCGCGTGAAATTCGCGTAGCCCTTGAGGGTGGCATCCGCCAGTTCAACGTCGAGAGCGAGCCCGAGATGGAAGTGCTCAATGCCGTGGCGCTGGAGTTGGGCAAAGTGGCGCCGATCACCGTGCGGGTGAATCCGGATGTGGATGCAAAGACCCACGCCAAGATCGCCACGGGCAAATCCGAGAACAAATTCGGCATTCCGATTGCGCGGGCGCGCGACGTCTATGCGTTGGCGGCGGGTTTGAAAGGGCTGCACGTGATCGGGATCGACGTGCATATCGGGTCACAGCTGACTGATCTGGCACCTTTCGAGCAGGCCTATCTCAAGGTCGCGGAGCTGACCGAGCAGTTGCGCGCTGACGGGCATGTGATCACACGGCTCGATCTGGGCGGTGGACTGGGCATCCCCTATGAGACAAGTAATGAGGCCCCGCCACTGCCGAGCGACTATGGCGCAATGGTGCAGCGCACGCTAGGACATCTGGGCTGCGAGATCGAGATCGAGCCGGGCAGGCTCATCGCGGGTAACGCGGGCCTGATGGTGAGCCAGGTGATCTACGTCAAATCCGGTGAGGGGCGTGATTTTCTGATCCTCGATGGTGCGATGAACGATCTTATCCGCCCGGCCATGTACGATGCCTATCATGATATTATTCCGGTCATCGAACCTGCGGCGGGCGCATTCAAGCAGCCCTACGACATCGTGGGCCCCGTATGCGAATCCGGGGACACCTTCGCCAAGCAGCGCGACATGGTGCCGCTGACCGCCGGAGACCTCGTGGCATTCCGCAGTGCTGGTGCATATGGCGCGGTAATGTCCAGTGAGTATAATTCTCGGGCACTTATCCCCGAAGTTTTGGTCAACGGAGATCAATTTGCGGTTATCCGCCCACGTCCGACCTTTGACGAAATGATAAATCGCGATACCATCCCTGAATGGCTCGAAACGCATCCCGCGACCTGAGAGCCGGTGCGAGGTATCACGATGGTCCAATTCACGCCCGAAGATCTGAAGCAAACGCTGGACACTTTGCGCCGCCCGTTGTGGATGACCCGGTTCGGCATGCGGGCCGAAGTGGCTGTCCGCAGCCTGTGGCCGCTGTTGACGGTCCTTCTGCTGGCACTGGCGGCGGCGATGATGGGCGCGCATGAAGTGCTGCCGTTAGAGGCGATATGGGCTGGCATCGGGCTTATCGCCGGTGCCGCACTGTGGGCAATGGTCTATGCGGTGCGCCATTGGGTCTGGCCCACGGATGTGGATGCGATGATGCGCCTCGACAGCAGCCTCCCGGGGCGGCCGATCACGGCGTTGCTCGACGATCAGGCGATTGGCGGCGGGGATGATGCCTCTGCCGCGGTCTGGCGGGCGCACAAGCGCCGAATGGCTGCGCGCGCGGCAGCGGCACAAGCGGTGCCGGGCGATCTGAGGGTATCCTCGCGCGATCCTTATGCGCTGCGCTATGTCGCTGTTTTGGCCTTTGCCGTGGCACTGATGTTCGGTTCGATCTGGCGGGTCGGTACGGTGGCGCAGATGGCGGGCGGTGGGACGACCGCGCTTGCTGCGGGTCCCGTCTGGGAGGGCTGGGCGGAGCCGCCGCGCTACACTGGCCGTCCGACGCTCTATCTCAACGATCTGGCTGAAGGGCAGCTGGAATTGCCTGTCGGCACGCTGATCACGATGCGCCTATACGGCGAAGTTGGTGCCTTACAGGTTTCCGAGACGGTATCGGGCACCGTTGCGCCGGCAGATCCGGACGCGCCCCCGGCTATGGCGTTTGATTTCAAGGTAAACCAAAGCGGCACAATCGCGGTAGACGGGCCCGGAGCGCGCACTTGGGATGTTGCGCTGCGCCTTGATGAAGCACCTGAGATTACGATCCTCGGCAAGCCGGAAGTTTCGGCCATGGGCGAGATGCGCCTACCGTTCGCGGCCAAGGATGATTACGGCGTCGAGGCGGGCGAGGCGCGGATCATGCTTGATCTGGCATCGGTCGAGCGGCGCTACGGGCTGACTGTGGAGCCGGACGCGCGGCCCGAAGTGACCGTGCCGCTGCCAATGCCGATTGCGGGTGACCGTGCGGCGTTTGAGGAAAATCTGATCGACGACTTCTCGGAACATGCTTGGGCGAACTTGCCGGTGACGGTGGCGATGACGGCACTGGATGCGGCCGAGCAGCAGGCACAGACCGCACCGATGCAGATGATCCTGCCGGGCCGCCGTTTCTTTGATCCCACGGCTGCAGCGGTGATCGAGATGCGGCGCGATATCCTGTGGAGCCGCGATAATGCCAAGCGCACCGCGCAGGTCTTGCGCGCGGTCACCTATCTGCCGCAGGATGCTTTCCGCTCCGAGACGACAGCATTGCGCTTGCGTAAGCTGATTGGGCGGATTGAGACACAAGCGCGCTTTGGGCTTGACGAGGAAAACCAGAATCTGCTGGCGCAGGAATTATGGGATCTGGCGCTGGAGCTTGAGGAAGGGGATCTGGAGGATGCCCGCGAGCGGATGAAGCGCGCACAGGAGCGCCTGAACGAAGCCATGAAAAATGGCGCGTCGGATGAGGAAATTGCTGAGCTGATGCAGGAATTGCGCCGCGCCACAGAAGACTTCATGCAGCAGCTCCAACGCGAGCAGGCGGAGCGGCAGGACGGCGAGCAACAGCAGCAAGGCCAGCAACAGCAGGGCGAAAGCATGCAGATGACGCAGGACGATCTGCAACGCATGATGGACCGCATTCAGGAATTGATGGAGCAGGGCCGCATGGCTGAAGCGGAGCAGGCGCTCCGCGAGCTTCAGGAAATGATGGAAAACATGCAGATGGCCGAGGGCCAGCAGGGGCAGGGCGGAGGCCAGCAATCGCCCGGCGAGCAGGCAATGGAGGGTCTCGCCGAAACACTGCGCGACCAGCAGGGTCTTAGCGATCAGGCGTTCCGCGATCTTCAGGAACAGTTCAATCCCAATGCCCAAGCCGGTGAAAACCAAGGTAATGAAGGCCGCAACGGCGGACAGGGCCGCGGCGAGAGTCATGAGGGCCAGCAGGGGCAAGGTGAGCAGGACCAGCAACAAGGTGAGCAGGGCGGTGGCGGCGAGCAGCGGCAGGGCGAGAATGGCGAGGCCGACGGACAGGGGCAAGGCCAGCAGGAAAGCCTTGCAGAGCGTCAGCAGCAGCTGCGTGACGAGCTGAACCGCCAGCAAGGCAACATGCCGGGCCGTGGTACACCAGAGGGCGATGCGGCGCGCGAGGCGCTTGACCGTGCGGGCCGCGCGATGGATCAGGCAGAGCAAAATCTGCGGAACGGTGAGCTGGCCGATGCGATCGATAACCAATCGCAGGCGATGGAAGCGCTGCGCGATGGCATGCGCTCATTGGGCGAAGCGATGGCGCAGGAAGAGCAAGGTCAGCAGCCCGGACAGGGTACACAGGAAAGCGACCGCCGCGCGAGCAACAGAGATCCGCTCGGCCGCAGCCAAGGGAGCAATGGCGCCACGGGGAGCGACAACGAAGCTGATCTGAACGGTGATGCCGCGGGTCGTGCGCGTGAGCTTCTGGACGAAATCCGCCGTCGCTCGGGCGAAGCCGCGCGCCCCGAAGTGGAGCGTGATTACCTCAACAGACTGCTCGAGCGGTTCTGATAACGTGCGGAACAAGACGGCAGCAGCGGTTTAGCCGTTGCTGTCTTCGGCGACTGAATCGAGGGAGCGCAACAGGCCCTGAACCCGAGTGTCGAGCCAAGAGCGGCCGCCATCAATCACACCAACATAGCTTGTCAACGGGCTTTCGAGTGCGGGTACTACTGCGGAGAGGCGTGGCGCCAATACGTAAACCACCGCCAGCACTGCAAAAATCATCATAACAGTGAGAAAGCCTGTGCGGAAGCCACGGCGCTTGCGCTGGACCGTCGGGGCTTCGATTTCGGGGCCAATGTCGGCGGCACCGGGGCCGCTACGACCTGAGCCGGATCGCAGGGTGGAATTGATTTCGTCGATGTCGGGCAGTAGATCGCGGCGTGATCCGAGTGCTGCTGCTGCGGCAGTTCCTTTGCCCTCGCCGCGATCTGCAGCGGGCGTTTTAGGTTCTCGGACCTCCTGAACGTCGTTTCCGCGCATACGCGCCATTCGGTCGCGGGCCTGCCGTGCCCGGCGCTCCGCCTCTGTGTCATTGTTGGGTTGCTCCAAATCCATACCCAGCTCGGGCTGGCTCTCCAAACTGCTGGATTGCGTAGAGCGCCGGGCTGCCTGCTCAGCTTCTGCCTCTTGGCGCAGGATATCTGCGACCGCCGGATCAAGCTGCTTGCGCTCGGGTGCTTTGGGTGCAGGCGGTGGCGGCGGCGGTGCTACCTCCTCGTCGGGCGCGGGAATTTCGGCTTCGGCCGCCGCGTCATCCGGCGCTGCGTCCGGGTGGTGTTGAAACCAGGTCTGACCACAATTGGAGCACTGCACGTCACGACCCGAGACAGGCATGACATCGTCCGGCACTTCATACTGTGCATCGCAGTTTGGACAGATAAGTCTCATTTCACGCCCCGAAACAACGGTCTTTGACCCGTTTACCAATCATTAACACTAGCATAGGAGGTATGGGGCGGCACGAAAAGTCTATTCTGGCGCGTTTGCCGTGAGCCCATGGATTGAAACCCGAGCGGTGCTAAGGCACAACAGGCCAACCGAGGGAGGCGTGCAGTGATCGAGCTGGAAAATGTGGCCTATAGCTATGGCGGAGGTGAGCTGTTATCCGACATATCGCTCAAGCTGGCGCCCGGGTCTTTTCACTTTCTCACCGGGCCGTCGGGTTCCGGTAAAACCACGCTGATGAAGCTGTGTTACGGTGCGTTGCTGCCGACGGCCGGGCATGTCCGGCTGTTCGACCGCGATGTTCGCGCGATGACCCGCGATGACGTCGCGCTGCTGCGCCGCCGGATGGGTGTGGTCCATCAAGATTGCCAGTTCCTCGATCACCTTCCTCTTTCCGAAAATATCGCATTGCCCCTGCACGCCTCCGGGCGAAGTGCTGGGGCCGCGGGCGAGGATCTTGAAGATCTGATGCACTGGGTCGGCTTGACGGAGCGGTCGGCCGCACTGCCGCCTGAGTTGTCAGGTGGGGAACGGCAACGTGCGGCGCTCGCCCGTGCGGTCATCATGTCCCCCGATGTGGTGCTCGCCGACGAGCCGACGGGCAATGTGGATTGGGATATGTCGCAGCGCCTGCTGCGCCTGCTGATCGAGCTCAACCGGATGGGCAAGACCGTGCTGGTCGCGACGCATGATCTGGGGCTGATCCGTGCCACCAAAGCACACGTGCAAGCGCGTGTCTTGCGCATCGCAAATCGGCGCATCCAGCTTGCGGGAGCTGACCTGTGAAGGGGCTGCGGGCGCAGCTGGTTCGGGCGTTTCAGCCTGATACGCAGGCCGACCGCGTGGTGCCGCCCTCGGGCTTTACCGCGCAGCTCACCTTGTTTGCTGCCGGTGCCATGGCGTTTCTAGCGGTATTTGCGTTGGCGCTTTCGCTTGCTGCGGGGCGTCTGGCCGAGCAGTGGGGCTCCGAGCTTGCCCGCTCCGCGACGATCCGGATCGCGGCCCCTGATGACCAGCAGCAGGCCCAGACCGACGCGGCATTGCGGATCCTCGAGACGACCCGCGGCGTGGCGCAGGCACGTGCGCTAAGCAACGAAGAGCAGGCCGCTTTGCTCGCGCCCTGGTTCGGCGCTGAGCTGGAACTCGATAGCCTTCCGGTGCCCCGCCTCATCGAGGTCATTGAGACGGAGGAGGGCATGGATGCGGCAGGGCTCCGCTTGCGTCTCGCTGCGGAAGTGCCGGGCGCGATGCTGGATGATCACAGTCGCTGGCGCGCGCCGCTTGTAAAGGCTGCCTCAAGGCTCAAGATGCTGGGCTGGGTGTCGATTGTGCTGATTGCCGCTGTCACAGCGGCAATGGTCACGCTGGCAGCAAACGCTGCACTCGCGGCCAATGCGCAGGTGATTTCCGTGCTGAGGCTTGTGGGGGCGACAGACGATTATATCGCGCGGGCATTCATTCGTCGGTTTACCCTGCGAGCGCTGATCGGAGCACTCGTGGGGATGGTTCTCGGTATGATCGCTGTGCTGCTCTTGCCCGGCGGTGAAGATGAGACAGCGAGTTTTCTCACCGGGCTGGGATTTCAGGGCCTGCACTGGCTGGTACCGCTGCTCATTCCACCGCTGGCCGCTGCGGTGGCCTTTATCGCCACGCGGATGGCGGCAAGGCGCACTTTGGAGAGCCTGACATGAACCTATTGCAATGGATCCGCTCGATCATTTTCGTGGTTCAGGCCACGGTGATGCTGCCTGTGATCGGCCTACTCTTCGCCCCTTGGGCGATGCTGTCTAAGCGCGGTGCCTATGCGGGGTGCCGCAGCTACGCGAGATGGGTGATCTGGACGGCGGGCTGGATGATCGGGCTGCGCTGCGAGGTGCGCGGCACACCCCCTGACATGGCAGCGCTGGTTGCGGCCAAGCATCAGTCATTCCTCGATATCCTGATGATCTTCAACGCCCTTCCGGCCTCGAAATTCATCATGAAGGAGCAGCTGCGCTATTCGCCCTTCCTAGGGCAATACGCCACCAAGATGCAGATGGTGTTTGTTGACCGGGGCAAACGCGGGGCAGCGATCTCGAAGATGGTTGCGGATGTGGACGCGGGCGCGCGGGAGCCGGGGCAGCTGGTAATCTATCCCCAGGGCACGCGCTCTCCTCCCGGCACCAAGCTGCCCTACAAGGTGGGCACGGCGATCTTGTATGAGCAACTGGGCCAGCCCTGCTATCCGGTGGCGACGAATGCGGGCGTGTTCTGGCCGCGCCGGGGGCTCTACCGGCGGCCGGGTGTGGCGGTGGTGGATTTCCTGCCGCCGATCCTGCCAGGCATGCCGCGCGCTGCCTTCGTGGCGGAGCTGGAGCAGCGGATCGAGGTGGCCTCGGACGCACTGCTCAAGGAGACGGGGCTGGAGGATTTGTATGAACAAAATTGAAACTGTAGAGGCTCTTGAGGCGCTTTACGGCGCACCGGGGGCCGCGGCGATCGCCAAGGTCTCGGACCATCTGACTCCGCTTTATCGCAAGTGGATCATGGCGTCCCAACTGTGCATGGTGAGCACAGTGGGGCCGCAGGGGACAGACGGCAGCCCGCGCGGCGATGCGGGGCCGGTGGTATTGGAGCTGGATCCCAAGCGTCTGGCGCTGCCGGACTGGCGCGGCAATCAGCGGCTCGACACGCTGCGCAATATCGTGGCCGACGGGCGGATCTCGCTGATGTTCATCGTGCCCGGATCCAACAATGTAGTTCGCGTCAATGGCACTGCTTGGATCACCGACGATGTGGACTTGCGTGGGCGGTTCGATAAGGACGCCAGACAGCCTGCCACTGTCATTGTGATCGAGATATCCGAAGTTTACAGCCAATGCGCGCGTGCGCTGATGAGGGCCGGAACGTGGGCGGGTGAGGACCTGAGCGAGGGCCTGCCGACGATGGGGGAGATCCTTGCGGAGGTCTCTGACGGGGCAGAGGGGGGCGCCGACTATGACGCCACCTGGGCGCCGCGCGCGGCCAAAACCATGTGGTAGGCCGCGCGGGATAGCTTACATGTGGATCGCGCCGTCGCCACAGGCGAGGGCTGCCTCTTTCACCGCCTCTGAATAAGTTGGGTGGGCATGGCATGTCATAGCTAGATCCTGCGCGGAGGCGCCGAATTCCATCGCAACGCAAACCTCGTGGATAAGATCGCCCGCCATAGGGCCGATGATATGGCATCCCAGAATGCGGTCGGTTTCTTTGTCCGCGAGCATTTTCACGAAACCATCGCCAGAGAAATTCGCTTTCGCACGCGCATTGCCCATAAAGCTGAACTTGCCGACTTTGTAGGCGCGGCCCGAGGCTTTCAGTGTTTCTTCGGTTTCGCCCACATTCGCCACTTCTGGGTGGGTGTAGATCACACCGGGTATTACTGAGTAATTGACGTGACCGTGTTTACCCGCGATCTGTTCGGCGCAGGCCATGCCCTCGTCTTCGGCCTTATGGGCAAGCATTGGCCCTTCGATCACATCGCCGATCGCGTAGATGCCCTTGACGGAAGTCTGCCATTTGTCGTTGACCTGGATCTGGCCGCGGTCTGTCATGACCATGTCGAGAGCATCGACGCCAAGACCGTCCATAAAGGGGCGACGGCCTGTGGAGAGCAAAACAGTATCGGCATCGATGACGTGCTCGCTATCGTCCTTACGCAGTTTATACGTAACTTTTGCCTTCGATTTCGTGGTTTCCGTCTTTTGGACAGCGGCCCCCATGATGAATTTGAGGCCCTGCTTAACAAGTGTTTTCTGGAACTGCTTGCTGATCTCAGCGTCCATGCCTGGGGTGATGTGATCAAGGTATTCGACCACCGTCACCTCTGACCCCAAACGCGCGTAGACCGAGCCTAGCTCGAGCCCGATGACGCCTGCACCGATCACGACGAGGTTCTTGGGGACCTTGCCCAACTCGAGCGCGCCGGTGGAGCTGACGACGATCTTCTCGTCGACCTCGACGCCTTTCAGGCTCGACGGCTCGGAGCCTGTCGCGATGATGATGTTCTTGGCCGTGTGCGTGTCGTCGCCAACCTTGACGCGGCCCGCCTCAGGGATGGTGGCCCAGCCCTTGATCCAGTCTACCTTGTTCTTTTTGAAAAGAAATTCGATGCCCTTGGTATTGGTATCGATGGTGGATTGCTTGTACTTCTGCATCTGTGGCCAATCGACGGACGGTGACTTTCCCTTGAGGCCCATTTCGGCGAAGTTGTGCTCTGCCTCGTGCAGCATGTGGCTTGCGTGCAGCAGCGCCTTGGACGGGATGCAGCCTACGTTGAGGCAGGTGCCGCCCAGTGTTTCTCGGCCCTCCACACAAGCAGTTTTCAGGCCAAGCTGCGCGCAGCGGATGGCAGCAACATAGCCGCCGGGGCCGGAACCGATGATGATGACGTCATAGTCGGACATGAGATTCTCCTTAAGAAAATGACGAGGGTGTTGGTATACCCCCTGTACACCCCCTGCACATCAGGGAGGCGGAAGCGGGCGTCAGATGAGTGCCGCGATGAGAAGGATGAGCGTGGCGAAAAACCCCACGGCCCAGATGATCGAGCGACCGGGGGACCAGCCGAAAAAATATGCGGGCACATACAGCACGCGGGCGGCAAGATAGACCCACGCGCAAGCGCCGGTGAGCGCGGAGTTTTGCCCCGACATCTGGATTACGGCCACGGCGATGCCGAACAGGATCAGCCCTTCGAAGTGGTTCTCGAACGCGCGGCCCAGACGGGCGGTCGTGGCACTCATCTTGCGGCTTGGCTCCCGGTCACGTGCGGACATCAGATAGCCGCTGCCGATCTGGATATTGGCAGGCACCGCGAAAAGGCTGAACTGCACGATTTGCAGAAGGGCAGCGAGAGTGAGGGCGGTGAGCTCAGGGGTCATCACAGGGTTTTCACGAAGAAGTGGCTGGCGTGCAGCACTGTTGAATTGTCATCCGAGCTGAGCGCGTTCGAGCGTGTAATCCACTGCTCCGCCTTGGCGCGGTCGTTGACCGACAAAAGCGCGAAAGCGTGTGTGGTGCTGTCGGCGTCACGCCAGATTTGTAACACGGAGAGCCCCGCATCACGTCGGGCCTCGTTATCGCCGTCAAACGCCTTTTTCCACGCCTCGAACGAGGTGACTTCGAAATGGCAGATCATTTGCATCGTGTTCCGGTCTCCTTTGGGCACAGGTGTGCGCAGTGGTGCTCAAGTTGCAGTGTAGGGCAGTGTTGCAGGCGCGGCTAGCGCGTGAGGGACAAGCGGCGCCCGGTTGCGAGCAGGGTGCCGCAGGGGATCCACTCCGCGCCTTGCTGGATATAAATGTCGGCAGCGCCGACACAGGTGGTTTTGCCGATCTGCTTGGCCTGACCTACGGCGCGCAAGCGCGCCCCGCGGGCCTGACCGAGCATCTTGATCGTGAAATCCATGGTGGACATGACGCCATCGGGGGGTAACGCCGAGGTCACCGAGAGCATCGCTGCCATATCGCCGAGCGCCCCAACCGAGCTTGCGGCGAAGGCACCGGGTGGAGCCTCGAAGGGCGCCGTGAGCGGAGCCTCGAGGGTGACGGAGCCCGAGACCGCGCTGACGACTTCAACCTCGAGGGCACCGGCGAAGGGCATCGCGGCTAGATAGCCAGCCATCAGTGCCGTCAGTTTGGGGTCCTCAGGCTCCGCCATGGCCTAGAGATCCATCAACAGGCGGCGTGGATCCTCCAGTGCCTCTTTCACGCGGACAAGGAACGTCACGGCGCCTTTGCCGTCTACGATGCGGTGATCATAGCTCAGCGCTAGATACATCATCGGGCGGATCACCACCTGACCGCCGATCGCCATAGGGCGGTCCTGGATTTTATGCATACCGATGATACCGGACTGTGGTGGGTTGAGGATCGGTGAGGACATGAGCGAGCCGTAAACGCCGCCATTGGAGATGGTGAAGGTGCCACCCTGCATTTCGGCCATCGAGAGCTTGCCGTCGCGGGCCTTGGCACCTTTCTCGGCGATGGCCTTTTCGATCTCGGCAAAAGACATCGAGTCGGCATCGCGGATCACGGGAACGACGAGGCCGGTGGGCGTGCCTGCAGCAATGCCCATGTGCACGAAGTTCTTGTAGACCACATCGGTGCCGTCGATTTCGGCGTTGACCTCGGGCACTTCGCGCAGGGCATGCACGCAGGCCTTGGTGAAGAAGGACATGAAGCCGAGCTTGACGCCATGTTTCTTCAAGAAAAGCTCTTTGTATTCGTCGCGGAGCGCCATCACCTCGGTCATATCGACCTCGTTGTAAGTGGTGAGCATGGCGGCGGTGTTCTGGCTTTCCTTGAGGCGGCGCGCAATGGTCTGGCGCAGGCGCGTCATCTTTACGCGCTCCTCGCGGCTGGCATCATCGGCAGGCGAAGGCGCGCGGGGCGCACTTGCCGGAGCGGCGGCGGGCGCTGATTTGCCTGCCTCGAGCGCTTTGGCCACATCCTCTTTCATCACGCGGCCATCGCGGCCCGATCCAGTGACCTGATCGCGGCTCATGCCCGCTTCGGCCATGGCTTTCTTGGCGGAGGGGGCGTCCTCAATGTCCTTGCCGCTTCTCTCGGTCTTCTGGGCGGCGGGAGCGGGGGCTGTCTCGGATGCAGGGGCGGCAGCGGAAGCACCGTCGCCAGACGAGATCACTGCAAGTTTGGCCTTGGCATCTACGGTGGTTCCTTCGTCGGCGAGGATCTCGGTCAGCGTGCCAGCGGCGGGGCTGGGCACCTCAACGGAGACCTTATCGGTCTCGAGTTCGCAGAGCATCTCATCCTGCGCGACGGTATCGCCGACCTTCTTGAACCATGTGCTCACGGTCGCTTCGGTCACGGATTCGCCAAGCGTGGGGACCATGACATCGACAGTTTCGCCGCCGTCGCGGAGTTTCATATCGGTAGGACCTGCGTCGATTGATTTGGGTGCCGCGGCTTCGGCGCGGGGGGACTCTCCGGCATCATCTTGCGCGGCTTCCTTGGCCTTTGGCGCCGCTTTGGAGCCCGCATCGCCTTCGGAGACCATGGCGAGCAGGGCATCGACGCCGACGGTTTCGCCCTCGGCGGCGACGATCTCGCTCAGCGTACCCGCAATCGGGCTGGGCACTTCGACGGTGACCTTGTCGGTTTCGAGCTCGCAGAGCATTTCATCGACTGCGACGGTATCGCCGGCCTTTTTAAACCACGTGGCAACGGTGGCCTCGGTGACGGATTCGCCCAGAGTGGGGACGCGGACTTCGCTTGACATGGTTCAGGATCCTTTGACTGTCAGCGCGTCGTCAACGAGCGCCGATTGTTGTGCTTTGTGCTGCGACGCGAGGCCTGTTGCAGGCGATGCTGCAGTGGCGCGTCCGGCGTAGGCGGGGCGGGTGTTTTTTGCCTTGATACGGCCGAGCACCCATTCGAGATTTGGCTCGATGAAGGTCCAGGCACCCTGGTTCTTCGGCTCTTCCTGACACCAGACCATCTCGGCGTCCTTGAACCTTTCCAGCTCCTTGACCGCCGATTGTGCGGGGAACGGATAGAACTGCTCGAAGCGCAGGATGTAGACATCGTCGATGCCACGGGCGTCACGCTCTTCCAGCAGGTCGTAGTAGACCTTGCCGGAGCACATCACGACGCGCTTGATCTTGTCGTCAGCGACGAGCTTGGTCTCGGAGTTGCCTTGCTCGGCATCGTCCCACAGCACACGGTGGAAGCTGCTGCCGGTGGTGAACTCTTCCGCCTTGCTGACCGCGAGCTTGTGGCGCAGCAGGGATTTAGGAGTCATGAGCATCAGGGGCTTGCGGTAGCTGCGGTGCAACTGGCGGCGCAGGATATGGAAATAGTTCGCCGGTGTGGTGCAGTTGGCTACGATCCAATTGTCGCCGCCGCACATGGTGAGGAACCGCTCGAGACGCGCGGAGGAGTGCTCGGGGCCCTGTCCTTCATAGCCATGGGGCATGAGGCAAACAAGACCGGACATGCGGAGCCATTTGCTCTCACCGCTCGAAATGAACTGATCGAACATGATCTGCGCGCCGTTGGCGAAATCGCCGAACTGAGCTTCCCAGAGAGTGAGCGCGTTGGGTTCCGCCAGCGAATAGCCATACTCGAAACCCAGCACTGCATATTCGGAAAGCATCGAGTCGATCGCCTCATATTCGGCCTGACCCTTGCGGATATGGTTGAGGGGGTAATAGCGATCCTCGGTGTCTTGATTGATCAAGGCGGAGTGGCGCTGGGAGAAGGTGCCGCGTGTGCTGTCCTGCCCCGACAGGCGAACCTTGTACCCTTCGGTGAGCAGGGAACCGAAGGCCAGCGCCTCGGCCGTGGCCCAATCGAAGCCAATACCGCTTTTGACCATTTCGGCCTTCGCCTCCATCAGTCGACCGATGGTTTTGTGAACCGGATAGTTGTCGGGGATTGTGCTCAGGGCGGTGCCTACCTCTTGCAGCGTCTCGGGCGCGATGGCTGTTTTGCCTCGCTGGTACTTCTTTTCTTTGGCCTTTTCGAGGTTGGACCATTTGCCATCGAGCCAGTCGGCCTTGTTGGGCCGGTATTCTTTACCGGCCTCGAATTCCTCGTTCAGCTTGGCCTGAAATTCTGCCTTCATATCCTCGATCTCGCCCTCGGGGATCAGGCCGTCCTTGACCAGACGGTCTGTGTAGAGCGTGAGCGTGGTTTTCTGCTTTTTGATCTTCTTGTACATGACGGGGTTCGTGAACATCGGCTCGTCCCCCTCGTTGTGGCCGAAGCGGCGGTAGCAGATCATGTCGATGACCACGTCCTTGTGGAACTTCTGGCGGAACTCCGTAGCGACGCGTGCGGCGTGGACCACAGCCTCCGGATCATCACCGTTGACGTGGAAAATCGGCGCCTCGACAACCAGGGCGTTATCGGTGGGGTAAGGCGAGGAGCGGGAGAAATGCGGTGCTGTGGTGAAGCCGATCTGGTTGTTGACCACGATGTGCATCGTGCCACCCGTCCGGTGGCCGCGCAAACCCGAGAGCGCGAAACATTCGGCAACCACGCCCTGACCCGCGAAGGCGGCATCGCCGTGCAGCAAGACGGGCATTACGGCGGTGCGGTCGTCGTCACCCAGCTGGTCCTGCTTGGCGCGGACCTTGCCGATCACCACGGGGTTCACGGCTTCGAGGTGCGAGGGGTTGGCCGTGAGGCTCAGGTGGACGGTGTTGCCGTCGAATTCGCGGTCCGAGCTGGCGCCGAGGTGGTATTTCACATCACCGGAGCCATCGACGTCTTCGGGCTTGAAGCTGCCGCCCTGAAACTCGTTGAAGATCGCGCGATAGGGCTTTTGCATCACGTTCGCCAGCACCGATAGGCGCCCGCGGTGGGGCATACCGATGACGATCTCGCGCACGCCCAGATTGCCGCCGCGCTTGATGATCTGCTCCATCGCGGGAATGAGGCTTTCGCCGCCGTCGAGACCGAAGCGCTTTGTGCCCATGTATTTGACGTGCAGGAACTTCTCGAAGCCTTCCGCCTCGACCAGCTTGTTTAGGATCGCCTTGCGGCCTTGCTTGGTGAACTGGATTTCCTTGCCATACCCCTCGATCCGCTCTTTCAGCCATGCGGCCTCTTCGGGATTTGAGATGTGCATGTATTGCAGCGCGAAGGTGCCGCAATATGTCGTTTTAAGGATGTCAATTATTTGGCGCATGGTCGCGATTTGCAGGCCAAGCACATTGTCGATGAAGATGGGGCGGTCCATGTCCGCCTCCTTGAAGCCGTAGGATTTGGGCTCAAGCTCATCGTAGGTCGAGATTTCGCGCATGCCGAGCGGATCGAGATCGGCGGCGAGATGCCCCCGGATACGGAATGCTCGGATGATCATCAGCGCGCGGATGCTGTCGAGTACGGCGCGCTGGATCTGATCATCGGAGACCTCGACCCCCTTCTCGGCGGCTTTGGCGGCGATCTTGGTGCCTGCGGCTTTCGCCTCTACAGGCCACTCGCCGGTGAGCGCATTGGTCAGATCATCGTGCGGCATCGGGGGCCAATCGGCACGCGCCCAGCTGGGGCCCGTTGCCTCTGCCTTGACGTCCTTTTCCTCGTCACCGAGGGCCTTGAAGAACTCTTGCCAGCTCTCGTCCACCGCCGAGGGATCGTTGGCGTAGCGGGCGTACATTTGCTCCAGATACTCAGCGTTGTGGCCTTGCATAAAGGAGGAGGCGTGGAACTGGTCGTTGGCGGGATGGTCGGTCATGGGAATACCTGCTTTAGCCGGGAAAGGGGAATAGCTTTGCGTACGGGATGTGATCTGACATCATGCAAATACCCGATCACAGGGACACCAGATTGCTGTTGTCGGGGAGCTTTCGAAAATCTGCGGGATCCGTCGAATAACCGAACGTAACGAACATCCACTCCGTGAGACTGACGAGATGTTCTGCCAGTTGCGGCGTATAGTAGTCCTGAATGTCGTCTCCGTGCAGCAACGTAAAACTTCCTTCTGCATGAGGGAAAGTCTGCTGGGGCGGCAATCCAAGCTGTTTTACGAGACCAGAAATCTCGTCGTTGAGGGCCTCGTAGTGGATCAGCTTATCAATCTGGAATGATGCCTCGATGAAGAAGAGGTTGCGGAGCCAATCAACACCCCGCTCAATGATGCCTGATTCAAGGATGAACTCACCGAAAGCCCGCTTTTCTTCCTGAAGCGAAGCAAAGGGGCCGAGCTCACCTATCCTGATATAACGCGAGAAACGTGAGAGATAGATCGCGAAAGGATTACGCACATTGCTCACTTTTGTTGAGGCATCCCAGCGTCCCTCCGGCATGCGCGCCCGGATTTCCTCCAGAGGCATGTGCACATAGAAACCGGGATCTTTTTCGAAGTCGCCGCGCTGTCCGACAATGCCATAATCGGTGTGTGCCTCGCGGGCGGCGCGGTTGATCTTTGAATCTGGCGGACAGCAGAAGGGCTGCAGCAGCAGCGCGGTCGACGTGCTTGCCGACCGCGGGAATTGCGAGAAAATAAAGCCATATTTCGCGCTAAAAAGCATCGCTGTTAACCGATCGCCTTCAGGACTGCTTCGCCGAGTGTGGCAGGGCTATCAGCGACAATGATGCCCGCTTCGCGCATGGCGTTGATCTTGCTTTCCGCGTCACCTTTGCCGCCGGCGACAATCGCGCCCGCGTGGCCCATGCGGCGTCCTGGAGGAGCGGTTCGGCCTGCGATAAAGCCCGCGGTGGGCTTCCAGCGGCCTTTCTTGCGCTCGTCGGCGAGGAACTGCGCGGCTTCTTCTTCGGCAGAGCCGCCGATTTCACCAATCATGATGATCGACGTCGTCTCGGGATCGGCGAGGAACATCTCCAGGATGTCGATGTGCTCGGATCCTTTGATAGGGTCGCCACCAATGCCCACGGCGGAGGATTGGCCGATGCCCAGATCGGTGGTCTGCTTGACCGCCTCATAGGTCAGCGTGCCGGAGCGCGAGACCACGCCGCAAGAGCCGCGCTTGTGGATGTGGCCGGGCATGATGCCGATCTTGCAGGCGTCTGGCGTGATGACACCTGGGCAGTTGGGGCCGATCAGGCGGGATTTGGACCCGTCGAGCGCGCGTTTGACGCGCATCATGTCGAGCACGGGAATACCCTCGGTGATACAGACGATCAACTCCATCTCCGCGTCGATCGCCTCCAGGATCGAATCGGCGGCGAACGGGGGCGGCACGTAGATCACGGTAGCATTGGCCTGCGTGACATGGCGCGCCTCGTGGACGGAATTGAACACGGGCAAGTCGAGATGGGTCTGGCCGCCCTTGCCGGGGGTGACGCCGCCAACCATCTTGGTGCCGTAGGCGATCGCCTGCTCGGTGTGGAACGTGCCTTGCGAGCCTGTAAGGCCCTGACAGATTACGCGGGTGTTTTCATCGACAAGTACAGCCATGGGAAGCTCCAATTCTGGGAATATAATGGGGTGCGGCGGGCACGCGACAGGGCTGTGTCATACAGTCTCCCGCGGGGGCGTGCCCGAGTTGTGAAAGGTGACGCGCGTAAGTTTCGCCCGGCCGGTGAGGAATTTGGCCATCGTTGAGACGGGGTAGGCTAGCTCGTACCAGGCGCGCTTGAGTTTCTGGCGCAGCAGCGCCATGCCGGTGGGGCGTTTGCGCGCGCCCATATAGAAGGGGCTGTCCGCAGGCTCGTTGCCCTGCACGATCATGGCGGGGGCGATCTGGAAAATATGCATGCCGCGCGTGGCCTGCGATGCGTTGATGTTGAACAGAATATGGTCGATGACCATGTCAAAGGGCTGTGCTGCGAGGAGGCGGGTGGCCGCATCACGGCTGAGCATATAACCTGCAGCGCCCATATGGCGCGAGAGCAGGCGCTGGATATCGCGGCCTTTGTGGGTGGCGACAGGCGCCTCCATCAACACTTTCACAGCCTCGTTGCGCGAGCGCCAGCGCTCGAGCTTGACGATGTCCGCTTGCGGCGGCCACCACGCCAGATCAGCCAGCCATTCACCCAGATCGGTGCTGATGAAGATGTCATCCTCCATGATCAGGCAATGGGAGGCGTCAGAGCCCAGAAACCGCTCCCACGCCATGGCATGGCTGATGGTGGCGGCCATATTTGGGGTGTGAAAGGTGCCCCAAGGGCCTTCACGGGTGCAGCGGGCGAGGATATCGGCCTCGACGTGTTCGGTGAAATCGAAGGCGGGGTGGAAAACGGCCTCGAACCCTGCGCGTGCCATTTCGGGGCGCATGTGGGCGCGCCGGTCGGCGGCGCGGCCGAGGTTGATCATCTCGATATAGACGCTCATCGCATACCTTCTTTCGCACGCATTTCCGAAGGAATGCGCGTGCTTTGGACGTGGCAGGCAAGCAGGCAGATCATCAGTTCTTCAGCCCTTCACGGCTTTAACGATTTTTTGTGCGCCATCTTTGAGATCATCGGCTGCGATCACGTCGAGGCCGGAGTTGTTGATGATGGCTTTGCCCTCGTTGACGTTCGTGCCTTCGAGGCGCACGACAAGCGGCACTTTGAGGCCCACTTCCTTGACCGCGGCGACGACGCCTTCCGCGATCACATCGCAGCGCATGATGCCGCCGAAGATGTTGACGAGGATCCCTTTGACCTGCGGATCGGAGGTGATGATCTTGAAGGCTTCGGTCACCTTGTCCTTGGTGGCACCGCCGCCGACGTCGAGGAAGTTGGCGGGCTCGGCGCCGTAGAGCTTGATGATGTCCATCGTGGCCATCGCCAGGCCCGCGCCGTTGACCATGCAGCCGATCTCGCCGTCCAGCGCGATGTAGTTGAGATCGTATTTGGAGGCCTGTAGCTCCTTGCTGTCCTCCTCGGTCTCGTCGCGCAGCTCGGCCACTTCGGCCTGACGGTACATGGCGTTGCCATCGAACGACACTTTGGCATCGAGCACTTTGAGGTCGCCCGAATCGGTGACGATAAGCGGGTTGATCTCTAGCATTTCCATGTCACGCTCGGTGAAGGCCTTGTAGAGGATGCCCATCAGGGACACGCACTGCTTTACGGCCTTGCCGGTCAAGCCCAGCGAGAAGGCAACGCGGCGACCGTGGAAGGCTTGAAAGCCTGTGGCGGGGTCGACGGAGAAGTTGATGATCTTCTCGGGCGTGTTGGCCGCGACTTCCTCGATGTCCATGCCCCCTTCGGTGGAGCAGACGAAGCCCACGCGGCTGGTTTCACGGTCGACCAGAAGGGCGAGGTAGAGCTCGGTCTCGATGCCGGAGCCATCCTCGATGTAGATCCGGTTGACCTGTTTGCCTGCAGGGCCGGTCTGATGGGTCACGAGCGTGCGGCCGAGCATCTTCTTGGCTTCCTCGGCGGCTTCGGCCACGGATTTCGTCAGGCGGACGCCGCCTGCTTCTCCGGCACCTGCCTCTTTGAACTTGCCCTTGCCCCGGCCGCCCGCGTGGATCTGCGCCTTCACGACCCAGAGTGGACCGCCGAGCTCGGCGGCGGCGGATTTGGCGTCTTCGGCCTTGAGCACGACACGGCCGTCGGAAACTGGTGCGCCGTAGCTGCGCAGGAGGGCTTTGGCCTGGTATTCATGGATGTTCATAAGAGACGGTCCCGTCTTTGGTTTTGATTATGCGCAGTATACGCGAGATCTGTAATTTTTCCTGAACAGCATTTCTGAGCTGGCGCAGTATTTCCACCGAAAAGCGACATTTGTGATCACACGTTTGCTGGGTGTGATCACAAAAAGAGCGGGGCGCAGGCGGAAACGATGTTTAGCACGGAAAACAGCCAAAGAAACGCCGTTTGCGCCTAAAAAGCGAAGTAATTTGCAGTCATGTCGATGTTGTCGACTCGTAATCAGAGCGGGATGAGGGCCCAATAGTCGAGGTCCAATAGCACGGTCGGCAGGTATTTGCCGTCCTCGCCGCGCAATTCGAATGGTTTGCCGCCCTTGGTCGCGACGAGGCGCAGGCGGATTGCGCCCACGCCGGGGGCGGATGTCCGGGCCTTGTCGAGCACTTCGGACCACGCGCGAATGGTATCGCCTGCAAGGCACGGATTCGCGTGAGCGCCGCCATTGAGGCCCACGATCATCTGCGCGTTGGCGAGGCCATTAAAAGAGAGCGCGCGCGCCATAGAAATGACGTGGCCGCCATAGATCAGTCGACTGCCATCGGGGCGGGCGGAGGTGTCGAAATGGACCTTGGCCGTATTCTGCCACAGGCGGGTGGCCATCATGTGCTCGGCTTCTTCAATGGTGACGCCGTCGACGTGGTTGATTTTCTCGCCCACAGCATAATCGCCCCAGCGGTGTGGCTCTCCGCCGAGATCGAAATCGTAGTTGGTGAAATCGAGGCCTTCAGGGATCACCAGATCTTCGGCGGCGATGGCTTCGGGCAGATCGGGCACGACGGTTTCAGGCGCGGGTGCGCTCGCGGAACGTTTGCGGACCATCACCCAGCGCACGTATTCCATCACGGGCGCGTCGTGCTGGTTAAGACCCGTAGTGCGGACGTAGACCACACCGGTTTTGCCATTGGAGTTTTGCTTGAGGCCGATCACTTCGGACTGGCTACGCAGAGTGTCGCCGGGCCAGACGGGCAGGAGCCAGCGCCCTTGCGCATAGCCGAGGTTGGCGACGGCATTCAGCGACACATCGGGGACGGATTTGCCGAATATCACGTGGAAAGCGATCATATCGTCGAGAGGGCTTGAGGGCAGGCCGCAAACTTGGGCGAACTGATCGGAGGAATAGAGCGCGTGGCGGGCGGGATAGAGCGCGTGATAGAGCGCGCGTTCGCCTTCCTTGACGGTGCGGGGGACTGCGTGGGTCAGGATCTGGCCGACGCTGTAGTCCTCGAAGAAATTGCCGCTGTTTGTCTTTGTCGCCGTGGGTTTGACGGCCATATCAGTGCGCTCCCAGTTTCGTCTCGGAGGTATAGGTGCCCTCCACCTCTTTCACGACTGACTGGCCGCAGCGCATCACGCCTTCGGCGTGGTCCCATGTCTGGGTTGGGGAGCCATAAAGCTCCCACCCTTTGTTGAGCGCGTCGGTGACTTTGTGACAAAAGGCGGAGGTGTCTTGCTCCGAGAGGAAACGGTAGAGCTTCATGGGGTATCCTGAAAGTTGATCGAAAGGCTGACTTTAGCCGAAGGGATTGACGCCGAGCCAGATGTGGATGGCGCTGATGAGCACCAGCATCACCAGAGAGATCACGGCGAGGCGGATATAGGTTGCACGACCTGCGGGGGCGGGCGGCGTCCAGGCGGGCTCCGCGCGGTTGATCAGGAAGATCGAGCCAGCGGCCCAAGCGAACATACCACCGAACAGGATGATCGCGGCCATGTGTCCGTTGACCAGCAAATGCGCACCTGCCCAGATCATTACGGCGACGAGCTGCGGATGGCGGATTTTGGATGCGGGCCATGCCTTGGCGCCTTTGGCGGCGGACGAGCCATAGACCCAAAGCGCGAGGATCATCGCGAGATTGTTGATACCTGTCAGAAAAGCTGGGGGCGACCAGACCGGCACGAAGGGCGCCGTGCGATAGCCGATGATAATCAAGATGAGCGAGCCCACAATGGCGAGAGCCAATATACCCTTGCCCGCATTACCCATTGCGGCGCGGCGCGCGGGCATCAGACGTTTGAAATAGTGGGCGGCGATCCACAAGATGAGGCCGGGAACGAGAAGGGACATTGGATTACTCCGGAGTGAGGGCTTTGATTGCGTCCAGCTTTGCCAGTGTTTCGCGTGCCGTGGCAACATGAAGATTTTCGACAATGCGGCCATCGACCACGGCGACACCCTGACCGGTGGCTTCGCATTCCTCGAAGGCGGCGATCTGGCGGCGGGCAAGATCGACTTCCTCGTCGGAGGGAGAGAATGCCGCGTTGGCCACGTCGAGCTGAGCGGGGTGGATTAGGGTTTTGCCGTCAAATCCCATATCGCGCCCCTGATCGCATTCGAATTTCAGGCCCTCGTCATCTTTGAACGCATTATAGACGCCATCGATGAGCGCCACGCCGTGGGCCTTTCCTGCGAGCACGCAAAGGCCGAGGGCTGTGATCATCGGCAGGCGGTCGGGGCGGGTGCGGGTTTGCAGATCCTTGGCCAGATCATTGGTGCCCATGACCATGCCCTGGAGCGCGCGATGCCCTGCGATGGCGGGCGCGTTCAGCATGCCTGCGGGTGTCTCCATCATTGCCCACAGCGGCATATCACCGACGATATCGGCCAAGGCCTCCAGATCGGCGGGGGAATTTACCTTTGGCAGCAGGATGGCATCTGCGCCCATCGTTGCCGCAGCTTTTGCATCGTCCATTCCCCATTCGGTATCCAGACCGTTGATGCGGATGATCTTGAGGCGCGCGCCATAGCCGCCCACTGCAAGCGCCTCGGCGAGCGTGGCACGGGCAGCGATTTTCTCTTCTGGGATAACGGCATCCTCCAGATCGAAGATGATCGCATCGGCCGACAGGCCGCGCGCTTTGTCGAGCGCGCGCGGTTTGGAGCCGGGAATGTAGAGAACGGACCGCAGCGGGCGCGCGATGGAGGGCATGGAAAGCTCCTTGTGTTTGTAGGGCGCAACATTATTGCGCACACAGGGGCATTTTAGCGCAAAAACTTCAACCCCATTTGCGCCGCAGTGCAGCGAAAAACGCTGCGCAACGGGCGCGGACGCCGCGTTAACTCTGTTTTGAGAGCTTGAAGCGCAGGATTGGAGTGTTGCCGGAGCGCAGATCGGGGTGCTTGGGCAAGGACATTATCAATTCGGTGGCCCCGGGATGTTTGCCGCGCCGCCGCTTCACACTGGAAGGGCACTGATATGACACGGACAATGAAGTTTATCCACCTTGCCGCGCTTACGGCAGCGGCGGCAATTTTCATCGGGGCGACGCAAGCCAGCGCCCAATCGGCGCGCAACTGCGGCCCGCGGGCGGCGGTGGTCGAGCGGCTGGCAAGCGGCTATGGCGAGACGCGGCAAAGCATTGGAATTGGATCGAACAACCAGATGATCGAGGTTTTTGCGAGCGCCGAGACCGGGAGTTGGACGATTATCGTGACGATGGCCACTGGCGTAAGCTGTCTCGTGGCATCCGGCCAATCGTTCGAGACGGTCGCGGAGGCGCTGCCGCCCAAGGGCAACGACGCCTGAGACTTGCGTTTCAGGTCAGCCCGTCCCAGATGAGTTTCGCGCCGGTTACCGTGAGCAATATGTAGGTGAGCGTGAAAAACGCCCGCTCCGGCACAAGCCGGTGCGCGCGAACGCCAAGCCACGCGCCCAGCAGCGCGAAGGGGGCGAGTACGAGGTTTGCCGTGGCGGTTTGTTGGGTAAACATGCCCAAGAAGGCGTAAGGGACGAACTTAAAGATATTGATGGCCCAGAAGATGAGCACCGATGTGGCCTGATACCCAGTCTTTGTAAGCCCGCGCGAGAGAAGAAAGACCGCCGCAGGAGGCCCGCCCGCATGGCTCACGAAGCTCGTGAACCCCGCTACGGCTCCTGCGACCAGCCCTGCACCATCGGGCATGCGACGCGCGCCGAAGCGGAGCCAGCCGCGCTTGACAGCGATCTGCCAGGCGACAAAGCCGATGGAGACGAGCCCGATCAGCAGGCGAAGCATATCTGGGGAGGCGACCCTGTAGAGCACCGTGCCGAGGGCCACGCCGGGCAGCCCCCCCACAATTAAAAGCAGTGCCTCGCGCAGATGCCAGCGGCCCCAATAGGCTCTGACCGACGCCAGATCAATGAGCATCAGCAGCGGCAGCATTACGCCGAGGGCAAGGCCCGGATCGACGACGAGCGCCAACACGGAAGCGGCGGCAAAGGCTGCTCCGGAGCCAAATCCTCCTTTCGAGATACCTGCAAACATAACTGCGGGCCCTGCCACGGTGAAAAACCAAAGATCGAGATTGAGCATGTGTGCCTCTTGAATTCGCCCTCTTATTATTATCTTTGACAGGTAGCGTTGGGCGCACCAACCGCTGTTTTTGAACTGGCCTTGTGGAGGACCCGCGACATGAAGATTTTGCTGAGCTTGACCGCCTTGATGATTGCATTGACCGGAGCGGCGCATGCACAATCGGAACAGACCGAGGTGGGCATCGTGAAGATGAGCGAGGCCAGCCTGCTGGTGCGCGAGATGATCGGCGAGCCGGTTTATAACTTCCGCGGACGGCCCAATACAGATGCGCCGATGGCGCTGGACGGGGCCGAGCGTTTTGAGCGGATCGCGCATATCAAGGATGTGATGATTAACGCTGATGGAACGGTCGAGGCGATCGTGATGAGCGTAGGCGGATTCTGGGGTCTTGCGGACCGCGAGGTGACCGCGGCCATGGACGGGCTGACAGTGGTGACGGATGTGCGGGGCGATCGGTATTTCGTCATCTACACGTACGAGGACGTTCTGGATGACGCGCCACGTTTCAATAAATTCGACGTTAAGTGATCCTGGCGCAGCGGTTTGGATGCCGATGCCCGACAATTATCAAAAATTATAACAAATCGGTGAGTTGCGACGGAACCTTTTTGAAGCTCCATGCGTTTGTATTTTAGAAGTTACGCTTATGTAACAACGCTTTAGGAGGTACTACGATGTATAAGTTTCTTGCAACAACCGCTATCGTCATGTCGCTGTCAGCGCCGGCTTTCGGTCAGTCCGAAACCACCGCTCCGGCCGACGGCCCTGACACGTCGGGGGTTATGAATACAGATACGTCCGGCACCATGAGCACCGAAAGTGGCGCAATGGCAACCGACACACCGGCCGGGACAATTGCGACGATGGGCATCGGGTCTGTAATGGCGAATCCGACAGACCTTTTCGCCTCTAATCTGATCGGTATGTGCGTGTACAACGTCGAGCAGGATATGGATGCAACCATGGACGTCGCGGCCGGATCCGAAACGGAGTGGGATGATATCGGCGAGATCAACGACATCATCGTGACGGCTGACGGAGACGTGTCTGCTGTTGTGCTGGGCATTGGCGGGTTCATCGGAATCGGCGAACGTGATGTGACTGTACCGATGAGTGCCATCAGCGTCGTACAAGAAGAGGGCGAAAGCAACGACTACTTCCTCGTGGTGAAGACATCCGTTGAAGAGCTGGAAGCTGCTCCTGCTTTCGAGCGCGCAGAGATGTAAGCGGCGCGCGCTCCGTACTCGCCTCCTCGGCGACGGAGCCCGCAATGTGAAGCAGAGAAAGGCCGCCCCGCCCCGGGCGGTCTTTTTTGTGCAATGGGGCGTGCTCCGCGTCAGTCGTCTTGCGCGCGGGGACCGATGGGTTTATCCCCCACGCAACGCAAACCTTATGGAGCACGTACACAATGGCTAGAGCCAAGATTGCACTGATCGGCGCGGGTAACATCGGTGGCACGCTTGCCCACCTCGCTGCTGTAAAAGAACTGGGTGATGTGGTGATGTTTGACATCGCCGAGGGTCTGCCACAGGGCAAAGCCCTTGATATCGCCGAATCCGGTCCCTCCGCAGGTTTCGATGCTGCGCTCTCGGGCACGCAGGATTATGCCGATATTGCGGGCGCTGATGTGTGCATCGTGACCGCCGGTGTGGCGCGCAAGCCGGGCATGAGCCGCGACGATCTGCTGGGCATCAACCTCAAGGTGATGAAATCCGTAGGCGAGGGCATCGCGAAGCACGCACCCGATGCATTCGTCATTTGTATCACCAATCCGCTCGATGCGATGGTCTGGGCGCTTCGCGAATTTTCCGGGCTCCCGCATGAGAAGGTCTGCGGCATGGCAGGCGTGCTCGATTCGGCGCGGTTCCGGCATTTTCTGGCGGAAGAGTTTCAGGTGTCGATGCGTGATGTGACAGCTTTCGTTCTGGGCGGGCACGGCGATACGATGGTGCCGCTCGTGCGGTATTCCACCGTGGCGGGCATCCCGCTCCCCGATCTGGTGAGCATGGGCTGGACCTCGCAGGAAAAGCTTGATGCGATCGTGCAGCGCACCCGGGACGGCGGCGCGGAAATCGTTGGCCTGCTGAAGACCGGCTCTGCGTTCTATGCGCCCGCGCAATCGGCGATCGAGATGGCCGAGGCCTATCTCAAGGACCAGAAGCGCGTCCTGCCCTGTGCCGCCTATGTGTCGGGTGCCTACGGGCTTGACGGCTTCTACGTCGGCGTGCCCACAGTGATAGGCGCGGGAGGTATCGAGAAGGTTGTGGAGATCTCCATGAACAAGGACGAGCAGGCGATGTTCGACAGTTCTGTGAGCGCGGTCAAAGGGCTTGTGGATGCGTGCAAGGCGATCGACAGTTCGCTGGGCTGAGTCCTTTTTAAGAGATAGATATGAAAGGCGCTCCGAAAACGGGGCGCCTTTTTTGCATCTTGTGATCACAGGTATAATCGTGTGATCACAAAAATTGCATACTGCGACAATTTTCCGTTCAATTCTGCCAAACGGCCCCGCGATTTCCCGCTTGCCCCCGTGACACTGGGGAAAAACTAGGTAAGTGTAGCGCCAACTATCCAAAAGGAGCCTGATATGGCCGATGTGAACCGGGGAAACCGCCCCCTGTCGCCCCACTTGTCGATTTACCGCCCGCAGCTGACCTCGATGACATCTATCCTGACGCGGATTACGGGCAATGCGATGCTGATCTCCGCGCTGCTGGTAGTGTGGTGGTTTCTGGCAGCTGCGAGCGGCTCGGAATACTTTGCGATCGTGAATGGGTTTCTGACGAGCTGGTTCGGCGATCTGATCCTGTTTTTCTCGGTACTTGGATTGTGGTATCATACACTCGCTGGTGTACGGCATCTGATCTGGGACAATGCGGTGATGATGGACGTGCCCACGGCGGAAAAGCTGGGTTGGGCCTGTATCGGCGGCTCGGTCGTGCTGACACTGATCACCGTATTGCTGGTTTGAGGAGAGCATCATGGCATTTTTGACAGACCGCAAACGCGCGATGGGCCTCGGCTCGGCCAAATCGGGCACAGCACATCACTGGTCGATGACACTCAGCTCGGTCGCTTTGCTGATCCTGCTGCCGCTTTTCGTGTTTACGTTTGGCGCAGCCCTTGGCGGCTCTTATGAGGAAATTGTGGCCTATTACGGCCGCCCGTTCCCCGCGATCGTTGCCGGGTTGACCATCCTCGTGACGTTCAAGCACTTCAACGACGGGGTACAAACGCTGTTGGAGGATTATGTGCACGGGTTGGCGCAAAAAATTTCGATTATCGCGATGACTTGCATCAGTTACGGCGCAGCCGCGATCGGTATTTTCGCCCTCGCACGGCTCGCACTGTGATCAGGCAGGCGATTTGTGCTGCGACAATTAGTGTGGCGGATTGACCTGTCAGGTTCCGCCAACCATGCTAGATTAAAGAAAAAGGCGGGTCGCTCCGCCGATAGGGATTACCGCAGGATTGGGCGCGCAGTGCGCCGCAGAAACAGATAGGGTCGTGATCGGTTTTCGGACGCACCCCAAGCTTTGAAGAGGGCATGATATGGCTGCTTATGATTATGAGACCCACGAATATGATGTTGTTGTCGTCGGAGCGGGCGGCGCGGGATTGCGCGCCACGCTCGGCATGGCGGAGCAGGGGCTGAAAACGGCCTGTATCTCCAAGGTTTTTCCTACACGCTCCCACACGGTCGCGGCGCAGGGTGGCATCGCCGCCTCTTTGAGCAACATGGGCCCCGACAGCTGGCAGTGGCACATGTACGACACCGTAAAGGGCTCCGACTGGCTCGGCGATACGGACGCGATGGAATACCTAGCGCGTGAGGCGCCAAAGGCGGTATATGAGCTTGAGCACTACGGCGTGCCGTTCTCGCGGACCGAAGAGGGCAAGATTTACCAGCGTCCCTTTGGTGGCCACACGACCGAATTCGGCGAGGGCCCACCGGTACAGCGCACTTGCGCCGCTGCCGACCGGACCGGCCACGCGATCCTGCACACGCTTTACGGCCAGTCGCTCAAGCATAACGCGGAATTCTACATCGAATATTTCGCCATTGATCTCGTGATGTCCGAGGATGGTGTTTGCCAGGGCGTCCTGTGTTGGAAGCTCGACGACGGTACGATGCATCTGTTCAGCGCCAAGATGGTGGTGCTGGCGACGGGCGGCTATGGCCGCGCATATTTCAGTGCTACCTCTGCGCATACCTGCACCGGCGACGGCGGCGGGATGACAGCGCGTGCCGGTCTGCCTCTGCAGGACATGGAGTTCGTGCAGTTCCACCCGACCGGCATTTACGGCGCGGGCTGCCTGATCACCGAAGGCGCACGCGGGGAGGGTGGCTATCTCACCAACTCTGAGGGCGAGCGGTTCATGGAGCGCTATGCGCCGACCTATAAGGATCTTGCATCACGCGACGTTGTTTCGCGCTGTATGACCATGGAGATCCGCGAAGGCCGCGGCGTGGGCGACAAGAAGGATCACATCCACCTGCACCTCAACCACCTGCCGCCGGAAACGCTTGACCTGCGCTTGCCCGGCATCTCCGAGAGCGCACGTATTTTCGCGGGCGTGGATCTGACCAAGGAGCCGATTCCGGTGCTGCCGACGGTCCACTACAACATGGGCGGTATTCCGACCAACTATTGGGGCGAAGTGTTGGCACCGACCAAAGACAAGCCCGACAATGTCTCTCCAGGTCTGATGGCTGTGGGCGAGGCGGGTTGTGCATCCGTGCATGGTGCGAACCGTTTGGGCTCCAACTCGCTCATCGATCTTGTGGTATTCGGGCGTGCCGCGGCTATTCGTGCGGCGCAGATCGTAGACCCCAAGGCTGCTGTTCCGACGCCGAGCAAACGCTCGATCGAGGCGGCGTTCTCACGCTTTGACGGATTGCGTTATGCCAAAGGGCATGTGCCCACGGCCGAGCTGCGCCTTGAGATGCAGCAGACCATGCAGGCAGATGCAGCGGTGTTCCGCACCGACAAGACGCTGGCCGAGGGCGAGGAGAAGATGAAGGGTGTTGCGGGCAAGCTCAGCGATATCAAGGTAACCGATACCTCGCTGGTGTGGAATTCCGATCTGATGGAAACGCTGGAGCTTACCAACCTGATGCCCAATGCCGTGGCCACGATCACCGCTGCAGCGGCGCGTAAGGAAAGCCGAGGCGCACACGCGCATGAGGACTACCCGAACCGCGATGATGAGAACTGGCGCAAGCACTCGCTGATCTGGTTCAAGGGCAACGAGGCGAGCCTTGGCTTCCGTGGCGTGCATTTGCAGCCGCTGACCAGCCACAACGAAGGCGGGATCGATCTCAAGAAAATCGCGCCGAAGGCACGGGTATATTAAGCATGAACGTGGCGGCGCAGGCAGGCACGGCATGGTCGCGGGCGGGTATCTCTCCCGTATTCGCCCTGCAGGTGTTCGGTATGCGCCGCTCCGGCAATCACGCCATCATCGACTGGCTGATGCGCAATGCGCCAGAGGCGGCGACGGGCGGCATATTCTACAACAATTGCAAGTTCGGGAAAAACCCGCTCTCTGCCTATGGATCGCTCGATATTTACGGGGCCGCACGCGAGGTGTTGCCGCACCACGACATCAAGGATGTCGAGCGGATCGCGCAGGCGGGCGCAGCACCGATGGTGATCGTCTCTTACGAAGACAGGATGCCACAGGCGCCTGGCGTGACGCAAAAGGCGAGTGATGGGTTCCGCGATGCGCATTTCGCCCATCAGGTCATCATTTATCGCAGCTTTCTCAACTGGGCAGCCTCGCTTTTGGCGAAAATCAAGAAAAACGAGGGATTTGGCGCCACTGACAGGATGCGGATCATGGCGCTGGCCTTCGCGACTTACGTGCAGGGGCTTGATCGTGTGGTCGATGCAGCCGGTGTGATCGCGATTTGCTATGACGATTGGATGCAGTCGGAGGGCTACCGCGGGCGGATCCTGCGCAGCTTGGGATTGCCCGAACGGGATATGGAACGGGGCAAGGTGCAGCGATACGGGGGGGGATCCTCGTTCCAGGACCGGGTCGCGGATGTGGACCAGCTTGGCTCAGTCTCGCGCGATGCGGAAATGGCAGACGATCTGGAATACCAGATGCTGATGTGGACCGCCGCCCACGATCTGCGCTTCATGCAGCGTCTTATGCCCCATTTCGAACAGGATGCGGAGCGTCTGGCCACATTGGCCGAGACATCGAAGCTTCACCTGCACCTACCCCCTAGAGAGGCGGCAACCCTATGATCCGAGCATTGATACTGATTACCTGTGCGGGGCTTGCGGGCTGCGCGGAAGTGCAAAGCGCCTCCGACCGCGTGACGGACGCGACCGACCGGACGGGGCGCAGAGCCGCGACCTCTGCCGTGACCCAAGTCATTGCTATTAATTTTCCGCAGGTGCCCAAACCGCTGATCGAGGCCTTTACCGGCTGCGTGATCGAGAATGCCCAAGCCGTCGAAGTGCGCGAACTGGCGGGTGCATCTCTGGTGGGGGTAGACGAGACCACCGTCGCCGTGGTGCGCAGCGTGCTCGCGCGGCCCGAAACACAAAACTGTCTGCGCACCCGCGCGCCGATGACGATCTGACAGAAAAGATATTCTGAATTAAACGGCGCTTTCGCCGACTGACCAAAAGGAACAGCATCATGGTACAACTGACGCTCCCCAAAAACTCCCGCATGACCAGCGGCAAGACCTGGCCGAAGCCCGAGGGCGCGACCAATCTCAAGGAGTTCCACATTTACCGCTGGAACCCCGACGATGGCAAAAACCCCTCTGTCGACACGTATTTCGTCGATATGGACACCTGCGGCCCGATGGTGCTGGACGCCATCATCAAGATCAAGAACGAGATTGACCCTACGCTGACCTTCCGCCGTTCGTGCCGGGAGGGGATTTGCGGCTCCTGCGCGATGAACATCGATGGGATCAACACGCTTGCTTGCACCTACGGTATGGCCGAAGTCAAAGGTGTGGTGAAGATCTATCCGTTGCCGCACATGCCAGTGGTGAAGGATCTGATCCCTGACCTCACGCATTTCTACGCCCAGCACGCCTCCATCAAGCCATGGCTGGAAACCGAAACACCCGCCCCCGCGAAGGAATGGAAGCAGTCGATCGAGGACCGCTCGAAGCTCGATGGCCTCTATGAGTGCATCATGTGCGCCTGCTGCTCGACATCGTGCCCCAGCTACTGGTGGAACGGCGACCGCTACCTCGGACCCGCAGCGCTGCTGCATGCCTACCGCTGGATCATCGACAGCCGCGACGAGGGCACCGGCGAGCGGCTGGACGAGCTTGAGGATCCGTTCAAGCTCTACCGCTGCCACACGATCATGAACTGCGCGAAGACCTGCCCGAAGGGCCTGAACCCTGCGCTGGCGATCAGCCAGATCAAGAAGCTGATGGTCGAGCGGACAGTTTAAGCCCGCGCCATGTTTGGCTGGCTGAAAAACCTGATGGGCGGCGCGCAAAAAACTGCGCGGCCGCCCATTTTGGTGGGTCCTCTGGCGGAGCCGGATCTTCGCCTCGCGTTAGAGCGGCCCTGCGCGCCGCTGATATTTGCCAAGCCTGCCAATATCGACCCGCTAGAGACGATGTTTGGCGCGGTTCGTCTCGGGCAGCGAGCCGAGGCATGGCCTGCCCATAAGGGCACGCCGATGTGGCCGCTGTGCCAGATCAATCTTACGCAAGCGCCCTTCGTGCCCGAGGCCTTGCGCGACTTGGCAGTGATCACTGTTTTTATATCGCCCGATCATATGACTGCGCCGATGCAGATCTGCGATACCCGCAGACCTGATGAAGCGGCCACATGGGCGCTGCGCAGCTACGAAACGCTGGAAAATTTGCGCATCCCAAGAGCTCCCGCGCACGCCAGCCCGCTTGTCCCCCAGCGGGGCGTATGGGCAGAGGTGAAGCAGGATTATGCGAACCATGAGCTGGCCGGGCAGGTGATCGATACCGACGCCAACGACGTCTATGCCTATGACTGGTGCCGGAGCGTGACACAGACGAAGCTGGGCGGCTGGCCTGCTACCGTGCAGTCCGAGCCGTGGTGGGATTATGCGCCCACGGGCGATACTTGGGATTTCGTAATGCAGATCGAGAACGAGCCGCAGGCAGGATGGCAGGGCTGGGGCAATGGTGCAGCCTTTATCGCGCGCTCGCGCCAGCGCCCGCATCTGTGGGCTATGGAGGTGCAGGCGACCTGATGCTGCTCATCTTTGCACCGATCATATTTGGCGCTGTCGCCTATTTTGCGTGGCGCAATCGTGGTCTGCGCGGCTGCCGCTGGCGGCAGGATCGCAGCGGCGACAAAGGCAGCCTGCGTATGTACCGCTGTGCAGCTTGCGGGGCCGAAGCTTTCACCGCAACCAAAGGACCGCCGCGGAGCTGCAGGAAGGATCTGGGCGGGCCTTCGCTCTGACGGGTCCAGCGCGCTCGACAGAATACCGCTGCTGCATATAGCGTGGCTGTGAGTAGATAAGGGTATGTGATGGGAGAATTTTCACCCGATGTGATCGTCATCGGCGCGGGGCTGGCCGGGATGACCGCCGCCCATAAGGCGATACTGCGGAGCCGACGCGTCCTGATGCTGGATCATGCGGGGCAGCAAAGCCTCGGCGGACAGGCTCTTTGGTCGTTGGGTGGCCTCTTCATGGCCGACACGCCTGAGCAGCGCTGCCTCGGCGTCCGCGATAGCGTTGAGTTTGCCTGGAACGATTGGCAGGGCTCGGCGCAATTCGACCGGGCGGAATATGCCAACCCGCGTCTCTGGGCTGAGCGGTTTGTCGAGTTTGCGGCGGGTGATATGCGGGGCTGGCTGCATGGGCTGGGAATGCGGTGGTTTCCTGTCGTCGGCCGGGCCGAGCGGGGCGGGGCGGGCGCCGGGGGGCACGGCAGTTCGGTGCCGCGCTTCCACATCACTTGGGGGACCGGGACAGGCGTGGTGAAGCCGCTGGCCGATCTGTTGGTGCGCTACGCTGCAGTCGGGTGGCTCAAACTGGCGTTCCGCCACCGCGCCAGTGGGCTGATCGTGGAGAACGGCGCTATCAAGGGTGGGACCGGCGAGGTGCTTGAACAGACGCGCGCCCCGCGCGGGCAATCGACCTCACGTAAGATCACTGGTACCTTGGAGAACCGTGCCGAAGCCGTGATTGTCACAACGGTCGGCATCGGTAGCAACCATACCCTTGTGCGCAAGCACTGGCCCGCGCGACTTGGCAAAGCGCCAAGAATCATGGTGGCGGGTGTGCCGGATTACGTGGACGGCCGGATGCAGGGGATTGCGGCCAGCGTAGGCGCGGGGATGATCAACGAGAACCGCATGTGGCACTACTGCGAGGGCCTGCAAAACCACGATCCTATCTGGCCCAATCACGGCATTCGGGTGCTGCCCGGCCCCTCGTCGATGTGGTTTGACGCGCGGTGCGACCGGATGGAAGCGCCCTTTATGTCCGGCTTCGACACCCTGGGCACGCTCAGGCGCATCCTGAGTGTGGGCGAGCACAGTTGGTTTATTCTCACGCAAAAGATCATCGAGAAGGAGTTTGCCCTGTCCGGTTCGGAGCAGAACCCGGACTTGACGGAGGGCGGCTGGCGCGAGGTGCTGGCCGCGCGTCTGGGTAAGGGGGCGACCCCTGCCGTGGAGGCGTTCAAGCAAAAGGGGGCGGACTTCATCGTGGCGGATGATTTGGAGACGCTGGTGGGCCGGATGAACGCATTTACCCCTCATGCGCCTGTAAAGCTTGATCACATCCGCGCCCAAATCCGTACGAGCGATCTGCAACTGACCAATGCTTTTTGCAAGGATGCCCAGATCACGGCCATCCGCGGCGCGCGCCAGTACAAAGGAGACAAGCTCATCCGGACTGCAAAGCCCCACGCTATCCTCGACAAGGCGCATGGCCCACTGATTGCGGTGCGCCTGAATGTCATCACGCGCAAGTTGCTGGGCGGAATACATACGGACATTCAGGGGCGCGTACTGACCCCGACGGGCGAGATACTTCACGGGCTTTTCGTTGCAGGAGAGGTTTGCGGCTTTGGCCGGGGCGGCTATCACGGGTATAATGCGCTGGAGGGCACGTTCCGGGGAGGGTGCCTGTCCTCGGGTCGTTTCGCGGGGCAGAACGCATGAGCAGGCCGTCTGACGCAGACGCCCGTCGCGCGGTAGCACCCGTCATTTGCTATCCGGTGGAGACGCTGCCCACCCCTGATATGGCGATGCTGGAGGCCGCGCGCCCCTCGCTGATCAAAACCGGCGAGATCATCGTGCCCGCCCGCGACGCCGCAACTTTCACAGTGCCCGCGGGCTATTTCTTTCGCATCACCAGTATCGAAGGAAGCCAAGTGGGCGATCTCAACCTGTGGAATGCGCAGGATCTGAGCGAGCGCTTCTACTCCGGCAAGACCCGCGCACTGCACGGCACGCATATCTCGCGTGGGCATCGGATGTGGTCGGGTTTTCCCGCGCTGCGGCCCATGGCCACGATCACGCACGATAGTCTTGCGTGGTATGGCAAGGATACCTTCGGTGGGGCTGTGCATGACGTGATTGGAACGCGCTGCGATCCCTATACACATAACTTGCTGTCAGGTGGGCAGTACCACCAGTGTTGCCATTCCAATCTGACGCGGGCGCTAGCGGATCACCTCGGCATTACGCCGACGCAAGCAGAACCGCATATCCACGATGTCCTGAACGTATTTATGTGCACTGGTTTCACCCGCGATACCGGCCAGTACTTCATGAAAGCCAGTCCCGTGCGACCCGGCGACAGCCTCGAGTTCTTTGCGGAAATCGATCTTCTGGGCGCTTTGAGCGCATGCCCTGGCGGCGATTGCAGCACGGTTCATTCGTCTGATCAGGCCCAATGCCATCCGTTGCTGGTCGAAATCCTTAAGCCGGACGAGGGAGCCCTGAAGGGTTGGACCCCGCCACCGCTCAACGCCTATGACCGCTCGCACGGAAGATAGTGCTTTTCCTTTAATCGGCCTTTTAAACTCAAATCCAGGTCGGATCGCAGGCTCACTTTTCGTTGAAGGCGGCCTCAAGTGCAATCTCGACCATGTCGCCGAATGTGCGTTCTCGGTCCTCTGACGGGAGTGCCTCTCCGGTCTGCAAATGGTCCGATACGGTCAGCACCGCGAGTGCGCGACGTCCGTGGCGGGCGGCGAGGGTGTAAAGCTCAGCTGCTTCCATCTCCACGGCAAGGATGCCATGGCGCACCATCTGTTCGTCCAGATCGGGGCGCTCGGCGTAAAAGACATCCGAGGAATAGATGCCGCCTACGTGCGTCCGTGCTCCCGCTGCTTCCGCGGCCGCGACAGCCGCGCGCAGTAGGCCCCAATCGGCGCAGGGGGCGTAGTTGATCTCGCGCAGGATACCTTTGGACGGTGAAGTGATGGTGCTGGCGGTCATGGCGATGATCACGTCGCGGATTGCCACATGGGGCTGCATCCCGCCGCACGACCCTATGCGGATGAGGGTCTGGGCGTCATAGGTCGTGATGAGCTCGTTCGCGTAGATCGAGAGCGAGGGCATGCCCATGCCCGAGCCCTGTATAGTAACGCGGTTGCCGCGCCATGTGCCGGTGTAGCCGAGCATGCCGCGTACCTCGTTGACCAACTCAGCGCCGTCGAGGAATGTTTGCGCGGCCCAGCGGGCGCGATAGGGATCGCCGGGCATCAGCACAGTCGGGGCGATCTGGTCGGGACGGGCGCCAATATGAACTGTCATCGTTTAATCTCCTGTGTCGGTGGCCGCAGGATGCCCAGCCCGTGTGGTGGGAGCAAGTTCCAATAGAGGTTTCCCTTACGCTCGCAATCGGCGCCAATACCGTTTGGTGAAGGGGCAACCGAAACAAACCGTATTACCATGCGTCTATTATCTCTGATTGCAGCAGCTTGCCTCGGCCTGCTTGCGGCCTGTGAAGTCAGTCATCCCGTCGCCGTCGTGGGTCTGGGCAATATCGTCTACAAGGGATCAGCGACCGCGACATTTCTGGAAGGGTGATGCTTTCAGGTGAGCAACGGTAGAACCAATTGTCAGGGCGGTTTTCGTCTGGCTTCGCAGACGGCGACGGTCACATCTCCGGTATCCTGCTCGAATGGCTGGTCCGGAGTGGGTATGATTACGTCCGAAACGCCGCGTGCGGGCGGGGGTGAGATTGTGATGCAGGACCGCACTCGCTGGCGGTATATCTTCGGGCGGGAAGCTTTGGTGGTTTAAGCTCCAGCGACAAGGTTGCGGCGGAAATTCGCCGCAACCTTGTCGCGAATATGGAAAATTGGATCAGATTTCGAGCGAAGAGATATCGACTCCCTTTTGCACGGCTTCTCTAAACCAATTCGGCTGGCGCCCCTTTCCTGTCCATGTCCGCGTCGGATCCGCGGGGTCTGCGTATTTGGGTTTGGACGGTTTCACGGCCTTCTTAGGTGCTTTGGCTTTCTTCTCTTTCGCCGGCTTCTTCTCTTCCAAGTCACTCAGATTGAAGCCATATTCAGCAGCTGCACGTTCTGCTGCCTTAAGGGCATCACGGCGATCGCGTGCTTGTGCCGCGTGTAGTGCTTTCTTTACTTCCCCCAAGAGTTTTTCGAGCTCTTTACGGCTCATCGTCTTAAGTTCACTCGTCATTGAAACAACACTCCTTAGTTTCTAAGGACGCGATACTCCGTATTACAGCCAAATTACAGTCTATTTTCCGCTACTCTGCAGCAACCGAGGCTGGGTCCACCAAGGTAACAATATCGGCCATGATTGTGTTGAGTTCGAAATCCTTGGGAGTGTAGACCCGTGCTACACCCATTGCACGCAGGCGTTGTGCATCGTCTTCTGGAATGATGCCGCCCACGATGACCGGAATAGAGCCCAGACCAGCTTCGCGCATCTGGCCCATCAAATCCTCGACCAGCGGAATATGAGAGCCCGACAAAATGGAAAGTCCGACCACATGCGCCTTGTCGTTTAGCGCGGCTGCTACGATTTCGGATGGGGTGAGGCGGATGCCCTCATAGGCGATATCCATGCCGCAATCGCGCGCGCGCACGGCGATTTGCTCGGCGCCATTTGAATGCCCATCGAGCCCAGGCTTGCCGACGAGGAATTTCAGACGACGGCCCAGACGGTCACTGACCGCATCGACGGACAGGCGCAGATCATCCAGCCCTTCGGTCTTGTTCGAGCGGCCCGCGGCGACACCGGTGGGGCCACGGTATTCGCCGTGGACGGCGCGCATCTGCTCGGCCCATTCACCGGTAGTGACCCCTGCCTTGGCTGCGACGATGGAGGCGGGCATGATATTGCGCCCCTCGGCGGCAGCGGCGCGCAGATCCTTGAGCGCGGCTTTGACCTCGCCCTCATTGCGCTGGTCGCGCCAGGCGTTGAGCGCGTCGATCTGCTCGGCCTCGACCTTCGGATCGACAGTCATGATGCCGCCATCTCCGGTCATGAGCGGGGAGGGCTCGCCTTTTTGCCATTTGTTGACGCCCACGACGATGGTTTCACCGGCTTCGATCCGGCCGAGGCGCTCTGCGTTGCTCTCGACCAGACGGGATTTCATGTAATCAATCGCGTCGATCGCGCCGCCCATATCGTCGAGCAGCGCGAGCTCGGCACGCGCGCCTTTCTTTAGCTCCTCGACCTTGGCATCTACGGCGGGATTGCCTTCGAAGAGATCGTCGAATTCCAGCAGATCAGTCTCGTAGGCGAGAATCTGTTGCATGCGCATGGACCACTGCTGGTCCCACGGACGCGGCAGGCCGAGGGCCTCGTTCCAAGCCGGCAGCTGGACGGCGCGGGCGCGGGCCTTTTTGCTGAGCGTGACAGCGAGCATTTCGATCAGGATGCGGTAGACGTTGTTTTCAGGCTGCTGTTCGGTCAGGCCGAGCGAGTTTACCTGCACGCCGTAGCGGAAACGGCGATATTTGGGGTCAGTGACCCCATAACGGGTCTCGCAAATTTCGTCCCACAGATCGACGAAGGCGCGCATTTTGCACATTTCGGTGACGAAACGGATACCTGCGTTGACGAAGAAGGAAATGCGACCGACGAGTGCGGGAAAGTCCTCCTCCGCCACGCGCGGGCGCAACTGGTCAAGCACGGCCGTAGCCGTGGCAAGGGCAAAGGAAAGCTCCTGCTCGGGCGTCGCACCGGCCTCTTGAAGGTGGTAAGAACACACGTTCATCGGGTTCCATTTGGGCACGTTGGTGTAGCAGTACTCGGCCACATCCGCGATCATCTTGAGCGAGGGGGCCGGCGGGCAGATATAGGTGCCGCGCGAGAGGTATTCTTTGATCAGGTCGTTCTGCACGGTGCCTTGCAACTGGGTCACATCCGCGCCCTGCTCCTGCGCTACGGCGATATACAGCGATAGGAGCCAGGGCGCTGTCGCGTTGATCGTCATGGAGGTGTTCATCTGCTCGAGCGGGATATTGTCAAACAGGGCCCGCATATCGCCCAGATGGCCCACAGGCACGCCGACCTTGCCCACTTCACCGCGCGACAGAATGTGATCGCTGTCATATCCGGTTTGGGTTGGCAGATCGAAGGCGACCGAAAGGCCCGTCTGGCCTTTGGCAAGGTTACCACGATAGAGCGCGTTGGAGGCGGCCGCGGTGGAGTGGCCCGCGTAGGTGCGGATCAACCAAGGGCGGTCTTTTTGCGGTGCATCGGTCATGGCGGGCCTCTCTGGAAAGCTGTGGCAATATTCTTGCGCTATCTGCTTGATATCGGAAATATTCGGCAAGTGTCAATTCGCTGCAATGCGGCATGCGGTTTCTTTTGTGACGCAGCGCTTTTCAGGATAAACGTCTTCGCGTATGACTCACACTGTAACTCTTCCGCTCTGGCTATTTATCCTGATCGTGCTTTTTGCAGCAGTGACTGCACTGAGCCATTTCCTTCTGCCGTCGGTGCGCTGGTTTTTTCGTCGGCGGTTCGAGCGGGCTGTGGAGCGGCTCAATAGTCGGCTCAAGCGGCCCATTCAGCCCTTCAAGCTGGCGCGACGGTACGACATGATCCAGCGCCTCATCTATGATCCTGAAGTCAGTCAGGAAATTGCGCTTTATGCCGAGAAAAACAACGTGCCCGAGAACGTCGCGTTTCAGAAGGCGCGCGAGTACGCGCGCGAAATCGTGCCCAGTTTTTCTGCCTTTGCCTATTTCAGTTTTGCGATGCGGGTGGCGAAAGTGCTGGCGGAATCGGTCTACCGTATTCGCACCGCGACGCAGAATGACGAGGTATTTGCCGCAATTCCGGAAAATGCGACCCCGGTATTCGTCATGAATCACCGCAGCAATATGGATTACGTTCTGGTGACCTATCTGGCCTCCAAAACCTCGACCCTGAGCTATGCGGTGGGCGAATGGGCGCGGGTCTGGCCGCTGTCCTCGCTGATCCGCATGTGGGGAGCCTATTTCATTCGCCGACGCTCGCGCGGGGGGCTCTACCGCAAGGTGCTCTCGCGGTATGTCCAGATGGCGACGAGCGGGGGAGACACGCAGGCTTTCTATCCTGAGGGTGGCCTGAGCCTCACGGGGCGCTTGCAGCCGCCCAAGGTGGGACTGCTGAGCTACCTAGTGGACGGATTTGACGTGGCTGGGCCGCGCGACATCGTTTTCGTGCCTGTGGCAATCAATTACGACCGAGTGCTTGAAGACCGTGTGCTGCTCGCAGCCCACGCGCGCGGGGACCGGCGGTTCGGCGCGCGGATCTCGGTCGTGGTGGCATTTATCGCGCGCAAGTTCTGGAAGCGTTTGCGCGGGCAAGATACGCGGTTCGGCACGGCGGCGGTGGCTTTCGGTGCGCCTGTGAGCTTGCGGGACTATGGCAAGGTCGAGGATGTGGAAGAACTGTCGCTGGAGCTGATGCGCCGCATCGAAGCGGTGATGCCGGTGCTCGGTGTGCCGCTTGTCGCGACGGTACTGCGCGCGCAGGGACCGGCGGACAGCGCCACCCTTGAGATCGCAGTGGGCGCGCTGTTGGCCGAGATCCCCCAGAGGTCGGTCGTGCTGGATAGCGGCGATCTGGCGAGCGAAGTGAGCGAGGCGTGTCGGCACATGGCGCAACACGGCCTGATCGAACGGCGCGGCGAAACATGGCACATCATGCAAGGGCAGGAAACGGCGACAGATTTTTATGCCAATTCAATCGCACACTATCTGCCGCGCGGCTATGGTAGTGGCGACTTGGCTGGGGATGCTGCAGTTGCAGAATAAATTTCTGCGGCTGCTGGGTCATAAAATTACAAAAATGATGCTCTAGAGGTTGCAATATTGCGCAACCGAGCGTAATCACATCAGCTATGGCCGCTTTACTGCACTGCGGCACGGAACAGATCCGCAGGAGGACGACATGGCACTTGATACCGCGATCGCACAATACGAGGCTCCTGAAAAGGACCTGTATGACATGGGTGAAATACCACCCATGGGCTATGTGCCCAAGAAAATGCACGGTTGGTTGATTCGCCGCGAGCGGCACGGCGACCCGGATACCGCCATGCTCAAGGAAGTTGTGGATGTGCCCGAACTGGACAGCCAGGATGTGCTGGTCCTCGTGATGGCGGCGGGCGTGAACTATAATGGTGTGTGGGCAGCGCTCGGCACGCCGATCAGCCCGTTCGACGGTCACAAGCAGCCCTACCATATCGCAGGCTCGGATGCGGCGGGCATCGTCTGGGCCGTGGGCGACAAGGTGAAGCGCTGGAAGGTGGGCGACGAAGTGGTCGTGCACTGCAACCAGGATGACGGCGACGACGAGGAGTGCAACGGGGGCGATCCTATGTATTCGCCCACCCAGCGCATTTGGGGCTACGAGACCCCTGACGGCTCCTTTTCGCAGTTCACGAGGGTGCAGAGTCAGCAGTTGATGCCGCGCCCCAAACACCTGACCTGGGAAGAGGCGGCCTGCTATACGCTGACGCTCGCCACCGCGTACCGGATGCTTTTTGGCCACGAGCCCCATGATCTCAAGCCCGGCCAGAACGTCCTGGTCTGGGGTGCATCGGGGGGCCTTGGCTCCTACGCGATCCAGCTGATCAACACGGCCGGCGCCAATGCGATTGCGGTGATCTCGGACGAGAGCAAGCGGCAGTTTGTGATGGATCTCGGGGCCAAGGGCGTGATCAACCGCAAGGATTTCACGTGCTGGGGCCAGATGCCTACGGTGAACACGCCCGAATACAACGAATGGCTCAAGGAAGCGCGCCGCTTCGGTAAGGCGATCTGGGAAATCACTGGCAAGGGCGTGAGCGTTGACATGGTGTTCGAGCATCCCGGTGAGAGCACGTTCCCCGTCTCCAGCCTGGTGTGCAAAAAAGGCGGCATGGTGGTGATCTGTGCCGGCACCACCGGTTTCAACTGTACCTTCGACGTCCGCTATATGTGGATGCACCAGAAGCGCTTGCAGGGTTCGCACTTTGCCCACCTCAAGCAAGCCGCCGCAGCCAACAAGCTGATGTTGGAGCGGCGTCTGGATCCGTGCATGTCGGAAGTGTTTGCCTGGGACGATCTGCCCGAGGCGCATATGAAGATGCTGCGCAACGAGCATAAGCCTGGCAACATGTCGGTGCTGGTGCAGGCGCCCAAAACCGGGCTGCGTACCCTTGAGGATGCACTCGAAGCGCGCAAGTAACCTGAGCACTCTGCTACTGACCAATCTTGCGCCCCGCGAATCACTTCAGGTATTCGCGGGGCGTTTACGTTTCTGAAACGGGTTCAATGCGATCAAGCGCTTAGGAATGTTGCCCTCGCTATATCTGGGGAGTGGAAATTCGTGAATTGGAGCGCGGTTTTAATACATGCTATGATTGTATTAACGATCTGTTAACCATTTAAGAGGGAAATTAGGATGCGTAGTGATTGGATACTGGACGTCCTTGCCGATCTGCGCAGTTTTGCCGAAGCCAACGACCTGCCTCTATTGGCAGAGCAGCTCGATGACACTGCGCTGATAGCCACGGCTGAGTTCGCCTCAAGGGATGAGAGGTCTGCGGCAAGCGGGCATGTTAGGGACGGACAAACAGTTGGAGAGCATCCTTTCCGCGCTGGAACAGGCGGACACGCTTGACGGGATGCAGAGCGTCTCGGAGGCGCTGAGGGACCATTACAAGGTGGATCATCTGGTGTATCACTGGGTAGATTCAGCTGGTGATCAGTACGGCTGCGGTACCTACTCTGACGCGTGGCAGGACCAATATCTGTCTCAAAATTATGTCCGGATCGATCCCGTCGTCCAGGGTTGCTATCAGCGGTTTCATCCCGTGGACTGGAAGCGCCTCGATTGGTCAAGCAAGGCTGCCCGCGAATTTTTGAGGACTTCGGCGGAATACGGCGTCGGCAATCAGGGCTATTCTATCCCGATCCGCGGGCCGAATGGCCAATTCGCGCTGTTTACGGTGAATCATAACTGCGACGATGCGGAGTGGACGAAATTCACCGAGGAAAATCGTCGGGACCTAATCCTGATCGCGCATTATTTCAACGAGAAGGCCCTTGAGTTCGAGCCGGGCCGACAGCCGATACAGCAATCCTCGCTTTCGCCACGCGAGATTGATGCGATGACCTTGCTGGCGATGGGATACAGCCGTGCGCAAGTCGCCAACTCCCTCTCGATTTCCGAGCACACCCTGCGGGTATATATCGAGAGTGCGCGTTTCAAGCTCGGTGCGCTCAACACGACCCATGCGGTGGCCCGTGCGATGAGCCGTGGGCTTATCGTTGTGTAGCGACGCTGATTTCAGCCGTTGCGCAAATTCCCGCTTGATCGCACGTGATGCGGGTAAGGTATTAATAAATGGGCGGCTAGGCTCGCGACATCAATTTGATGCCACGGGGAGCTTTCCATGTTGCGATATCTTTATGCCGATCAACTCAAGAGTCATCCGCGTCTTGCAGATGAGATGTTTACCCACCGCGCCGACCAGTTTCGCACTCGTTTGAAATGGGATGTATCGGTCGATGCCCGAGGTTTTGAGCGTGATGAATACGATGCGCTCAATCCACTTTATGTGATCTGGGAGACGGCGGAGGGCGGGCACGGCGGCTCCACCCGCTTTTTGCCCACAACCGGCCCTGTAATGGTCAACGATCATTTCGGCCATCTTACTTCCGCACCGATCCGCAGCCCGCACATCTGGGAATGTACCCGCTTTTGCATGGCGCCGGGGCAGGGGGCCAATGTCGCGGCCGCCCTGATGCTCGGCGGGGGCGAGATTATGCAGGGCTTTGGCGTGCTGCATTTTGTGGGCGTCTTCGATGCGCGAATGGTGCGGATCTACAAGCGTGTTGGATCATCGCCGGAGGTTCTGGGCAGTGTGGGCGCGGGCCGTGCGCAGATCAGCGTGGGGCTGTGGGCGTTCGACCAAACCGCACAGCTGCGTGTGGCGCAGCGGGCGGGCATCACGCCTTCGCTTAGCCGCGCGTGGTTCAATCGGGCTTTTGACGCAGGCTCCGCACAGGAATTTGCCGCAAGCGCCTGAACGCCTCTGGCCGTGGCGGTGGTCTGGGCATAGTGTGCGCCCATGACCACCGAACTCGTATATTCCGACGATCAGGCCGCCGCCCATGATGCCGTCAGCGTGATGCTGAAATCGGCGGGGATCAGCCTTGCGGACGATCTGCTGATGCCGCCAAAGGGCAACAAGCCGCAAGTGATGGCGGTGACCGGGAAGGCGGGCTCGGGCAAGACGCTCCTGCTGGCCGAGCTTTACCGCGCGATGGAAGCGGCAGGCGTCGATATCGTCTCGGGCGATTACGAGAGCAAGAAGCGCAAAGACAAGCGCACGCTGGCGATCCTCGCGCCCACGAACAAAGCCGCGAGTGTGTTGCGCCTGCGGGGCGTGCCTGCCACCACGATACACCGCATTCTCTATACCCCTGTCTATGATCCCGAATACGAGCGGATTGCCGAATGGCTGGCCGGCAATGGGGAGCGGCCTGTTGACGTGGAGGGTCTGACCGAAATCGCGCTCGACCGTGCCTACGGGTTCTATCAAAACAACAAATCCATTCCGGGCGCGTTGGCGGCGGCGGGTCTACGAGGCAGTGATTTCATCACCGGCTGGAAGCGCCGGGAGGAGCCGTTGGACATTGGTTTCGTCGATGAGTCCTCCATGCTCGATGACAAGCAATTCGAGGATCTTAAGGAAATCTTCCCGACGCTCCTGCTGTTCGGTGATCCCGCGCAGCTTGCGCCGGTGGGCCAATCGGGCACGATGGTTTTTGAAAAACTGCCGACGACCCGCGTGATGAATCTCAACCGGATTTTCAGGCAGGAGGCGGACAATCCGATCCTCGATCTCGCGCATGCATTGGCCGATCCCGATATCGGTTTCGAACAGTTCGAGCGGATGGTGGAGGAGGCTTCCAAACGCGATGAGCGGGTCGTCTGGGGCCAGCGGGTGGAGGTGGATCTGATGGCGCGCAGCCCCGTGCTGGTCTGGCGCAATGCCACGCGGATCCGGCTGATCAACGCATTTCGCCGCGTGCACGGCGCGCCGGAGGATGCGCTTCTGGCCGGAGAGCCGCTCATTTGTGACGGGATTGAGCTGCCGCTCAAGCACCGCAAGAAGCGGCTCGATCTGGAGGCGCGTGGGCTGATCAAAGGTGCGCAGGTGGTGTATCTGGGAGAAGGGCGCAAGCCGGGGTTTTCGCGTCTGCATGTGATGGGCGCGGAGGACCCGCAGGTGAGTGCCGCGAGCATCGTGAAGATCGAGAAGCCCGACGAGGAAGAGCCGTTCATCCCCTTTGCCGCCCGCATGGGGGCCACGTTCCTGCATGGCGCGGCGGTGACGATCCACAAGGCACAGGGCTCGCAATGGGACACGGTTCAAGTCTTTGCGCCCGATCTTTACGCTGCTGCACGGATGGGGCGGATGGAGGCAGGACAGCCGCTGTGGAAGCGGCTCGCCTATGTGGCGATCACCCGCGCGCAGGAGCGGCTCATTTGGGTGGTCCGCAATCGCCTGTCGACGCCCTCCTACGCGCTGCATGTGGATGATCTGCGAAGCGCACCGGCGGCGGCGCTGACACTGGACGCGACTGAGGAGGAATTCGGATGAAATCAATCGTGATCACGGGGGCAAGCTCCGGCATCGGACGGGCCACGGCGCAGATGTTTTTGGCGGCGAGGTGGCGCGTGGGGATGATCGCGCGGCGCGCAGATCTGTTGAGCGATGCCGCACAAGGCCATGCGCAGGCGGTTTGCCTGCCAGCGGACGTCACAGATGCGGCGGCCATGGCAGAAGCCTTCGAGCGTTTCGGTCAGGTTGATGTGCTTTTCAACAATGCGGGCATTTTTGGGCCGTCCGCACCCATTGACGAGATCGCATTGGAAGATTGGGCGCAGGTGCTTGGCGTGAACCTCAACGGTATGTTCATCGCCGCGCGGCTTGCCTTTGGCGCGATGCGCAAGCAGGGCACTGGCGGCCGTATCATCAACAACGGCTCGATTTCGGCCCATACCCCGCGCGAGAATTCGGTGTGCTACACCACCACAAAACACGCGATCACGGGCCTCACGAAATCGCTTGCGCTGGATGGACGGCCTTTTGACATCACGGCAGGACAGATCGACATCGGCAACGCCGAAAGCGAGATGGTGGCAGGGCTCAAGGCGGGAAATCCGCAAATGCAGACGATGGATGTAAAGCATGCGGCCGCCTCGGTGCTGCATATGGCGCAGCTGCCGCTTGGGGTCAACGTACCCTTCATGACCGTAATGGCGACAAAGATGCCCTATCTGGGCCGGGGTTAGCGGCGCAGCAGGCTGAACACGGCGGAGGCCCCCCAGCCCGCGAATATCGCGATGGCGAGCGACAGCAGCCCGTAGAGAAACGATTGCTCGCGGCTCAGCGTAAAGAGCCAGCGCTCCATGCCGACTTTACGTACGTAGATGCTCGTCTCGTATTGTGATACCACGGCCCCGCCGCGGGTCAGGAAAATCCGCGTCTTGTAGTCGCCTTCGGTAAGGGCGGCGGGCAGCGCGATCGAGGTTCGAAAGAGGGTCTGTTCGTCCACGCTCACCGTGCCCTCGTTGAGCTGGTAAAGGTTCGAGCGCGATTTGATGCGAATGAGCGCCTGCGTGAACGTTTCGCTGTTCACGATGTTGGCGGGCGCACCGACGGAGCGGATGGCGCGCGGAATCGAGACACGGTGGCGCACATCCTCCGTATCGCTGAGCGCAAAGCCCAACAGAGTGCTGGTTGAAACGGCGTAGAAGCTCGGTGCGCTGTCGATCTCGACCGCGTCCGTGTTCACCCAGATGCCGAACTTCTTTTCCTTACGCCGTACGGTGACAGGCTCGGACGGGCCAGACACTGTCACGATGACGTGCATTGGCGGCTCCGCCGGGAAGGGCGCATCGCGTTTGATGGCGCCAAAGACGAGGATTTCGGAACCGTCGAAATTGGTGTTGATCGACACGGTATCGCTGCTCAGCCCCAGCACGACTTCCTCAGAAGCGGCGGGCAGGGCTGCAAGGCACAGGGCGGCGGCGAGCAGGATCCGGCGCATCAATGCCCCTCCGCCGCGATGGAGTAGAGCTCGGATGGTTGCAGCAGCAGTTCCAGCGCCAGCTTGCCGCAGACGATCAGCACCATCATTGCAAGCAGGATGCGCAACTGTTCCGCCTTCATTTTCACGCCGATGCGCGTGCCGATCTGTGCGCCGATGACCCCGCCCACTAGGAGCAGTACCGCCAGCACGATATCGACGGTAAAGTTGGTCGTGGCGTGCAGCATGGTGGTGAAGGCGGTGACAAAAATGATCTGGAAGAGCGACGTGCCGACCACGACTTTCGTCGGCATACCGAGAAGGTAGATCATCGCGGGCACCATGATGAAGCCGCCACCGACGCCCATGATCGCTGCCAGCACCCCGACCAGTACTCCGACGATCAGCGGCGGAATGACGGAGATATACAGGCCCGAGACGCGAAACCGCATCTTGAGTGGCAGTCCGTGGATCCAGTTGTGCTTCTTGCGTTTGGGCGCTTTACCTTTTTTGACGTTGCGGATGGCGTTGAGGCTTTCGAGGAACATCAGCCCGCCGATCACACCTAGGAAAACGACGTAGCACAGCTTGACCAGCAGATCGACCTGACCCTGCGCCTTGAGGTAGTTGAATACCATCACCCCCAGCGCTGCACCGACCAGTCCGCCGACCAGCAGCACCGTGCCCATGCGCAGGTCCACCGTCTTGCGCTTGAAATGCGCCAGAACGCCGGAAAATGAAGATGCCACGATCTGGTTCGCTTCCGTGGCGACGGCCACTGCAGGCGGTATGCCGATGAAAAACAGCAGCGGTGTCATCAGAAATCCGCCGCCCACACCGAACATCCCCGACAAAATACCCACGATCCCGCCAAGCCCCAGAAGGAGAAACGCGTTGACCGAGACTTCGGCGATGGGGAGGTATATCTGCATGATTGTCCTTAGGCACTGTGGCTTGCAAATTCAATCTCATATCCTCAAGGACATATGACTTCGATCAATCTGGACTTATCGTTCTTTGACGTAAGGCTCCCCCCCCGCCCGCGGTGGAATGGCTTTTCCCACGAAGCCTGCGAGGATGATCACGGTCATCACATATGGCAGCGCGGCGAGCAACTGGCCCTGTACTTTGATGCCGATGATCTGCTCGATCACGTCGGGGCGGGTCTCCAGCGCGCCGAACAACCCGAACAGCAGCGTGGCATAAAGCGCGTGCCAAGGGCGCCACTTGGCGAAGATGAGTGCTGCCAGCGCGATAAACCCGCGGCCGGCGGCCATGTCCTTGACGAAACCCGCCTGCAAGGCTGTACTCAGATAAGCGCCTGCGATGCCGCACAGGATGCCGCAGATGCCCACCGCGGCAAAGCGCAATCCCACGACGGAAACACCCGCCGTATCGACCGCTGCGGGGTTTTCCCCGACCGCGCGCAGGCGCAAGCCGAACCGTGTGCGAAACAGCAGCCACCACGTGAAAGGTACAGCGGCGAAGGCGACATAGACCAGAATAGAGTGGCCGGAAATCAGCTCATAGTAGATCGGGCCAAGGAAGGGCACGTTTTGCACGTTTTCGGCAAAGGGCAGCGTGATCGGCTCGAAGCGCGCCTTCCCGATGAGCGATGGGGTGCGCCCGCCCTGCTGGAACCACGCCTGCGCGATGAGCACGGTAAGACCTGCGGCAAGGAAATTGATCGCGACACCCGAGATGAGCTGGTTGCCGCGAAAGGTTATGGATGCGATGCCGTGGATTGCGCTGAGCGCGAGCGAGGCGCCGATCCCCGCTAGGAGGCCGATCCAGACAGAGCCGGTCATGGCGGCGATTGCGGCGGAAAAGAATGCGGCAGCGAGCATTTTGCCCTCCAAGCCGATATCGAAGATCCCCGCCCGCTCCGAATAAAGACCCGCCAGACAGGCGAGCAGTAGCGGCGTAGCAAGACGGACCGTGGAGTCCAGAAGTTGGATCAGGGTCAGGAAATCCATTGCTCAGGCTCCCTTCCGCTCGGGCTTGGGTGCGCGGCGGTGGCGCGCGGCGAGGAAGATCCGCTCCAGCGGCATGCGCACCATATTGTCGAGTGCGCCGGTGAACAGGATCACGAGCGCCTGAATGACGACGATGAGTTCGCGCGGGATGGTGGTCCAGAGCGCAAGCTCCGCCCCACCCTGATAGAGAAACCCGAAGAGGATGGCCGCGATGAACACACCCAGAGGATGCGACCGGCCCATGAGCGCGACCGCGATGCCGATGAATCCCGCGCCCTCGACAGAGTTGAGGACCAGCCGCTCTGCCTCGCCCATTACATTGTTGATCGCCATCATGCCTGCGAGTGCGCCAGAGATCATCATCGTGACCATGATGATTTTGACCGGGGGCATGCCCGCATATCTCGCTGCCGATTCCGAATTGCCAAAGCTGCGGATCTCGTAGCCCAGCCGCGTGCGCCAGATCAGAAACCACAGGAAGATGCAGGCCGCGACGGCGACCAGAAGCGAGACATTGGCGGGCGCGGAGCGGGAAAATTCGATGCCCAGCGGCGCCAGCAGATCATGCAGCGTCGGCAGGTGGACCGTTTCGGGGAAGCGTGCCGTCGCGGGGTCCATTGACCCCTGCGGGCGCAGCATGTTGACCAGCACGTAATTGAGCAGGGATGCGGCGATGAAATTGAACATGATCGTGGTTATAACGATGTGGCTGCCGCGTTTGGCTTGTAGCCAAGCGGGGATTGCGGCCCAGGCGGCCCCGAAAAGCCCTGCCGCCAGCGCAGCGCCTACCAGCGCCAGCGACCAGTGCGGCCAGGGGATGTAGAGACACGCCAGTGCCACGCCGAGGCCGCCAAGGGCCGCCTGACCCTCACCGCCGATGTTGAACAGGCGCGCGTGAAACGCGATGGAAACTGCCAATCCGGTAAACATGAAATTTGTGGCGTAATAGAGCGTATAGCCCCAGCCGTAGCTCGACCCGAGTGCGCCCGTCACCATGAGCTTGACCGCTGCGACCGGATCCTCGCCGATCGCCAGAATCACAAGCGCGGAGAGTATTGCGGCGAGCAGGAGCGAGATCAGCGGTACGAGAATGACCTCGGCCCATTTCGGCATAACATCCATTAGTGCGCTCCCTCGCCTGCATGGGCGAGGTTCGCCTCGACCTCCGCGGCACTGTGCGGCTGATCTGTGTCTGTGATCCCCGCCATGAGCAGGCCCAGCTCTTTCTCGTCGGTCTGGGCGGGCAGGCGTTCACCCATGATATGCCCGTCGAACATGACCGCAATCCTGTCGGACAGCGCCATGATCTCGTCTAGCTCGACCGAGACCAGCAGCACGGCCTTGCCCTTGTCGCGCAGAGTGATGATCTGCTGGTGGATGAATTCGATGGCCCCGATATCGACCCCGCGCGTGGGCTGCCCGATCAGCAGCAGATCGGGGTTCCGCTCGATCTCGCGGGCGAGCACGATCTTTTGCTGGTTGCCGCCCGAGAAGTTCTTGGCTGCGAGTTTGGGGTCCGGTGGGCGCACGTCGAAACGGGCCATTTTGGCTTCCGTGTCACTGCGGATGGCTGCGTTGTTCATTAGGATACCGGAGCGGTAGGCGGCATCATGATGATAGCCGAAGGCGACGTTTTCCCATGCGGTAAAATCCATGATCAGCCCCTCGCGCTGGCGGTCCTCGGGTACATGGGCAATGCCGCGCGCGCGGCGTGATTGGCCGTCCGCGTGCTTGCCAGAGAGATCTAGCGGCTGGCCGTTCACCGTAATGCTGCCGGTCCCGTCGGCGTAGCCGCCCAGCACTTCGAGAAGCTCCGATTGGCCGTTGCCTGCGACGCCCGCAATCCCCAGCACCTCGCCCGCACGCACCTGAAGATCGATGCCCTTGAGACGCTCGACCCCCTTATCGTCGCGTACCCGCAGGCCTTTGATGTCGAGGACCACGTCGCCCGGCTGTGCGGGCGTTTTATCGACACGCAGCAGGACCTTGCGGCCGACCATCAACTCGGCAAGCTCGGCCGGGGACGTTTCGGAGGTTTTGACGGTTGCGGTCATCTCGCCGCGCCGCATCACTGATACAGTATCGGTGGTGTCCATGATCTCCCGCAACTTGTGGGTGATCAGGATGATGGTTTTACCTTCCGCGCGAAGCCGGTCCAGAATGCGAAACAGCTGGTCGGCCTCCGCCGGAGTGAGCACGCCAGTGGGCTCGTCCAAAATCAGGATATCTGCCTGCCGGTAGAGCGCCTTGAGGATTTCCACGCGCTGCTGCATGCCCACGCCGATGTCCTGAATGAGCGCATCAGGCTCTACGCTCAGCCCGTAATCGGCGGCAAGTTCCAGCAGGGTACGCCGCGCTTTCGCGATGGACGGCTTGAGCCAGCGTCCGTCCTCCGCACCTAGAATGATATTTTCCAGCACGGTAAAATTTTCGACCAGCTTGAAGTGCTGGAACACCATGCCGATGCCCGCGGCGATGGCCGCCTGACTGTCTGTGATGTTGGCACGCTTGCCGCCCACGAAAATCTCGCCCTTATCGGCTTTGTAAAAGCCGTAGAGGATCGACATGAGAGTGGATTTGCCCGCACCGTTCTCGCCGATGATGCCGTGAATCGTGCCGGGCATCACGCGGATCGAGATGTCCTTGTTGGCCTGCACTGGGCCGAAGGATTTGGAGATGCCTTTGAGTTCGATCGCGGGGGCGGGGGCCGTATCGGGTACGGTGGTCATGTGGCTCGGTCCTTCACTCCGTGGATCGGCAAGCGTGAGATAAATAGAAAGGGGGCCGCGCTGTCTTGTCAACGCGGCCCCTTGGTCTGTCCGGGTCGGCTTAGAACGACAGAGCAGGGCAGCTGTCATCCGACATGTAATCATGCACCATCAGCTCACCGGAGGTGATCTTTGCGGCGGCATCATCGACCATCGCCTGCATGTCCGCACTCACCAGAGCGGCGTTGTTATCGTCCATCGCGTAGCCCACGCCACCATTGGCGATGCCCATGACATTGAAGCCTTTTTCCATGCCGGGGCCATCCGTGAAGGCCTGATAAACCGCGTTGTCGACACGCTTGAGCATTGAAGTCAGGACTTTGCCGGGGTGCAGATAGTTCTGGTTGGCGTCCACGCCGATCGACAGGATATCCTCATCCGCAGCCGTCTGGAGCACGCCCACTCCGGTCCCGCCTGCGGCGGCAAATACCACATCGGAGCCTTGGCTGATCTGAGCCTTGGTCAGCTCGGAGCCTTTGACGGGGTCGTTCCAGGCGGCGGGGGTGGTGCCTGTCATGTTGGCCACCACGTTGATGTCCGGATTGACCGTTTTGGCGCCTTGGGCATAGCCGCAGGCGAATTTACGGATCAGCGGGATATCCATGCCGCCGATGAAGCTCACGGTGCCGGTCTCCGACGCTGCGGCGGCCATCATGCCAACGAGGAAAGACCCCTCATGTTCGTTGAAAACGACCGAGCGGACGTTGGGCTGCTCGACGACCATGTCGATGATCACGAAATCAGTCTCGGGATAGTCTTGCGCGACCTGCCCCAGTGCGTCGCCAAAAGCAAAGCCAGCCATCACGATAGGATTCGACCCTGCCTCTGCGAAACGGCGCAGGGCCTGCTCGCGCTGGGCTTCGGATTGAAGCTCAATCTCGCGGAACGTCTCGCCGGTCTCTTCCGCCCAACGCTGGGCGCCGGTAAATGCAGCTTCGTTGAAGGACTTGTCAAATTTTCCGCCCAGATCGAAGATCAAAGCAGGTTCGGCCAGCGCGGTACCAGCGGTAAGGGCGGTAGCGGCAGCCGCGCCGAGGAATTTTGTCATGAGGGTCATAAAGGTCTCCCGGAGTTGATGTGGGGCGGGTGCAGCAGCGGCCCAGCCCGTGATCGCGCGCTCGCGCGACGCTGGTCCAAAGTGTCGGTGCGCAGCGGTTTGGGGTCAACCTGATTCGGGGTAGGCCGGCGGATTGCGCGGCCATTAACCTCGCGTAAGTGCCCGTGTCATAAGCAAGGCATCTGCGGCGGTACCGTCTGCTCTTGCGTAGTAAGCCTTGCGCAGGCCGCTTTGTATAAACCCGTGCTTGTTATAGAGCGCGATGGCGCCTGTGTTGTCGGCTGCGACCTCCAGAAAGGCGGTTTCGGCGCTGGTAGAGGTGCTTTGCGTCCACTCGGTGATCAGGCTATGGGCTACGCCGCGCCTTTGGTGGTCCGGTGCGACGGCAAGCGTTAGAAGTTCCGTCTCCCCGGCTACGGTGCGGGTCAATGCGAAGCCCCCCTGCGCGGTGAAGGCGCTGCTGTGGGGCTGGGCAAGCAGTGCGGTAAACTCATCCGCGTTCCAGCCTCGCTGCGGCGCGAATGCAGCCGAATGGATGCGGGCCATCTCGCCGGGTGTCATGAGAGAATCTGGGGCGGTGCATCACGCGCAGGTGCGGCATCGGCGGGGCGCAGATAGAGTGGCGCGGGCGGCGGCTGCGGCAGCGACAAGCGCGCGGCGGCGATGTGTGCGATCGCTTCGGCAACTGGATGCGCAGGCGCGCTGCCGAACGCGCCGATTATGGGGATGCCCGAGGGGAGTTCAGCGAGCGGGCAGAGCGAAGGCACCAGCAGCGTGTCCGTCCCGAACCCTTGCGCAAACACCATCTCACGCCGCGCATCGACGCAACAAATGCAAGGATCACTGGCGCCATAATACAGCGCGTCAAAAGCAGTGACCCCGATGGCGGGTATGCTCAGACCGAGGGCCAGACCGCGCGCGGCGGAAACGGATATGCGGATCCCGGTGAAGTTTCCGGGTCCGGTCCCGACTGCGACGGCATCGAGTTGGCCAAAATGTATGTCAGCGCGTTCCAGAAGCTCTTGCGCGAGGGCGAGTAGGCGCTCGGCCTGTCCCTTGGCCATCGGCTCCTGCGCGTTGGCCACGATTTCCCCCCCACAAAGAAGCGCCGCCGCACAATGTGCAGCGGCGGTGTCGAGCGCGAGGATGATTGGTGCGGTCACCTCAGCGCCTTCAGGCGACAGGGCGTACTTCTGTCACTTCGGGGATATAATGGCGCAAAAGATTCTCGATGCCCATTTTCAGGGTCAGCGTGGAAGAGGGGCACCCGGCGCAGGCGCCTTGCATGTGCAGATAGACCACACCCCGGTCAAAGCCGTGGAACGTGATATCGCCACCGTCCTGCGCCACTGCAGGGCGCACACGGCTGTCGAGCAATTCTTTGATCTGGCCCACGATCACGCCATCCTCGCCGGTATGCTCGGCATGGCCGGAACTTGCTTTATGATCGGCCCCCATGACGGGTTGGCCCGACTGAAAATGCTCCATAATCGCGCCCAGCAGACTTGGCTTCAGGTGATCCCACTCGATCTCCTCTGATTTGGTCACGGTCACGAAATCGATACCGAAGAACACGCCCGTCACGCCGTCGACCGTGAAGAGCCGCGTGGCGAGCGGGGACCCCGATGCGGTATCGGGCGTCGGGAAATCAGCGGTTCCGACTTCCAACACGTTCTGGCCGGGTAGGAACTTCAGCGTCGCGGGATTGGGTGTGGATTCTGTTTGGATAAACATTTGTAAGGTCTCCGTCAGGGTTGCATCAGATATGCGGATGCGCGGCCCTGATGTCAAGGGATTGGAATGGTTCTAAACTGGAGGCGACGTCATGTGATCGCTTCGAGTTGCTCTTTCGTCAGATCGCCGGGAACGATCGTGATGGGCACTGGTAGATTGCCTGCGTTGCGACTCATCTGGCTCACGAGTGGGCCGGGGCCTTTTCCATCCGTGCCCGCTCCCAGAACCAGCACGCCGATATCGGGATCATCGCGGATCTGGGCCATGATCTCGTCCACGGGCTGGCCCTCACGGATGACCAGCTCCGGATCGACACCCTGCCGGTCGCGCATCCATTTGGCGAAAACCTCGAAATGCACCTCGATCCGCTCGCGGGCTTCCTCGCGCATGATGTCTCCGACGCCGATCCAGTGGTTGAACTCCTCCGGAGGAATGACGGCCAGCACCTCGACACCGCCGCCGGTTTTGGACGCGCGCATCGCGGCAAAGCGCATCGCGCTGAGACATTCTCGGCTGTCGTCGAGGACCACAAGAAACTTGCGCATGATATTCTCCCTACATCGACGGCAATCATGGCGCGCGGGGGGCTTGCTGGCAATTGGCTTTTGCGGGGCTGGCTCCGAGGTGGCGACCGTCGTGCGGCATGTCTGGAAAAAACTGCTCTGCGCGCAGGCTTCAGACCTTCTGCGAAGCGGCCCAATCCCAGTACATCTCGCGCACGCGCATCGTGACCGGATTGCCGTTGCCACCCACCCTGTACTGCGTATCGTCGAATGCGGCGCAGGGCGTCACCTTCATCATATTACCGGACAAGAACACTTCGTCGGCGGCATGGAAATCCTCGAAGCTCAGCACACGCTCGTGAACCTTGATGCCCTCGGCGCGCATGTTTTCCATGTGCCGCGCGCGGGTGATCCCCGCGAGGAACGTGCCATTGGGCACGGGCGTGAACACTTCGCCGTCGCGGACCATGAATACATTGGCCGAAGCCGTCTCCGCCACATTGCCGATTGCATCGGCCACAAGTGCGTTTCCGAAGCCCTTGGACCTCGCCTCCGCCATCATGCGGGCGTTGTTGGGATAGAGGCACCCGGCCTTCGCATTGACCACGTTATCCTCCAGAACCGGGCGCCGGAACCGGGTGCGTGTAAGTGTTGTTGCCGCTTCGGGCGGAGCCATCGGTATCTGTTCGAGCGAGATGCAAAAGCCAGTCGCATCCTTGAGCGGTACGATGCCCAACTCGTCCCCCGACAGCGCCCAGTACATCGGGCGGATATAGACGGGCGCATCTTTCGGATAGGCAGCGAGCCCTTCGCGCACGATCTCGACCATTCGTTTGACCTCTATCGTGGGTGTGATCATCAGCGCGCTGGCGGAGCGGTTGATCCGCGAACAATGCGCCTCGAGATCGGGGACCAGCCCATCGAACATCCGCGCGCCGTCAAACACCGTCGTGCCCAGCCACGCGCCGTGGTCGGCGGCTTTCATCACACTTATGTCGCCGTCGTGCCAGGTGCCCTCGAAATAGGTACGAATATTGGTGCCGGTGGCCATTGGATTGTCCTGTGGATGCGGGCACGCCTAGGGCGCGCTGTGATATATGCCTTCGGGCAGATTGAGTGCTGCGGCCAGATCGCGCAGCTGGTTGGGCGATAGAGTAATCTTCCGGATGCTGTCGGATTTTGCATCCCATTGCTCGATGGTGATCTGCGTGGCGAAGGCCAGCAGCGTGACGTCCTCTTGCAAAGGGGTATCGCCCTCGTCCACAAGGGTGATCACAGTCGCGTCAAATTCATGCTCGATGGTAAACATAGGCTGACACTACCGGATCAGAGCGGGGGTGCAAGCATCGGCGTACGGCATAAGCTCGCTCACTGGACCGTGATCGTACTGGCACTGGCCGGGCAGCGTGTTAAAATGATAACATAAAGTTAAGTAGATAAGGACCATGCCCAGATGTTTATGCGCACCATTGTTGCTTTGGGCCTTATTGCAGGACTTTCGGCATGTGATGTGAGCGTGGGCGGGGCGGGACCGATTTTGACGCCAGCGCAGCCCACCGCGGCAGGAGCGCAGAGCAATGCGCGTAATTTCGTGCGCGTGGTGAATACGGTCGAGCGGGTTGCAGAGAATGAATGTCGTGCGCGCACGCAAAATTTGAACTGTGACTTTAATATTGTGGTCGATGACCGCCCCGGCGAGCCCGCAAACGCGTACCAGACGCTTGACCGGCAGGGCAGACCCATCATCGCATTCACGATCGCGCTCATCAACGATACCCGTAACGAGGATGAACTCGCGTTCGTTCTCGGTCACGAGGCAGCCCACCACATCGCAGGCCATATCGGGCGGCAGCAGCAGAATGCCGTAGCCGGTGCGGTCATCTTTGCCGGTCTTGCGACGCTGAGCGGCGGCGACGCGAACGCCGTGCGTTCAGCGCAGGAACTGGGCGCGCAGGTGGGCGCGCGTAGCTATTCCAAGGAATTCGAGCTCGAAGCAGATGCGTTGGGCACGATCATCACAGCCCGCGCAGGCTATGATCCCGTGCGCGGAGCCGAGTTTTTCACCCGCATCCCGGATCCCGGCGATAAATTTCTGGGGACGCATCCACCCAATGCGTCACGCATCGAAACTGTGCGCCGGACGGCTGCGGGGCTCTGAGGGGCGCGCTCTTGATCTGCTGACATGAAATGCGATCCCGATGAGTGACATCGAAATCCAGAAAAGTTGAATCAGGGTTGCGGCAAGGTTGAAGCTTGCCGTGAGCCCGATGAGGACACAGCTCGCCGCAGTCAGGTTCATCATGAAATAGGGGAGGGACGGGGCGGTCAGAACCCTGAACGTCAGAAGCGTATAAGTGGTGACATAGAGGCAAAAACCGGCGACGCCGATAGCGTCGGCCATAGCCGTTGTGGTGAAATATGGGTACATTGGTAATCGTTCCGTCTGAAATAATTTCGGGTTTTTAGTTCGTTGAAAAATGGATCGAGCTGAGTGCCACTTGAAATGCGTGTGGCATAGGGAAACAATAGAGGGCTTCGGGGAACAGACCAAGTCAGGTATTCCTGACCTAGCGTAAACCGCCAAGTCAGATGATGTCCTGTCGGCTACATTCGATCTAACGACCTGACGGTTTTGGTGCAGCCTACATTGTTGCGGTGGAAATTACGATCATTCAGCAGCGCTTGTATGTCGAAGCCACGCGTAACTACTCGGGCTTCTAGGTGAGCGGTGCACCCTGACCCACGGGAACCGACTGCTTACAGGCAGGAAGCCATTCAAAAGTCGTAAAGCTGGCGGCTAGCATTTGAAACGCGCGTTCATCAAAGTCTATCGCTTCACTACAATGGCCGCCGCATTCAAGATACTTGAACCCAGCGTGTTTAGCTCTGTCGCCTGATCCGTTTCAGGTGCCAGCGATAGATGAGCGGTGCGAGTGCATAATCATATCCCAAACAGGCAAGGCGGTGGAGTCCGGGAAGGCTGAAAAGCTTGGCAAGCCAGCGGGTTTGCGGGATCTCTTGCCACAAAAGGATGAAGGCGGGGATGCCTGATGAGATCACGCCATTCTTCCGCACGTGGAGGCGCCGCGCGGCGGCATCCGGGGTAATGCCCCATTTCACCAGTCGTTCCGTATCGTTTAAATCATCGTATCGGATCGGCAGGGCCTGATCAGAACTCAAACGTGCGTAATGGTTGACCTCGCGGCTACACACGGGGCAATCGGCATTATAAAGTACTTCGGTTTCCTGTTGCATAGCTTGGACATAGGCGGCACCCGCAACGCCGCCACCCCTAGCGCGGCTTATTCCCATCGATCCACCGCGACATGAGGCCACGGTCCCTGAAGCATTCCGGCGGCACTTGCGTGCGCTTTAGCCGCGCGATCCGCTCGGCAAAGCCTACCTGTTTGGAGGAGGGGTAGTCGTTGAACGCCGAGGGAGCAGGCTTATGCGCATCGATCCACTTAGACAGCCGTGCCCGGTCCTGCGTGATTCCATCAGGCAGTTTCGAGCGCGTTTTTTCCGCCAACGATTTGGCGTACTCAATCTGTTTCTCGGTGGCTGGCGCAGGTTTCGGCAGCGCCAATTCAGTTTGTGGCGCAGCCTCAAAGAGATCCGGAAAAGTTGTTTGGTAAGACATGGGGAGCTCCCTTGTTCTCGTTATTCAAAATAAGTAGAACATATAGGGAACATTGTCAAGTGGGGTTTTGTGTTTGTCCCATATGTAGTGTTCAGGTTCTACTGGAACACCAGATAGGGCTTCGCGAGGCTATTTCAATATGTTTGAAGATTCCGTTCCCGGACGTGCAATTGTACCTCAGGCCATCCGCGTAGCGCGCGGCTAGCCTTCTGTCCGGCCATGCCTGAAAGGCAACATGCCGACAAACTCGGCCAGCCAGTGCTCGCGGTGTGCGGTCCAGCTCTCATAGGTTGGCGTTAACTGGTCGGGGCTGTCGAATGAACCCAAGTGCAGTTCGATCTCTCCATCACGGCGCGCGAATATGGATGAGCCACACTTCGGGCAGAAATGGCGTCCTCGCTAGTCGCGTGTGTGACCTTCAACGTGAGCACTATCGTTGGTGAAAACGGCAGCAGCGTAAAACAGGGCGCCGTGATGTTTGCGACAATCCATGCAATGGCAGATGCCTACTCTTTTCGGCAGACCCGATGTCGCAAAGCGGACGTTTAGGCAACTGCAACCGCCTGTGAACTGGTCCATCCTATGTCTCCGAGGAAAGATATAACGTGCTATCCTTGCCGTCTGTTCAGTCTTTTCGATGGGAAGCGATCATTCGGCGCTGCTTCTTTAAGCTCAAACAACCCGTCCCCACAGATCATACTCGCCCGCTTCTTCCACCTCGACTGTCACGATATCGCCCACGCTCAGCGCCTCGAAGCCTTCGTCGATGAACAGGTTCCCATCGATCTCGGGTGCGTCCGCTTTGGTGCGGCACGTCGCGGCGTCGCCGTCGATCTCGTCGATGATCACGTCCATCTGTTTGCCGACTTTGGCCTGAAGCTTAGCTTCCGAGATGCTCTGTGTTTTCTCCATGAAACGGTTCCAGCGGTCCTGCTTGACCTCCGCATCGACGTGGTCGGGCAGGGCGTTCGAGCGCGCACCGGCGACGTTCTCATATTGGAAACAACCCACGCGATCCAGTTGCGCCTCGTCCATCCAATCGAGCAGGGTCTGGAACTCCGCTTCCGTCTCGCCGGGATAGCCGACGATGAAGGTCGAGCGCAGCGTGATATCGGGACAAACGTCGCGCCATGCGGCAATCTCGTCGAGGGTTTTTGATCCGGCTGCGGGCCGTGCCATGCGTTTGAGCACGTCAGGATGTGCGTGTTGGAACGGGATATCCAGATAGGGCAGCACAAGCCCCTCCGCCATCAGCGGGATCAGCTGGCGGACGTGGGGGTAGGGATAGACATAGTGCAACCGCACCCACGCGCCCAAGGACCCCAGATCGCGCGCCAGATCAGTGATATGGGCGCGGTGCCCGCGATCCTCCGCGTGTTTGATATCGACACCGTAGGCGGAGGTGTCCTGCGAGATGACCAGCAGCTCCTTCACCCCGTTTGCGACCAGTTTTTCAGCCTCGCGCAGCACGGCGTGGGCGGGGCGGCTTTGGAGTTTCCCGCGCATGTCGGGAATGATGCAGAATTTGCACTTGTGATTGCACCCCTCGGAGATTTTCAGATAGCTGAAATGCCGGGGCGTGAGCGACACGCCGGAGGCGGGCAGCAGATCAATGAACGGATCGGGGGACGGCGGCACGGCTAGGTGCACGGCGTCGAGCACCTGCTCGTACTGATGCGGGCCGGTCACGGCGAGGATACGGGGATGGTGCTCGCGGATATAGTCGGGCTCTGCGCCGAGGCAGCCGGTCACGATCACACGGCCGTTCTCCGTCAGCGCCTCGCCGATGGCATCAAGGCTTTCTGCCTTGGCGGAATCGAGAAAGCCGCACGTGTTGACGATCACGGCGTCCGCGCCCGCATAATCGGGCGAGATGGCATAGCCTTCGGCGCGAAGGCGCGTCAGGATCCGTTCGGAATCAACCAGCGCCTTGGGACAGCCGAGCGAGACCATGCCGATGGTCGGCTGGCCCGTGCGCTTGGGCTCGGAAAAAGTCGCGCGCGGCGCAAGATCGGGGCGGAGGTTTGGTGGGTTTGTGCTCATGCAGAGGCTATACGCCAGCGGTGCGGTCTCGGCAATCAGTCAGGCGTGGATCAGCGGCAACCCCGCCGCGATCCATCCGGGCCCCGCGCCCGAGCCAAACATGCCCTCCGGCACATCGATGATATTGGTAAATCCCGCCCCCTCCAGCCGGGACGCAAGGTGCCGCGAGCGCACACCGCGCGCGCAAATAAGCGCGACGGGGGCCTGCACACCGGCGACGAGCGCCAGCAGCTTCTCCTCGAACGCTGGATCGCGCATGTCCAGCGGTATTGCGCCTTCGCCGATGCCTGTCGTGCGCCATTCATCGGGGCGGCGGATGTCGATCAGGGTAAGGGTGCCTGCGGATGCGGCGGCATGGGCGTCTTGAACGCTGAGCGCCGATCCCTCGATGCTGCCGCCAATATTGAACCAATGCGCAGCACCGAGGCCGCTAAGCGCGAGCCCACCCAGCAGAATACCCCGCCGGACGTGGCGTCGGCGGGGCGAGAGAGCGTCAGAAGGGCGAGACGCCGGAGTCATGGATCAGCTTTTGGGCGCCATGGAAGACCACTGGGGAATGGTCGCCTCGGAAGCGGGCTTCGGATCGAGGCTTGGCCAGTTATCGCGCGACAGGGTCAGATTGCCCGGAATGTCCTCTTCCCAGAATCCCACGACGTTGGGGGTTATATTGAGATAGAGCTTGTCGTCGATGATCCGCCACAGGGTCGGGTTGCCCGGAACTTTGCCGCCCTTCGCCACGCCGTAGGCGCAATGGCCATCGTATTGCGGCACGTATTTTGCGGGATCGGCGGTGAAGGCGTCGCGGTTTGCCTCGGACGCAAACGCGAATGTAGCGCCGTTATACTCTGCGGTAATCGCCTTATTGCCTTCCACCGGGGCAGTCTGGGGTTGGCCGACTGCGCTTTGCGGCAGAGAGAAATAGGATACCACATCGTACCCGGAGACGGCAAAGCCGGTTTCGTCCACGAACTGCTCGCCGGCGGCGGCGGAGGTGGCAAGCGTCAGGGCAGAGACTGCGGCGGCGAAGGGGAGGGCAAGACGGTTCATGTGGATCTCCTGATGGGGTTTTTGTTGTCTGACATCAGGCTAGGCGCGTCCGGCCTTCATTGCATCTCGCATCTGCGTGAACTCGCGGGGCTGTGACGTGAATTGAGCCAAAACGCGCCATTATTTCAGAATTGGTGGTGCATCGCCGTCTCCGCCGGGCAGGCGTGGCGTTTTCTGTAACGTCTCCATCTGCGGCAGATCGAAACGCAGGCCCACTTTCATTAACTTGGCAACGGTCGCATCAGTGTGGTTGAAAAAGCCTACGTCCATCGCCCCCGCTTCGATCCCCGAGAACGTCAGCGCTTCGGAAGCCGCGCGCACCAGTGCGTCCTGCGCGCGGGGGATCGCGTCGATGAAGGCCAGCAGATGCCCGCGTCCGCCCCCTTCATAGGCCACGCCCACCAGCCAGGCGTTTGCGGCCATGCCCGTGGCAGTCGCGAGTTTTTCATCTATCGCGGTGATCAGTTGCTCCGGCAGGCCCTTGGGCGGCAGCACGCTCTCGATCTTGGCTTCCACTTCGGCTGCGGTATGGGTCAACGTTTCACGCAGCCAGGCCACGGCTGTCTCCGGCAGCAGGATCGCAGAGGGGGCGACATCGACGTTGAGCGCGATGCCCAGTGGCTGCCCCTCCAGCATCGCGGCCACATTGCGGCCCGAGAGCGCCACATACGACGCCGCATCGCCAGCATATTGTGCGAGGCGCTGGGCGCGGTCGAATGCAAGCAGATATTGCGCGCCCTCGCTGTCCATCACCCGGGGGTTGATCTGGTCGCCTTCAGGCTCGTCCTCCAGCAAAAGATATAGCTCTGCATTCGCCATCTGCTCGTAAAACCGCAGACGGGCTGTATCATCGTCGGGAGCGGCCATCATGGCGGCATGGGCTGCATCAAGCGGGGTATCGGTCATGTCATCACCTCGGCAACGGCGGTTTGCAGGCGGGGGAGTACGTCGGCCTCGAACCACGGATTTTTCCTGAGCCAACCCGTATTGCGCCATGAGGGGTGTGGCAAGGCGAAGGTGCCGGGCGGATGGCTCTCCCAATCGCGCACCGCCTGCGTCACGGTGGTGAAACCGGGCAGATGCCAGCGCATTGCGTGGCCGCCGATCAAAACGGTCAGCCGGACATCTTGTACCATCTCCAGCGCGTCCGCCCGCCACGTCTTGGCACATATCGGCGGGGGCGGCAGATCGCTGCCTTTGGCGTCATAGCCGGGAAAGCAGAAGGCCATGGGAATGATCGCGACGCGGGAGCGATCGTAGAACGCCTCTTCCCCAAGCCCCAGCCAGCTGCGCAGGCGCACGCCGGAGGCATCCCAGAAAGGGGTATTGGCGCGGTGGACCTTCATGCCGGGCGCCTGCGACGCGATCAGCAAACGCGCACCGGGTTGAAACCAGACCACCGGATTGGGCCGATGGCCTGTGGCCGTGGTATGGAAGCGCTGTGCGCACAGTGTGCAGGCGTGAAGTGCGGGGCGAATATCTTTCATGGGGCTGAGGTAAGCGGCGCGGCGTGTTTGCCAAGCCTGCGATGCCGGATAGGGGCCGTTTTCCGATGCTCGGCGGGCCAGTGCAGCCCTGGCTGCCGGCGCAGCCTGTGCAGCGTGATGCACGCTCTGGTTGGCCAGATTTTGCTGTCAGGTCTTGTTGTACATTTGTTTCCTAATCGGACATAATATGGTCAAATTCCGTTGATAGGCGGACCTATACCCTCCGAAAGAGAGGCTTAACTTCACCCCGCAAACTGAGCCGGAGCAGGCGCGTAATGCTGGAATTTCGTAACGTTTCCAAGTCTTTCTGGACAGGAACACAGCACAAGGTCATTCTTGACCGGGTGTCGTTCCGTGTCGAGCTTGGCAAATCCATGGGGATCCTCGCGCCCAACGGAACCGGCAAAAGTACTCTGATCAACATGATGGCGGGACTTGAGAAGCCGGACGAAGGCGAAATCGAGCGCGGCTGCAAGATCTCGTTTCCGCTCGGCTTTATGGGCGGTGTCGTAGGTAAGGTCTCTGCAATGGAGAATTCACGCTATATCGCGCGGCTCTACGGGCTTGATCCGGACTACGTCGAGAGTTTCTGCCGCTGGCTCTGTGGGCTCGGCGAGTATTTCGACCAGCCCTTGGGAACATATTCTTCCGGCATGCGCTCGCGGTTTTCCTTCGCGCTCATGTTGGCGCTGGATTTTGACATGTACCTCATCGACGAAGGCATGCCGTCGACGACGGATGTCGAATTCAATAGAAAAGCAGGCGAAATCCTGCAAGAACGCCTGCGCACGACGACGATCGTAATCGTTTCGCACCAGGCGCAAACGCTGGAAAAATTCGCGCGTACTGCCGCGGTCCTGATGGACGGGCAGCTGAACGTTTTTGACAGCTTGGAAGAAGCGAAGCAGTTGTATGATTATCAAACCAAAAGCTAGAAAATTTCGGATCAAGCGCAGCCCGAGCGCAAGCACCGAGGGCGAGACGCCGCAGCCGGCAGCGCCTGAGCGGGCAAGTACTGCGGAGGCTGTGCCGCGCCGCCCGATCGCCGTGCCGCCTACTCGGGAAGCGGCAACAGCCGATGAGTACTCTAACGTCCGGTCTGGCGATGTGGCCTCTGCAGCGCAGGTGAGCGGCGAGGTGGATATGGATGCGATCCGACGCGAGGGGCTAACCGGCCGCCAGCTGCGCATGGCGCGGCGGGTTGCACAAAAGCACGGGCTGCCCGCGACGTCCGATTTTGATGCCGTTCGGCTGCTGCGGGAAAAGGGCATCGACCCGTTCCAGCGCTCCAACATGCTGGAGCTTGTAGTGCCACAAGCGGGCGGCGTGCAGCATGAGGGCGGCCCCGGCAGCGCATTTGACGATCTGCCTGCGGTCCCAGGTGGCGCAGGGGCGGGGCGCGTGCAGTTGCCTCAGACCGTCCCGACGGGGCGCAACACACTGCCCTCGACGGGTGAGATGCCCAGCCCGATGGAACGGCGCATGCGCGAGATTTCGGAGATCCAGCGCGATATTACACGTCGGCGGCGCAAGAAGATGGGCCTGCTGCTGGTCCGTCTCGCATTCTTCGTGCTGATCCCGACATTCTGCGCAGGTTACTATTTTTACAAAATCGCAACGCCCATGTACGCGACGGATAGCCAGTTTCTCATCATCCAAAACGAGGGTGGCGGGGGTCCGAGCCCCTTTGGCGGCCTGTTGCCCACGCAATTCGCCAATTCTGCCGACAGCATCGCCACGCAGGCCTATTTGCAGTCCAAGGATGCGATGCTGCGGCTCGACAGCGACGCGGGCTTCAAGGATCATTTCACGTCAGGCGACATCGATGTGATCCAACGGTTGAACGAGGATCCGACCAATGAAGAGGCCTACAAGCTCTACAAGAAAAACATCAAGATCGGCTACGATCCCACCGAAGGTGTGATCCGGATGGAAGTGATCGCGGCCGATCCGCAGGTCGCGACCGAGTTCTCGGAGCGGCTGCTGAAATACGCAGAGGAGCGGGTCAACAGCCTGAGCCAGGACAAGCGGGACAGCGGGATGCGCGATGCCGAGCTGGGGTTCGAGAAGGCTCAGGAGGAGCGCCGCGCGGCCCAGCAAAGGCTGATCGAGCTTCAAGTGACCAACGGTGTGGACCCGGAAGCCGTCATCGGCGCGATCCGTGCACAGATCACGAACTACGAAAGCCTGATGATCGAGAAAGAGCTCGAGCTTGCAGCACTGCTCGACAACGCGCGCCCCAACAGCGCCAAAGTGGAGGGGGTGCAAGGCGATGTGCGCCGCCTGCAAGCGACACTTGCCCAGCTCAACGACCGTATGACCAACGCGACGGAGGGCTCCAATTCGCTGGCCAGGCAGGCGGTGACGTTGCAACTGGCGCAAGCGGATCTGATGAACGCGGATACCAATGCACAACTTGCCCAGACCGGACTGGAGCAGGCCCGTACCGAGGCCAGCCGTCAGGTGCGGTATCTGACCATCGCTGTGCGCCCGGTGGCGAGTGAAGAACCCAGCTATCCGCGCAAGTTCGAAAATACCATTCTTGCGTTTCTGATCTTCGGCGGGATTTACCTGATGCTTTCTCTGACTGCCTCGATTCTGCGAGAGCAGGTCACGTCCTGACCGGTCGGGTGCCTCGCAAACACTTTAAACGCCCGCCGGATCTCTCCGTGACGCATTCCGACTTTTGGGACATAGAGAGGCCCCCGCGATTTATTTCGCGGGGGCCTCTTGATTCAGAATGCCATTCCCGTGCCTCGAACCAGTCTTCATACACGCCATAGATACTCAATAGCGCGTCCAGGACGGCGGGATTAAACACTGCGCCATTTGTATAGCTGGGGCCATTGCGGCTGCCGCGACCATCTGCACGCGCGGTTTTACTGATCCGGCTAAGCACTGAGTTCACAAACGCGGACACTGTGGGGGATCGTAGTATTCAGCACACGACGGGCGAGAGCCTCCCTTAGCTCATCGTCATGAATATTCTGGTCGAAGCCAACAGACTGCAAACGCTTCCGATGTTTTAACCGGTGCACTGGGAAGGCCACCGTCTTTTCGGTTTCACTGTAATGCTGGACAGGCGAACTTGCCAAAAACTTTGGGAACTGGGCAGACTGAAAGTTGGCGATCGGAAAAGGATGCGCTCCGTCCTGGATATCGGTCTTCATTGCTGACTTAAGTCCTGGTGCGCAGAAACGTCTCAACAGCTCCCATCTCGGGAGATCTTAACCTACCAACCGTGTTTCAATTTCGGCAAACTCTTCGAATGCCTTCTCGAACTTCCGGATGCGGCTCTGGTTTGTTTGCGTAGAAGCTTCCTTATCGAATGACATCACAAACCATTCGAACAAGTCCTCCTGAATCAAGTCGCGGAAAATGTGAGGTACTACCTGCACCGGCCTTCTGCTTGCCGACCAAGGTAATCTTATCAGCCGACAATATTTGACGCAGGCACGCAAGATTAGCAGCCTTCGTATAGGTCGGCTTGACGATTGCCCCTTTGAAGCTGCCGCGGTGATCGCGGTCGGTATCGACAAGGCCGAAGTATCCGTTTCGGACCTGATTGAGAATTTGGCGGCGCGCACCTGAGTCCCAAAGCCCCTGTTGAACATCATCGGGCAGGTCAATGCCGCAAGAAATGTCCTCTTCATAGGCGTTCTTTAACTTTTCCTCAAAGACGCGCCAGCTATTCTCGGCACTGGCGAAGAACACGGCCTCATCGAACCGACCGCTTGGCCCTTGGAAGTGAAGCAATGGCACGCTTACGATTTGGCCGGACTTCCGGGTATATTGCTTACCAAGATTGGTCGGCTGGCCATTCGGATCAAGGTATTGGGCCTCAAAGAAAGCAGCAGGATCGACCGAGGGTCAAAGTTTGCATTGATCAAGAAGACATATCCGCTATGGATATCTGCGCCGACTGATCACTGAAGCGGCGTCAGGCGGCGATCAAACCTGCTTTCCCCGGCTACTGGAAATAACTACATCATCATGCGCGATGCGCATATGGCTGCACCGGTCCGACGCATCTTCCTTGGCCTTCCATTCTTGCAGTTTTGCGCGCTCGAACGCGAGTAGGATTTTTTTAAGAAAGAAAATGTGACTGTAAATGCGGCTCACACCGCATTTCTTGCGGGTATCGAGGCCCGACAGAAGACATTGTAGGTCGTTGAGCTCGCGCTATTTGCCAGCGCCCTGAGCAAGCGCACATTATCGCTTTTTTCTTCTGTGCCTGATGGTCCAGAGTAACGGAGACACGCGCGCCGGGCTTTCCTTAAGAGGGCTTATGGATGATCCGGGATCGAGCTAGCTTCGGTCGTTTCCCTCTGCGCGCAGGCGCGAGTTTCGCGTGCGTTCCATTGAAGATAAACTCGTCGGGCGCATCCAGATACCGAACACCAAAACACCTACAGACCGACCCCTCAAGTAGGCCATTTTGCGTCATCAGACTGTCGACTTCATTGAGGAGATGTTCATTCGAAAGAACATTGAACCATATCTCGCAGGTCCGGTTTCCCTTTTGGTGGTGGCAAATAAGACTTCTCCCGTAATCCCAAAAACGTGGATCGCCCGCATACTCGAATACCTGGGATATCCCCATCGCCTTATCATCGCCGTTGAGTGTGGAGATGCGCCTGCCAGTCGCAAGAGCTGGCACCTTCATTGATGCGAGAAGCTTGCGTTGAGCAGCATTGTGGCCTGTGAAGGTGGGTAGCGAAAAATTTGGAACAACACCGTAGTTTCCGCAACTCTCATTGCCTCCGATATCTAAATAATCCGTCAAATTGAACGCCTACCAAACTAAAACTTGGTAGGCGTTGGTTCTGTGTCCCAAATGCCGGAATGCGTCAATCTCTCTGGCGGGCGTTTTTAATTAAGGGATGTAGCGAGTATGCATCCTATTTAGCGGGGAGTTTTTTTGCCTCCAGCAACAGCGCCAAGCGGGCCCGAGCATGGGTCGCCTGCCGAACGATTGCGGGCTCGCGCAGGGTGTAGGGACTGTCGAGGCGGAAGGCCGCTGGTGCACGTTTCGACATCTCTACGCCCGAGAGAGCCGAGAGCGGCACCGCAAGCACCAAGCTGGCAGCAATAGGCACAAGCCACAAAGAGATCAGACCCGCCAGAAGCCCAGTGAGAAGAATGAGGCCAAGAACCATCTCGACCCAGTGGAACTTGAGGAGCGTTGCCCAGCTGTGCTGGCGCGCCTCACGTGACTGTGGCGCCCATGCTTCCGATCCGCTGGTCAGCGCCCGCAGGACCGCCTTGCACTGCTGGATCATCATGATCGGCGCGTAGGCGACGGACAAGGCCACTTCTACGGCGAAACTCCCCAAGAACGGACCCACGCCACCAAAGACCCGGGCCGCACGCGGGGTGGCGGCGATGATGCCCGCGCCGACGATTTTGGGAGTCAGTAGCATGGCGTACATGATCACAAGAAACACGGCACTGTCGATGTGGCTCATCGCAGGTGGCCAATCGGGGAAAAGCGGGTTTGCCTCGTTGAAGTATCGGATCACATTGGTCTCTGCGTCTTTGCCGAGCAATGCCCAGATCACGAGCAGGAAAAACCAAGCCGGGCTCAGCAGATAAGCCATTGCCCCGTGGAACAGGTGAAATCGCGACACGGGATGCAGACCCTTTGTGCCGAGCAAGCGCAGATGTTGAAGATTACCTCGGCACCAGCGACGGTCGCGGATCACATAGTCGATAAGCGTCGCGGGCGTTTCCTCGAAGCTGCCGGTAACGCGCGGCAAAAACCGCACGCCCCAACCTGCTCGCCGGAGCAAACCCGCCTCGACGAAATCATGGCTCAGGATCAGTTGGTCACCGCCAAGGCGCCCGCGCAGATGCGGCAGCATCGCGCTGTCGGCGAAAGCCTGCGTTCGAATGATCGCGTTATGACCATAATAATTGCCCTCCGAGCGAGCCCAAGTAGCCAGCCCTTCGGCCAGCAGCCAGCCGTAGGCGATGTTGGAAAACTGTTGCAGGCGCGCGAAAACGGTCTGCGCGCCGATCAGCATCGGAAATGTCTGGATCAGCCCTGCGTTCGGGTCGGTCGAGAGCTCCGACGAAAGCCTGTCAATCGCCCGGCCGCTCATCAGGCTGTCAGCATCGAGCACGATCATCCCCTCGAATGCCGCACCCCAGCCGCGCGTCCATTCTGCGATATTACCTACCTTCTTATCAGTGTTCTCGATCCGGCGGCGGTAGTGGACGGCAAATCCCTCAGGCGCGTGATCCTGCAAGTCCTGATAGGCCTGCCACTCCTGCATTGCGATCGCATGGTCGCGGGTGTCCGATAGAATGAAAAGTGTGTAGCGGTGCGGCCCTTTCCGGGCGGCCAGATCATCCAGCATCGCTCGGGCATTGCCGAATACGCTGGCAGGAGCCTCGTTATAGATTGGCACCAAGAGCGCCACATCAACGCCCTTCACAGTGCCTTTGGGCCGTGCATCAGCTTGCTCTCGTGCCAAAAGCCCCGCGATGGCCACGCCTACCGTGCTCACCGAAAGGCTGACCCAGATGAAGGTCGCACCGATCATGCTGAGAAGCGCCCATTCCATCCCGCTCATGCCGCCATTCGCGAGCCAGCCGTAGAGTCCGTAGATCAATAGCCCCGTGCCAATCAGCGCGGGCGCGAACGTGGCCGTGCGCCAGCCGTCGGTTGGTGTCGGAGCCGGAGGTGTCGCTCGTGGGGGAGCTGTCTCGAATGCCTGCTCACGCCCCTCCAAGGGGGCGAGGGGAGGCATGGCGGACGGAAAGGGCGCATCATTCATGTGGTTTGGGTCCATCGATAAAGCCAGACTTCACTCAAAGGCGCTTCATTCACCCGCAACTGAACGCGGAATTCTGAGAAGGTTGCACCCTCGGGTTGAAAGGTGAACGCAAGCCGAGGCCCATTGGTTTCCGGGTTACGCTGTAAAATACCTTCCGTGGTAGTGCCCGCAGAGCTGCGTAGGGTAATTTCAACCGCTTCCAGGTCCTGCGGGAGCGCGCTGCCGTCCTCGAAATCGATGACCATCACGAGCCCGCCTTCGGGCCTGCCACCCATGGCTGAGCCTGTCACGCGCAGCAGTTGCGGTGTTGCGGGAGACGGATCGGCGCCCCATTTCAAATTATAGCGCATCTCGTGCTCGGCGCCCGCTGCAATCGGTGCGGCGGGCCGCCAATAGGCCACGATATTGTCGTAGATCTCGAGATCAGCAGGGATCTCCACCAGTGTGACGACACCGGCGCCCCAATCGCCGCGCGGCGTGATCCAGACGGAGGGGCGCTGATGATAGAGCGCCTCTAGGTCGTTATAGTCGCTGAATTCCCGCTTGCGCTGCATGAGGCCGAAGCCTTTAGGGTTTTCGTCCCCGAAGGCGCTGATTTGCAGCGTCGTGGGATTGGCGAGAGGCCGCCAGATCACTTCGCCCCAGCCGTTGTGGATCAGCAGCCCGTCGCTGTCATGGACGTTGGGGCGGAAATCTGAAAAGCGAGCACGATCGGTCGCATCGAACAGAAACATCGAAGTGAGCGGCGCGATGCCCACATGATCCATCTCGGTGCGCGCGAAGATCGTCGCTTCGATTTCCATGTCGAGGACATCACCGTGGGTGATGTCGAAACGGAATGCACCTGTGCAGCTGGGGCTGTCCATAAGCGCATGCACGGTCACCGACATATCCTGTGCCTCCGGTGTCTCGATCCAGAAGGCGGTGAAATCAGGGAATTCCTCGCCGCGCTCATCGCCGGTCTTGAGCGCGAGGCCGCGCGCCGAAAGCCCGTAAATCTCGCCGGTGCCGATGCCCCGGAAATAACTGGCACCCTGAAATACGCTGTATTCGGTGTAGAGATTATTGCTGAGCAGATCGGCGCGCAGACGTATACCTGAATAGCCCATATGCTCGTTCAACGGCAAATCAGGGAATTGGTCGGTGCGGTCGAAGACGTCGAGATCAAACAGGAGCGGGCTCGCTGTCCCGTCGTCCACGATGTTCACTTCGATGGCGCGGGGGTAGTAGAGACCGGGCGGAAATACATCGAGGCGCAGCGGCCGGTTGGTGTTTTCCCAAAGCCCGTTGCGCGTGTCAAACCAGATCTTGCGGTATTGATCGTAGCTGATGTTCTGCCATTCAGGTGGGATGGTAGGGCGGAGTGCATAGTCCTGTTCTGCCAGCGCGCGGGCGCGGTTCTTTACCGTCTGGGCATTAAACGGTGCGCCCGCATCTGCGGGGCGCAACGGGGCCCCCTGGGCCCGTGCGGCAGTCGGAAGTGCCGCAAGCGCGGCCAGCATTTTGAGGACGTCACGGCGCAGCATTATGTTCTCCGTTTCCAGGGATTTGATTTGAACCAGCCGGCTCCATAGGCAGCCGCGACCAGCAAGGCCGCACCGCCCAGATTCACCAGCAAGGAAGTGAGGGTATCGCGTCCGGCGAGGTCCATGACAAAACCCAGAACCCGCGCGAGAAACATTGAGACGATGAACACGGCCAAAGACTGCTGACCGACCTTGAGAATGACCTTCAGCATCTGCGCCCAGAGACTTGACACCACACCGGTGCCGCGGGCCAGCAAGTTGTCGCCCTTGTCACCCGCAATGACCCAAGCCAGATAGGCGAGCGACAAGAATTGGATGAACCGGAACAGGCCAAAATCGGTTTTGTCGATAAGCGGCAGCATCGCCAGACGTGCCTCGATTACGGGATTGCCCGTCTCGGTCACGAAAAACCAGTTACGCTCGATGGCGCGTATCGCGACTTCGCTGACCATCACATTGGCGAATACGATGAGGGCCGCCAGAATGATCAGATATTTATGAACGGGTGGGGGCGGCAGCCACCCGCGCATGAAGGCAAAGCCGGTGAAGAATACAAGCTGCCATGCGAACGGATTGAAAAACCATTGCCGGTCCGACCACGGTTCCGCCGATAGCGACAGGTTGGCTTCGCCCATGAGCCAGGTCTGTGCGCCCAGCCAGACCGCAATCATGAAGGCGAACACCAGCCCCGTATGGATGCGCTGCAATGCCATCACCACCGGCATCATAGCCAGAACGACGATATACATCGGCAGAATGTCGAAATAATTGGGCACATAACTCAGCGTCATGAGGCCCAGCATCGGCAGGGCCGGATCCTCGAAGAACTTCCACAGGTTGAGTGAACCGATATAGTATTTATCGTGGCTGCCGTAAAAATCGAGGCCGGCCAAAAACGCCGCCAGAGCCACGAAAAGCCCGATATGGGCCCAGTAGACCTGCCAGATGCGGAACGCGACGCGGGCGGTGCCGAGTGCCCAGCCGCTGGTCCGGAACGTGCCGCCAAAAGCGATTGCCGAAGCCATGCCGGAGCAAAATACGAACATCTCCGTTGCATCCGAAAAGCCCCAGCGGGCTGGGATCCAAGATATCAGAAAGTTACCCGGCGTATGGGCGATCAGGATGATGAACATCGCGATGCCGCGAAAGAAATCGAGGCGCAGGTCGCGCACCCGTGGCGTAGCCGCCGCTGCGGCGGAGAGGCGTGCTGTTACGGGAGAGGAGATATCGGTGGCGGCAAGCGTCATGTGTTTCGTATGTCCGGGCTATTGAGCGGCGATGCCGCGGGCGATGTTGATTTTTTCGAAGCGCGTCGCTGCAAACCGGTCGATGTGACCACCGCGTATTTTCTGCCTGTCCCGCAAGATTGCTGCACTCGCATCATACCGGCCCGCGCGCAAGCCGGCATCGACGGTGATACGCTCGAAAACGTCGCGTTGTGCATGACTTCCGCCGATACTCGGCATCAATGGCCGCGCGGCGGCGAGATTGAGGAAGGCGGTATCGTAGCGGCCTTCGGAGAAGGCGCTCAGCCCGGCGACGACTGCGGTCCCCGGCGCATCGACCCGTGCGGGCATTTCGCCCGGTTTAGTCGCATCGCGAGCGAAGCGGGCGGCCAACGCATCGCGCGCGGGGCCCCGCTGCGCGCCCGTCAACGCGAGCAGATAGTGCAGATCGGCAAACACCAGACAGCCATCCTCGACCCGGTTCTCGCAGAAGTCAGCCAATTCCTCCCAGCGCGGGCCGATATCTACACTTTCCAGCTCCAGCCGCATCAGCAGGGACGTCGCGTTGGAGATGTCGCGGTAATCGTCTGTTTTGTCGGCGCGAATCTGGGCATCGTAGAGGCCGAGAGCGACGTCCAATTCGCCGCGCTCCATGTGGAGCAGCGCCTTGTGCCACCACACGTGGTAGCGGAAGTTATTGGATCTCGACCAGGCTGCGGTGTTGCCCTCGATCAGGGCGATGCCTGCGTCGGGGCGCGCAGTCATGTCGTGCACATGAGCCACCGCATGAAGCCCCCAAGCATCATCGTGCGCCAGTGTCAGCCCCTCGCGGCCCGCGGCCTCGGCGGCTTTGTAGTCGCCGGTTTCCTCCAGCGTGAACGCGTGGCAGCCCAGCAAGTACCCGCGACAGGCGTTCTGATCGGTATGGGCCGCCAAGATCCGCTCGACCGAGCGGCGCATGCCCGCACTGTCGCCGAGCATGAAACGGATCCCCTGGCTGAGCTTGGCGGTAATCGTATCGTGGGGCAGGGTGCGCAGCACCTTCTCGGCGGCAGCGGCAGCGGCACTCGGTTTGCCGTCGAGCCAGAGCGCGAGCGCGTCGATCCAGCCCGCCTCGCGCTGCGTGATCGGCTGCTGAGTGGCCGCCATCTTGGCAGCGGCGAGGGCATCACGGGCGATCTGGGTCATTTCGGCACGGCCGGTCATCAGGCAGAACAGACCACGTGCAGCATGTCCCATGGCAAAATCGGGGTCAGCCTCCATCAAATGGCCCAGATGCACGGGCGTCTGCTGGCCGTGCGAGAGGACGCCATGGACAACGCCATTCCAATGCGCCACGGAAGCGGCGGAGGTCAGTGTCACGGGGCAAGAGCACATATCGGTTCGGGTCACGTTTCACACACCTTTGGATAAGACATGCCATGTCGGGGCAGACATAGCGTTAGTTTGTCTTTAAACCAGTACCGGCTTTCACGGCAGGTCCAGAGGGGCTGTCACACGGCAACGTGAACCTGTCCACGGGTTTCGTGAGCGGACTGTCACACGGGCGCCGATCCGCCCGAGCATGAGCACATTCCTGCCGCTATCCGCCTAAATACAGGGCTATTCAGGAGGTTTTTCGCTCAGCCATGTTGCAAGAACTTCGTCGGTGTCCTGACCGAAGCGGGGCGGCGGGCGTTGGTATTTGACGGGAGTCGCTGAAAACTTGAGCGGATTGCCGAGCAGCTGTATCTCGCCGCCAGCGATGCCCTTGGCGGGCATCGTCCGCACCGTTCCTCGCGCCTTTGCCTGTTCTGATGTGAGCGCCTCGCCGATCGTGTTGATCGGCCCTGCGGGCACTTTTACCCTGCGCAAGGCGTCGAGAATCCCTGCCTTGGTCCATGTGAGCAGCGCGGGGCGGATATGCGCCATCAGCGCATCCCGATGCGCGATCCTGTCCATGTTTGTCTTGAAGTCCGGGCTGGCGCCGACTTCCTCCAGACCAAGCACATCGCAAAAACGGGTGAACTGGGCATCATTGCCCACGGCCAGCAGGAAATGCCCGTCCGAGACCTCGAACGTGTCATAGGGTACGATATTAGGATGGGCGTTGCCACGGCGCTGCGGCAGCTCGCCCGAGGAGAGGTAATTGAGCCCCTCGTTGATGAGCCACGCCATCGAGGCGTCGATGAGCGCAAGCTCGACATGCTGGCCCTCACCGGTTTTGTCACGGTGGCGCAGCGCGGTCAGGATCCCGATGGTCGCATACATGCCGCACATCACATCGGCGATGCCGACGCCCACTTTGGTGGGCACGCCGTCGGGATCGCCGGTGATCGACATGATCCCGCTGAAACCCTGCGCCATTAGGTCGTATCCGGGCTTGTCGCGGTTCGGCCCCGTCTGGCCATAGCCCGAGATCGAGCAGTACACGAGACTTGGGTGTGCTGCGCGAAGTGTGGCGTGGTCTAGCCCGTATTTCACCAACCCGTCGGGTTTGAAATTCTCGACCACAACATCGGCACGTGCGGCGAGGCGGCGGACGGTGTCCTGCCCTTCGCCCGTGGCGATATCAACAGCGATGGAGCGCTTATTGCGATTCGAGGACATGAAATAGGCCGACAGATCCGAGGCGCTGCCGTCCTCGTTTTTTGCGTAGTTCGGCCCCCAGCCGCGCGTGTCATCACCGCCGGTCTTGGGGTTCTCGACCTTGATCACCGTCGCCCCCATGTCACCCAGCAGCTGCGTGGCGGTCGGACCGGCGAGGATGCGCGTCAGGTCGAGCACGAAGAGCCCGTCCAGCGCGCCGGGTGTGTCAGATGCGTCCGTCATAGGCTCCTCGTTCGATGGTGCAGGCGATCACGCTAAAGGTATCCGCGCTTTGGGCGGCCTGCAACGCCGCCTCCAATTCTGCGCGGTTGGTAACCGTGTGGCCGGCGCCGCCAAGGGCACGGCCCATCGCGGCGAAATCATGATACCCGAAGTCCACGGCGGCATTGCGCAACTGTCGCTGGCGTTGTTTCAGCTCGATAAGCGCCAGAGACGCATCTACGAAAACCACGAAAATGGGAGTGATCCCGAGTTCCGCCGCCGTCGACAACTCCCCCGCGACCATCAGAAAACCCGCATCGCCCGAGAACGACACCACAGTGCGCTCGGGTGCGCAGAGCGACGTACCCATCGCCAGAGGCACTGCACATCCCATCGTGCACAGTGCGGAGGACTGCAACAACCCGCGTGGTGTCTGGCAGGTCCACATCTGTGAGAGCAAAATCCGGTGCGCGCCGCTGTCGGCGGTGGCGATGGTATCTATTGGCAAATGCCGCTGGCAGGTATCGATGACCGCAGCCGGCCCCCAATTATCGTCCGTAGGGAAGGCCTTGGCCAACGCACCCTTCACCGCTTCGATGTCCGCGTCCGGCCATGTTTGGGAGGGCTCGATGCCGTCACCGATGGCCGCAAGGCTTGCACCACAGTCCGCAACAACTGGCAGGCCCGCCTGATGCATGTAGTGGTGATTTGGTTCGGCGGTGATGTCGATTACGCGGGTCGTGCGTGGATCCCAAACATCGCGCCAGCCGGGCCGCATCTCGATCGGATCATAGCCCACGCAGAGGATAAGATCCGCCGATTGCACAAAGGGCAGCAGATGTTTGTCCGCCAGCGGAGACAGGCCCGCAGCGCCCAGCGACAGCGGATGTGTCTCGTCCAGCAGGCCCTTTGCCTTGTAGGTGGTGATTACAGGGATGCCAAAGCGATTGGCGAATTCCGTTAGGGTCGGACCTGTGTTTTGGTTCACCGCATCCACGCCCGCGATAATTACGGGGCGGTGCGCCTCGGTCAGCCATCTGCGCGCGCGCTCCAGATCAAGGCCAGCGAGTGCAGTGCTGGCCGTCTTTTCCCGCACCGCCGGTGCCGTGGCACCGACCAGCGCATCGGCTTCCGAGATCGGCACATCGATATGCACCGGACCGGGCCGCCCTTCCAGAGCGATGCCCACTGCCTTGTCCGCGATCACATGCGCCGCACCCGCGCTCAGACGGAACGTCGCCTTGGTGATCGGACGCAGAACCGCCTGATGGTCAAGAACCTGGTGCGTGTAGGTTTCCGCCTCCGCCGCGTCGACGCAACCCGACAGAACGATCAGCGGCACCCGATCCTGGTGGGCATTGGCGATGGAATTGACACCATTGAGCACGCCCGGACCGATGGTGGCGACCAGTATCCCCGGAGCACCCGATTGGTGCCACGCGGCCTCTGCCATGAAACCGGCGGCATTTTCGTGCTTGCACAGGATGAACGTAATCCCCGCCGCTTCGAGCGCGTCAACGATCGTGAGAACTTCGCCCCCCGGCATTCCGAAAGCGTGCCGACAGCCCGCTGCATAAAGACGGCGGGAGATGGCATCGGCAGCGCGAATGGTGTCTGGAGCGGGCATGGGAGGCCTTTTGATCGGTCAATTCCCGCGCACAGAGCACGCAATAGCGGCGCACTGCAACTCAATACTGTGTGGTTATTATTTCAGAGCGGCCTGCGTTTCAGCGGCGGCGGTCCCGGCGCGCGCTCATCGGCTGGAAGGCAACGCCCACATGGGCCTCGCAATAGGGCTTGCCTTGCTTGACGGGAAGGCCACAAAACCAGAAATCCTCGGTTGCCGGGTCGCCCACGGGCCACTTGCAGGTCCGCTCGGTCAGCTCCATCAGGCTCAGCTTCTTGGCCTTTTTCTCGATCTCGTTGACCTTGGCTAACGCTTCGGGGCTGATCTCGTTGGCCGAAGGCTGGGGTGGCAGGGGCTGGCCTGCGGGAATGATCTGATTGCGCGGTGGGCGCACAGCACTTGGAGAAATCGCGGGCTCTGTCTTGAGGTCCGGCTTGGTCGATACCGGTTCAGGCTCGGGCTCGGGTACGGCGGCTTTGGCCTTGGCGGGTACCTTTGGCGCGGGCTTTGCCTTCGGCTCCGCTTTGGCGGCGGCACCTGCGGTGGTCCGGTTAGACAGGCCAAGACGGTGTACTTTTCCGATGACGGCGTTGCGGGTCACACCGCCGAGTTCTTTGGCGATCTGGCTTGCGGATTGGCCTTCGCCCCACATCTTCTTCAAAATCTCAACGCGGTCATCTGTCCAGGACATGGAGGCTTCCCTAGTGTAAAAAGCGGCCCTCGTCGGACCGCTTTGTCAAATTCAGTCCCTTATATTAATCGCTATGACAGCAGGCGCAAGGCATCAAGGGGAGGTACGCATGGGCAGCACAGGCTATTTTATGCATGAGTGTCCCGGCGCCTTTGAATTTTAGCGTAGCTTGGGGCGGATCCGGCGCGTTTGAATAAGGACTGCACTGCATCCCTGCGGATGCAACAGCAACAAGGTAAGCGGGGGCGCTGCATACCATTTTGCCCAAGTACCCAATGGTCTCGACAGTCCAATAGTCTGGGCAATCTGCTTGCAAGACGCTGCTGTTCAGTGACGTGACGTGCAGCGGTAGCCGCATTAACGTGGCTTGAACGCCACGCCGCGTCAGCGGAGCGGACGAGAGGCCTTGCAAACGCCCAACCGCTCCGTCATCGTCTACGCATGACATATTGTGCATCCACATTGCTCCGACGACGCCGCAGCTGATCTGCCGTCTCCCCGTATGCCGCTTGTGCAACGGTGGTGCCCCTCTGTTCCTCCCAAACTAGACTTGACCCGCCGCAGCACCCGTGCCCTTTTGGGCTTTTCGCGGCTCCCGCTCCTGAAAGGATGATCCTGATGATCTCTTCTGTTCTGCCGACCTATTCCCGTGCCCCCCTCAGCTTCGTCAAAGGCGAGGGCACATGGCTGATCGAAGCGGATGGCCGACGGTTTCTGGACTTGGGCGCAGGCATTGCGGTAAACGCGCTGGGCCACGCCAATCCGGCCCTGACTGCTGCGCTGACAGAGCAGGCGGGCGCGCTGTGGCACACCTCAAACCTCTACCAGATCCCGCAGCAGCAGGCGTTGGCCGATAAACTGGTCGCGCACACGTTTGCAGATACGGTGTTCTTCACCAATTCCGGCACGGAATCCTGCGAGCTGGCGGTAAAGATGGCGCGCAAGTACTTCTATGACAAAGACCAGCCGGAGCGTGTCGAGATCATTACCTTCTCGGGCTCTTTCCACGGTCGCTCCTCTGCGGGCATCGCGGCGGCAGGCTCCGAGAAGATGGTCAAGGGCTTCGGCCCCCTTCTGCCGGGTTTCGTGCATCTCGACTTCGGCGATCACGAGGCCCTCACCGCTGCCGTCAACGAAAAGACATGCGCCGTGCTGGTTGAGCCAGTGCAGGGCGAGGGCGGCATCCGCCCGCTGCCCGATGCCTGCCTCAAAGGACTGCGCGATCTGTGCGACGAGCACGGCATCCTCATGATCCTCGACGAGGTGCAATGCGGTGTGGGCCGGACGGGCAAGCTTTTTGCGCATGAGTGGTCGGGCGTGACGCCGGATGTCATGATGGTGGCCAAAGGCATTGGCGGCGGCTTCCCTCTTGGCGCGGTCCTCGCAACGGAGGACGCCGCCAGCGGTATGACCGCTGGTACCCATGGTTCGACCTATGGCGGCAACCCGCTGGGTTGTGCGGTCGGCTGCGCCGTGATGGATATCGTGGCAGCGCCTGATTTTCTGGCAGAGGTCAATCGCAAGGCGGGCCTGTTGCGCCAGAAGCTCGAAGGCCTCGTCGCCTCGTACCCGGATGTTCTCGAAAGCGTACGCGGCGCGGGCCTCATGCTGGGGCTCAAGTGCAAGGTGGCCCCCACCGATCTGGTCAATGCAGGCTACGCGCAGGAGGTGATCACGGTTCCAGCGGCGGATAACGTCGTGCGCCTGCTGCCGCCGCTCAACATCACGGATGCCGAGATCGCCGAAGCCGTTGCCCGCCTGGACCGCGCAGCAGCCTCCCTCAGTGCGGCTTAACCTTAAGTTGGCCTCTTAAATTCATCGTCGGAGGCCTGTCCCCCGATCCGCGACCTACCCAGCAGAGTCTCTTCCATGAAGCATTTCCTCGACATTCACCAAACCGGCCCTTCCGATCTGCGTGCCATCATAGACAATGCCGCAGCGATGAAATCCGCGCGTGCGGGGCGTCCACGCGGCGCGCTCGACGCGGACCAGCCCCTCAAGGATCACATAGTTGCGCTGATATTTGAAAAGCCTTCGACGCGTACCCGTGTCTCCTTCGATGTGGGCGTGCGTCAAATGGGCGGTCAGACGCTCGTGCTGTCCGGCACCGACATGCAACTGGGCCACGGCGAGACGATCGCGGATACGGCGCGGGTATTGTCGCGCTATGTAGATCTCATCATGATCCGGACCTTCGAGGAGCAAACACTTCACGAGATGGCCGAATACGCCACGGTGCCGGTGATCAACGGGCTGACCAATCGCAGCCACCCCTGCCAGATCATGGCCGATATCATGACCTTCGAGGAGCACAATGGCCCCATCAAGGGCAAGCGCGTGGTTTGGTCTGGCGATGGCAACAACGTCTTCGCGAGCTTTGCACATGCGGCTAAGCAGTTCGATTTCGAGCTGGTGTTCACCGGCCCCGAAACGCTTGAGCCAGAGCAGGCACTGCGCGGCCTCTATACGACAGTGCGCAATCCCGACGAAGCGGTTAAGGGCGCAGATCTTGTAGTCACGGACACATGGGTGTCCATGCACGATCCGCAATCGGCACGTGAACGCAGGCATAACCAGCTGCGCGGTTATCAGGTAAACGAAGCTCTGATGTCGAAGGCAAAATCCGATGCGCTTTTCATGCATTGCCTGCCGGCTCACCGCGACGACGAGGCAACGAGTGCTGTTATGGATGGACCCCAGTCCGTGATTTTCGACGAGGCAGAAAACCGGCTACACGCCCAAAAGGCAATCATGCGGTGGTGTCTTCAAAAATAGTCTCCTGCCGCGCCTCGGCACTGTAGCAACGTGCAAAGGCGCGGCAAAGGCAGCTTTCTACAACTCCAGCAGGATCGCTTTGAGTTCTGGCTCGTCCACCATCTTTGCGGCCTCGGCCGGGCTCACCCAAGTGCGGGTGCGCTCCTCCACTTCCGGAAAGCTCTGCGCGAGGGTGCCCACAAGGGTAAGGTACACTGTTGCCTCTACCGGGAGGATAGCGCCCCCGCTGAGGCGTTTGTCGTAGCTGTACGTTCCCAGCGGCTCCGGCGTTATGGTGGCATTGCAAACGCCGGCCTCTTCCCATGCCTCTTGAAGCGCAGAAGCTGGACCGTCCAGACCCTCGATCGGCCAACCTTTCGGCAAGATCCAGCGTTTCGTGTCGCGGCTGGTGATCAGCAAGATCTGCTTTCCGTCCGTGCTCTCGCGGTAGCACAAGGCGGCGACTTGGAGGCTGCGTGGTTGTTCGGAGACCGTACGGCGCACGCCTGCCCAGCTCGTTTTCAGGTATTGTCTCATTGAAATATGCCCGTAATTTTTATTCTTGTTTGCAGGGGTATACATACATTGTTGCAAATTTGCAAACTTTTGCGAAGTTTTTCAAACAGGCGCGGTCGGCATCAAGTTCCGCGTGGTTTCACGCGCAGGGTCGGGTCTGCGGCGCGCGGATCTTCTGGCCACGGATGGCGGGGGTATTTTGCGCGCATGTCCTTGCGGACCTCGGCATAGGTGCCGTCCCAGAACCCCGGCAGATCCATCGTCACCTGCACCGGGCGTTGTGCCGGTGACAACAGCGTGACCTGCAAAGGCTGACCCGCCACGCTGGGATGGCGTGTGACGCCGAACATCTCTTGCAGGCGTACGGAGATCTGGGGAGTGTCGCCATCGTAGTCGATCGCGATGCGGCGGCCCAGCGGAGTCTCGAAATGGGCGGGCGCGGTGCGGTCCATCGCGCTTTGCTGCTCCCAATCCAGCCGCGCGCGCAGGGCGGGCAGCAGGTCAAACCGCTTCCAGTCCGCCGTGCTGCGGACGGTGCCAAGGTGCGGCAGCAGCCAGTCCTCCAAAGTGTCCAACAGATGTGGCTCGGAGAAATCGGGAAAATTCGGATGCTCCGCCATCAGCGCTGCACGGCGCAGGAACCGCGAAGCCGCTGCATCGGGGCGCAGGCCCAACTGTGTGACGCCTTCCAGCATTGCGCGGGCGATCTGCTCCTGCGGGGCCTCGCTCCATGTTCGGTCGTCCAGAACCAGCGCGCCAAAGCGCTCCTGCCGCCGCGTCTCGACCCGGCCCTCGCGGCGCGACCATGCGCAATGATCATGCCATGCGATCTGGTCGCCGAAGGCCGCGCGCAGGGCGCTTTCCGACAGCGCGGTGCCTTGCCGGATGCGGGCCTCGCGCGGGTCGCCGTCGAGATCAGTTGCGACGATAAGGCGGGCCCCAGCGAGCGGATCGCCGTCCGGGATCACGGCGCCTTTGCCGCCCGACAAAACGAAGCGCGCGGCCTCACCCTTGCGGCGCAGACCGACGCGGTCGGGGTAGGCAAGGGCGGCCAGTGTACCGATGTCGTCGGGCCCGTCTTGTACCGTAGCGCGGGTGAGGCGTTTCGCCTCCTGCCGTATTCGGGCCAGCGTGGCGTGGTGGACTTCACCGGGCACGCGCTCCCCGGCGACCGCGCGCAGGCGATGAGCCAGATCCAGCGGTGCGCCTCGGAGTGGATCACGCTCCGCCAATATTGCGGCCAGCGTGGCCGCTGTAGGCCCGCCGCGTGCGACCATATGGGCGAGGCGCGGATGCAGGGGAAGCGCGGCGAGCTGCCGCCCGTGATCGGTGATGCGCTGCGCTGTGTCGAGCGCGCCCAGCATTTGCAAAACGGCCTTGGCCTCCTTCAAACGTCCCTCGTGGGGCGGCGTCACAAAGGCAAGCGCGCTCGGCTGTGCGCCCCAAAGCGCCAGCTCCAACGTGAAAGCGCAAAGATCGCCGCTCTCGATCTCGGCGGGGGGATAGGCGGCGAGCGCACCATCCTCCCCCTTCGTCCAGAGCTTGTAGGCAACGCCTGCACTCATACGTCCGGCACGGCCCGCGCGCTGCGTCGCTTCAGCCTGGCTGACGCGCGTGGTCACGAGACGCGACATGCCCGAGGCGGGGCTGAACTCCGCGCGCCGCGCCCGCCCGCCGTCCACCACGATGCGAATGCCCTCGATGGTGAGGGAGGTCTCGGCGATCGAGGTCGCCAGCACGATCTTGCGTCCGCTGGCAGCAGGATTGATAGCCGCGCGCTGCGCTTTGAAATCCATCGCTCCGAACAGGGGGGCGACCGCGCAATCATGGGGCAGCTGCCGCTCCAGCGCGCTTTGGACCCGCCGGATCTCACCCTCACCAGGCAAGAACACCAACGCAGAGCCCTCGTTACGAGCCATTGCATGGAGCACGAGATCGGCAACTGCCTGCTCGAAACGGCCGGTTTTCGGCAGGGGTTTTTCCAGCCAGTGGGACGTGACCTCAAAACTGCGCCCTTGCGAAGTGACGATCGGAGCATTCATGAGTTTGGCCACGGGCGAAGCGTCCAGCGTGGCGGACATGGCAACCAGCATCAGATCATCACGCAATGCGCCCGCTATCTCCAGACACAAGGCCAGCCCCAGATCGGCGTTGAGCGAGCGTTCGTGAAATTCGTCGAAGATCACTGCGCCAATGCCGGGCAAATCGGGGCTGCCTTGGATCATGCGCGTGAGGATCCCTTCGGTCACGACCTCAATCCGTGTGGATCTCGAAACCGCAGAGGCGCCGCGCACGCGGTAGCCAACGGTCTGGCCGACCTCCTCGCCCAGCGTTTGCGCCATCCGCTCTGCGGCTGCGCGGGCGGCGAGGCGTCGCGGCTCCAACATCAGAATGCGGCCCTTTGTCAGCCCCGCTTCCAGTATTGCCAGCGGCACACGTGTGGTTTTGCCGGCACCCGGCGGCGCTTGCAGGACCAGACGGCCATGGGCCTCAAGCGCCTGCAGTACCTCGGGCATCACATCGTCTATGGGCAGGAGCGTATTCATGGCCTCCTTATCTGCGGTGGCACCGCGCGGAGCAAGGCTGGACATTCGCGCCCACCCGCGTGAAAAACTGCAAAAGGCAAGCGGAGGCACCTCATGGACATGACCGATATGGCGCAGCGGATCGCAGCCGGGGAGCGGCGCGCGCTGGCACAGGCGATCACGCTGGTCGAGAGCGGGAGGGCAGATCACCGTGTGCAGGCCACGGCGCTGCTGGCCGTGCTCGGACAGGACCGCGAGGCGCTGCGGATCGGGTTGTCCGGCACGCCCGGCGTGGGTAAATCGACCTTTATCGAGAGCTTCGGGCTGATGCTCACAGGGATGGGTCTGCGGGTCGCTGTTCTTGCGGTAGATCCAAGCTCTGCGCGTTCTGGCGGTTCGATCCTTGGGGATAAGACACGGATGGATTTGCTGAGCCGCGATCCGAATGCCTTCATTCGCCCCAGCCCCAGCCAGACCCATCTGGGCGGCGTCGCGCGGCGCACGCGGGAGGCGGTGGCACTGTGCGAGGCCGCAGGTTTTGACGTGGTTCTGATCGAGACTGTGGGCGTCGGCCAGTCGGAGACCGTGGTGGCGCAGATGTCCGATCTGTTCCTTTTGCTGCTCGCGCCGGCGGGCGGGGATGAATTGCAGGGGGTCAAGCGGGGCATCATGGAAATGGCCGATGTGATCGTGATCAACAAGGCTGATGGCGATCTGAAAGCCACGGCAACGCGCACGCAGGCCGATTATGCCGGCGCGCTGCGCCTGATGCGCAAACGCCCGCAGGATCCGGAGGGCTATCCCTGTGCGATGACCGTCTCGGCGCTGGAACAACGCGGCTTGCCCGAAGTGTGGGAGACGCTCGAAGGGCTGTCGGACTGGCGGCGCGCACATGGATTTTGGGAGCGCACGCGGGCGACGCAGGCACGCTATTGGTTTCAGGATGCTGTGAAAACGGCGCTCCTGGCGCAGCTTGAAAGGCCGGAGGCACGGGCGGCGCTTGCAGCGCTCAGCGATGCCGTAGCCGCAGGCGAGCAAGAGCCCGCGGCGGCGGCGGCGGCGTTCGTGCGGAATTTGCGCGAGCCGGACGCATAATCAGGTCGTCGCGGGTTGACCTGCTGCGCGATTCCTCCTAAAGCCTGCAGACCAATTTACGGAGCGCCCGTGTGCGATCCGATTAGCTGTGGTGCCTATAGCCTGATACAAAGGTGCCGCGCCGAACCAAAAGGATGAAGCCATGTCGCGCCGCTGCGAATTGACCGGAAAAGGCCCGATGTCGGGCAACAACGTATCCCACGCCAAAAACCGCACCCGTCGCCGGTTCTTGCCGAACCTCAACGACACGACGCTCCAGTCCGAATCATTGGGCCGCGGGTTCAAACTGCGGATCTCCGCCGCTGCCCTGCGCAGCGTCGATCACCGCGGTGGTTTGGACAAGTTCCTTGAGAAAGCAAAAGACGTCGAGCTTTCCGAGAATGCGTTGAAGATCAAGAAGGCAATCGCAAAGTCGAGCGCGACTGCGGAAGTGCTGTCCTAAACCAGCTTAGCGTTTAGAAATAGTATGACCCCGACCTGTGCTCAGGTCGGGGTCGTTTTCGTTTTCGGGGTTGGAATGGCGCGTGGGTGTTCCCAGATATGGCTGAATGTGCGGGGAGCGATACCATGAAGAATCCAAAGACAGCGCGTACGATCGTGGTGCTTTTCGCACTTGCGGCCGTGATCATGGCGGTGGTTTCGGTCAAGATGTCGCCGCTCGATAAAAACACTTCGGCGTTTTCCGTCGAGCAGCCGTTCTTGCGCAGCAGCCTGCCCACATCCACTTCAGCCGCCGCATTTCTCGTGCTGCGCAACCAGACGGGCCATGATGACCGGCTGATCGGTGCGCGCTCAGCCCTTGCGGGGCGGGTTGAACTGCACAGCCACAGCGAGGACGCGAACGGTGTCATGCGGATGGGCGAGATCGAAGGCGGTGTCGCGCTGGCCGACGGGCAAGTGCATGAATTTTCGCGCGGCGGCGATCATCTCATGTTCATGGGTCTCGATGCGCCGCTGGAGCAAGGTCAGATGGTGCCAGTGACGCTGCTATTCGAGCGGGCGGGCGAGGTCGAGATCGTTATACCCGTGGATTTGGATCGCTGAGCCGGTTCGCGATCCACTCTAAAACACCCTTATTTATTTAGCCCCGTCTAGGATTCCATTAACCCATGCGGGCACTGTCTGCGTGGCCGGGCCTAAGAGCATATCGTCAAACTGCGACCCTACGGTGGAGCGTTCCAGATTGATCTCGAGTGTCTTTGCTCCTACACGTGCCGCCTCCGCAACAAAGCCCGCTGCAGGATAGACATTGCCGGAGGTTCCGATTGCCACAAAAATATCTGCGCGGCTCAGTGCCTCGAATATCCGTTCCATCTGGTAGGGCATTTCACCGAACCACACGATATCGGGTCGCGCGGCGGGCGCGTTGCAGGCGGGGCAGGGATCACCAACGGCCATGACCAAAGGCGCATCCCAGCGATGATCGCAGGCGGCGCATAGCGCGGAGCCGACTGCCCCGTGCATATGAATGAGATTTCGCGTGCCGCCCCGCTCGTGCAGGTCGTCCACGTTCTGTGTGACCACCAGCACCTCGCCCGCGTGCTCTGCTTCCAGCCGCGCCAATGCCTCATGCGCGACGTTGGGCCGGGCTGCCGCTGCCGCCGCGCGCCGCGCGTTGTAGAACTCGACCACGAGTTCGGGATTGCGGCCAAAGCCTTCAGGTGTGGCCACATCTTCTACTGCGTGCTGCGCCCAAAGGCCGGTTTCCGCGCGGAAGGTCTCGATCCCGCTTTCGGCAGAAATTCCCGCGCCGGTGAGGATGACGATATTGCTCATGGGACTCCCCTCTCGCTGTACCGCCTGTTGTGGGCAAGCGGGTGCTGGGCGTCAAGGCGCTGCGGATCTCGCTTGATGTCATGCGGGTGGCGGGGCAGTCTGGCGCGTGAAAAATACCGGAGCCTGTCATCGTGAAAATTGCAACTGCCGCCTATGTCCTCGATGTCCTGACCTCTTGGGGTCAATATGAGGACAAATTGGCAGCATGGGTTGCGGAGGCCGCGAGAAACGGGGCGGATTTGCTAGTGTTCCCCGAATATGGTGCGATGGAGCTTGCCACGCTAGATGGCATGGACGTGGCGGGCGATCTGGAGCGCTCGCTCTTTTCCGTTTCCGACAAGATCGCGGCTGCGGATGCACTGCACCAGCGCCTGGCAGCCGAATATGGCGTGCACATCGTCGCGGCTTCTGCTCCCGCAGCGACGGCGACGCGGCCCGTCAACCGGGCGCGCCTGATCACGCCAGATGGACATATCGGTGTGCAGGACAAGCAAATCATGACCCGGTTCGAGCGCGAGGAATGGGGTGTGATCGGAGGTGGCCCCTTGCAGGTGTTCGATACGGTGTTGGGTCGCATTGGCATTCTAATCTGCTATGATGCCGAGTTTCCCCTTCTGGGGCGCGCACTCGAAAGCTGCGATGTGATCGCCGTGCCAAGCGTCACGGAGGCACTTGCTGGCTATTGGCGGGTGCGTACGGGTGCAATGGCGCGTGCGCTGGAGAATCAATGCGTTACCGCCATGTCGTCGGTCGTGGGGGAGGCGGATTGGTCCTACGCACTGGGCACATGCGTGGGCACGGGTGGGATCTTCTGCCCGCCCGATACCGGCTTTCCGCCCACGGGGGTTCTCAGCGTGGGCGAGATTTGCGTGCCAGGCTGGACCTATGCACAAGTTGATCTTGATGCGATCGCTCATGTCCGCGCCGATGGTGGCGTGCTCAATCGTGGGCACTGGGCTGAGCAGGCTGGCCGCGATGCACCTGCGTTAAATATGCCTCTGGGTCGTATCTCCTCTTGAAAAACCGCCGCAATGCGCTCAATTAGGCGCGTGTCCCCGTTCTGGGGGCGTTTTTACAGGAGAGACCATGGCCAAGGAAGATACGCTCGAATTTCCCGGTATCGTGAAGGAACTCCTGCCGAACGCGACATTCCGGGTCGAGCTTGAAAACGGCCATGAGATCATCGCGCATACGGCAGGCAAAATGCGCAAGAACCGCATCCGCGTTCTGGCAGGCGACAAGGTGCAGGTCGAGATGACCCCCTATGATCTGACCAAGGGCCGGATCAACTACCGTTTCAAATAATCCCGTCCCCCGCCGGCCGCAAACTTTCGGTCATGGCGGGCGAGGAGCTTACCCATGAAATTCATCCTCGGATCAGGATCACCGCGCCGCAAGGAATTGCTGGCGCAAATTGGCGTGACCCCCGATGAGATACGTGCGCCTGATATCGACGAGACGCCGCAAAAGGCCGAATTGCCTCGCCCCTATTGTGCGCGCATGGCCCGCGAAAAGGTGGCGGCGGTGGCAGCAGATGCGGACGATATTGTGCTGTGTGCCGATACGACCGTGGCGCTGGGGCGCCGTATTCTGGGCAAACCTGCTGACCGCGCTGAGGCGGAGCGTTTTCTGCGCGCGCTATCGGGGCGCCGCCACAGGGTGATCACCGCCGTGGCGGTCAAACGGGGTGACAAGATACTTGAGCGCGATGTGATGAGCACCGTACGCATGAAGGTTGTATCCGACGAAGAGCTTGGAGCCTATCTCGACACCGGCGATTGGGAGGGAAAGGCAGGCGGCTACGGCATCCAAGGGCCTGCGGGGCTTCTGATCCCGTGGATCTCGGGTTCATTCACAGGAATCGTTGGCCTACCCCTCGCCGAGACCGCAAATCTGCTGGGCGCCAGCGGCTACCCCTTATATGGAGAAGGCTCATGAAAGGCCGCACGATCGTTCTCGACCACCTCGGCGATATTGAAGCTGCAGCGCTTATGGTCGATGGCCAGCTTGACGACCTGCTGGTGGATACGCCCGATGCACCGCGGGTCGGCACGGTTTACCGTGCGATAGCGGATCGTCCGGTAAAGGGGCAGGGGGGCATGTTTCTCAAAACCCCCGATGGCATGGCTTTTTTACGCCAGATCAAGGGCCTCGCACCCGGTCAGTCTCTGCTGGTGCAGGTCACCGGCTTTGCCGAGGACGGCAAGGCGATCCCGGTGACCTCCAAGCTCCTGTTCAAGAGCCGCTATGCGATCGTCACGCCCGATGCGCCGGGCCTCAACATCTCCCGCTCCATACGCGATGAGCCGGAGCGTGACCGCTTGCTGGAGATCGCACATGAAGCGATGGAGGATGCCACGTTTGGCCTCATCCTGCGATCCTGCTGTACGGGTGCTGACAGCGAAGTGATCGCGGAAGATATCGAGGCGATGCTCGGTCTGGCGCAGACCGTGATGAACGACGGCAGCAGCGAGATGGAAACGCTTGCCGAGGGGGACGGCCCGCACGTTCTGGCCTGGCGCGATTGGGTAGATCAGGCGGAGGTCGTGACACAAGCCGGCGGGTTCGAGGAGCACGGTGTGCTCGATGCGCTGGACGCCCTTGCGCAAGATCTTGTGCCGCTGGCCGGGGGCGCGTCGATGTATGTCGAGCCTACGCGTGCACTGGTGGCCGTGGACGTGAACACGGGCGCCGATATCTCGCTCGCGGCAGGCATCAAGGCAAACATGGCTTGCGCGCGGTCCTTGCCACGTGCCTTGCGCTTGCGTGGGCTTGGCGGGCAGATCGTGCTTGATCTCGCGCCGATGCCCAAGAAGGATCGCCGCCCGTTCGAGACTGCCCTACGCGCGGCCTTTCGCAACGACGATGTGGAGACGACGCTCGTCGGCTGGACGCCGCTGGGCCACTACGAGTTGCAACGCAAGCGCGCCCGCGCTCCGTTGGGGGAAGTACTGGCATGAGCTGCCCGATTTGTTCCGGCGAGGTCGACAAGAAGTACCGCCCTTTCTGCTCGCGCCGCTGCGCCGATATCGACCTGTCTAAATGGTTTTCCGGCGGCTATGCGACGCCCTCGCAGGACCCCGAAGACATTGAAAAGGCGATCGTGGCACTGGAAAACGAACCCGAGCCCAAGAAGCATTGAACGAATGATCCAACTTGTGCGGATATCAGGTGAAATTGGGCTGGACACCTGTCCTCACAGACCCTAGAACGCGCTCACCCGACCGATTTATTGGTCCCGGTGCCCGGGTAGCTCAGGGGTAGAGCAGTGGATTGAAAATCCTCGTGTCGGTGGTTCGATTCCGCCCCTGGGCACCATTTATAACTTATAATCAAGATTTTTACTTCAGAAATGCACGTCTAGCCTGTATGTTTCAAAAACACACCAAACGCACACTTTTTGACGTGTTCGAGGGCTGCTCACTGCGTGAAACACTGTGTTGAACACAGTGTTTATGGTTTGGTGTGAGAACACAGTGTTTAAGGACACAATGTTTGCCCCAAGTCACCTGCAAAGTCCCAGCGTTGTAGAGCTGCCATAGCTTGCGATTTGTTAATGGCGTCAAGTGCCATCCCGTCTGCTGGCTTGAAAATCAAACCGCATGAGTCTTGCTGCAAAGATTTTGTTTGATATTGCCAATATTTGCTGGCAATCGCATGGCACAGGTTCTTGGAAAATAGCGAAAATCAAATGCAAGTAAGTGTTCGTGATAACAACGTTGATCAGGCGCTTCGTGCGCTCAAGAAAAAGCTACAGCGTGAAGGTGTGTTCCGCGAAATGAGGCTCAAAGAGCACTTTGAGAAACCGTCCGTTCGTAAGGCGCGCGAGCAAAAAGAAGCCATCAGCCGTCAGCGCAAACTGGCACGTAAAAAGGCTGAACGCGAAGGCTGAGATCAGACTTGCTAAACTAACCAGCAAAGTCCCAGCGTTGTAGAGCTGCCATAGCTTGCGATTTTTTGATGGCGTCTGGCGACTGTGTTTGAGCCATCGCGTTCAATCCCATATGTTGTGGGAGGTTTCACGGGCGTTTCTTTCGGCCCTGACCTGCCGTCGGTGCAAAACACGTCTAACGGCAGCTCCCAGCCCGAAGTGGACGGTCGTCGCAATGCTTGAGCACTGCCGCGCCACCGTCATGATGGGCGGATTTCGGACCTTCGCTGCGGCAGTATGCCCGCCGTGCCGCAACGGTGGAAGCGGACATTCAATTGGCCACGGGTCGAGGGTATTTTTTGCGATGCGGAAGACGGCTGTGAGCCCTTAGCCGCGCCTGAAAGGCTTCCGGAGGACATTGGATCTGACCCAATCGCCCACCTTCTTACGTAAACTCGGCTTTTGTTCAAACCGAATTACAAGTTCTTCGGTAAACCGAATAATATCTTCAAGCAGCACGGCCTTGGCATCTATGTCCGCAACACGTGTTTCGTCGATATGTACCTCCAAGGGGTCATGGATTAGCTCGGGTGTACTTTTGCTGGCGTATTTGCGTGCGATTTCTGATAACTGCTCTTCACTAATCTTAGGTGAGGCGGAGAATTGCTTTGCTAGGTATGTCCAGTGATAAGCCTCACTGCTTGTATGTTCGCGTGTTCGGACGCTCCAAGAACCGAGCAAAACTTTCCCAAGTATCTGCTCAGGAGTCCGAACAGGAAAATGCGCCAGTTGCGTTGTGCTCGACGCTATACCTTTGACCCTTCGTCCGTTGCTTTTGAAGCCGTGTGAGCCTGCTCCCAATTTTGCTGATTTCAGGTATTGCTTTGGTATCGTCGTTTTAAAGTACTGTGGATCCTCGACCGAGCGACGATGGGTGATGCGACTGAGCACTGATAAGGCGTTGGGATTGTCAAAGGGCGTAGGGACATAAGTTGTCCAAGGGAGGTCGATGACGTCGGTTGATTTCAACATTTCATCTTTGAATGATGCTCGGTCAGATTTGATAAACTCATCAGCATCGAGAAGGATAACGCGCTCAACGTTAAACTCGCTTTCACAGCTGTTCAGAAACTCTGTAAGTATGATGTGCTGAACGTGGTTCCTACGATGATCGACGCGCAGCTCGCAAGCCAATCCCTCCGTTTGTAGTCGGCTAACAATTTGTGGCGTTTCATCAAGGCTGTCGTTGTCAATTACGACTAAATGATCGAGGTAGTGGAGATTTTGGCGCACCATCGTCTCGATGATATCAGCTTCGTTTCTAACCACAGTAACGCCTAGAATCATCTGTTCGTCGCCTTCCGCGTCGTAGATTGCAAATTGGGCCAGAACTATGTTTAAACGTCGCAACGTCTTAACATAGCTGCCTAAGCCATTAGGCCTTTCACAGTGGAACCTACAATGCGCAAGGCCTTTATGAGATGGGTAACAAGTAAATGGCTAAAACAGTACCGCAAAACCAAGGAAACCTCAGGGGTTAGAGCCGTTTTTCTGGGCGACTACGTCAGCACACAAGTCATATTGCACAGAGTTTACGAACAAGGCGTCATTGCAACTCTAGAACGTTGCGTTTTTCCAAAACTCAAACCGAACTCTGTTTGCTTGGATGTAGGCGCAAATATCGGCAATCATGCCGCAGCTTTCTCAGGAAGCTTTGACAGGGTTTTTGCTTTTGAGCCTAATCCTATCGTGTTTCATTTGCTGCAAGCCAATGCAGTAGGACGAAATATTCAACCCGTCAACATCGGGCTTTCGTCGATAGCCGGGCAGCTATTTTTTGAGCAGGATTATCAAAATTTTGGTGCATCACACATTATCGCAACAGCAACATCGACCAGCATTACGATCAATGTGAATACACTAGATTGCGAAGTCGCTGTCCGATCGATTGAAGATGTTTCGTTTGTGAAAATTGACGTTGAGGGGCATGAGCTTGAAGTGTTACGGGGCGCTGAGAAATTACTGACCTCACATAGACCTGTCTTGGCGATGGAGGCTTTGTATCGCGATTTGGCGACCTCGGGTCAAACAATTGAGGCGTTACTGCGTTCTTACGGCTACAAACACTTCTATAGAATGAGGTCAAACTCAAAATTCGTTGAGTTTCTCGAAGAAAGGGACTTCAATCTTAACAGAAGCGCGTTACGATTTTTTGTCACCCAAGGCCAAAGAAACGATATGTCTCTAGAGGAAATCAAAACTATTGGCGGGCATGACAATCCATTGATTGTGGTGTCGTCTCGCCCTCTCGAATAAAGTTAAAGTTTAGGCGGAATGTGCGTTTTGGAGAGTGGTAGGGCAGACGCAGCGAAAACACACTTTGTCCGCACAGCCGCCGTCTGTCCATCCTAAATGCTGCGCTACCTCGCCAATGTCGGCTTTGTGGAAGCTGCACAGCAGCTCCAGACCAAAAGATGAATGGCAGCTATGGGCCGGTCACGACTTGAAGGGCGACCACTGTTCCTAACTTTGCAAAGGTCGCTATCTGCGCATAACTGCCTTTGGCGCAGAACGCAGCGAGTGTCTTCTTTCCACCCTTGGTGTCTCGCAGCAATCTATATCACAGACAGGTAACAGCGTAACCGCGCCATTGATACCGCAGCTTACGCGGCTTGACTGTTTTCAGCAGCGGCCAACGGTGCCCAATTCCACGGCAACAATTCGTCGAGCCTGTTGATCTTGTGATCATGGATGCGGTCGAGGA